>FKKE01000003.1_pt1 | contig 191672 bp, 182 predicted proteins | sample 1106331 | NCBI WGS metagenome assembly FKKE01 (sample SAMEA3931202, study PRJEB13176) | freshwater metagenome | biome: Drinking water system; feature: drinking water; material: freshwater | place: China | collected 2013-02-06 | reverse complement strand
CGGCGCCTTCGGCGCGCTGGCGTTTGGGATCGGCACCAGCGAGGTCGAACACGTGCTGGCGACGCAATGTCTCCTACAGAAAAAGCCCAAGACGATGGAAGTGCGCGTCGAGGGGGCGCTGTCCCGACACTGCTCCGCTAAGGACGTCATTCTGGCGATCATCGGACGGATCGGCACGGCAGGGGGCACCGGATACGTGATCGAATATACGGGATCCACCATCCGCGGCTTGAGCATGGAAGGCCGAATGACCCTGTGCAACATGTCCATTGAGGGGGGCGCACGCGCCGGATTGGTCGCGCCGGACCATCAGACCTTTCTTTATCTGAAAGATCGGCCGATGGCCCCGAAAGGCGACCTCTACGACCAGGCCGTGCGCGCGTGGAAGTCTCTCGTCTCCGACCCCGATGCCGCTTACGATCGTCGCGTGGAACTCAGGGCCGAGCAGATTGCCCCGCAGATCACCTGGGGCACGAGTCCGGGCATGGTCATGGGTGTCGATGGGAAAATCCCCGACCCGCGGGAGGCCCCCGATGAAGCCACCCGCCAATCGACGGCGCGAGCCCTGGATTACATGGGGCTGGTCCCGGGCACCCCGATGTCGGACATTCGAATCGATCGCGTCTTTATCGGCTCCTGCACGAACTCCCGCATCGAAGATCTGCGCCTGGCGGCCCACTATGCCAAGGGCAAGAAAGTCGCCGCTTCCGTTCGGGCGATGGTCGTGCCAGGCTCCGGCCTTGTCAAACAACAGGCGGAGCAGGAGGGATTGGATCGCGTATTCCGCGAGGCAGGATTTGATTGGCGGGAACCGGGATGCAGCATGTGCCTGGCGATGAACGCCGACGTGCTGAAGCCGGGAGAACGCTGCGCCTCGACCAGCAACCGCAATTTCGAAGGACGTCAGGGCGCAGGCGGGCGAACCCATTTGGTATCCCCGGCCATGGCCGTGGCGGCGGCAGTGGAAGGACGATTCGTCGATATTCGGCAATGGCGCTGATGCGCGCGCGCAGCGGACCACCGGCCGGTCACCCACACGAACTTTTTACCGTGAGCTGAGACCCATGCAAGCCTTCACCACGTTGACAGCCCTCGTTGCTCCGCTGGATCGTGTCAATGTCGACACGGACCAGATCATTCCCAAACAATTCTTGAAGACGATCAAGCGCACGGGGCTCCGCGAGGGCTTGTTCTACGACTGGCGCCGTCGGGCCGACGGCACACCGGATCCGACCTTCTTCCTGAATCAACCGCGTTATGCCGGCGCCGGCATCCTGCTGGCCCGGGACAATTTCGGGTGCGGCTCCTCCCGCGAACATGCTCCCTGGGCGCTGCTCGATCAGGGGTTCCGCTGCGTCATCGCGCCAAGTTTCGCCGACATCTTTTTCAACAATTGTTTCCAGAACGGCATCCTCCCCGTTGTGCTCACGGCCGGGGAGGTCGACAGGCTCTTTGCGGAGTCCGCCGCCGCGGACGGGTATCAGGTGACCGTCGACCTCGCCGCGCAAACCGTCACCACCCCGACGGGCGGCAGCTTTCGCTTCGCGATCGACGAGTTTCGGAAGCATTGTCTCCTGAACGGGCTGGACGCCATCGGATTGAGTCTCCAGCATGCCCCGGCCATCGCCGCCTATGAGGCGAAACGCCGGACTGAGGCCCCGTGGCTATTCCCAGACGTAACCAGTTGAGGTTCAATGCCTGATCCCACACCGTCATCCACGCCTCCCCCATCATCCTCCTTCACGCCGCCGCTTCGGTCCGCGCCTCGCAAATCCTCGTGGCGCAGGAAGCTCTTTCTGTTTCTCTTCCTCCTCATCCTCGTCCCGCTGCTCTTGGTGGGCATGTACTTGGCGGTCGTGCTCAACGTGAGCTACTCGGAAGGCGACCGAACCGGCTATCTCCAGAAGTTCTCTCGCAAGGGGTGGATTTGCAGAACCTACGAGGGAGAACTGGCGATGACGACGGTGCCCGGCGTCGCCCCCACCCTCTGGACGTTCAGCGTGTGGGATGAACAGGTCGCAAAACAGATCAATGACCTCAACTTGCTGGGGAAACGCGTCATCCTGCATTACCGCGAGTATCAGGGCATTCCCACCACCTGTTTCGGGGAAACGAGTTATTTTGTCGACGGCGCCAAAGTGCTGGAGGACATCCCGCAGTAGATTCGTCGAATTCCCTCCCCTCCTCGGCGATCCGCTTGCTATCGTAGAGAGGGCTCGGCGGCTCGCCCGCCGAGCCGAGCCCTGAGTTGGCCCATGGAACACGAACTGACAGTCCTCTGCCGCGCGATGGTCGACGCCGGGAAACGGGCGCTCCGCTTGGCCGACACGGGATTCGAGGTCTACACGAAGCCCGACCACTCGCCGGTGACGTCGGTGGACCTGGAAGTCAATCGCCTCCTCGAGGCCGCCCTGCGGGGGACCTTCCCTGAAGATGGGTGGCTTTCAGAGGAATCGCCGGACTCAGCGGAACGGCTGTCGAAAGCTCGGGTCTGGGTGATTGACCCCATCGATGGAACCAAAGCCTTCATCAAACGCAGGCCCACCTTCGTCATTTCGGCGGCCCTAGTCCAGGACGGCCACCCCCTGGTGGGAGCCATCTACAATCCCTCTACGGAGGAACTGTTTTCGGCCGTGCGAGGACACGGCGCCCGCCTCAACGGGCACCTCATCAGAGCCAACGCGCCTCCCTCGACGCCGTTCCCGCTCTTGGTGAACTCCGGAGAGTTGGACCATGGACGGTTCCGTGCACTTGGCGAGGCGGTCGCCTGTCAGTCGCTCGGCTCCATCGCCTACAGTTTGGCCCTTGTGGCGGCAGGCCGCGCGCCTGCAATGCTGACCTTGGAACGGGAATATGAGTGGGATGTGGCCGCGGCCACCGTGCTGATCCAGGAAGCCGGCGGGTGGATCACCAACGGGGCAGGAGCACCGTTTTCGTTCAATCAGGCTGTGCCTCAATTTCGAGGCACGATCGCCGTCTCTTCGGAAGCTCGAAAGACATGTGAGCCCTTGGTGGCCCGCCTTCGAGGCCTGTCCGCTTCCCTTCCTTCATGAGCCGCACGACCCGAATGGCCCTCAGCCTCCTCGGCGGACTGCTCGCCGTGATGGTGGTGGCCATCTTCACCCTCGAAACCCTCGTTCGCCACGCAGTCGAACGGATTGGTACGGCACAGTTGCAGGTGCCGGTCACGCTCAACCGTGTCTCCATTTCGCTTGCCGCCGGTCGCGTGACCCTCGATCAATTGGCAGTCGCGAATCCTCACGGGTATCAGACCCCAACGGCCATCGCCGTGAAACGCGTGCTGGTCGAGATCGATTGGAAAACGGTCGTCACGTCCCGATTGGTGTTCCCCGAGATTGTTATCGAGGGACCAGACGTGACCGTGGAGGGCAGCCCATCAGACAACAACCTGGAGACCTTGCGGAAGCGCGCGCTGCGCGCCCCGTCCGGCGCCCAACCGGACACGCACTCCACGCCGTCACCGGACAGAGCCGTGGTCATCCGGCGGCTGCGCATCCTCGATGCGAAGGTACATCTTCGGCTGAAGACCGGATCGTTTGAAACCAGAGCTGATGCGATTCGACTCAAACCCATCACGCTGGAACATCTCGGCGACCCGGCCCATCCGTTGACGACCTCCGACGCGGTTGCCAAGATCCTCGGGGCGTTGACCCGCGAATCGATCGGGTCCCTCGGGAAAACGGCGGGAGACCTGCTGGGAAAAGGTGCTCAGGAAGCGAGCAAGGCCATCGATCAGGCCGTCGGGGGACTCAAGGACTTATTTTCGAAGTAATGCCCTCTCAACGGACCCGGCGACGGGCGGGCCCCGGGCAGATCACGGCTTCGGGGCGGGCGTGAGAATCAATTCGGTATCTTTCAGCGCCAGGCGTGCGCGCTCCACAAGCGGCGCGTACTCCACGCCCTTGCCCTGATAGGTGTCGAGCACACGCTGGTACGCACCACGTGCCTGATCGGCCCGATTCGTTTGGGACAGATAGCGACCGAGGTTTAACCAGTTCTCGATCGCCGTGTGATGGGTGGTCTTGATGAGGGCCCATTCGCGCGCCTTCTGATTGGTATCCATCGAGGTGGCGCGCCGCACCAGCCCCACTTCCATCTCGTTGGCCAGCCCCTCGATCTGCTCGTTCTCCGCCATCGCGCCTGCGACCCGCCCATCCTGCAGGAGCCGATAAAACGACTCGGTGTGCCCCTTTACAAGATCGGCACGCTGCTGGTACACATCTCTTGCGCAGCCGCCCAGCAGGCAGCTTGCCAGCAAGAGGCCGCACAGCACTCGGAGGCGAGATGGCTGCATATGGGTGGCAGTATAGCATGAATGGCGAACGGATCGGAGTGACGGGGTTTATAGACGAGACGGACTGGTAGTCGCATTGAGCTAAGACAATCCTCCCGGTTTCAATCTCCACCCTATTTCCACTAATACAGCACCTTCGCTTTCTGCGTACGGAACGGCCGCATGCGTGGAAAGGCATGTTTCACCCCAATGGACCATTCTCTCCGCAAAGTGTCCTGCGTCACCGACTGGGGGCTCAAAGCCTTGGCCGGTCTGAATGTGATGCTCTGTGCCTACCTCGTCTGGCAGCACGGCTGGGAACCCAAGTACGTCCTTCCAGCGTTCATTGGCGCGTGCTCGCTCTTGGTCCTTCGGCTGTCGATCTCCGCGCGTGTCAGCATCACCTTGTTGATGCTGTCTACGGTGGGCGCGCTTCTGGCGGCCAATTTTGTGCTTGGGGTTCGGCAAACGATGGATCGGCAGTTCCCCCGTTCACATTGGAAAGACGTGCGGTCAGGAGCCCGCCACATTCCCGTCCTGGCGACGGCCGCGCAGCAGCTCGGTCGTCCGTTCGACCTGCGCTCCCGGCTGGATGTCTTGCAGGACCTGCGCGAGAAAGGAATGGACGCCTGGCCCTCGGTTTCCGCCCCGCTCCTGTTCGCAGGCTCACCCGCGGTGTATGACACTCCGATCATCGTCGATAAAACCGGTCCCTTGGTTCCGCTTGGCGGCATCAGCCGGGCCACGACCGTCTACTGCAACGAGAGCGGTACCTATATCGTCTTCCAGAACGATGAGCACGGATTTTCCAATCCGCCCGGCCTGTGGTCGACTCCTGGACTGCAGGTCGCTGTGGTGGGAGACTCCTTCGCGCACGGGGCCTGCGTCGATCCGAGCGAGAGTTTTCCAGGACACCTTCGCCGCCATTTCCCTGGTACCCTGAACCTTGGCAACGATGCCATCGGCCCGTTGGCGGAATTGGCCCTCGTGAAAGAGTACCTCCCCGCGCTCCGCCCTCAGGTCGTCGTCTGGGCATATTTTGAGCAAAATGATTTCCAGGATCTGGCAAAGGAACGTGGCAGTCTCCTGAACAACTACCTCCAGGCAAACTTCACTCAGCACTTGATCTCAGACCAGCCCCGCATCGACCAGGCCTTGAAGGCCTATGTGGAAACGGTGCTCGATGCCGGCGCTTGGTTCCCAACGGCGAAGTCGGCAGCGGTGGCCTCGCGGCACCTCTTGACCGCTCCTCAAGAGCTTGAGCGGCTCCTCAAGTTTTCCTATTTGTGGGACTTTCTTTCACGCTGGAGCAGTGCCACGACGGCTCAGGCGAGAGCCACTCGGCAATGGCGTCCACGAGCCGCAGCGGGCGAAGAGGATCGCCGGGCTTTTCGAGCGAGTTTGGAGGAAGCGCTGCGCACCGTGCAATCTTGGGGAGGGCAGTTGGTCTTCGTGTACCTTCCTGAGTACGACCGCTATGCCATTCCGTCCTTCGTCGACCCGAACCGAGATTTTGTCCTGCGGACCGTCGGAGATCTCAAGATTGCATTGGTGGACATGGTTGAGTATTTTCCGAAGATCGAAGACACCCTGAGCTTGTTTCCTTTTCGGCAGCCCGCGCACTATACTCCCGATGGGTACCGCCTCGTCGCAGAGCGCATTCTGAATCACATCCGGCCGTTACTGTCAGCGCCGCAAGCCTCCAACTAGGTGCACCGCTTCCGTGCAACCCGTAGGCGGGACCATACGCCAGCGCCTGATCGATTGCCTCACGGGCACGCGTCTCTCGACCAGACAGCTCGCCGAACGCCTGGGAATCCCGGAGCGGCAGGTAGAGGACCATTTGCAGCATGTCGTCCGCACCCTCGCCGGCGACTCCTCGCGGACCTTCCTGCTGGAACCAGCCTCCTGTCAAGACTGTGGCTTTGTGTTTCGAGGGCGGAAGCGGCTCACCTGTCCCGGTCGGTGTCCTCGCTGCCGCAGTGAATCCATCGCCGTGCCGCGTTTCGGGATTGAGATCAGCCTCCGCCCGTGATCGGCACGCGGCCCCTCGCTAGTACATCTGGCCCTGGGGAGACCGTGCCTCTTGGAAGGTCCGATAGTAGAAGAGGACTTTCTTCACGTAGTGCTGCGTTTCCTCGATAGGAGGAATTTGGTATCGGTTCCGCTTCACGCGAGACTCTCCCGCATTGTAGGCGGCAATGGCCAAGGGCAGATTGCCGTGAAACCGGTCCAACAAATATCGCAAGTGTCTGGCGCCGCCTCGAATATTCTCGACCGGGTTGAACGGGTCCTGGATGTCGAGTGACGCCGCCGTCTTGGGCATTAGTTGCATGAGACCGACCGCGCCGGTGTGAGAGACCGCCGTCGGGTTGAAATCCGACTCCGCCTTGATCACCGCCCGCAACAGGGCCGGCGACAGCCGCTGCCGCCTGGCATACCACCGAATCAGTTGGTCGAGTTCGCGGCTGGTGAGCCTGGTGGTCATCCAGGGGCGCGCGTCCAACCTCTGGGTGTCCTCCGGGACATCGCTCAGTTCGGTCGTCGCGCGCAGGACTCCCTGCGCATCGACAAATCGATTGACTTCACTGGTCGCGGTGACTGGCAGGAACGAGAGGATGGCCACGACCACGAGTGTGCAGCGCCCAACCCTCCACGAACGTCGGCTCGCTCCGGCGCATTCAGAGGTCGCTTGATGTTGCATCGCTCCTCCCTTGCATCGCGTGGTTCCGACCCGTGCCAACTTCGATGTGACCGTGCACCTGGATAGATCACGATGTGTGCCAGGAGTCCTCACTGGCAAAATCCATGTTAGTCGCGATGTTTCCATGAGTTATGTGCGTTCAGCACCCCCCTCTCTCGTGTGGGCTGCCTACTGGCCGTTGTCAGAAATTGCCTCTCACGAGGACAAAGTGTCGTCTCCCTCACAAGATGGGGGGTCCGGCCCTTCCATCAACGAAGGTTGTGCCCGGTCGCCCTCAATGCACGGAGCCGGATCGTCGGTGGGCGCTGCCTCTCTATCTGAGTCTCTGGTCCATAGCCGCCGGATCTTGGCAGGGAACGGAGGGAAGCAAGGGGAGCCCTGTGTGCCCGACGCTCGGCGGCGAGAGCTTCTGCGGCAAGGAAAGGAAAGGGGGGGGCGGCGGAATCGATCCTTCGACCGATCACCCGACACCTGAGGGATCTGATTCAGACACCCTGTTGACCGCAGGCCCTGGGAGGGACGATTCCCCGATGGCCAGGGCCTCCAGCGTCAGCCCTTCCAACGCACGAACCACGGCTTCATCGCGCCGGCGAAGGATATGGTCCAGGCCATCCGAGCCCGACGGCCCTGGTCCCCCACCAAACAACCCTCCGTAGTGAATCACTCGAATGACTTCCGCAAGGCTGATGGCAGCAGGGGCCCGTAGCAATCGGCAATGGGCCGTATGGCCTCGTTCTTTGGACACATACCCGGCTTCCGCGAAGACCTCGATCATTTCCTCGATCGTCGGCAAGGTGACGTTCGTTTCCTGTGCGATCGCGTCCAAGGGAGTATCGCCCTCTCCGCTCATACAGCGGCGCGCCAACGCCTGAAGGATGCACAGACCCGCACGCTCCCGCCACGCCTGCACGCCATGGGTACCCAGATATTGCCATTCATAGGTATTGGGGTGCTGATAGAAGTAGGCCACCTGCGCGCCGAGCAAAATGATCAACCATCCGAGATAGAGCCAAAGCAGCGAGAGAACGACAATGGCCGATCCCGCGTACATGGCGCTGTAGCTGGTCGAGCGTGCGACGAAAAAGGCAAACCCCTGGCCGGCCGCCCCCCAGAGAACGGCCGCCGCCCCACCGCCCACCAATGCGGCCATGGTCGAGACTCGGGCATGTGGCAAGAATTTGTACAAGGCGCCAAAGACCGCTGCGAGCAGAACGAACGGAAGGTACTCCGCACCTCGGACCGCAAGGACCCCTAGCGGCGGGATCTCCAGAATGCGTTGAACGACGGCTTGATTATGGAGAGACGTGAGCAACCCCAGGGCGCTGACCATGGCAAGTGGCCCGACCAGAACGATCGTGAAATATTCGACGATTCTTTGGCCCCAGCTTCGGCCACGCCGTACCCGCCAGATGGCGTTGAAGGTGTCTTCCATCTTCTCAACCAAGGAATAGGTCGTGTAGAGCAGGCCGACCACACCGATCGTTCCGAGCACACCAACGTCGAAATTGTTCACGAACTGAACCACGGCACCTGTCACGAGTTGTCCGTTCGGGCCCAGCGGAGCCACGAGTTGATCCAAGACCGCTTCGAGATGGTCGTCCACGCCGAACGTCTTCAACACCGCGACGACCACCGCCAGAAACGGCACGAGCGAGAGCAAGGTGGTGAAGACCAACCCCGCCGCACGCGCATCCAACAGGCGTTGTTGAAATTCCCATGCCGCGGCTAACCCGACACGAAGCGCACGGTACCCCCAGCGCTTCCACAGGGGATCCTTGTCCAGGTTCCTCATCCACAGGTCTCGACGGAGGAAATGGTGGAGCGATCGCATAGAAATCTTACGGTCGGACGACCACGGTCGATCGCTGGAATGTGGACGCGAGACCGTCTCGAATCCCCCGGTGAGAACGTTGGAGTAGGCTCAGGGAACGGCCCTGGATATCCACTGTGTCGCCTTCCCTCACCACAGACCGGGGCCTGTCTGCTGAGAGGGGCACATATGTGCCCTCCGTGAGGCCTTGTCCGTCCCAAACCGGCCGCCTATTGGCCCCCTGTTGACCGTCGCCCACGTTGGTTCGGGTCCGCAGGACCATGCTCCCCTGCAAAGGTAGGATAGCCGCATCTCAATCCACGCAGCTAAGGTGAGTCACGTCAGGGGAAGTGTTTTCCCCGTCAGACCATAACCTTGCACCCTCGTCCCCTGTCGATGGTCGTGGTCCGATGCTGAATTGGAGGTGTTTCATGCGAAGTCTCGGCTACTCATTCTTCGTCATGATGGTCGTCCATGCGCTCGTCATCCCCGCCTATGCCGAGGAGCCGAAGCCGGCCGATCCGATGGGCATGTGGGAGTGCTCCCAACCTGGAGAGGTGCCGCTCTACACCAATCGAGAACGCGATGGGTGTCGTAAGATGGACCTGAAACCGCTCTCGACGGTTTCGCCGTTACCGGACTCCCCGTCCCGGCTCCAGCGAACGCTACCAATGGGACCGGCCGGCGATCATCCCGGGCCCATCGAGCCCGCGCCCCCGGCCCATAGCCGGAACATTCCTGATTGGGGCAAGGATTGGTACGCCCACAACTCTTCTGATGCATCCGTGCAATCGGAAATTTGCGTCCTGTACTCGGAATGGCTCCAATTGGTTCAGCGAACACGTGGAGGGTTTTATTTCGGAACTGATCCCTCCTATGGATCAGACCCATCCCGTCGGAATTTCGCATCGAGCAACCCGTTCTGGGACAACGCGCGCTATGTGTCGTTGGCGAATATCTTTGGACGCGGCTTCGTCCCGATCGGTTGTCTGTAAGCCCACGGTACCGACCGACGCTCCGTCAGTCGCGTTCGCCACCGCACCGTGATCCTGCTCGGGAGGAGTGGCGTGCCACTCCTCCAGACCCTTCCCTCTCTCGTCCTGATCGGATTGTTCCCTCGACTTGCTGGTCGACACACGACCCCGCACGGATCCAGGAGGGCTGCGCATGGGCGCCTGCGCTTAGGGCCATCCGGCAAGCACCAGCTTTCCGATCATACGGCCCGACTCCATCGTCGCATGCGCCTCCCGGAGCGTCGCCGCGCAGATCGGCCCACGCGTATCGCGGACGATCCCCTTGATATGGCCGCTGTCGATCCAGGCCGCCACTCTCGTCAGGAGCTTGTGCTGTTCGATCATGTCGGGCGTTCGGTACTTGGCACGAGTAAACATGAACTCCCAGGCATGGGTGACGCTCTTGGTCTTGAGCATCGCATGATTCAGCGGACCTTTGTGATCGACAATCGTGCAGATCGTTCCCTGCGGCGCGATGAGATCCGCCATGACGTCCCAATAGGCATCCGTATCCACACAGTTGGCAATATAGTCGACGAACGGCAAGCCGAGGGCCTCAATCTGTGGTCGGAGCGGGCGGCGATGATCCACCACGTGCGCGGCGCCGAGTTCCTTGACCCAGGCGTTGGATTCGGGACGTGACGCCGTGGCAATGACGGTGACCCCGACCAACGTCGCCAGCTGGATCATGATCGAACCCACTCCACCGGGTCCTCCCAAAATCAGCAGTGTCGCTCCACGATGCGCGCCGTCGAGCGCGATCTTCATACGGTCGAACAGGGCCTCATACGCGGTAATAGTGACGAGCGGAAAAGCGGCAGCCTGGGCTACATCCAACCGGGTCGGCTTCAGCGCCACCAGGCGTTCGTCGACGAGCTGAAACTCTGCGTTACTCCCGGATCGGGTGATATCACCGGCATAGTAGACGGCATCCCCTGGCCGGAACAGGATCGCATCAGGACCAATGGCCTGTACCGTGCCTGCGGCATCCCAGCCCAAAATGCGCGGAACCGCTTCGACCTGGTCCTTTGGCGCCCGGACCTTCGTGTCGACAGGGTTCACGGATACCGCCTCGACGCGAACGAGAAGATCTCGCCCTGACGGGGTCGGAATCGGCTGGTCCAGGTCCACAAGACTGTCGGGGTGAGCAATGGGAAGGTATCGATACAACCCAACCGCTTTCATGCTGCCTCCGCCGGAAGAAGAAGGATTGGTCTGGCAGCATGCGGCTTCATGGGCTGCCTGTCAATGGAGAGGCCCACCCCCGCAAACAAGAACCCGACGAGGGCAGTGGCATCGGGCTGAAACGCCCCGACGCCCAAGAGGCAAGCCGTCCCACATCCCGTGTCCGACACCGCAGATCATGCGGACCGCGGAGGCTGGACGGCTGAGAATGGGAGGGAGAGGTACCGCGTCACAGGGAAGACCGGACGTCCAGGGGCCGTCACTCCCACGGACAGGTCCCCTTGGAAGTCTTCACAGCAATTCCATGATCAACTGCACGGCCTCCTCAGGGGAGGACGCCGCATGGACCAACCCGGGGGCCAGGTCCTTGAAGAGGCCGACGCCCGCCTTCCCCGCATCCAGAAGAATCACGCCTTTCTTGGCCTTCAGGGCTAGCGCCACCTCAGAGACCGTCCCGGCGCCGCCCAGTCCACACGCAACGATCACGTCGCTAGACATGACGTTGACGTTGTTCCGGGCATTCCCCAAATCGGTCACAATCGCCACATCGACAAACCGCGACACGCGGGTCTTCTCGTCGGGAAGAATACCGATCGTCAAGCTGTTGGACACCCGCTTCGCGCCCTGGCTCGCGGCGTCCATCACGCCGCTTGCTTTCCCACCGGTCAACAACACCCATCCTTGCCGGGCAATGAGTTCGCCCAATTCCCGTGCATCGGCCAACTCTCGCGGACCGGCCTTGGCGGGTCCCATAACGCCGATGACCGGCTTCCTCACCCCACGTTTGACTTCACTTCTGGATTTCTTCATTCCGCTCCTCCACGATGCGGTCTCCCTCCCGACACGAGAGCCGGCGGCGCTGATGCTCCTTCAACCAGCACCGGTCCATAACACTGATAAGTCCCGCCGCCTGAGCTCGTTCCACCGCCTCCGGGTTACGGATCCCCTCTTGGAGCCACACGCCCCGAACCCGGCGCTGGATGGCGGCCTCCACGATTGCGCCGCAGGCTTCGGCCCGGCGAAAAATGACGACGAGGTCGATGGCGTCCGGAACCGCCGCCAGGTCCGGGTAGGCCCGCTCACCAAGGACCTGTGTTTCTTTCGGGTTAACGGGGATGACGCGGCAGCCTGCCTCACGCATGTATGCCGCAACACGGAAGGAAGGCCGCAAGGGGTCGCCTGAAAGCCCGACGACCGCAATCGTTTGGCCGGAAACCAGCAAGCTGGCCACCGCCGATTCCGCAGACGTATCTGTCACCACATCCCCTTACCCTGGACCCTCGCGTTGTGGGGTACCGTAGACGATGGCCGCAGGGCTCTCCCCTCGGCAGATTAGTATAGTCCCGGGCAGGCTGCAATCATTGAGTAAGAGGGGAGGGCGGCCAGCTGTAAAATCCGTGGCTGGCCGCCCAGGGAGGACTGGATTCAGCCACTAGACCTCGACAGGCTCCAGCGGGAGGGAGAAGTCCAGCGGAGCGGCGGCCTTTTTCTTTCCTCGGCCATGATGTTTGGACACATAGAGGGATAGGCGCTTGCGCTCCGTATGCCCGATGGCGACTGTCTGGACGCCGAAACGCTTGCCCTTCACCCAGGCGACCCGTACCTCTTCGACGATCAGTGGTTCCTTTCCATCGGGGAGGCAAAAGCACACGGTCAAGAGCGCTCCCGCCGTCACTGGCCGACTCCCCTCGATCCCCAAACCCTCCGCGGAGAAGTCCACAGACGTCCCCTCTCCCACGATGACGGCGCCGCCCGAAATGCCCGAATAGGTGAGATAGCAGGATTCCGCCAACCGGCGGGCGCGACGCTGCTCTCCGACGACTGGGCCCTGTGCCATCGCCCCATCCTGAGATACTCTGGTCGTGTCCTCGTTCATGCCGTCCTCCCTCCGTGTGAGTTCCCCTTCACGTCTCTAGAGTCAAGGCTACCTGCCAGAACCGGCGGCGCCATGACTCTTTGGGGGGACGCGAAGATCCCTCGTTGGGGTGAGGGGCCATCTTCAAGGCATGTCTTGACCAACTAGGGAGGCTGAACGATCGAACGGCCCTCTGGCCGAGCGGCTGATTACCGGCCCCGGCACCGCACGCGAGCCCCCAGGAGGACGGGATCTCGCCCTGCGGTGCCGTATGTATGACGATTACTGGGAGTGTGAGGGAAGAAGATTCAATTGAGCGAGGATCTTGCAACACTCGTCCGATTTCACACCGAAACGAGAGCCGCTGGCCCACATGACGGTAACACCTTCGAGGCGGAGGACGACCTTGTTCTTGGGGACCTGAATCTCAAGTGCCAAGCGGTCGCCCTGCCGCACAGGACAACTCCCTTGGATGCCGCAGCCCTCAGCGGACACGTCGATCAGCGTTCCCCCACCGCGAACCGTCTTGCCACCGATCTTGGCCGAATAGCGAAGTTGATATTGAACCGTATAGCGTGGATGCCGGCGATGTTCGTTCGTCGTCGACACGGGTTCGACCTGGGCAACAGCCTGTCTCGGCATGATAACTCCCTTCCTTACGTCACGTGGATGTTCGACGCTGGCCATTCGTCAAAATGACGGGGATGGAACATCCAGATTGTTGATCCGCACGGCCCGGCCCTGCCGATCCAGAGCCGCCTGAATACGATCCCCGACGTGAGCCGGACGGTCGCTTCTCGTATTTTCATCGTGGGGAACGCGCAGCTCCCGCCCGGATGCGTCTCGGAGCAGATACGCCGCCCCCTCCAGCCCGATCACTTGGCCGACCAGAACTCGGGAATCGCCCGTCTGTGCGGCCGAACGCCCCTGCTCATGGGTGGCCAACGTCCCCCAGACGATCCCTCGGCCCAGATCTTCCTGTTGGTGGGTCGCCTGTCGGTCCCCCACTCCGGCGCATCCCTCGATCCCCCACAGGCACAATCCCAGGCTGACCGCCCCGACCCCCCGCATCCATTGCGTCGGCACCCTCGTCGGCATAGACATCTCCCTCTCTAGGTAGATCCCCCAGAAGAAAGAATAGCAAAAGTCCTGGAATCGGCCATTCGCGGCACACGGAATTCGCCAGGATTCGCCCCCCCCCGGACCCGCCCGTGCGCGTCCACAGCTCCGGCTGTCGGGGTCCGGCTAACTCCTTGAAAGATCGGGTGCTTGCTGGGGTGGGATTGTTCGCTATACTTGAACAGTTGTCTGCATGCGCGCCGGCGGATGCAGCTGTTCCGCGCTGACGGCGAATGACTGCTTGGGAGGCATGGGAGCACCATGAGACGTGCACGCGGCTTGATCACTTCCGCACTCCTCCTTCTGGCCATGGCCGGCCCGGCCGATGCGGGCGATCGTGATCGTCCCTCTCGTCCGGAGCGCGTCCAACCGGATCTGATCGCTCTCTCCGGTATGCAGGCCCAAATCCGCCATGTGCCCCGTCACGTGCTGACCGGCTACGACCACGCCTCCAGTCAGGTGCCCAAGACGCGGCAAGCGCAAGTTCGGCGCATCCTGACCCAAGCGCTCGACGCCGACCAGCTTGAGCGTCGCGTGGTCGCCCGGATATCCCAGGATCTGTCGCGCGAGCACGCCACGAAAATTCGCGAGTGGCTCCGCTCGGACTTCGGCCGGAAGATTGTCAAATTGGAAGAGCACGCCTGGTCTCCCGAAAACGCCTCCCAGCGAGCGTCCTTCGCGGCAAAGCTGGCCGGTGCGCCACCTTCCCCCGCCCGCCAGCAACTGGTGCGCCGCCTTGATCTGGCCACGGGAACGACCGAGACCTTGCTCGAGTCGGCCGAGCTGTCGGCTTTCGGGGCGGCAATGGCATTGGATTCCACGCGTCCGAAGGGTGACCGGGTCGGGGAGGACCGCATCCGCGTGCAAATCGACCAGGAACGCCAGGCGACTCGTGAACGCTGCCAAGCCGTGGTGGCGACCACGTTCTTGTATGCCTACCAACACCTCTCGGATGGCGACCTCTTTCAGTATGCCGAGTTTCTCGAATCGGAGGCCGGGCGGGGCTATCACATGATCGCGGACACGACGCTCAACGATGCGCTATACGAGCAGGGCGAGGCGCTCAGCCGGGCACTGGTTGGACTCACGAAAGGCCCACAAGGGTGATGCCATCCGTCAGCGATTCCTCACCCCTATGGGCGACCGAAGCCCGCGCCTAGAACATCGTGACGCTGGAAAAGGGGAAGTCTCGGATACGCATCGCCGGCACGAGTAGCTTTCCCGTCTCCGACGTGACCGCTTCCATCGGTCGCGTACAGTCCTCCAACTGAGAGAACGCGCGCACCGGACTCTCGTGGAAACGAAAATTCTTCACGGCACACCGGACTCGCCCCTCTTCAACGAGGAACGTGCCATCGCGTGTCATCCCCGTCAGGGTGAGATCTGTGGGATTCACCACGCGCAGATACCAGAAGTTCGTAATCAGGATGCCGCGCTCGGTGGTGGCGATCAAATCCTCCCCCGCTCCTTCGGCCGAAAGACAGGGCGCATCCGGCATCGGCAAGGGCTCCACCTGGTGCTGTCTGGCCGTGTAGCGATCAAAGGCCAGTTGGGTCAGCACCCCGTCCTTGATCCAGAGGGACTCCACACTCGGAACGCCTTCGGCATGAAACTGTTGCCCGAGGAGATCGGGGTGAGCAGGCCGATTGCGAAGCGTCAACCGCGGATCGACGATCCTGCGTCCTAGGCAACCGGCATAGGGACTGGTGCCCTTGAAATAGGACTTTGCATCGAGCAGCCATACCATCCACGACAGCAGTCCAGCCACCGCTGCCGGCTCCAGAATGACCGTGTAGCGGCCCGCCGGCAATTCCCGCGCGCCTCCGCCGGCTCGGGCCTTCTCGATGGCGACCTGTGTCCGTTCACGCACGCCAAGGCGCTCGATGGAGCGATGAGCATTGGCCGCCCATCCCGTGGCGTCTCCTCCCGTGGCCGTCAGGCTGAAGCGCGCCTCCGTGCGAGGCTCGTAGGCCCGAAGGCCCATGCTGGTCGCCACGGCCGACACGATATCCGCCGTCGTCACGATCCCAGCCCCGCTGAGCCCCTGGTCCCGGCAGGCCACGATGCCCTGCGCGGCTTCCGCCAGACGTCGGGTGGGACCCGCTTCCTGCGTCGCCTTGTCCCACGACGGCACAGCCAGGTACTCCTGGGGACCGAGCGGAGGCACGTATTCCGCATCCTCCGGCGCCACGCGGGCGATGCGTTCGGCGCGCGTGATCGTCTCTTGGACCGCGCCCGCGGTCAAGGCCGTCGTGCTCGCGCTCCCGTGCCGCTGCCCATAGGCCACCGTCACGCGGAAGGTTGTTTTTCTCGTGTCCACATTTTGAATGATCTGATTGTCGGCAAAGCGCGTCGTCCCGCTGCGCGCGTCATGCAGGGATACGCTCGTGTGATCGCCGGACGAATGGCGCATGACCAAATCGGCCAGGAATCCGAACTCCTCCCGACTGGTCAGACCTTGGCTCATCCCCCTACCCGCGAATGACCTGAATGCCGCGGAAGCGCGCGGGGCTGGCGGCATGGGTCATCCACCCCGCCTGTCCGGGCTGCCCCTTCCCGCAGGTGATAAACCCGAACCGTGTACGGAAGCGCGTGTCGGCGACGCCATCACAGCGGCCCCAGAACTGCGGCGTGATGCCGTGATACACCACGTCGCGCAGCATGTGCGTCCGGCGGCCTCCTTCGATCAACCAAAACGCGTCGCCGCCGAACTGAAAGTTGTACCGCCGCTGATCAATGCTGTAGGAGCCGTGGCCCTCGATGTAAATGCCCCGGTCGATGCCGGCGATCAGGTCCTCCGTCGTGCCGGCGCCTGGCTGCAGGCCGATATTGGCGATCCTGACCATCGGGATCGAGCCCCATCCATCCGCCCGGTTGGACCCACGCGAACGCCGCTCCCCAATCGCGCCGGCGACCTCCCGGTTGGTGCAATAGCCCACGAACAGCCCGTCGCGGACGATATCCCAGCGCTGGCAGGCCACGCCGTCGTCGTCGTATCCCGTCGCGGCCAATGTGCCGGCTTCGGTGTTGTCCGCCACCAAGGTGACGTGGGGAGATCCGTATCGAAACGTCCCCAGGCCGTCCGGCGTCAGAAAGCTCGTGCCGGCGTAGTTGGCCTCGTAGCCGAGCGCCCGGTCGAGTTCGCTCGGATGCCCGCACGATTCATGGATCGTGAGCGAGAGATGCTCGCCGTCCAGCACCAGGTCATACACGCCGGGATCCACCGCCGGGGCCCGCACCTTCTCAACCGCTTCAGCGGCGACGCGGGGGGCGGCCGTGGCAAATCCTGCTTCCTCGATCAACTCGTAGCCCATGCGCAAATACGGAGTATTCATCGACCGGGAGGCAAACCGCCCGTCGTGGGCGGCAGTCGCTTCGATCTCGCCATGGACCGCGAGCAAATCGAATTCCAGGTGGGATGCGTCCGTGGAGACGAAGAGTTTGAGGTCGCGCCGAGCCCACAGGTGGGCCCGGCTGCGGACAACGCCGGCCTGGCCTTGGAGGCCCCCCATGCTCTCCACCAACAAGGCGGCCTTCTGCTCAAGCGGAAGGCGGAACGGATCGATGCGCCGAGGCGTCACGACACAATCCCGGTGTGCCGATTCCTCTACCAGTGAAACCGGGGCCCGCCTCAAGGTCGCGCTGCCCTTGGCGATTTCGACCGCCAAGTCGGCCATGCGAGGGACTTCCTCCGCCGACACAATGGCACTGGCGGCGAACCCCCACGCGCCGTCGTACAGCACACGAATGCCGAATCCGCTGTCGCGCGTGTCCTGGATCTGAGCCACCCGCCCATCCTCTCCATGCAGGGACTCCGTTCGACTGTCCATGAAGCGGATGTCGGCATAGGTCGCACCGGCTGCCCGCACTCGCTCCAACCCCCGAGCGGCCAGTTCGTGCCAGTTCGACGGGACGATACCGCTCACCGATCATTCCTCCACAACACGTCCGCCGGCGAACCCTGGCCCCTGCGGGGAAACCAGGGCACAAAGGCGTTGGTAGTCTCCTGATAGCGCCGGTAGTCCTCGCCGCGGCGGTGCACCGCCTGGGCTTCCGCCGGTGGAATCCCCGTCACTTTGAGCAAGGCCCATCCCATCACCCCCGGACCGAGCCCGGTGATGTACCCGTTCGGCACATCGAATCCCATCAGGACATACGCCCACCACTGCAGCCATTCGAAGAAATAGTTCGGATGGCGCGAATAGCGCCACAGCCCCTCACGGCACACCCGGTCGTGATTCCAGGGCTTGCGTTTGAAGTCCGCCAGTTGGAGATCGGCCGCCGTTTCGCCGGCCACCGCGAGCATCCACACCAGAATCCCGGCATATTCCCACAAACTCAGCGTCGGTCTCGGATTTTGCATCAGGGCGAGGAACGGAAGGGAGAACACCACCACCGCGCCGGCCTGCAAGAGAAAATAGCCGAACAGGTAGCGTGGCGCATCGGGGCCCCATTCGCGGCGGAGCCTGCGATACCGCGGATCTTCCTGCTGACCCACCACGCGCGTGAAGAGCACATGCAGACCGAGCCGAAGGCCGTAGACTCCGGCCATGCCTGCCAGAAGGAGGCGCCGCATCGGCTCGCCCGCTCCCGCGGCGGCGTACCACCACACCACCGCCACCAACACCACACACCACCCGACATCGGCCAGGGAGGCATTCTGGATCCGTCGTTCCACCGCCCACAGGGCGACCATCACGACCAGCGCCGCCAAGGTTGCCCACAACACCAAGCTCAACGGATCGACCATCAGGTCCTCTCCGCGGCGAGCGGATCCCACCACTCGTCCCGCCCGCGCCGCGGATGCGCGGCCAGCCACGAGCGAAATCCCGGGAGGGGAAAGGAGAGCTGGGCTTGGAGCGCGCGACAGTCCAAGGAGAGGTCCGGTGCGCGGGGTGGACCGGCATAGTCTCGCAGCGAGCCTGCCTCGTAGCGTGGGGCCAATTCCGCATATTCGGCGGCCAGCAATTGCCCGATCTCCCAGCGCGACAGGCGTTCCCGCCCCGCCACATGATACAGCCCCGTGAGTCTCTTCGCCGCGACCTCCCAGATGGCCCGCGCGGTTGCGGCGGCCGGGATGGGACATCGAAATTCATCCGTAAACAAACGGAGCGAGGCCCCCCGTTTCCAGGCGTGGAGCGTTTCCTCCACAAAGCTCCGGTCGCCGGTCGGCGACTGCCCGGCATTTAGCGACGTGCGCAACACCGTATGCGAGGGATGGGCCAGGACCAGCCGCTCGGCCTCGACTTTGCTCCGACCATACACCGTGAGGGGGCTGACCGGGTCCGATTCGTGATACCCGCCTCGGCGTCCATCGAAGACATGATCGGTGGAAAGGAAGATCAACCGCTGCGGCGACGCCAACTCCGCCAAATGCGCGGTCGCCTCGACATTGACGGCTCGTGTGCGCGCGGGGTCGGCCTCACAGGCGACGGCTTTGCTGATGGCCGCGCAGTGAATCACCAGGGTCGGTGGGGCCTGATCCCACAGCCGACGGACCGCCGCATGATCCGTCAGATCCACCATGGCACGGGTCAGACCGAGCACCCGCCAGTCGGGGACATACTGCGGGGCGGTCTCCACGAGGTACCGGCCGAGCAGTCCTCCGGCACCCGTGACCCACACCCTGGGCAGCGGCTCACCCATTTGCGGCACGTTCTTCCTGGCAGCCACGCCGGATCTCCGGCACACCGATCACGCGCCACGTCTTGGTCGGGTGCTCCACCGCCCAGGCCAGCGCCTCGATCATCTGATCCACCGTCACCAACCCCAACCGCTGCGCAAAGTCGCGTGTGGCGCGGTATCGCTCCAGCAACCGATAGGCCGGCTGCAAGGCCAACGGCCATTGCCGACCGGGGCCCAGGACATACCAGGGGCGCAGGATCGTGCTGGGTATCGATCCCATCTTGAGACGGGACTCCGCTTCTTTGCGTACCTCAATATAGGCGTTCATGATCGGCGCGGGATGGGCCACGCTGACATAGATGAAATGCTCGACCCCCGCCCGTTGGGCGGCGTACAAGCCCGCCTTGACCGACCCAAGATCGATGTCCCGGAAGGCTTGCGCTTTCCAGGGGGCCGGGCGACCCACACCGACCAAGTGGACAAAGGTGTCGTGCCCCCGCACCGCGTCGTCGAACGAATCGATGACCAACGGATCCCCGATCACGATGCGGCACCCTGACGGGAGTTTGGGCGCCGACTTCACACGGGTCAGTCCCGTGACTTCGTGCCCGTTGTTGAGCAACCGCTGGATGAGGCGTGAGCCGAGATACCCACTGCCCCCCGTTACGAACACACGGGCCACGGGCGATCCTTTCCGCGCAGGCCGATAGGCCGGCATGCGCCCACGCGATCATACCGGAAGGAGCACAGGGGAGAAAGGGCCATCCGTGCCTGACGAGGCCGATGCGCCCGGTAGGACGCGGGCAGGCAGGCGATGGGCGTGAGGAACGCGGAGGAGACAGGCGCTCAGGGCTGCAGGGATGTGGTCTTCGTCTGTGGATCGGGGACATCCCCATTCCGGGACAGATGAAACCCTCCCCCTTTGTCGGGCGGATTCACCACACGGCCGATACGCGTGTACCACCATCGGCCGTCCCCTTCCTGAAAGTCGGGCGTGAGTTGCACGACAAACTCGCCTTCCCGATCGTTTTCGGACTGGATCCAGCGCCCGCGCCATTCTTGACCAATCAGGCTGGTGGTTTCAAACCGGCCGCCCTTGTACTCGTAGGTGCCACGTCCGGCCCGGTCCAAGATCAATTCGATGACCGCGGTTCCCTCTTCGTATTCCCACTCGCCCGCCAGAACGGGAAAGGAAGATTCACCAGGTCTCATCGTCGGAGGCGTCGAGGTCTCGCCGAGACTGGTGCGAGACGAGGCACAGCCGGCAAGGAGCGGACACACCCCGCACAGGAGGAGGGTGGCAATGCGGCACCAGGCGATCAACCGATGTTTGGACATCATGGACCTGAACGGCGTTGGTCAGAGGAGCTCGACGTCACACGTGCGGGCAGACCTTGTATGGATGTCATACCCCGATTTTGGGGAAGATTCAACGAATCTGCGCGAATTGTTCGACCAGGTGACGCAGTCGCAGCCAGCCTCGCTCGACAAGGAATCGCGCGGCCGACTCCAGCGCGTCCCGATCCGCAGGATCCATGCGAAGATTGGTCGGAATGCGTGTTACGCGCCGGCCCAGCGGCTCGTCGTCCGGCAACTGACGCAGGGCCACATGCCAGAAGGTACAGGGCGTGCCGCTCGGGCCCGGCGAAAACGTCCCGACCGCCACACGATCCTGCTCCGCGGCTGAAATGCCCACTCGCTGGAGTACCTGGCGGCGATGGTTGCGCAACAGGCCGGCAGCGGCCGACAAGGGACGCCGCGGGTCCTCGGTGACCCGCGGGGTGGCGTCCACGGAAATGACGAGACACCCGTCCGGGAATTGGTCCGAGAGCCCGCGCACTCGATCGGCCTGTTCCAGCAACGAGAGCACGGTCGTCACGCCGAGATTGTCCGCCACACCCCCATCATAGAGCATGACGGTCCGCTGGTCCGACAGCCCCGTCCGAGTCGGCTCGGATGGCCCAATCCTCATCGGGGGCAGCGTGTCCGGATAGGCGGCAGACGCGTAGACGGCCTGCGCCAGCGGAAGATCGGGCAGAGACCACCCACGCCGCGCCATGTCCGTCTCGGAAAAGACAAACGGTTCCCCCGTGACGGCATCCGTCGCATTCAACAATAACTGGGGTCGCCGCCCCACCACATCCTGGTAGGTCGCCCCATGCAACAGACTCGCATCCCACACCTCCGCAAGCGCATCGCCCCTGGTGAACGAGGTGAACCAATAGCGGGGCCAATGGAGTGGGTTGAACACATGGGCGAGCACCTCGCCCTGAAAATCCTGCGCGAGCCGCGCCGTGATCGTGTCATCCCACTGAATGCCTTTGCGCCCGTCGAGGGCATAGAGACTTGCCGGAAGGGCGCCTCCGGATACCGCCGAGAGCACATCCACTCGTTCCAGGAGCGAGAGGGCCTGCAGCTCCCGCATGACCGCGGCGCCGAACACCGCGGCCCGGCTGCCGCCCCCGGAGAGGGCCAACCCGAGAAAGAGACCGTCCTGCCGATCCACATCATGGACCAGCAGGGGGTCGGCCCGGGACGAACCAGCCGAATCGTGCACAGGGGGAAGGGTCACGGAGCGGATCGGCATGCCGCCGCATCCCGCGAGGAGAAGGCTCAGAATACCGAGGCTCGTGAAGCGCAGGCCACCCCCGCGCCAGCGCGAACGATCGTGTCTCGTCATGTATCTTCTACGAGAGAGCAGGGCCGTTTGGATGGGGAACGTCCCGGAGGTCCGTGACCGGTATGTTGGGGCAGAGCCCTGAGTGGATGGCCCCCGCCGACAGGGTGCCGTGGCCATCGACGCACGGGCCCGTCCCCGGTTCCAGAACGACGCGCTCCGGACGCCGGAGGTGCGGAGATAGAAGGAGCGTGGACGGCAGACATGCCGCAACCACGACCGCTCGCCCTGTCCCCGAATGGGGGCGCGATCAGGACGGGATGCACGCGAAGCCGTGGTGATGAGAAGGCGGAGGCCCGCTAGCTTCGGGTGAGCTTGCGGTAGCGAATCCGGTGCGGTCGGTCGGCTTCCTTGCCTAGACGGCGTTTCCGATCCGCTTCGTAGTCGCTGTAGTTGCCCTCGAACCAGACCACCTTGCTGTCGCCTTCGAAGGCCAGGATGTGGGTGGCCAGCCGATCGAGGAACCACCGGTCGTGGCTGCTGATGACGGCGCAGCCTGCGAAGTGTTCAAGTCCCTCTTCCAACGCGCGCAACGTATTCACGTCCAAATCGTTGGTCGGCTCGTCGAGGATGATGAGGTTGGCCCCTTCTTTCAACATGCGCGCCAGGTGAACCCGGTTCCGCTCTCCGCCCGAGAGATCCTTGACCTTCTTCTGCTGGTCCGTGCCCGCAAAGTTGAAACGGGCGCAATACCCCCGCGCGTTGACCTCGCTCTTCCCGAGTTTCACCGTGTCCTGCCCGTCCGAAATGACCTCGTACACGGTCTTGCTGCCGTCCAGCGAGCGATCCTGATCGACGAACCCCAGCTTGACCGTGTCGCCGATGCGAATGGACCCGCTGTCCGGCTTTTCTTTTCCCACGATCATCTTGAAGAGGGTGGTTTTTCCAGCACCGTTCGGCCCGATCACCCCGACAATGCCGCCGCGCGGCAGACTGAAGTCCACGTTCTCATAGAGCACCTTGTCGCCGAAGGCCTTCCCGATTCCCTTGGCCTCCACCACCACATCCCCCAAGCGCGGCCCCGGCGGAATATAGATCTCCAGGTCTTCCGCCACCTGCTCCTGCTTCTGATTGACCAGTTCCTCGTACCGATTGAGGCGCGCCTTGCCCTTGGATTGCCGCGCCTTGGGCGACATGCGAATCCATTCCAATTCGTGTTCCAAGGTCTTCTGCCGCTTGGTTTCCGCCTTTTCTTCCTTCTCCAGGCGTTCTTTCTTCTGCGCCAACCACGAGGAATAGTTGCCCTGGAACGGAATGCCGTGGCCGCGGTCGAGCTCGAGGATCCAGCCGGCGACGTTGTCGAGGAAGTAGCGGTCGTGGGTCACGGCGATAACCGTGCCCTTGTACTGTTGGAGATGCTGTTCCAGCCATTGCACCGACTCGGCGTCGAGATGGTTCGTCGGCTCGTCCAACAGCAGAATGTCCGGTTCTTGAATCATGAGCCGGCAGAGCGCCACCCGGCGCTTCTCGCCGCCCGAAAGCGTCCCGACTTTCTGATCGGCGGGCGGGCACCGGAGCGCGTCCATGGCGATCTCCAGCTCGTTTTCCAGTTCCCAGCCGTTGGCCGCCTCGATCTTTTCCTGGAGTTGGGCCTGCTTGTCGATGAGCTTCTCCATCTCATCGGGTCCCGCCTCCCCCATCTTGTTGCTCACCGCTTCATACTCGTGGAGCAACGCCACCAACTCGGCCTTCCCCTCTTCCACCACTTCCTTGACCGTCTTGTTGGGGTCGAGCTGGGGTTCCTGTTCCAACAGCCCGATGCTGTACCCCTTGGAACGGGTAATTTCCCCCGTATAGTTCGGGTCGACCCCGGCAATGATCTTCAGCAAGGAACTCTTCCCCGAGCCGTTCAGCCCGAGCACGCCGATCTTCGCCCCGTAGTAGAACCCGAGGTAGATTTCCCGCAGCACCTGCTTCTTCGGCGGATAGACTTTGCCGACGTTGACGAGAGAGAAAATGACTTGCTTGTCGTTCGTAGCCATGCCGCCTCAGTGTACGCGTGAGTTGAACCCGATGGAATTGGTCACGATAGCAAAAGCCGCTGTGGTTCCACAACTCAGGAGGGTCGCACTAGATCCCAAGATCCTCCGACCAGCGCAGTTCGCTTTCGTCGAGGATCTCCTCCAGGCAGGTGAAGCAGCACAGCGGCAAGCGGTCGACGGGCACCGCGCAGACTTCCCCGACGGGCGATTCCTCCAGCGCCGGCCCACCGCAGGCTTTGTGAATCAGCGTCAGCATGGCGGCGTTACCACCCCTCCACTACCAGGCGCCGGAGGGTCTCCACCTGCGCCGGGTCGCTCAATCGGTGATCGCCGGGGACCAGGCGGAGATCCAACGGGAAGGTCGGATCCCGACGCTGCAGCTCGTCCGCGAAGCGGCGGCTGCCGTCGGGGTCGATCACCGTGTCCTGCAATCCGTGCAGAATGGTGGTGCGCACCCGTCGGACCCCGTCGAACGTGGACTCCCAATAGGCTTCGCTTTCTTCGACCCACTTCCACGAGAGCGGCCAATCCCGGTGCAGCGGATCGTCGTCCCACGGCATCCAGCCGGCGGTGTGCCAGGCGTGGAGCCGTTCCTTCGGAATAGCCCTGGCCCGCTCCCCCATCATGTTGAAGGCCGGTGCGATCAAAATCAATTGCTGGACGAGCGGACAGTCGCGGGCGATCAACCAGGCGATCCAACTCCCCAGGGAGTTGCCGACAATCGTCAGCGGCGGGCCGCTCGTCAGCATTGCCAGCACGGTTCGCGCATCGGCGACCCAGTCCGACAAGGTGTAGTCGGTGAACGATCCCTCGGACTCGCCACAGCCGCGCACGTCGTAGCAACAAAACCCCCACCCCTGCTCCTGGCACCAGTGCAGAAGTGCCTTGCTCTTGTTGCCCCACCGCTTGGAGAGAAAGCCGGTGATAAAGAGCACCTGCCGCCCTGTTCCCTGGACGCGATCGCCATGGATGCGTTTGCCGTCCGCGCCGTGCAGCGTGAAGGGGATGGGCGCGCTCATGGGAGACACAGGCGTGCGGTGAGAAAGGCTCCCAGGCGGGTGAGCACGGGAGACGGGATTTCGTGCCCGCCGCGAAACGCGTGCCATTCCACGGCCAGCCCGGCCTTCGTCAGTTCCTCGCGGAGTCGTTCGGCCATGACATAGGGCAACAAGTCATCGTGCATGCCGTGGCTTTGAAAGACGGGCAGGCCGCGTCGATGGGTGAGTGGGTCGGCCCACTGGTGCCTGGCGAGCAGCGTGCCGGACAGCTGAATCAGCCCGACACAGGGAAACGGAGTTCGCACGATGGTGTCGCAGGTGAGCATGGCCCCCTGGGAGAAGCCGCCCAGGACCGTCCGCTTCGGATCGAAGGGCAGCGCCTTCGGGAGCGCCGTCAGAAATCGCTCCAGGGTGTCACGGGCGGCCGGCAGGCCCCGCGGGACGTCCGCGGAAAGGTCGCGCAGACGGCCGGCCGCGCGATCCTGGGCCAGCCGATTCATGTCGATCATCCACCAGGCGCGGGCATCGCCGTAGCCGGCATTGAGCGCCAGCGGGCCTTCCGGGAAGAGAAACCGTGTGCCGGCCGGGACCGCCAGCACCTCGGCTAGGGGCACCAAGTCGTCGCCCGGAGCCCCGAACCCGTGCAGGAGGATGACGAGCGGTCCCTCTCCCCCACCCTGTCCGTCGAGGCCCCCGGTCAACCGCACGGTCAGGCCGCCGATGTGTTGTGGCCGCATCGAGCCGGAGCCTACCACTGGCGTCGCGGAAGCGTCTATGGGGAGGACTGCGGGAAGGGCCTACAGAATCAACCCGCGGGCCCAGCCACGGGTGGCCGGGCCCGCGCTACGATCCGGCGGCTCGACTAGTGGGCCGCGTTAGGGTTCGCCACGACTCGATAGATCGAATCGAAACCCGTCACATACAGGTATCCGTCCGGCCCCTGCACAAACCCGATCAGCCCGCCTACGCCTCCATCGAACACGACCGAGCTTGTGGCCACGGTCTTGAAGGTGGGATCCAACTGGAGGCGATGAATCTTCCCTTCCACAAAATCCGTGAAGAAAAGATTGTTGTGATACCGGGCCGCGTAAACAGGAGTCGACGCGAGCGCCACGATATTGGTAATGCCAACCGGCTGCGGCAACACGAACGCCGAATTGAGCAAGGGCGGGGCTCCGGTGGTTCCGGTCGCCAGGGGCCACCCGAAATTCCCTCCGCGGACGGCAAGATTGACCTCATCGTCCACCGACGGTCCGTTGTCCGTGAACCACAGATCGCCGGTCGCCGGGTGGAACGTCACACCGAAACTGTTCCGGACCCCGTAGGCCCACACGGCCGACCCGGCGAACGGATTGTCGGGGGGAATCGAGCCATCGCCGTTGATGCGCAAGATCTTGCCGTTGTACGAACCGAGGTCTTGCGCCAATTGGTCCTGCGTGGCTTCGCCCACCGTCACATAGAGCTTGCCGTCCGGGCCGAATTTGATGATTCCGCCATTGTGCTGATCCGCTGCCAGCAAGCCGGCGAGGATGACCGTCTCTTCGGTGGCCTGCCCATTGACATCTTTCACGCGCACGACACGGTTGGTCGCCCCGTCCGGCATGGTGAAGTAGACGTAGACAAACCCGTTCGACGCATAGTTCGGATCAAGGGCGATTCCGCTGAGCCCCTGTTCTCCCAGCGCGCCGACCTCCGTGTGATAAAAGGGGGTTGTCCGTTGTTGCCATGCGCCTCCCGCCGTATCCACAATCCAGACGTTCCCCGCCTGTCCTTCCGCATAGAACAGCCGTCCGTCAGCCGCGAAGGTGATCATCCTCGCGTTGACGTTGCTGAGAACCGGCTCGAGGAGAAACTCGCTGGATCCCGATACCCCGGTTACCGAAAAGGTGACGGTCGCGGTGGCCTCCGGGTTGCTCAACTCATTGTGGGCGGCATTGGCGAGCGCGAAACTCACGGTGTGTTCGCCGGGCGTCACCCCGTACATCATGAAACTGGTCGGGCTCTTCCAGTGCACGAAGTGGGTGTGCGCACCGTTGAGTTGCACGCCGTTTTCCTCAGAAATGCCCACCCCGTTGAAAAACTCATGCCGCTCGCTCGCGCCATCCACATAGAAATGCAGGTGCGTCTGCCCATTGAGGCCGATCGCATGGTTCAGCGCCAAAAACGACACGAGCACGCTTCCGGACGGAAGCACCGCCCCGGACTCAGGACGATCCAGAATGATGCTCGGCGCGGTGATGGCCGGCACTCCGACCCCGAACACCACGGCGGCTTGCGCCTCCGGATTCGGAATCCGCGTCCCGTTGGCAGCGACCAATTCTACGTGAATCTTGTGGTGTCCCACCGGAAGCCCGAGCATCCGGACCTGATTGGGTGAGACCCATTCCGCCTGGACAGGCGTCGCCCCCTGGTGAACCACCTGCTTGGTGGACCCGTTGTACACATCGAAGGAGACGGGGTCCGTGTCGAGATACAGCTTTGCAAACGTCTCGCCCGTTCCGCCGACCGTGAAATGGCTTGTGGCAAGCACGACCGAGACATCGCCGACCGGCAGCGAGCTGTTTTGGGTGGGACTCGTGATCGCGATCGTGGGCGTCCCCGCCAGCGGAGGCGTTGTGCTCGTTCCCCCCCCCCCGCCGGAACTGCCTGCGGCACTTCCCCCGGCACTCCCTCCGCTGCCGCACGCCACGAGGAGAAGGTTGAGAACGAAGAGCCCCGGCGCGAGCCACTGTCTGCACTGTCCATAGGTCTGATGTTTCATGACCGTTTTCCCCTGATGAGGCTAGGTACTATCCAGCCCGCGCACACGTTCGGCTCGCAGATGATGACTCGATCGGCGCCGACACGTGAGCGGGCTCTCGTTCGAAGGAGAATCCAACCGTGGGAAGGACGCGGTCCATCGAACCGGATCAAGCTCCGCGGCGACAATACGAGATGGTTCTGCCTAGAAGCAACTAGACAAATGGGAAAATTTTCCCTTCCATCCTGTCCACATTACAACCAGCAAGTTCAACGCCTAGCCGTGGCGCCAGTTGACAGGGGGAGACCGAATCACGAGGGGAGCGCCAACCAATTGAAAAGATGAGGAATGTTCCGTGTCCCTCGCGACGGATCAGAGAACGGTTCGTCGCACGGGGGACCGATGCGCTGTAGAAGCTGGCCTCCCAGCCCTACAGACTTGCGATGACTCTGTCGTTCAATTTCGAACAGGAGACGAGTCCTCGGACTAGGACGAGCAGCTCACGCTCAGGTGCTTGCCCCAGTTCGGCGGCGGGGCCGCATAGCGCCCCATACCGGGATGCTCGGCACACGGATCGTGGAGGAGTGTCAGCAAGCGATCGATCTCCGAATAGTCGCCTTGTTCGGCTTGCTCGATGGCCGTCTGGGCGAGGTAGTTGCGGAGCACGTATTTGGGATTGACCCGTTGCATGCGCGCCCGCCGCTCCGCGTCGTGGCTGCCTTCTTCCCGCAAGCGGCCGCGATAGCGGTCGGCCCAGGCCGCGAACCGTCCGCGATCCGTCACATGGTCCCGCACGCGCTCCTGGTTCGCCTGCGGATCGCACGAAAACTCGGCGAGATCCCGCCAGGCATTCGCGTAATCCGCGCGACTCTCCTGCAGCAACCCCAGCCACTCGCCGAGTAAGGCCGCGTCCCCGGCCTGCTCCCGTTGCAGGCCCAATTTCGCCCGCATCAGGGCGCGATATCGTTCCGCATAGTACGCGGGATAGGCCTCCAACGAGGCCTTCAGCTCATCGCGCTCCACCAGAGGGAGCAGCGCCTGCGCCAGGCAACTGAGATTCCAGTGCCCGATCGACGGCTGCTGATCGAAGGCGTACCGTCCCGTATGGTCCGAATGGTTGCACACGAACCCGGGGTCGTAGTCGTCCATGAACCCGAAGGGGCCGTAGTCCAGCGTCAGCCCGATGATCGACATGTTGTCGGTATTGAGGACCCCGTGCGCCCAGCCGACGGCCTGCCACTGCGCCACGAGCCCGGCCGTTCGTTCCACCACGTCGTGGAACCAGCGCGCGTACCGGTCGGCCTGGCCCGCCCACTGCGGATACTGCTGCTCGATCACATAGTCGGCCAGGAGGCGAAGGCGTTCGTGCTGCTGGCGGTAATAGAGCACTTCAAACGACCCGAAGCGGATGTGGGACGGCGCCAGGCGGCAGAGGACCGCTCCGGTTTCGATTCGCTCGCGATAGACCTTGTCCTCCGAGCCCACGATGCTCAAGGCCCGTGTCGTCGGGATGCCCAACCCGTACATCGCCTCGCTGCACAGATACTCCCGGATGGTGGACCGCAACACGGCCCGCCCGTCTCCATCGCGGGAAAAGGGCGTCATCCCCGCCCCCTTGAGCTGCACCTCCCACTTCTCGCCCAGACGATTACGCACCTCGCCGAGCAGAATGGCCCGCCCGTCCCCCAATTGCGGCACGTAGACGCCGAATTGATGGCCCGCATACAGCATCGCCCGAGGCTCCATGCCCGGAACCAGCAGGCTCCCGCCAAAGACGCCCGCGAACTCCGGGCGAGCCGCCTCACCTGGATCCAGATCAATCAGGTCGGCCGCGCGGGGATTGAAACTGACGAGCCGCGGGGGATTGGTGAACGGAGTGGGACACACCTCGGCGGAAAATCCCTCCGGCAACCGCGCGAAGGAATTGTCGAACGCTAAGGTTTCGAGGGATCGTCGAGCCACCATCTCAGATTCCGTGCGACGGATTCGCGATCACGTCGCCCGCCGGGCGGCCGGGGCGCGGTGCGGCAAGAGCGACACGAAGCGTTCGCGCTGGCGATCGTAGGACCACATGTCTCCCGACGCGATCGAGTACACCCACCCGTGCAGCGTCAGCGTTCCCTTGCGCAGTTTGGCCGCGACCGTCGGGTGCGTTTGGAGATGTTCCATCTGGATGCGGACGTTTTCCTGTGTGGTGGCCACCAACAGCGCGTCTCCACGGAGATGATCGTAGTTTTCCCGGACGACCCGCCGGGTGGCCTCGGCCTGGGACAGCCAGGCCTGGACCGCCGGGAGGTCCGCCGCCTGCTCGGGATGGAGCAGGGCCTTCATCACGCCACAGTCGGTGTGTCCGCAAATGATGATGTCTTTCACCCCAAGCACACCCACGGCATATTCGATCGTGGCCGTGGTGCTGCCCACACCGATGGCGTAGGCAGGCACGAGGTTCCCCGCGTTGCGGAGGATAAACAATTCGCCGGGCTCGGTTTGGGTCAACAGGCACGGGTCGACCCGCGAGTCCGAGCAGGTCACGAACAGCGCGCGCGGCGCCTGCCCTCGAGCCAGCCCGGCAAAGAGGGCGCGCTTGCTCCGGAACACCTCGCGATGGAACCGCTTGAAACCGGCAATCAACCGTTTCATACCTGCTCTGTCCCCGATCCTAGCGTGGTCCTTCGAGATCCATATCCAGCGTGAACAAGAAGATCCGCTCCCCCAACTGCGCATCGATGTCGGTAAAGAGCCCGAGCGCTTTGGCCCCGGTAAGCTCACTGACCTGCTCCATCAGCCGCTCGCGGCCTTGGGCGATGAGCGTTTGGCGCAGGCGCTTGACCATCTCGACCCCATCCGGGGTCTTGGCCAATTGCCGTTCCGCGGGCGTCAACACCCCTTTCAGCCGGACCAGCACCTGATCACGCACGACATAGGCCCGCACATCGTCAGGCCCCCGGCCAAGAAACTCCTGTTCGAACTTGATGATCGCGTTGCGGATCCCGGTCTCAAGCTCGCTGCGGGAGCCGCGCCCCTTCTGATGCAACATCGGTGGTCGATCCTCGTGTGCCGGACCATTATGCAGGGAGTCCCCCCTGACCACAATGGGCAGGCACAAGCGCCGCCCCCTCCCCTTCGGATCGGATGTCCGCACCCGAGCCCGGCCCTGGTCTCCGAAAAAACCGGGCCTCGGACTTGACCCTGCCCGAAGGACCCTCCTATAAGGAGGGCTCGTTGGAACACTGCCGGTCCGCGGTGCCATCCTTTTCTCCCCTGACAGATTCGGGGTGCGATCCGGAAGGAGCCGTTCGACAAGCGTGCACTCCGTCAGGTTGTAGGGCGGCCGACTTTTCGCCCAAGGCCAGAGGTCGGCGGCAGTACAAGCCAGCTTCGTCGTTCTTGTCGTCGTGTCGGCCGGGACACTCCTGAGCCGACGCCGAGGGACGATGGCTGGCTTGTGTCGTTTTTGGACAGGGCGAGCAGAGCCCATCGGTGCCAGGACGGCACCCTGGTGCGGCCGGCGCCGACCGCGCATCACCCATAGAGCTATCGTCGATGACCTGGTTGATCCTCGTTCCCTTGCTCCCGCTCGTGACCGCCCTACTGATTGTGCTGGGGGATCGGGAGCAGGAGGAACAGAACATCAAGTTGGGCGCCGTGCCCATGGCGCTGGCCTTTTTCGGCGCCGCCACGGCTCTGGTCTCGGTCTCCCTCGAAGGGCCGGTGGTCGCGCGGGTCTACGATCCGGCGCAGAGCGGCTTTGCGCTGCCGCTGGGGTTCTATATCGATCGGTTGAGCGGCGTCATGATGACGCTCATCACGCTCGTCGGCACGATTATCTACGTGTACTCGCGCGGCTACATGTATCAAGACCCCCATTACCGCCGCTACATGGGGTTGATCGCCTTCACCACGTTCGTGCTCTTGTGCATGGTCTCCAGCGCCAACCTCCTGACGCTGTTCGTCTTCTGGCAGATCCTCTCCTGGCTGTTGTTCATGTTGGCGCATAACCATGCGCATGAGGGCACGCTTCAGGGTGCGATGCGAACGTTTACGTTGTTGCGCGTCGGCGACGTGGCCTTTCTGGCCGGCATCGTCGTGGCGTATCGACTCTACGGCACCGTCGAGTTCGACGCGCTGTTCGCCCGGGCGGCCTCGGAACCGGCTGTCTTGAACGTCGGGGGGTGGGAACTGGACGGCGCCACCGCCGTGTCCCTGTTGATTTTGATCGGCGGCATGAGCAAATCGGCCCAGTTCCCGCTGCACATCTGGCTGCCGCATTCGCTGTATGCCCCGACTCCCGTGCACGCCTTGCTCCATGCCGGGATCATCAACGCCGGCGGATTCCTGATGAACCGGCTGGCCCCGCTGTTCGGCCAAAGCCCGACGAGCCTGCATGTGGCGTTCGTCATCGGCACACTCACGGCGATCCTCGGCGCCACGATGATGCTGACGCAAAACGACATCAAGAAGACGTTGGGCCATTCCACGATCGGCCAAATGGGCTACATGATCATGGAGTGCGGCCTCGGCGCGTTTGCGCTGGCGGTGTTCCATCTGATCGCGCACGGGCTCTTCAAGGCCAGCGTGTTCCTGAACTGCGGCAACGTCATTCACAAGGCGCGGCAAGAACCGTCCTTTCCGCACGTGGACGTCGAAGAGGAGGAGCGGGAGTTTTCGACGCTGACCTGGTCCACCGGATTCTTCACCACCTTGATCGTGCCGCTGGTCATTCTGTTGGGCACCCACGGCATCCTGCGGATCCCGCTGCTGGACTCCCACGGCACGGTCATTTTCCTGTTCTTCATTTGGGTGACGTCCTCTCAAGCCATTCTGTCGCTGACGCGTATCCGGGAGGTGGCCTCGTGGAAAGTCTCGCTGGCCATGTTGGTGACACTGGTGCTAGTGATCTTCACCTACCTGTTCGCTGCGGAGACGTTCACCCACTTCCTGTACCCGGACCCGGAGGAGGTCGCCGGGTACTTCAAGGCCGCCGCTTTGCCCGGACGCATGTTCGATGTGCTCCTCGTGGGCATGACGCTGTTCACGGTGCTCGGGTGGATCTACGTGTACGCCCGCGCCCACGGCCGCAGCATGCCCATGCCCCACTGGGTTGAGGGCCTCATGAATCGCGGCTACGTGCTGTTCATGAATCGCCTCTACGTGGACATGGTCTACGCCCGGTTCGCCCAATGGATCATGCACTGGGCCGGACGCCTGGAGCGGCTCGCCGCGGGATGGAGGACATGAGCGACCCGGGGATGTGGCCGTTGTTGCTCCTGGCGGTGCCGTGCCTCGGCGCGCTGGTCAGCGCCGTCGCCTGGTCCACCCCTCGTGAGCCGAAGACACTGTTGCTCGCCACCTCGCTGGCCTGCATCATGGCGGTCGGTTTGCTCGCCGGGGTCCTGGGTGCCGCGCCTCCGGGTCTCCCCTTGCTGTGCCTGCTGCCGTTCGCCGCGTTCGCCTCGCTCTTGGGCCAACCGCTGTACCTTCCCCATCGAACAGCCTGGACGCTCTCCGTAGTCATCCTGGGCCTCTGCCTGACATCCATCGCCCTGACGGGACGACTCCAGTGGCTGGCGCTCGTGGTGTTATTCCTGGTCCTGCTCGTCACCCTTGCCCGGGGCCGTCTCCCCGGCACGACGCAGCCGACATGGGGCCTCGCGACTTATGGAGTGGGCGCGGTTGCCGCCGCCGTGGCCGCCACGGCGGCGGCCCCGGTGTCCATCGCGGCTGGTTTGCTCGCCGCATGCGCGCTGATTCCCCTGTTCCCGCTGCATGCGGGCCACGTGGCCGGCCTGATGCGGCTCCCCGGGAATCTCCCGGCCCTGCTCGTCACGGCCCTGCCGGCCGCAGGGTTCGCCGCATTGCTGGGCGTGCTGCCCCATCTCCCCGAGTTTGCGCAGACCCTGTTGGGGGGAACCGCACTCCTGAGCATGCTGTACGGCTCGGTCCGCGCCCTCAGTCAATCCCGGCCGCTGTCGGCCTTGGCCCACGCCAGTCTGGCGCTCTATTCCATCCTCTGGTGGTTTGTGGCCGTCACCGGCACGCTCTCCTCCTCCGGAACGGTCTTTCTGGTCGCCATCGGCCTGGTCACAGGCGGACTCACCTTGGGTTGGCAGGCGGTCCACGCCCGGTTCGGAGATCTCGACATCCGAGCCCTCGGGGGACTTGTCCATCCCATGCCGCGATTCGCGGTGCTTTACTCGCTTCTGGCTCTGGCCGCGCTGGGGCTTCCGCCGTTCGGGTTGTTTTCGGGATTCATGGGGTTGTTGCTTTCGCCCGACTTCTATCTTCCGATCTCATCGATCCTGGTGGTGCTGACGTGGCTGACGGCCTCGTGGTACCACCTCGACCTGATGCGGCGGCTCCTGTTCGGTCCTCCACGTCCTGAACTGCGCGCCGAGGACGTCCGCGAACCGGAGCTCGCCGCGCTGACGATCATCCTGGTGTTGTTGGTCTTGCTGGGCACACTGCCCTCCCGATGGTTCGACAGCGGTCGGGCGGCCAGGCCGGCCCTTCCCGTGCTGGAGACGACGCAATGGCATCCCTGACCCACGGCACGGAACTCGACGTTCGCCGCATGGAGTTGCGGGGAACGATCCAATTGGCCAGCGAAGTGATCGCACAGTACTGGCCGATGCGGACATTCGTCCATCACAATCCGTTGCACAGTCTTGAGTACCTGCCCTTCGAGGAAACCATCCGCCGGGGCCGCCAGTACCTGGGCGGCGCCGGATACCTGGACGGGGAGGCATACCGCGGCTACCTCCGGTCGGGACGCATTCAGATGCATCACCTCGACGAGGCCCTCAAACCGCTCGCGTTGACCCAATACCTCACGCTGGGCCCCTGCCGCATCTCCCACCTGGACGTGTTGCGGGCCTGTCTGACGCATGGGCTGTCCGCACCGGTTCGGGAACCGCTCACAGCGATCCTTGACCAGGGTCCGGAGGAGGAGCCGGTCGAGACTCTCGCCGCACATCTGTCGCAACTGGCCGCTCCGACGTTGGACGATCGCCTGAAGGCCACCATTCAGGAAGATCGTGCCGTGTTGTGCCGATACCTCACCTTGTCGGGGTGGTGCGATCAAACGCTGGGCACCACGATGGTGAGCCAGATCAACACGGAACTCATCAAATGGTGCGAGGCCTTTCTCGACGAGGGCCATGCCACCTGGGCCATGCCGGGGCGGGAGCGCGGATTGTACACGGCCTGGAAATCCTTGGCCGCACTGGAGTGGTCGCCTTGCGGGATCCGGGACAGCGCCAGGAAACTGGCGGCGCTCCCGGACCATCCTGAAGATGCCGTCCTGGAAAGTTTGGCTATCCTCGGCATTCCCGAGTCCATGCGACAGGACTATCTGGCCCTCCAGCTGGCGACCCTCCCCGGCTGGGCCGGCTTCATCAAGTGGCGGGCCGAGGCGAAGGCCTATGCCTGGCAACAGGCGCATCCGGTCGAATTGGTGAAATTCCTCGCCGTCCGTCTGTGGTACGTCCACGAATCGGTCCAACAGGCCTGCCGGACCCACCTCGGGATCGAAGGCAACTACGACTCCATCGCGCGCTACATGCAGGACCATCCCCATGCGTACGTGCTCCGAAAGGACGCGATTGCGGGACGGCTGCCCGCGGCGTATGCCGAAGAGGTCGACCGCCTCGTCCATCGCCGCGCGCCCGATGCCGACTGGCAGGCGCTGGCCGAACGCTACCAGGCCGAGTCTGGCCCGCTCCACGACCGGGCATTGCGGCGATCGATGGCGCGGCGTCTCCTGACGTTGGCGCAGGCCCTGGATCTCGTCCCCGCCGTATATCTCGACAGCGTCCCCGCCGACCTGCGGCACCTGGTGGACTGGATGGAAGCGTTCCCCGAAACCCTGCATGGCCCCGTGTGGCTCCGGGCTTTCGAAGCGGGATACCACGAGCAGCTGCTCGGCATGGTGATGCGCGGCGCCGCGAAGCCGGCGCGCGGGCCGGTGGAGCCCGTGCCCACCCTGCGGCCGCAATCGCAATCGGTGTTTTGCATCGACGTGCGGTCCGAGCCGTTTCGACGACACCTGGAGTCGACCGGCGCCAACGAGACCTACGGATTTGCCGGCTTCTTCGCCGTCTTCATCAAATACCGCGCGTGGGGCAAGGAACATGAGACGGAGCAGTATCCCGTCATCATGCGCGCGAAGAACGAGGTCCGCGAGGTCCCGCGCAGCTACCTCGACCACTATGTGTCCAAACACCAGTCCCGCGCGAAACTCATGCATGCGGGCCATACCCTCTTGCACGACCTGAAGGAGAATGTCGTCACGCCCTATGTGATGGTCGAGTCCATCGGTTGGTTCTATGGGTGGCCCCTGGTCGGGAAGACCCTGCTCCCCGCGCTGTACAAACGGGGCACCGGGTGGCTCCGCCGCCTGTTCGTGCCGCCGATCGCCACGAGCCTGACGGTGGACAAACTCTCGCCCGCCGAGACGGAAGAGATGTTGGTGGCCGAGCAGAGGGCCTTGATCTGGCGAGCCCTCCGCGACCGCTTCGGCCTGAAGGGCACCCAGGTGGGCCAGGAACAGGTCGAGGCACTCCGGCGCTATGCGCTCGACCCCGACATGATGATCCAACCGGCGGTGACGCAGACGGCCCACCGTATGGGGGTGTCGCTCAACCACCTCACCGCCTTGATCGACGACTTGCGCCGCCACTATGGGATCACCACCCGATCCGCCTCCCGTCAAAAGGAACGCATCACGCGCACCGGCTTCACCCCCGACGAACAAACGCTGACCGTCGAAACGGCGTTGCGCATGATGGGGCTCACGCGCAATTTCGCTCGGTTGGTGTTGTTCTGCGCTCATGGCAGCACGACCGAAAACAATCCGTTCGAATCGGCCCTCGACTGCGGGGCCTGCGGGGGCAACGAGGGGAAACCGAATGCACGCGTGCTGGCACGGATGGCCAACAATCCCAAGGTGCGCGAGCGGCTGGCCGCCAAGGGGTTGGTGATCCCGCCCGACACGCACTTCCTGGCCGGACAGGTGGACACCACCACGGAAGCGGTGCACCTCTTCGATCTGGAGGATGCGCCGCCGACCCATCGGAAGGATATTGCGCGACTCGCGGACGACTTGCGCGAGGCAGCCCGACTGACGAGCCAGGAACGCTGCACGCGGTTCCCGGATGTCGCGGCGGTCCTTCCGCCGGAAGAAGCGGCCGCGCTCGTCACCGAACGGAGTGCTGACTGGAGCCAGGTGAGGCCGGAGTGGGGGTTGTCAGGCAATACCGCGTTCATTATCGGACGGCGGGACCTCACGAAGGGCTTGAACCTGGGCGGACGGGTCTTTCTCCATTCGTACGATTACCGCGACGATCCTACCAACCGTTTGCTGGAGGTGCTCCTCACGGGACCACAGGTCGTGGCCCAATGGATCAACATGGAGCACTATTTCTCGGCGGTCGACAATCGTGTGTATGGCAGCGGCAGCAAGATTTACCACAATGTCGTCGGCCGGTTCGGCATCATGTCCGGACCCTGGAGCGACCTTCGCCTCGGATTGGCCTGGCAAACGGTCATGAACGGCCAGACGCCCCACCATGAGCCGATGCGGCTGTTGTCCATCGTCGAGGCGCCGCGGGGAAAGATTGCCGCCCTGATCGATCGGCATGATGTGTTGCAGCACTATTATCACAACGAGTGGGTCCATCTGGTCGCCCTTGACCCCGAGGACGGATCGTTGTACCGATATGACCGCCTGGGGGCCTGGCACCGGATCGCGAGTGTCCTGGAGCCGTCCACCTAGAGGCATCGGGGGAGACTCGACGGTCACCGCGTCCCAAGATGGGCTGATTGGCGCGAAGTGGGAGTGAATCGAGCGCTGGATGCCCGGCATCCAGCCGGAAAGGGATTGCTGGCATGAGCGGTCTGGCGCTACATCCAATGAAGGAAATTCGGGTGGTCGTGGCAGGTGAGCATCGCCCCTTTGTGACCGATTTGTTCGACAAGATGGACGCCAGCGGCTACACGATCATCGGGAACGTCTCGGGCAAGGGCCACCACGGCGTGCGCGAAGCCCACTTCATGTTCAGTGAGCAAGAGAGCCTGGTGATGATTATGACCGTGGTGCCGGAAGAAAAGGTGGAACCCATTTTGGCCGGCCTGCGCCCCTTGTTCGAACGTCACTCCGGGGTCATGTTCGTGGCGGACGTCGCCGTCAGCCGGCGCGAGTACTTCGGAAAATCCGCCAAGCGCGGGTAACGGGCAACCCTCACGGGGGTGTGGGCCGCGGCCGCCCGGAGCCCGCCTACCCTTGTCTTTCAGCAGGCATCTTGTCTAGAATGGCGCGTTCCCCGGCGGTGCGGAGGCAAGGAGTCCCGTGAAAGGGTTGCGGTTCGAGCGCATACGGAAAGACCAGCATTACAACGTGGTGTTCCACATCGGGAGCACCTACGTGCCCGTCAGCGACGACACTGTCGACGAGCTGAAGGGACAGTCCCTCTTGCCGCCAGAACGGTTCCTCAACGTCCTCCTGGACAAGGTGGGCTACTCCACCTACCTCCGCGACCTCATCCAGGGCGAACTCAAGACCGCCGGTGATCCCATCACCCAGATCACCGTCCTCCAAGGGGCCTTACGAGAGTTGTAGCTCGGGGCTCCGTGCCTTCAGTACACTTGCCTCCCCACTAGTTTCTTCTGCCCCCATCAGGCCGCATCGCATCACCCATCAAGCTCGTATCGAGGGAGACAATTTGTCTTTGGCCTCTTGGTAGGCCCTCCTCAGAAGGCGCTTCAGGTACAGTTTCTGCTCTCCGAAGAAGCAGACGTCATCTTCATAGTCTGACGTGAGTTCCACATCTCCAAATTTGGCAATACACCTCTTGCCGTATGCGACGTTGTAACCGATCCGTGCCTTGCACAGATCATGACTGTGGTTTTCTGAATCTACATGACAGATTCCATCCCGCACATATTTGATGGCGTCCGATACGTCCTTTACCTGGTTGGCAATGTTCAGGTCATCCGTCAACTGCACGGGCGTGGTGAATTTCTTCGCTTTAGCCATCGGATCGCGAACTAAGATGAGCCGTTCGGCCAAGGCTGACATCACGAGTGGGTCATCAGCTCTCTCCCTCTGAAAAATACCGCACAACAGAAGTTCATCGATTCTTTCAAACGACATTCTTATCTGTTGTTTCATCTGTGAGTCCATTGGCCTTCTGCGTGTCAGTTTGAGAATCCTCACGTCCCCCAGGCTCGTCCGCGTTCCGCACTCGTCACTGACCGAGTCCGCAACCATGATGCTCCCTCCACTTCCACCCTTAACTAATGTCAGCGAGCCACCAGGGAGCATTGGCGCTGACTTGCGCCTCAAAACAATTGCGTCTCTCGGTAGTGGGGGAAGGAAGACGGAAACTGACTGAGTCTTCGAGGGAATTTCCGAAGGATTCCGCCCCCACCGTCGAGAGCTGCGGCTTTGCAGGCGCCGGAAGCGCCAAGCCTACCTGGCGGCTCCGCTATACATCCCACGATCCGCCTTCCATGAACAACTCGTTGATGATGTTGTTCCGGACTTGCGGATCGCGTTCCAGTTTGAGGGCTTTTTGGTAGTTCTGCCAGGCGGCTTCGCGCTTGCCCCGGGCCACGTACAATTTGGCAACACCAAGGTACGCCCGGGCGTTGTTTTCATCGGCCCGGAGCGCCCGATTGAAGGCATCCATCGCGTTGAGCGTATCGTTCTTGTCCAGCATCATCCAACCCAGTTCCGCATGGGCGGCGGAACAATCGGGGTCGATCGCCACCGCTTCACGCAACTCGTGCAAGGCCAGTTCGAATCGGCCGCGGTCGAGATAGAACTTGCCTAACGCCAAGCGGAGTTCGGCGTTGCGCGGATCCAACCGGACGGCGTCCTTGTACGCCTTCAGCGCCGGTTCAAACTTTCCCTGAGTCGCGAGTGCCGACGCCAACATGCTGTGCGCAACCGAGTCCTCCGGACGCAGCCGCACCACTTCACGAAATTGCGGCAGAGCCAGTTCCAGTTGCCCTTGGGCTTGGTAGAGCAAACCGAGGGCTGCCCGGGCCGGCGTGAAATTCCCATCCAGCCGCACGGCCTCCTTGTATGCCTTGATGGCCAAGTCCGTCCGCGCGGCGCGCTCGTAGACCTGGCCGAGAAATTGGTGCGGATGGGGCAAGTGGGGCAGGAGGCTGATCGCCCGCTTGAAATGTGGGATCGAGTCCTCCGAGCGGCCACACTGGGACAGACACAGGCCGGTCACCAACTGGAGCCACCCGTTCTCCGTCGCCCGCTCGCGTGCTCGCTCCAGCCAGGCAGAGACCGCCTCGATGTCCGCGGCCTCCTGCAGCGCCCGGTCGTGAAAACTCCAGGCCTTGGCCATGTCTCCGGCCATCAGGTAGACAACGTTCAAGGCAAAGGCCGGCCTGGGATCCGTTTCGCCGCGGCGTTCCAGATCTTGCAGCCATCGCTCGGCGATCTGCCGGGCGGTGTCCCACTCCCCGCCGATCCAAGCGGCTTCTATCTGTGCAGCATCATCACTCATGGGGTCAGCGGGTCAGGCGGTCTTCGACGTCCGGGGGGGTGGCGTGGATCTGGTCGGCCAGGTAGGGGTACCGTGCGGCCAGAGCCTGTTTCATCTGCCAGGCTACGGTGCGGTAGGACCAGTGCCCCTTCACGCCGGATCGGAGTTTGGATACATACTCCGCTTCGGCGTAGTCCATCTTGAACAGGCAGCGCACTTTAAACCCAAATGGAATGGCATACAGCGCGGCTTCCTGGCTGTCCTTGCGGACCGCTTCGATGTCGATTTTTACCGCCTCCATGGCGCTGCGATAATCCTCGTCGAGTCCGGCGTCTCGCAGCACGGTCGGCGTGACAAACCCATGGACGGTGGTGAAATTCTGCTGGATCTGCTGGCAGCGGCGATGGCGGTGCATGTCGCGCCACGCTCCGATATCCATCAGCACATCGAAGATGAAACTGTAGCCGCTGCGGAACTCGCGCGGCAGTTCATCGTAGGGACCGCGGGACTGCAACGCCACATCCACGAGTTCCTGTTTCTGTTTTACCGACCAGCCGCGCACCAATTCGAGCAGGAGGCGATAGGGCGCTTGGGCCACGCGATAGAGCCACGTCGCCGCCAACTCGTCGAGGGGATCGTGGGGCTCGATCAACTCGACCCGCGCTTCCGCGGCGGGGTCGTCCCCCCACACCAGCGGTTGGTCCAACCCGCTCCCCTTCAGGATCTCCCTGGCGTACCGCGCAACCTCCTGGTACACCTGACGCTGATAGTCGCTCGGCCGCGCGTGCCGGGCCAATGTCGGGGCCAGCGGCTCCTTAAGGCCGGCCGTCTGCCCGCAGAGTTCTCCCCAGACATTCACGGGGGGGCGCCCGCACGCGTCCTTGAGATCCTCCCCGATCATGCGCAACTCCGGAAGGCCAGAGGAGAGAAAGCGGACGATCTGCTTTTCGAGCGTCCGCACACTCGTCACTTGGCCCACATTGGTACGGGCGGCCAACGGCAACAGATACCGCGTGACGTCGAACGCGCGGGCGGCCATAGTGCGGTCATAGTCGGCCTGTTTCATGTCGGAAGGACACGGGGTTCGTTCGGCCAGGAAGGCCTTCACCGGATCATGGAGCAGCCGATAGGCGGTGGAAAGGCTCCCCAGGATACCCTGGTAGACCGCTTCGGTCTCGGTCCCACGGATGTCATTGGGGGTATGGCAGCCACCGGGTCCGAAATTTTGGTACCGGCTGGACTTGGCCTGTCCATCCCAGACCGGCTCGTCCTCAATCCGAATGGCCGCCAGCTCCGAAATATGTTCGAAGCACATGATGACATGCCCCAAATCGGCAATGGAGGCGTGGCCATAGGCGAAATAGAACTGTTCCCAGAACTTCTCGGACGAATGCCCATGGACCCAGCGAATGCTCTCCTCAATGGAGTCGGGCGAGCGACTGTACCGCGCCAATGCGTAGGCGGCCTTTTCCGGGGGCATGGGAGCGACCGCGAGAACGCGGCGCGAGGGTCCGTCGATATTCATGGGGTCTTGTCCGCAGGTGCAGGCACTATACGCCGGGCTGCGTCAGGATGCCAGGGGGTGGCCACGAGCGGCGTCACCGGGATCACCAGTCGCGCGCGACACCGCCTCGAACCTTCGATCGTGGTGTGCTATGCCCCCTTGTGCGTTGACTTGGTTGCAAAGCCGCCGTTATAGTCGCGCCCCATTGGGGTCGGGGAACTGCTCAACCGCATGATTAAAGGCATCAAAGGCGTCAAGGATCTGCTGCCGACGGAAGCCCCGCGGTGGGGTCTGATCGAAGCGGCTGCTCGGCGCTGGGCCGGGCTTTACGGCTACCAGGAGATCCGCTTGCCCATCTTCGAATCGACGGAGCTCTTTGCGCGGTCCATCGGGTCGACGACGGATATTGTGGAAAAGGAGATGTACACGTTTCCTGACCGGGACGGCAGTTCGCTCACCCTACGTCCCGAGGGAACGGCAGGAGCAGTCCGGTCGTATGTCGAGCACAACTTGAGTGCCTCTCCCCTGCCGCAAAAGCTCTACTATCTGGGACCGATGTTCCGGCATGAACGCCCGCAAGCCGGGCGGCTCCGGCAATTCCATCAGTTCGGTGTGGAGTTCTTCGGAACCGCCGTGCCGGAAGCCGATGTGGACGTCATCGCCCTCCTTTGGCGCTTCCTCCAAGACCTGAAACTGCCGGGTTTGACCCTGGAACTGAATACGCTCGGTGATTTGGCCGACCGCCCCCAGTACAAGGCGATTCTCCGGGACTTCCTGGTGACGCGCTCGGCCCGGCTGTGCAGCAATTGTCTCCGACGGATCGAATCGAATCCGCTCCGCGTCTTGGATTGTAAAGTTCCCGAATGCCGAGAGGCCTCGGCGGACGCGCCGCGCATTGTCGACCATATCTCAGATGAGGCTCGCGCGCACTTCGCGGCCGTCCAGAGCGGACTCCGGGCATTGGACATACCCTTTCAGTTGAACCCCCGCCTGGTCCGCGGGTTGGACTACTATACCTTGACCACGTTTGAGGTGACCTGTACCCATCTGGGCGCCCAAAATGCCGTTGGTGCCGGCGGACGCTACGATGGGCTGGTGGAGGTCCTTGGGGGGCCCAAGACTCCCGCCATCGGGTTTGCCGTGGGTATCGAACGGATCGCGCTTCTGGTCCCGAAGGAGATGACACCAGCTCCTGATCACCGCTTGTACATCGCCGCATTTGGCGCTGCCGCAACTCCCATCGGATTGCGCCTGCTTCACGTGCTCCGAGCGCACGGTCTTCATGCTGACATGGATTACCGAGCGACCACATTGAAGGCACACCTTCGCCAGGCCGACCGTATGACGTGCGCCTACACCGTCATCCTCGGGGATGACGAGGTGGCAAAGGGTCTCGTCATCCTCCGCAACATGCATAGCAAGGAACAGGAGGAATTGCCGTTGGCGACTGCATCTGAGTCCCTCCTATCCCGTCTCCCCTCTCGTTCCTAGCATCTCTCCCCGCGGGGCGAATTGCGTATTGACTTTCCCCTCAGAAAGGGCATACTCTGCACTGCGTACTGGCATTATAACTATTTGATTATTAAAAGTTTCCAGCCTAGTACCCTCATGGAAAAAAGAAAGCTGGGGCTCTTGTTATCCACACCCCCTGGTCACCCTAGCGTTACCACTGTGACACGGCTGTCTCATGAAGCGCTCCAAGCAGGGATCGATGTGTATGTGTATCTCATCGATGAAGGTGTGAAGAATCTCCATAATCCCAGTCTCCTTGAGGCTGCCGGTGACGGAGCCAAGTATTTCGTCTGTGCGTATGGCTGCCAGCAGTATGGCGTGAAGACGGATCACGTGGACCCACGCGTGACTCTCTGCGGGCTGGTCGTACTCTCCAATATTGTGGCGGGATGCGACCGGTTCATTGCTTTTAATTAGTCTTTGGTTCTGATTTATCTGTGTCCCAGCACGTCGTCGTAGTGATTCGTGACGACCCCTTTCAGTCGCCCCGCGCGGTCGAGGCGCTCCGTATCGCCCTCGGTCTGGCAGCGGGTGAAGCGGCGTTGACGGTCGTGTTGTTCGATAAGGCAATCTCGTTGCTGTCGGATGAACGAGATGACATCGTCGATGTGGAGATACTTGAAAAGTACCTCCCTTCCTTCAAGCATCTCGAGATTCCGTTCGTGTTCCCTCTCGGAATGAGGGGCACTGTGACGTTGGAAGAAGGGTTTTCGGTTCGGGAGCAGTCTGTGGAGGACATCCGACAGCTGTGTCGAACAGCTGATCGGCTGTTGGTGTTCTGAGAGATGGCTCGTACGTTGTATTTGGTGACGGCTACACGTTCATTAGAGGGAGATCCGCTCTTTCCGTCCAGCGAAGCTGAGGACCCGGACCGGGAAGTGGTGCTGATACAGGAGGCGGTCCGATTGACCACGATGCCGGTCTCCCGTGTCACTGTCTTGGAGGACGATCTTCTCGAACGAAAACGTGAAACCACCTTCCCGATCATCACATATCGCGACATGCTCGAGAAGGTCTTTGCGGCGGAACGAGTGATTCGATTGTGATGAGACTCTTCTCCGTATTCAGTGAATACAGGAAAGAAAAAGAGTCGTCGTCGTAGGAGTAGACGTAGGATCTGTGGATAGTGGGAGATGGAGAAGAGTTAAGCAAACAGAAGGTGTTGCGTGTGTGTGAGGGTGTGGACGGCATTCTGCACAGATCGCGGATAGGTGCAGGATGAGGTCTGGATGAGTTGGGGATAAGAGTCGCTGGTAGCGAGCTTGTGGGCCGAGCGGACTGGGCCGCTCCGTGAAACAAGATTTCTATCAACAAGGTATTCACAATTTGGTGTGGGGGATGGCTTATCCACAGGTGTGCACAACTCTGTGAATAGTCACAATTCTGTATGGTTACGACGACGGAATCAGTATGGGGCGACGCCCTTGCGTACCTCAAGGAACGAGTTCCCCGCCAGGTGTTTGAAACATGGTTTAGTCCCGCGCAGTTAGAGAGTTGTGAGGATGGGGGGGCCCGTATTGCTGTACCCAACAAGTTCTTCGGGGACTGGCTGGGGGAGCACTACGGGGAGTTGCTTGCCGAGGCCCTCTCGGCGGCACGAGGTGGGGGACGGGTGGATGTGAGCTTTGTGGTTGGCGACCGTTCGAAGGCACCACCCCCGGTGCCGGCGGACCAGGCGGCCGCGTCACGCGCTGGGGTGAGCGGACGGAACCGGCGCAATCTGAATCTCAATCCGAAATATACGTTTGCCACCTTCGTCGTCGGCGGGAGCAACCAGTTTGCCCATGCCGCGAGTATGGCGGTGGCGGAACAGCCGGCCCGTGCCTATAACCCTCTCTTTATCTACGGCGGGGTGGGATTGGGAAAGACACACTTGTTGAACGCGATCGGCAATCATGTGGCGGAGCGCAGCGACGTCCGGATCGCGTATGTGACGACGGAACAATTCACCAACGAAGTCATCAACTCCATTCGCTACGACAAGATGATCGACCTGCGCCGCCGTTACCGCAATGTCGACATGCTGATGATTGACGACATTCAATTTCTCGCCGGCAAGGAACGGACACAGGAAGAGTTTTTTCATACATTCAACGCCTTGTATGAGGCGCACAAACAAATTGTCGTCTCCAGCGACCGGTTCCCCAAGGAAATGCCGGACATTGACGAGCGGCTGCGCTCCCGCTTCGAGTGGGGACTGATCGCGGATCTCCAGTCGCCGGACGTGGAAACCCGTATTGCCATCTTGCGCAAGAAGTCGGAAGACGAGGGCGTTCAGCTCCCCGACGACGTGGTCCAATTTTTGGCTGCCAATATGAAGAGCAATATTCGAGAACTAGAAGGCTCCTTGGTACGCCTGGGCGCCTACTCGTCCCTGACGGGGCAGCCTATCAGTCTGGAGATGGCCAAGACCGTCCTGCGGGACGTCATCGGCGATAAAAAGAAGATCGTGGCCATGGATGACATTCAGGAGGCGGTGAGTACCCGGTTCCATGTGAAGGTCTCCGATCTCAAATCTCGCCGCCGCAGCAAGACCTTGGTCCAACCGCGCCAAATCGCCATGTTCTTGTGCCGCGAATTGACGGACGCGTCGTTCCCCGAAATCGGGCGGCAGTTCGGTGGGAAGGACCACACCACCATCATGCATGCCTGCAAGCAGGTGGCCAAAGCGGTAGAAGCGGACACCACGTTACGGGCGGCACTGGAAGGACTGAAGGAACAAATCTTACGGGGCTAGGCCGCCCGCAGAGGCAAAGGGCCGCGGTCGATCGACGGTTGAAGGAGTGTGGCTATGAAAGTACGGATATCACGAGACGAGTTGCTGGTGGCCCTCCAGCGCGTGCAGGGCGTGGTGGAAAAACGCAATACTATGCCGATTCTGTCGAACATCCTTCTGGAGGCCAAGCAGGACGGCATCGAAGTGAGCGCGACGGATCTGGAGATCGGGATGCGTGCGCTCTACAAGGCCACGGTATTGGATCCGGGCACGCTGACCGTCTCGGCCCGCAAGCTCTTCGAAATCATCAAGGAGCTGCGCGACGGCGAAGTCGAACTGGCCACCGGCGACAACAATTGCCTCACGATTCAGGCGGGGAAGAGCCAGTTCAAGATCGTCAGTTTACCGGCCGGCGAATATCCCGCCTTGCCCGCCATCGACAAGGAAGGGCTCACTCCCTTGGCCAGCGCAGGATTGTTGGAGTTGATCCGCAAGACCCTGTTCGCCGCGGGTGACAACGACGCCCGATATATTCTGAACGGGCTGCTCGTCACGCTCGTCACGGGCGACAAGAAGACGACCCTGCGGCTGGTCGGGACGGACGGCCACCGGTTGGCGGTTGCGGAGCAAGAAGTGGGCGCGGCGGGCCCCAAGGACACACCGCGGGAGATCAAAGCCATCATCCCGAAGAAAGCCGCACAGGAAATCCGTCGGCTGTTGGACGAGGGTGGCGATGGTGAACCGCTGATCGGATTCACCAAGAAGCTGATGATCTTTCGGAAGAGCGGGTTGCTGCTGACCTCGAGTCTGATGGAGGGCAACTATCCCAACTATCAGGGCGTGCTGCCGAAGGAAAGCGACAAGCGGATTGTGGTCGACCGCCAGGAGTTGGAGGGGGCCTGTCGGAGAGTGGCCGTGCTTTCGCGGGACAAGGCTAATGCCGTGAAGGTCACCTTCTCAAAAGGCAAGCTCACGCTGTATGCCAACAATCCGGATTTCGGCGAGGCCACGGAAGAGCTGGGGGCGGAGTACAAGGGTGAAGACCTGACCACGGGATTCAACGCGCGGTATCTGCTCGACGTGTTTGGCGTCATGGACGGACAGCAGGTGTCCCTGCAAATGGACAGCGCGCTGAGCCCGTGTTTGATCCAGGAGCGCGAGAGCCCGGGATTCAAGTGCGTGGTTATGCCGATCAAGATATGACGCCATCGCCAATCGACCATGGCAGGCCCGGGTCAGCCTCACGCGACCCCCTGCTCTCCGAGCCCGGGTCATTCCCCTTTCTGCCCACGACGTCCGTGATTGCCCAGGAGATGCATGGCCAACGATCGTAACGACCAGAAACAGACGGCGGCGGGAGACACCTACGGGGCTGAATCGATCAAGGTCCTCGAAGGGCTCGACGCGGTCCGCAAACGCCCGGCCATGTATATCGGTAGCACCGGGTCTGACGGATTGCACCACCTGGTCTACGAAGTCGTCGACAACAGTGTCGACGAACATATGGCCGGCTTTGGGGAAACGATCGACGTCACCATCCACATCGACGGTAGCGTAACGGTAGTCGACAACGGGCGCGGCATTCCCACCGACATGCACCCCACACAAAAGAAGTCGGCGGCGGAGGTGGCGCTGACCGTCCTGCACGCAGGCGGAAAGTTCGAGCAGGGTGCCTATTCCGTCTCGGGCGGCCTCCATGGGGTGGGTATCTCCGTGGTCAATGCGCTCTCCGAATGGCTGGAGTTGGAGATTTGGCGCAACGAAGAGGTGTACGAGCAAAGTTACGAGCGCGGCAAGCCACTGGCGCCGTTGATCGTGACGGGTAAAACCAAGAAGCGCGGCACCAAGGTGACGTTCAAGCCGGACGGGCAGATCTTCGAAACCCTCGAGTTCAGCTTCGACGTGCTGGCCGAACGGCTGCGAGAGTTGGCCTTTCTCAACAAAGGGTTGGCCATTACGCTGAGCGACGAGCGCAAGGAAAAGTCCCAGACCTTCCACTACAAGGGCGGGATTGTCTCTTTCGTCGAACACTTGAACGAGGCCAAGACCCCGCTCCACAAGCCGATCTCGATCAGCGTGCAGAAACCCGACCATATGCTGGATGTCGCAGTGCAATACAACGACGGGTACGCGGAGAACCTGTTCTCCTTCGCCAACAACATCAATACGCGCGAAGGGGGCACCCATCTGGTGGGGTTCAAGGCGGCGCTGACGCGCACGATCAACACCTATGCCAATGCGCACGAATTGCTGAAAAAAGAAGTGGAGTCCCTGACCGGGGACGACGTCCGGGAGGGACTGACCGGCGTGGTCAGCGTGAAGTTGCGGAACCCTCAGTACGAGGGACAGACGAAAGGCAAGCTCGGCAACAGCGAAATGAAGGGGATCGTCGAGGCCGCCGTCAACGAGGCGCTGGGCCGCTACTTCGAGGAGAACCCGCCGGTCGCCCGGAAGATCATCAACAAGGCGATCGACGCGGCGCGCGCGCGGGAAGCGGCGCGCAAGGCCAAGGACCTGATTCGCCGCAAGAGCGCCCTGGACGGCGGCTCGCTCCCCGGAAAGCTGGCCGACTGCTCGGAGAAAGATCCCGCCTTGAGCGAGCTGTTTATCGTTGAGGGAGATTCCGCCGGCGGATCCGCAAAACAGGGACGCGACCGGAAATTCCAGGCCATCTTACCGCTGAAGGGCAAGATCCTGAACGTCGAGAAGGCCCGCTTCGACAAGATGCTGGCCAGCGAGGAAATCCGGACGTTGATCATGGCGCTTGGGACGGGCATTGGCCAGAAGCGGGAGGATTCCGAAAAGGGCAAGGACGACAAGGAAGCGTTCGACATCGCCAAGTCCCGTTACCACAAGATCATCCTGATGACCGACGCCGACGTGGACGGCAGCCACATCCGCACCCTGCTGCTGACGTTCTTTTTCCGTCAGATGCCGGAACTCATCGAGCGTGGCTATATCTATATCGCGCAGCCTCCCCTGTTCAAAGTGAAGAAGGGCAAGACCGAGCGGTACCTGAAGGACGAGCCCTCGCTGAATGACTATCTCTCCGATTTGGCCGTGGAGGGCGTGGAGGTCTACGTCGAAAGCGCAAAGGAATTCGTCACCGGCCGACGCCTGCTGCCCATGCTCAAAAAGCTGATTGCCTTCGAAAACCTGGCGCTGCGCTTCCAACGAAAGCAACAGGACCCCGCTCTGGTTCGCGCCTTCGTCAACGAACCGGGGTTAGACCGCGAATTGCTGAAGAACCGGGCGGCGCTGCAGCAGGTGGTCGATCGGGTGCGCCGTACGTTGGCCGTCTTCTATCCGAAAGCCACCCCGAGCGTGGAGATCGTGTCCGATGAGGAACATCAGTCGAACAAGGTCCTCTGTCGGGTCCAATCGAGCGGCGTGACACGGACGCTCGACGTGACGCACGAGGTGGTCGGTTCGGCCGATTTCAAGGAGTTGCAGAAACTGGCGCCGTCGGCGGTCGGTTTAGGGCCGCCGCCCTACCGGATGCGGATCAAGCAGGAAGAGGCCGCGTATGCCGGCACGGCCGAACTGCTCCAAGCGATCTTGGACCAGGGCAAAGAAGGCCTCAATCTGCAGCGCTACAAAGGTTTGGGCGAGATGAATCCCGGACAGCTCTGGGAGACGACGATGAACCCCGAGACACGGACGCTGCTCCAGGTGAAGCTGGAGGACGTGACGGGGGTGGACGAGATCTTCACGATCTTGATGGGCGACGAAGTGGAACCGCGGCGCAACTTTATCCAGCAGCATGCGCTGGAAGTGCGCAACTTGGACGTCTAGACGAACGGATCCTGATCCGCAGCTGGGGAGAAGTCGCGTGCCGAACGACGAACGCTTGGGCCAAATCAATCTCGAAGAGGAGATGCGGTCGTCCTATCTCGATTACGCCATGAGCGTCATCGTCGGGCGCGCCTTGCCGGACGTCCGCGACGGGCTCAAACCGGTTCATCGGCGGATCCTGTTCGGCATGAATGAAATGGGGCTGGCCCACAACCGCCCCTATCGGAAATCTGCCAAGATCGTGGGCGAGATCATGGGCAACTATCACCCCCATGGCGATTCGGCGATTTACGACACGCTCGTCCGCATGGCGCAAGATTTCAACATGCGCTACACCCTGGTCGACGGCCAGGGCAATTTCGGTTCAATCGACGGCGACTCCCCGGCGGCCATGCGGTATACCGAAGCCCGGCTGACGAAGTTGGCGGAAGAAATGCTGGTCGACATCGACAAGGAGACCGTCGATTTCGGGCCGAACTACGACGAGTCTCGCGTGGAGCCGCTGGTTCTGCCGGCCAAGGTACCCAATCTGCTGATCAACGGCGCGGGCGGCATTGCCGTGGGGTATGCGACCAATATCCCTACGCATAACATCGGCGAAATTGTGCAGGCGTTGCTGACCCTGATCGACAATCCGGGCGTGACGATCGATCAACTGATGGAACACGTGCCCGGCCCGGACTTCCCGACGGCGGGCTTTATCTACGGCAAGCAGGGCATCAAGGATGCCTACCATACCGGGCGCGGGCTGTTGACGCTCCGGGCCAAGGCCGTCATCGAAACCGACCCGCGGACGGAGCGGGAGCGGATCGTGGTCACCGAGATCCCCTACCAGGTCAACAAGCAAAAACTGGTGGAGAAAATCGCGGAGCTCATTCAGGAGAAGAAACTGGAGGGCATCGCCGATCTCCGTGACGAATCGGACCGCGACGGGTATCGCGTCGTCATGGACCTGAAACGTAACGAAATTCCGCTCGTCGTGCTGAACAATCTGTACAAGCACACGCAGATGCAGACGACCTTCGGCGTCATCATGCTCGCGCTCGTGCGCAACCGACCGGAAGTTCTCACCCTCAAGCAGATCCTCGAACATTTCATCGAGCACCGGCGCGAAGTCGTGGTGCGCCGCACGGCGTTCGAGCTCCGAAAGGCCGAGGAGCGGGCGCATATTCTCGAAGGCCTCAAGATCGCCCTCGACCATCTGGACGCGGTGATTGCCTTGATCCGACGCTCCCCGTCGCCGGACGAAGCGCGGGGCGGGTTGATGCGGCAGTTCAGTCTTTCCGAGATCCAGGCGACGGCGATTCTGGAGATGCGCCTCCAACGGCTGACGCAATTGGAGCGGGACAAGTTGATCGAGGAATACACCGAAACGCTCAAGCGCATCGAGTACCTCAAGTCCATCTTGGCGAGCGAGGCGTTGGTCCGCAAGATCATCAAGGACGAGTTGGTGGAGCTGCAGGAAGAATACCGCGACGTGCGCCGGACGCAGATCGTCGCCGAGGCCGGGGACATCAACGTGGAGGATCTGATCGCCGAAGAGGAAGTGGCGGTCACCATCACCCATGCCGGCTACATCAAGCGCAATGCCGTGTCGCTGTACCGGGCTCAGCGGCGCGGAGGCAAGGGCAAGATCGGCATGGGGGTGAAGGAGGAAGATTTCGTGGAGACCATGTTCACGGCCTCGACCCACGACTCCCTGCTCTTCTTCACGGATGCCGGGAAGGTCTATTGGCTGAAAGTGCACGAAATCCCCGAGGCCGGCCGGGCCGCCAAGGGCAAAGCCATGGTCAACATGCTGGCGCTGGCGCCGAACGAAAAGGTGACCGCCACCGTGGCGGTGAAGGAGTTTCGGAACGACCGCTTCGTCGTGATGGCGACGAAACACGGGATCGTCAAGAAGACGGAGCTCTCGGCCTTTGCCAATCCGCGGCAAGGCGGGATTATCGCGCTGGGCCTCGAGCCCGAGGACAAGCTCATCGCGGTGCACATCACCGACGGGCAGCGGGAGATTCTGATCGGCACGCGACGCGGGATCACCATTCGCTTCAAGGAAGACGACGTGCGGCCGATGGGGCGCACCGCCTACGGCGTGAAAGGAATTACGCTGGAAGAAGGCGACGTCGTCATCGGCATGGAGACCATTACTCCGGATTCGACGACCGCCATTCTGACCGTCACGGAAGGAGGCTATGGTAAACGGACTCCGGTGACGGAGTACCGGGTCCAAGGGCGCGGCGGCAAGGGCATTATCAGCGTGAAGACCACCGAGCGGAACGGCCTCGCGGTCGCGTTTCTTCAGGTGCGAGACGACGATCAGCTCATGGTCATGGCGGCCCACGGCAAGGTGTTGCGCTGCCGCGTGGACGATATCCGGGAAATCGGTCGCAATACCCAGGGCGTCCGGCTGCTCGAGCTGGAAGGCGGCGACGATCGCGTCGTGAGCGTGGCGCGGTTGGCAGACAGCGCCGAGCGCGACGAAGATTCAGACGACGGCCCGAACGCCTAACGCGTAGGGCCACGCAACCGCGCCCTGCTCTCCCCCGGCTCCCCCATGACACCCCATCCTCATAACCTCTGGCCCTTCGGGTGGTGGACACGACTCGATACGATCGTCAAGTTGGCCCTTGGTGTCTTCGTGGGGTCGTTTATGCTGATTTGGGGCGGGATGTACCTGAGCCGCCCGGATCGCACGATTCCGCCGTACAGCATCGGCTCGCAGGAAGGCACCCGGGTCGCTATGCATGTGCCGCCCTGGACGAAGGATGAAGAAATGGCCGCGCTGATCCAACGATTCCGGAAGATCGCCCACGAGCACCGAAACTTCGGGATGATGAAGATCCACCCCACCACTCCGACGCATCCGACACGGCGGTATGACACCCTCACCTTGTATATCTTCACCCACGATACCTGGGCGGAGCCGCACATGCTGCACCGCTATGTGGCGGCAGAGGGGGCGGCCAACCCGGAGGAACGGGATTTCCGGAAGACCTATGAAAACGCGATGCGTGGCTATTACCGGTTGGAGGGTGACGAGGAGGAGGGACGCATCGGTCCGCTGAAGACAGCTGCAGTCCCCTCGCCCTTGGACGACTATTCTCGCGAGTTGTTCAAAGGGAAGGTGACCGATCCGTTGCCGGCGCCGACGGCGCCGACACCAGCGCCTTCGCTATCGCCTTTGTGAAGCGGGCGCGCAGGTCTGGATCGGTAATGGCGCTGGTGAGCGGTTCGGCCTCCCGCAGGAGCTGCGGAGATGGCTCCGGCGCCGGGCGGAACGGCCTCCCCGCCTCCGCCGGTTTGGTCAGCGGGATGCGGGAAAGATCACCGATCCGAAAGACCAAGTCCTGAACCGTCTCCCCCCCTGTGTGCACGCGGATCCGACGCAGGAGATCCGGTTTCAGGAACGACAGTTGCTGCATCCACACCGAGTGGTCCACCAGCACGGACAGACGCCGGCCGCGGATGGATTCTGGTCGGGTATGCGTGGCAACCTGCTCGCCGACGATGTCTGCCCATTCCCGGGCGATGCGCTGCTCAATGAGTTTGGCGGAGAGACCGAGACGTTCGGCGACGGCCTCAAGGATAGATGAAAACGAATCAAATCCGGAGGGTGTGGGCATCTGGCCCGCATCTTAGTGCACGAGGCCGATCAGGTCAACGGGGAGAGAGAGAGCTTTCGGCCCACCAGGGGGCATGCTAGAGTGCCGACGCCATGAGCACAGACGGGAAGGAACGGGACGCCGAGCGGTACAAGATTGCGGCCACCAACCGGAAGGCGTTCCATGACTACAGCATCGAGGAAAAGTTCGAAGCCGGCATCGTCCTCCGGGGCACGGAGGTGAAATCGATTCGGGAAGGGCGGGTAACGCTTCAAGACAGTTTCGCGACCATCAAGGACGGGGAAGTCTTCCTGCACAACTGCCATATCAGTCCCTACAGCCACGGCAACATCATGAATCATGAGCCGACCCGGACGCGGAAACTCCTGCTGCACCGGAAGGAAATCAACAAACTGATGGGATGGACCCAGCAGAAGGGGCTGACGATCGTTCCGCTTCGCATCTATTTCGGGTCGCGGGGGCATGCCAAGGTGGAAATCGCCCTCGCCAAGGGCAAGAAGCATCATGACCGGCGGGAGTCCATCAAGAAACGGGAAGCCGGACGCGAGATGCAACGGGCGCTCCGAGGTCGACAGAAAGAATAATCGACCGCTGCCGCTTCGAGAGACCTTGTTCGGGAAACGCCTTGGCGGGAGCGGCGATCGAGCGGGCGGTCAGCACTGCCATATCCGCCCCGGCCCTTGCGGGCCATCCGGCTGGTGTGCCAGGTGAGAGCCTCAGTCACGGCATTGGCAACCGGAGAGCTCTGTCGTCTGGATATAGGTCAGGTTGTTGGTATAGCGCATGAACCCCCTGCTCCGACCGTACAGACGTAAGAGGCATTGCTCTCCCTTCTTCTGGACGAAGAACGAGTAATCGGTGCCGGATTGGGAGCTCACGGAAAACGGGCGGGGACCGAAGTCGAAGGCCGTGCCGAGCCGTTCGGCATGGGTAATGACCGCTTGCGCCCGCTCCGGTTGCTCACCCTCCGCGATCAAGATTTCTGCAAGCGCGGTGGCGAAGTTGTGCTGGCAGGGTTGATCCCGCAGATTCGTGACAGCAGCCATCGTTGTACAGCCGAGAGCCGTGATGACGGCCGCGCTTCCACCCAGCATCCGAAGCCACCGCAACGTCTCCCCCTTTCCCCTCTCCATACTCCTCAATTGCGGCCCACCGTAGAGCCGGGCGATGCACCTGTCAAGATGAGGGGCTGACCCGAGGGACCGGGCAAAGAACGTGCATGCCCTGGCGGAACTGGGGCGGTCAGGGCGTCAACGTGGTCTGGCCGAGTTGACGAAGCAACGTGAGCGAGTCGGAGAGGCGCCACTGCTCAATAATTTTTCCGTCGACGAAGCGATCGATTTGGAATTGCTTCACGGCAATCCGCTTCCCGGTCGGGGCGATGCCGAAGCACGATCCCTGATGGGTGCCGTACATCGTGCATCGAGTCGCCACCTTGACGTCGCTCAGCACCTGATCCTCGATCACGAAGCGGAGGTCGGGAAACGCTACCCGCAACAACGCGACGGCGGCCTTCATCCCTTGAATCCCGGCCATCAAGTGAGGACTGTAGGGGGTATGGTTCTGGAAATTGGGATGGAGCAACTCGTCGAAGACCTCCAATCGGCCCTGATTCCAACCCTCCAAGTAGAAGCGCTGGAGAGTGGTCTTGTTCAGGTCGGTGGGGCTCATACGGGATGCAGCTCAGAGTGAAGGTGAGACGCGTCTGACTCACGATGGCGGACGGCACTCGCTTGGGTAGCAGCGTTTCGTGCAGGCCGAACCAGGGAAAAGTCTAGTCCCATCCTTGCAGTTCGTCAAAGAAACATCGCGGCGACGCGCGCCCATTCTCTGTTGGACCTCTAGACGCCCGAGCTGATACATGCGAGAGCTGGCTGTCCAAGCGCGGACCAACCTATTGATAAGAGAGAGGAAGTGTCCGAACCCTCTTCTCGGTGTTGACTTTCGTTCTAGCTAGAATTAACTTCTGGGTGTCAGAGCGCGTGAACGTGGATCTGCCGAGGACGCATCCTGCATCTCGGCGGCCAGGCTGAGTGGAACGTTCGAAGAGAGGAGCAGTGGCTATGTACGTGGTACTGGGGGCGACAGGACACACCGGGTCCGCAGTCGTGGAGACCCTCTTGAAGGCAGGACAATCGGTTCGAGTTCTTGTCCGGTCGGCCGAGCGAGGGGCGGCATGGAAGGCCAAAGGAGCGGATGTCACGGTGGCCTCGCTCGATGACGTGCCGGCGTTGACCAAGGGGCTGGCGGGAGCCACGAGCGCCTACCTCATGGTCCCACCCAACTACGGAGCGACGGCATGGTTGGCGGAGCAACGGGCGCGCATGGATCGTGCCGCAGAGGCGGTCAAACGGGCGGGCATCGGGCACGTCGTGTATCTATCGTCCATCGGGGCCCACCATCCGAGCGGCACCGGGCCGATTCGAGCGGTCCACTACGGGGAAGGCGTGCTGAGCGGAGTAGCCATGCATCTCACAATCCTTCGCCCCCCTTCCTTCATGGACAATTGGGCGCCGGTGATCGGTGCGGCCAAGGCCCAAGGCGTGTTGCCGACGTTTCTGGCGCCCTCCCTGAAGATTCCAATGATCTCGACCCGAGACATTGGCCGAATCGGCGCGGAGCAACTGCTGGCCGGCGGACGAGGCCGCTATGTTCTGGAACTGGCCGGGCCGGAGGAATACAGCCCGGACCAAGCGGCTGCCGCCCTCAGCGAGATCTTGGGCAAGACGGTCACCGCGCAGCTGGCCCCCTTGAGCGCCGTCGTGCCAACCTACACATCGTTCGGGTTCTCGCCGGAAGCCGCTGCGCTGTTCGAGGAGATGTATACGGGCTTTGCCAAGCAAACGATCGGATACGAAGCGCCCCCGGCAGTAGTCAGGGGCCGGATCACCCTGGCCGAGGCGCTTCGCGGATTGGTGTGAGAAAGGAGGCCTCCATGGCGACAGCGATGACGGCGGCCAAAGCCGTGCGGGGAATCTATCGACCCGGGGCTCAATACATGGTCGGTGACGGGTTTCCCGTCCGCAACCTGTTCCCCAGCAACGATCTGGATCGCGAGGTGGATCCGTTTCTCATGCTGGACTACGCCGGACCTCACTATTTTCCCCCAAGCGAGCCTCCCCGAGGGGTTGGCGAACATCCGCATCGAGGGTTCGAGACAGTCACGATCGTGTATGAAGGAGTGGTCGCCCATCGGGATTCGGCCGGAAATGCCGGCGTGATCGGGCCAGGGGACGTCCAGTGGATGACGGCGGCCTCCGGGGTGGTTCATGAGGAGTTCCACGAACGGGAATTTGCCCGCACGGGCGGCACGCTGCACGCCATTCAATTGTGGGTGAACCTGCCCAAGGCGGCTAAGATGGCGCCGCCGGCGTACCAGACGATTCTCAATGCCGCGATCCCGACCGTGCCTGTTGCAGGCGGCGCCGGGCGTCTCCGGGTCATAGCCGGCTCCGTGCTGGGACAGCAGGGTCCTGCGCGCACCTTCACGCCGATCGAGCTGTACGACCTTGAAATCTCGGCGGCCGGGCCCCTGTCATGGCCCATGCCGGACGGGCAAGCCGTGTCGCTGTTCGTGCTCCACGGGCGAGTGAGTGTTAATGGGGCGGAGGAAGCGGGAGAAGCCGACTTAGTGTTGACGGGACGTGAGGGGACACAGGTGGTGCTTGAGGCGCGGACGCCAAGCCGCCTGCTGATCATGAGCGGCCGACCCATCGGTGAGCCGATCGCCCGCCATGGGCCGTTTGTGATGAACACCCGGCAGGAGTTGATTCAGGCGGCCCAAGACTATCAAGCCGGGAAGATGGGGCACCTGTCGTGACGGACTTTCCGTTGGCCATCGAGGTGTATTCGGATGTCATCTGCCCCTGGTGCTACGTCGGCAAGCGGAGGCTGGAACGGGCGTTGGCAGCCGCCGGGGCGCGGGAAATGGTTCGGGTGATGTGGAAGCCGTTTGAATTGAACCCGACCATGCCCAGCCAGGGGATGGATCGACGTACCTATCTTGAGGCCAAGTTCGGGAGTCTGGCGGTCTTTCAGCCGATGGAGGATCGTCTGCTTGCTGTCGCGGAGGAGGACGGGATCATGTTCGCGTTCGACCGCATCGCGCGCACCCCCAATACCTTGCTCGCTCACCGTCTGCTCTGGTGGGCGGACCAGCAGGGGTGCCAGGATCGAGCCGTGGAGGCCCTCTTCCGGGGATATTTCACTGAGGGAGCCGATATCGGCTCGGTCACGGGACTCGTGGCCCTGGCCGAGACCATAGGATTGGTGGCCGCCGAACTGGAACGGTTTCTCGGCGGCACAGATGGTGTTGCGGAGGTGAAGGCCGAGGAGGCCGCAGGCCACCGCCTGGGGATTCGCGGCGTGCCCTATTTTGTCTTCAACGGTGAATACGGTCTCTCCGGGGCGCAGCCGGTTCCGGTCTTCGTCTCCGCGCTCGAACGACTGAGTCCCCGCGGGGGTGTCGACTCTGCGGGAATACCCGAAAGGAGGTGAACCATGGCCGTTCACGTGTACGGATGCAATCATGTGGCCATCGAGGTGACGGATGCCAAGAAGGCGGTGGCCTTCTATCGAGACGTGTTCGGATTGACGATGCTGCGTGGTGGAGAAGGAGCGGCCTGGTGCAAGTTGGGCGAGCATCAGTTCCTGGCGATTTTCGAAGTTGACCATGTGCAGCCGGACCGGATGAAACACATTGGGCTGATGGTGCGTGATCAACGGCAGATCGATCACGTGCGGCGGAAGGTCACCAAAAAGTACAAGCTGCCGGTTCACCCCGATTTTCGCTGCGATTTTCGCGATCCGTGGGGCAATCGCATCCAAGTCGGAGACCTGCACGATGAGTCGCTGGTGTGGCTCTTGCCCTACCGGGAAGTGCAGAAGGCCGGCGTGACGTTCGCAAAAAAACCTGGGAAGGAGGGAGTCCGATGAGCCAGAATGTGCCACAGCGTCTCAACGATTTGCTCGACCATATCCGACAGGGGAAGATCCTCGCAGCCATGAACGAGTTTTACGATCCCAATACGAAGATGCAGGAAAATCGGAATCCTCCGACGGTGGGCCTGGCGGCGAACATCGAGCGCGAAAAACAGTTCATGAGCCAGGTGAAGGAGTGGAAAGGTTTTACGGTGACGGCCACCGGGGTCGGGCCCGATGTCTCCTTTTACGAGTGCAGTCTCGATTTCGTCGCGACCAACGGGCAGCCGGTGCACATGGAGCAGGTCGTCGTGGCGAAATGGAAGAACAACAAGATCGTGCACGAGCGTTACTACTACGACACAGGGGCGGCCAAGTAAGCTGTCCGCCAGGAAGACCCTCGATGGCCGAGCGTGCGTACACACCCCAGCAGATGGAGCAACTCTCTCGGGCGCTGTTGCGACTGCACAAGACGTTGCTGGACGGCGAGCGCATTGCGTATGAGCGGATCCACGGTCGCATTGAGTCGAACGGTCGGTTTCTGCAACTGCTGCTCGGCGATGCCTGGTTTGCCTGGCTGCGGCCGCTTTCGCAGGCGATGGCCCGATTGGACGAGTTGGCCGAATCGAAAGACCCCATGGCCGGCGATGCCCTTGCCCGGGAGATCGCTGGCCTACGCGCGCTGCTGACGCCATCGGAAGCTGGGGAGCGGTTCGGTCGACAGTACTACGAGGCTCTCCAGCGGGATCCGGACGTCGGCCTCGCGCATGCCGGAGTCCGTGAGCTCTTGCGCTAGTGGTCGCGAGGAAGGAGTCCGTCATGAAGGCGCAGTATCTGGGCCACGTCGTGTTCTATGTGAAAGACCTGGGCCGGGCGCTCGGGTTCTATCGTGATCTGCTCGGCTTTGCCGAAATCGGGCGGATCTTTCAAGGCAAGGCCTCGGCGCTCACGTCGGGACGCACCCATCACGAACTGCTGCTGATCGAAGTGGGCGACGCCCCCGCCCCGCCCACCGGCTGGCGGCGGGGGCTCTACCACATCGGGATCAAAGTGGGTGACAGCCTCGAGGAATTACGCGCGGCCAAGCGTGAGCTGGAGCAGGCCGGTGTGACGATCGAGGGCATGAGCGACCACACCGTCAGCCAGAGTCTCTATGTGCGCGATCCCGATGGCAACGAAGTCGAGGTCTATGTCGATGCCGACCCCGCCATCTGGCAATCCAATCCGGGCGCGGTGGTGTCGCCGATCAAGTCGCTCTCTCTCTAACCTGATCACGGAGGTTCGTCATGGACAAGCCGGAAATCGCCGCCAAGGTTCCCAAGGTGATGTCGCTGGAACCGGGCACGTACTACTGGTGCCGGTGCGGACGGTCGAAGAACCAGCCGTTCTGCGACGGGGCCCACACGGGCACCGCCTTCACGCCGATGGAATTCACGATGGCCGAAAAGCAGCAGGTGGCGCTTTGCCAATGCAAGCACACGAAGAAGCCGCCGTTTTGCGACGGCACGCATAAGGCGCTCTAAGTAACAGGGAGGTTGTGTCGTCGAGAACACGACGAGGGTGCCGGCACGAGGGATGGTTGGCTCGTGGCGCCACAGTTTCCCTCTGGAATATTCTTCCCGGCGGGCTGAATGGCGCTGGTACGCCCCCGGCCGCTCAGGTAAGATGACTCGTCCATGACTCCGTTTGTCATAATCCTGGGAAACTTACCGTGAGTATGGCCCATCTATTTCGTCCATTTCTTGCCGGTACATTGCTGATGGCTTCGAGCTGTCGTCCGGACGGCGGCTCGGCTCCGCCGCAGATGGTGCCGTCCGTCGAAGTCGTGACGGTCGCGACGCAATCCGTGCCGGACGAACCGGAATTCATCGGGCAAGCGCAAGCGTCGCGCCCGGTGGAGATTCGGCCGCAGGTGACCGGCATCCTGAAGCAGGTCTTTTATGCCGAGGGCCGCGACGTGAAGAAGGGCGCCAAGCTCTACCAGATCGACCCGGTGCCGTTTCAAGCGGCGGCAGCCAGCGCGAGGGCAAAGGTGGCGGAGGCGGAAGCCCGGCTGATGCAGGCGGAACAACAGCTCGCGCGCGTCAAGCCGCTGATTGCCGAGCAGGCCGTCAGCCAAAAAGATCTCGACGACGCCATGGCGGAGCAGTTGGCCGCGACGGCGGCGCTGCAAGGGGCGAAGGCGGAGCTCATCCGCGCCGACTTCGACTATCGCAATACCATCGTCACCGCCCCCATCGAGGGACTGATCGAACGCAGCCGGTTTTACGAAGGCCGGTTGGTGTCCGCGCAAACCGACCTGCTGACCGTGATCCATCGAGTGGACCCGATGTATGTGGTGGCCAATGTGCCGGAGACGTTTCTTCTGAAACGGCAGCGGGACATCGAGGCGAAACGAATTCAACAGAGTGAGCCCTACAAGATTCGCGGCACGGTAACCTTCATGGACGGCACGCCCTATCCGTACGAGGGCACGCTGGACGTGTTGGAGGTGGGCTTGCGGGCCGAAACCGGCTCGCGCCAATTACGGATGACCTTTCCCAATCCCAAGCGAACGCTGCTGCCCGGCCAATTCCTGAAACTCAAGATCAAAGGCGACGTGAAGACGGACGCCGTCTTGATCCCGCAACGCGCGGTCCTGCAGGGTCCGAAGGGGCCCTTCGTTTTCGTCGTGAACGCGGAAGACAAGATCGAGATGCGCGACGTGGCGGCCTCGGCCTGGCAAGGGGACCAATGGCTCATCGACGGAGGGCTGAAGTCGGGCGAACGGGTCGTCGTCAACGGATTGATGAAGATCGGTCCGGGCGCCCCGGTGAAAGCGGTGCCGCTGGGTGCCGGTTCCCCGCCCGATGGCGCCTCACCCCTACCCGCTCCGTCCCAAGGCTGATGCATGACATCTCACGTCTTCATTGATCGGCCGATCCTTGCGTCGGTCGTCTCCACCGTCATCGTCGTGATGGGCTTGCTGTCCGTGCAGTTCCTACCCATTGCACAGTTCCCGGAAATCACGCCGCCGGTCGTCCAGATCGACGCCGACTATCCCGGGGCCAGCGCCGAGGTGGTGGCGGATTCGGTGGCCCGTCCGATCGAGGTGCAGCTGCCTGGCATCGACAACTTAGTGTATTTTGACTCCAGCAGCAGCAACGACGGGCACGTGACCATCAAACTCACGTTCGAGATCGGCACGAACCCCGATATTGCGCAAGTCCAGACCCAAAACCGGGAAAAACTCGCCGAACCGCAACTGCCGCCGGAGGTCATCCGCCAAGGCGTCTCCGTGCGGAAAATGTCGCCGGATCTGGTGGCGGTCATCGCCTTGAACTCCACCGATCCCCGCCATGACGCCGTGTTTCTGTCCAACTATGCCATTTTGCGGATGGCGGACAATCTTCGCCGGGTGAAGGGTGTCGGCGACGCCTTGGTCTTCGGTCAGCAGAACTACAGCATGCGGATCATCCTCAATCCGCTGCAGATGGCCAAGCTGGGCCTGACGCCCACGGACGTTGCCGCCATCATTCGCGAGCAGAACCGGGACTATCCGGCCGGCACGATCGGTCGCGAGCCGGCCCCGCGCGGAACGGAATTGACGATTCCAGTGATCACCAAAGGGCGATTGACCGAGGTGAAGGAGTTTGAGGAGTTGATCGTCCGGGCTCTGCCCGACGGGTCGCTGGTTCGCCTGAAGGATGTGGCGCGCATCGAGCTGGGCGCGCAGTCGTATGCATTGGAGGGCCGGTGGAACAGCAAACCCACCACCTTCATTCTGACGTTTCTGATGCCGGGCGCCAATGCGCTGGACACGGTCCGGCGAACGAGGGCGGAATTGGAGGAACTCGCCAAATCGTTCCCGCCCGGCGTGACCTACGACATTCCCTATGACACCACACGGTTCATCGAGGTCTCGATCCAGGAGGTGGTGAAAACGCTGGCCGAGGCGATGATCCTCGTCGTGTTGGTCGTGTACCTGTTTCTGCAGAGCTGGCGCGCGACCATCATTCCCACGGTGGCCGTGCCCGTGTCGCTGATCGGCACGTTCATCGGCCTGTACGTTCTCGGCTTCTCCATCAATACCATTACCCTGTTTGGGATGGTGCTGGCGATCGGCATCGTGGTGGATGACGCGATCGTCGTGGTGGAGAACGTCGAACGGCACATGCGGGAGGATCACCTTCCGGCAAAGGAGGCGGCGAAGCGTGCCATGGCCGAGGTGACGGCGCCGGTGATCGCCATTGTCCTGGTGCTGGTGTCCGTGTTCGTCCCGGTCGGGTTCATCGGCGGGATTACGGGGGCGCTGTACAAGCAGTTTGCCGCCACGATCGCGATTAGCGTCACCGTCTCCGGCTTCGTGGCCCTGACCTTGAGCCCCGCGCTCTGCGCCATGGTGCTGCGTCCGCACCGAGGGGAGCGCGGCGGGTTCTGGCGCACGTTCGATCGGTTGTTCGGCCACACCCAGCGAGCCTACAGCGCCACCGTCAGCCTGTTGGTCGCGCGGCCGGTCCGCGTGATGGCGGTCTTTGCCGCCGTGGTGGCCGCCTCCTGGTGGATGTTTACCACGCTGCCCAAGAGTTTTCTGCCGGAGGAGGATCAGGGCTATTTTCTCGTGATCGCGCAGCTTCCGGACGGCGCGTCCAAGCAACGGACCGACGCCGTTTTGGAGCGGGTGGAACGGTTCTTCCAAGCCAATCCGGCCGTCCATTCGACGGATGCCCTTTCCGGCCAAAACTTCGTCTTCGGCACCCGCGGTCCCAACGCGGCGACGATGTTCGTGCCTTTGCGGGTGTGGGATGAGCGGAAGGCTCCGCACGAACATGTCAATGCGCTGATCGGCATGGCCTACGCCGAATTCGCCAAGATTCCGGAAGCCCTCCTGCTCGCCTTCAACGCGCCCTCCTTGCGTGGTGTGGGAACGGTGGGCGGATTTTCCGCCCAGCTCCAGGATCCCAGCGGGGGGGATTTCAAGCAATTCGCCGGGGTCGCGCAGCAGTTCGTCGAGCGGGCCAGGAAGGAGCCGGCCATCGGCCAAATCGGCACGAATTTTCGGGTGTCGGCGCCTCGGCTGTATGCCCATGTGAATCGGGAGCGCGCCAAGGCGCTCGGCATTCCGATCTCGGACATCTTCGACACCTTGCAGGCCTACTTCGGGACGTTCTACATCAACGACTTCCTCAAGTTCGGCCGCATCTACCATGTGCAGACCGAGGCCGATGCCGAATTCCGCGCGACGCCCCAGGACATTTCCAAGATTTATGTGCGGGCCCAGATCGGCGCAGGTGTCAACATGATCCCACTCGACACCGTCGTCACGACGGAATACACGAGCGGGCCCGATCCGGTGAATCACTTCAACGGGCTCAATACGGCCTTGGTGTTGGGCGCCGCGGCGCCGGGGTATAGCTCGGGACAAGCCCTGGACGCCCTGGAGCGTGTGGCCAATGAGGTCTTGAAGCCGCAGGGCTACGCCATCGATTGGAGCAACATTTCCTTCCAGGAGCGCCGCGTCGGGAGCCAGTCGAGTCAGGTGTTCGTGATCGGTCTCCTGATGGTGTTCCTGGTCCTGGCGGCTCAGTTCGAAAGTTGGGCGGTCCCGTTCGCGGTGATCCTCGCCGTGCCGTTTGCGATCTTCGGCGCCCTGAGCGCCGTGTGGGTCCGGGGATTCACCAACGACATCTACTTTCAGATCGGTCTGGTGACGCTGATCGGGTTGTCCGCCAAGAACGCGATTCTGATCGTGGAGTTCGCGAACACCCGCTATGAAGCCGGTCGGCCGCTTGTGGAAGCCGCCGTGGAGGCTGCGCGCTTGCGGTTTCGGCCGATCATCATGACCTCCATGGCGTTTATCTTCGGCATGTTTCCCCTGGTGTTCGCGGCCGGCGCGGGAGCGGCCAGCCGCCAGTCGATCGGGACCGGCGTCCTGGGCGGGATGTTGGCGGCGACGTTCCTGGCGATTTTCTTCGTGCCCCTGTTCTATGTGGTGATCCGCAAGCTGACCGGTCGGCCTCGGGCGAGCGAAGCGGCCGTCGGGGCGGCCGCTCCGGCTCCCGCGCTGACGTCTGAAGGAGAACGGTGAGATGCGACGGGTGTCCCTGATGATGACGGCGGTGCTGGCCGCTTCGTGCGCGGTCGGGCCGGATTATCAACGGCCGGACGCCGGTTCGGGCGACCGCTATCGGATGGCCCTGGAGGCGGAGGATATCCCTTCGCTGGCCAATCTCCCGTGGTGGGAATTGCTGCGCGACGAGCACTTGCAGCAGTTGGTGCGGCAGGCGCTGAAAGACAATCGGGATTTGCAGCGTGCGGCCGCCATGGTGGACGAGTACCAAGCCCGCGCCTTCATCGCCAAATCGGACTATCTGCCGGGGGCCGCCCTGTCGGCCAATGCGCCGAGCTTCGGGCGGAAGACGATCTTCCTGTTTCCGGGTTTTGCCAACCCCTTCAACTACTATCTGCAGGGCAACCTCAGTTGGGAAATCGACATCTGGGGCCGCGTCCGGCGTTCCAACGAGGCCGCGCGGGCGGACTTGCTGAGCAAGGAAGAGAACCGCCGGGCGGTGGTCTTGCAACTGGTCAGCGGGGTGGCCGAGTCCTACTTCGACCTGCTGCAGTTCGACATGCAGCTGGATATCGCGAAGCGCACCCTCCAGTCGTGGGACGAATCCGTGAAAATTGCGCAGGCCCGCCTGCGGCAGGGCATGACTTCCAAGCTCGATGCCGATCAGTTCGAGGCCGAGCGGGCGAATGCTGCGGCCCGGACCGCCGAGATCGAGCGCCAAATGGTGCAGACCGAAAATCTGTTGAGCGTGCTCCTCGGCCGCAAGCCGGGCGTCATCGTGCGCGGGCGCAAGCTGACGGAACAGGTGATGCCGCCGGCCGTGCCGGCGGGGCTGCCCTCGGAGTTGATGCAACGCCGCCCGGATATTCTCGCGGCGGATCAGCAGATGGCCGCGGCGACCGCCCGCATTGGGGTGGCCAAAGCCGAGCGGTTCCCCAAACTGACCCTGACCGGGTTGCTGGGCGTGGCCAGTCCGCAGTTGTCGCGCTTGTTCACCGATCCCGCGTATTTCGGGGTTGCGGGTGCCGGGCTCGCCTCGCCGTTGTTGAATGGACAGGCGCTCGGCTATCAACAGGACGCGGTAGAAGCCCAGGCCCGCCAGGTTGTTGCGCAGTATGAGCAAACCGTCCTGACCGCGTTCCGCGAGGTGGAAGATGCCTTGGTGGCGGTGAAGACCGCCCGGGAGCAGAGCGACGCGCAACAGGCGCAGGTGAACGCCCTTCAATCGGCTTTGCGGCTGGCTGAGTTGCGTTACAAAGGCGGGCTCGCCAACTATCTCGACGTCCTGGTCGCGCGCCGCAGTCTGTTCGAGGCCGAGTTGGCCCTCACGGGGTCGCGGCGACTGCATCTCGTTTCGATCGTCCAACTGTACAAGGCGCTGGGAGGCGGGTGGTCGCCGGGGCAAGGTCCCGAGGCCGCTCCGGCGGCCGCCGTGGCGCCGGCCTCCGCCGGCTGACCATGGATCGCGCGGCCTACCTCCGCCGCATCGGGTATGATGGGCCGCTAACCGCGTCGGCCGACACCCTACGCGCCCTGCATGAAGCGCACGTCTTCACGGTTCCCTTCGAGAACCTGGACATTCATCTCGGGCGGCCGATTTCCCTCGATTTGCCCGTGCTCTACGACAAGATCGTCCGAGGCTGTCGCGGGGGGTACTGTTTCGAGCTGAACGGCCTGTTCGCCTGGCTGGTGGAATCGATCGGATTCACGATCGATCATTTGATGGCGCGCGTGCGGTGGGGACAGACGGCTCCCGGACCCCGGAGCCATCGTGTGCTGCTCGTCAGTCTTGGTGGCCAACGGTGGATTGCTGACGTCGGGTTCGGCGGCAACGGGCTGATCGCATCCCTGCCGCTCATACCCAATCGCGTGGACGCCCAATACGCGGAACGTTTCCGCGTGATGCGTGAGCCGGACGGCGAGTACCGGCTGGATTGCGAGGTCCGGCACGTCTGGGAACCGCTGTATTCGTTCACCCTCGCCTCCCACTTGCCGGTCGACTACACCTATGCCAACTATTACCATTCGCATGCGCCGGCCTCCCTCTTCACGCAAACCCGATTGTGCACGAAGCCGACGCCGGAGGGCCGACTGATCCTGCGCGATCGCGCGTTCCACACTCGAGCCCAGGGCCAGACGCAGGTCCGGACGCTGGACGACGCGGAGGCATACCGCCAGGTGCCCGAGGCGCAATTTGGTGTGAGCCTGCTCTTGGCCGAGATTCACCGCTGGTATACGCCTGCCGCGCCGGGAGGAAGTGAGTAGGGTTATGGTCCGCGTGCCCGTGCCGCAGCGCCCCGCCGCCCTCCCTACCCTCGATGTCGACCGGGCTGCACGGGCACTGGCCAAGGCCGATCCTGTATTGAGGCGTGTGATTCGGGAGGTCGGGCCCTGCACCTTGTCCCCCCGGATGGGCCGCTCCCCGTTCGAGTCGTTGGCCCGCGCCATCGCCCACCAGCAGTTGCATGCCACTGCGGCTGCGAGCATTCTCAGACGGTTTCTGGCCTTGTTTCCCGGCCGGCGGTTTCCTGATCCCCGAGCGGTGTTGGCCACGGACGAGGATGCGATCCGGGCGGCGGGGTTCTCGCGTGCAAAGCTTGCGGCCTTGCGCGATTTGGCGGCGAAGACCCTGGAGGGGGTCGTGCCGACGGCGCGTGTGATTCGAACGCTCGACGACGACACGATTGTGGAACGGCTGGTCGAGGTTCGCGGCGTCGGCCGCTGGACGGTGGAGATGCTGCTGATCTTTCAATTGGGCCGGCCGGACATCCTGCCGGTCGACGATTTTGGGGTGCGCAATGGCTTTCGGGTGGCCTACGGCCGCCGGGCGATGCCGACGCCCGCAGAGGTTTTCCGCTATGGGGAGCGATGGCGTCCCTACCGGACCACCGCGGCGTGGTATTTGTGGCGGGCCGCGGATCGCGCCAAGTCCGTGAAACCTGACCGCCCGCTGACGGTGTGAACAGACATCATGGCCCATCGCACCACGCGATGAGAGACCAAGCCGTTTTCCGTAGGAAGGGGAACCATGAGCCAGTACATTTTTGACGACCATCCGGATGCCCGGGAATTCCGGCGGCTGCAGCTCATCGAACGGGCGATGGACCCGGCCTCCACGGCCTTGTTGGAGCAGACGGGCCTGGCGGCCGGGCAGTCGTGCCTGGAAATCGGGGCCGGGGCGGGCTCCCTGGTCGACTGGATGGCCGGGCGTGTTGGGTCCGGGGGGCGCGTCTTCGCCCTGGACAAGAAGGCGGTGCACTTGCGCCGGTTCATCGATCCGCCCGTGCAGGTGATCGAAGGTGGGCTCCAAGATCTCGCCCTGGACCGACCTGTCGATCTCGCCCATGCGCGCTATGTCTTCATCCATAACTCCAACGCCGGGGCGTTGCTCCGGCATGTGCGCACGTTGCTGAACCGCGGAGCCTATTTCGTCGTCGAGGAGCCGGACTTTACCTGCGCGGCGCGGCTCCAACCGAATCCCAAGGCAGCGGTGGATCGCGTGAACGGCGCCATCGAAAAGATGTTCCTCGATGCCGGGCTGGACCCGGCCTATGGTTTGCGCCTACCCCAGGAGGTCCGCGACGCCGGGTTCGATCTGCTCTGCACCGACAGCCGGCTGCATTTGGCGCCGGGGGGTGCGCCCATCGCTGAGGTGATGGCGGAGTCCGCCCTCGCCCTGCGGGCGGCCTATCGGAAGACGGGGCTTGCGACGGACGCGGAGATCGACCAGTATGTGGCTCGGGCCCGCGATCCGCGCGTGTGGGCGGTGTATTATGCGACGGTCGCGGTTCTGGCCCGGGCAGTCTGACCAAGGGGGAATGCATGGGAACACTCAAGGGCAAAGTGGCGATCGTGACCGGCGCGTCGCGCGGTATCGGACGCGCCATTGCCGAGCGGTTGGCGCGTGATGGGGCCAGCGTGGTCGTGAACTACGCCGTCAAGGCGGAGGCCGCCAAAAAGGTGGTGGCCGGCATCGAGGCCAAGGGGGGCCGAGCGGTGGCCGTCCAAGCGGATATCAGCAAGGTGGCGGACGTGCGGCGTCTGTTCAAGGAAACCCGGAAACTGTTCAAGCGGCTGGATATTCTGGTCAATAATGCGGGCATCTTTATCTACAAGTCGTTGGCGGAAACGACGGAGGAGGACTTCGACCGCCTCTTCGCCATCAATACGAAGGGCGCCTTCTTCGCGATGCAGGAGGCGGCCAAGTGTATGGCCGACGGCGGGCGTATTGTGAACATCTCCACCGGCGGGACGCGCTTGGCGTTCCCGGGCGTGGCGGCCTATGGCGGCACCAAAGGGGCGTTGGAAGTCTTTACCAAGGTCGTGGCCAAGGAACTGGGGCCGCGGAAGATCACCGTCAATACCGTGTCGCCTGGGTATACCGAGACCGACATGCTGAGCGATCCCTCGTTCAAGACACTGGGCGAACAGGCGTCACCCTTGAAGCGGATTGGCACCCCGAGAGACATTGCGGCGGTGGTCGCGTTCTTGGTCAGCAGCGAGGGCGGGTGGGTCACCGGCGACACGATTCAAGCTGGCGGCGGCGTGGCCATGTAAGCAGGACGGCGGAGGAGGAGACTCGAATGAAGCGTACCCTGATCTCGAGCGGCGGGCCTTGGGAAGGCAAGATCGGCTATTCACGGGCCGTGCGCGTGGGCCCCTTCATCCATGTGTCGGGGACGACCGCGATGACGCCCACCGGGTTGGCGGGCAAGGGCGATCCCTATGCCCAAACGATCCAGGCGTTGCGCACCGTGGAGGCCGCGCTCAAGCAAGCCGGGGCGACGATGGCGCACGTGGTGCGGACGCGTCTCTACCTGGCCAAGATCGAGCACTGGCAGGAGGTGGGGCGCGCCCACGGCGAAGTGTTCGGTGCGGTCAGGCCGGCCAGCACCATGGTGGAGGTGGCCAAGTTGATCGATCCCGAGATGCTGGTGGAAGTGGAGGCCGAGGCGATCGTCCCTGAGGGCGAATCGGCCCGCTGAGTCCCACCTCGTGTTGGTCGCAGGGAGGGCGTGACGCCGTGACGCCACCGTATCTCCGTCAGACGGTCGACCTGTCCGGCTACCCGGACTTGGTCGTGATCATCCTGGGCATGCGGGTCAATCGGCTGACCGGGCTGAAAACGCTCTTTGGGTTCGGCCCGGCCATCAGCCGGTCGGTGGCGGAGCAGCCGGACGGGCTGCTGCTCCACGAGAATTTGGTGTTGTCCCTGCTGCCTCCGCACATCGGCATGCGGCAGTACTGGCGCGATTTCGATGCCCTGGAGCGATGGGCTCGATCGGATCCGCATCGCCGGTGGTGGCAAGACTTCCTGCGGGATTCCGGAGGCACAGGCTTCTGGCATGAAACGTATTTCATGCGCGGCGGCATGGAAGCCGTGTACAACGACATGCCGGACGCCGTGGGGTTCCTCCGGTTCGCGCCCGCGCGGCCCGCGAGAGGACCATTCTTTACCGCACGGACCCGATTGGGGCTGGCGGACAAGGCCGACGCGCCTGCGGTGCCGGTGTCGGAGAAAGACTTGTACGGCTAACGATGGCGAATCCCTTCTTGGCGTGGCTTGATCGCAACATTCTTTCCCTCGGGCGCGAGATGCGGGTGTCGTACCTCCCGCCTCTTATGGTCTACATGGCCTACGGCATCTCGGGGCTGACGGGAATCGTCGGCACCTTCTTCGTGAAGGACTACCTCGGGCTGTCCGCGTCGTTTCTCGCGGCGCTGGGGTTCTGGGCGGGTATCCCGTGGGCGCTCAAAATGCCGATCGGGCACACCGTCGATCTGCTGTGGAAATGGAAGAGCTGGCTGGTTGGCATCGGGGCGGGTTTGCTCGCCGCTAGTCTCGGCATCATGGCGGCGCTGATCGGGCATCGTGAGGCGATGACCACGATCCTGCCCGCCGAAGTCTGGTACGTCTTCAGCGTGTTGCTGGCACCGATCGGGTACGTGATTCAAGACGCCGTGGCCGACGCCATGACGGTTGAGGCCGTTCCGAAGGTCGACGAACAGGGTCGTCCATTCGATGAGGCCACGCGCAAACTGATGCATACGACCATGCAGACGCTGGGCCGTGTGGCGATCATCGGCGGCGGTATTCTCGTGGCCATGGTGAACGTGTACGTGTTTACCGGGGTCGAGGGCTTGCCGGAACAGGACATGGTCCGGATCTACCAGCGTGTCTATCTCCTGGCGTTGGGTATCCCATTCGTGTCGGTGGTGGGCGTAGGTGTGGCGTGGTGGCTCCGTCGGCAACATCGGCGGCGGCTGGAGCAGCAAGGCTACTTGCGCGAGGACGCGGCCAGGCTCGTCGAGGCGCGGGACGAAGAGGAGCCCACGACGCCAAACTGGTGGGTGTTGGGTGGCAGTCTGGCCTTCGTGATCTTCACGCTCACGGTCGGGTTCGGCGGATTTACCTACAGCGAGGAGATCGTCTTTCTCGGCTCCATGGCGATCGTCCTGTTCTTGATGAGCCGACTTGTGCGCGAATTGGAACCGGACAAGCGGTTCACCTTGGTGGGCACGGCGGTGGTCGTCTTTCTGTTCCGCGCCATCCCCGGTACCGGGCCAGGGACCACGTGGTGGATGATCGACCACCTGAAGTTCGACCAGCAATTTCTCTCGCTGCTGTCCCTGATCGGCAGCAGTCTGACGCTCGTCGGCATGTTCGTCTTCCGCCGATTCATGGCCGAACGGTCCATTGCCTATGTGGTCGGATTTTTGACCGTGGTCGGGACGATTCTCTCGCTCCCGATCGTGAGCATGTACTATGGGCTGCACGAATGGACGGCCAGGATGACGGGCGGTATCGTGGATGCCCGCTTCATCGCCCTGATCGACACGGCCTTGGAATCGCCGTTGGGACAGATCTCCATGGTGCCATTGCTCGCCTGGATCGCCAACTCCGCTCCCGCCAATTTGAAGGCGACCTTTTTCGCTGTCATGGCGTCGTTCACCAACTTGGCCTTGTCCTTGGGACAGCTCGGAACCAAATATCTCAATGACCTCTATGTCGTGACCCGTGCGGTGAAGGATCCGGCCACCGGTGCCATCCAGACCCCTGAAGACTACAGCCAATTGGGGACGCTCCTCATCGTGCAACTCGTCCTCGGGCTGGTGCTCCCCTTCTGCGCCATTCTGTTCGCGAAGGTCACGCGTTTCAAGAGCGCGTAAGGACGGTCTCCATGACGACGGTGGAATTCCTGGTGGAGTACGGGGCCACGGTTCTCTTTTGGACGGTGTTCCTGGAGCAGGTGGGTCTCCCGATTCCGGCCCTTCCCCTTCTGATCGCCGCGGGGGCGTTGGTGGGTGCCGGGAAGATGGGTCTGGCGACGGCGCTACTGGTGCCCGTGGCGGCCTCGCTTCCGCCCGATCTTGTCTGGTATTGGCTCGGCCGGGTGCGAGGCGGCCGCGTCCTCGGGTTTCTCTGTCGCCTCTCCTTGGAGCCCGATTCCTGTGTGCGCGACACGGAGCATCTGTTTCATCGGCAGGGGCCGCGGGCGTTGTTGCTGGCCAAATTCATCCCGGGGTTCAGCACGGTCGCGCCGCCCCTGGCCGGCATTGTCGGTATGGGAGCGGCGACGTTTCTATGGTATGACACGGCGGGGGCGTTGCTCTGGGCGGCCGTGAGTGCGGGGGTGGGCGCGCTGTTCAGCGACCAACTCGAGTTGGTCGCAGGGCTCTTCGATCAGGCCGGGGGGCTCTTGGTAGGGCTCATCGTGGTCGGCGTGGCTGGGTTCATTGCCTACAAGTATGCGCACCGGCAGCGCTTCCTCCGGCAGCTTCGCATGGCGAAGATTTCCGTCGATGAACTGAAGCGACGAATGGATGCCGGTGAACCGCTGACGGTGGTGGATGTGCGCCATCCGCTGGCGGTCGACCTCGATCCCGACATGATCCCGGGCTCCCTCAATTTTCTCATCGAGGAGATCGAGCATCGGCATCACGAAATTCCTCGGGACCGCGACATCGTGCTGTATTGCACCTGCCCCAACGAAGTCTCCAGCGCCCGCACGGCCCTGGCGTTAAAGAAGAAAGGGATTCATCGCGTCCGCCCACTCGAAGGGGGCCTCGATGCCTGGCGCGATCGACAGTTCCCCATCGAGCGGCGGGGGCCCGCGACCAAAACCGGTACCCCTCACAAGGGAGGTGAGTCATGAACGGTGTTGTCATGCTCGTGCTCGGGGGCATGTTCCACTTGGCGATGGCTCAGGCGGTCGCTCTGACCGGGGACAGTGCCTCGACCCTCTCCCCATCCGATGCGCGACAGGTGTGGAGGGTGAAGAGCGGGGCTCGCTCGCATCCGGCTCCAACCTACTACAAGGTGGTGGGCGTTTATAAGAACGACAAGACGGCGATCGGCCCAAATGCGGTGGCGGCGCTCACCGAACAAGTTGAGTTGGAAATGTGGTGGCCAATGGACGACCAGCATCCGCCGCGTCCCCTCCTGAATGTCTCGACCCGTGTCGACCAGCTTCGCGACCCGGCTGGCAAGTGCTCGAGCCCTACGCTCAAAGGGAGGCTGGAGTATTTCGAGCTGAAGAGCATCCAGGATATGGGCTCGATGTTGGAGTTGAGAGGCGAGCGCCGCATTCCCGATCTGAACTACCACCAGTTCGGAGAAGGTGGATGCCGGGGGCCGCAGAGCGCCAAGGAGGAAGTATCGGAGACGGGGCTGCTATTGATGCTCCCGATGGAACTCTTTACGGGGCAGGCCGGAGCCGACCAGGTGTTGCACACCAGCGGTGAGGGCTGGTCCTGGACATTTACCCCTCTCCCATAGCCATGGGCATCGGCTGCCGCGCGCGTCGCTGGACCGGTCTGGCATCCCCTTGACCCCTGCGGTAAGATGGATAACTGGATAGGACGTGTGAGCCGGAGGGCGACGCCCTTGGCATGGGGCTGACGGGTGTTGAGGGTGCTGCCTTTGGGGGCCACACGAAATGACTACGGGAAAGGGGGGTGACAGGTCTCGACGGAGACACTGAGGTCACTGGCGCATGTCGAGCTCCTGGGGACTCGTTAAACCTCTAGGAAAACACACAACTGCCAACCAAGAACTGGCACTCGCAGCTTAAGCTGTGACGTTTTCGCATCGCTTGCCTGCGGCGGTGCGGAGGCGTGATGTGGCAGGCTGGTGCTCCACCGGTGTTCAGCGGTGGAGGACGAGACCATTCTGAGCTAGCGGCCGCGTTTAGCCTGTCGACGGGCATGCGCGGTGGCGAATCCTAAACGTCGGCTACGCATGTAGAGCCGGTGCGCTGACGGTCTTCGGACCCGGGTTCAATTCCCGGCACCTCCACCAAACCGCACTCCGTGCGTTCCGCCGGCTCACCGTGGGAAGCCTCTCTTCCTTGGCGCCGGCGGAGACACCCCTCAAGTGGTTGCTGTTTCATCCGCAGTTTGTGCGATCGGTGGGCGTTTCGAGCGAAGCGCCTCGTCCTTGTCGCCCGTCGAGACGCGCCCTCGTTGATTGATGCAATATCCCTCTCCTGGCGTGTATCGGCGCCTCTTTTGCGCTATATCGCAACTGGGGCGCCGGAGAGATCCCTCATGGTTCCGTTTTGTCGCTCGCCTGGCGAAGCCCGTGCCCTCGACCAAGCGTCCCCGTGCCGCCGGCTCACCAGGCGAAGCCCCTGTTCCCTGGCGCCGGTGGCGAGAACCTGCCGGTGGTTACGCTGTTGCGCCGCCTGCTCTCTTGACGCCATCTGGAAATGTCCCTCCCGCCAGTCACGTTGGCTCGATCCATACACTCCCCAGGGCATGCGGACCTCGCGTGAGGTGGCAGGTCTCCTATCCGCATTTGAAGGGGACGCGGTGCTCTGCTAAAAGAACGCGCGAGCGAGGTTGTTTGACCTGCGCGAGATCGAACCCCTAGCGGCGACGGAGGTGACATGAATCAGGAACTGCTCAGCAAGCTCGGCCCATTGGCAAGCTTGGCAGGAGTGTGGGAGGGCGACAAGGGCGACGACGTGGCCCCATCGGATGACCGCGGCACGGAGCGCAACAAGTTCCGCGAGCGGTTGACGTTTGAGCCCTTCGGGCCGGTCAACAATCACGAACAACAACTCTATGGCCTGCGCTATTCCACGGTGGCCTGGCGGTTGGGCGAAGAGGCTCCCTTTCACGAAGAGACCGGCTATTGGTTGTGGGACGCCGCGGCGAAGCAGGTGCTGCGCTGTTTTATCGTGCCGCGTGGGGTCACGGTTTTAGCGGGCGGAACGGCCGAGGCGGGCGCGATGTCCTTTCGCCTGAGCGCGGAGGCCGGGTCGGATACCTACGGAATCTGCTCCAATCGATTTCTGGACCAGGAGTTCAAGACGGTTCGGTACGAATTGACCGTGACGGTGCATGGCAAGGATCGTTTCAGCTACCAGGAAGACACGCAATTGCGGATGAAGGGAGCACCCGACGTGTTTCACCACACCGACGCCAATACGGTGAGACGGGTCGGCTGAGATCGCCGTGCCTGATCCGGGCCGCGAGCCGCTCGACGGGCGGTCCGCCGGGGGGCTCGCGGCGGACCGGTTACCCTTCCTGGGCGGCGATCCCCTTCTTGTAGGTCGAATAGACGTACACGGGAATCTTCAAATCGCCGAGGGCTTGTTTGATCAAGGGCTGGACCTCTTCCCATTTGAGGCCCCCCACGCCGGTGGCGAGCCGCGTGATCGCGAGGCTCTTCACCCCTTGTGTCACGACTTCTTTCTTCAAGGCCTGAAGCGCGTGATTGACATGCGGGAGCGTCGCCTTCCCCGGGTGCCCTTGCCCGTGGGGCGCCGGTTCTTGCGTCAGGAGGTTGAAGATGACGGGCGCATTCGGCCCTTTCCAGGCCCAGACCTGCCCGCTCTTGGGAGAGGTCGATTGGCAGAAGTGCCTGAAATCCTTGTACATGCCGGGCCACTGTTCGCGCAGCGACAGCGCCAACCCCTGCTTGAAATCGTCCAGCGGCGCGACGCCATGGGCAATCGCCCCCGCTTTGGATAAGAGAATGTCTCCGCTCACTTCGTGAATCCCCATCAGGCACACTCCTTTCCTTGTTTACTCGACTGCCATCTAGATAGCCGCGCAAGCCGCCACAATCAAGCTCGCGGTCGCAAGAAACTTTCTGCTGTCCAGTCCGATGGACAGGGCAAGGCCGCCGGCTGGCTGGCCGCTCTCACCCCACGGAGGTGCTCATAATCCAGTCATGACGGCGGCCGAGGAGCTCAAAGTACGTCGCTCCACGCGGGGGAGGCGGCGAAGGCGGCGTTGATCATGCCGACGTGGGAGTAGGCTTGGGGAAAGTTGCCGGACTGCGTCTTAGTTCCCGGGATGAAGTGTTCGGCGAACAGGCCCAGGTGGTTGGCCCCTTCCATCACCTGGCCCAGGATCGTCCGGGCCTGGCCGGTGCGCCCCAAGCGGGCCAGGGCTTGCGCGACCCAGAACGAACAGATGACGAACCCACCGTCGGGGCGGCCGAAGTCATCTTCCCGCACATACCGATAGTAGAAGCCGGTGTCCTTCTCGTCCACCCGCAGGGCCAATTCTCGCACGATATGCAGCGTGGTGACCTCGCACAAAGGTTGGTTGGGATAGCCCAACACCGGCAGTTGCGACAGTGACGCGTCGTACGTGTCGTCGTGGGGGCCGTTGCGCACCGACCCATCCTTCGCCGCGCGCAACAGCGCCTCGGCGGCGCGCATCCGTTCCCCCGGCACGTCGAGCGTGAGACTGTCCAAAAACCCCGCGCGCTTGATGCGCTCCACGCGTTCCAGCCCGGCCCAACACATGAGATTGGTGAACGAGTGTTCCTGCCAACCGTTACGGATCTCCCACAGGCCGGCGTCCGGCTCGCTGATGCTGCGCGCGCATAGCACGGCCAGGTGGCCCATGAGGCTTTCCAACGTCTTCGTGCGCATGTCGTAAAACCGTTCGTCGAAGAAGATCGGGGCGAAGGCCAGGATCATTTCCCCATACGCGTCGTTTTGGACATGTTCTGCCGCCTGATTGTGACTGCGGACCGGCGCACTCTCCAAGTACCCCTTCCAGTTGCGGTGCTCGGTTTCGGGCAGCGGCATTCCTTGGCTGAGGGTGTACACCGGGCGCAGGCGGTCGCGCGAGTGCTCGTGCGAGTGGGCGATGTTGAGCAGGAACTTGAGGAACGCTTCCATCTCCTCGAAATGGCCCAGGTTGTGGAAGGCCGTCAGGGCATAGTACGAATCCCGCAGCCAGCAGTAGCGGTAGTCCCAATTACGGGTTCCCCCGAACTGCTCTGGAAGGCTGGTCGTCGGGGCCGCCAGGATGGCCCCCGTGTCTTCATAACATTGCAGCTTGAGCGTGAGCGCGGAGCGAATCACCTCGTGCTGAAAAAGCAGGGGGACGGAGCAATTCTTGACCCAGGTCAGCCAGTAGCGGAGCGTTTGCTCCAGGAACTCATGGCTGACTTTCACCAAATCGTCCTCGATGCCCAAGCTCCAGGTCAGTCCGAAGTATAACGGTTGCGTGAGCGCCACCGGCACCGGTGTCTCCTCTGCCAGGTACGTCAGGGGCATGTTTGTCAGGAGCCGAAGCGTGTCGTTGCGGATTTCGTACCGCAGGTGGCTGCTGCCGCGAACGGGCCGGACCGGTTGTTTGTCCCACCCTGAGACGGGCCGGCAGCTCACGACCACCGAGGGGGTGCCGGAAACGGGTTCGACGATCCGGAACAGCCCGGCCGGGCGATACATTCGCCCGTATTGGAAGAAGCGGGGGCAGAAATCCGTGATTTGAAAGGCGTCCCCGTTCGGGAGCGCCATCGTGGTGACCAGGATATTGGTGTTCTGGATGTAGCGCTGGGTGCTATGGACCTGCTCCGGAGGAGCCGGGCTGGTGATCGAAAAGTGGCCGCCTTCCGGATCCAAGAGCCGGCCGAAGACCGGGGGGCTATCCGGTCGGGGCAGGCACATCCAGTCGATGGAGCCCGTGGTGCTGGCTAAGGCCGAAACCTGACAGTTGCCGATGAGTCCGTAGGGGTACATGAAGGGAAACATTATTTGATTTTGCCTGGGAAAGTAAACTAATGTGTTCAAATGCGGCTGTCACTGCGTTTTGTACTGCCGTTAGCGGTCGTGCTTGCCCTGCTCGCCTATGCGGTGATTCCTCTGGTCGACCGCCTGACCCTCAAGTGGTTCGTCCGCGACCTGGATAGCCGCTCGCACCTGATCGCCCGGACCATCGAACCTGCGCTGCCGGGGCTGCTGACGCCGGACTCGTCCGGCAAGCTCCTCTCCTATTTCCATCGCATGATTCAGGACGAACGGCTCTATGCGTTGGGCTATTGCGACCGCGACGGCCATCTGCTGCATCGCACCGTCACCTTTCCGGACGTGGTCGGATGCGCGGGCAGCGACACCTTCGAACACGACTCCAGCATCATGGTGGAGTTGCCCCAAGGCTCCGTGCACGTGGCGTCCGTCACACTGGATGCCAACAAGAAACTGGGCTCGCTCATCCTGATCCATGACATGAGTTGGGTCGAGCGGCGCAGCAACGACACCAAGTGGTATCTGTTCTACCTGTTCGTGATGATCGGCGGCATCATCAGCCTGGTGACCGTTCTGGTGGCGCATTTGAGTTGGCGGGGGTGGGTGACCGGGGTCCGGGCCATGCTGCAGGGCAAAGGCATGGCCAACCGGCTCATTCAAGGGCATGCGGAGGAATTGCAGCCGGTCGCCCAGGATTTGCGCACGCTGCTCCAGGACCTCGAATCCGACCATCGCATGCGGGACGAGAGCCAGGTCAGCTGGTCGCCGGCGGCCCTTCGCACCATCCTGCGCGAGCAGCTTGCGGGCGACGAAATTCTGATCGTGTCGAACCGGCAGCCCTACATTCACAATTGGCGCGGCGCGAAGATCGACGTGCAGTTGCCAGCCAGCGGTTTGGTCACGGCTCTCGAGCCGGTCATGCGGGCCTGCTCCGGTGTGTGGATTGCCCACGGCAACGGGTCGGCCGACCGAGACGTTGTCGATCACCGGGACCATGTTCGTGTGCCGCCCGATTCGCCGGCGTACGACATCCGTCGCGTGTGGATGTCGCCCGAAGAAGAGATGGGCTACTACTACGGCTTCGCGAACGAAGGGCTATGGCCGCTTTGCCATGTCGCCCACGTCCGGCCCGTCTTCCGGTCGTCCGACTGGAAGCAGTACGTCGAGATCAACGAACGGTTCGCCCGTGTGGTGCATGAGGAAGCCAAGACCGACAACCCGGTGGTGCTGGTGCAGGATTACCACTTCGCGCTGCTGCCAAAAATGATTCGGGATCGGCTCCCCAACGCGACCATCATCACGTTCTGGCATATTCCCTGGCCGAACGGCGAGCTGTACGGCATCTGTCCCTGGCAGGAGCAAATCTTGGAAGGCCTGCTGGGGAGCAGCATCTTGGGGTTCCACACCCGCATTCACTGCAACAACTTTCTGGACAGCGTGGACCGCTATCTCGAAGCGAGAATCGACCGCCACACCTCGACCATTTCCTACGGCGGAAAACTGACGGCCGTCAACCAGTACCCCATCTCCATCGAATGGCCGATCCGGTGGACCAAGCAGCAGCAGCCCATCGCCGAGTGCCGGGCGTATGTGCGCGACACGGACGGGATCGCCGCCGATCGCCTGATCGGGTTGGGGGTCGACCGGCTGGACTACACCAAGGGGATTCTGGAGCGGCTGATGGCGGTGGAGCGGTTGCTCGAACTCCAGCCCGAATGGATCGGGAAGTTTTCGTTCATCCAGATCGCGGCGCCCAGTCGCTCCATCATCGATCAATACCAGTACTTCAGCAACCAGGTCACGACGCTGGCGGACACGATCAACCGGCGGTTCGGCCGTGACGGGTACCGGCCCATTTATCTCAAGATCGAGCACCATGAGCCGGCCGAGATTTTCACCTATTACCGCGGGTCCGACGTCTGTTTGGTGACCAGTCTGCATGACGGCATGAATTTGGTCGCCAAGGAATATGTGGCCGCGCGCGATGATGAGCAAGGTGTGTTGATTCTCAGTCAATTCACCGGGGCCGCGGGCGAATTGCCCGAATCGTTGGTCGTCAATCCCTACAACATCGATCAATGCGCCGCGGCGTTGCATTTGGCCTTGACCATGCCGCAGGACGAGCAACGGACGCGTATGCGCAGCATGCGAAATCTCATTCAGGAGTTCAACGTGTATCGCTGGGCCGGTCGCATGCTCATGGACGCGGCCCGGATTCGCCAGCGCCAGCGCGTGCTGCAGCGCGTGACCAAGACGGATCCTGTGCAGGGGACGCCGCGATGGGGATGACGCACCTGTTATCCGCGGAAGGGCTGGTGCGCTTGCGGACCTTCGTGGGTGCACCCGCTCTCTACGCGTTCGATTTCGACGGTACGCTCTCCCGCATCGTGCGCGAACGCGATGCCGCCCGGTTGGCGCCCGGCGTCCGACGCTGGCTGGAGGCCCTCAACCGGTTGGTCCCGACCGCGGTCATCTCCGGCCGCTCGCTGACCGATCTCCGTCGACGGGTCGGCGCGGACATCCCCTACTTGGTCGGCAACCATGGGCTGGAAGGGGCCGATACCCCGCCCTCGGTCGCGGTGCATGCGCGGGACATCTGCCTCGGATGGCAGCGCCAGCTGACCGGCATCCCGTCGGCCGAGTTGGATCGGGTGGGCGTCTCCATCGAGGACAAGGGCTACTCGCTGACCTTCCACTACCGGCTCTCGCCCAACAAACCGCGCGCACGGCAGCTCTTGTTCGACGCGGTGGCTCGGCTGACGCCGGCTCCCCGACTGATTCTGGGGAAAGCCGTCGTCAATGCCATGCCGGCCGGGGTGCCGCACAAGGGCGATGCCATGTTGGCGCTCATGCGGCGGGCGGGCGTCGATCGGGCGCTGTACGTCGGCGACGACGATACCGATGAAGACGTGTTTGCGCTTTCGGACGAGCGGATTCTCTCGGTTCGCGTGGGGCTCAAGCAGACGTCGCGCGCGCCGTGGTACGTGCGGAACCAGACAGAGGTGAGCTCGCTGCTCGCCGCGCTGGTGGAGATCCTCCATCCGCCGTCGTCGAACCGCGTCGCCGGTTCCACCTCCGCCTAATGGGCGCGTGCCCTTTGAAGGCTGTCCCGCCCAGGAGGTCGGGCAGCCGGGGCGTCAGGGAGACCACGTGACGACCACCCAACTGGCTTCCACCGTCCCCTCCTCCGCGCATCGGCGCGCGGGGATGTGGTGTGTCGCCCTGTTCGTGTGCGGAAGCCTGATCGGCGCCAGCCACAAGGCCTGGGCCGGGGGCTTCGAAGGCACCATCCTCTTGAAGGATGTGTCCGGGGGTGAGGTGAGCACCCAACGCCTCTCGTTCAAAGGGGAGCGTCTTCGGCTCGAAGAAACCGGCCCGCGCGCCGACGGCAGCGCCTTGATTCTGGATGGACGCACGCGGGAAAGCCTGATGATCGACCCGGATGAGCAGGCCTACTTCCCGTTCCCCTGGCCATCGTCCTCGACGGAGGACGCGGCGCGCGAGGCCGACGCCGTCGTCGTCACCAACACAGGCAAACGTGCCCATGTCGCCGGCCATGCCTGCGATTTGTATCTGGAACGCGACAAGGCGGGCGGGGGCATGACGGAGTTCTGTCTCGCCAAGGAGTTGGGCGGCCCGGTGTTGTTCGGGTTGACGGGCAGTGATTCGGCCATCGCCTCTTTTCTTCCGACCTGGATGGCTCCCATGATCAAGGACGGCGCCTTTCCCATCCGGGCGATCGAACGCGACAAGGCCGGGAAGGAAATTTCTCGATTCGAAGCCACGAAGATCGAGTCCAAACGGCTTGCCGACAGCCTCTTCGCCCCGCCCGCAGGGTATCGACGAATGAACATGGAGGAGATGGGACGCGGCGGCGCCGCTCGTTGACGGCCTCGTCGTCCCACGGATCCGCATGCAGCTTGATCGTGCTCGCGTCTCGGCCGGGACCACGAGGACGAGTCTCCGCACCGTCGCTCGCGGCGTTTGGGCGTGCGGAGTCGTCTGTCTCCTGATAAGTGGTTCCATGCCCGCGGCCGCGGCCGCTCCGGCCGCCAAGTCGCCAGTCTCTCGGCCCGCCCTCCGGACAGATTTGGGCCCCCACCATATGACCATCACTACCGCCTCGGCGCTGGCGCAGCAGTATTTCGACCAGGGCCTGCGCTGGACCTACGCCTTCAATCATGCGGAAGCGATTCGATCGTTTCAGGAAGCCTTGCGGCACGATCCCGGTGCGTCCATGGCCTATTGGGGCATTGCCTATGCGCTGGGGCCCAACATCAATGCCCTGATGTCGGCCGCGCAAGAGCGTCAGGCAGTGCAGGCGGTGAAGCGGGCCAAAGCGGGCGCCAAGCGGCTGACGGTGCGGGAGCGTGACTATATTGCGGCGCTGGCGTACCGGTATTCGGACGAGGTGAACGACCATCGGGCCCGTCTCGACCGAACCTATGCCGACGCGATGCGGGTCTTGGCTACCAAATACCCGGGCGATCTCGACGCAGCGACGCTCTTCGCGGAAGCGCTGATGGATCTCACCCCGTGGGACTATTGGACGCGGGAGGGCGAGCCCAGGCGCTATACGGCAGAGATTGTGGCGACGCTCGAGCGGGTGCTAAAGAGCCATCCCGATCACCCCGGCGCGTGTCATTTCTACATCCATGCCGTTGAAGCCTCGCAACACCCCGAGCGCGCCGTGCCCTGCGCGGAGCGTCTCCCCTCGCTCATGCCGGGTGCCGGCCATCTGGTGCACATGCCGGCCCATGTCTTCATGCGAGTGGGACGATACGCGGACGCCGTGGAGCGCAACCTCCATGGTGCCCATGTCGATGAGGACTACATCCGGGATCGCGGAGCGGGGAGCACCTACGTCGCGTCCTACTACCCGCACAATCTCCACTTCTTGTGGGCGGCGCTGGTCATGGAAGGGCGCAGCCGTGAAGCCGGGTCGGCGGCGAGCCGTTTGGCCAAGGCCTCGCCTTCCTCCGCGATCAAGGACGCCCCGGAGTTGGAGTTGTTCCCCGTGACACCGTTGCTCCAGCTGGTACGGTTCGGACAGTGGGAGACCGTCCTGAACGAGCCGGTGCCACCCGCTCACCTCCGCTACACGGATGGGTTACGGCATTTCGCCCGCGGGCTCGCCTTCTTACGCACGCATCGTCTCGAACAGGCCGATGAAGAGCGGCGCCTCTTGGGTATCGCGATTGATGAGATGCCTCCCTCGCGCCTGGTGGGGATGAATGCCGCCAGGGCATTGCTGGACCTGGCGGCCCATGTCTTGGTCGCCGAGTTGGCCGCGGAACGGGGGTTGGATGAGCTGGCCGTGCGCGAGTTGGAGGAGGCCGTCGCCATTGAGGACGGGTTGGTCTACGATGAGCCGCCTGCCTGGCTTCTTCCGGTTCGTCAATCCGCCGGCGCCATCCTCTTGCGACTGGGACGGGCTGCGGAAGCCGAGCTGATGTACCGGGAGGACCTGGTCCGCTACCCGAACAACGGCTGGTCGCTCTTCGGCTTGGCGCAGGCGCTCGCGGCGCAGGGCAAGAAGGAGGAAGTCGCGGCGGTCGAACGGCGGTTCCGAACGGCGTGGGCTCGTGCGGATGTGACGCTGACGGGATCCCGGTTCTGACACGATAAGCATCACTCCCGCACAGATTGCGGTGGAGCGGCGAAGACCCCGTCGCACGAGCCCCGGAACGGGTGGCTAGAGCAAACGATCGGGATAGTCCGAGATGATCCCATCCACACCCATCCCTTTGGCAAGACGGATGTCGGCCGGCTCATTGACGGTGTAGACGAAGACCTGGAGCGACCGGGCGTGCAGGGCCGACAGGAAGCTCGGCGTCAACGTCTCGAATGCGATGCCGACGTGAGTGGCCTGCGCGTCGACCGCGAACGCCGTGCGGTTTACCGGAACCGCTTCGATCAAGGCCAGCGTGTGAGCTTGTGGTTCGACCCGCCGGACATCGAGCAACTCATCGTGCAGAAACGAGGCGTACACGACCGGACCGGAGAACGCCGCTTCCTGCACGATCCGGCAGACATCGCGTGCGGTACCTTCCGCCTTGAGTTCGATCATGACGCCCACCCGCCCCGAGGCTGTGCGCAGGGCGTCCGCTAGCAGCGGTATCGACTGCCCACCGGCGATCGAGAGCTTTTTGACGTCCTGCCATGAATGCTGGGAGATGAGCCCGTGGCCATTGGTGGTGCGGTCCAGCGTCGCGTCGTGCAGGAGCACGACCTGGCCGTCGCGCGTCCGTTGGACGTCGAACTCCACCAGGTGCGCACCAAGCGCGATGGCCTTTTCAATGGCGGCCAGGGTATTTTCCGGGGCATGCCCCCGTGCGCCGCGATGCCCGATCCGGAGCATCATGTGCGCCGCCTCTTCTTCTCGGCAGGCCAGATCGTGCGGGCCTGATCCCATTGATAGTCGAAGAGGGTTCGGAAACTGTCGACCATGTGGTCGGCGGCTTTGATCCCACTGCCCTTCTGGAAGCGCAAGTAGGGGCTTCCGGTCCCGTCCGCCCATTTCCGGGACAATCCGCACAAGCTGACGAAAGCCGTCGTGTTGTTCACCAGGAATCCGTGGATACCGGGGGCGGTGCCGTAGGCTCGGCAGCCGAAGCGGACCGGTCCCTTGGGGTGTTGCGTGGTTTCCGCCGTCAGGACCGTGGACATGTTCTCGATCATGGCCGACGCGATGGCGGTGGAAAACGAAGGCCCTTCCAATTCCTTGATGCTGGGAGCCCGCGGATCGATCAGGAGTGAGCGCCACTTCACGGGCGGACACTCCGGATTCAACAGAAACCGGTCGCGCAGAGCCGGCCAGGTTTGCTCCATGTCCAATGCGATATTGACGACCTCGTTCTCGCTCCCTTTGTCAAAGGCCTGCAGGATATCCTCGTACACGTCCGTGACATATCGAGGCCCTTCCGTCACGCCACGATCGAACCGAGGGCGTTGCCCCAGGCGGTCCACGGCGTCTCGGATGAATTTGCCGGGGTCTTCCAGCGCGGCGGCGAGCGCGTCCAGCAACCGCTGCTTGTCCGCCGCTGGGAGCGTGGCGGACTTGGGATTGAGATCGGATAGTTTGGCCTGAAAATCATCAGGGAGTTGGTACTCCCAAGGCTTCATGCCGGCGAGGTCGCTCATGACCTTCACGTTCAGATTCGGTCCCTTGGGAACGAGGTGGTACACCCGTTCCCGGCCCAGCTTGGCGAGGGCATACCCGAACTCGAAGATCACGTTGTCGCGTGGGGCCGACTGTACGACGCCGCGGCTGTCGACCGAATCGTCCGGCCCGAAGATGAACACCGCGAAGTCGAACTCGGGCAATTCACGAATCAGATTGTCGAGGTAGTACAGACCGGGTCGGAAGAAGTCGCGATCGCTCCATGGCTTCACGTCCGCGACAGACGACAGTTGTGCGGCCAGCAAGTGGACGACCGCGAGGCTCTCCGAGGAGGAACCGATGAAGAGTCTGGGGCGATCCATGCGAGGCCCTCAGGTGGTGAGGCGGCGCGGCAGGATCGCGACGCGCCGCCCAGCGCCACTATACCCCGTTCCGATAGACAGCACAATTCACGGGGCGCTGGCGAAGCACGAGACGGTTGCGGACAGCGGGAGATCAACGTCGGGCGGCGGCGAAGGCTCGGTCCGGTTCGGGCTCTCCGTTCGATCGCGTCACCCGATTCCCGCCGTCGAGTTTGGCCAAGGTGACGGCGCGATAAGCGGCGCGAATCACGTCCGAGGTGTTGGAGGGATGGTCGAGGGAGTCGGCCAAGCCGATGCTCACGGTGACCGAGACCGTCGCGTGCGATGGGTCGGGTGCCCCCCCGTGCCGGGGACGTGACGCTCGGCGCGGCGGCACGGGCACGGCCGCTTGAGCGACGCGCTTACGGAGTTGTTCCATCACGACTAGGACCTCGCTGGAGGAACGACCGGGAAACAGGACCGCGAATTCTTCACCGCTGTAGCGAAAGGCCTTCCCGCCTTGGGTCACGCCGGCCAAGACCGCGGCGACTTCCCGAAGCACCAGGTCGCCGATGGTCTCGCTGTGATGCGAGTTGACCTCGCGCAACCGATCAATGTCGACGATGGCGATCGCGTATCGGCGCCCGAGTTGGCTCAGGGCCCGATCCAGCGCCGCATGGCTGTGCATCCCGGTCAGCGCGTCACGGTAGGCGGTGCGATAATGGGTCGTGACGCTGGCCCAACACTCGATGAGGGCGGCGGCGCCGAACAGAGCGGACGCCGAGGCGCCCCGAGCGGCCAGATGGGCGCCGGCGAACGCCGCCGCAAACACCCAGAGGGCGCTGCTGCTGACCACGGTGGGAGCGACGAGAAATTGGAGACTCAACAATCCGAATCCCCCGAGGAATGCGCACAACGAGATCTGTGGAAGCGGTGACCACGCGGTCCACGACGGATCGATGGCCGGATTGAGCAAGGCCAGCCCCAGGGTCTGGTAGGTGGGCTGACACAGCCACGACAGGGCGACGGCCTCCCCGGCCAGCAGCCCCACGGGAAGGAGCATCGTGTGGGAGCGGAGGCTTCGTTCTCCCAGGGCCGATAACAAGAGGAGATTGAGCGGGAGCCAGAGCGAGATCAGACCGAGAATCAGCATGGCCATGGGATCGGCAGCGGGAAACGTCGAAACGAACCACCAAAGGGCACGATCCGTCCCCAGCAGCACGAACATGGCCGTCACCAGACGGGCTCGATCCAGCACCCACCCGAGGACCAGCCCGAACAGGTAGACCAGGCTGGGCAGCAGGGAAACCAGGGGGCCAACCCATGCGGGCATGGTGTCCTGGCTTGCCGTGGCCAGGGCGATTCCGACGATGAGGCCACCGGGGAAGAGCAGGAGCTGGAGCCATTGAAGGGGTGTTCGTGCCATGGCGGTGTGGGGGGGAGCAAGGGGCCTGCCAGAGGGAATTCGTACGAATCCGCGAGCTTAGCCTGGGCGGGAGTGTACAAGGCTGTAGGTGCAAAGAGTCCGTGTGCAGACTCGTCACCTGGGAGGTCCGGCGGGCGTGAGGATGGTGTGGGATTGAATGGCCCGATCTCGGCGGTCCTATTCGAAAAACCAACTAGGAACGAATTTCCTGCTTGACATGTTTTTGAAAGGGGCGTACGTAGGCGGTGCGTCCCGCAATCGGCGTTTGGTTCGGGGGGCGAAACAGTGCGCGCCTGTTTGGCAGTCCCCCCGGCGAACACCACGAGCGAAAGGGGGTGCGCGATGAGCGATCTGTCACCACCGGGTCAGGTAGGCTCACCGAGGTAGGAGCGACGTTCTCCTCGGACATGCCTGACGGTGTTCCTTTGGCTGTGCCTCAAGGCACGTGCATCTATCGAAGCCAGCTGCGTGCAGCGGCCCTCATACCGGAACATCCGTTCTTGCATGGGGAACACAAGTGCCCGGGATCGACCGTGAGGTCTCCCCCGAGTCAAGGGTTGAGCTCCCTCTTGCGTGAGTCCCGCGACATGCCGACATAGCGAAAGACAAGGGCGTCCTAAGCGCCAGACACGGGCCACCTCCCGCCGGGAAGACAAGGTGGCCCGTGCCATTTATCCTCCCTGCACTGTCTTCGCGATCGCGCCCCCCCGGTCCCTTCATCAATCTAGAGAGGGTCCATCTCTTCATGATAAGGTGCGGGTCATGGTGATCGGAGCCACTCTGGCAGTGGGTTGCCTGCCCCGGTGCTGGCGAAGACTGGTGTGTCTCGGGCTTGTCCTCTCGCTCGGGGGGTGCGCGACGAACCATGGAGCGAATGGGTATCCCAATCAACGGGCCCTGTTGAACAAGCCCAAGGCCGAGGTCCTGTCCTGTGCCGGTCGACCGATGCGCGAAACCATTCGCGATGGCCTCACCATTCTCACCTACTACAATCATCCGCCCGGGCTTGATCGTTCGACGGTGACTTCCAAGGGGAGTGTACCGGTGCCCCACTATGGCTGCTGGGCGGACCTCTTCTTTGAGCACGATCTCGTGTCCAGGGTGGAGTATCGCTCTGAGTCGGCCAGGGCCGGGGCGGCCGATGAGTGCGAAGAGCTCTTCGACGCCTGCACCTAGCCGGTGGCGATAGGGACGATCCTGCCCTCTCCACGGAGGCCGCCTGGATCAGTGTATGACCGTGATTCAGGTGGTCGGCCGCAGGTGCCGGTCAAGGGGACCTGCTGTCGAGGAGGACGTGTGCGGGCCACGCTGGTGTATGGAGCAATACTGGGAAGTCTCGTCACGCTGCTCGCCGCGATGCCGGCCGCGGCGCTGGAGAAATACGGTCGCCCCCTTCCATCGATGGAAGGCCCCGAAGGTACGCACGAGGAGGAGTCCGAGGAGCCGCTATTCAGTGGCTATCTCCTCACGGCGGCGTTTCTCAAGAATCCCACCTTCGCGGCCAGGCCCGACAATACCGGTTTGGTCGGGTTGCGGCACATGATCCATCTCGAGACCGACCTCTACAAGGACTACCTGCAGTTCTATACCGATCAAAACTTCTTTTCGGATCGGACGGATGGATGGGTGCGACTGTCGGAATGGGACAGCACCTATGCCTTCACGGGCTCGATCGACCGGGTTAGTTGGCGGCTCCAGTACGAGCGCGATGCCGGGCTGGATCGACGCACGCTTGTGCAGGAATATGCCGATGTCCTCGTCACCGCCCGCTTCGTGGCGATTCAGGACGCCGCGTGGTGGCGCCGATCCTTCCCGCAGCAGAACCTGACGTTTTATGCCGGAGCGGGTTGGTTGTTCCATAACAGCCTCTATTTCGCGCGTCCGGACAATACCGGCCGGGCGCTGTTTCGCTACGTCGCGCACGCCGATCTGGATCTCTATAAGAACAAGGTCGTGCTGTACGCGGATACCAACCTGTTCACCGATCGACAGAGCAGCCACAATACCAATCCCACCGAACTCGACTGGATCGTTGGTGTGGCGGTGCGGTTTCGAGATTTCGAGCTGGCTCTGTATCGTGAGGAAGACCGCCCGCTGGATCGAGCTGGTTTGGTGCAGAAGTACATGGCCCTTCAGCTTCGGTATTCGTTTGGTGCCCCCCGCCGCTGGGCTCGCCAACTTGGGTTCTTCAAGTAGTCACCCGTCACTTCACTCCGTACCTGTGCATCCTTGCCCCATCTGACCAAGAGCGTGCGCAGGCACACGGCGTGCATATGCGCACGCACACGGTAAGTCTCATTAGCCATCCGGTCCTGGTCTCTGGGTATGGATAGACAATTGGTGTTTATCTATCAATTAGTTACAGAGATCGTGATGGAGAAATTCCAGCGGCCTCGATCTTGCTGAAGTGTGCCGCGCCAGCCGTCTTGGTTGGGATGAGGAAACGGAACTATGGAGATCCTTCTGGCCGGTCTTGGAATTATCGCCCCCCTGCTGGCGAGCGCAGGGGTGGCGATCTCACAGAAAGAACTGGGGGAGCGCTGCGCTCGAATCGGTGTCGGGGCCCTGTGGATCTCGGCCCTGTGCTCAGTGGTCGTGCTCGTTCGAGTGCTCCAGGGGACGGCGATCGAGTGGAGCCTTGGGGCGGGCCTGTTCACACTGTCGCTGACGGTCGATCGCTTGGGCGCAGTCATGATGGTGTTGATCAGCCTGGTCAGCCTGGTGATTCATGTATATTCCGCTCGCTACATGACGGGCGACCTCGGCTACGGTCGTTTCTTCGTGCTCCTGAGCGCCCTTACCTTTGTGCTGCTCGCGCTGGTCACCAGCGGAAGTCTTGTGTGGATCCTCGGGCTCTGGCACATCGTGTCCTGGTTGCTGGCGACGCTGCTTCGGTTTAACCGAGGCAGTCACGCCGCTCACGATGCCGGGAAGCGGACCCTCTGGATTCAGGGTTTCGGAGACGCGGCCTTTGCGGTGGCGACGGTGATCCTGTACCAGGCCTTCGGGACGCTGGAACTGCGGGGGCTTTTCGCACGGCTTGCGGATACGGCCGCGGCGCTGCCGGTGTGGCAGGTGGGGGGGCTGGAGGCTGATCCCGTCTCGCTCGCCACGTTGTGCCTCCTGATCTCGGTGATGACCAAGTCTGCGCAGTTCCCCTTCCACATTTGGTTACCTGGGACGATTGAGGCTCCGACGCCGGTGTCGGCGTTGCTGCACGCCGGGATCGTCAATGCGGGCGGATTTTTGGTGAATCGTCTGGCGCCCTTGTTCGGCCTGGCGCCGACCACGCTCCACCTGATGTTCTTGATCGGGGCGATGACGGCGCTGGTCGGCGCCACGACCATGCTGACCCAGACCAGTGTGAAGCGCACGCTCGTCTACTCGACGGTCGGACAGATGGGCTACATGGTGATGGAATGCGGATTGGGGGCGTTCGCCCTGGCCGTCTTTCACTTGTGCGCGCATGGGTTGTTCAAGGCCACCCTCTTTCTGAACTCCGGGTCGAATATCCATAAGGCACGGACGGAGTTCAAGCTGCCCTCGGTCTCCTCCGCCGAAGAGCGGCGCTCTTTTTCCCTGCCCACGTGGGCGACGGGATTGGGTGTGACGCTGGTCCTGCCGCTGATCATTTTGCTGGCCGCCCATGGAGTCGTGCAGATTCCGTTGTTGGATGCGCAGGGCGCGGTGATCTTCCTTTTCTTCGGCTGGGTGACGTCCTCGCAAGTCATGTTCAGCCTCTATCGGGCCCCGGCCGCGACCTCGTGGAAGGTGTCGGCCACGATGTTGGCTGCGCTGGCGCTCATTGGTCTGACCTACCTGTGGGCCGGCGAATCGTTCACCCACCTGCTTTACCCTGGGCCGGACGAGGCGGCCCAGTATTTTCGAGCCGCCGAATGGGATCGGAGCGTATTTGATGCATTCGTCGGGCTGTCGGCGGTGCTGATCGTCGGGGCGTGGGGCGTGATCTACGGCAAGGCCCACGGCCTTCGCTTCCTGGTCCCCACCTGGATGGAGACCCTTCGGACGCGTGTGTATGTGGCCTTCCTGAATGGACTGTACGTGGAAGACCTCGTGCGGGCCTGGAGCGGCGCTTCCCGGCGGGCGACAACCGGCCGATAGGAGAACGAGGCGCACTGCTCATGATGGCAACCGGTACACCCATGGTTTCCGATGCGGCACGGATGGAGCTGCGCTCCTACGTGCAGCTTGCCGCCGAAGCCATCGCGCATTACTGGCCGATGCGCACGTTCATTCACCACAATCCGCTCCATGGTCTGGAAGAGTTGCCATTCGATCAGGCCGTAAAACGTGGAGATGCGCTTTTCGGCGGACGCGGCTATCTCCCCAATGCCGACTATCGCAGCCTCTTTGAGCAGGGTGTCATTCGGGACGAGGATTTGGACGAGGTCCTCGGCGGCCTGGTGATGGACAAGCAGGTCGTGATCGGGGGCCGAGTGCTCACGCATCGGGAAATTTTGCGCCTCTCGATGGTGCATGGGGTGGGTGAAGCGGCACACGCGGTGGATCCGGCGACCCAGAGCCGGGTTTCGGCTTGGCTGAACACCTGTTGGGGGCGCACCATGCGGCACGATGCGGTGCCACTGATGCCCTGGGAGCCGATCGAACTGCCGACCAAAGAGATGCTCTCCCGTTGGTGTGACCGGACGTTGGGGAGCCGTCTGGTCTCGCTGATCAATGAGCAGATGATCAAATGGTGCAGTGCCTTTCTCGACGAAGGTGAGGCCCCGTGGGCGATGCCGAATCGCGAACTCACTTTCTATCGAGCCTGGAAGAAGCTGGCCCCGTACGATGCCAGTCTGCGGATGCTCGGCATGGTAGACGCCCCAGCCAAAATCGCCGCCTTGGCCGACCGCCCGGAAGAAGGGCTGCTCGCCAGTCTGCTGGATCTGAAGATCCCGAAATCGGCTTGGGAGTCCTACTTGGCCCTGCACCTGGCCGCCCTCCCAGGGTGGGCCGGGTACATCAAGTGGCGGTCGGAGGAGGCGCACCACCCCTGGCAGACCCAGTATCCTATCGACCTGGTCAAGTATCTAGCCGTTCGGCTGTTCTATGAGCGCGAGTTGGTGGCCGGAGTCTGCACCGCTCGGCTCGGCCTTCCCGGGCACGCCGAGTCGCTCGTGGCCTACATGACCCAGACGCCCTATGCCTACTGGGCGCAACGAGAGCTCGAAGGGGGCACGCTCCCGTCCGCGATGGCGGACGACCTGCGTGCGTTGACGGGGTCCGGCGGCAGTCTCGATCTCCTTGAACTCGATGCCCGCGCCCGCCAGTGGCATGAGGAACGTGTGGCAACCCGCGGCACGGAGTCGATCGAGAAGGCCGCTCGGCAGGTGATGACGCTCGCCGCGGTCCTGGGGTTGGAGGTTGGGTCGGTCATGGAGACCAACCCATCCGATATCATGACCGTGCTCGATTGGCTGGACGGGTTCCCGGCCTCCCAGCATGCCTCGCGGTGGCTGGAGGCCTTGGAAGCGCGGCGGCGCCGCCACGTGGCCGCGGAGTTATCTCGTGCGCTCGCATCCGAGGCCGGGGAAGACCGCCTACCCGGCTCCGCCCGTCCCCTGTCGCAGGTGGTCTTCTGTATCGATGTGCGGTCCGAAGTGTTTCGCCGCCATGTGGAACAGCTCGGGGGGTATGAAACACTCGGATTGGCCGGGTTCTTCGGGATTCCCCTCGACTATCAGGCCTTTGGCGCCGAGCACCAAGTGACGCATTGCCCTGTCTTGATCAAACCGAAGAACCATATTCGTGAGGTCCCCCGCAGTTACCATGGGCGGGCGGCCGAATTGCATCACCTCGTGGACGAACTGGCCAAGATGGGCCACGCGCTGTTGCATGACCTGAAGGAGAACGTTATCACGCCGTATGTGATGGTCGAGGCCGTGGGCTGGTTCTTCGGCGTGCCATTGTTCGCGAAGACGCTGTGCCCCCTGTGGTACGGTCGCCTCAAGCACTGGTTGACGGATCTGTTGCTGCCGCCGGTGGCGACCACTCTCACCATCGACAAGCTGACGCGCGCGGAAGCCGCGGAAATGCTGGCGTCCGAGCAGCGGGTGTGGATTCGCAACACGCTGCGGAAGGAATTTGGGATTCCCGGCTCCGCAGCGACCCCTGCGCTGATCGAGGCGATTCGTCTGCGCGTCCTCGACAGCGAGCGGGAGCCGGCGGGTCTCGATCTGGCCGCGAGGCTGGGGTTGTCGCCGACGGAGGAACGCGCGCTGTTCGAACGTGTTCGCCGCGAATTCTCGTTGACGCCCCGCGAAATGTCACGCCGCCTCGATCGCATTACCCAGCATGGGTTTTCCGTCGCCGAGCAGGCCTATGGCGTGGAGGCGGCGCTACGCTTGATGGGGCTCACCTCCAATTTTGCCCGGCTCGTCGTGTTCTGTGCTCATGGCAGCACCTCCGAAAACAATCCCTATGAGTCGGCCCTCGATTGCGGCGCCTGCGGTGGAAATCACGGGCTGCCCAATGCGCGGGCCTTTGCCGCCATGGCCAATCGGCCGATGGTTCGCGAACTCCTGGCGGCCCGGGGCATCGTCATCCCGCACGATACGCATTTCCTCGCCGCGGAGCACGATACGACCTCCGATGAGGTGCGCATCGTCGATATGGAGGATGTGCCGGCGACGCATCGCAAAGATCTGACGCGGCTGCTGGCGGACCTGGAGGAGGCCGGCGCACATGCCGCGCTGGAACGCGGGCGGGCACTCGACCCCTGGTCGGCGCCAGCGCACCCGCGACAGGCCAAGGTCCACGCGAAGCGCCGTAGCCTCGATTGGGCGCAAGTTCGTCCCGAGTGGGGGTTGTCGAGGAACAGCCTGCTCATCGTGGGGAGACGGGAGATGACGAGCGGGCTCAACCTCGGGGGCCGGTCGTTCCTCCATTCGTACGACTATCGCCAGGACGAGTCCGGCAAGCTGCTGGAAACGATCATGACGGCTCCCCTGGTGGTCGCGCAGTGGATCAACATGGAGCATTATTTCTCGACGGTCGACAACGAGGTGTACGGGAGCGGGAGCAAGGTCTACCATAATGTGGTGGGTCGCGTCGGCGTGATGAGCGGGGTGAGCAGCGACTTGCGCATCGGGTTGCCGGCCCAGACGGTGCTCAATGGGCCGAACCCGTACCATGAACCGATGCGCTTGCTGGCGGTGATCGAAGCGCCCCGCGAGCGAATCCGGCGCATCATTCTGCGACACCCGCTGCTAGAGCGCCTGTTCGATCACGACTGGGTGTCGCTGATCGCGCTCGACCCCCAGGATCGGGCGTTGTATCACTATGAAACCATGACGGGGTGGACGACACTGGAAGGAGGGGGCCATGGGCGGATTGACGCTGCATCCTATGAAAGAGATTAAGATCGTCGTCCAGGGAGACCATTTGAAACTGGTCACCGACTTGCTCGACCGGGTGGGCGCGACGGGCTACACGATCATCAACAACGTGTCGGGCAAAGGCCATCACGGCTTCCACGAAGGCCATATGCTGTTCAACGATACCAGCAGTCAGGTCATGGTCCTGACGGTGGTCCCGGAAGAGCGCATCGAACCCATCCTCGTGGGATTGGGCCCGCTCTTCCACAAGCATTCCGGCGCGATGTTTGTCAGCGACGTAGCGGTGACCCGGCGGGACCACTTCGTGGCGTCCTGAGCGACGGGTGCCGGGCTGTCCCTCGACCCCTGTGAGGCGCGCTCGGTATACTTCACCATTCTGGGTGTCCGGTTGGACCAGACGGGGCACGGGGGCAAGAGGAGAATGGCGGCTTCCCATCGCACACGACAGAAATCCGTCGGAACCGTCCCCGGTGAGGTGGCCGCCGCGGAAGTCCTGGCCTGGGTGAGCGACTGCATCCAGGGCGGGCTCTGCTTGGTCTCCCAGGGTATTCTGATTTTCGAAAACTCGCAATTCGCCGAGTTGGTCGAATCGCCGGGCGGCGGGGAGAAGGCGGCACGTCCCTCGGCGGCGCCTGAAGCTTCCAGCTCCCTCCGGTCCCTGCTGTTCGCCGATGCGGCCGCGTGGAACCGGGAAGGGCTTGGGGTACGGGGCAATCGGACCTACCGGCTGAACGACCGCCATGGGCACCCGCTGGTGTACGAGTGCCGGTTCAATGTCGTGCCCTACCACGGGGGCACGGGCGTCCTCCTCGTCCTCCAGGATGCCACGGAACGCACCGCGCTGGCCCACGAGGTCTCGCAGGCAGCCCGCTTCCAATCTGTCTTGGCCCGAATCGGTACCTTGGCGGTCAGTGATGCCCCGGCCCAAGAGCTGATGGATGAGGCCGTACGGCACACCGCCAAGGCCCTGGATGTCGAACTCTGCAAGATTCTCATTCCGCAGGAGACGGAAGCACACTTGTCCGTCATGGCAGGCGTTGGGCTCGACCCGACGTTGATCCGCCAATCCACCATCGAAGGCGGCACGCACTCGATGGCCGGGTACGCGATCCGCACGCGCACACCGGTCGTGGTGCCGGACCTCAGACGGGAGACACGCTTTACGCCCTCGAAACTGTTGACCGAACACGGCGCGCTTGCCGGCATGTGTGTCCCGATGCTGGTCGAGGAACGCGTGTACGGGGTGATGACGGCGCATTGCCGTTCGGTCCGCGCGTTCAGCGAAAAAGAACAGGAATTCCTCTGCAGCGTCGCGAACACAGTGGCCACCGTGCTGGAGCGCCGGCGCCGGGCCGAGACGCAGATGGACTTCTACCACCGGCTGTTCATGTCCGCGCAGGACGGCATCATGCTGACGGACATCCACGGGGTGATCCTCGAGTGGAATCCGGCCCTGGAACGCATGACCGGTTGGAGCCGGGAGGAAGCGCTCGGGCGGCGTCCCGCCATCTTGAAGTCGGGGAAACATTCCCCCGAGTTCTACGAGCGGCTCTGGCACGCCGTCCGCTCCGGGCATCCGTTCGTCGAGCGCTTCGTCAACCGCCGCAAGGACGGATCGGAGTTCCTCGTGTGGGAGAGCGTGAATCCGGTCAAAGCATCGGACGGCACCGTGCAGTATTTCATGGCGATCATGACAGATCTGAGCGAACGCGAGCGGATGTTGGAGGCCTTGCGGCACACGGAACAGGTCAAACTCGTCGGCCAATTGGCGGGCGGCATCTTGCACGAAGTGCGCAATCCGCTGATCGGGCTGGGAAGCCTTGCCACGCACTTGGCTGCTCAGGAGTCGTTGCCGACGGAGGCGCGCGACCGATGCCGGTTGATCGCCCGTGAGGCCGCCCGGATCGACGACCTGCTGGAGTCTCATCTGGGACAATTGCGCCCTCGCCCCTTTGAAATGACGCCCTGCGAGCTGCCGGGTGTCGTGGAAGATACGCTGACGCTGATGCGGCCGAATCTCTCCAAACATCGCATCGTGGTTCGGCGCCAGATTGCCCCGGACTTGCCGGACGTGGAAATCTCGCGCGCGCACGTGCAGCAGGTCTGCCTGAATCTGGTGATGAATGCCGTGGAAGCGATGGCGAACGGCGGCGAACTGACCATCGCGATGAAAACGGAGCCCCGGCATCGGCCGGGGGTGTTGGTGTCCTTCTCCGATACTGGCAAGGGCATTCCGCCGGACGTGCTGCAACGGATTTACGAGCCCTTTTTCACCAGTGGAAAGGCCAAAGGGGTGGGATTGGGTCTGACCATGACCCATGACATTGTAGAGCGGCATGGGGGCCAACTGGTGATCACCAGCCCGCCCAACCGCGGGGCGGTGGTCGACGTGTGGCTTCCCCTGACTCACGAGAGCTGACATGACGTGGCAGTTGCTGCTGGTTGAAGACGAAGCATCGATCCGGGAGGCGTTCGCGCTCCGGCTGCGGGACCATGGGTATGCGGTCCAGACTGCCGCATCCGGTGACGAGGCGCTGGCGCTGCTTCGCGGAGGCGAACCGGACATTCTCATTCTGGACTTGGTGATGCCCACGCTCTCGGGATTGGATGTGTTGGCACGCGTGAAGGCCACCTCGTCGGCCTTGCCCGTCATCGTGTTGACCGCGCGCGGGACCGTCAAAGACGCGGTGGACGCCATGCGGTTGGGCGCATTCGATTTCGTGGCGAAGTCCATCGAAATGGACGATCTGCTGCATACCCTCGGCCGCGCCACGGAGGTGCTGACCCTGCGTCGGCAGGTGCACTTGAACAGCGGGCAGGATGCCGTGCGGTATGCGGTGGATCGTGTGATTGCCGCCAGTCCCGTGACCCGCGCCTTTCTCGCCCATGTGCGCGAGGTGGCCAAAAACGAGCGTGTGACCGTCTTGCTGCAGGGGGAAACCGGCACGGGCAAGCAATATATGGGGCGGGTCATTCACTTCAACAGCCCGCGTGCCGACAAGCCGTGCGTGGAAGTGGATTGCCCCTCGATACCTCGAGACCTGTTCGAAAGCGAGTTGTTCGGCCATGAAAAGGGGTCCTTTACGGGAGCGGCCGGACGAAAGGTCGGGTTGATCGAATTGGCCGAAGGCGGAACGGTGCTCTTTGACGAAATCGGGGACCTCCCGCTTCCGCTGCAAGCGAAACTGCTCCGTGTTCTGGAGGAGCGGACGCTTCGGCGAATCGGCGGATCGACCACCATTCCCATCGACGTGCGCTTCATGGCGGCGACCAACCGCGATTTGAAAGATGCGGTGGCCAAGGGCGAATTTCGGGAAGATCTGTACTTTCGTTTGAACGTTGTCACATTGACGGTCCCGCCTTTACGGGAGCGCCGGGAGGACGTGATCCCTCTCGCGGAACAATTCATTGCCCGATCGGCGATGACCCTGCGGAAGCCGGTTTGTGCCCTTGGCGCGAGCGCGCGGGACGTGTTAAGCCAGTACCCCTTTCCCGGAAACATCCGGGAATTGAGCAATCTGATCGAGCGGGCGGTGTTGTTTTGTGCCGGGACCGCGTTGGAAGCCTCGAACTTTCCTGTGGACGTGCAGGCAGCCCGCGGAACCGCGAGGCCGCGGATATCCGGAGAGCCGGCGACTTCCCCATCGGAACTCGACCCGATGACGGTGCATCTCGATTTTCGTGTCGGGGACGTCTCGTTAGTGGATCTTGAAGACCGAATTATCGCCGAAGTGCTGCGCCGCGCCGGTGGCAACAAGACGCAGGCGGCCAAATACTTGGGAATCACGCGATGGATGTTGGATCGGCGGCGGAAGCCCTAATCTGCCGCCGAGGCCGCGCAGAGGAGGAGGGAAACACTGTGAACCGAACCAGGGCCGCTATGCTCATCGGCTCGACGCTGGTCCTGCTGGCCGCAGGCGTGGCAGCTGAGGCGAAATCCGTGAAGCCGACGCGAGGAAACGATCCGGCCGGTGTCGCGATCCGTCATGCGGACGCGTTGGCTGGGAGTCGGATCGACGAGTGGGCGCAGGTCGATCTGGGGTGTGCGTCGCGTCTCCGCAAGGCTGGCACGGGTGCCGGCGCGGCGTCTTCCCAGCGCTGCTGGGATGAGACCATGAAGGCGCACCAAGCCTTGGCGGAGGAAGAGCCGGAACAGGGCGTGCTGGGGCCCGGGGGCCGCGGTCGCGGATTTGGCTTGCTGGCGCCGACCCACCGAGGGGCCGGCAATTGGAAGACGTATCCACCAGGGATCTTTCTGTCCCCGGCGGTCGTGCGTCCGACTCCAGGGACGGTACCGGTCGTCACGCTCAAGACCGTGACCTCGAACAAGTCGATCACGTTGACGCAGGAGAACGGCACGCTGGTGTCGGTTCCGGCGACGCAGGTGGAGTTGCTGGTCCACTATCCGGATCCGTTTTCGGCCCCGTTGGCCCTCGCCCCGGATCAGGTGTGGTGGGCGAGCGGAATGGCCAGGCGCTACCAGCCGGTACAGAGCGTGGTGGTGCGGGTCGTTGTCGCGGGGGGACTGCGCCGTCTTGGCTATGCGGTGGACATGGCGGTGGTGAACGAATCGCTGCCGGGAAGTCCGCAGATCGCCGCCACGTCCTATGGCATGAACGCGACGGAGGAGTCCTTACAGCCGCCCGTGCGCGGGCACTTCGTGATGGGGTCGGCGACCTGGTGGACGCGAGAATTGGCGAAGGATCGGTATGCCGCGGCGCTGGCGCAGGCCGAATTGCTGAAGGATCCGACCGAGCGGCGGCGGCGCCTGCAGGCGATCTTGCAGGTGGATCCAACGGATCGGGTCGCCCAGGGACTACTGGGAGATCTGGAGTTCGAATCCTTCCTTCGCGAAGGCTTGACCAAAGGCGGCATCAGCGCGCCGGATGAGACGGTCCGGCAACGACTCGCGGAGCTCTTTTGGAACTTTCAGGCGCAGACGTGGCGGCAGGAGTTGACGGAGGTCTCCCAAGGGCACTCCGCCGCGGCCGAAGCCTTTTACGGTGCCATTCGAGGCCTTGAGGCTGCCGGGACACTCGAAAACGGGTCGCCCGAACGGCGACGGCGGTTGGGGCTGCTCTACCGCTGGAACAACAGTGTGGATGACGCATTGAACCTTCATGAGGCCGGCTTGAAACAGGTCCCGTCGGGTGACCGGGCTGCGCAGGGGCGGTACCTGTCGGACATCGCGTGGGATCGGATCCAATGGTTGAGCTGGAACCGGCGGTACGACCACCCCTGGCTGACGCAGGCGCAAGCCGAAGCCACCCAGGCCCTGGAGGCCGCCGGGACGGAGTTGGACCGGTTGACGGCCGCAGAGGCCCTGCTGATGACGGAGGCGCTGACGTTTACGCGCTCGCCGGCGACCATGGAGGCCCGCTACCAAGTCGTCAAGCACAGCCACGACCGGCTCTCCCATGTGGTGGGCCTGTGGCCTCACCTCGTGGGCAACGATCTGGTGAAGGCCTTGCTGCCGGAAGGCGCGCGTGTGACGGTTCCGACGCCCACACGTTCGGAGGAAGTTACCAACGTGGAAGTCCATGCGCGGCCCCCGCGGCAAGACATCGTCCGCCGGTGGGATTTCGATCAGGATGGGGTGGATCGGGGCCCGATCGCGTTCACCCCGGTCGCCCAACAGGACAGCGCGGCGGGGACCTGGCTGGTGCAAGGCCACCCGTCGGCCTATAGCCCGCCCAATGTGCTGCAGCATCAATCGCCCTGTGCGGTCGATGCGTGCTATTCCCTGCTCGGTGGAGAAACCCTCGACTTTGCGTTCCCGGACGCCACGGTGCAGGTGCTGCACACCGAGCAGAATCCGGAAACCGGAGCCGGGATCGTCATGTGGGAACGCGGGGGCCCCACGGCCTATGCGGTGGTGCTCAATCCGGCCGCCAAGGTGGTGAAGTTCTACCGGCTCCGTGGTGGGCAGGCGGATCTGTTGGGGACAGAGGCGGTGCGTCTGAAGGCCGGATCCTGGCATTCCCTACGCGTGCAGCGCGTGAATTATGCCCACGTGAGTCGGCCGCGTATTGCGGCGTATGTCGATGGCTTTCAGGTTGCCTTCACCCCCGAGGACGTCATTCCGATGATCGAACGGGTGGGGTTGGTCGCACGCGGGAAGACGGCCGTTACCTTCGACTCCTTGCACGTGGTCGACATGGTCACCAATCGCCCCATGTCCGCCCCAGCAGCCTACTGACACGTCACGTCGAGGCCTGAAGGGTTCCCGTTGCTTGCTCCCGTGAGGACTCGGCGCTCACCGATGAGCGCCGAGTCCTCACGGGGCCCCTTCCCTCTTTCTCGTCCATCTTCTTCCCCCCTCGGTTGTGCGCGCGCTCACACGTGCCGTCGTGCGAAAGTGCATGCACACACGTCCTCGTTCGGGGTCGTCCCTGCCCTCCCCAATCCGAAACACGGTCCTAACGACCCATCTCAAGCCGCTGACGAGGGTCTGTCCTGCCAGCCGGACGATGCGTCCTGCACGAGCCGATGGTCCGACATTTGCAAAAGGAACTACTGTCGATCAGATCATGTGCCCTGAGGGGCCGGGAGGTTCCATCATGAATTGCTTGCGATGCCAGAGCCCAATGTTTCACGAGACCTATGACGACATGTTGGAGACACAGGGGCAATGGTTCGTGGCCATGCATTGCGTGATCTGCGGGAACATCGTTGATCCGGTGATTCTCCAGAACCGTCGGCTCAGGGCTGAACCGCAGCGGTCGACTGCCCGCGTGCGGATGCCTGTTGCGGCCTAAGCTCAGTACCTCTGGGTCAGGCGTCGATCATCGCCGTCGGCATGGGGAAACGCCCTGCGCGAGGCGGGATCTGCTCCATGGCACGGGGGAGCGACCCGGCTGTCGCGCCGCTGGTCGGCCCCTGACCCGCCCAACACGGGACCTCCATGCGTCATCTGCGCGAACTGGAAAGTCAAAGCGTCTACATCCTGCGAGAAGCCTACAACCGCTTCGATGACGTGGCCATGCTGTGGTCAATGGGTAAGGACTCAACGGTCCTCTTGTGGTTGGCCAGGAAGGCGTTCTTCGGGCATGTCCCGTTTCCCCTCGTCCATATCGACACCGGCTATGAAATGCCCGAACTCATCGAGTACCGCGATCGTCTCTGCCGAGACTGGCGGTTGAATCTGGTCGTTGGGCAGAATAAGGCCGCGCTGGAGGCGGGCATGGGCCCTGAGCGGGGCCGCGTGACGTGCTGCACGGCCATGAAGATCGACGCCCTCAAGCAGACCATTGCGCAACACGGCTGGACGGCCGTCGTCCTGGGCATCCGCGCGGATGAGGAAGGCACGCGCGCCAAGGAACGATATTTTTCGCTGCGTGACAAACACGGCGAATGGGATTTTCGGGATCAGCCGCCCGAGCTGTGGGATCAGTTCAATACGCAATTTCCGGCCGGGTCCCACATTCGCGTGCATCCGTTGCTCGATTGGACCGAACTCAATATCTGGGAATACCTTGACCTCGAGAACATTCCGCTGCCCCCGCTGTACTTCGATCAGGGCAACGGGACCCGCTATCGCAGTCTCGGCTGTGTCCCGTGTACGGGCACGGTCAATTCCTGCGCCTCCACCATTCCACAAATCATCTCCGAACTGCGCGTCACCACGGTCGCTGAACGGTCCGGCCGTGCCCAGGATCAAGGACGCGGCATGGAAACACTCCGCAAGCTCGGACACATGTGAGTGCCGGCGGGCATGGGGAATGGATCGTGCGGGTCCACACGGTCTGCGTGCGAAGAGTGCATGGACACACGGTCCGGCTTGCCCCGTCTCAGGCGATCCGTTTGCCCTACGTTCACCACAAGCACGGGCTTCCCGTTGAAAAGTCTGGCCTTTGGGTCGGCACCCTCCGCCGAACTCCGTCACCGTGGCGACAGGGAACTGCCTTTGCAATGGGCGAGGGTGGACACGTTGCCCTGGAGAACGCATGAATATCCTCGTCGCCTTCCTGTTTCTCGGTTTGCTGGTCGTGTCGCACAGTCCGATACAGGCTGCCTCTCCCTCCGGTTCGGCGGACGCTGGGGTCCACCCGTCTCGTCGTGTGGTCCTGTTTGTGCTTGAAGGACTGGATCGACATGCCGTGCAGTCAAGTCCGATGCCTGTGCTGTCCGGCCTTGTGAAGCGGGGTTCCGTGGCCTGGTCGGCGGAGACGACGTCTGCCTCGGGGCGACTGCCCGCCATGGCCTCCCTGGTCACAGGACTGCCGGTCAGCAAGCACGGCATCACCTGGGAGCATTTCGAGTTCAGCCGCGGATATCCACGGCCTCCCACGGTATTCGATTACCTCGACCTGAGTGGAGGGCGGGACAGTGCCATCTTTTTCATGGACGAAGCGTTCTACCAGTTGGCCAAACCAGCGCCGTACACCGACTACCAACTGTGCGGTTTGCTGAAGCCAGAATGCAATCCGCAACGCCTGGTCGCGTATATCAACCAGTACATCGCCAAATCGCTCAGCGGCCAGGGGTTCGGTCACGCGACTGAGGGTCTCCCGGATGTGCTCCTTGTCCATTTGCCGCAGGGGGGCCGCGCCGGGGAAGCGCACGGATGGGCCTCCCGGCAGTACCAGCGGGAGTTGGGCGTGGTCGATCAGGCGATCGGGGCGGTACTGGATGTGTACCGCGCGCACGGCCTCCTGTCAGAGACCACCGTCTTCGTTACGTCGTTAAGCAGCCCAGGCCCCTCCCGGGAGACCGGTGTGCCATGGATTGCGTCCGGATTCGGCGTCAAGCCCGGCTATCTCATCAAGAGACCGGTTTCCATCGTTGATACGGGGGCCACGATCATGCGGACGCTGGGCCTGGCGACCCATACCGAGTGGGAGAGCCGTCCGATAGACGAAATCTTTCTTGACGGATCGTCCGTGCGTCTTGCCATGAGAAAGGAGCGGTGACCATGACGGCGTGGTTCCGCAAGATTTCCGTGTGGTGTCGGCTGACTGGTTGTGGCGCCATGCTGCTGGCGGCAGTGGGCAGTGACGGCTCCGCGGAATGGCACGCCGCTTCGTCGAGTGCGAGGGAGCCAGGGTACCCGATCGTTATCGATCCCACTGCCCTGGTGTCACCGAGTTGGTGGCAAGTGCCCGGGGTGACTCCGTCGATTTGGACCTCAGACCCCGAGACCTCCGATGCCTTCCGGACCACCGAACCACGGAAGCTCGCGCTGCAACCGGGACAGTATCAGTTCGTGAGTTTCACGTTCGACTTCCCGTTTACGGTCACCCAGGCGGGAACCCTCGACTTCCCGGCGTCTTTGGACGAATGCGTCGAGGGGCGAGGGAAACAGACGCTTACCGTCAAATGCAAGCGCACCTACCCGCATGGCGGACGTCCGGACTATTGAGGCACGGTCCTCGGAAAGCAACGCTCTGTGATCCTTCCTGCACACGATCCAGCGGTGATCCGGTTGGCAGCCAGCGTGATCCGCTCGGGAGGTCTGGTGGCCTTTCCGACCGAAACGGTATACGGCGTGGGGTGCGATGCCATGAATTCGGCTGCCGCCGCCAAGATTTTTGCGGTGAAGAAACGTCCGCCATCCGACCCACTCATCGTGCATGTGGCCGGAAAGGCGATGGTGTCCGAGGTGGTGGCCGAGTTGCCGGAAGATGCCGAACGGTTGATGGGCGTTTTCTGGCCCGGTCCGCTGACGCTGGTGCTTCCGAAGCATCCCCGTGTCCCCGACCACACGACCGCGGGGTTGCCCACGGTGGCCGTCAGAATGCCGGACCATGAGGCGGCGCTTGCGATGCTCGTTGATGCAGGGTGTCCCGTTGCCGCGCCCAGCGCCAATCCGTTTGGCTATGTCAGCCCAACAACGGCCCAGCACGTTTCCGATGGGCTGGGTGACCAGGTGGACCTGGTCCTTGATGGCGGGCCCTGCCGCATCGGGGTGGAATCCACGATCCTCTCCTTGGTCGGCCCCTACCCCGCAGTCTTGCGGCCAGGATCGGTCTCGCTAGAGGACCTGCGCGAGGTCCTGGGGCCAACGGTGCAGCCAGCCGGCACCGGGCGCCACCGCTCAGTGCCGGGGGCGGAGAGTCGCCACTACGCCACGCGCACGCCCGTGACGATCTTGTCGCAGCCCGGGGAACGTCCGGCGGTTGCGCCGGGCCGCCGTATCGGGTTGCTCGCGTTTTCCGGGGCCCCGGACCTCGACGACCGCTTTGCGGTCGTGGATGTGCTTTCCCCATGCGGGAATACCGAGGCCATCGCACGTCGGTTATTCGCCTCGCTCCGCTGGATGGACGGGCAGTACTTGGATCACCTGTATATCGAACCGTGCGAACCGATTGGGCTAGGGGTCGCCATCATGGATCGGCTGCGGCGGTGCGCAGCCGGGTCACTCCCGGTCGACCGGGACCCCGGCGACACCGAGTATTTAGGGGGTTCTTGGTGTCAGCTGGGGAGAGGAACATCATGACAGTCTCAGCCTACGTGGGCGGAGGAGGCGAAGGTCTGAACCGACGTATGCGCTCCATAGGGCTACTTGGAGCGGCGTTCCTGGTCTATTCAGGATCGGCATGGGGAACTCCGCCTGCCAACGTTCTACTTGAACCGGCTAGTGCGCCGCCCGGCACCACGGTCTCGGTGAATGGATCGGGGTTCGGTACCTTCGCATCGGGGCACATCAATCGCGTGACGTTCAACGGCACGCCCGCGTTGATCCAGCGGTGGGAACCCAGCCACATCGAGGTCAAGGTTCCATTCCAGGCCTCGACCGGCCCGGTCGAAATCATGATCGGGAGGAAGACGAGGCGAGGCGGCACCTTCACGGTGGTGCGTCCCCACATCGAGCAGCTCACCCCCACGACTGCGGAACGAGGCACGATACTCCGGATTGTTGGGCGTCATTTCGGGCCCACCGCCGGGAGCCGCGATGCCAACACCATGTTCGGCGTCAACGATGTCGTCATCGGCGGAGTCGTCGCCAGGCCGGCCCAGTGGAGCGACGAACTGATCGAGGTTCAGGTTCCCTCGAACGCGGTCAGCGGCGACGTCGTTGTCCGGCTCGCTTCGTCCGATCCCCTGTCGGATGGCTCATGCTGCCAGCCGGTTCGGCACCTCGTGAGCAATGTGCGGACGCTCACCGTGGAACCGACGATCCGCCTTGATCCGCTCGCCGGCCCCATCGGCACGAAAATCGTTCTTTTCGGGAAAGAATTTGGGACCGTCCAAGCCCCTGGCGAGGGCGTGTTCCTTGACGGGCAGCCAGTCCCGATCGCGCGGTGGGGGGAGGAGGTCATTGTCGGCCATGTACCGCTGGGGGCGCGATCGGGATCTTTGGTGCTACGCGCTCGCGGCCGTGAGCGCGTAGTGGCCGATTTTACCGTTCATTCGCCGAGCCCCAGCGCGCTGTCGCCCACCACGGGTCCCCTCGGCACCCTGGTCACTATCCGGGGAGCGCACTTCGGCCACTATGCGGAAAGCGGGTCGACCCCCTACAGCTTTACCGATTTTGAGATCGGAGAGCATCGTGTCGAAATCGGCGGTGTCCGTGCCGTGGTCTATCGTTGGCAGGACGACCGCATCGACGTCTGGGTACCCTACAGCGCCAAGAGCGGAAAGGTTGTGATCTACCGCGGTGCGGGCCGGCCGAACCCGGACGGCTCCTGTTGCCGAGAGCGCGGGGTGCTGGCAACGGAGGCCGGCGAGTTTGCCCTCGTGACGCCGACCATCGACTCGTATGAGCCGCGGGCGGCCGGGCTTGATGAGCGCGTGACGATCAAAGGCCGGGGGTTTGGTACCTTCTTGAAGGGTGCGGAGCACGCCCAATTGGCCATCAATCAGAAGGGATACAAGCGACGGGACGATGTCGCTATCAACGACGACGCGGCCAGCGGCACCGTACTCTCCAACGTCTCGCGCACGGAAGTCTTGTTCAACGGCACCGCGGCAATCGTCGAGTCCTGGAGCGATACGGAAATTGTGGTCCGCGTTCCGCATCGCAACGTATACGGGATCGGCAAGCGGGGGGCCTTCTACGATGACCTGGCAACAGGACCCCTTGTCGTGCGGCGGGGATCCTGGGATGTGTTGCCCGACGGAACCTGTTGCACCGACAAGCAATGGATCACAGCGGAAGCGGGCATCTTTCGAATTGAATCGACGCACCTTCCCCATGGGGGCTACTTCAGGGACAACCGCCCGGATGCGGACACCAACCAATGAGAGTCCTGGGAGATCATCGCTTCCGGCGCCGACCGACACCTGACTCGCCTTCTCTAAGTGCGTAGCGTTCCCGACCCCACACACTGACGACTGATCGTGCGCTCGCGCACTCATCGTTAGTCCACGCACGATCGCCTGGCCATCGATGGTTCAGAGAGATCTACATGCGCGGTTCTATGCGCATTTCAGTGCGATGGTGGCCAGGCCTCATTCTTGCTGATGGGGTCAGGAAACCTTCTACGAGGTGCGTGGATGAACCAGACCTATACCGATGCCCAACGTATGGAGCTTCGCTCCCATGTCAGTCTTGCTGGGGAGATGGTCGCGCCCCTCTGGCCGATGCGCACCTTCATTTCTCGCAATCCCCTGCAAGGATTCGAACACCGGTCCTTCGAAGACGCGGTGTGCCGCGGCGAGGCTCTCCTGGGAGCACGCGGGAGTCTGCCTGAAGAGTATTATCAGGAGGCATTCCGGCAGGGGCGAATCAGTCAAGAATGTCTCCATGAGGTCTTGCGCGGGGATGCCACCGGCGCGCGGATCCGGTTCGGGGATCGGCAGCTGGAGGACCTCGACCTGCTCCGAATGGCCATGACCCACGGGCTTCAGCTGCCGACACAGGAGGAAGCGTTGGCGGGACCCTGTGCGGAGCCGGGAGAAGTGGATCGCGAAACGGAACAGCTGACCCGTTGGCTGAAGGCGCTCCTGGAGCCGGAGTTTTGGGACGTGGCGGGTGCGACGACGTCGGATGAATGGCCCTTGGGCGACACGTTGGCCCGGTGGTGTGATCGTGTGCTCGGAACTGGTCTGACGGAAGAACTCAATCGCCAGATGATCAAGTGGTGCGGGGCGTATTGTGACGAGGGCGAGTCGGCCTGGGAGATGCCGAGTCGCGAACGCACGTTTTACCGCGCGTGGAAGTCGGCGGCGCAACACGACGCCAGTCTGTATTGGCTGGGCCTACGTGGAGTCGGCGCGAAGGTGCAGGCCTTGCCCGATCGGCCGGAGGATGCGCTGCTGGCGTTGTTGAACGCGCTGAAAGTGCCCCGCGAGGCGTGGCAGGACTACTTGGCCGCCCACGTGTCGGCTTTACCGGGATGGGCGGGGTTCATCAAGTGGCGTGAAGCCCAAACTCACCATCCCTGGCAGGAGGCGTACCGGATTGACCTGGTGAAATACCTGGCGGTGCGTGTGTTCTACGAGCGGGAATTGGCGGCTCACGCGTGTCAGTCGATACTGGGTTGCGAGGGCACGCTCGAGGCCGTCAGAGCCCAGGCCCGCCAGTTTCCTCACGCCCTGTGGTTCCGTCGGGCCTTGACGGCAGGGTGGCTCCCGAAGGCGGCCGTCAAGGAGGGGCGGCTCCTGGCTCGCCGGGGAACACGCGCGGAGCCCGCCCTGTGGGAAACCTCCGGCCGTCGTTGGCACGCCGAACAGCGCGCCCTCTGCCGGGAGGCGTTGATTACAAGACACGCAGCCGTGTTGGTTCGGCTGGCTCATGCGTGCGAGATGGACAGGGGGTTTATCACGGCGACTCCGCGCGAGGATTTGGCCGGCCTACTCCGCCGGTTGCGGTCGTTTCCGGGCCGGGTACACCGGATCAAGTGGCTGGAGGCATTGGAGCGTACGGCCCAACAAGAGGCCGTGCGGAGTCTGAAGACGAACCGACGCCTGACGCTGGATCCAGGCAGGAACGTCCGGCCCCTGGGGCAGTTGGTGTTCTGTATCGACGTCCGCTCGGAGGTCTTTCGGCGGGCGCTCGAGCGCCAGGGGGGCTATGAGACCTATGGATTCGCCGGGTTCTTCGGGCTGCCGGTTTCCTACCGCTCGCTGGATGAGCCGCATGAAGCGGAACTCTGCCCCGTGCTGCTGCGGCCGAAGCACGTGTTGCGCGAGGTCCCCCGGACCTACCAGGGCAACATGGTGGAGCGGCGCCAAGCCAGCGCCAAGGCGGCCAAGATGGCGGAAACGTTGGCGCACGATCTCAAACACAACGTCGTGACGCCCTATGTCATGGTTGAGGCGGTGGGATGGTTCTTTGGCTGGCCCTTGCTGGGGAAGACCTTGTTCCCGCGCTGGTACCAGCGGTTGACGACCTGGTGGAAACGCGTGGCCGTTCCCGCGGTGGCGACCACACTGACGGTCGACAAGCTGTCGACGCAGGACGCGGAAGAGATGGTGGCGGCCGAGGAACGGATCCGTATTCGTGCTTGGTTGCGGACGCATCCGGAGACGACGGCGCTGCCCGTCACGCCCGATCTGCTCGAAGGGCTGCGACAGCAGGGCCTGGAGCGAGATGCGAATGCGCGTCCGGTGCGAGGGAGTCTGGGTGATCTGCTGGGAGTGGACCAGGCGCACGAAGCCACGCTGCTCGATGACATGAGGCGCCAGTGTGGGATGACCACGCGGCAGAGCGCGGCACGCGTGCACCGAGCCACCCGCACCGGATTTACGGACACCGAACAGGCCTACTACATCGAGACCTCGCTGCGGCTGATGGGGTTGACGTCCACTTTCGCTCGGCTGGTGTTTCTCTGCGGGCACGGGAGCACGTCCCAAAACAATCCGTACGAATCAGCACTGGACTGCGGCGCCTGTGGGGGCAGCCATGGTCTGCCGAATGCCCGCGCCTTCGCGATGATGGCCAATCGGCCGTCGGTACGCGAGGCCTTGTCGCGTCGCGGCCTGGTCATTCCGCCGGACACACACTTCGTGGCGGCGCTGCACGACACGACAACGGATGCGATCAGGATTGCCGATTTGGAGGATGTCCCCGCGACCCATCGCCGGGAATTGGCGCAAGTGCTGGAGGACCTGCAGGCTGCGACCGGTCAGGCCGCCGCCGAGCGCATGCGGGAGTTGGCCGGGATATCGGAAGGGCTGGATTCCGAGGGCGCGCGCCGGGCCGTGGAGTTGCGCAGTATGGATTGGGCGCAAGTCCGCCCGGAATGGGGCCTCTCGGGCAATCACCTGTTCATTGTCGGAAGTCGCCGGCTGACGCAAGGCGTCGATCTCCGTGGGCGGTCGTTTCTTCACTCCTACGACCATACGGTGGATACGGAGGGAAAACTACTGGAAGCCATCATGACGGCTCCCCTGATCGTGGCCCAGTGGATCAACCTCGAGTATTACTTCTCCACGGTGGATCAGCAGGTCTACGGCAGTGGCAGCAAAGTGTACCACAACGTCGTCGGTCGCATCGGGGTCATGGCGGGGAACCAAAGCGATCTGCGGATGGGGTTGCCGGCGCAGACGGTCTGGGACGGTGCCCGCCCCTACCACGAACCGATGCGGTTGACGGCCATCATCGAAGCCCCACGGGAACGGGTGACGGACATCATCGCCCGGCAACCGTTGCTCCAACGCCTCTTCCGAAATCAATGGCTCTGGCTCATCGTGCACGATCCGGCTACCGCGCGGGCCTTTCGCTATGACGGCGTGGCCGGTTGGCGCGACGTCGAGCCGGTGGAAGTCGGGGCGGTGGAGGAATCGGCGGCGCTGCACGCATAGCGCAGGGCGCCAGACCCTGCGCAGGCATGGAGGAACATCGTATGCCCCAACATGGCAAGCGCACACCGTATCCGGCCTATGAGGCGGTGCCTTTTGCGACCTATGACGATGTGTGCGGCTTTCTTCAGGGATTGGACCCGACAGGCGCCGGTTGCGGCTATTTTTCGGATGAAACCGTCAGCTTGGGGGCGGTCGCGCGATGTCTTCGCGACCTGAAGCGGCCGGACCTCGCCTTTCGATCGATCCATGTCACGGGAACCAACGGCAAGACCACCGTCTGTCGGATGATCGCGGCCCTTTTGCAAGCCGCTGGTGCGACGGTCGGCCTGTACACCAGTCCCCACGTTGCGCATTTCCGCGAGCGGGTGGCCGTCAACGGAGCACCGATTAGCGAACAGGCCCTGGTGGATGCCTGCAATCGCGTCAAGGCGTTCCTCGACTGGGAAGCGGTCGCGCTGACGTCCTTCGAGTTTCTCACCGCCGCGGCCTTTTTCGCGTTCCGAACCGCGAAGGTCGAGTATGCGGTCATCGAAGTCGGGATCGGAGGCCGGCAGGATGCCACGAACGTGCTGGCCCCTGACGTGTCCGTGGTCACCAATGTCGCGTTCGACCATATGCAGGTGCTTGGCGATACCGTGGCAGCCATTGCGGCCGAGAAAGCCGGCATTGTGAAGCCCTTCACTCCCGTCGTATGCGGTTCCCTGTCCCCGGAGGCGCAGGCGGTCATACTGGCGCGGGCCGACGAACTGCGGGCTCCCGTCCTGGCGTGTGGACGTGACTATGCCGTGCTGGGTGTCGAACCGATCGGCGGCCAATCGCGGTGCGCGGTGCGTGTGGGGAACCAGCGTTGGCAGGGGATCCCGCTCCGCTCTCCCGCGCCCTTTGCCGCCACGAACGCCGCGCATGCGCTCGCAGCCTATGACGTCCTGCGGCAACGAGGGCTTGTGCCGGCGCTTGGTGAGGCGGTGCTCCGGACGGTATGGGGCGAACTGGTCCTGCCAGCGTGTTGCGAAGTGATACCGGGAACTCCGACGGTCGTGGTCGATGGCGCGCACAACGCCCCCGCGCTCGGTGCCCTCGTGCCGGTTCTGCTCGAGGCGTTGGGCGGCCGCCGGCTGGTCCTGCTCGTGTCGATTCTAGCCGACAAGGCGGTGGGGCCGATGATACGACAGCTGCTCGGGCTCCAGGCAGAGCGCGCCGTTTTTACCCGGTATCCATTCGGTCTCACCGTCAACCCAGAGGAATTGGCGGGTCACTGGCGGGAAGGGACCTCCGCGCCGGTCGAAGTGCTGGACGACTCGGAAGCCGCGATGAAACAGGCAGTCCAGTCTGCTGGGCCGGACGGCGTCGTCCTCGTGACGGGGTCGACCCAATTCGCCGGCTATTGCCGGCGCATGGTTGACGCGTGGGAGGGGCCCCTCTTTGGGCGTGAGAGCGAGACGGCTCGATAAGGGCGGTCGAGCGTCCGTGCACAGCCGGCGGTGCGGGTGGTGACTGGACGCACGACCCACATCGTCATGTCCCCCCACAGGTGAGTCGCCAATGGATGATGCGCCAGGTCGACCACCCGATTTTCCTCATGTTTCCCCTGTCTCGTCTCAGCCTGTGCACGCACTCCGTCGGGAATCTGATTTGCAACAGGGTGGGAGCCGAGAGGGGAGCGGATGGTCCGATCACCCTTGCTGCATAAGGGAGGTTCAGGATGGCGAAGCATGTCGTGACGATGATCCCGGGAGAGGGCACCGGCCCGGAGATTTGCGAGGCGGTGCGCATGGTGATCGACGCCAGCGGCGTCGACATCAAATGGGAATACGAGGACATCGGCCTCGACTGTCTGGAGAAGTACGGCACGCTCCTGCCCGACAAAACGATTCAGAATATCGCCAAGAACAAAGTGGCGTTGAAAGGTCCGACGACCACGCCGATTGGCGGGGGGCACAAGAGCGCCAACGTGACGCTTCGCAAAGTGTTCGACCTCTATGCAAACGTGCGGCCGGTGCGCCTGATTCCGGCGCTGAAGCGGCCGTGGGAGAAGCTCGACATCATCAACTTTCGTGAGAACACCGAAGACTCTTATGCCGCCATCGAGCATATGGTGTCGGACGAAGTCGCCCAGTGCTTGAAGGTCATTACCTGGCCGGGGTCCTACCGTATCGCCGACTTCGCATTGAACTGGGCGCGGGAGAACGGACGGAAGAAAGTGTACTGCGTCCACAAGGCCAACATCATGAAGATGACGGACGGCCTGTTCCTGGAGGCGTTTCGGGAAGCCGCGAAGAAATACCCGGACATCGAAACCGGCGACATCATCGTGGACAACTGCTCCATGCAGCTGGTCCGCAATCCGGGCCAGTTTGACTGCTTGGTGTTGCCGAACCTCTATGGCGACATCCTCACGGACCTGTGCGCCGGCCTGATGGGGGGGCTCGGATTCGCGCCCGGGGCCAACGTCGGCGACAACTGCGCCATCTTCGAGGCCGTGCACGGATCGGCGCCGAAATACGCCGGCATGAAAAAGGTCAACCCGTCCGCCGTGCTGATTTCGGGTGTGATGATGCTGCGCTGGCTGAACGAGAAAGAGGCGGCCGATCGCATCGAAAAGGCGATGTACCAGGTTTTGGACGAGGGCAAGCGGGTCACCTACGACGTGGGGGGCACCGCCAAGACCGACGAATATGCGCAGGCGATCATCGACAAGATGAACGCCGCCAGGAAGTAAGGGAGGAGCCGATGCCAACCTATACACAGACTGCGGTTGCGACCAAGAAGAAGAAGACGATCAAGCTCGTGGGCGCCGACTTGTACATCATCACCGACAAAGGGATTCCCCAGTTTACCGACGGGGAATTCGGCCCGTTCAAATGCGAGTTCATTTCCAACCGCGGGACGAAGGTGTGGCCGGGATTCGTCAGCCCGGACCTGCTGATGGTCAATTGGTACCGCTGCCGCTTTACGGCCACGCGGGACGTGAAGGACCACGAGGTGAGCGAATTCCTGGTCAACCTGAGCAAGAAGTGGGAGTGGTCCGCGGCCCAGAAGCTGTGGAACTACGACGGCGAAGCCGGCTACAGCAAGGCCTACTGATTCCCATGGCCCCGGTGTGCGGGGTCATCCCCGCGCACCGGACGTGAGGCCCGTCCTGGGCGACACGCAGGAGGTGCATCATGGATGTGGCATCGATCGTGGACGTCGACATCCCGCTCGGTGAGGCCGAGGTGACCGGCCGGCAGGATCCCCGCCCCGGCGCTGCGGCCCGTCCTCAGGCCTCGACCGGGGAGAGGCCTGCAGGATCGGGAGAACTGGAAGCCTTCCTGCGGGAGCGCTTCAGCACGACACTGGAAGACCCACAGACCGGGCGAAAGGTGCGGCCGGCATGGCGAGACCAGCGAGTGTAGCGGGAAGAGGCGAATACGTCGCCCAAGTAGAGTATGCCATCATGTTGGCGGTCTTGGACTTCTTCCAGACCGTCATGAAGCGGCACTATGCGATGGTGGATGTGCGAATAACCGAGGATCGGGTAACCGTACATCTGATCCGGGCGGTGGCCATTCCCGCAGAGGAGCGGTTGGCGCAGACGGATGACGGCGCGCGGCTGCTGGAACAGGTCTATGACGCGACCTTTTCGGCCTGCCGACCTCTCCTACAAGCACGAATTGAGGACGCCATCGGCCAGCCAGTCGCCGGGCTCACCAGCACCATGGACCCGCGAAACGGAACGACCTCGCTGCGGATGCAGCTGCTGCAGCGAGCTGTTCCGGATCGGCCGATCTCTGTCGAGTCTCGTTAGACCTCCCTGCCCTGCCGTTGGCCTGCGCTCCCCTCGGTGCTCTCCGAGTCCTGCCCGCTCCCGTCCGGCCCCGGCGTCGCAAGTATCCGGTCGGCCTGCCAGGGGGGGCGGCGTGAGGGCCTTTCTTTCTGCAGGGACCCTGGCCTACCATACCGGCCAGGGAGGGACCCCTCGCTCAAGCGGAAGGGGTCAGCGACCATGGCAGAAAAGAAACCCAAGAAGCCCCGTGCAGCAGCGGGTGCGCGGCGCCGCCGGAAGCCGGCCGGGGCCTCGGTTGGTCTGGCCGCTTCGGAGTTGCAGGCGGCCGCCCCGCCCGGCAACGTGGCGGCATTGCACCGGACGGTCGAACAAGATGGCGGCAAGGCGCTCGCCGTCTATCGCGAGCCGTATGCCGGGCGATGGCTGATTCTGGCTGCGCTTCCCCTCGAGCTGGTTGCCGCCACACCGTATCAGCGGAATCTCTCCGAGACGCACGTCCGTAAGCTGGAAACGGTCATCAGCAAACTGGGCCGGTTTCTCGATCCGATTATTGCGGTCCGTGCCGGTGCCCATGCCGAAGGCGGCGTGCGGTACTGGACGCCGAACGGTCACCATCGACTGTCCGCCATGAAGACGCTCGGCGCAAAGAGCATCACGGCCATTCTCGTGCCGGAGGAAGCCGCGGCCTATCAGATCTTGGCACTCAATACCGAGAAGGCGCACAACCTCCGCGAAAAGGCCCTCGAAGTCATCCGCATGTACAAGGAACTCGCCCGGCTGGATGACGCGTCCGAGGAAACCTATGCGCTGGAGTTTGAAGAGCCGTCGCTGATCACGCTCGGTCTCTGTTACGAAGAACGGCCCCGCTTCAGCGGCGGCGCCTATCACCCGGTCCTCAAACGAGTCGAGTCGTTTCTGAAAGACTCGCTCCACCGTGCGATCACACATCGACAGCAACGGGCGCAGACCGTGATGGCGCTGGACGATCTGGTCGTGACGCAGGTCGAGGCGCTGAAGGCCAAGGGGCTCACGAGCCCCTATCTCAAGAGCTTCGTGGTGGCGCGCATCAATCCCCTACGGTTCCGACCGAAAGAGGCGGTGGCGCCAACCTTCGACGAGACGTTCGAGAAGATGACCAAAGCCGCCGCCACGTTCGATGCCGGCAAGATCAAGGTCGAGGATCTGGCGCGATCCGGCGGCGCCCCGGACGAGGGCGACTGATGCCCCGCAATCCAAAGGAGCGACCATGTCACTAGCGGATCACAAGTGTGTGCCGTGCCGTGGGGGTGTCCCGCCAGTGCCGGCGGAGCGGGCCCAGGCGTTGTTGAAGGAACTGGGACGCGGCTGGTCCATCAATGCCGCCGGGCATTTGGAGCGGCTCTATACGTTCACGGATTTTGCCCAAGCCCTGGCGTATGTGAACCAAGTCGGCGCCATCGCCGAGGCCGAGGGGCATCATCCTGACCTGTACTTGGCCTGGGGCAAGTGCAAGGTCGAAATCTGGACGCACAAGATCAACGGCCTGACGGAGAGCGATTTCTATCTGGCCGCGAAGGCCGATCGGGAATTCGAGTCCTTTCGAGCCTGACCATCATGACGGATCGTCTCACCCACCCGGCGCCGGTGGCGCTGGTCAACATGCCGTTCAGTTCGTCGAAGTACCCGTCCATTCAACTGGGCACCCTGTCGGCCCTGTTGAAGGCCCACGGAATCGGGGTCGACTGCCATCATCTGAACGTCCGGTTCGCCCACACGATCGGGGCGCCGCTCTACGAACGGATCTGCGAGAAACGGGCGCTCTTCGGCGAGTGGCTGTTCTCCTATTTGCTCTTCCGTGACAACCCGAAGCGGCAGGAGTACCCGCGCGTCTTCAAGCCGGTCTTCGAACAGTTGGCGCAGGAGAGCGGGCAGCCGGCGGGCTATTTCGAACACATGGCGGCCCGCCTGGCGCCGGAGTTTCTGACCTGGGCCATGGCCGCGATCGACTGGGGCCAATACAAGATGGTGGGCTTCACGTCGACGTTCGATCAGAACGTCGCCAGCTTGACCCTGGCGAAGCTGATCAAGGACCTCTATCCCTCCGTGCGGATCGTGTTCGGCGGCGCCAACTATGACGGCGAGATGGGGGTGGAATACTTTCGCGCCTTCCCGTTCATCGACCATGTCGTCGTCGGGGAAGGCGAGCATGTGCTCGTCGGGCTGGTGGAGCGTATCCTGGCCGGGGCCACCGACGGCTTCCCGCCCGGTGTCACGTATCGGACGTCGAACGCCCTCAACAACGGCATCGGGTTCGAACCGAACCGCGAGTTGTTCACCGACTTCGCCAAGACCGGCCCGCCGGATTACGATGACTACTACCATCTGCTGGCGGAGCTGGGGACGTCCGGCCCCACCGGCCTCGACCGCGTGCTGCTGTACGAAGGCTCGCGGGGCTGCTGGTGGGGGGAGAAGCATCACTGCACGTTCTGCGGGCTCAATGCGCAGAGCATGCAGTTTCGGGCCAAGTCGCCGCAGCAGGTACTCGACGAGATCGGCTCCTTGTCCAGCCGCTACGACACGACGCGCTTCCGGTTGGTCGACAACATCATCGACATGAAGTACATCGATCAGCTCTTCGGGACGTTCGCGGACGGCCATTGCGATCTGGACGTGTTTATCGAAACGAAGAGCAATCTTCAGAAGGCGCAGATTCGCACGCTGGCTGCCGGCGGCGTGAAGTGTATGCAACCAGGGTTGGAGAGTCTCAGCCTGAGCCAACTGCGGGCGATGGACAAGGGGGTGACGCCCCTGCAGAACATCCAATGCCTGAAGTGGTGCTACTACTACAAGGTGCTGGTCTCCTGGAACATTCTCTTGGGCTTTCCGGGCGAAACCAACGACGACTATCGGCGGCAGATCGACCTGATCCCCACCCTGTTCCATTTGCAGCCGCCGGAAGCCACGGGCAAGTTTTGGTTGGAGCGTTTCAGCCCCTATTTCACGCGGTCCGAGCAGTACGGCGTGCGGCGGACGGGGCCAGGGCTGGCGTATGGCTACGTCTATGACGAGCGGGTCGTGGACCTCAACAAGATCGCCTACGATTTCGAGTATGAACTCGACGACTGGCCGGTCGACCCGCACGTGTATCAGGAACTGGTAGCCATGATCGAGGCGTGGCAGCGGCGCTATGCATCGGAGGATCGTCCGTTCTTATATTTCTCGAAAGCGCCCCGGTATCTCACTGTCTACGATGGCCGGGTCGCGGGGCATCCCATGCGCTATCGCTTCGACGGGCCGGCGGCCTCGGTCATCGAGGCTTGCAACGAGCAGGCCCGCTCCGCGCCGCAGCTCGCGGCCGACTGGAACACGGCCCATCCATCCGAGGCGCTCGACCCGGCGGCGCTTGGACCCATCCTCGCCGATTTGACGGCCAAGCGGATTCTGTATGAAGAGCGCGGCCGGTACTTCACCGTCGCCATTCCCGAAAATCCCTACTACTAGCCCGGATCATTCAGAAGCGCGTCCGCTGTACTCGCCGATCGGCTGCGGCGACAAGCCTTTGGTCGGCGGGCTCGCCGGGCGTACCGGCCCGGCTCTGTTCTGCCCGAGGTCACTAGAATGCGTGTATTTCGTGGTCCTTCCCCTCTGCTCCCTGGACAGCTCTCCACCCCTCGGCTACACTTCTCGGCCGATGCAGGAACCCACCCTTCAGACGCCTCTCTCGCCCTGGGTGCGCCGCATCTGGCCATCCCGGCTTGTGTCGACCCTCCTCGTCACGGGACTGCTGGTCGGCCTTGCCTTGCCCGGTGCCGCGCTTGCGCTCGATCCGGAGGAGTATCAACCGCGCGGCAATCGCTCGGAAGGCGTCAAACCCAAGCCGGTGAGCGGCTTCGATCTGGAACTCTTGTCGGTGCTGGCCGATTTTCGTGAGCCGGCCGGCACGCTGCCGCAGACCCTGCGGGTCAAGTTCTTTCTCCCCGAGGCCGTTCCGGTGCACCTGACGATACGGGAACAGCGCTACCAGCACTACTACTGGTTGGATCGCGTCGTGCCGTCGGTGCCCTGGCAGGCGGGGTTCAACGAGTTCAGTTGGCCGACCGGCGAGGTGTTGCGGCAGGTGGACCCCGGCTTTCCCCTCGAGAACCTGGGGGTGGTCGTGCGCCTGCACCGTGATCGTCCGGCGCGGGATGAAGCGGTCGCGCCGGCGATTCTATATTACGGCACGCCGCCGTCCTCCGTCGGGGCCTATCTCTTCACGATGAAGCCCGCCGGGGATGCGCGCCTCAAGTGCGAGATGTTCAGGGGGGGCGGGGACACGCCGATGTGGACGAGCGCCATTCCCCTGGCGGCGGGCGACCAGCCGGTGACCGTGCGGTGGCCGGCCGGGACCGCGCCCGCCGGACCCTACCGCCTCGTGGTGACGGGCTATTTCCTTGACAACAACCAGCGCTTCACGCAGACCGTGGGGTTCTTCCACCAGCCGGTCGTGCCGTAGCGCGCGGCCATCATCGAGTGACGACGGCGGGATCGAGGCGAGCGTGAGCCAGGTCTTCATCAGCTATGCCAGCGAGGATCGGCCCTGGGTGGAGCCGTTCGCCAAGACCCTGGAGCAGCAAGGCTGGTCCGTCTGGTGGGATCGCCAGATTCCCACCGGCCACTCCTACGACGACGTAATCTGGACCGCGCTCCAAGCGGCCGCGTGCGTGGTGGTCATTTGGTCGAACGCTTCGATCGCGAGTGAGTGGGTCAAGGAAGAGGCCAGCGACGCCAAGAAGCGCAACATTCTTCTCCCGATTCGTATCGATGAGGCTCGGCCGCCGTTCGGCTTCAGTCGCCGTCAGACCCAGTCGCTGGTCGGCTGGCAGGAAGGCGTGTCGCATCCCGGCTACGAGCAGCTCCTCAAGGACATCGCGACGCTCCTGAAGGCGCCGCCGCCGGTTCTGCCCCAGGGCCGGTCGGCGATGCGCGCTCATCTGCGGTCGTGGCTGTGGCCGATCGTGCCCACACTCCTCGTCCTGCTCCTCGTGCCAGTTCTGATGGCCTGGCGGGTGCCGACCCATGTCGAGATCACACTTACGGGAGACCGGGCCGGGCTCACGGTCGGCGAGTTGGCCGGCGGGTGGACGAATCTCGTGGGCCCGCTCAATTTTGATACCCTGCTGTTCCGCCGGTTCGGCCGCCTCAGTCTGAGTCCGCACTCCATCGAGGTCGCGGACCCGGCGCAATACGATTTTGACAGGGACCGCTACCCCGCCTCTGCCTGGCGTCCCGTCGCCCTTGCCGGAGATGCTGTTGAGCTGCGGCCCGGAACGGGTGCGCGGTTGCCGAGTGTGTCGGCGCGCGGCGACGGGACCGGACAGGCGGTCGTGCCGCCAGGGGGGCGGGTTGATTCCCTGGTGGTCTCCAGCGGCTCTCAGGTGGTCGTGGAGCGGCCGAGTGGATCAGAGCGGTCGCTGACGATCGACATTCATGCACCGGCGCCGCACGCGAGTTTCACACCGGCCGGTCGCTACCAATTGGGCACCCGACATGTCACGGTGCAGGGTGTGACCCTGCCCTCCGTGGCCGACTCTGAGGGGCCAACCTTGCGCATCGTGCCCAAGCCCAGTGCCCCGGGTGTGACGGTCGAAGGGGAATCCCATACGTTGGCGATAACGGTCCGCGTGGCCGGCGGGGGAACCGACCTGTTCACCGGGAGCGACCCGCTTCTCCTCACGGCGGTGGATCTGTCCAAACAAAGTGAGACCGGAGCCCGTGTGTCGGCCTTGAGTGAACAGCAGGAGACCGTCATCCGGTACCCTGATTTTCCCGACTGGCCCGCCGTTCGGCTGACCGCGCCGGACTACCTGTCGCTGGAGCAGCTGGACCGCTTCGTGCTGAAGCGGATGGAATGGCCGCCACAGGGAGCGGGCCTTCGGCTGGTCCTGGATGGTGTGGCTGGCCATGTGGCCAGCCAATCGGGCGCCTTTTCGCGCGATCATCGACTGACACAGTTCGATGTGCTTAAACACAATCCCCGCCTGATGGCCCTGCTGGCCATTCTTGGCTGGGTGGTCCCGACCGTCATCGGTGCGCGGAAACTCGCCAAGGAGCTACGGTGAAGGCGCCACGGTCACTGGCCCTGCTCGGATTGATGGTCGCCGTGTGCTTCGGGGCCGAGCCCTGCGCAGCCCAATCGACTGACGAGTTGAAGCAGGGCGTCGTGAAGGTCGTCGCCCGGGCGGACGGGCAGTCGAAAACCGGCACCGGGTTCGTGGTGCGGCTGGAGCAGGAGACGGCCTACCTGCTGACGGCGGCGCATGTGGTGGAGGGTGATGCCCATCCGGCGGTGACCTTCTTTCCCGAGCCGGACCGGCCGCGTGCGGCCACCGTGGTGGGGAGTGAGGTCGGTGCCCGGCAGGGGCTGGCGGTGCTGCGGGTGGACGGTCCCCTGCCGGTCGGAGTGGTTGCGTTGGCGTTGGACCCGACGACTCCGCTGGGCGGCGGCGAGGCCGTCACCTTCATCGGGTTTCCCCGCACCTTGCCGCCGTGGACGGTTTCCACGGGGACGCTGAGCGGACGCAAAGGCCCCGCCCTTGCCTTCCAAGCCTTGGTGGAGGAGGGGCATAGCGGTGGACCGCTGGTGCTCAACGGGCAGGTAATCGGGGTCGTCAGCGACACGCGCGATCGCTTGGGGTATGCCGTGCCGGCCTCAATTGTGTCGGTAGCGTTGGACGGATGGCGCATCGAGCCGCGCGCGAGTGAGGCCATGGTGCCGCGGGAGCGGGTGGGCCCCGATGGCATCCCGTTGGTGCGCATCAAGGCCGGGCGACTGGACACAAAAATCGTGGCGCTCTATGCAGCCGGCCGCGCGGAAGAAGTAGAGAGTCCCCCGGTGAGCCTCTACCTGACGGAGGATGTGGAGGTGGAAAGCCGATTGGTCACGGTGCGGCGCTTCAAAGCCTTCATGGAGGCGACGGGCCGGCGGATTCGTTCGGGGCATTGGGCGGCGACGGACTGGCCGGACGACCTGGATCAGCCCTACACCTTCGTGGCCTGGCGGGATGCGGTGGCCTTTTGCGCGTGGGCCAAGAAACGGTTGCCCACGGAGGACGAATGGGAGAAGGCCGCCCACGATACGGCTGGCCGGATTCTCGATACGCAGGTGGCCGAATGGACGGCCAGCGACTTTGAGTCGCGGGAACGCAATCTAACCAACCAGGGCACCAAGACCGTGCGCGGCAGTATTAGTGCGTTGGGGCGGACGGTGGCACCGGGTTCGACCATCGACTATCAAATTCGAATGCAGGCGACCGTCGGGCCGGCCGATGAAGGATTGCCAGGCGTGGGGTTTCGGTGCGCGCGGGATGTCACAGCCGGGCCGTAGTCGTGGCCGAGGGAAAGGCGATCCGATGAGACATGGGGTGCGAGTGTGCTGGATGGCGGGGCTCTTGGCGGCGATGAGCGCGGTCTTCCCGTCCCCCCTGCCCGCGGACGGGCCGGGGGTCGAGGACATCAAGAAGGGCGTCGTCAAAATCACCGCCCGTGTGGAGGGCCAGCAGGCGCGTGTGGGCACGGGTTTCATCGTCTCGGCCGAGGAGGATGCTGCGTATATCGTGACGGCGTCCCACGTGATCGGCAACGATCCCCAGCCGGAGGTCGAGTTCTTCACGAAACCGCACCAAACCTTCAAGGCCAAGGTCATTGCCACGGAGGGAGCGAGCGACAACGGCTTGGCGGCCTTGCTGGTGCAGATGAAGGTCCCGAAAGGCACGCTGGCCCTTGGCGTCGATGCCGCGACGCGCCTCTCTGGCGGCGAAGCCGTGTCCTCGATCGGATTCCCCCGCCGCCGCGAGGCTTGGGCGGTGACCAGCGGCACCATCAGCGGAATCAAGAACCGGCACATCACCGTCCAGGCGCCGATTGAGGAAGGCAATTCGGGCGGCCCCCTGCTTTTGAACGGCCGGGTCGTAGGGGTGGTGACGCAAAGCTCCGGATCGTTCGGCCAGGCGGAACCGGCCGCGACGGTGAAGCTGTTTCTCGATTCGTCCCGGGTGCCGATGGAGGAGGTGCAGGCGGCCGCTCACGGCGCGCGCCCAGCACCGGAGCCGGAGGAAGACGGGATCGCCGATGAGCCCGCCCCGCCGCCTCGCAAGTCGGTGAAAGGGGCGCTCGATTTGACCGGCACATGGTTCGTCCCCGGTGAGCCGCTGAACGAATTTCATTTTTCCCAAGTCGGGCACAAACTCACCATGTCGATGGTCACGACCATTCCGTCCCTCGGGTCGCAAGCCATGGCCTATGCGGAAGGCGAGATCGTCGGCCGGCACGTGGAGCTGGTGTATATCAACGCCCAGTATGCGGGGACCATCATCCTCGACGTGGCGGACGACGGTGTGTCCATGCAGGGGACGGTCAACGTCGGGGCGGTGCCCGTACCGATGACGCTCAAGAAGCGGGGGCACTGACGCGCTGGAACGGAGGGCCCATTCCGGCAGGTGCTCGGCGGCTTACATTGACAGCTTCTCGGCCACGTTGCGCATCTGCACGCCGTGCACCAACGACGCCCCACCCCGAATGGCGCAGGCCACGTGGACGGCTTCGGTCATTTCCTCGGTGTTGGACCCCTTTTCCAAACAGGCCTGGGTGTAGGCGTCGATGCAGTAGGGGCATTGGACGGCATGGGCCACTCCAAGGGCGATCAGCGCTTTCTCCCGCTCGGTCAGGGCGCCTTCGGCGAAGACGGCGCTGTAGTAGCTCATGAACTTGTCCCACAGCTCCTTGTTCCCCTTGCTCATGTCCCCGAATTTGCCCAGGTCTTTCGGATGGTAGTAGGTATCCATAGCCGCTCACTCGTAAGACGGTTGAGGGTGACGGTAAGGATCGGACGCGGGCCGGGGTGGCCGGCTCCGATCCTGGACCAGGGGTGCCGCCCTGGTCGTTAGGCGTTGCCCGGTGCGTCGGGCTCGACGGTCGAGAGGACCTGCTTGAAGCGCGTGCCCACGATGTTGGTGACCTTGCCCATCAAATCCACGACCTCTTTCCATTCCTCGGGACGGAGGTCATGCTTCAATTGCGGATGAATCGCCCACTCGGCGGAGACGGCTTGGCCGGCCCGGCTCACGAGTACGCGCAGCAACTCCACTTCCTTGACCGTGGCGGGCTGCGGCGATGGGTCCGGTTGCGATGGGATACGTGTCGCCATGTCCTTACTCCTCCCCAATGAGGGCGGCATCTTAACCGATTGCGCGGGCGCCTGGCTATCGGGAGATGGGGGGGCCGCCCGGATCCTCGGCCAGGACCCGGAGCATGGCTTCGTGCAGGTGGCCGTTGCTGGCGACGAGGTTCTTCCCGTAGATGGTGTGCGGAGCGCCGTTGAAGTGCGTGATCCGTCCGCCGGCTTCCTTGAGGATGACCGCCCCGGCCGCCGAATCCCAGGGACTCAGCGTGACTTCCCAGTAGCCGTCCAGCCGCCCCATCGCGACATAGCACAGGTCCAGGGCGGCCGATCCCGTGCGCCGCACCCCTTGGGCCTTGAGCGCGAATCGGCAGAAATGGTCCAGATTGTTGTCGGCCGTCTCCCGAATGTCGTAGGCGAACCCCGTCACCAACAGCGCGTCGTCGAGCGACGTGATGGCCGAGACACCGATCGGACGATCGTTGAGGCGGGCGCCTCGATGCAGCAGGCCGGTGAAGAGTTCGTCGCGAGTCGGGTCCAGCACGACGCCGAGCACGCAGAATCCTTCGCGTTCCAAGGCGATGGAGATCGAGTAGCAGGGAAAGCCATGGGCGAAGTTGGTGGTGCCGTCCAGCGGATCGATGACCCACTGAAAGGGCGAATCGCCGCTGTGGGCGCGGCCGCCCTCCTCCGCCAGGACGCGGTGGTCGGGATACTCGGCGCGGATGCGGTCGATGATGGCCCGTTCCGCGGCGCGATCGGCGTCCGTGACCAGGTTGACGATGCTGCCTTTCTGCTCGATCCGAAACCCGTCGCGCGCGGCTTGGTGCAAGGTGTGCCCGGCCAGTCGGGCCGCGTCCACGGCGGTGCGCAGATAGCCGGTGAGGTCGTCGTTCGCGGTCGGATCGTGCATGCGGTCCTCGTGGTTGGGCATTCCCGTGCGCGCAGGCGCCGGGTGTCGTGGGCGCTACGCGGTCCCTCGCGGAATCGGCCGCGAGGTCCTTTCAGCAGAGAGAAAAGCCGGGTGTCAATACTTTTTTGTTGAACTCCTTGCACAGTGTTGCTATAAAGCGATCACTCTTTGAGTGAGATACCTACTTGGTGGCACAACTCAAAGCACTCCTCCTGACCTCTGACACACATCGAGATATTCCATTCATTCGTACTGCGAATATGACGAACGAACCTGTTGACCGACAGGCCGTATCGTTGGTTCCTCATGTCTGGGCGACAGCTCGAATCGTGATCACGTCCGTACCGATGACGCTCGGAATGAGGGTTCGTCACGACGGGTGAGTCAAGCTGCATGCAGGGAGACCGCCGCACGGCTGCACTCTAGCAAATCGATGCGGAGAAGTCTTCGAACGGTCTCAGTGGGGCGTTCACCGCAGAACGGAGCGTGAAGGGAGGTGAGTGCGTTGGCGACGAAGAAAGCGGCGAAGAAGAAAAAGAAGTAAGACTCCTGCCAGGTGTCACGCGCCGGATGTGAGGCCACTCATGTCCGGCGTGTTTTTTTGTCTTCGCGCGGCCGAATTCAGGCGACGGGGCAACCCAGCACGATTCGCTTGGGCGCAAGAGCCGGACGCCTGGATGAAGCGGGATTCTAGGCAGCGGAGGCGACGGACGCCGCCGGAAGAAAGGGCTGATGTGCCGGAACCGGCAGCTCCACGGTAGAGACCGATTCGTCGGCACTGAGCAGCACCCAGCACTCCGGCCGGCGCAGAATTTCAGCCACCAGCTTCGTGTGCAGGGCATGACCGGAGCGATCGGCTTTCACGTGGCCGATGAAGGGCATTCCCATCAACGCCATGTCGCCGATCAGGTCGAGGATCTTGTGGCGAACAAACTCGTCTTGGAACCGAAGGCCGGTTTGATTCATCACGCCGGTCTCGGAGAGCACCACCGTATTGTCGAGGGATCCACCCTTGCCGAGACCGCGGGACCAGAGGGCTTCGACCTCCCGCAAGAACCCGAAGGTCCGCGCATCGGCAACTTCCCGCTCGAATCCGGCGGCGGAATACTCGAAATCAAAGGATTGATGCCCGATCAGCGGGTGATTGTACGAAATCGTATAGCTCACGCGCGGAGTCGAGGACGGTTCGATCATCACCCGCCGCACGCCGTCGGTCACTTCAATGGGCTGTGTGATCTTGAGGAACGGTTGTGCCCGCTTCTGGGCCACGATTCCAGCGGCCCGGATCATCCGCACAAAGGGGCCTGAGCTGCCATCCAACACCGGCACTTCCGCCGCATCGACTTCAATGAGGGCGTTGTCGACGCCGAGGCCAGCCAAGGCCGCCAGCACGTGCTCAATCGTCTTGATTTGAGCGCCCTGGCTCGAAATGGCCGTGCACAACTCCGTCGACACCAGATGATGAATACTGGCCCCGAAACGGATCGGCGTATCGTTGGTCTTCCGGATGAACACCACCCCGGTATCGGGCGGGGCCGGCATGATGGTCATAGTGACCGGATGGCCGGAGTGTAGTCCGACACCCGAGCACGAGACCGGAGACGCGATGGTGTGTTGGTAACGCATGTTCAGCGGAGTAGACCATTACAACTTACATGCCAATATCAAAGCCTTCTGGTTATGTCTCATAAGTTATTGATAATGAATGGTTCGTGTAAAAAATGCTCAGATTTAAGCCACTGTTGCAAAAAAATAACAACTGTGTGGTTTTGACAGAATAACCTTACAGATTCAGTAAGTTATGTTGAGCGAGGACATTCATCCATACACTATATCTGGGGGGATCTTGAAGAAGGGTACTCCTTATGGACGTGGCTCCAATTCGATCAGACCTTTCCTAATGGCAAGGATCGCGGCCTGGGTTCGATCGTAGACCTGTAACTTATGGAAAATATTGCGAACGTGATTCTTGACCGTCTTTTCACTGAGGTCGAGCGCGTTGGCGATCTCCTTGTTGGTCTTGCCGTCGGCCACTAATCGGAGGACGGTGATCTCGCGCTCGGTCAAGTCGTGCTCAACCCACGCCGGCTTCTTCCCTTTCTTTTGGGCCATCAAGGAGAACTCCGCCAGGATCTTGCTGGCGACCGACGGATGGATGAGCGACTCGCCTCGATAGATCGCCCGAATGGCGGCCACGATTTGGGAGGACTCCGAATCCTTGAGCAGATAGCCGGTCGCTCCGGCCCGAACCAGGTCGAAGATATACTGCTGTTCCTCATACATCGTGAGGGCGACGATGCCGATATGGGGGAATTCGCGTTTGATCTGGCGCGTGGCCTCCACCCCGCCCATGCGTGGCATGCTCACGTCCATGAGTACCACGTCCGGTAGGAGCGTCCGGGTCTTTTCCACGGCTTCCTGCCCGTCCTGCGCCTCCCCGACCACGTTGATGTCTTCCTTGGTTTTCAGGATAGCGGCCAAGCCCTCCCGCACCACGCGGTGGTCGTCTGCGATCAAGACCTTAATTTTTTCCATTGTGAGCCGCCTCCTTCGACACCATCGGCACCTCGATGACGATGCGGGTGCCCTGCCCCTTCTTGGATGAAATCGTCGCGTCCCCGCCGACCAACCGGGCGCGTTCGAGAATACCACGAAGGCCGAAATGATCCCACTTTTCCGGATCCCGGCTGACGGCCTCGACGTCGAAGCCGATTCCGTTGTCTTCGATCGTGACCGTCAACCGATTGTTGGCGATTGCCAAGTGCACGGTCGCGCGATCGGCCTTCGCGTGCTTTTCCACGTTGCTCAAGGCCTCTTGCACGATACGGAACAAAAAGATTTTCGTGCGCGGGTACAGCCGGTGTTCGTCGCCGGTTACCGTGAATTCGGTCTTGATATGCGTTTGCGTTTCGTACGACTTGAGGTAATTCGTCAGCCCGGGGACCAATTCCATCCGGTCGTATTGGAGGGGGCGCAGGTTGAAGATGACCTGGCGCGCCTCTTGGATCGCCAGTTTGAGTTGCGTCTTGGTTTCCTGCAAGGTGGCCTGGCAGGCGCCGGGGTCCTGACGCGCCAGTTCCTGGCACAGCTCGAGTTTGAAGTTCACCCCGGCCAGACTCTGCACGAGGCCATCGTGGATTTCGCAGGCGATTCGGGTGCGTTCCTCGCCCACGGCCGTGGTGGCTTCCTTGACGTAGAGTTGGTAGAGCGCCTGGTACTTGGTGAGCGTCTTCTCGATTTCGGCGGTGGCCCGCACGCGCGCTTCGATCAACTCCCACATGAATTTCGCGCTGGCGCCGCCGATGACCGTCACTCCCATTCGGTGAAATTTCTGGAGCGTGCGGCCAACCTGGGCGGCGCCCGAGACGTCGATGATCAGATCGACGCGCTGCATCTTCAACAGATCGTGGTAGTTCGTGGTGACTGGGATACGAAGACGCTTAGCCAGGGCCAGGCCCGGGGCCTCGGGGTTGATCTCCGCAATGCCGACGATCCGCACCAAGGGGTCGGGAGCGAGAATTTCCATCAGCGCCGTGCCTCCGCGGCCGGCGCCGATCATCGCCACGTGCGTGGTGGTCGGTCGGCGGGACAGTGCGCGCGGCGTCCGCGCAGGGGCGCGCCGGCGTGGTCGGGTGGCGGACGGTCGTGTGGTTTTGGTGGGCATACGGTCCTGGCTCGCTCCTGCGAGGCGAGCCCTGCCTACTCTACCGTATTGAAGGCCCAAGCGCCTAGCCCGATGTCGGCCGAGCGGTTCCGCGGGACCGGGGCGCGAGGGGGGCGGATCGACCGGCGCGGAGCGGGCGGGGGCCTGGTCGAACTCCCGACGGACGTGGCGCCGAGGCGCGTGGCGGCTAGCGTTCCCGCCGTTCGCGGGCGAGGCTCTTCAATTCATCCATGAACTGGTCGATGTCTTTGAAGTCCCGATAGACGGACGCGAACCGCACGTAGGCAACTTGGTCCAGTTCGCGGAGGGCGTTGATGACCTCCTCCCCCACCGTCCGGCTGGAGATTTCGGTCTCCCCCATTTCCTGCACACGTTTCTCGATGCGGTCCGCCACGGCCTCGATCGTGGACATGCTGATGTCGCGTTTCTGGCAGGCCTTGATGAGGCCGCTGACGATCTTGGCGCGGTCAAACGGCTCCCGGCGCCCGTCCTTCTTGACGACCAGGGGGAGCGTTTCTTCGACCCGTTCGTAGGTGGTGTAGCGGCGCTTGCAGCCCAGGCACTCGCGGCGGCGGCGAATCAATTCGCCCTCCTTCGCCATGCGGGAATCGACGACTTTATCTTCCAGGGCGTCGCAGTAGGGGCACTTCAACGATCGGGTCTCGCGTCCGAGTGAGGAGCAAGGTCCGTCGCCTCTCGGTTCCGCGTGGAGCCGAGGGCCGGATCAGTACTGCGCGAACATGGGGAAGCGACCGCACAGGGCTCTGACCTCGGTGCGTACCTGCTGATGCACGGCCGCATCCTGCGGGGCGCGCAGCACCCGGTCGATCAACTCCACGATCTGCTTCATTTCGGCCTCGCGCATTCCCCGGGTCGAGACGATCGGTGAGCCGATCCGGATGCCGCTTGCAACGGCGGGCGGCTTCTCGTCGTAGGGAACCGCGTTCTTGTTGACGATAATGCCCGAGGCATCGAGGGCGGCATCGGCTTCTTTGCCGGTGACCCCCTTGTTGGACAGGTTGATGAGCATCAAGTGATTGTCCGTTCCGCCGGACACGACTTTGTAGCCGCGGGCCATCAATCCCTCGGCCAGGGCCTTCGCATTGGCCACCACCTGCTGCTGGTAGCGCTTGAATCCCGGCGATTGGGCTTCCTTCAACGCCACGGCCTTGGCCGCGATGACATGCATGAGCGGGCCGCCCTGCATGCCGGGGAACACGAACTTGTCGACGGCCTTGGCATGCTCGGCCTTGCACATGATCAAACCGGCGCGCGGGCCGCGCAACGTCTTGTGCGTGGTCGTGGTGACGAAGTCGGCATAGGGCACGGGATTGGGATGCAAGCCGGCGGCAATCAGCCCGGCGATATGGGCGATATCCACCAAGAGGTACGCGCCCACGGACTTGGCGATCTGCTGGAAGCGCGGAAAATCCAAAATGCGGGAGTAGGCGCTGGCCCCCACCACGATCATTTTCGGGCGGCACTCCTCCGCCTTCTTCTGCACGGCGTCATAGTCGATGCGCTCCGTGGTCCGATCCACGCCGTACGAGTGGGCCTGAAAGAGGATGCCCGAAAAGTTCACCTTGCTGCCGTGGGTGAGGTGCCCGCCTTGGGCCAGGTCCATGCCCAGGATGGTGTCGCCGGCCTTGAGCACCGCCAAGTAGGCGCCCATGTTCGCTTGGGAGCCGGAGTGCGGCTGGACGTTCACATGTTCCGCGCCGAAAATCTGCTTCGTGCGCTCGATCGCGAGGGATTCCACCACATCGACGTGCTGACACCCGCCGTAGTACCGCTTGCCGGGATACCCTTCGGCGTACTTGTTCGTCATGATCGAGCCCTGCGCGGCCAGGACGGCCGGGCTCGCGAAGTTCTCCGACGCGATCAGGAGCAACTTTTCCTGCTGGCGCTGCTCCTCCGCGAGGATGGCGTTGTAGGTGTCAAGATCGGTGGCTTTGAGTGCGTCGAGTGAGCCGATGCAGTCGCTCATAGCAGATCCTCAGCCGGGAGCCGCCCGAACGGGCGGCTCACCGGTTTGCTGGGTGTTGACGAACGGAACTTAGGCTTCGGCCGCGGCCGGGGCTTCGGCCTCTTGCTTCTTCACCACATGGACGGCCACGGTGGCCACCACGTCGCGCGGCATCTTGATGGATACCGTATGCGTGCCGAGATCTTTGATCGGATGGGCGAGTTGCACCTTGCGACGGTCGATGGTGAAGCCCTGCGTCGCCAAGCCCTCCGCAATGTCCTTGCTGGTGACCGATCCGAACAGCTTGTCGTCCTTCCCCACTTGCATGGGGATCGTCAGGCTGACGGCCGACACCTGCCTGGCATGGGCCTCGATCTCCAACTTTTCCTTCTTGGCCTTCTCGGCGGCGGCGCGCTTGGCGTGCTCGAATTCCTTGATGTTGCGGCTGTTTGCCTCGACCGCTTTCTTCCGCGGGAGGAGAAAGTTGCGCGCAAACCCGTCGGACACGTCCAGTACGTCCCCCAGATTGCCGATGCCGTCCAGCGTTTCTTGTAGAATGACCTTCATACCCACACTCCTTGCCTCGGAAAAAGAAACCCCAAGATACTGGCGAACTGCTCTAAAAGTCAATGATTTCAGGGCCTCCTTGCCAGCCCAGGCCAGGAGCCGCTCGCCGCGGCCGGGTCCCGCGACCTGCGGACGACGACCGGTTGGGGTGTGATGGGTAGACGCCGTGCCGGTGGATTCAGTATCTTCGAACGCTTGCGCCGAGGCCGTTGAAACGTCCCATGTCCATTCTCACGCATATCGAGCAGTACGCCAAACAGCTTCGCGGGGAGCGCGATCGTGCCCCGGGCCGGGGATTGGACCAACCCTTTGAGATGCGCGACCTGACGCTGCGTGGGACCGTCGGCACCCTGTATCTCTACGAGGGGGTGGTGCCGGCCGACACGACGGTGCAGGAGGAGACGCCGGTTAGTGTCGTCCCGTCGGACGGGGGCGAGCCCACCGAGGGCTTGGCCCTGTGCCAACAGGGCGCGACGCTGTTGCTTCAGATTGTGGATCATCTGGGAGCCGGCCCCCTGGCGGCGACCATCGTGCCCGATGCCACCGCCTTCTTGGACGCCGCCGCGCGGCGATTGGGAGAGATTGCCGCCAAGCCCCACGTCTATACGCTCGGGCCGGCCGAACGGCTGGTGCCGTTCCTCACCGCCGACCCGGAGCGCGTCGCCCAAGCCGCGCAGGCTACACCCGCGGCCGTCGTCACCTCCCAGTGGAGCGAATCGCCGGCGGATCGGCGCACCAAGCTGGCGACGTTGCTGGTTGAGTTGGTGCGGAACAATAAGAAGGTGTTGCTGGTCGGGCCGGATCAGGTGACCACCGATGACGTGCTGGGGGCCGTGGCGCGCGCGTTGAAGGCCGCCGGGCTTCCGTATAAGAGCCACGTCACGCGCTACGACCTGCCCGTGGGGCGGGAGGCACAGGGCCTGGTGTTGGGCGAACTGGGGTTCGAGGCCCAGATGCACCAATTCTTCGCCAAGGCCCGCGCGGAGAAGGCGGCCTTGCGGAAGAAGTACGAGCGGTTTCGCGAACTCACGCCCATTTTGGCGTACAAGGCCCAGAAGCAGCAGGAGTTGGACGAGGTCCGCTTGCTGGAATGGCGGCTGATGACCCAACTCACGGAGTTGCGGGCCAAGATCGCCGAGATCGAGACCATCGTCGCCAACTACGAGGCCCTGCCCATTTGGAAGCGGTTGACCATGCAGACGGTCGGCAAGAACGTCGCGTCGCTGGGGGAATACGGCCGGCTCTACCTGCAGCAAGTGGAGCAATTGGCCAAGGAAGTGGATATCGCCAAGGCGCGCGTCGCCGAATTGGCGCCAGAGGCCGCCATCCCCCGGGACATGCGGCCGGAATACGATGAACTCAAAGAAGAAGTCGTCCACCTGGGCGGGACCAAGAAAATCCGAGAACTGCTGGCCGCCGAGGAGGGCACCAACCGTCAGGCCTTCATTCAGAACCGGCGCATCGTCGCCACGACTGCCTCGCGGGCCGTCAGTGATCCCCTCATCGGGAAAGTGCGGTTCGATGTGCTGGTCGTCGCGGAGCCTGCCTGGGTGCCGGCGGCGTTTGTGTTGGGCGTGGCGGCCCTGGTGCGGGAGCGTATCGTGTTGAATGGGGATCTGCGCGACTTCGCCACCACGCGCGCGTGGCAACCGGGGGTCGAGCAACCCATCTGGCGAACCCTCCGAGCCCAGTCGGCCATGGTGGGATAGGTGCGCGAGGCGACGTGCGCGCGTCGTTCACCTTGACGCCACCCCGACCCTTTCGCCATAATCCCCTGTCCATTCCCATGCCGAAGTGGCGGAACTGGCAGACGCACTAGATTCAGGGTCTAGCGCCCTCCGGGGTGTCCGGGTTCAAATCCCGGCTTCGGCACCATCCCTCGCGTGACGTGTACCGCCGACTCATCGGGCGTAGCCCTCTTCATTGACGGGGGCGGAGAGATCCTTCCAGTGAGTTCCCGTCCTCCCTTCCTGGCGCCTGCGGATACACACCACAAGTAACTCTGACGTTCTTATCTGGGCCACTGCCCCACCCGGCACCGCGTAGTTTCTCGCGCCCGCGCGCGAACTCTCCCCGCGTTCCTCTTTCCATTCAACGACGCAGAAGAAAACGACTCCCGACCCCATATCCCACCTCCTCAAACGCTATTGAACAGGGTCTTGCGTCGTTCTTCGTGAGCTGTATTCCCGCCTCCGAGGCGCCGGTGAACCGCCCGCTCGGAAGGCTCGTCCGCCCTCTTGCGTCGGGAGGCGGTGGGATGTTGCGGGGCTAGGCTTCCGTCGGCACCTGGACTAACCGAACAGCCGTTGGACCACCTTGCGGATCGTCTCGGTGATGTATTTGAGCAGGTCACTGTCGCCGACGAACGGGATGGCCTGTACCATGTCCTGGGCGGACTCGGCGATGGTGGAGGTGAGCGTGCGCCTGAAGATTTCGTCGGCTTCGGTGAGGGGCGTACCGGCGCGGAGAGATTCGAACGCGAGATTGACCGCGGTTCGGTATTTCAAGCTTTGGAGAATGAAAGTGCGCACGATGGAGGCGGCCACCCTGTGTCGCTTCGTGACAAAAAAGGAGATGGCGACCTCGATCGATTTCGGATCTGGCTTCTCGAGGCCAAGCTCCTTCTCCACCACGGTTCCAATGAACTCCTTATTTACACGCGCCGCCGCCACGGTGGTTGCACCCTTCCCTTCCCCGGTCGAGTAGTTGGCGATCAGGTCGGTTGAGATCTTGGTGACCACTTTCGCCCAATTCTTCTTGAGCCATTTGGCGTAGGTACTTGCAGCGTCCCCCGCCGCGCCTTTGACCGCCCCGAGAAAGCGGTCGAGAGACTTGGCATGCTTCAACAAGGCGTGTAGGCGGCTCTTGAGCCGTTGGGCGGAGCGGACAACTTTTCTCGCTTTGCGGGCCTTCTTGAGGGCCTTGCCTCCCTTGACCACGAACTTCACGGCCTTTCCCGTTCCGGCGGTCGCCACCGTGAGTATGGCATCCCCCAGACATTCGCCGGCGGAGTCGCAGCCGACGATGCTCCAGGCCGTTTCAAAAAAGCCGGGGCCCTTCTCCGGGACCTCGCTCAGCTCCGCGAGACGCGCTTCCGCATCTGCGCGCTCCCGTTCGCTCACGGTCCTGGCGGTCTGCAGATGGGTGGCGTGGTCGAGGATGTAGACGAGGCCCAAAATGTCCTCCTGCACGAGGGCCTCGGTTTCGAACTGCGCGTCGATCAGTCGCGCGTGGTCCGCGAACGCGCGATCGAGGTACGTGAGAGCAAGCTCGCTGACGTAGTCCCCTTCCTCTTGTAGCCGGCTTCGTTCCGCGCCGTATCGGTCGTTGGTTCGCTCCCACAGGGCCGAGGCCGTTGCCTGTTCTGCGGCCAGTTCTTTTTCGATTTTGGTGAGTAGGTCGTAGAGGGGGGTGACCTCCCACATGCTGAGGGGGCCCGTCTTTGTGACGATTGCCTCGAGCAGGGTGTGCGCTTTCGTCGTGAGGAGATCCATCCATTGGTGGCGGCGTGACGACTGCCCAAGGTTCTGGGCCTTGGCGATGCGCGTGAGGAGTCCCCAGTACTGTTGATAAATCCAGTCCTTCAGCGACTCGCCATACTGGCGGTCGTCCGCCTCTTCCTTTGCGGACGGCACCTCCTCGACGCTATCTTCGGGTCCGGCTTTCTGAATGATGGCCGAAGGGGCCGGAGCCCCATCCCTCCCTGCGGAGGGCGCTTGCTGCCGGACATGGGTCAGCTCGTGGGCCAGTAGCCAGCGTCCCTGTGGATTGTGCGGCTGAAACTGCCCGGCCCCGAATACGACATGCTGTCCGCTGGTGTAGGCACGCGCGTCGAGTGTGGCCGCTGACTCGGACGCCGCTGAATCGGTGTGCACCCGCACGGCGCTGAAGTCATGTCCAAAGCGTGGCTCCATGAAGTTCCGCGTGGCCGGGTCGAGCGGCTGACCCGGTGCGCGCAGGACCTCATCGACCACGGCTGCCTGAGCGTGTGAGGGGGCAGGGTCCGCTTGCATCGACGTGGTCTGTACCGGCGCTTGTCCTCGGTCGAGAGAGGTGGTGGGAAGTGGTGCCGCACGTCCGATCCTGAGGGGGTTGTGCGGTTGCCCGGGATCGGGCATGCGCACCACCTGATGGGCGACGCGGTCGGCTTCCGCCTCGTACGGATCTTTGTGAGATCTGCTGGTCTGTCGAACGAGACCGTTTGCCGAGGCCTCCACGGTGCGAGGGTACAGGGATATGCGACCGAAATCGCATCCAACGCGAGCAGGTGCCGCCGCGTCGACGCCGGCTCTTGTCGTTGGTGGGCGCGGGTAGTCAGCTTGGGCATGTATGTTGTGTAGCGGCTGCCGGATCAGCCAAAGGTCCTGCCGAAGCGAAGTTTCTGCTCGCGGCAACACGCCATTCATGCCTCCGTGCTGAGTCGGCTGCCGTATCGGCGCATGGGTTCGCATGGAAGGGTGAGGCGGCGGTGAATCCCAGATATATTAGGTGAAAGCACCAAGAAAGGCCACGGGTTTGAAGGACGAGTGGCGTGATTGGCCGGCCGCCGGCTCTCCCTCGCCTCTTCCGCGATGCGGTCGCTCACGGGCAACCATCGCTTGTTCCCTTGCTGCTTCTACTGCCGGTACCGTTGTGTTTACCTGGTCTCCCAGCTCGGTGGTGGTCTCCGTTAGTCCGATATGAAGAAGGGTCACATCAGGGGGCTGAGCTGGGAAGTCCTATCGTCATGCATCGGCTTCTATGAGTGGCGTACCGGCGCGGAGGTCGAGGGCGGAGGATGATGGGGGCGGCTCGTACTCCGCGCCCTCGGTTGTGCCGATCGGCCGGGCTGTGTGGTTCGCTATGTTGCCCCTCCCTCTCCAGGGTGGTCGTCGCCTTCAGCTTGATCCCCTGCGCGGCCTGCGCTATCCCTCTTGCAGACGGTGGGTGCCGTTGTCGCCAGGAGGTCACGATGCGTCTTCATCAGTATGTCCGAAATACCGGGGCGTCGGTGGTAGGGCTGGCCCTCATGGCCGGGTGTGTGTCGGATAGACCGGGGCTTGATCCGCGGTCGATGGGACGCGTGGAGACGCCGACGGTCACGGTTGCGCCTACGGTGATCGACGACATCCTCTACAACCCCGGGATGGGCTTTGCCGATTTTCACTTTGGCGCCTACGACAAGCCCCGCGTACCCGAGCAGTATCCCCGCTCCACTGTCGCCTACTTTCGCTGGCCATGGGCGCAATTGGAACCGGAAGAGGGGCAGTACGCGTTCGCGTTCGTGGACGACATCATGGCGCAGGCGAACGCCAAGGGTGAGACCTTGGCCTTTCGGATTCTCACGGAATACGAACAGGGCACGCCGGCGTGGCTCTTGCGGAAAGGTGTGGAGAGCTTTCACGAAACCGACGGCACGTTCCCCGATTACAACCACCCGATCTGGCTTGAATACCACGAGCGGCTGATCAAGGCCTTTGGGGCGCGGTACAACGGCTCGCCGGATTTGGATCATGTCGATATCGGGAGCGTCGGCTGCTGGGGCGAGTGGAACACGGCCTGTTGTCTTCCGGAGCAGGTGCCGCAGTGCACGCGCCTGTACCCGACCGAGGCGCACCAGCGGCAGATCATCGATACCTATCTTACCGCCTTCCCCGATACGCCTCTGGTCATGTTGCACAATGGGCCGCTCCACTACGCCACCACGAAAGGAGCTGGGTGGCGGGGGGATTGTTTCGGCGACTACGGGTATTTCGATCCCAGTTGGACGCATATGGAACATGCGTATCCGCCGGTCCTCCTCGACCCGGTCATTGCCGACGCCTGGAAGCGGGGGCCGGTGCAATTCGAAGTGTGCGGCTATATCCAGGATTGGTACGACAAGGGCTTTGACCTGGAACGCATTCTCCAAAAGGGTTTGGAGTGGCATGTTTCCGTGCTCAACGCCAAGTCAAACCCGATCCCCCCGGCCTGGCGCCCGCGGCTCGAGCAATTCCAAAAAGAGCTCGGCTATCGCTTCATCTTGCGCGAACTGACGCATGCGGCCGCCGTGGCGCCGGGACACACGCTCCGCATCGCCTCACGGTGGGACAACGTCGGTGTGGCGCCGATCTATCATCGTTGGCCGTTGGCCTATCGGTTGCGCGCTTCCACGGGCGAGGTTGCGGCGCTTGCGATGAGTCCGGCCGACCTTCGGCAGTGGATCCCGGCGGCGCCCCACCTCGTCGATGACCTGTTGGCCATTCCCGAGGGAACGGCCTCCGGCGTCTATGTCTTGGAGGTGGCTATATTGGATGAGGCCGGCCGCCGGCCGTATGTGAGTTTGGCGATCGACGGCAAACGCCCGGATGGATGGTACGCCGTGTCGACGGTGGAGGTCCGGCGGTAACGTGGGTTAGGACACCGGCGTCGGTTTCGGCAGGAGGTAGCGATCGAGGAGACGGTTCAGCGCATCGAGGTCTTCGAGCACGAACAGATTCCTCTCACGGATGTGCTCCCGCGCGGCGAGGACTCCCGGGCCGCCCAGTCCCACGGGACAGATCGGCGCAATGTGTTCGTTGAGTGCGGCCACCAATCCCTCCAGGTCCTCTTGTCGAGTGAACAGCGTGACGGAGAGCAGCACCAGCGCCGGCCCAATATTCCGGCAGAGACTGCGCAGATCCTCCACCGGCGTATCCCCGCCCAAATACATCACGCGGCAGCCGCGCACCGCGCAGTGGTAGGCGACGGAGAGCGCGCCTAATTCGTGGGTCTCATTCGGTGGACAGGCGACGACGATCTGCGGTCCATGATCGGCGATCGGGAGTTGGTTGAGCACCGAGAACAATTTCTGCTGCACGAGCTTGCTGACGTAGTGTTCGACCGCAATGCTCACCTTCCCGGCATGCCAGAGTTCCCCGACACGCCGCTGAAGTGGAATCAAGATCCCGTGGAGCGCCTCTTCGAAGGGAACGATCGCGACGGCTCCGTTCAGCCGGCGTTCGAACTGCGTCTTGTTCAACGGGTCGAGCGTCGCGCAGAGCTCATCAAGCAATCGGGCGTAAGGATTGTCGGCCATGAGCCGGGCGGGCGGCACGGCGACAGCCCGCGCCCGCGCAAGGAGTTCCTCGCGCCCGGCCGTGGCCAGATCCCCGATCGAAGCGCCCTTGTCCAACTCTTGTTTCAGGTAGCGGAGCAACACCACATCCTCGTCTGAATAGTTTCGGTAGCGGTTGGCTCCCCGAGTCGGCCGAAGCAGTCCGTAGCGCCGTTCCCAGACGCGAAGCACATCTTTCGACAGCCCAGTCAGCTTTGCAACTCTATGAATTCTATGGGTATTCATTCTGTATAGCGCAAGTGTACCATAACGTGCCAAATGTTTGTAAAAGATTTTTGAAGATAACTATTGACATGTTAGACAAACGCAGTTATTGTTGGTCATAACATTGGACAAACACTGGTCACGAAGAACAAGGAGGTGGGACGTGATGCAGGGAGCACTCAACGAAACGACCCAGATGCTATCGCTCACCACCACGCCGGCCAAGGCCATGCGTCCTGAGGCGGGTTGCCGGCGATGCGGCGGATTGTTGGTAAGGGATCATTGTCTCGATTTGCTCGACAGCACCGGGCACCTGGAGTTTCCCGCCCTGCGCTGTGTGCAATGCGGGGACATCATCGATCCGGTCATTCTGAAACATCGCAGTGGTCACATCAGCGTGACCGTTGGGCGGGAGGCACACTCCTCGTCCAGGGTCCAAGCGGCGGGCGGACACCGGGCGTGAGGGGGTTCAGTACAACCATAGGAGGGCACACACCATGCGGAGCGTCAATATGCTTTCAGTTGCGGCCATCGGCTTGAGTCTTGTGGCGGGAACCGGGCGAGCCCACGGAGCGACCGTCGGGACCGGGGATGCGGACATGATCCTCATTCCCGGCGGGGAGTTCACGATGGGAAGCAATGAGCACGCGGATGAATCGCGCCACCAGGTCGTGCTCGATTCCTTCATGATCGACAAGTACGAGGCCTCGAACGCACGGTTCAAGGAATTCATGCGGGCCACCGGGCATCCGGCTCCGGCCTATTGGGACGATCCCCGCTTGAACAAGCCCAATCATCCCGTCGTGGGGGTGAGCTGGAATGATGCGGCGGCGTTCTGCACGTGGGAAGGAAAGCGGCTGCCGACGGAAGCGGAGTGGGAGCGCGCGGCGAAGGGGCCGTCCGGCGACAATCATTACCCCTGGGGAGGGCATACGCTGGATACCACCAAGGCCAACTATGGCCAGAATGTCGGCCGGACACAGCCGGTGGATGCCTATCCTGAAGGGGTGAGTGGATTCGGCGTCTACAACATGGCGGGTAACGTCTTTGAATGGGTCTCCGACTGGTACGACCCGAATGCCTACAAGCGCAGCAATGCCTTGAATCCGCAAGGAGCGGAGAAAGGCTACAACTTTGCCAACCAAGGGCCGGTAAAGGTGCTGCGCGGCGGATCCTGGCTGGCGCCGGAAACGTCTCTCCATACGAGCCACCGCTTCTGGAATCAACCTGAAAACAACTCCTATGGGGTCGGGCTGGGATTCCGGTGCGCGAAGACGGCCGCTCCGATCGTGAGTACCGACCAGGCGGGACGCGATGCGTACATCCATGCCCTCATCAGCATGGGAATCGAAAAGTGGGCGGACGCCATGACGTCCATTGAGCAAGCGCTGAACGTGGATCCGCAGAACAAGGAGTATCTGGCGACCCGCGACTTGATCAAACGCAATGTGAAGTAGGGCGCAGAGGATGAGGCCGCCGGCCAGGGGCGGCGGCCCCAGCGGTTCATCGTGGATGCGGGCATGGGAGGGGGGCACCATGAAAAGATGGCATCTGGGCGCGTTCGTCTCAGCGTTGAGCGTCGTGGGGGTGGCCGCGTCTGTATGGGCGGTGGACTCCCCGCTCCCGGCCGACATGGCCTACGTGGCGTCCGGGGCGTCGATGATGGGGCTTGATCGGGTGCCGCATCCGGCGCTCAGCGCGTCGGCCACGCCCTACCAGCGTCGCATGAACATGCCGTGGTCGGCTGCCGCGTTCGACGACGAAGGGCCTGCGCATATGGTGATGCTCGATGCGTTCTTGATCGACAAGCAGGAGGTTTCGAACCGGCACTACGGGGAATTCATGAAGGCGACCCGGCATCCGGCGCCCGCCTATTGGGACGACCCGCGGTTGAACACACCGGAGCAACCCGTCGTCGGGGTCAATTGGTACGACGCCAAGGCCTACTGCGAATGGCGTGGGAAGCGACTGCCTACGGAGGCGGAGTGGGAAAAAGCCGCGCGGGGACCCGCAGGCTCCCTCTACCCCTGGGGCAACACCTTTGACGAGACGCGGGTTAATTTCGGGAAGCGGGCGGACGCAACGGCGCCGGTGACGGCCTATCCGCAAGGGGCCAGCTACTACGGGGTTCTGAATATGGCGGGCAACGTCTTCGAGTGGGTCGCCGACTGGTATGACCCGCACTACTACGGGCGGCATGACACCAGCGTGAATCCGACCGGCCCGGCCAAGCCGATCTGGCTGGGTGGTACGGGAACCTACGTCGATCGGCTGACCGTGGGGGAGAAGCGCGTGATCCGCGGCGGGTCCTGGATCGCACCGGAGGGCACGACCCGCGCGACCCACCGGTTTTGGAACCACCCCCTCAACAACAGTTACGGCGTGGGGTTGGGATTCCGCTGCGCGCATACCGCACCGCCCGAGATCGAAGCACGGTTGCGAGATGCCAGCATCGAGGCCTACGTCAAAATGGGCCGGGAGCAGTATGAGGAGGCGCGGCGGATCGTGCAGCGTGGTTTGGAGATCGACCCGGTCAATCCCGAACTGCTCGAGCTTCGTCACTTGATCGATCGCTCGCTGGGGAAGGGCTAGCGCATCAAGTGCGGATGAAGGAGTCATGCCATGACAACCTCCACTGATCGAAATGTCGGGCCGGTCCTCTTGGGGGCGCTGCTGATCGTCAGCGCTTGGAGCGGGGTTGCGGTCGCGGGGCCGATCGAACGATCGGCCCACCCGCACCCCGAGGCGGCTCAGGTGGTGCATGAAGCGGAGCATGCGGTCGATCACGCGTGGGAGACGTATCACAAGGCGGCGCTGGGGGGCACCATCGCCTCCCCTGTGCTCCAAACGGAAATCGAACAGCATTTGCACGAGGCACGTGCGTTGGTGCCCCGCGCACAGTCGGCCGCGGAACGGGGCGATCTTCGGGAGGTGGAAGGCTTGGTCGAGCAGATCAACACGCATACCAATGCCGCCATCGTCGGCAGTCTGGAGCACAAGAAATGACACACCATCATGCGGAGTCGAATCGGATGCGTCGCATGGGCTGGCTGGTTCTCGTGCTGGGATTGAGCGTGGGCGGGCCGCAGGGGGTAATGGGCGCCGCGCCGGAGCTTGACGCCGTCCCAATGGTCACGATTCCGGCGGGCCCGTTCAAGATGGGCAGCGTGCCTGGCAAGGGGCGCGACGACGAGCGGCCACAGCGCGATGTGTACCTGGACGTGTTCGCCATCGACCAAGTCGAGGTCACCAACAAACGGTATCTGGCCTTCGTGAAGGCCACGGGACATCGGAATCCCCCGAGCCCCTACGGCAATGGGATGCTGGTGTCGGCTAAGGGCATCGAGCAGCTCCCGGTCGTCCAGGTTACCTGGTATGACGCGAAGGCCTACTGCAGCTGGACCAAGAAGCGGCTCCCGACCGAAGCGGAATGGGAAAAGGCGGCACGGGGCACAGACGGCCGGGTGTATCCCTGGGGCAACGATCCGCCCACGCTGAAACGCGCGCTCTTCGACGTGGAGTGGGACGGCGAGCATACGATGCGTCCGGTCGGGACCACGCCGGGTGGCGATTCCCCCTATGGGGTCAAGGACATGTCGGGAAATGCCCGTGAGTGGGTGGAAGATTGGTACGACCCCGAGTACTACAAGCAGGCACCGGATCGGAACCCGACCGGTCCGACGAAGGGCGTGGTTCGCAGCATCCGCGGGGGATCGTGGCACAGTCCCCACTGGGACATCGGGGCGGCAGCCCGCGGCCGCGGCGGCTTTGCCTTGCAGACTCATGGGACGGGGTTTCGTTGTGCACGGACGCTTGATGAGGCTGGAGCGCAGAAGTAGGAGGCAGCGATGAAGATCATCGTAAGCGGCGCCACCGGATTCATCGGGGAAGCACTCTGCGGTCGTCTCCAGGCCGCCGGCCATCGCGTGGTGGCGCTGACGCGTGATCTGGATCGGGCCCGCCGGCGACTCGGCCCGAGTGTCGACCTCTTCCGGTGGGATGGGCCTGACGCCGGCCGTTGGGAGCGGACACTGGAGGATGCCGACGCCATCGTGAATCTGGCGGGGGCCCCCATCGCCGCGGGGAGGTGGACGGCCGCGCGCAAACAGCTCCTGGTGCAGAGCCGCGTGACGGCTACCCGCCGACTTGTCGATGCCCTCTCGCTGTATGGGCGCCGTCCCGTGGTGTTCGTGAGTGCCTCGGGCATTGGGTTCTATGGGGCAAGCGACACGGCGCTGTTTGATGAAACGGGGCCGAAGGGAACCGGATTTCTGGCGGATCTGTCCGCAGCATGGGAAGCCGAGGCTCAACGGGCCGACACGTTCGGTGCCCGCGTGGTTCGGGTTCGGATCGGCATGGTACTTGAGCGTGACGGCGGCGCGCTGCCGAAAATGCTCCTCCCCTTTTATCTCGGCATGGGCGGCCCGATTCTTCCGGGTACGCAGTGGGTCTCCTGGATCCATCGCACGGACTTGATCGAACTCATTCGCTGGGCGGTATCCACTCCGACGGTTTCGGGTCCCCTCAATGCCGTGGCACCGGGGGCCGTGCAGATGACGCAGTTGTGCCACAGCGTGGGACGTGCTCTGCATCGCCCCTGCTGGCTTCCGGTCCCCCAGGTGGCCGTTCGGGTTGGACTCGGCGAACTCGGCACCCTGCTGACCACGGGGCAACGGGTGGATCCGGCCCGGGCGCGCGCGCAGGGGTTCGTGTTCCGGTATCCGGATGTGGAGTCGGCCATGCAGGCTATTTTGCGCCGGGGGTTCCACGAGGCTTCGCGCGCACCGATGAGCGGAGATGCCGGAGCGGCGGTGGGAAAGGAGGTCGAGCGATGAGGCGATATCTCGCTCTGGGGCTGTGCGTGCTGGTGACGGCCAGCGGGATCTTCCTCGCTTCGGTGGAGGGAGCCGTTCGGCCGCAGCAAGGCGGAGAACCGAGCCTGAGGGTCGGTGACCGGCTGCCGGACGTGCCGCTGGTCGGGGTCGGCGGACAGTCCGTCATGCTGACCGAATCGTCCGGACGCGTGAAACTCATCAGCGTGGTGCCTCAGCTCAATACGCCGGTCTGCGATGAGCAGACGCATCAGCTCAGCGAACAGAATGGGGGCTTGGATCGGCAGGTCGAGCTCATCACGCTCAGCACCAACACCGCCGACGATCAGGCTCGGTTCGCCAAGAAGGCGAAGATCGGCAACATCCGGTTTCTGTCTGACGCACCGGCCCACGGGTTTGGCAAACAGTCAGGCTTGTTGCTGCCGATGTACGGCATTTTGCAGCGCGCGGTGATCGTGGCCGACGGCGAGAACATCGTGCGGTACGTCCAGTTGGTGCCAATGGGAGAGGTGCCGAATTTCGCGGCGGTGTTCGAGGCCGTTCGTCAGGTACTCCGCTCCGTGCGGTGAGGACGATATGGAAACGGGCCTGCGCTACTTCCAGACGCTCGCGGCAGGGGTGCTGATCGGCAAGATCGCCCTGCTCTCGTTCGTGGTGGCTCCGATGCTGGCGGCCCAGTTGGACCGCCCGACGTTTGCCCGTGTCGTGCGGCGGCTTTTTCCGGCCTACTACGCCATGGGCATGGGCGCGGCAGGTGCGGGTCTCCTGGCGGTGGCGGGACTCGGCGTCCTGCTCGGGCCTCGCCCGGTGACCGGGTTGTCGGCCGGGCTTTGGCTGCTGGTGCTGGCGGCCGAGTGGTATTGCCGATCCTCCCTCACCCCGCGGAGCAATCGCTTGCGCGATGAGCTGAAGCAGCAGGAGGAGCACGGTGCGGTCTCCCCTGCCCTTCAGGCCGAGTGGGAGATGCTGCATCGCCGATCGTTGTGGCTCAATTCCTTGGTCCTGGTCATTGGGCTGTGTGTGCTCGGACTCATTACCTTCATGTCATTGCAAGGAGGTGTGTGATGCGAAGCAGGTGGCGAGCAACGAGGGCGCAGCGGGTGGCGCGGGTGGCTGTGGCGGGGGTTGCGGCGGTCGGGCTGCTGTTGCTCCAAATGGGGTCGCCGGCGGAGGCGGTGTCTGGTGGCGATCCGGCGGTTCCCCCTGGGGTCATCGGTGTCTCCTTGCATGTCGGAGCGGAGCGGGTCGGCGATCCGGCCGTGCTCTACATTGCGATGGTGCACCCGGAGGGGCCGGCGCAGAAGGCGGGGTTGTCGCACGGCGACGAAGTAACCGCCGTCGATGGGCAGGCGGTCACGGGCAAGACGTACGAACAGGTTGCACTGATGATTCGAGGTGACGTCGGCAGCAAGGTGACCTTGTCGATCAAGGGCGAGAGCGGGGCGAAAGAGGTGTCGGTGCCCCGTGTGGCGGGTGATTCGCTGTACAAGGGTGGAATGCCGGCCCATGGCGGGACGACCCGGTGAGGCAGGCATGCCGAGTACCTTGTATGACGTCCCGATCGAGGCGCTCGCGGAGCGTGAACGGTGGCACCGGTGGTGGCACAGCGGAACGGACGTGCGTCTGGTCGGAAGCGGCTGTTTCCTCGGCGCGTTGGTCCTGGCTGCCTATGGCGCGCTGCGCTGGCCCCACGCGGTGCAGGTATTCGGGGCGACGGTTGACGGCCCGAAGGCCACGCTGCTGTGGGCGGTGACGTTAGGATTGCTCTTGGGCATGGGGTACGGATTGACCTTTCAACAACGGTGGGGATGGGACCTGGCGGTGACGACGATGGGATTTCTCACGGTGAGCGAAAGCATGAATACGGCGGTTTCCGGAGTGACGTTCGCGGGAGTCGGGGCCCTGCTGGTGCTCGTGCTCTTGGCGGCGTATCTGCTCTGGCGGCGGGATGTGGTCCCGGCGATCGACGAGACCACATCCTCCGGACGGTCGCGGCGAGGAAGGCGAAGATAGACGAGGCACGCCTTCCTTGGGCGGGAGTGAGGCATCGGGACTGGGCTGCCGGTGGCTCACTCCCCTCCCTCGAGGCCTCGGGAGAGAAGGAGCGCAGCGCGTGAATCGACCACGTTCGACGAGCCTGAGCGGATCGGCTGTTCTGGTACCAATCTTGGTGCTGGCGTGGGGTGGGGATCCGGCCCTCGGAGAGGGGCCGACGACGGACGCCCCGGCTCTCAGCGCGGGGCAGGTGCTTCCTCCACTTTCGCGGGCCAAGATCCATCTGGCTGCCGGCGACTATCGGCGGGCCTTGGAAGCTTGTCAGCAGGAGATCCAGGAGCGTCCTTCCGCGGCCAGCTACACGTTCCTGACCTATGTGTATCATGCCCCGGACGGCTATTTGGAGCACCTGTCGGCTCACGAACGCTGGGGTACGGTGGAATGGGTATATTGGAATCTTGCCTACCGTGACGCCCAGGATCTGGTGGATCCGCCGGGCGGGTTGGCCCGTATGGCCAAGGAAATGATTCAGGAGAGCGTCCGGCACCAGGCCGACATGCACGCGGCGATGGCGACCCGATTGGACGCCGCGATGACGGAAGGACTGTGGCACCAGCAAAAAGTGTGGCGGGAGTCCGCTCCCGATCGGTGGTAGGCCGGAGTGCCGAACGAATGGCTGTGGTGACCCACGGTGTGCACGACGGGGTGGGAGCGTCGCGACTCCGCACGGCGCTCCCCACGAGGAGGATGGGCGACTGCGATGGGCTCACAGTTGGCCCGTCCCCTCGGTTTTTTTGATGGCGGCTCGGCGGGCCCGGAGAGATCCCGTGTGGGCCATGGGGTCCTCTGCCCCCGCCCGGTGACAGGAGGCGCATGACGGCGCGGCGTGTGATCTGGTTTCGGCGAGACTTGCGGGTGACCGACAATCCGGCGCTCGCCTCCGTCCTGGCGGAGCCCGGCGCCGTCGTGCCGGTGTTTATCTTCGACCGCCCCCTGTTGGCCTCAAAGGTGTTCGGAGACGGCTGCGTCGCGTTCATGTTGGATTCGCTCCGGGACCTGGCCGACGCACTGGGGAGGGCCGGGATGCCGCTGCAGTGGCGTGTGGGAGATCCGCGAGAGGAAATCCCGCGTCTCGCCAGAGACCTGAAGGCCGAGGCTGTCTGGTGGAACCGAGACTATGAACCCGGGGCGGTTGCCCGTGATCAACATGTGAGCCGGGCCTTGGCGGAACAGCGGATCTGTGTGCGAACCTGCAAAGATCATCTGGTGTTCGAGCCGGATCAGTTGCGCAACGTCAGCGGCCAGCCGTTTCAGCGCTACAGTGCGTTTCGGACCGCATGGTGGAAGCAGTGGCATGCCGAGGCCGTGCGATCCCCCGGCGGCGGACTTCCCCTGGTGGCCGCACGAGCTGCGGCTCCCGCACCGTTCCCCCTCCCCTCCGCCCAGGATCTGGGATACGACACCGTGATACCCTGGATGCGCGGCGGCGAGCAGGCGGGCGCGGCGCGCCTCCGCGCCTTCGTCGGGGGGGCCCTGCATCGGTATGTGACGGGGCGCAACCGACCGGGTTCCGACGAGACCTCCATCTTGTCGCCGCACTTTCGGTTCGGGACGCTCAATCCGCGGACCGCCATTCGCGCGGCGCTGGAGCGTCTGCACGGCGGTGGCGCGGTCTCACGGCCCGATGTATATACCTGGATCGACGAGTTGATCTGGCGGGAGTTCTTCCACCATGTGATGGCAGGTTTCCCGCATGTGGCGGACGGCCCGTTTCGTCCGTCGGCCTCGGTGGCGCCGGCTCGCCGGCCGGACGATCTCGCGCGCACGTTGTTCCGGGCTTGGTGCGAGGGGCGTACGGGCTACCCATTGGTCGATGCCGGGATGCGTCAACTGAATCAGACGGGATGGATGCATAACCGTGTGCGTATGGTCGTCGCGTCGTTTCTGGTCAAGGACCTCCGGCTAGATTGGCGGTGGGGCGAGCGGTACTTCATGGGTCGGTTGGTGGACGCCGATCTGGCGGTGAACAACGGCAACTGGCAATGGTGCGCGTCCACGGGGACGGACGCGATGCCCGGCTACCGCATCTTCAATCCCACGTTGCAAGGGAAGAAGTTCGATCCCGACGGTGCCTACGTCCGTCGCTACGTGCCGGAACTGGCGAAGGTGCCCACAGCCGCCATTCATGCGCCATGGGACATGAGTCGAGACTTGCAGGAACGGGCGGGATGCCGGATTGGGGCGGACTATCCCCGTCCGATCGTGGATCACGAACGAGCCCGGCGGGAGTATCTGGAATTGGCCGGGGCCGAGCGAGGCCGTGCTCATGACAACTAAGCCGCTGCCGATCAGATTGGGGATCAGCCAGTGCCTGCTCGGGGAGGCCGTCCGCTATGACGGTGGCCACAAGCGGGACACGTTCCTTGTGGATGTGTTGGGGCCCCACGTCGAGTGGGTCCCGGTCTGTCCCGAGGTCGAAGCCGGATTGGGCACACCGCGAGAGGCTATGCGCCTAGTCGGCACACCCGAACACAGTCGGTTGGTTACGATACGATCCAAGATCGACCACACCGAGGCGGTCGTACAGTGGGGCGCGGCCCGAGTGCGAGAACTGGAAGAGTTGGCGCTCTCCGGCTACGTGTTCAAGAAGGATTCGCCCAGTTGTGGAATCGAACGGGTGCGGATCTTCAATGCCCACGGGATGCCGGCCATGCGAGGCGCAGGCCTGTTTGCCCGTGCGTTCCACGCACAGTTTCCCTTGACGCCGGTCGAGGAAGAAGGGCGGTTGTGCGATCCCGCCCTGCGGGACAACTTCATCGAGCGCGTGTTCGCCTATCACCGCTGGCTGTGCCTGACTGAGGAGGGGTTGACCCGGCAGCGCTTGATTCAATTCCACACGATCCACAAGTACCTGCTCTTGGCGCACAGTCCTCAACACTATCGGATGTTGGGCTCGCTCGTGGCGGAGTTGCGCGGGCGCGTGCTTCGCGACGTGGGGCAACGTTACGGGGCCTTGTTCATGGCGGCGCTGTCGAAGCATGCGACGGTCCGGAAACACGTGAACGTGCTCCAGCATTTGATGGGCCATTGTCGTCGGCAGTTGACCGCCGCGCAAAAACGGGAGCTGATGGACGTGATCGACGACTACCATCGGGGCATGCTCCCCCTGATCGTGCCGATGACCTTGGTTCGCCACTATGTCCGCCTCTTCGAGGTGCCGTATGTGCGAGACCAGGTGTATTTGAATCCCCATCCGAAGGAATTGATGTTGCGCAATCATGTGTAACCGTTGAGTGAAACTCAGAGAGGACCTCGAACGATGACGACGACACGCGGCGTGATTTTGGTCGGCCATGGGGGCATTCCGAAGGACTGCCCTCAGGATCTTGTGACGCGGTTAAAACGATTGGAGGCTCAGCGGCGTGCCGCTCACACCCCGGCCAGCGCGGAGGAGCTGGAACTGGATCGGAAGATCCGCCATTGGCCGAGGACGAAGGAAACCGACCCGTATCAGGCAGGATTGGAGGCGGTCGCCGCAGCCTTGCGCCCGACGCTGAACGGCGATCTCTTTGCCGTGGCCTACAACGAATTTTGCGCGCCGACGCTGGAGGAGGCTGCCGGTGACCTCATGCGGCAGGGGGCTCGGCATATTGCCGTGATTACCACCATGTTCACGCCAGGGGGGTCGCATTCCGAGGTGGAAATCCCGGAAATCCTCGCCGACCTGCGCGCAGCCCACCCGGAGACGACGTTCCAATACGCCTGGCCGTTCGATTTGAACCTCATGGCGGGCACGTTGGCGACACAACTGAATCGGTTCCGATCATGACACTGTCGACCACTCTGGGCCCCCCTCATCCGGCCTCTGTTGAAGTGTCGCGCGTCCGTCGGGCCTTGGCTATGGGCGCTGACATTCGGATGTTTGGCTGGGCGTTGGCCTTGTCCGGCGTGGTCGATGTGGTTTGGATTCTGTCCTACCCGGCGTATGCGTTGAAGGTGTTCGGGACGACCTTCACGGGCTGGGCCGGTTGGGCCGTGAAAATCCAGCATCCGCTGATCCATTGGGCGATCGGCTATGGGTTTGCCCGTGCCAGGCGATGGGCCCTTTGGGCGTATCTGGCCTATCTTGCCGTGGCGTGTCTGAGCGAAACGGTGACTCAACTCGTGGACGACTGGCATTCGGTTCGGCTCTCCATGATGGCGGTGAGTGTCGTGTGCGGCGGGTATCTATGGAGCCGACGGCATGTGCTGACCTAGAGGGGCCCGTGCCAGCGGAACGGATATGATGATGTGGGGGATCTGGCGACAGGTGCTTCGCGGGGAAGCGCGGGGCCCGGCATCGTTGCCCGGCGGGAGTGGATGCTCATCCCGATGGGGTGCTCAGACCCGGGCGGTCTCCCTTGGCCACAATGGGATGGCGGACGTGAGGTCCCGGTGTCGTCGGTTGGCGCTCAGTCGCCGATGGCGGTGCGTTCTCGTGGTGCTCGCCCTCCAGGTTCTCTGCGTCACGGATGGCGTCCGATCCGCAGTGATCGAGGGCGTACAATTTCCCACTGTCTCGAGCAGCCGTTCGCTCTCGCTTCCGTTGCGCGGCGTCGGGCTGGCCAAGTATCTGCGCGTCATCAAGGTGTATGTGGCGGCACTCTACCTGGATCCGACCGTCTCGCCCGAGCGAGTCCTGGAGGACGTGCCGAAAAGGCTTGAACTGTCCTATCTCCGGCCGCTGAAGGCCCAAGATTTTGCCCGCGCTGCGGAGACGGTGCTGCCTTCCAACGTCTCTCCCACGAACATGGCCGGGATTCGCACGCGGGTCGAGCAGCTCCATCGGCTGTTTCAGGACATCGAGCCGGGCGATCGCTACAGCCTGACCTACGTGCCAGGTGTCGGTACCGAACTTGCGCACAACGAGAAGGTCAAAGGTGTGATCCCGGGGGAGGATTTTGCGGCGGCCTATTTCTCCATTTGGCTTGGGCCTGATCCGATCAGCCCCAGCCTGAAGGATGCTCTGCTCGGTGTGGAGAAATAGATGGTCCGGAACGCGCTTGCCGCATCCGATCCCGCCGTCGTGTCGTAGGACAAAGGAGGAGGAGCCGTGGTTTCGCCGGCACGGGTGGCCTTGTTCAAAGACACGTATCAGCGGTTGACGGCGCAGTCGCTCGATAGCCTCCACGATCTCTACAGCGCCGAGGTGGTCTTCGAGGATCCGTTTCACCGTGTTGAGGGCCTCGCGGCCCTTCGGCGCTACTTCGAGGCGCTCTACCGTGAGGTGCGGTCTTGCACGTTCGCCTTCGAGCGCGAATGGGTGGACGGGGACCACGTCATGTTGCTGTGGACAATGTCGCTCCAGCATCCCCGTTTGAACGGCGGGCTGTTGATCCGTGTCCCGGGGACCACCCATCTGCGCTTCGACGAGAAGGTCGTCTACCATCGCGACTATTTCGACGGGGGCGCCGTGCTCTATGAGCATGTGCCGCTGATCGGCTTCCTCGTGCGGGCCGTCAAGAGGCGGATGTCATGAGGCGGTGTGCGGTGAAGGGACGGCGGGTCTGGGTGACTGGTGCGTCGACCGGAATCGGCCGGGCGATTGCGGAAGAGCTGTTGCGTCGAGGGGCTCATGTGGCTCTGTCGGCTCGGTCACAGGATCCCCTCGAGACTCTTGCGGGCTCTTGGGGAGCGGATCGTGCGTTGGTCCTGCCGCTTGACGTCACAGATCGTGCCGCCACGATCGAGGCGCTCGAGCGTGTGCGCCGTCAGTGGGGTGGCTTGGACATGGCGGTACTGAACGCCGGGACTTGTGAATACGTCGACGTGGCACGATTCGACAGTACGATCTTCGAGCGCACCATGCGCACCAATGTCTTGAGCATGGTGTATGGCGTGGAGGCCGCCTTGCCGCTCCTCCGCCAGTCGCCCCGCCCTCATCTCGTCGGGATGAGCAGCACGGTGGCCTGGCGGGGGCTGCCCCGAGCAGAGGCCTATGGTGCTTCCAAGGCAGCCATCAAGAATTTTCTGGAAGCGTTGCGGGCCGATCTGGCTCCGGAGGGCATTCCGGTCTCCATCATCTACCCGGGATTCGTCAAGACGCCGCTCACGGATCGCAACGATTTCCCCATGCCATTCAAGATCGAAGCCGATGAGGCTGGTCGGCGGATCGTCGAGGGCATCGAACGACAAGTGCTCGACCTCCACTTTCCGAAGCGGTTCAGCATTCCGTTCAAGGTGCTGACGCTACTTCCTCCCCGGCTCTATCTGGCGGTGTGTCGACGGATGGTGCGGCCCACATGAAGATCGCCATTGTCGGTACAGGCATCTCGGGACTTGTGGCCGCGTATCTGCTGCAGCGGGAGCATGACATTGTGGTCTTCGAGTCCAATACGTATGTGGGAGGACATACCCACACGGTTCCTGTCGAGTGGGAGGGGGCGACCTATCCCGTCGATACCGGATTCATCGTGTTCAACGACTGGACCTATCCGCACTTCCTACGGCTCCTGCAGCGGTTGGGCGTTGCGTCCCAGCCCAGTGCGATGAGTTTCAGTGTACGGTGCGATGCCACCGGACTGGAATACAACGGGACGTCCATCAATGCCCTCTTCGCGCAGCGTCGCAATCTGTTCCGGCCGTCCTTTTACCGGATGATCCGCGATGTGCTGCGATTCAATCGGATCGCACCAGGTTTGTTGGCGCGCGTCGATGTCCAGACCACGTTGGGGGGCTATTTGCACGCCGGGCGGTATTCCGAAGAGTTCATCCGGCATTATCTCATTCCAATGGGGGCCGCCATCTGGTCGGCCAGTACCGACGATGTTCGTGCGATGCCGATCCGGTTCTTCGTTCAGTTCTTTCACAATCACGGCATGCTGTCGGTGGATCAGCGCCCGGTGTGGCGGGTGGTGCGCGGGGGGTCCTACCGCTATGTCGAGGCACTCACGGCGGGTTTTCGCGATCGAATCCGAACCCAGACTCCCGTTCGGAGCATCGGTCGGACGGCTACGGGTGTGATGGTGACGTCGGACGAGCGGTTGCCCGACGGGCAGGTCCAGCGCCGGGTGGAGCGATTCGATCACGTGATTCTGGCTGTGCACAGTGATCAGGCCCTGGAGTTGCTCGAACAGCCGACCCCGGTCGAGCGCGACATTTTGGGTGCCATTCCCTACCAGCACAATGAAGCGGTGCTCCATACCGATACCGCGTTGCTTCCACGGCGGCGGCTTGCGTGGGCCAGTTGGAATTATCACCTGTCTGCCTGCCCCACCGATCCTGTGGCCGTGACCTATCACATGAATCAATTGCAGGGGCTGCAGGCTCCCGCGGAGTTCTGCGTGACCTTGAACCGCACCCATGCCATCGATCCGGCCAAAGTGCTGCGCCGGATCGGTTACCATCATCCGCGATTCACGGCGGCGGCTGTGGAGGCACAAGCCCGACATGGGGAGATTTCCGGGCGGCATCGGACATCCTACTGCGGAGCGTATTGGACGTACGGTTTTCATGAAGATGGGGTGAACAGCGGGTTGGCCGTATGCCGGGCGCTTGGGACGGAATGGCCGTCATGAACAGCGCGATTTACGAGGGAAGGGTCCGGCACCGCCGGTTCAGGCCGGTCCCCCATGAGTTCCGATCTCGACTCTTCATGATGTATCTCGACTTGGCCGAACTGTCGGACGTGTTTGCGGGTCGGTGGTTCTGGTCGGTCGATCGCTCCAACCTGGCGGCGTTCCACCGTCGTGATCATGCAGGGGATCCTGCGGTGCCGCTCGATCAATATGTGCGGAATCTCGTGGAGCGAGACACGTCCCGGCGTCCGACAGGGCCGATCCGGATGCTCACCCACTTGCGGTATGCCGGCTACGTATTCAATCCGGTCAGTTTTTACTTCTGCTACGACGCGTCTGGTCACCAAGTCGACACCATCGTCGCCGAGATCACCAACACGCCGTGGGGAGAACGTCACTGCTACATTCTCGGTCCGGACGCCAACCTGGGGACACCTCGGCGGCGGCGATACCACTTGGACAAGGTCTTTCACATTTCCCCGTTCTTGGACATGAATCTCCGATATCGGTGGCTGTTCACGGAGCCGTCTTCGGTGCTGACGGTCCACATGGAAGACTGGCAGGATCAGCGTGCCGTGTTCGATGCCACGATGACCCTTCATCGGCGGGAACTGACGGGCTCTGCCTTGGCCCGTGTGATAGTGCGCTATCCCATGATGACCGGCCAAGTCATCGCCGGCATTTACTGGCAGGCTTTCAAACTCTGGCTCAAGGGTGTACCGGTGTACGACCATCCTCGAACTCGACAGGAGGCGTCGCCGCTGGCGACGAACGAACCCAGACCATGAACCATACAGTGATGGCCAGCGAACACACTTCAGCGGGAGCCCCGGCTTGTGGCGGGGGGCGGTTGCCCTTCCTGGTACGGATGGCTCGGCTTGCCCGCCCGCTGGTGTGCGAACGACTATCGCGTCTGTCGCACGGGGGGCTCACGCTCATCGATGGGACGCACCGACGGACCTTCGGGGCCGCTGGGGCGGCCTGCCCGCTTCAGGCGACGATCACGATTGCGGATCCTCGGGCCTATCTGGCCGTGGCGCTGGCCGGGTCCGTGGGCGCCGGGGAGGCGTATCGGCAGGGATGGTGGACGGCCGACGATCTCACCACCTTGGTTCGCCTGTTCGTGGTGAATCGGGATCTCCTCGATGGGATGGAACAGGGCCTTGCCCGGGTCTCCCGCCCAGTGCTCAAGATGCTGCATGGCCTCCGATGGAATACTCGTGGCGGGAGCCGACGAAACATCTCCGCTCACTATGACTTGGGCAACGAATTCTTCACGCTGATGTTGGATGACACGATGATGTACTCGTGTGCCTTTTTTGCGCAGCCGGACCTGTCGTTGGCGGATGCGTCGCGGGCGAAGAACGACCTGATTTGCCAGAAGCTTCGCTTGTCTCCGTCCGACCACCTGCTCGAGATCGGGACAGGATGGGGTGGGTTCGCTCTGCATGCGGCCTCGCGCTACGGTTGCCGGGTGACCACAACGACGATCTCGCGCCGGCAGCATGAGTGGGCCGTGCGCCACGTCGCGGAGGCGGGGTTGGCTGACCGCGTGACGGTGCTCATGACGGACTATCGAGATTTACCGGCACTGGGGCAGCGGTTCGACAAGGCCGTATCCATTGAAATGATCGAGGCCATTGGGCATCGGCAGTATGGGGAGTTTTTCCGTGTCTGCGCCGACCTCCTGACTGCCAGCGGGCAGCTTCTGGTCCAGGCTATCACCATTGATGAGCGATTCTATGCCCGCGCGACCCGGTCCGTGGACTTCATCCAGCAGTTCATTTTCCCCGGCAGTGGTATTCCTTCCGTCAACGCCTTGGTCGGTGCGTCGGCTCAGTGCAGCGATCTTGCGGTAGTTCACCTCGACGCAATCGGAGCCCACTATGCCCCGACCTTGCGAGCGTGGCGGGCTAACCTCGATCGGGCTCGTCCCGCGGTCCGCGCCTTGGGTTATACCGAAGAGTTTCTGCGCCTGTGGGAGTTCTACCTCTGCTATTGCGAAGGCGGGTTCCGGGAACGTGCCATCGATACCGTCCAGTTCCTGTTCAGCAAGCCGGGCTGGCGAGCGTCATGCCCGGGAGGCTGAGCGTGGCTCTCAATGCCGTCTCCTTCCAAACGGCATGGGTGGCGTGCGTGGTCGGTGCGGCGTGGGGACATCCGTGGGTCGGACCGGCCGTCGTTCTGGGTGCCCTCGCTCTCCACGCCTGTCTCGTGCACGATCCGGGGCGGGCCTTGGGGGCGGCGCTTCTCATTGGGCTGGCCGGGTTCCTGGTCGACAGCGTGCTCGGTATGTTGGGGATCCTGCAGTTTGTTGACGGGATGGACTCCGATTGGCTCTGTCCCCCTTGGCTGGTGGCATTGTGGATGGTCTTTGCCACGACTCCGGAGTTCTCGCTCCAATGGTTGTGCGGCCGACCCCGGCTTGCTGCCGCCTTCGGGGCCGTGGCCGGACCAGCAAGCTATCATGTGGGAGCGAGTCTCGGCGCCTTGCGCATCGGGGAACCTGCGGTGATCAGCCTGATGACCCTCGCCTGTGTCTGGGCCCTGGTTCTTCCCTTGATGATGGAGGGCGTGGGAACTTCCATGAGGGCGATGGCGTGGCGCGGCGGCCCGGGCTAGAGGCCGCGCGTGGAGCGGCACTGTTCCAGTGAGGGGCAGGGCGGTATCGTCCGGCCCACACTCTGGGGGGTGAGCCCCATAATGGTCAGCGCTGGCTCGCCGAGCAGTGCAGGAGGGACATACAGAGGGGATACATCGTTCCACACGGTGGTGCCGGCACCGGCTGTTCCGAGCGCCTGGTCGGCAGCCGCTACCAGCATGCCCGCGTTAATGGTTGTGAGTCCGCTGTATGTGTTCGCTTTGGCGAGGGTCAAGGTGCCGGTGTCGGCTTTGGTCAGGCCGCCGGTGCCGCCCCCTCCGCCAAGCATGACATGCCCGCCGGCGATGAAAGGGTCCTGTCGATAGCGGATCGAAGGCCTGTGGAACAGGGCAGAGCCCAAAGGGATTGCCGCGCGTGAGCGGATTGCCCCGATTCGGCCCCGCCCATGTCCGCGCTCTTCATCCGTGACTCCCTGCAGGCATCCCGGTATACTCCCTGAACATGCTCGAGGGAGAATTTCTGTGACCATGCATAAGCCTGCTGAAGTGGCATCAAGTCGGTCGAAGGCCGACCTCGTTCAGGCGTTTTTCGACACCCAGTCGTTTCGTCATGATCCCGACAAGGGCTTCAAACTGGCCTCCGGCCTCATCAGTCCCGTTTATGTCGATTGTCGCATGTTGATGGCGGACCCCCGGTCCCGCCGGCTCGTGGCGCAGTCCGCATGGGAACATCTGCGGGGACTTCCCGTGGACTGTATCGGGGGGTTGGAAATCGGAGCCATTTCGATTGCCACGACGATTTCCGACTTCGCGTTTGCCGCGGATGCCCGGGCGAATTGGCGTACGTTTGTGGTTCGGAAACAGGCCAAGGATCACGGCACCGGCAAGTTGATCGAAGGCGGCGTTCAGGCTGGCGATCGGGCGCTGATCGTGGATGACGTCCTCACCAGCGGCGGCTCGCTGCTCAAGGCCGTCTCGGCAGCCCGGGCGGCCGGTCTGATCGTGACTCAGGCGCTGGTGATCGTGGATCGGAAGGAACAGGACGGGCGTGCCAAGGTGGAAGCCGAAGGCGTGTCGCTGATCAGCCTGCTGACCATCGACGACTTGCTGGGGCGGGTCCACGCCGGCGCGCGCGGCTAGGGTTCGCCTACTGGCATTCGTACTGGATGCCCCACCGGTGATCGCGGACGACCTCGTCGGCGCCTTGGACGACGCTGGAAACGCGATCCCGTCCCCTGGCTTCCCCCTCTCGCACAATGCGATAACGGCCCCGGCAGTGTTCGTCGATGAGACGGAGTGCGTCACGACGGAAGGACGAGACCATCGGACCGCGTTGAGGGACATAGGGATAGGCGGCCACCCCGCCCCGATCGGTCTGTTGCAGGAGTGTCGCGGCTCCGCCACATCCGGAGAGGAGGATGCAGAGGAGCCACCAGCTTGACCGTATTTTCATAGGGTTCGTATCATAGAGGGACGGGAGAAATGCTGACAAGCGTGACGGCGAGATCGGCGCCGTGGACGGGTGAGGAGGGCCAGATGAAGACACGAGCGATACTGCTAGTGGCGATGGGCGTCATGCTGAGCGTCGTGGGGACCTGGCCGTTGGCGGGATGGGCGGCGGATACGTATATACTCTCTGTCCAACAGCTACGGGCCGGGTTGATGAAGGCCCCGACTCCGGCCGCCAAGGGTTTTATTCTGGTCGATGTCCGTAGTCCTGAGGAACACGCCACCGGATTCATTCCCGGCACCGATCGGAACATCGATTTCCGCGAATTGAAGAGCCGGCATCGTGAACTTGGCGCGGACGTGGACGACCATATCGTCGTGTATTGCCAGTCGGGGCATCGGAGCGGCATTGCGGCCGAGACACTGGCAAACTTGGGCTATCGATTCGTCTACAACGTCAGCGGAAGCCTGAATGCCTGGATGGAGGCCGGGTATCCCGTCGAGCGTGGGCGCTAGCAAGGTGAGGTGTCGCCTCGTACGGGTATTCGCGTGGCCGGACCCGGATGATGGCCGGAGCACCCCTCGGCTGAATCACTCTCTCCCCTTGTCCGCGGCTCCTGGCCCCGTTCTGGGGGTGATGGCGATCACGGTCGGGAGGGGAATATGAATGGCCGGCGCCGTCCCATCGACGATGGCGCGCCAGGGTTGTTCGCCTGTCGCTTTCGCTGACTGCCCGAGGATTTTCGTTCCCAACATCAGATCTGATGAGGAGCCCCCATCCATGGCCATGACTTGCTGGAGCCAGGGCAAGGTGGCTCGCACGCAGTCGCCCATTCCAAAGAGACTTGCGGCCGTCACGGTCTTGATCACATACACATACCCCGTCCCATCCTCGGCCACCAATGTTTGTTGAGCCCGTTTCCCGGATTGGCGCACACGTAACTTCCCCTGGCGATCCACGAGCATCAGCGCCTGTGCGGCCTCCCGATAGGGAGGCGCATCGCCAGGAAAGGGGTCGGCCGCGAGATCCAGGATGCGGGCGCGCCGCGCTCCCGGCACCACCGGTTCTGCCACGAACAGCCCCTGCCATTGTCCGTGGCGTTTGGCATTCAGCGGGGTACCATTCTTGTAGAGCAATCCCATATACGAGAAATCTTCGAAGAACAGGCCCGCGTTGAAGAGGAGCGCGGCACCGGTTCGGTGGCGCCACTCCGTCATGGTGGCCGGACCGGAGAGGCCTTCGTCACGAAACTGATGGACCGAAAAGGCAAACCGTTCAGGGTCGATCCGGACCACCACGGCGGAGACGTCTTCCGCACAGGCCGTGCCGGGGGCCCACATCGTGATGGCCAATCCCTCCGCGAGGGCTTCCCACGGGGCGGCCATTACGGTCAGGGGCGGCCACGCCATGAGGAGGAGGAGGGCGATCATCACGCCTATGCTCGCGCTTGTCCCGCTGCCTGTCAGACGATCTGACAAGGCGGTGGGTGTGACGCTGGTGACCTGGAAGCCAAGCTTCAACATGTAACCAAGACGCGCGGCCAGGATGGCACCGTGGGTGATAGGGCCGGTGCGACACGAAGGCCGAGCGGCCCGCGGGGAAGGTCTCGGCAGTATACGGGTGTCGGCACAGGCGGTCAACGCGCCGGTGGACGGATCATTCGGGCACGGAGGCCCCGGGGGGAGGTGGTTCATTAATGAGACCCCAAAAGATCCCCAGCTCCCGCACCGCCTTCACATAGGCGGGAAAATCAACCGGCTTGACGACGTAGGCGTTGGCCCCCGACGCATAACAGCGCGCGACGTCGAGTTCCTCCCGGGATGAGGTCAGCATCACCACCGGGATGCGATTCAAGTGTTGATCCCCTTTGATGATCTGGAGCACTTCCAATCCGTCCATCTTCGGCATCTTCAGGTCGAGGATAATGAGGATGGGATTGCCCTTCGACCGCGTGGCGAATGGTCCGCGTCGGTAGAGATAGTCCAACACCTCCGTCCCATCTCGGCAGATCGCCACCTTGTCGGCCAAGTGGTCCTCCTCCATGGCGGACAGGGCCAATTCCGCATCGCGCGGGTTGTCATCCGCCAGCAAGATGGGTTTGTAGCCGTCCACTAGGCCGCCTGCTTCAGCGAGACGAAAAAGGTGGCGCCATGGTCCGGTTCACTTGTCGCCCATGTCCGTCCCCCATGGCGGTGCACGATGCGGCGCACATTGGCCAGTCCGATCCCTGTCCCTTCGAACTCTTCGGCTCGATGGAGCCGCTGAAAGACCCCGAACAACTTTTCGGCGTATTTCATGTCGAAGCCCACCCCGTTGTCTCTCACAAACACCACAACCTCCCCCGGCGAGGGCATTTCGACCCCTATCTCAATCTTCGTGTCGGGTCGTGTGCTTGTAAACTTGATGGCGTTGGCGACCAAATTGACGAAGACCTGACGCAGCATAGAGGGGTCCCCTTGGACGGTCGGAAGGGGGGCGATGTTCCACGTGATGGACCGACTGTGGGTGTCCTGCTGCACCCGCTGCAGCACGTCCTTCATCAAGTCGTTGAGGTCCACCCTCGTGGTCATCATTTCCGCCCGTCCCATGCGGGAAAAGCTCAGCAGGTCGTCGATGAGTTGCCCCATTTGTTTGGCGGACTGGGCGATGGTGGTGAGGTAGCGTCGGGCCTTTTCAGAGAGGTCGTTCCCGGCGGCCTTGTCCAGGAGGGCCACGTAGCCGTCAATGTGCCGTAACGGCGCGCGGAGGTCGTGTGAGACGGAGTAACTGAAGGCTTCGAGTTCCTTGTTGGCGGCCTCCAGCTGCTCCCCTCGGCGGAGCAGTTCCTGAGCGACACGCTCGCGCTCCGCAATGTCGTGGCGGATCAGCAGATACACGGATCCCAACAGGACAAATTGGAGCACTGTGGCGGCGGCGAGCAGCCATACGCTGAGCCGGGTGTTTTGGGCTGACACCTCCAGACGGGTGTACAGCGTCGTGTTCTCCGCCTCCGCGATGGTGGCGAGCAACTGGCGCGCGGATTCCAGTTCGCGATTGGCTTCCTTGCCGAAGATGAGCGGGCGGACACCTTGGTAGCCGTGTTTGACCCGTTGGGCGATCCCCGCGCGTTGAATATCGAACAACCGCTGGATCTGGATCTCCAACTGGTGGACGCGTTCCTTCTGTTCCGCATTGGTGTCGGAAAATTCGGCAAAGGTCAGCACGTAGGCCGGGATGAGTTCCGATGCAGTGCGCTGTCCGTCGAGATAACTCTGGTCTCCCGTGACCAGGAATCGTCGGTACGCCCGTTCGGAGTCTTCCAGCATGGCCATCAATTCGTCGACGCCCTTGATGACACGATGGCTCCTGGCATCGAGCTTGGTATTGGCGATCAGGGTGGCGGTCGTGTCGTAGGCCATGATGCTGACGGCCGTGACCAGGACAAACACCAGGCCGAAGCCGACCAACATCAGGCGATGGATCGACCACTGTGCAATCGGCGCGGGTAGGTGCATGAGTATCGTGGTGTCCGGCGCGGACGACTCCGCGCTCGGCAGACAAGATGCCGACGATATTCTAGCAAAGGCCCGGAAGGGGGCAGATTGAATTTGCGTTTTTGACCGAGTGAGGCCCGGCAGGGGGTGGTTAGCCGCCCGGGATGGGCGGGATCGGGACTCCGGTCGCCACCGGACCGGCAACATTGGAGAACATGAGGGTGGCCGCGACGACCCAGTCCATGAACGGCTGGGGGTAGATGCCCATGATAAGCGTGGCGGCAATGGTGACGGTCAGGACCGCTTTCATCGAGCCGGAAATCCGAAGCGGAGATGGATCGATCGGCTCATTGATGTACATCTTCTTGACCACGATCAGGTAGTAGTAGAGAGAGATCACAATATTGATCAAGCCGACGGTAATGAGGGCGTAGAGGCCTTCTTTGATCGCGGCCACGAAAATATAGACCTTTCCGATGAACCCCGCCAATGGCGGGACTCCTGCCAGTGACAAGAGAAACACCAACATCGCGAATGCCAGCAACGGCGAGCGCCGGTTCAGCCCGGCGTAGTCATCGATTTCATCGCTCCCCAACAAGCGGCCGATGGCGATGACGACGGCAAAGGCCCCCAAGTTCGCGAAGAGATACGTCAGCAGGTAGAAAAGAATGGCATCTTCACCCATCTTGGTTCCCGCCGCCAGGCCGATCAGGACGTTGCCGACCTGGGCGATGCCGGAATAGGCCAGCAGGCGTTTGATGTTCCGCTGGGCGATGGCCACGATGTTGGCGTAGGTCATCGAAAGGATGGAGACGGCGATCAGCAGCAGGACCCATTGGGGTTTCAACGAACCCAGCGCCACATAGAACATGCGGAGGAGGATCGCGAAAGCGGCGCCCTTCGGTGCGATGGACAAGAAGGCGGTGACCGGCGTCGGAGCGCCATGATAGGTGTCTGGAATCCAGGAGTGAAAGGGGACCGCGCCGATCTTGAATCCAAGGGCGGCGAAAATGAGCAGGAAGCCGATAATGAGGCCCGGGGTCGCCTTGGCGCCCGCCATGTCCGAGAAGACGAGTTTGCCGGTTTCACCATAGACCAGGCTGATCCCATAAGCCAGCAGACCGGCCGCGAAGACTCCCAAAATGAAGAACTTCACGCCCGACTCGTTGGAGGCGAGGTCCTCGCGAAGATAGGCAACCAGCACATAGAAGCCGAACGTGGAAAACTCCAAGGTGACGAACAACGACAAGAGGTCATTTGCCGAGGCCATGAACAACATGCCGAGTGCCGACATGAGGATCAGGAAGTAGTACTCGCCTCTGAAGAAGCGGAACTTGTCGAGATAGTCCGACGACGCGAGGACCACGAGCGCGGACGCCGCCACGATAAAGATCTTGAAGAAAATGGACAGCCGATCTAGCACGAACATGTTGTGGAAGAGCGCGCCGGAGATGTGGCTGATATCCAACCAGGCCAAACAGGCCAATGTTCCCAGAAGTCCGACGAGACTCAGATTGGCGATGTGGGCCTTCGGCAGACGCGGAAGGGAGAAATCCACGGCCAAGACGACGCACAGCCAGAGGGTGAGGAAAATCTCCGGCAGCATCAACAGGAGGTCTGAGACGGACAGCGAGAGTGTGAAGGTCATGGCCGGAGTGCGCCTCCCATGCTCACCGGTGTCGCTTGAGCGGCCTCAGCCCGGCTGGGGACCGGCGACGGCATGTGTTCGAGTTCGGCCACGGGGACGACCTTGGTAATGCGGCCGATCAGCGGATCGACCCCTGCCCGGACAACCGAATAGAAGTGCCCGGGCATCAGGAAGAAGCCGATGCTACAGGCCATCATGAGGACGAAGGGCACGCGGTCCACTACGCTCAGAGCGTCATGCGTATGCGCATGGTGTTGGTCCATGGCGCCGTAGAAGATGCCGCGCATCATGCGGAAGAGATATCCCATCGTCAGCACGATACCGAGAATAGCGACAATGACCTGGAGCGGGTACTTGTTCCAACTGCCAACGATAATCATCACTTCGGCGAGGAAGTTCACGGTTCCGGGCATGCCGATTGACGCCATACAGCCGACGATGGTGCACCCGGCAATGAACGGCATGCGATTGACGAGCCCGCCCAACGACGGGATATCCCGGGTATGGGTTTGGTCGTAGACCCAGCCGGCCATGGCGAAGAGCATGCTGGTGGCCAGGGCGTGGGCGAACATATAAATCACGGCTCCGCTGAGGCTGATGTAATCGAGGGCGGCCATGCCCAGAAAGACATAGCCCATGTGGCTGGAACTCGAGTATCCGATGACGTACTTCGTATCCCGAGCGTAGAAGGCCACAAACCCACCATAGAGCATGCTGAAGATGCTGAGAATGGCCGCGATCGGCATCAATTCTCGGGTCGCGTCGGGCAGGATCTCAAAGGCCACGCGAATGATCGAAAAATGTCCGAGCTTCATCAGCACCCCGGCGTGCAGCATACTGGTCGCAGCGGGGGCGGCGGCGTGGCCGACCGGAGACCACGAGTGCAGGGGCCAGATGGGTGCGATCGAGGCGAAGCCGAAGAAAATCATGAGCCAAATCAGGGTGGCCAACGGTCCGTCAAAGTGGGCCTTCTCCCGGAGCTCAATGATGTCGAAGGTATTCAGGCCGGAGAACTTGTAGATCAGGAGGATCCCCATCAGGCAGAGCACGGCGAAGGCCGACAGGAAGAGGACGAGCTTCATGGCCGCGTACTCTTTGCTGTTGGATCCGAAATTGAAAATGAAGCCGACGGAATCCCGCTTTTTCAGCCCCTCCGGGTCGGTCATTTCCAGGTACTTCTTGGTATGGCTGCCCCACATGCCGAGGAGGAGGTACATCGGGATGACCGACATCTCATAGAAGAAATACAGGAAGAACAGGTCGAGCGACATGAACACGCCGATGGTTGCCGCGGCCAGGATGAGGATCCAGATATAGAATTGTTTGGCCCGATCCTTCGTGTGCCATTGGACGAAGATGCCGGCGAACAGGAGAATGCACGATGCGAGCACCAGCGGTGTGCCGATGCCGTCCACGCCTAAATACAGCGCGATGCCCAGTTGCTTGGACCATTCGTACTTTTGAACGAATTGGAACCCGCCCTTGGACGGGTCGAAGGCGAAGAAGAGGTAGAACGAGGCCAACAGGCTGATGCCGGCGGCGCCGGCGGCGGTCACCCGAACCATGAGCTTTTGTTTCTCGGGAATCAGAATGAGCGCGAAGGCTCCGAGAAACGGCGCGAAGAGGATGATAAGCAGGACGTAGTCAGCCATGGTGTCGTCAGTCTCGAAGGGTCTTCGGTGTCGTTTCCAATAACGTCAAGGTGCCGCGATCCAGGCGGTCGACCAAGGCCTGCACCGATCCGTTCATGATGCGGAGGAACGGCGACGGGTAGAGGCCGATCCAGAGAATCATGAAGGCGAGTGAGACGCTGATGACCAATTCCCCCATCTTGAGATCCGATACGGCCTGGCTGAGCCCCTTGCCGAGCGGGCCGAGGATCGAGCGCTCGTAATACCACAAGAAATAGGCGGCGCCGAAAATGACGGCGAGTACCGCGATAGAGCCGTACCACCACTTAGCCTTGAAGGCGCCCAACAATACCAGGAATTCCCCGACGAATCCGTTAGTGCCGGGGAGACCGATTGAGGCCAGGCCGATGATCAAGAGGAATGTGGCCAACAAGGGCGCTTGTTTGGCCAGTCCGCCGAAGGACGACAGGTGCGTGCTCTGCCGGCGCGAATACAGGAACCCGGCGACGAAAAAGAGGCCGGCGGTGCTGAAGCCGAGGTTCACCATGGTGAGCAGACTGCCTTGGATCCCCTGAAAATTGAGCGCGAAGACCCCGACTACCACGAAACAGAGGTGGCTGATGCTGCTGAACGCAAGCAGCCGCCTGAAGTCCGGCTGGATCAGCGCGACGATGGCCGCGTAAAGGATGCCGGTCAGGGCCATGACCATGATGATCGTGACGACGGTCTCATTCTTTGAGGCCTCGGGAACCAAGGGGAGGCTGAAGCGAACGAATCCATAGGTGCCGAGCTTCACGCCGGCCAGGATGACCGACATCCCGATCGGACCCTCCATAAGGGCGTCCGGCAGCCAGGTATGGAAGGGGAAGATCGGGGCCTTGAAGGCAAAGCCAAGAAAGAAAAACCAAAAAATGAGCAATTGTTTATCGAGCGAAATGGGCGCGGTCAGCAGGTCGAGGAAGTCGAAGGAATAGGTCGGTTCGATATGATTGCGCACGGCCCAAGCGTGATAGTTGATATTGAGGAGTGCAATGCCGACGAGCATGAATACGCTGCCCAGGAGGGTGTAGAGGACGTATTTCAACGCGGCGTATTGCCGTTCCGCTCCCCCGCCCCAGAGCTTGATCAGGAAGTAGCTGGGCAGGAGCATCAATTCCCAGAAGACGAAGAAGAGCACGAGATCCAACGACAGGAACACCCCCATGATGGTCGTCTCCAAGGCCAGGAGGGCCATCAAATAGAGGCGTATCTTCTGGCGGACGGTGTCCCAGGAATAGACGACGATCAGGGTGGTCAGGAAGGCCGTGACACCGACGAAGAGCACACTGATCCCATCGACCCCGAGATGGTAACTGATGCCGAGCGGCGGCACCCACGCCACGCGTTCGGCAAACTGCATCGAAGCGGATTCGGGCACAAAGTGCGCGAGCACGACGATCGCGAGCGCCAATTCCAACAGCGTCACCCCGAGAGCGACCGCCTTGACCATTTCCTCGTCCTCTAGGAACCACAGCACCAGCGCCCCCAAGACTGGGACGATCAAGAGGCACGAGAGGATCGGAAAGTTAAATGTAAGCTCTTCCAACATGAGACGTAGGTGTCCTTACGAGGCGCTCCACCAGAGCATCACCAGATGCACGATCAAAAACAATCCGGCCACAATGATGGCGGCGTAGTGATGGACCATGCCGCTCTGGAGCTTGCGCCAGGAGCGGGCCAAGAGGTGATTCGCGTAGCCGATCACGTTGAGGCCGGCGTAGACCACGTATTTTTCGAACCAGGTGCTGGCGGCTGACGTCAGCTCCGTTCCGCGCCCGACCCCCCGTACCAGGCCGTCCACGATCGTGCGATCGAACCAATCCCACACTAAGCCCAGTTTCTTGATGGGCTCGACAAACAGAAAGTCGTAGAGTTCGTCGACGTACCACTTGTTCAAGAGGGTGGTGTACAGGCCGGGCTGCTTGGCCGCCCAGGCGTCGGCGGTCCCGGGCTTGACGGTATAGAGGTAGTGGGCGATCAACCAGCCGACCAAGGCGATAACGGTGGCAACCCCCATCAGCATAAATGTCACGCCCGCACTGGCCTCGTGTTCTTCTCCCGCCGAACCCGTCACAGGGCTGAGGAAATGGTGAAACCAGCCATGCTCGGGTGGAATGCCGGGCAGACCGCCCACGAGCGACAGGCCGGCCAGCACCATGAGAGGGACGAGCATGACGGGCGGCGATTCGTGGATGTGCTCCAACGTGTGGTGGTCCACCCGAGACTCCCCATAGAAGGTCAAATAGGTCAGGCGGAACATATAGAAGGATGTCAGCAAGGCCCCGCAGGCGGCCATTCCGTAGAGCACGTAGTGGTGATGGACGAAGGCATGGGCCATGATCTCGTCCTTGCTCCAAAACCCGGCGAACGGAAAAATGCCGGCGATAGCCAAGGTACCGATGAGAAACACGCGATGTGTCCAAGGGATCTTGCCGCTCAAGGCTCCCATTTTGCGAATGTCCTGCTCCCCGTGCAGGGCATGAATGACCGATCCGGCGGAGAGGAAGAGCAGGGCCTTGAAGAAGGCATGGGTCATCAAGTGGAACACGGCGGCCGCATAGGCCCCCACGCCGCAGCCCAGGAACATGTACCCTAACTGGCTGACCGTCGAGTAGGCCAACACGCGTTTGATGTCGGTTTGGACGAGGCCGATCGTGGCCGCGAACAAGGCGGTCGTTCCCCCGATGACGCCCACGATCGTGAGAACCTCGGGCGCCAGGTCGTAAATGACATGATTACGCACCACCATATACACGCCGGCGGTGACCATGGTGGCGGCGTGAATGAGGGCGCTCACCGGAGTCGGGCCTTCCATCGCATCAGGCAACCAGGTGTAGAGCGGAAGTTGGGCCGACTTGCCGACGGCTCCGATAAACAGACAGAAGGCAATCCAGAAGGCCGTGTCGGGAGAGAGGTGGCTGACCTGTGACAGGACCTTCGTGTAGTCGAGGGTCCGGAAGTTGACGAAGATCAGGAAGATGGCGACCAGAAACCCCGCATCCCCGATCCGATTGACCACGAATGCCTTGGTGGCGGCTTTGGCGGCGGAGACCTTCTCATAGTAATAACCGATCAGGAGGTAGGAACAGAGGCCGACCCCCTCCCATCCGATGAACAGGACGATGTAGTTGTTCCCCATCACGAGCAACAACATCGAGACCATGAAGAGGTTCATATACGTGAAGAACCGGGTGAACCCCTCCTCCCCGTGCATATAGCCGGTGGAATACACATGAATGAGGAACCCGACCCCCGTGACCACCAGGAGCATGATGCAGGTCAACGGGTCGACGAGGTAGGCAAGGTTGATAGTCAAATCCCCGCCGAAAATCCACTTGTAGGCGATGACTTCGTGCGAACCGCCAGTCTTCAGCGTTTCGGCGACGACCAGAATGACGCAGAGGAACGACAGAAAGACCGACCCGCTGGCCAGACGCCCGGCCAGGTGATGGGAGTACCGACTCCCCAGCAGGCCGTTGACGATCGCGGCCGTGAGGGGGAACAGCGGAATTAGTTGGATCGCGAGATCAACCACGTTACCACTTCAACAGGTTCATTTCGTCGACGTTGGTGGAGATCTTGCCGCGGAAGACGACGATGATGATCGCCAGACCCACGGCCGCTTCCCCAGCGGCTACGGCAATAATAAAGAGGGCCACGATTTGCCCGGCCATCGACTCCAAATGATGCGAGAACGCCACCAAGTTGATATTAGCGGCATTGAGCATGATTTCGACGGCCATCAAGACGATGATGAAATTCCGGCGAATCAGCACGCCGAGCAGTCCCGTGAGGAACAGAACGGCGCTGACGGTCACATAGGCGGAAAGCGGCACCATACGCGTGTGTCCTTACCGGGTTATCCTTCGCGCTGATCGATCTGGGACGGGGTCTTGGCTAGCACGATTGCCCCGATCACCGCCCCCAGGAGAAACACTCCGACGATTTCAAACTGCAACAAGTAGTCGCTGAACATCTTCAACCCGATGGCCGTCGTGTCCGTCGTTTGCAGGATGACCTCCGTGGGGGCATCCCCTTTGGCGCCTCCCCAGGGGGAACCGAACAGCACGGCGATCAGGTAGGCGCTGCCGGCCAGCGTGGGGCCCAAGAACCAATAGGCCGCGCGATGGAAGTAGCGCTCTTCGGTCTTCAAATTCAGCAGCATCAGGACGAACAGATAGAGCACCAGGATTGCGCCTGCATAAACGATGACCTGGACTGCCCACAAGAATTCGGCGTTGAGGAGGATGAACAGCCCCGAGACGTGCAGCAGCACGGCCAACAGCGCCATGCCGCAATGCACGGGATTCTTCAGCGCCACGGTCATGGCGCCGGCCAGAATCGACACGATTGAAAAATACACAAAAAACAATACGATCATCGGGCTCCGCTGTCGCGAGCGAGACTGCCGCGTACGCGCCGGTTACGTCAAATGCTTCGGTGGAGGTTGTGTCGCCTTCACCACGGATTGCGGAAAAAAGTACCGGTATTCGCGACTCGCTTCGGCGTTCTTCTCCTGGCCATGGGCATAGAGGTACTTCTTGCCATCCTCCAGGAATTTCTCACCGAGGTCGTAGAGTCGCCGTTTATCGAACAAAAGCGTACGTTTGTCGTGTGTGGAGAACTCGTAGAGTTTCGTCATCGCGAGCGCGTTGACGGGGCAGGCTTCGACGCAGTAACCGCAGAAGACGCACTTGGTAATGTCGATGTAGAACTCTTTGGCGTAGCGCTGCAGCGGCAGAGACTTGTCCTCGCCGCTGATGACCTTGATGCACCGGGAGGGACAGGCCGCTTCGCACAGATCGCATCCGACACAGCGTTCCTTGCCGTCGTCGTAGCGGAGCAGCGCCAAGGCGCCCCGATGCGTATCCGGAATATGCCGCTGCTCCCGGGGATATTGGAACGTAATCGGTTTATGGAACATGTGTTTGAACGTCACCTTCATCGCGTCCCAGATTTCGTCGAACAGGATCGCGTGGAGGATCTTCTTGGTCAGTGCCCCGACTCCCATCATGACGGCCTTCGCATCCTGCCCGTACTCGGGTCAGGCCTTTTCGACAAATACCTGCGTCACCTTGAACGCCGGCACCTTGGTCACGGAATCCACCTCGACGGCCATCAGGTCTTTTACCGGAGGCTCATTGAAGTGTTCCGGGAAGAAACAGGCCCCCGGCATCAGCGATGCCGACGGCAAGACCCCCATGACGAGCGACCCTTTCGCAGAGGTGACCCGAACGAGCCCCCCCTCCTTGAGGCCCATCCGCTCGCAATCCTCCAAACTCAGGTGGAGGCGGCCGGTGTTGGGGGCCAAATTGATGAGGCCGGACGCCTGCAGCGACAACTTCCCCGAGTGATACAACACCTGCCCCATCGTGAGGCGGAAGGGCTTGTCCGCCGGAGGAGCCGGAACGGTGCCCGCGCCATAACGGGATGTCACGGCTGCCGCATAGCCGTTCGACAAATACAGAGCCGGATTTCCGGTGAGACGTTTGGGCTGCCCGAGGTTGTAGTAGCCGGGCAACGCTTTCATGATTTCGTTCTGAATGTCCTGGGCCGATTCGTAGTTCCAGTCGGCACCGAGGCCGCTGGCCAAGGCGCTCATGATATGCCAATCGGGCAGGCTTTCCCCCTGAGGATCGAGTGCCGCGCGGACACGTTGCACTTTTCCCTCTTGGTTCGTCACCGTGCCGTCTTTCTCCGCGAAGGTTGAGGCCGGGAGCACGTAGTGCGCGAGCTTGCCGGTCTCCGTCAAGAACGGATCCTGGCAAATCAGCAGGTCGACCTTCTCCAGAGCCGATTTCACATTGAAGGAGGCCGGGAGCGTTTCCAGGGGGTTTTCGCCGACCAGATACAAGGCCTTGATCTGTCCGGTGCGGCACCGGTCCAGAATTTCGGTCAAGCTGGCCCCCTGCTCGGGCGCCGGGAGATGGGCGGGCTGATCCGGAGCGCCCCACGCCTTGGCTAGTCGGGTTCGCGCGGCATTGTCATTGAAGGCCACCGGACCGGGCAGGGATTCAGGCGCCACGCCCATATCGAGTGCCCCTTGCTCGTTGGCTTCTTCAACCACCGTGCTCAGGCCGCAACCGGGGCGACCGAGTTTGCCCGTGACCCAAGCCAGGTCGACCAGATTCAACACATCGCGATACCCGCCTGTTCGGCGGACGATACCTTCGCCGACGAGAATGACGGCGCGCGGGGCTTCCGCAAAAATGGTGGCGACCTCGACAATCTGATCGACGGTCGAGCCGGTCAATTCCGCGACTTGCGCGAGAGAGACCGAGGCGGCGGCTTGTTTGAGCGCGTCGAAGGCGTGCGGGTGTTGGTTGACCACGTCCGTGTCGACCAAATCGTGATCCAGCACCGCTTTGACCAGCCCCTGCACGAACAGCCCTTCTGTCCCGGGTTTCACTAGCGTGGGGTGAGAAGCCAGCTTGGCCATGTTCGAATTGATCGAATCCACCACGACCACTTGCGCACGATACACCCGGATGGCTTCCTTCACACGCACCGCGGCAACCGGATTGGTTTCGGTGATGTTGGCGCCGATGAGCAACAGGGCCTTGGCCCTTGTGACGTCTTCCGAATCGGCCGTCAGGCGCGAAACACCCAAGGCCTTTTGCATCGCGCGCACGAAGTTGACGTGGCCGTACCGGGCGCTGCTATCGAGTTGGTTGGTGCCGAGGACGCTCCGCATCAGCTTCTGGAACAAATACAGCTCCTCGTTCGTGCACCGGGCGGTGATCAGTCCGGCGATGGCCTGGGGCCCGTGCGTGGACTTGATCGCAAGCAGGCGGTCAACCAGCTCATGCATCGTTTCGAGCCAGGGAGCGGGCGTGAGTTCGGATTCCCGTCGTACCAGCGGCAGGGTCAACCGATTCTTGCTGTCGATGAATTGGAATCCGAATCGGCCCCGCACGCAGAGACCGCCGTGTCCCTTGGCGGTTTGAGTGCGATCGCCCCACTTGTTCTTCCACGACAGCTGCGAGGTAACGCGCACGACGTGCGAGTCCTTGGTCTCCACATCCATCTGGCAGCCGTCCCCGCAGTAATTGCAGGTCGTGCGGGTCTTCTTCATCTGCCAGGGCTTGTACAGATACTTGGAGTATTTGTTGGTAATCGCGCCCACCGGGCAGACGGCCAAGCAATCGCCGCAGAATTCGCATTGCAGCGGAAGGTCGCCCTTCGCGACGACTTGGTTGAAGCCGCCCTTCTTCATGAACTGCAGCGCGTCGATCATCTGCACGTCCTTGCAGATGTTGATGCACTCGCCGCAGGCGATGCAGCGGTTCATGTTGAAATCGAGCACGAGGCTGCGCGTGTCTTCGGGGATCAACTTCTGCTTGGCGTTGGCCAGGTTGGTGACCCCGTGCAGAAACGCCATATCCTGCAGTTCGCAGTGTCCGTCGGCGTCGCACACGGGACAGTCGAGCGGGTGCACGGAGAGATGCTTTTCCACAGCCTTCTTGCGGGCCTGATGGAGGTCATCTCCGTCGGTGCGAATGATCATGCCGGCCGTGGCTTTGGCTGTGCAGGAACGCACCGGGGCCTTCTTTCCTTCCTGCATGACCAGGCACATGCCGCAGGAGCCGAAGGGATCGAAGGTGTAGTGATAACACATGGCCGGAATGATCTTGCCGGTACTGGCGATCACGTCGTACAGGGAGACGCCGTCGCGCGCGGTGACGGACTTCCCGTCGATCGTGAGCTCGATCGTGGCGGCTTCGGCTTCCGGATTCGTGGCTGGCTTGAGTCCCATAGCGTCTTCTTACCGGTCGCACTCACCCATGACGATGTCGTAGCTGCCGAATATGGTAACGGCGTCGGCGATCATGTACCCCTTGGCCATAAAGTCGAACGCGCCCATGTGGATGAACGACGGCGAGCGGATCTTCAGTCGATAGGGCTTCCCGCCCCCCGTGCTCACGATATAAAACCCGAGCTCGCCCTTGTGCGCTTCCGTGCCGCAATAAATCTCTCCCGGCGGAGCGTCAAACCCCTGCGAGAAGAGTTTGAACTGCTGGATCATCGACTCCAGGTTGGTGAAGACCCGTTCCTTGGGCGGCAGGGTCACGCTTGGGATGTCAGCCATGACGGGCCCTTCGGCCGGAATCTGGTCCAGGCACTGCCGGATGATTTTCACGCTTTCGTGCATTTCCAGGACGCGAATCCAGTATCGGTCGTAGGTGTCGCCGTTTTTCCCGACAGGCACGCTGAATTCGCACCGCGGGTAGGCGCCGTAGGCGTCGTATTTCCGGAGATCGAAATCCACACCGGACCCACGAAGCGTCGGGCCGCTGAGGCCGAAGCTAACGGCGTCTTCAGCGGAAATCACCGCGACGCCTTTGGTCCGGGCCAGCCAAATCCGGTTCTTTTCCAGGAAAATGACGTACTCTTCGATCTTCGGGGGGAAGTAATCCAGGAATCGGCGGATCTTGTCGAACAGGTCCGGCGTAAAATCACGCTCCACGCCACCGATGCGGTACCAGCTGGTGGTCAGGCGGGCGCCGCACAGTTCATCGAACCAATCCAGCAGGATTTCCCGATCGCGAAACGTATAGAAAAAGACGGTCATTGCGCCGATATCGAGCGCCTGGGTGCCCAGCCAAAACAGGTGGCCGACGATGCGCTGCACCTCGGCCACGATGGTACGGAGGTATTCCGCCCGTTCGGGCACGGTAATGTGCATCAATTTCTCGACGGCCCGGCAGTAGGCGTAGTTGTTATACATGGCGCACACGTAGTCGAGACGATCTGTGTGGGGGATGAACTGGTGGTAGGTCCCCTCCTCCGCCAATTTCTCGACGCCGCGGTGCAGGTATCCCATGACCGGTGTCGACTTGACGATGCGTTCCCCTTCCAATTCCAGGATGACCTTGAGTACCCCGTGCGTGCTGGGGTGCTGCGGGCCCATGTTGAGGAGCAATTCCTCCGTCCGCAGGGTCGGCAGCGTGTCGCTTTCCGGATGAGCCGGATCGACCTTATAGACGGTGGTACGCTGATCTTCGAGCGGGTGTAGGCTCATGGTCGTCGTATCAGGCCGTCGGCTCGTTCAGGAAGTCGAACGTATCCCGCCACCCCTTCCCACGGAGCGGGAAATCTTTGCGCAGCGGGTAGCCTTCGGTGTAGTCGTCGGGCATCAGGATGCGCCGCAAGTCCGGGTGATGGCGGAACCGAATCCCCATCATGTCGAACACTTCTCGTTCCATGAAATCGGCGCCACGCCAAATATCCACCAGCGAATCCACCACGCAGTCGGATTCAGGCACGCGGGTTTTCAGACGGATGCGCTGCCGGCGGCGGATCGAATAGAACTCATACACGACCTCGAAACGCTCCTCTTCGTCCGGCCAATCGACCGAACTGACATGGACGATATAGTCGAAGTCCAATGCCGGATCGTCATGGAGAAATCGTGCGACATCGTGCAGCGATTCACGCGCCACGGTCACGGCCAAGTCACCGCGCCACTCCACGGTCTTGAGGACCGCCCGGGGGAAGGCTTCCTGGACGCGAGTGGCGAGGATCGACAAGGCTTCCGTGCTCATGGCTAGACTTTCAACGCAGCCTTCACTTGTTCCGGCTGTTTGACGAAGACTCGCTTCTGCATGATGCGCTCTTGTAGCTTCAGGATGCCGTCGAACAGCGCTTCCGGCGTGGGGGGGCACCCCGGCACGTAAATATCCACAGGGACGAAGCGGTCGACACCCTGCACCACGCTGTAACTGTCGTAGATGTTGCCTGATGTTGCGCAGGAGCCCATGGCAATGACGTACTTCGGCTCGGGCATCTGATCGTAGATCTTCCGTATGACCGGGGCCATACGGCGGCAGACGGTACCCGCGACAATCATCAGGTCCGACTGGCGGGGCGAGGCGCGGAAGACGCCGGCGCCATATCGGTCCATGTCGTACCGGGCCGACACCGCTGCGATCATTTCAATGGCGCAGCAGGCCAACCCGAAGGTCATCGGCCAGAGCGATCCCTTGCGAGCCCAATTGACGGCCTTCTCCACCGTTGTGGTGATGATATCCGCCTGCCCGTCCTTCTCGTGACTGCCGATTTGGATCAGTCCCATTCGAGGGCTCCCTTTCGCCACGCGTAGACGTAGGCCACAACAAAGAGGCCAATGAAAATGAGCATTTCGATCAGGCCGATCAAGCCGATCTTGCTGAACACGATCGCCCAGGGATAGAGGAAGATCACCTCAATGTCAAAGATCACGAACAGCATCGCAAAGATGTAATACCGCACGGGAAACGGCATGCGGGCATCTGAAAAAGGCTCGGCGCCACACTCATACGTGCTGAGTTTTTCGGGTTCGGGGTATCGTGGTTGGACGAAGTAACTGATGACCAGGGTGACGACACCGAAGGCCAGCGCGACGAACACGAACAGGAGGATAGGGAAATAGCTATCCAGATATTGGAGGAGTAGCTCTGACGCGGCCATTTCGCAATCCCTTGCCTGAAGGCTCCAGTGGCCTACCGGCCAAAAAAGAGCGGCAATCTTAGTCACCGGGTTCGCCCAATAGCAAGCGTACAAAGGACCTAGCGTGGCCCACCCCGAAAGTCCTAACGGGGAAGGTGGTTAGAGATGGTGAAGAGTCACCGTTGAAGGAGGAGGGACCGGGAGTTGGAGCGCGGACCGGGACGCCCAGTTGGCACCGGAGCAGATCCGGAATGAGGGGCTTATGGCGGAGTTGAGCGGCGGTGTCGGTGCTCCCTATTCTCGTCGGATCATGTGGGAGGAAGGGGTTCGAAGGTCTGTGGCAGGCGGGTCTGTCGCACGATCCCATTCGGATTCCAGCGGCGGGATCGCCTTCCCTTTTTTCCGCCTGGGAATCTGCGTGTCGATGCGTCGCGGTCGTGTCCGTGCCTCGACCTCTGGCGATGTACCTGAGTCTGGCTGTTCGGAAGCAGGGAAATGGGTGGTCATGGCAGCTCCATCTTATCATCGGTCTTGTGGCGCGTATCAAGGGGGAGCCGGCCGCTCTGAAAGGGCCCTTTCCTTGACAGGTCACCATGATCTGATAAGGTTTCATGGTGTAGGAGAAATCTATGAAAAATCATGCAAAGCGTGCCATTGGCCACACCCTGCTGATCGGGATGCTGTCGACGGTCTCCGTACCACTCGTGCGGGCAGACTACGTGACCGATCCCATGGTGGAAAGTACCGTGCGGGGGGATCAGAGCTATGCCTTCCCGGCCGGCTATGTGCGTGTGAACCAACCGTTTGCCGGGGCGGTCCATCAGGTCACCGGGGACAACCAGATCACCGGCAATCGCATGATCAGCGGTGGAACCCACTGGTTCTACCTGCGCATGAACCCCTCGGAAGACGCGAAAGTCGGGTCGCTGTACACGGTCTATCGGCGTTTCCATAAGGTGTACCATCCAATCACCCGACAATATTTGGGCGAACTCATTCATCAACTCGGGGTCGTGCGCATCATCCAGATCGAGGGGCGCTTGGCCGCGGCCAAACTGGTGGCCTCGACCAACCCCATTGGGCCGGGCGATCACCTGATGCCGTTTACTCCTCCGGAAGCAGAGGCGGCGGCTCAGTCGGTGGCGGCGCCGGCGGCTGGGGTTGAGGGGGTGGTGGTGGATTTTCTCGCCAATCGGACGCTCGTCGGTCAGCGGCAGGTGGTGTACATCGACCGGGGGCGCCAGGCGGGGGTGAAGGTGGGCGATTTGATGACCATCTATCGAGCCGGCGGGGGCCTTCCCCGTCGCACGCTGGGAGAGATGAAGGTCCTCGCCATTGAGGACCAGACGGCGACCGCGCTCGTGACCAAGTCCCTTGCGCCGGTCTTGGTCGGAGACCGGGTGTCATTGCAGGTGCCCGGGGCGGCTCAGGCCCAGGCCCAGGCCCAGGCTGACGCCCTGCCGCCAACGGAGAAGGAACAGGTCCGCCGGTTGGCCCAACGCATCGATGATTTGGCCAAGGAGAGCTCATCTCCCGCCGGTGGCCGCTCGAATGCGGTTGGACAACAGGTGGTCGTCAATCTCGACGAGTTGGTCGATCATTTGTATTTCGATTCCGGGGATGCCTCGCTGAAGGGTGATGGGCAGGTATTCCTGAAACAGATCGGGGCCTTGCTGAAGGACATGCCGGACAAGCCCATCCGTATCGAAGGGCATGCGGATGCGCAGGAGATCGGGCCGTCGCTGAAGACCAAATTTCCTTCCAACTATGATTTGTCTCGCGCCCGGGCAGCCGGCGTCGCGCGGTTCTTGGTGCAAGAGGCCGGGCTTGATCCCGACCGCGTCTCTACGGTGGGATATGGAGCGAGCAAACCAGTCGGTTCCAATATCACTGAGGAAGGGCGCAAGAAGAACCGGCGAGTCGAGATCGTATTCCCGGCCGACCCCTCGTCAAAGAGCGAGCCCAAGTCGGAGACGAGACCGGACGCGAAGGTAGAGTCCCCTGACGCCCCGCCCGCCGTGTCGGCGGATGCGAAACCCGCCGTGTATACAGAGCAGTCGCTTCCCAACCGCGCTCCAGCGGATGCCAATGCCACGACTCTGTCGACGGTGGCGACACCCTCCTTGTCCGATACGGGGGGCAGCTCTCTGTCGACCGTGGGGGCTGGAAACGTGGACGGAGGCGCGCCGGCGAATGACATTCCCGCCATGAATGGCGCAGGAGGCCAGGCCGGTTCCCCCACCTCGGATGCGCCGGCAGGAGACGCCAAGACGTCTGCCCTGCCCGCCGGGACCGATGGGCCGGTCGTGGACAAGGGGGCCTTCTAAGCACGAATTCACCAGTCAGGTGCCTAGTTGCCCGGGGGCCGGTTGCGCCACAGATTGTGCAGCCGGCCCCCGGCTGTTAGAATGCCCTTCCGGTCGCTTCTGCCCCGATCCTCACCTTTGTTGGGACACGCTCGATTTTCGTGTCACGCTACGCCGACGTCGTCGTTCCCCGTCATCTTCAGCGCCCGTTCACCTATTCCGTCCCAGACCCTCTCCAGGGCCGCCTCTGCATCGGGGATTCCGTCCTCGTTCCTTTTGGGTCGGTGACACTTCGAGGTGTCGTCGTGAGGCTCGTGGCGTCCCTGCCGACAACCGTTGCCTCCCATCGGGTCCGGCCCATCCTGGCGCTCTGTCAGGATGGGCCCGGCTCCGCGGTCGACGCGCGCTTGCTGACCTTGGCCCGGTGGGTCGCGGAGCACTACCTCGCTCCGTTGGGTCGATGTCTGCCCCTCATGCTTCCACCGTCGCCGGGCGGTGCCCGGGGTGGCCGGTATGTGCTGACCGAGGCCGGGCGGCAGGTGCTCCAAAGGCAGACATCCCTGCCGAATGATCTGCGCGTTCTTCTGGACCGGCTGGCAACGCGGACGAAGGGGGGCTCGCTGGCCTGGCTCCAGAAACAGGATCACGGCTTCAGTCGTGCGCGGTTGACTCACGCGGTCGAGCAAGGGTGGGTGTGTATGGAGGGGGCGTCCCGCACGCCGCCCCCGCCTGCCCTCGAGCTTCGGCCCCGCGTGCATCAGGCCGCTGAATCGGGGCCTTCCGGTTCCGTGGTGACGCGGTATTGGCAACAGGTCTTGGACCCGTTGTTGTCGAGATGCCCGCCCCAAGCCATGCTGGTCGAGGCGCTACCCGAGGAACGGATGACGGCGATCGTCACGGCCTGTGCCTGCATGGTGGCGGCCGGCCGTCGTGTCATCGTGGTGGCGCCCGAGGTCCGTCGTGTGGATGTGTTAAGTGAACGGCTTCAGTTGCGCTGGGGCGCGGGAGTGGAGCGTTGGGCGAGTGACCGGCCGCCGAAGGAACGGGCTGCGGTCTGGCAGCGGGTGCGGTCCGGTGAGGTTCAGATCGTCGTCGGAACTCGGACGGCTGTCTTTGCTCCGCTTGAGGCCGTGGGGTTGATCTGTGTCGATGACGAAGACCATGCCTCACTGAAAGCTGAGCAGGAACCGCGGTTCCACGCGCGGGATGTGGCGTGGCGCCGAGCGGAGCTGGACGGGGCCTCCCTTCTTCTGCTGAGCAGTCATGCATCGCTGGAAACCAGGGTCCGAATCGAGGCGTCGCCGGAACGGTGCGTGAAACTCTCCCCTGACGAGGCTCAGCCCGGTCCGACGGTGGAACTGATTGCACTGGACCGACCGCCGCGCGATTCCGCCTTGTCACCGGTGCTGGTGGAGGCCGTCCGGGGTGCGCTGGAGAGCGGGCAGCGGGTGGCGCTCTACCTCAACCGTCGTGGGTATGCGCCGGCGCTCGTGTGCGCGACTTGTCGCGCGGTGCCGCGCTGTCCTCGATGCCAGGTGGCCGTCAGCTTTTCCCAAGCCTCGCGGCGCATCCGCTGCGGGGCCTGTGGGTATCAGGCGGAGGCACCCGACTGTTGTCCCGAATGTCAGGGGCTGCACATGGACATGGTCGGCTATGGCACCGAGCGTTTGGAAGTGGAAGTGGCTCGGCGCTTCCCCCGGGCCCGGCTTTCCCGGCTGGATCGGGACACGACAACCCGGCCGGCGGGGCGAACCCGAAGCCGGGGCGGGACGCTGCCTGAGGCATGGGACATCGTGATCGGGACGAAGTTGATGGTGCGGGAACTTCCGCCGGCATCCTGCGGTCTCGTGGGAGTGGTGTATGCCGAGGCGGGACTCCACGTGCCGGATTTCCGTGCGTCGGAGCGGACCTACCAAGACTTGTGGGATGCCGTGCATCTGGCCAATCCGGCGATGGGCGGTCGAGCGATGGTCCAAACGTGCCTGCCCGGCCATGCGGTCATGCAGGCGTTGGCGACCGGGGATCGGTCGGCGTTCGACCGTGAAGAACGGGCCCTACGCCAGGCGTTGGACTACCCGCCCTACGGTGCGATGGTGGCACTGGAAGTGGCCGGTGGATCGCCGGACAGCGTTCGTGTTGTGGCGGAACAGTGGGCGCACGTGCTTCAAACCGGCGCGGCGGCAGCTGCAGGTGGAGCCAGCGGTCACGTGGTGACGGTGTTGGGCCCGGTGCCCTCCGGGCCAGGCACGATCCGAGGGCGGAGTCGGTGGCGCCTATTGGTAAAGGGGCATCAGGGCGAAACGGTGCGGGCGCTGGTCCAACGATCCGTGGATCGTCTAGATGAGTCGGCGAGACGGCATCGTATCAAATTGACGGTGGATGTGGATCCGCTGAACCTCATCTAGCCGTGACAGGGTCAGCGCCGCCGCCGTTTCCGACCCTTCGGCGCGTCGGGTGGCGCCGCCGCGGCGTCTTCTGGGGGCGGAGCGGGTGCGGTGGCACGCGCGGCCCATCGAAAGAGTCCGTAGGAAAACGTCAGCCAGAAAATGGAGGCGAACAGACCAAACATCATGGCCGACAGGAGTGTCTGCATCTGGTCCTCTGTCGGTTCGATGCCGGCTCGTTTGACCTGAACCATCAGCACGATCGGCCAGGCCAGACTCTCGAGTCCCAACAGCGCCGTCGCCCACGCCCAGATCGTCAGAACGTGCGAACTCACCCAGAGCAGAAAAATGGCTACTGCCAAGGCGATGAACAGGGCCAACTCGACGGGCAGTTCCCCGGCAGCGATCCAGAGGCCGATGGTCACGACGAGGCTGCCGAGGACCGCGTTGACTTGTTGGATCCACATGGGGGCGTTCGGAGGGTAGGTGTCGAGGGTTTGGAGGATGCGTGGGGGCGGGTGGGACGGCGCTAGCCGACCAATTCCGCTTCAGCGGCCTCGACGAGGTCCTTGAGGTCAAACGGTTTGTGCAAGGTGCGGCGCGCTCCCAGCATCTTGGCGACTTCCAGGTAGTTGAGCACTCCGATCATTTCGTGACCGCCCGTGATGGCAATCACCTTTGCCATGGGAAACTCGCGGCGGAGCTGAATGATGCTTTCCAGTCCGTCTTGCCCCGGCATCAGGATGTCCATGATCACCAGGTCGGTCGGCGCGGTGCGGTATTGAGCCAAGGCATCCTTCCCGTCGACGGCCTCGCGGACCTGGAATTCCGCGCGTTCCAGTGCCTGCCGGATCAGGCGGCGTACCGGTTCTTCATCGTCAACGACCAGCACCGAAGCCATGGGGCATCCTCTGGGCCAAGAGCCATCCTACTGGGTGAATTCCATCATCTTCTGGGCAGGGTTGCAAGTCTTTTCCCGCGCCGGTTTTGGGGCTAGGGGGCCGGCGGCGTCAGAAAAACGACGGCCAGCGGCGGGAGGGTGAGCGTGAGGGAATAGGGCCGGCCGTGATGGGGGATGGGGTCGGACTGCGTCCCGCCCCGATTGCCTATCCCGCTCCCACCGTAGTCCTGCGCGTCGCTATTGAGGGCTTCCCGCCAGAATCCGGCCTGTGGCACACCGATTCGATACTGTTCTCTCGGGATCGGAGTGAAATTGCACACGGCAATGATCCCGCTGTGGGTGCCTGGGGCCAGGCGCAGGAGGCTCAGGGTGCTGCTTTCCGCGTCGTGGCAGTCGATCCATTCGAATCCGTGCGGATCGGTGTCATTCCGGTGGAGGGCTGGCTGCTGGCGGTAGAGCCGGTTCAGATCACCGACCCACCGAGCCAGCCCTTGATGGGGCGGAGATTCATAGAGGTGCCAATCCAGGCTGCGGTCGTGGCTCCATTCCTGCCGTTGGCCAAATTCCATCCCCATAAACAACAGCTTCTTGCCTGGCTGGGCGAACATATACCCGAGCAAGAGCCGGAGGTTGGCGAACTGCTGCCAGTCATCTCCCGGCATCTTGCCCAGCAGCGATCCCTTGCCGTGCACGACTTCGTCGTGCGAGAGCGCCAACACAAAATTTTCAGTAAAGGCGTAGAGCATGCGAAAGGTCAAATGGTTGTGATGATACCGCCGGTGAATCGGGTCCTTCTGGAAATACGCCAAGGTGTCGTTCATCCACCCCATGTCCCACTTGAATCCGAACCCCAACCCGCCGAGGTAGGTGGGCCGTGAGACGGCCGGCCATGAGGTGGACTCCTCCGCGATCATGTGGATCCCCGGATGGTGGCGATAGGCGGTTTCGTTGAGCGTGCGGAGAAAGTGAATGGCGCCGAGATTCTCCCGCCCTCCATATTCGTTGGGGATCCACTCCCCCTCCCGCCGCGAGTAGTCCAGGTAGAGCATCGAGGCCACGGCGTCCACACGCAGGCCGTCGGCATGGTACCGATCCAGCCAAAATAGGGCGCTGCTCAACAGGACGCTACGGACTTCATGCCGCGTGTAATTGGGGATGGCGCTCTGCCAGTCCGGGTGAAAACCTTGTCGAGGATCCGCGTGTTCATAGAGATGCGTTCCGTCGAAGAAGCCCAGACCGTGCTGATCAGTGGGAAAATGCGACGGCACCCAATCGAGAATCACGCCGATTCCCCGCTGATGCAGGTAGTCGATTAGGAACATGAGATCCTGTGGTGTTCCATACCGGCTGGTCGGCGCGAAGTACCCGGTCGTCTGGTAGCCCCAGGATCCGTAGAACGGGTGCTCCATAATCGGCAGGAGTTCCACATGTGTGAAACCCAATGATGTGACGTAGTCGGCAAGGCGAGGGGCCAGTTCTCGATAGGTCAACCAGCGATGCCCCTGTTCCGGGATCCGTTGCCAGGAGCCCAGGTGGACTTCGTAGATTGAGAGAGGTTCCTGATGGGGATGATGCATGGGACGGGCGGCCATCCAGGCGTCGTCGTGCCAGCGGTACGTGGAGTCCCAGACGACAGAAGCCGTTTGGGGCGGCGTTTCATGGTACGTTCCGAAGGGATCGGCTTTGTCGACCACGTAACCCTGATGGCGGGATTCGATATGGTATTTGTAGCGTGTTCCCTGTCCGACGCCCGGCAGAAACCCTTCCCAGATCCCTGAGTGGCCGACGGTCGTCAGTGGCGCGCCTGGAGTCGTCCAGCCGTTGAAGTCACCGATCACGGACACCCGTTCGGCATTGGGGGCCCACACGGCGAAGGCGGTGCCCGTCACCCCTGCGCGGGTGGTGAGGTGCGCCCCCAACTTGTCGTAGAGACGACAGTGCGTGCCTTCGTTGAACAGGTAGAGGTCGTCGGCCGAGAAGCGGGAGTCTGCGTTGGACAGCAAGGGATTGCGTGACATGGGTACTCGTGCGAGCCCAATTGTACCCCACCGGCGGGGACGGACGGCAGGGAATTCGGCACTCGCGCCGAGGTTCGGGAAAGGCGCCGGCGCACCATCGCGACGGGATGCGCGCCTCCGGTCTCCCTAGGCCGGCTCCCTCGCGCAGCGGACGGGACGATGGGCGGCGCCGTCCCAACGGCCCGGACCGCCCAACTTTCTCCTTCGTGCTAGCGGTGGCGTTCGCCTTGGCGGTCGTGTTTCTCGCGGGCGATCGCGCGGGAATTGCGGTTCTGTGCCGCCCCGATCCGGGCGCGCTCCCGGTTGGTCACCACGCCGTCGGCCTTGGCCCGGTTTTCCATGTTGTCGATGTGATCCTGGCGCTTGTCCAAACGGCGCGCCTCCCGCTCGTTCAATTGGCCGCTGGCGATACCTTGATCGATCCGCCGTTCCTGATTCGCCTGGCGCTGATCGATGACGGGTGTGTCGGCCTGGGCCGCGGCCAGTGAAGCCGAGAGCAGCAGAGCGGGCAGCACGAACAACAAGACCTTCTTCATACACGCCTCCTTGGTGGTCATCCTACGATGGACGTTCTAACGCAGTGGGGCCGTTGCGGTTGACAGGGCGATCGCCTGCGCCGCAGCCGGTTTCGAATACGGCGGCCCCGGAATCCCCGAAATGGATGGAGCGGGATGGGCCCATGCCCGAGCGATACGGAGGCGGGAAGAGACACGCAGCTCTGGATCAAAGCAGGGTCAGGTCTCACCGCGGCCCGTATGTTGCGTGAATTAGGCCGGGAGTGCTGCGGTCCTTCGGACGGCGCAGAGGCGAGGGCATGAGTCGATGAGCCAGCAGCGTAGGAAGCAGCGAGCACCATGGGAGTGGCATCTCCTGCGGCTCGATCCAGTGAGGCTGCGTCCCAATGGTCGCGGGACCGGGCGAGGCCTGGTATGGTGCCGAAGGCGGGACTTGAACCCGCACGGCTTGCGCCACACGCCCCTCAAACGTGCGTGTCTGCCATTCCACCACTTCGGCATCCAGGTGGAAGCCGCATTATAGAAGTGGGCAAAAATCCTTGTCAATGAAGGGATCGTTGGTTAGAATTTCCTCCTACGTCTCTTTCGCGCGAGTCCGCGCGGTAATTCCCTTGAAGGATCATGGTCGAGGTAGCGGGTTCGCAAGAAATGGTTCCACGGGCGGCCGACACGGCGGCAGCCACACGGGTGGCCGCATTCTTTGATGTCGACAACACCCTTCTGCCTGGGGAAGCCAGCGAATTGCGGTTTTTCCGGCATCTCTGGCATGCGCGGGTGGTGGGATGGCGCGAAGTCTTCGCCAGTGCCGCGTACTTGCTGCGCGCCATGCCGCCGATTTCTTATCAGCCGCTTCGCCTGCGCAAGCTCTATCTTGAGGGCAAATCGCCGGTGGAGATCGAAGGGTTGGCCGACCGGTTTACACACGAACATTTGATCCCGGCCCTCTCCCAGCAGGCGCTCCGGCAGGTCGATCATCACCGGCGAGCCGGCCACGAGGTGGTGCTTGTCACCGGCTCGTTGAACAGTTTGATCGCCCCGCTCGCACGGTTTCTCGGCGTCGCCACGGTCATTGCGGCCGTACCGGCACAGGATGCTCGCGGCTACACGGGCCAGTTGATTCCACCGTTGCCCTATGGGGAGGGCAAACGGGTTCACATTGAGGCCCTGGCCAAGTCACGCGGGATCGATCTTCGAGCCAGCTATGCGTATGGCGACAGTCCCGGCGACGTGGGGCTCCTGGAAGTGGTCGGCCATCCGCAGGTCGTCAACCCCATCCGTGGAATGCACCGCATCGCTCTACGCCGATGCTGGCCGGTGACGCGGTGGGCCTAGGTCCTCTCATGCGCGTAACGGAAGTCTTTTTTAGCATTCAGGGCGAGTCGAGTTTTGCGGGACAGCCCTGTGTGTTCGTGCGACTGACCGGGTGCCCGCTCCGCTGTGCCTGGTGCGACACCACCTATAGTTTTTATGGAGGGGAGGACCTGACGCAGGTCGACGTCCTGGCGAAGGTGGCGGCCTTCGGGTGCCCGCTGGTCGAGGTCACCGGCGGGGAGCCTCTCGCTCAGCCCGAAACGCCGACCCTGCTTCGGGCGCTCTGCGATGCCGGCTACATGGTCTTGCTGGAGACGAGCGGGGCGATTGATACGGGGTCCGTCGATCCGCGGGTGCGCGTGATTCTTGACGTGAAGTGTCCCGGTAGCGGGATGGGCGATCGTATGCACTGGGCGAATCTCGCGCGCCTGACGGCACAGGATGAAGTGAAGTTCGTGGTAAAGGACCGAGCGGACTATGAATGGGCCCGGGGAATCGTCCGGCAGCACGGACTGGAGACCCGGTGTCCGATCCATTTCAGCCCGGTCCATGGGGAATTGGACTATCGCCAGTTGGCGGAATGGATCTTGGCAGATCGGCTGCCGGTCCGGTTTCAGGTGCAGTTGCACAAGCTCATATGGGCTCCCGACATGCGGGGGGTCTAGCAGGGGACGGCGGCGCGGGGTTGTTCAGGTCGGCCCACGCCGCATCACGATCAGGGACGAGAGGAGCGCGAACGGATGAATACGTTGCAGGTCGAGGCCAAGCACGGACGGTTGGAAGGACAATCGGCAGAGGTGGCGGCCTTGTTGTTGTTTGAAGGAGAGACCGCCCTCAAACAGGAGGCAGCCTGGTTCGACAAATCATTGCACGGGGCCCTGGTCGAGTTGCTTCAAAGCGGGGAATTCGAGGGGAAGTGCGGCGAATCATTACTGATGCACTCTCAGGGCAAAGTGCCGGCCAAACGGGTGTTGCTGCTCGGTCTGGGCAAGCGCGCGTCCTACCGGCTCGATGTGTTGCGCCAGGCGATGGGGCATGCGGCCAAGCGCGTCCGTGGCGCCAAAGTGTCCTCTGTCCTGGCCACCCTGCCCGCTGTGTTGCCGAAAGGCGCCAATGTGGTCGAGGCGGCGCAAGCGATGACCGAAGGCGCCATGCTCAGCAGCTATCAATTCAAGGACTATCGGACCGACGACACGGCGAAGCAAGGGGCGGATCGACTCCTGCTCACGTTGCTCGTCCCGGACCGGGGCAGACTCAAGCAGGTGATGGAAGGGGTCCGTCGTGGCACGGCCACCGCCGAAGCCGCCTGTTACACCCGCGACCTTTGTAATCATCCGTCCAACGTCATGACGCCCTCACGGATTGCGGAGGAAGCCAAGGCGATCGCCAAAGAAACCGGGGTGAGCCTGAAGATTCTTGAAAAGAAGGATCTGGAAGCCTTGGGCGCGGGTGCTCTGCTTGGTGTCGGTCGGGGCAGCCACGAGCCGCCCAAGCTCATCGTGCTCGAGTACAAGGGGCCTAAGACCGGCAAGGACAGCAAGCCCACGGTCCTGGTTGGAAAAACCGTCACCTTCGACACCGGCGGGATCTCTTTGAAGCCATCCGAGAATATGGAACAGATGAAGGCCGACATGACCGGTGGGGCCGAGGTGTTGGCCTCGGTTCGAGCGGCGGCCCGCTTGAAGCTGCCCGTGCATCTGGTCGGTGTGCTGCCGGTGGCCGAAAACATGCCGGGCGGCGGGGCGATGAAGCCCGGCGATATTGTGAAAACGCTTTCCGGAAAAACGGTCGAGGTGCAAAATACGGATGCGGAGGGTCGGCTGATTCTGGCCGATGCCTTGTCGTATGTGACGCGGATGAGCCCTGCTGCGGTCATCGACATTGCGACGTTGACCGGGGCCTGCGTGGTGGCCCTCGGGCAGTTTGCGATCGGTCTTTTTGGAACGAACGAGGCGCTCAAGCGCCGCGTCGAGGCGGCCGGTCACACCTCCGGGGAGCGCGTGTGGGAAATGCCGCTCTGGGACGATTACTTCGAGCAGTTGCGCAGCGATGTGGCCGATATGCGCAACATCGGAGGCCGGGGCGGAGGCATGATCACGGCGGCCTTGTTTCTGAGCAAATTCGCCGAAGGATACCCCTGGGTGCACCTGGATATCGCGAGCACGGATTGGAGTGAGCGTGAACGGGCCTATATTCCGAAAGGACCGACCGGCATCGGGACGCGGCTGGTCCTGCAGTACCTCATCGACCACTCTTTATAGCGAGCGACGACGATGACACTACGCGAGAAGATCGGCCAGCTCTTCATGCTCGGGTTCGTGGGCACGACCGTTTCCAGGGAATGGGGACGGGTCATGAGCGACTACCAACCCGGCGGGGTGATCCTCTTCTCACGGAATCTCGAATCGCGCGATCAGGTGGTCCGCCTGACCAATGATCTGCAGAAACGGGTGGAGCGGCCGCTGCTCATTTCGATCGACCAGGAAGGCGGGCGCGTCTCGCGGTTGCCGAAAGGGTTTACCATCTTCCCTCCGGCCGAAACCGTGGGGCAGAGCCAGTCCACGACACTGGCCTATGCGGCGGCGGCGGCCATCGCCAAGGAGTTGCGGGCGGTGGGCGTCAACATGAACATGGCGCCCGTGTTGGACGTCAACAGCAATCCCGACAATCCCATCATTGGCGATCGGGCCTTCGGGGCGACGCCGACACAGGTGTGCGAGTTCGGTCTGGCGACCATGGCCGGCTTGCAGGACCATCGCGTGGTCGCCTGCGGCAAACACTTCCCCGGTCATGGTGATACGACCGAGGATTCCCACAAGAAGCTTCCGGAGGTGGCCGCGTCACTGGAGCGCTTGCACGAGGTGGAACTGCGCCCCTTCCGCCATGCCATTGAAAACGGGCTGGCCAGCCTGATGACGGCCCATGTGCTCTATACGGCCTTCGATCAGGAATTGCCCGCCACGTTGTCGCCTATCATCTTGCGTTCGCTGCTCCGCGAGGAGTTGGGTTTCGACGGTCTCGTGCTGACGGACGATTTGGAAATGCACGCCATCATCGACCACTATGGGATCGAAGAGGCGGCGGTCAAAGCGTTTCTGGCCGGTGCGGATGTGCTCTTGATCTGCAAGGATCAGGATCGGGAGGTGGCCGCCATGGAAGCGCTGCTGACGGCGGTGGAAGACGGCACGATCAGCGAGGCGCGGCTGGAGGCGTCGCTCCGTCGAGTGGCTCGGGTGAAGGAACGCTTCGTACTCCCCTTCGAGCCCGCACGGGTGCCGGACGCGAAGGCGATCGTTGGGTGTGCGGCCCATCAAGCCGTGCTGGCCCGGGTGCTCGAAGGCCGTGGACGGCGCGCCAGTATCGCGGTATAGTCCTCCCCCCGGAGGACGAGGACCGATGGCACTGAAAAAGGGCGACCTGATCGACGAGCGCAAGCGCTTCCCCGACAGTTGCGGGCTGGTCATCAAGATCATGGGCGGTGGCGACGGCTTTCAAAAGGTTGTGTGCTGTGGCCACGAATTGACGGAAGCGGACGTCGTCCCGGAGGTGCTTCCCTCCAAAGGCCGCAAGAAAGGCCAATTGCCTCCGGCGGCGATGCTGGAGGAGAAACGCCAGTTTCCCAACTCCTGCGGGCTCCGCGTCATGATCATCGACGGTGGCGCCGGCTTCCAGGGCGTCCAGTGCTGTGGGCATCTGGTGACGGTGCGTGCTGTCAACGACCTGCGGTTCGGGCAGCGAAACGAGCCACCCGCCCCGACCAGCCCGCCCGGCAACGCCTGAGCGCGACGAGTCATTTGTGGGCCCCCTTTCATTCATGTTCGAGCCCACCGAAGACCGCTCCCCTTCACACACTTCCTTCCTGGCCCCAAGCCGAGTCAGTCCCTGATAACCGCGACGGTTTCAACGCCGGTCGGCCTAACCGCCTCAACGCTCGTCTCCTTCTGGCGCCAGGGATTTGGGCAGACCTCTGTGTGGCAAGGCCGACGCCGGCCGGGTGAACCGTGCGGGGTAGCGGTGTGGCACCCCTTGGCCATCCCAGATCCGACAGTCCGACACTTGTCACCCTCCCTCGTCCTATGGCATAGTTCGCTCCTTTCTGGGAGGCGCTGTGTCCGTGACACCGCTCGAATACGTGGGGTCGATCCACATCTTCCTCGGTCCCTACCGAGGGAATCCCGTGGCGCTGTATCTGCGGCGCAACGGGGATAAGGTGGCGATTTCACCCAAGGTGTACCCGTTCAACAGTGTCGTGGGTGAGGCTGAGACGCCCAACAAGGCGGCCGCCGACTTCGAGGAGAAGTGGAAAGCCAAGGCCCTGGTCGCGGCGGATATGTATGATGGGCCCAGCTGGGAAGGTGGGATCAAGCCGGAACGGCCGGCTCCGCCAAAACCCGCTGCCCCGCCTAAGCCAGCCGGTGCCGAGGGTGCCGTCGCTGCCGTGAAGCCGGCTGCTCCTGCTGCCGGTACCGCGGCTCTGAAGCCAGCAGCAGTCGTCCCCAAACCTGTCGCTCCACCCGCCCAGGCCTCAGCCGCCGCGTCGCCAGCCCCAGCGGCTACGCCGGCTGCGTCGCAGCCCGCTACGTCACCCGTCGCGCCTGCGCCAGCCGCATCGGCCGCTACGCCGTCCGGCGAATCCTCATCGACGTCCAGCTAACCGGTCTCCGGGTTGACGATCCAATTCTAGCGGGCGGGGATGGGGGGGGGCGAAACGCTCTCCGGCGGGGGTCCATTCAACTTGCTGTGCTTGGCGCTGTAGCCAAAGTACACTGCCACACCGATAATCGTCCACACGAAGAAGCGGATCCAGGTTACGCCGGGCAGGAACGCCATGAGTCCGACGCAGGCCAGCGCGCCCAAAATGGGAGTGATCGGCATGAAGGGAATGCGAAAGGGTCGGGGATGATCGGGCCGTACCTTGCGCAGGATGATCACGCCGATACAGACGAGGACGAACGCAAAGAGCGTCCCGATGTTGGTCATGTCGGCTGCCTCCCCGATCCCGATGAATGCGGCCAGGACCGAGACACAGACGCCGGTGAGAATCGTCGCGTGGTGAGGGGTGGCGTATGTCGGATGGACCCGTGACAGCCACGGTCCCAACAGCCGGTCTCGTGACATCGCGAAGAACACGCGGATTTGCCCGAGCATCATCACGACCAACACACTGGTGATGCCGGCCACTGCGCCAATGGCCACGAGAGCGGCTCCCCAGGTGAAGCCGACCTTCCGGAGCGCTTCGGCCACCGGGGCATGAATGTCGATCTGTGGGCTGGGGATCAAGCCTGTGAGGACGGCGGCGACCGCCACATACAGCAAAGTGCAAATGCCCAAGGAGGCGAAGATTCCGACCGGCAAGTCCCGTTGCGGATGCTGCGACTCTTCGGCGGTCGTAGACACCGCATCAAATCCGATGTAGGCGAAAAACACCAGCGCGGCGGCTGCGCCGATTCCTTGGAATCCTCCGGGAGCAAAGGGCGTCCAGTTGTCAGGCTCGATCGACGTCAGCCCCGTGACAATGAAAAAAGCGATCACGGCGAGTTTCACCAGCACGATGAGACAGGTGGCGCGCGCGCTTTCCTTGATGCCGACAACCAGAATCCATGTGACGAGCAAGACGATGATGGCTGCGGGCAGGTTGGCGATCCCGCCGTCAGTCGGCGCATGGGTGGCCCAGTAGGGCAGCTCCAGGCCGATGATGTTCAGGAGCTTGGTGAAATAGCCCGACCAGCCGATGGCCACGGCGACGCAGGCCACGCCGTACTCCAAAATGAGATTCCAGCCAGTGATCCACGCGAGCAGCTCTCCAAGCGTGGCATACGAATAGGTGTATGCGCTGCCGGCCACGGGGATCATGGCGGCGAATTCGGCATAGCACAGTGCAGCAAGCGCGCAGGTGATGCCGGACATGATGAATGAAACGATGATGCCGGGACCCGAGCCGGGGCGATTTGCATCCCCGACGATCGCGGTCCCGATCAGCACGAAAATACCCGTGCCGATGATGGCCCCGATCCCAAGTCCGGTCAAATCCCAGACCGACAGCGTGCGTTTCAATCGATACTCTGGCCGGTCCGCTTCGGCCAGGATGTGTTCGATCGATTTGGTGCGGAAGATCCACTTCACGCGGGCACATTCCTCCCCAGTCTGCCACGGTCTAGCATAACGGCTCAGTATAGCAGTCCGACCGCGGCATCCAACTGAAAACCGATCTGCCGGACGGGATCCCTGGCACGCGGGTTAGCCGTGAGACTTCGCGGCGGCGAGAAAGGATTGGAAAAGCCGCCGGTGCAGGTCGTGATGTTCGTACAGGAACTCCGGATGCCACTGGAGGGCCAGGAAGAACGGGTGACGGTGGGGGGCCGTCGCTTCAAGAGCTTCCACCACTTCGTCCGGGGCGACGGCGCTTGCCACGAGGTCCCGGGCCACACGTTTGACGGACTGATGGTGGGAGCTGTTGACGCGCATTTCCGTCTGTTTGGTAATGCGGTGGAGCAGGCTCCCCTTGGTGATCGTGACGGTGTGTGACAACTCGGTGGCCGGCGGGGTTTGCCGATGGGCCAACGGCGAGTCAAGCTGCGCCGGAATGTCCTGGTACAGGCTGCCGCCGAGGGCGACATTGATGGCTTGCATGCCGCCGCAAATGCCGAGGGTTGGCAGGCGCCGTGTCAGCGCAAGTTTGGCCAAGGACAATTCACACGCGGAACGACGGTCGCTGACGAGCTTGAACGGATAGCGCTGGCGCTCCCCGTACAAGCGGGGCGGCAGGTCAGGTCCGCTGCCGGTCAGCAGGAGTCCGTCGAGATTGTCCAACAGCCGTCGTTGGTCGGCACCCGAGGGGGTCAGTGGCAGAATAATCGGAAGCCCGCCCAGCTCTTCGATGGCGCGAACGTACCGAGCCCGGAGGAAATAGGTGGGTTCCTTCCCACCCATATCCTCCCTGTCGCCTTGATTGTAATCTGAGGTGACCCCAATGAGCGGTTTCATTCACCGGGGAGAAACCGTGCTCGGGGGCGGGGGCGAGGCCAGGGATGCGGCGTCTTCCTCTTCTTGGGGAACTCCCAGGAAGCGAACCGGCTTGTCCCCGCGGAAATGGTCCGGGGTCAAGGCATAGGTTCCGCGGAGGCTCGAATCCCAGATGCGTTTGGCCACCTTGTCGTCCATGCCGCTCAGGGGATAGGCCAGGGCCCCAACTACGCCCCCGAGAATCGCATAGACGAACTTGGCGGGCATATACAGGAGATTCCCGAAGAAGACGCCGGCGCCCATCAACGCTTGCGAACTGGTGGATTCCGATCCGCCTTCTTCCTTCGATTGCGCCCAAGCCGTCGGCAGGACGGCTATGTGCACGACCGCCATCAGCATGAGCACCGTCACAAGAGTTTGCAGTCGGGAGCCACGCCTGCCGGATCCTGGGTTGCGCGCATCGAGCCAAAACGATGTCACGAGAGATCCTCCTCGTTGAAGATGATGAATGAGTGCGGGTATCGCGTGCACTGAGCGGGCGACCCCTCCCGCACATATAACAAATTCGTTCCGAAAAACAAACCCCCGTGCGGACTCTGTGGCGTTAGCGGTCCGGTAGGTCGAGTTCGGCGCGAAGTTGGGCGAGGAGGGTAGCGAAATCCGCCGGACTAAGGCGTTCCAGCGCCGCTTCATGATCACGTGCGGCGAGGGTCTGGTTCTCTTGTGGCAGGCCGAGGTCGAGAGCCTCCTGAAGTTTCAGACGGGCCAACTCGACGTGGCACTGTTCCTCGCCACGCGTGTAGGCGGCGGCTCGTTCCTCCTCCGGCAGGACCGCGACGAGCTGTGTCAGCCAGGCTCCGAGGGCCCCCCGGGTCCAGGCGGCGGTCAGGGCCACCCGACGTAAGTGGACGGCGATTTGAATTCCGGCTTTCCAGCTGCGTTTCTTGACGTTGAAGACGCACTGGATCGTGGTGGGGTCATCCTCGACCGGTTCGGGACCGAAAAAGAGCGTGGTCCGAAATTGCGGGGCGACCGGCGGCGTGAATGGTGACATGGGGCGACAGTCTACCATTCCGGTGGTCCGGACGTCCCGGCGCCGTGACGAGGATTTGACGAGCCTCCACGCGGTGGATAAGATCGGCCCAGATGGCACGCTCCGAATCCCACGAAGAGCGAGTGGCCCGACTGCAGCGCGTGCTGCAATCGACGGCGGACATCGATGGATGGTTGTTCTACGATTTTCGCCACAGTGACCCGCTGGCCTACCGTATTTTGTTGCTGGACCCCGCACGGCATGTGACCCGGCGCTGGTACTACTGGGTGCCGACTCGTGGGGAGCCCATCAAGCTTGTCCATCGGATCGAGCCTCGCGTTCTGGAACCCTTACCGGGGACTGCGCGCGAGTATATCTCTTGGGAATCCCAGCAGGCCGAGCTCCAGGAGCTGCTGGGGTCTGCTCGGCATGTGGCCATGCAGTATTCGCCCATGAACGCCATCCCCTATGTCTCCCGCGTGGATGCCGGCACGATCGAACTGATCCGGGGGTTTGGCCTAAATGTGGTGACCTCGGCCGATTTAGTGCAGCATTTCGAGGCCGTCTGGACCGAGGAGCAGGTGACCTCCCATCGGATGGCCGCGGGGGTGTTGCGCCAGGTTGTAACGGAGGCGTTTCGGGAGATTGCAGCGGCGACGACCTCCGGTCGAGCCATTACCGAGCGGAGTGTGCAGCAGTTCATGTTGGGGCGCTTCCATGAACATGGGGTGGTGACGGCCAGCCCTCCGATCGTCGCGGTGAATGCCCACAGCGCCGATCCGCACTATGAGCCGACTGCTGAGGGGTCTTTGCCGATCGAGCGTGGCGACCTTGTCCTGCTCGATCTGTGGGCCAAACAGGCGCACCAGGCTGGGGCGGTGTATGCGGACATTACCTGGACAGGGTTTGTCGGCGAGACGGTGCCGGATCGCCATGAAGAGGTGTTTCAGGTCGTTCGCCGGGCGCGAGATCGTGCGGTCGAGTTTGTCCAGGGGCGCGCGCAGGCAGGCATGTTTCCCTGTGGGTGGGAGGTAGACGATGTGTGCCGCCAAGTCATTCGAGCGGCCGGGTACGGGGATCAATTCGTGCATCGGACCGGCCACTCCATCGGCGAAGAGGTACATGGCAACGGCGCCAATATTGACAATCTCGAAACGCAGGATGGTCGCCGGCTCCTTCCCCATACCTGTTTTTCGATTGAACCGGGTATCTATTTGAAGGGGGATTTCGGGATTCGGAGCGAGCTCGACGTCTTTCTGACCGAGCGCGATGCCCTGGTGTACGGGCAACCGGTGCAAACCCAGGTCGTCCCGATCCTGGCGATGTAGGACGGTTTCGAAGACCAGTCTATCCGTCGTGCTCCCCCTTCCCGTGCGACCTTGACACTCCAAAGAACCGCCAGCTAGAGTGTTCTTTCGACTGTCCTGCCGACTCGTGTTCGGCATGGGCGCCGATCTTCCTAGGGGGTGTCTCGATGTTCGGTACGATGGGCTTTTCCGAACTCATCATTATCCTCGTCATCATCTTGATCATATTTGGTGCTGGCCGCTTGCCCCAGATCGGTGAGGGTGTGGGCAAAGCCCTCCGCGGGTTCAAGAAGGAAGTCCAGGAGCCGATGCCCGTGAACGACACGGGCGCTCCGCCGGCCGAGAATCCCATACAAGGCCAGGTTTCGCCGCACGCTGAGGCACCAGCGGTCGCAGGGCAGCCTGCGGGGACGACGCCTGCGGCCCC
>FKKE01000361.1_pt1 | contig 211952 bp, 189 predicted proteins | sample 1106331 | NCBI WGS metagenome assembly FKKE01 (sample SAMEA3931202, study PRJEB13176) | freshwater metagenome | biome: Drinking water system; feature: drinking water; material: freshwater | place: China | collected 2013-02-06 | reverse complement strand
TAGAAGTTGCAGGGGCAGAGGGGCTTCCCCAATTCGTCGACGTGGGCGGCCAAGCCTTTGATCACCGATTCGGTGACGGCGGCGTTGGGGTGGAAGACCGTGCCGCTTTTGTCGGCATAGCCCTTCGCATATTTCCACATCTTCTCGAGACTCTTGTCCGACGGGTCGCCCATGGGTCGCGCCTCCTCCCGATGACGGTGCCGGCCAGTTTACAAGCACTCCGCCCTCCTTTACAATCCGCACGTTTTGCGCACCCGACGACGGATCGGGCCCGTGCCGAAGGCCACTCGTCATGACGGAATTACCGGCATCGACTCAACCCTTGACCGAACGACTGGCGCCGATCCTGGGACCGGCGACGGCCGGAGCATTGGCCGCCGCGCTGCTCGCGGCAGGCCGGGGGCCGGCCGTGCTGACACTGCTCGACGAGTTGGCCGACGCGTCGGGAAAAGTCCGAGATGCCGCCGTCGCCGCGCTGCCGGACTTGCAGCGACGCGCCGGCTTGGCCGACGTCGTCTCGTGGCTCGACCTCTGTGTGGCCCTGGCCCAGTCCTCCGGCGCGGCGGCCATCAAGCTGACGAAAGAAAGTCCGCTGCTGTTGGGATTGCTGGAGCCGGCGCAGCGCCGGCCGGTGTTGGCGGCCGCGTTGGAGGTGGCGGAGCAGGACGCGAGCATGACGGTGGAATGGCTGCGCGTCGCCCCCGAGTTGCTCCGATCCGTGCCCGCCGACCGTCTGCGCGACTGGGCCGAGGTGGCCGTCGAAGTGGCGCAGCAGGACTATGTGCTGGGCGTCGAACTGCTCAAACAGGCGGCGGCGGTGGCGGCGGTCCTGCCGATCGATCACGTGCGGACCTGGGCAGCCTGCGCGACGCGCTTGGTGACGGTGAACAGCTTGGGCAAGACGGACTATCTCGGCACCCTGGAGTTTTTCCGGACCAGTCCGGCCCTGCTCGGCGACATCCCGGATGAGGCGGCGCGCGTGTCGACGCTGGCCGTCGGCTCCGCCCTGGCCCAACGCGATCCGCAGACGGCCGTCGTGTGGCTGGCCGAGGCGCCGGGCCTGCTCCGCCGCCTGCCGTCCGATCCGTGGCGCGCCAAGGTCTTGCAGTACGCCGGGCTGGTCGCCGATCAGGACGCCCCGGCCTGCCTGGCGTACCTGCGACGGGCCCCCGACATGTTGGCCTTGCTCGGCGAGCAGGGGAGCGCGGCGCAGACGTTCGACGAATGGTACCGCGCCGGCATGGAAACGCTGGCCTACAGTAGCGAGGGCGCGCGGGCCTACTTCGCCTTGGAAACGAACAAGGCGCTCGCCACCGTGACGGAGGCCATGAGCAGCGTGCCCCTCCGGCACGTGGCTCGCTCGCTCAAACTCTTTGCGCAGGGGCTCTGCGGGCGGGACATTGCCATCGCTTCGTTGCCCGAGGCGGCCGCCGCCCGCGCGGCGCTCGGTGCGGACGGGCGCACGATTCTCTTGCCGGCGCTGCTGAAGGCCAAACCGTCCCGCGAGGCGAACGTCCGCCTCTACCTGGTCATGGCCGCGCACGAAGCCGGCCATCTGGAATTCGGCACCTACGATGTCCCGCTGGAGCAGTTGGCCGATCTGGGCGTGGACGTTTGCCGGCGCTACGGCCGTCCCGATTCCGGCGCCAGCGACATCCGAACTTTGGAGCAGCTCTTCGCGTGTTATCCCCGGCCGGCCCTCATCCGCGATCTCTGGACCGTCGTCGAAGACGCACGGGTGGAACGGCGGCTGGAGGCGGAATATCCGGGGCTGGCTGCGGACCTGGCGCACCTGACCCGTGAGGAAGCGACGACGCGCTCGCTGCTGCACGGCATGACCGTCCGCGAATTGACCGTGGATGCGTTGCTGCTCCTCTCCACGCAAGATCGCCGGACGATCCGCATCCCGGACACCGTCGCGGCGGTGATCGAACGGGCCTGGGACCTGGCGCAGTCGGGGCTCGCGGTCACGGCGGCGGCGGCCGATGCGGTGCGCGCGGCGGATCGTATCTATGCTTGGTTGGACGAAGCGGTGGGTGCGCGCGGCGAGGGGGTGGACGGCTCGCCCTCTGCCGCAGCCGCGAACGACGAAGCCGGCACGGGCCCGTCGGCCTCGGACACCGGGTCCGGCTATTATCGTGCCGTGACCAATTGGACCTATCGGGGGCAGATGAATCCGGAGTTGGTGCGCGATCGGTCGCAGGAGCAGGCGGGCGGCGCAGGCCCCAATCGCTCGCAGGACGAGCCACAGGAAGCGGCCTCGCCGGTGCCCGAAGGCCTGTCCGCCGGCTTCGGCGGAGGCGCCGAGCGGCGAGGGCGGGACCAGCTCACGGGCCAGCAGTCCGGCGAAGCTTTGGCGGCCGGCGGCACGCCGCGCGATGCGGTGGAAGAAATGCTGGCGGTGGGCGACGAGCGGCGAGAGGCGGGTGAGCCCTCGCCGGCGGGCGGGCGTTCGTTCGTCTACGACGAATGGGACGGCGCCATTCAGGACTATCGCACCGGCTGGTGCCGCGTCACCGAGCGGCCGGGCGACGAGGGGGCGCCGGATGCGGCGGAAGCGGTGCTGGCGGCTCATGGGCCGGCGGTGCGGCTCCTGCGGCGGCGGTTCGAAGCGCTGCGTCCATCCGGGTTCCGCCGTGTGCGCGCACGGACGGACGGCGAAGAACTCGATCTCGACGCCGTCGTGGCCTATCGGGCCGATCGCGCCGCGGGCGCCGATCCCTCCGACCGGCTCTATCTCCGGCGGGAAAAACGGGACCGGGAAGTAGCCGCGGCCTTTCTTGTGGATGTGAGCGGGTCCACCAGCCGACAGATCGAAGGCGGCGATCCGCTACGCCGCGTGATCGACGTGGAGAAAGAAGGCCTGGTTCTTTTGTGCGAGGCGCTACGCGCGGTGGGGGATCAGCATGCGGTCTACGGCTATTCGGGCCAGGGGCGGCGCGGCGTGGATTTTCTCGTGATCAAAGACTTCGACGACCCGGCCGGCGCGCGGACGGCCCGCCGGCTCGGCGCCCTGGCGCCCCGGCAGCAGAATCGGGACGGCGCGGCGATCCGTCACGCCGTGCGCAAGCTCCTGGCGTGTCCCGCCAAGGTCCGGCTCCTGTTTCTGATCAGCGACGGGCGGCCGCTGGACGACGGCTATGCGGAGGACTATGCCCTGGCCGACACGAAGATGGCCTTGCGCGAGGCGCGGCTGAAGGGCATCCATCCCTTCTGCCTCACCGTGGACCGTACGGCGGACGACTACCTCCGGCGGATGTACGGCGACGTGCGCTATCTCGTGATCGACGATGTCCGCCAGTTGCCGGAACGCCTCCCGCGTCTGTATGAACGAGTGACGGCATGACGATGACGACGGAACAGCCGGTCCCTCCCTGGGTGTACAAGCTCTTTACCGGGCATCAGTATCCCTATGTCCGGCGGCTGGCAAAGTTCGCGCGGCCCGTGGAGCCGGGCCAGGACCGTCCCGAACCGACGGCGGAGGAAATCAAGGCCAAGTTCTGGGAGGTCTATCCCCGCTGCACCCTCAAGGTCTTGCAGGAAGTGAAGAGCGGCATGATCGTGACCTTCATCGAGCTGGGGAGTTACGGGGCGGGCATGTACCAGGACCTGATCGATGCGCCGGAGGAGTTCTTGGCCAAGACCTACGGCAAGAAAAAGATCAAGTTGAATTTTTACGACGGGGAAAATTTCGTCTGCACGATCAACTTCAAAGTGGCGGGCTGGACGGAGCACGAGGAGCATTAAGATTGAACGTGTTGGCGAGCCGGAAAGGAATATGAGGGACGCGATGGGACGACCGAAAATCACGGTGGTGGGGGCCGGCAACGTGGGCGGCACGACGGCCCAACGGCTGGCGGAGAAAAATTGCTACGACGTGGTCCTGGTGGACATCGTCGAGGGCGTGCCGCAAGGCAAGGCGCTCGATCTGGCCCAGGCGGGGCCGGTGCTCGGCTACGATTCCCGGATCGTCGGCACCAATGGGTATGAAGAGACGGCCGGGTCGGCCGTGGCCGTCATCACGTCCGGCGTGCCCCGCAAGCCCGGCATGAGCCGGGATGACCTGCTGGCGATCAACGCGAAGATCGTGCGGGAGGTGGTTCGCAACCTGGTGGCGCGTTCGCCCGAGGCGATCTTGATCATGGTCACCAACCCATTGGACGTCATGGTACACGTGGCGCTCAAGGTGAGCGGCTTGCCGAAGAGCCGCGTCATCGGCATGGCCGGGGTGTTGGATTCCGCCCGGTTCCGCTCGTTCGTCGCGGCGGAACTCCGCGTCTCGGTCAACGACGTGCAGGCGATGGTCCTGGGCGGCCACGGCGATTCGATGGTGCCGGCGCTGCGCTATACGACGGTCGGCGGCCGCCCGATCGCCGACGTGCTGCCGAAGGACCGCTTGGAAGCCCTCGTGGCACGGACGCGCAACGGCGGCGCGGAGATCGTGAATCATCTCAAAAACGGCAGCGCCTTCTACGCACCCTCCGCCGCCGCCGTCGACATGGTCGAAGCGATTCTCAAGGATCAACGGCGCATCCTGCCCTGTGCCGCGCTTTGCCAGGGCGAGTACGGTTTCCGGGACGTGGTCGTGGGCGTGCCCGTGGTGCTGGGCCGCGCGGGGATGGAGCGGGTCGTCGAATACGAATTGGCGCCCGACGAGCGCGCGGCGCTGGCCCAATCGGCCCAGGCGGTGCAGGAACTCTGCGCCGTCGTGGACGCCCTGCCGTCTTAACGGCCGCTCCTTCCCCGCCGAGCCTCCTCGGCCCCGGCTCGTCTGATGCTATGCGCTCTTTCGCGCTCCTTGCATTCTGCTGGTTGGCCTGGTGTGTCACGAGTGCCGTGCCCGCCTCCGCCGCCGGGCGGAGCCCCGCGCCGCTTTACGAGAACCTCGGTACGCACCATCATCCCATCACCACGGCCTCGCCGCTGGCGCAGCGGTATTTCGACCAGGGGCTGATCTTCGCGTTCGCGTTCAACCAGGCTGCCGCCACCCGCTCGTTTCTCCACGCCGCCCGCCTCGATCCGGACTGCGCCATGTGCTACTGGGGCGCGGCACTGGCCCTCGGTCCGACGATCAACGATCGGATGACGCGCGAGACAGAAGACCTGGCCCTGGCGCTGCTCCAACGGGCCTCCGGCCTCCTGTCTCGCGTGACGGACGCGGAACAGGCCTATATCCTCGCCCTGGCGGCACGGTATTCGGCTGATCCGGCCGCGGGGCGGCACGAACTCGACCGGCTCTATGCGGACACGATGCGGACCGTGGCGCAGCGCAATCCCGACGATCCCGATGCGGCCGCGCTCTTTGCCGAGGCACTCATGGACACGACGCCCTGGCGCTACTGGCTGCCGGGCGGGCGGCCGGGGCTCGTTACCGAGGAGGTGCTGGCGACCTTGGAAACGGTCTTGGCGCGTCATCCGACTCACCCACAAGCTTTGCATTTGTATATCCATGCGCTCGAACATTCGCCACATCCCGAGCGGGCCGAGGCCGCGGCCGACCGCATCCGCACAGTCGCGCCCGGGGCCGGCCATCTGGTGCATATGGCCTCGCACATCTACCTGAGGCTGGGCCGCTATGAAGACGCGGCGGCGGCCAACGAAGCGGCCACCAGGGCGGACGAAGCGGTGCTCGCGGACCAGGGCGGCTACGGTCGCTATGGTGATTCCTACTATCCGCATCACATGGATTTTCTTTGGCATGCGGCGGCAATGGCTGGGGACGGCGACCGGGCGATCGCCGCCGCGCGCAAAGCGGCTGGGCGCGCGACGCCGGAAGACTTACGGAAGTCACCCGGCTTGGAACGGGTGCTGGCCGTGCCGGTGCTGGTGCTGGCGCTGGCGCAGTTCGGTCGCTGGGCGGAGGTTCTCAAGGAGCCGGCGCCGCCGGAGGAGTTCACCTATGCGCGAGGTCTGTGGCACTATGCACGGGGGCTGGCCTTCGCGGCGCGAGGGAAACCCGCACTGGCACGGCGGGAGCGAGATGCTTTGGCGCGACGGCAACGGCTGGAAGTGCCGCCGATGCGCGGCCTGTCCGCCACGAAGGTCCTCTTGGGCATGGCACAATGCGTGCTGACGGCCGAGATCGAGGGAACACGAGGACGGATCGAGGCGATGCGCGGCAATTATCTCGTCGCGATCGCGTTGCAGGACCTCCTGCCGTCCGACGAGATGACGCCCTGGTACCAGCCGGTGCGGCAGATGTTCGGCGAGGCCTTATTGCGCGGTGGGCAGCCGGAGCAGGCCGAACTGGTCTTTCGCGACGAATTGGCGACGCATCCGAAGAACCGCTGGGCGCTGGCCGGGTTGGCCCGGAGCCTGGATGCCATTGGGGTGCCGGACGAAGCGGCGGCGGTCCGCCGGCAATCGGGCACCGTCTCGACGCACGCCGGCGAAGCGGTTCCGGCGCCGTTTCCGCTCCCTTGACTTTCCGTTCGAGGCTACGGTACAGACTGCCGCAGCAGTGAATCTCAAGGAGGTGGCGCGATGAAATTCCTGGAGAATCCCTACCAGACGATGGGCGCGGGATTCGGCCTCGCGGTCGTGCTGGCCGGCCTCTACATGGGGATGACCGGCGAGACCGCTATAGACGTGGTGGGCATGGCCTTGCGCTGGGTGCATTTTCTGGCCGGCATCACCTGGATCGGCCTGCTGTACTTCTTCAACCTGATCAACGCGGCGTTTCTGAAAAGCCTGGATGGACCGACGAAAAACGTCGTGATTCCCAAGCTCATGCCGGCCGCCTTGAATTGGTTCCGGCACGGGGCGACCGTGACGGTGGTGGCGGGCATCCTGCTCTACGGCTATCTGTATGCGAAAGGGGGCAGCGGCGCGATCGCCGTCGGCATCGGCGGGCTGCTGGGCCTCATCATGCTCGGCAACGTGCACGGGATCATCTGGCCGAACCAGAAGAAGATCATCGCGGCGGTGGCCAAGTCGGCCGCCGACGGGACCCCGGCGCCGCCGGAAATGGCTGCCTGGGGCAAGACGGCCTTGATGGCCTCGCGCATCAACTTTATGCTCTCGATCCCCATGCTCTTCTTCATGGGCGCCGGCAGCCACTTCAAGTAACCGCGCCGATTCCTGTCCAGCCTGGTCCTCTCCCTCGCCTGAGGGAGAGGACCGACGAACATCCCCATCAAACCGATAGGCCTGTGGCCCTAGCGGGTCGGGATTTAGCCCTATATTTCGCGGAGATGCCTTGACGAGGGGGGGAGGGGGCTCTTATAGTGACAGCCTCATCGCTTCCGGTGGAATTTGCAGAGGAGCTTTTGCAAGTTCATGGCACAATCCGAAGCCAGATTGCTCGAACCGGTCACAGGGTCCCCCTGGGATTTGGACGCGTATGTCCGGACAGGGGGCTACGAGGCTTGGCGCAAGTGCGTCACCGAACGTTCGCGTGAAGACGTCGTCAACGAACTGAAGAAGTCCGGCTTGCGCGGGCGAGGCGGGGCCGGGTTCCCGACCGGCGTGAAATGGGACAAGGTACTCAATCATCGCATTAAAGAACGCTATTTTGTCTGCAATGCCGGCGAGCATGAACCGGGTACGTTCAAAGATCGGTACCTACTCAAGCACCACCCCCATCAATTGCTCGAAGGCTGCCTGATCGCGGCTCATACGGTGCATGCCAAGGCCTCCTTCATCTATGTCAACCACGAATATCACGAAGAACGGGAAAATCTGCGCAAGGCGATGGATTTGGCCCGGGCCAAGGGCCTGCTCGGCAAGAACATCCTGGGCACGGGTGTGGATTTGGACATCGAACTGTTCGAAGGCATGGGGTCCTACGTGGCGGGTGAAGAGACGGCCATGCTCGAATCCATGCAGGGCCGCCCGGCCATGCCGCGGCAAAAGCCGCCCTTCTATCCGACGGACTTCGGGCTCTACGGCAAGCCGACGCTGGTGAACAACGTCGAGACGCTCTGCAACATTCCCCGCATCCTGCACAAGGGCGCGGGCTGGTTTACCCAGGTCGGGACCGAGAAGGCGCCCGGCACGATGCTCTTTTCGCTCAGCGGCGCGGTGAACAAGCCGGGTGTCTACGAAATGCCCTTGGGCACGCCCTTGCGGCGATTGATCGAGGAGTACGGCGGCGGCGTGCCCGGCGGACGCCAGGTCAAGGCCGTGTTCCCCGGCGGGCCGGCCTTCTCGATGGTAACGGCGGCGGACCTGGATCTGCCGATGGATTTCGATGCGCTCAAGAAAGCCGGCACCGGCCTCGGTTCGGCCGGCGTCATCGTCGTGGACGACGCCACGTGTATGGTGGCCGCGACGCTGAAGTACTCCACCTTCTTCAAGAACGAATCCTGCGGCCAATGTCCGCCCTGCCGGATGGGCACGAAGAACCTGGCGACGCTGCTGGCCACCATCGAAGAGGGCGAGGGCACGCAGAAGGACTTGGACCAGTTGCTCCAGCTCTGCGGATTCGTCAAGGGCACGGGCTACTGCACCCTGGTCACCGGCGCCGCCGTGCTCGTGCAAAATGCCGTGCGGCTGTTCCGGCACGAGTTCGAGGCGCACATCGCCCAGCGGCGGTGCCCCTCTCAGCCGGCGGCGGCCGGCGCAGGGGCCGTCCGCTGAGGACGGACACATCGGCGGGGGCGGCATGCCGAAGGTCACGTTTCTTCACCCGGACGGCAAAAGCGGGGAGGTGCCCGAGGGCCTGTCCCTGCTCGAAGCAGCCGAGTTGCTGGGTTTTCCGCTCACGCACGATTGCGGAGGCAATGCCTCCTGTACCACCTGCCGGGTGGAAGTGCGCCAGGGTGGGGACTCTCTCTCCGACATCGAGTTCGACGAGCAGGACTTGTTGGACCGGGAGGGGTTGAGCGAGTCGTGGCATCGGTTGGGGTGCCAGGCCCGCGTGCGGGGCGATGTGATCGCGCGGGTGCCGGAAAAGAAGTGGGAGCCCCCGTCGAAAGATCAGCCGGGGCAGGCGACGGTCGATCCAGTTGCGGACTGTGCGCCGCGAATGACATAAAAGGAGGAACCCTCATGGTGACGATAACGGCAACGGCGGAAACGAAAATCAAGGAACTGATGGCGGAGGAACAGGACGTGGTCGGCCTGCGGATCTATGTCCGTGGCGGCGGCTGCCACGGCTACCAATATGGAATGGCCTTCGAATCCAAGACGGCGGACGACGACACGATCATCGAAAAGGGCGCGGTGAAGGTCATCATGGATTCGCAGAGCGCGCCGCTCTTGCAGGGTGCGGAAGTGGACTACGTGGACAGCCTCCAGGGGTCCGGCTTCACGGTGAAAAATCCGCAGGCCAAAACCACCTGCGGCTGCGGCAGCTCGTTCAGCGCGTAAGCCGAATCGTCGATGGTCGGGTTGCGATAGAGCCAAGCGAATGAGGCCGGGAATTGCTGCGGCAATCCCGGCCTTTCTTTTCCCAGCCGGCTGTCAAGACCAGGGCCGAGGATACCGGGCATGAATCAAGCGATCGTCACCCGCCGCTATACCTTCGCCGGCCAGCACCGTCTGCACACCGAGGCCTTGTCGGAAGAGGAGAACCGCCGGGTCTTCGGCAAGTGCAACAATCCCAACGGCCACGGCCACAACTACACGCTGTTCGTGACCGTTGGGGGGCCCGTCGAACCGGAGACGGGGCGGATGGCCGGCATCGGCGATCTCGACCGCCTCGTCGAAGAAGCGGTCGTCGCGCGGTTCGACCATCGCGACATCAACCGGGACCCGGCCTTTGCCGAACGGACGACGACGGGGGAAAATCTCGTGCTGCTCGTCTGGGACCTCTTGGTGGCCCGGTTACCTGAGGGACGGCTGCGCAAGGTGGGCCTGATCGAAACGCGGGACAATTATTTCGAATATACGGGACCGGGCGAGGCGGCCGACACGTCGGTGGCGGCGATCGGCCCGGCACGGTGGTAAACGATGGCTGGACGATCACGACATTCGGCGCATGGCGGACACGAGGGCGCCGCCCGCGAGGCGGAACTGCGCGAGCTGGTGACGCGGATGCTCGCCTTGCTCGGCGAAACGCCGGGGCGTAGCGGGCTGGAGAAGACGCCGGAGCGGGTGCAGAAGGCCCTGACCTTCATGACCCAGGGGTACAAGCAGAACCTGGACCATCTCCTGAACGGAGCCCTGTTCCCCCTCGAGTACGACGAGATGGTGATCGTGAAAGACATCGACTTTTTCAGCCTCTGCGAACATCACCTCCTGCCGTTTTTCGGCAAGTGCCATGTGGGTTACCTGCCCAGCAAGAAAGTCGTGGGGTTGAGCAAGCTGCCGCGCATCGTGGACATGTTCAGCCGGCGGCTCCAGGTGCAGGAGCGCCTGACGCAGCAGATCGCGGAAGCCATTCAAGCCAAATTGAAACCGCGCGGCGTCGGGGTCGTAATCGAGGCCCGGCACCTCTGCATGATGATGCGGGGGGTGGAGAAGCAGAACACCGTCGCCGTGACGAGCTCGATGCTGGGCGCCTTCCGTAGCCAGCAGCAGACCCGCGTCGAATTCTTGAAGCTCATCCGCCAGGGATCGGTCGGCGAAGGCTGACCCCTGCGCCTCTTAGGTCAATCCAGCGAGAAACTCCGCCACGACCCGGTTGAACGCCTTCGGCTGGTCCATGTTGCTCATGTGGCCGGCCTGGGGAATGATCTCCAGCCGCGCGCCGGCGATGCCGTCGGCGATTCTCTTGTTATCCGCCACCGTCGTCAACGCGTCGTCTTCCCCCACGATCACGAGGGTCGGGCAGGCGATGCGCGCGAGTTGCGGAGTCGAGTCCGGACGCTCGGCCATGGCCATCAAGTCGCCGACTACGCCGCTCAAGGGCGTGCTGAGGCTGATGGCCCTGACCCGCGCGGCGATCTCCGGCCGCTCGCGATAGGTGGCCGGCGCCAGCAGTTTCGGCCCCATGTCATCCGCCACGGGCTGCGCTCCTCCCGCCTTGCAAGCCTGCTGCGCCAGGTTGAACCGCCAGGCCGCCTGCTCCGGTTTGTCCGCCTCCGCCCGGGTGTCGCAGAAAATCAGCCCTTTGATCCGTTCGGGATGGCAGCGGTGGAGGGCAAAGAGCGTGTAGCCGCCCATGGAGAGGCCGGCAAAGACGGCCTGGCGGATGCCGAGATGGTCGAGCAGGCCGACGACGTCGTCGGCAAAGAGGTCCAGCGTATAGCGCCACAAGGGCGCGTCCGATTCGCCGTGGCCGCGCAGGTCCACCGCGATGACGCGGAAGCGGTCCGACAGGCCGGCGACTTGCCCTTCCCACATGGTGCGGTTGAACGGAAAGGCGTGGAGCCACACGACGGGCAGGCCCTGCCCCCTGTCGCTGTAGGCGATGGTGATCCCGTTGACGGTTGCGCGCATGTGGCGGCCTCCTGCGTGGAACAAACCGAGCGCGATTGTATCACCGTCCGCCGGTTTGCGGCACAGGAGGCTTCTCGCTAGAATGCCGGGGCTGCCATGAGCGATCGTCGCGCATCAGAGGAGGATCCGCCGCCCGATCTGTTCGAGCCGCCCCGCGCGGCCTCCGCCCCGTCCGCGCCCCTGGCCGAGCGGCTCCGCCCGAACGATTTTACCGAGTTCGTCGGCCAGGACGAGGTCGTTGGGCCAGATCGGCCGCTCCGCCGCGCGATCGAATCGGACTCCCTCTCCTCCGTCATCCTCTGGGGCCCGCCTGGATCGGGCAAGACGACGCTGGCTCGCATCATCGCCACGCGCACCAAGGCCGAATTCGTCTTTTTCTCCGCCGTCACCGGCGGCATTCCCGAACTGCGCGGAATCATCAAGGATGCCGAACGGCGCTGGTCGCTGCATCGGAAGCGGACCATTCTCTTCGTGGACGAGATCCATCGGTTCAACAAGGCCCAGCAGGACGCCTTCCTGCCCCACGTCGAGCGCGGCACCGTCGTGTTGCTGGGCGCCACGACGGAAAACCCGTCCTTCGAGGTGATCGCGCCGTTGCTCTCGCGGTCGCTGGTCGTCGTCCTCAAACCTCTGGAGGACGAGGCGCTCGGCACGATCCTGGATCGCGCCGTGACGGACGCCGAGCGGGGGCTCGGCGCAAAGCGGGTGGACGTCTCGCCGGAGGCCAAGCGGCGTCTGATCGGCCTGGGCAACGGCGACGCCCGCGCCATGCTGACGTTGCTGGAGTTCGTCGTGACGCAGACGCAGCCGGGCGCTGACGGGCGCATCCGTCTCGACGAAGCGGCGCTCGACGCGGCCATGGTCAAGAAGACCCTGCGCTACGACAAGGCGGGGGAAGAGCACTACAATCTCATTTCCGCCTACATCAAGAGCCTGCGGGATTCCGATCCGGACGGCGCGCTCTATTGGCTGGCGCGGATGTTGGAAGGCGGCGAGGAGCCGCGCTTCATCGCGCGCCGCATGGTGATCTTCGCCTCCGAGGACGTCGGCAACGCCAATCCCCAGGCCTTGGTCGTGGCGACGGCGGTCTTTCAGGCGGTGGAATGCGTGGGCTTGCCGGAGGCGCAGATCAATCTGGCGCACGGTACGACGTTTCTGGCCTCCTGCCCGAAGGACAATGCGTCCTATGTGGGCTTGCTCGAGGCGATGAAGGATGCGAAGGAGCAGGGCAACCTGGCCGTGCCGATGCACTTGCGCAATGCGGTGACGTCGTTGATGAAGGATTTGGGCTATGGGAAGGGCTATCGCTACGTCCACGACGACCCGTCGGCGAAGAAGGAACAAAGCCACTTGCCCGAACCGCTCAAGGGAAAGAAGTACTACAGGCCGAAGAAACCTACCTGACCGTTTCGGTAAGCGATTTCTTAACCCGCTCCAGCTCGTCCGACAGGCTGCTCCACTTGGCGGTGAGTCGGTCGAGTTCCTGCTTCCAGCCTTCCTGCTCCTGGTGCAGCGTGTGCCAGCGCTCGTAGTCCTGGTAGAGCGCCGGGTCGGCCAGTTCCTGATCGCGCGCCTTGACCCGCGCTTCCATCTCCGCGATCTCGCTTTCGGCCTTGGCCACCTGCTTTTCCAGCCTGGCCTGCGTCTTGGATAGTTCGCGGCGGTCCGGCCCCTTGGGGGGCGGCGGAGCCGCGGGCGCGGCCGGCGCCGCCTGGCGCTGCTGGGCCTTGGTCGGCTTCTGCGCTTCCTTCAATTCCTTCGTGGATTCGTGGATGGATTCCAGCTCCTGCGCCCGTTTCCAGAGGTAATACTCGTAGTCGCCGTGGTAGTCCCGCGCCTTGCCTTCCTCGATCTCGATGACGCGGGTCGAGATGCGCGTTAGGAAGGTGGGATCGTGGGAAATGAACACGATCGTGCCGGGAAAGGTCGTGAGGGCGTCGGTCAGCACGTCCACCGAGGCCGGATCCAGGTGGTTCGTCGGTTCGTCGAGCAGGAGCGTGTTGGCCGGCTCGACCAGCATCCGGGCCAGCGCGACGCGATTGCGTTCGCCGCCGCTCAGAGCCTTGATGGGTTTCTTCTGGTCCTGCCCCGAAAAGAGGAAGGCGCCGGCGATGCCACGGAGAAAATTCATCTCCGCCTGGTTGGACACTTCGGCCAGTGACTCCAGAATCGTGTGCTCGGGATTCAAGGTTTCGGCCTGGTGCTGGGCGAAATAGTGGAGCGTGACCCCGTGTCCCACGGTCCTGGTGCCCTTGTCGGGCGGCAGGGCGCCGGCCAGCATCTTGAGCAGGGTGCTCTTGCCCGCGCCGTTTTCGCCGACGAGGGCGATGCGTTGGCCGCGCTCGACGGCAAAGTCCAGCGACTCGTAGACGACCTTGGGGCCGTAGCTCTTGGCAATCTGCTTGAGGTCGAGCACCTGCCGGCCGCTGGCCGCGGGGAGAGGGAACTTGAAGCGGACCCGTTTGGGGTCGCGCGCGACCTCGATGCGCTTGATCTTGTCCAGTTGCTTGATGCGGGACTGCACCTGCGAGGCTTTGTTGGCCTGATAGCGGAACCGGTCGATGAAGGTCTGGACGCGGGTGATTTCCTTCTCCTGCCGCTTGGCCGAGGCGGCATGGGCCGTGTCCCGGGCGGCCCGCTGCTCCTTGAAGGTACTGTAGTTGCCCCGGTACTCCTGGATGGCGTGGTGGCGCAACTCCCAGATGTGGGTAGCGACGCGGTCCAGGAATTTCGTGTCGTGGCTGATGATCAGCAGCGTGATGCCGGCTTGCAGCAAAAACTGCTCGAACCAGGCCTGCGTCGGCTTGTCCAGGTGGTTCGTCGGCTCGTCGAGCATGAGCACGTCCGGCTTAGACAGGAGGAGATGCGCCAGGGCCACGCGCATGCGGTAGCCGCCGGACAGGTTCTCGACCGGGCGTGCGAAGTCCGCCTCGCCGAAACCCAGGCCGGCCAGGATGCGCTTGGCTTCGTGCTCCGGATACAGATCGCGATGCGTGGCGTCCAAAACTGTCTTGCCGGTCAAGGTTTCCAATTCCTGGGCCAGGTAGCCGATCTTGAGGTTGGGGCGTGTGCGAATGCGGCCCTTGTCCGGATATTCCTCGCCCAGGATCATCTTCATGAGCGTGGTCTTGCCGGCGCCGTTCGGCCCGACGAGGCCGACCCGCGAGCCGGGCCGCAGGTGCGCGGTCGCGTTGGTCAGCAAGATGCGATGGGCAAACTGTTTACTGACGGATTCGATCTGTAGCATGGCTACACTGGTCCAGTACGGGTGAAGGCGACGCGTGCAATGAACGGAAGAAGCCGGCGGTCAGAGCAGGAGGACGAAGAAGCGATGGGAGAGGGGAAAAGAGGTCATAAGAACATTACAGGCACGTGAGGTGTTTCTCCGGCGGCATCAGTTACGATAAACCGAAAGTGAGCCGCCGGCTCAGCAAGCTTGGAGTGGTGGAGCTGGCCGGGATTGAACCGGCGACCTCGTGAATGCCATTCACGCGCGCTCCCAACTGCGCCACAGCCCCACCTGTTCCGTAGACGTTGTCGGAGAGAAAAGATTGCTTAGGCGAACCGGGCGCATGCTAACATGCGCCGAAAAATGCCGTCAAGGTGCGCGGGGTTGTGTCGCAAGGGGCCGGTGCGTCGGCGCCTCCCCGTTGCTCGCTTGACAACCGGGGACGTGGTCCGTACTATGACGCCGGCTCTGGGCCTCAGTCCAGGGCCATTTTTGTGCGGACCGATTCACAAGAGACGCGCGACGCAGGATAGTCATTCGCATGGCCAATCTCGTCATCATCGGCACCCAGTGGGGCGACGAAGGGAAGGGCAAGATCGTCGACATCTTGGCCCGTGACGCCGACGTCGTCGTTCGTTTCCAGGGCGGCTCCAACGCAGGGCATACGGTGGTGAACGAGCACGGCACCTTCGTCTTCCACCTGATCCCGTCCGGCATCCTCTACCGCGGCAAGCTCAACGTCATCGGCAACGGTGTCGTCGTGGATCCAGGCTCGTTGATCGAGGAAATGGATCACCTCCAGGCCAAGGGTGTGGCGATCGGCCGCAATTTCGCCATTTCCCAGCGGGCGCACCTGATCATGCCGTACCACAAGGCGATCGAAAAGGCCGCCGAGCAATCGAAGGGCTCGCGCCGGATCGGGACAACGGGCCGGGGCATCGGGCCGTCCTACGCCGACAAGATGGCCCGCATCGGCATTCGCGCCGGCGACCTGCTCAATCCCGCCCTCTTCAAGCGCAAACTCGAGGAAAACCTGGCGGAGATCAACGTGTTTCTGGAGCGGCTGTACCAGGTCGAAGGGTTCCGGGTCGACAAGGTCTTCGCCCAGTACATGGGCTATGCCGAGCGGCTCAAGAGCTACATCGTGGACGGGTCGCTGCTCTTGAACAAGGCTCTGCGTGACGGCAAGCGAGTTCTCTTCGAAGGGGCGCAGGGCACGCACCTGGACGTGGATTTCGGCACCTATCCCTACGTGACCTCGTCCAGCGCGGCGGCCGGCGGGGCTTGCACGGGCACCGGCGTGGGACCGACCAACATCGACGCCGTGATGGGCGTCGCCAAGGCCTATACGACCCGCGTCGGCTCCGGCCCTTTCCCGACCGAATTGACCGACGAGATCGGTGGCGGGCTGCAAGAACGGGGCAAGGAATTCGGCGCCACGACGGGACGGCCGCGCCGCTGCGGCTGGTTCGACGGGGTCGCCGTTCGTTACGCCACGCGGGTAAACGGCTTGTCGTCTCTGGCCGTGACGAAGCTGGACGTGTTGGACGGGTGCAAGGAACTGTTCCTTTGCACCGGCTACCGGGCGGGGGGGCGGCTCTATCGGGAGATGCCCGACGATCTCGACGTCCTGTCGGCCTGCGAGCCGGTGTACCAGAAGTTGTCGGGCTGGAAGATGCCGACGACCGGGATCACTTCGTACGCCAAGTTGCCCGCCGAGGCCAAGCGCTACCTCACGCGCATCGAAGAGCTGGCCGAATGCCGCATCGACATGATCTCGACCGGCTCCAAACGCGCCCACACGATCGTGCTGCGCAATCCTTTGAAGCCGGGCAGCCGAACGAAAACTCAACGCCGTTGAGCCGGGAGCAGGCTCCCCGCAAAAGGCGTTGACAGAACGCCTGCGCGAATGCCAGCATCGCTCCGGTCGCGTTCAACATCCTGCTAGTGAGCCGGTAGCTCAGTCGGTAGAGCATCGCCCTTTTAAGGCGAGGGCCCTGGGTTCGAGTCCCAGCCGGCTCACCACTTTCACATTAGGCGGCGACGGACGAAAGAGAAGGCGGAGCCGGTCGTTCGGCTTGCAGCGGTTTCGGCAGGCCCACTGCCGCGGTCATCGCGTCGAGGGTGGCCAAACCGCCCGGCGTTCCCACCGCCACGCGCCAGTCAACGGTCAGCTCTTTCGGAAATTCCCCGGCCGCGCGGCCTTCCTTCAACTTGGTTTCGAGACGCCAGAGAATCCGTTCGGCCATCGTCTCGCTGGTATCCGGAAAGGCCAGGGCCAGGTGAGCCGGGCCCACCCGTCCAACGAAGTCGGTGGTCCGCACCGTGGCCAGGCAGTGTTTGGCCACGACCGATACGGCCTCGGCCCAACCGACCGATGCCTGGCGCGGGGCGATCGTCGCAAACAGGACGATCAACTCGCGCTTCGTGCGCTGGAGCAGTTGCAGATGGTGATCGACGAGCAGGGAGAAGGCCGGGCGGATCAACGCACCGGTTTCCTCGTCCACCATGGTAGGCGCCGCAGACATCGCTGATACTCCTAGCCGTTCTATCGGCCGATGCCTGGCAAAACTTAACCGGTTTCAGCGGTCTAGGGTGAGCGAAGGCGTGGGCGGTGTGCTATAAGACGCTGGACGTCCGGTAGGGAAGGGGCGAGTGGAACGGTTCGAGAGGAGGCACGATGGCCGCGGAGCATGGTGCTCAGACAACGACGGAGATGGCCACGTTGGCCGGCGGCTGCTTCTGGTGTGTGGAAGCCGTCTACGACCGGGTGAAGGGCGTCATCTCGGTAGAGTCTGGTTATATCGGCGGGCAAGTCCCCAACCCGACCTATGAGGCCGTGTGCATGGGGCGGACCGGCCATGCGGAAGCGGTGCGGATCACCTTCGATCCGGCCGTCGTGTCCTATCGGGAATTGCTGGAGATGTTTTTCGCCGTCCACGACCCGACGACCTTGAACCGACAGGGGAATGACGTCGGCACGCAATATCGCTCGGGGATCTTCTATCATTCGCCCGCCCAACGAGCGACGGCCGAGCAGCTCGTGGCGGAACTGACGAGAGAGAAGACCTTCGAGCGTCCCATTGTGACGGAAGTCGTCCCCGCCGGGCCCTTTTACGAGGCCGAGGACTACCACCAAGAATATTTCGCCCGCAATCCCTCCCAGCCCTACTGCACCTACGTCGTCAATCCCAAAGTCGCCAAGTTTCGCCAACGGTTTGCGGCCAAACTGAAGAGTTAGTCTCCCTTCAGCGAGGCAGCACGCTGCCCAGGACTCTTGTGACGGCCTGCCAGAAACCTTCCTTTTGACGGACTTGGTGCGGGTGGAGGAGAACGGCCGCTTGCGGAGGGCAAAAGGGCGGCTGGGCCGGTCCGTCGCCTTCGATGCGTGCAAGCAGCAAGCCGTCAGGCCTCTGTGCCGGCCCCTGGACGATCGTCAGCCGTGTCCCCGTTTCCACCGCGCAGCGTTCCTCGAAGCCGGCCGCACGATAGCGGTCCGGATCGAGAAAAGCGGCGCGGGGCCGCTCGTCGGCAAAGACCGTCACGCCTTCCTTGAGCGGTTCGTCGGGGGAAAACGACGAGAACAAGACGGCCGGCAGGATCAGCATGAGGGCGACGAGCAGCCCGATGGCCCCGATCGGCGGCCGGCCGGCCGGGGAGTCGTCGTGGTCGAGATTCGGCTCGCGGTTCATCGCGATGGTCGGGACGCCGCGCGCCCTACTCGATCCGCCAGTAGGTCACGCCGCTTTGGCCGCCTGCGGCGTTGCGTTGGATCACGGCGCGCGAAGTTTTTGTCACTTCGTTCACGGTCGCGCTGACACGGGCCTGGTACACGTCGCTCCGCACCGTATAGACGCCGAAGGTCCGCAGTTCTTTGGCGAGGGCCTCGATGCTTTTGACGCGGTCGAGGTCTTGAATGGAGGTGAACGGTCGGGCGCGGATGAGGTCCAGGGCCAAGGCCGGCGTGATCCGTTGGTCCAGCGCTTGCAGGACCAGGGTGTCGGCCGTGTTCACGTTCACCTGTCCGTCCGGCGGGTAGACGGTGAGATAGGGCCGCAGCCGCTTGACGGACTCGTCGGTGAATCCCTTGACAAGGTAGAGCTCGTCCAGGGTCTGCAGACGGCCGTTGGCGGCGCGATAGGGCGGCGAGAGGCTTTGGTAATAGGACGATTCCGCGCCGTTGGGCTCGGGCTCCTCGTTCCGATCCACCCAGTCGACGACCGCGTCGACGAGCCGCGGGTCGACCTGCACCGATGCGAAGAGCCGTTTCAGGCGCGCGACTTTGGCCAGCTTCGCGGCGGCGTCTCCTTCCAGGGCGAAGTCGTTCAGATTCAGCTTGGCGCGTTCGTCTTCGATCTGCGCGTTGATGAAGCCGTCGCCGATGCGGTAGTTCGAAATGGGCGAGGCCCAGATGTCGGTCAACGCGTCGTAGGCCCGATTGGCCTGCACGTCGAGCTGCGCGTCGTATTTGAGGACCGCGCGGGCCAACTGGGTGCCGGATCGGGCCAAGGCGACGGCCTTGAATCCATCCCGGAAGGCGGCGGCTTCGCGCAGTTCCCGGCGCGCGTCGGCGTCGAATTCCAGGATGAGCGGGACGAGCAGCGCGAGAATGAGCAGGACCAGCAGGAGGGCGACGCCGCGCTCGTCAGGCCTTCTCATAGGTGGAGACCAGCAGCGTGGCTTCCAGCAGGTGCGGGGCGTCGAAGCGCGGCCTGATTTGCACCCGCTTGACTTGGAGCAGGTACGGCGAATCTTCCAGCTTGACCAGCAGGCCGAGCAGTTGGGGCCATTGCACGCCTTCCAAGCGCAGCTCGACGGCCATTTCTTGGTAGCCTTGCGCCGGAGGCGACTGGGTCGGCTGCATGCCGACGATGCGGTCGCGCATCTGCAACGCGGTCGTGGCGTCTTCCAGATAGGGCAACAGGGAAAACGTGCCGCGCCCTTCGGCGATCTGCCGCTCCGCCCTGGCCAAGTGCCCGCGAACCGCCCCATAGTCGGCGCCGAGCGCCGCCAATTCGCGCAAGGCCCGGTGCTTGCGGCCGATCTGCCGATCCAGCGTTTCTTGCCGTTCGAGCAGCGGATCGACGACGAGGACGAACATCAGACTCAACACGGCGACGAGGCTGCCGCCCACGAGCATGAGACGTTCGCGCGGGACCAGGGTGCGCCAGCGTTGGGTAAGAGGTTGGAGCAGCCGGCTCGTCATGGCGTGTGCACTACGAGGTTGGCGCGAAAGCGCACTTGATTTGGCGTCGCGCCGACGCGGGTGTCGCTGACCGTCACGTCCTGTACGTCGGGAAAGGCCCGCAAGGCCTGTGTGATCTTCTCCACCGCATCGAACGAATCCGTCTCGCCTTCCATCTGGAGGCTGGTGCGTTCCAGGGTCAAGGCATGTAGCTTCAGCGGCACGGTCTTGGGCAGTTGGTGGACCAAATCGGCCAGCAACGGCACCATGCGGGGCTGGTCTCCACCCAGCAGCGCCAGGGTTTTCTTGGCGGCGGCCAGGGTGCTTTGCGCCTGGTCCACCTCGTCGAGCCCCGTGTCGCCGCCGGCGGCCAGGCCCGGGAAGGCCGCGGCGAATTGGCTCTGGAGCGCGCCGTTCAACCCCTGCAGGCGGGTTTCGCGCAAGTGGACGCCGAGCGCGAGGTCGCCCAGGCCGAGCAGGCCGAGGCAGAGCAGTCCGACGCCGGCGGCCAGCCAGTCGCGCCGCTGCGGGGCCTGCTTCGCGACGGCGGCGTCCGAGACCCGGTTGAGGTTGATGGCGACGCTCGTCGTTCCCCCGACTCGGGCGCCGAGCCGCAAGCGTTGGGGCTTGGCGGCCAACCCGAAGGCGATGGCGAAAGCCGGGGGGCAGAGGGGCTTGCCGTTGTGTCCGACGGCCAGGGGCTCGAGCTCCAATTCGCCGGCCAGGTAGGGCGCGAGGCCGACCAGTTCGGAGCCGCCCCCGGTCACCCAAATGTGGCGCAGCCGCGTCTGGGTCGCGGTTTCGTAGCCGTGCAGCGTGATTTGCAGATCGCGGATCAGCGACGTGAACCACGGATCGAGGTCGCGCACGGTCAGGCGCTGCTTGAGCTGTTCCGCTTCGTCCCATGAGCAGCGGTCCCGTTCGGCGAGGGCCTGGGTGAGCTGCCGGGAACCCCAGCCGAGGGTACGGATCACCCGGGGCCGGCCTTCGTGCGTCAGGCAGAGGGTGGTTTTCGTGGCGCCGATGTCGATCATGGCCAGATGGGGCGGGATCACCGCGCCGCGTTTGGCCAGGTGCTGGGCATAGGAGTAGAGGGCGAGGGCGTCGACGTCGATGAGGTCGGCCTCCAAGCCGGCTTCGGTGAGGAGGTGGAGATGCTCCGACAGTTTGGTGCGGGGCACGGCCGCGACCAGCACGTCGGACGCCGCTTTCCCCAGTGCGCCCGGTTGGTCTCCTGACGGACCCAGCACTTGGTAGTCCACGGCCACGTCTTCCAGGGGGAGGGGGATGAGGTTCTCCACTTCGTAGGGGACGACCTGCACCAGCTTTTTCGGATCGGTGAAGGGCAGCTCCAGCGTGCGGATGAAGAGGTCGCGGCAGGCCAGGGCGGAGACGACGTGTGCGCCCGCGAGCTTATGGGTCTTGATGAATTGGCGAAGCTGGATGGCCACGTGGGCCGGGTCGAGGCCCTCTTCGCCCGTTCGCGGCAAGTCCTGCTTGAGAAAGGTGATCGATTCCTGGCCGGTCAACGTCCGGCGCAGCCGCACCGCTTTGATGGCCGTTCGGCCGATGTCCAATCCGATGCGTTCGGTCAACATGGAACGACGCCACCGCCTCCTGCCGGACAGGCCCCGGATGAGTCTTCATGCCGGGCGGGTAGTGTACTGGAATCGGCGAAGAAATACGAATGCCTGGCTGCCATACCGATACCAGGTGTTACAGGGATGGCTGGAGTTTGGACAGGGGGCCGGTCACGGTGAGTTTCACGGGGGCGCCCGGCGTGCCCGGCAGGGCCGCAGCCAGGGGAAACCGTTGCTTGAACGAGTCCGTTACGGTGAGAAAGAGCGAGAGAATGAGCGCACTGTCCGACAGGGGGGCGTTCAACGTCAGCACCCCCTCTCCCGTGATCGTGCCGTCGGGGCCGTCGGCATGGAGGGCTTGGATGCGGCAGGAGCCGTCGGTGCAGTGGATGCGTCCCGAAGCAGACGCAATCGTCAGGGGGGGCAAGGTCAAGGGGCCGAGCGGGAGTTGGTCCAACACGAGGCCGGTTCCGTCGATCTGCCAGGTGCCCTGTCCGTTCAACCAGCCCAACGGCCCTTGCAGGGTCGTCCACCGGTGTTCGAACGAGGCCTGGAGGGTGCCTTGGGAGACGTGCGGCAGAGAGAGAGAAGAGGGCTTGAGCCGTTCGACGACGCCGACCAGCGAGCCGGCGCCCTGGGCCGACCAGGAATCGAGCGAGACTTTGGCGGCGATCGTGCCGCCCGGTTCCGCGGCGCGGCCGGCCACCTGTGCGGTGACGTGAAGGATCAGGCGGCCTTCAAGTAGGGGCCAGACTTCCGCCTCCACGGCCACGCGCTCGGCGCCGAATCGCGGAAGGCCGGGGCCGGTCACCGACAGGTCCTGCCACGCGAGACCGAGCGGCCATTCGGGCGTCCAGGCGTCGGCATGCAGCGACAGGCCGGTCTGGCGGGAGGCCTCGGCCAGCAGGCGGGCCTGGAGGCGGTCGGTCGGGAAATCCAGCCAGACGAAGAGCGCGACCATCGCGACGACATAGGCGGTCCAGCCGGCGGCGGCGCGGAGGCGCCGGAACGATGCGAGGGTCATGAGGTTTGGACCGGGAGCGTCACCCACTCGACGTAGGTGCGCGGCTCGTTCCGCCCGTTGGTCAAGGTCAGTTCGATCAACACCGCCGCCGGCAAGCCGCTCCGGACCAGACCGTCCCACTCGTCGATCCAGGCCATGGGGATCCGGTCGAAGTAGCGCAGGTTGAAGGCGACGACGCCAGCCGCCAACTCGTCCTGTTGGGCTTCGGGCACGGGAAGGGCGTAGAGGTTAGGGCGGGCGAAACGGACGAGGCGCGTGCCCTCACGGGCATAGAGCACACGCGTCAGGTCCGTCTCCGGCATGTTGGGTCCGGTCCGTTGGTGGCTGGAGGAGACGAAGGTCAGGATATCGGCCGGCTTGCCGTCCTGCTCGGCGTTTTTCCCGATCCAGGGGGAGCCCTGCTGGCGGCGGGCCATGACCAATTCGTCGGCCATCCGGCCCAGACAGAGGCGTGCAATGTGCGCGCGGCCTTGGTCTTCCGCGACCAGGTCCAGAATGCGGAAGGTGCTCGAGAAGGAGAGGGTCACGATCGTCAGCAGCAGGGCCAGGATGCCGACGGTGATCAGCACCTCCAGCAGGGTCAAGCCCCGCTGGTTTGCGACACATGCGGCGAGCGGGAGGCTACGAAGCCGGTGACGCATCGAGGACGACATAGTGGGTGATTTCGACGGCGTCTTCTTTCCCTGATCCGGGGAGAATCCCGGGGCTTGCCGAAGACCAGGACACGCGAACACGGACTTCCCTGATCGTGTCGAAGGGGGTGGAGGCCACGATCCGTTTCCACCGAAAGTCCTTGGCACGGTCCGGTGGGGCGGTGGGGAACTGGAAGCCGGGCAGGCGATCCGTGAATTCGCCGCTCTGTTCCCCGACCGACGGCAGGCCCGTGAGTTCCGTCTCGAACATCTTTTCCTGGGCCAGGAGCGTGGCGGTCGTGATGGCCGAGGCCTGATTGAGCAAGTCTAAATCTCGGTTCCGCAGGCCCAGAAGGATGGGCAGGGTCAGGGCGAGAATGGCGATGGCGAACATCACCTCCACCAGCGTGAATCCGCGTTGCGTCATCGGAATCCTCCGCCCGGCACGGGCGTCGGTACGGGGAGGGAGGCCGGCGCGCCGGTGGGCGAAAAGCCCATCAGAAACCACGGCCGCAGCCGCTCGGGGATGGTGCCCGTCGCCGGCGGGTCCACGTTGCGGTCCGTCAGTTTGACGTCGCTGGTCAACGGATTGAGCTGCAACGTCCAAACGTTCAAGTCTTGGTCGGCCAGGTGGATGGTCGCCCGGTCCGCGCGTCCAAACGGAAACAGTTGAACGGACGCCCGTCCGGCCGTGATGCGCCCACGCCCGGTCGTCACGTCGTACACCGTAATCGTGTCGGGCAAGACGATCGGTTGGGCGAGCGTCGGGTCGCCCGGCGGCCGTTCGCCGTCCGGCAGCACCTGCATGATCCAATAGCGGCGTTGGTCCAGGTCGATGTAGAGCAGGTGAAGGCGCTGAGAAGCCGAGGCGGCCAGGGACGCGGAACGGATCGTGGACACGAGCTGCCGGGTGGCCGAGGGCAGCGTGGCGGTCCGCCCCGTCTTGGGCAGGACGATGGCAAAGAGCGTGGCGACGAGCATCAAGACGACGAGGATTTCCACGAAGGTGAAGCCGGCGTCGGCCTGCAGCGCAGGGGCGGACTGGCCGGCCGGCCCGTCAATCCTTGTCGAGGTTCCAGTTCGTGATGTCGGCATTTTTGCCTTCGCCGCCCTGTTCGCCGTCCGCGCCGTAGGAGATGACTTCGAAGTCGCCCTTCTGCGACGGGCTGATGTACTTGTAGGGGGTGCTCCAGGGGTCCAGCGGCAGCTTCGGCAGGTAGCCACCGGCTTTCCAGTTTTTCGGAATGGTGCCGACGGTCGGCTTCTCGACGAGGGCCTTGAGCCCCTGCTCGGTCGTCGGATAGACGCCGTTGTCGAGCTTGTAGAGCTGCAACGCGCCCTCGATGTTGCGGATCTGGACTTTGGCGGCGGTGCGCTTGGCGTCGTCGGTGCGGCCGACGATCCGGGGCACGACGAGGGCCGCGAGAATCGCCAGGATGGCGACCACGACCATGATCTCGATGAACGTAAAGCCGCGCGCGTCGGCGATCCGCGCGAAGCGGGTACCGGCACACGGCTGCGGCGACACAGGAGGAGCAATCTGCACGGGATCACCTCACCATTTGGCTCATTTCGAAAATCGGCAGCAGGATCGACACCACGATGCAAAAAACGACGACGCCCATGACCAGAATCATGATGGGTTCGAGCAAAGAGGTCAAGCGGGTCACGACCCGATCGACCTCGGCGTCGTAAATCTGCGACACACGGCGCAACATCTCTTCCAATTCGCCGCTTTTTTCGCCCACGGCGATCATGTGTGTGACGAGGGGCGGGAAGAGGCCGCTGCGCTTGAGCGGGTCGGCGATGCTTTCGCCCTCGCGGATGTTCTCGCGGGCCGTTTCGACCGCCCGCTCGAGTACGACGTTATTCATGACCCGCTTGGTGACGGAGAGGGCTTCCAGCAGTTGCACGCCGGAGGCCAGCATGGTCGCCAGGGTGCTGGCGAGGCGCGAGATGGCCACCATGCGGGCGACGGAGCCGAGCAAGGGCAGTTTCAGGATGGTTCGATCCGCCAATTCACGGCCGGCGGGGGATCGCACGAACCGCCGGACGGCGATGGCGCCGAGCCCAACTCCCAGCAGGAGCCAGAGCCAATTCCGGCCGAGGAAACCGCTGACCGAGATCAGGATGAGCGTGGGCCAGGGGAGCGCCTGGTGCAAGTCGGCGAAGACGGCCGTGATTTTCGGGACGACGAAGGCCATCAAGAGAAACAGGACCGTCGCGCCGACGACCAGCATGATGACGGGATAGAGCATGGCGTTGGTAATCTTGGTTTTGAGCGCGACCTGTTGCTCTAGGAAGTCCGCGAGCCGGAAAAGAATCTGGTCCAGCGCGCCCGCGGCTTCGCCGGCCCGGACCATGTGTAGGTAGGTGCCGCTGAACTCCTGCGGATAGGTCTCCATCGCGGCGCTGAGGGCGCGGCCCTCGCGAATCTGTTCGCGGAGGTCGGCGACGAGGGATTGGACCGGCTTGCGCTCCGCCTGCTCGATGAGAATACCGAGCGCGTCCACGAGGGGGAGCCCGGCGACGAGCAGAGTGCCGAGCTGGCGCGTCAGCACCGCCAGATCCTGCTGGCTCAGGACCGCGCGGCCGCCGGGTTGGGGCAGGGCGTGTCCGCGGACGTCGATCGTCTGGCTCTGCTCGTTGATCTCGGTGGGGAAGACCCCGCCCTTGCGGAGCTTGAGGCGGGCGCCCTTGGCGCTTTCGGCATCGATGATGCCGACCGCCGCCTTGCCGTCCTGGCGAAGCCCCTTGTATTGATAAACCGGCATCCGGACTAGAGATCAACTTCGTGGGCGGTGATGCGGACCACTTCTTCGGTGGTCGTGAGTCCTTGCAGGACTTTGGCGGCGCCCTCGTCTTTGAGCGTCAGCATGCCTTTGGCCAGCGCGGCCTGCTTGATCGTGCCGGCGTCGGCCTTGGCGGTGATGAGGCGGCGAATCTCGTCGTCGACCAACAAGAGTTCGTAGAGGCCGCTGCGCCCCTTGTAGCCGGTCTGGGTGCAGGCGGCGCACCCGGCGCCCCGATAGAGTTGCGGATGCCGGCCCTGGACGGCCGAGCCGAGCCGGGCCAATTCGTCGCCCGTCGGATCGTAGGGCTGGCGACATTCGGGGCAGACCCGGCGGACGAGCCGCTGGGCCACGATGGCCACGACGGAAGAGGCGACCAGGAAGGGTTCGATGCCCATGTCGATGAGCCGCGTGACGGCACCGGCTGCGTCGTTGGTGTGGAGGGTGGAGAAGACCAAGTGGCCGGTCAGGGAGGCGTGGATGGAAATCTCGGCCGTTTCCTTGTCGCGGATTTCGCCGATCATGATGATGTCGGGGTCTTGCCGGAGGATCGAGCGGAGGCCGTTGGCGAAGGTCAAGTTGATCTTGGGATTGACCTGCATTTGGCTGATGCCCTGGAGCTGGTATTCGACCGGATCTTCGACGGTGATGATGTTTTTGTCGGGCGAATTGATCTCGCTCAGGGCCGCGTAGAGCGTGGTGGTCTTGCCGCTGCCCGTCGGGCCGGTGACGAGGATCATCCCGTGGCTCAGTTGAATGAGCTGCTTGATGACGGCGAGTTTGTCCTCCGGGATGCCGATTTGCGAGAGGTTCAGGAGGCGGTTTTCTTTCTCCAACAGGCGGAGGACCACCCGTTCGCCGTGGGACGTGGGCAGGACGGAGACGCGGAAGTCCACGTCTTTTCCCGAGGTGCGGATGCTGAACCGGCCGTCCTGCGGGAGGCGTTTCTCGGCGATATTCAGGCTGGCCAAAATTTTCAGCCGGGCGATGATGTTGGATTGCAGCCGCTTCGGCGGCGTGAGGATGGGATAGAGCACGCCGTCGATCCGGTAGCGGATGACGAGGCCGCGTTCGTAGGATTCGAAGTGGATGTCGCTGGCGCGCTGCTTGACGGCTTGGAAGAGGACGGAGTTGACGAGGCGGATGATCGGGGCTTCGTCCGTGGCGTCCAAGAGGTCTTGCGGCTCGTCGAGTTCGGTGGCCAACCGATCCAAGTTGTCGCCGCCCGAGAGGTCTTCGATCGCCTGCTCGGCGGACGAGGCGGCAGCTTGGTCGTAGACCTGATTCAGGCAGGCCAGGAGCGCTTTGGTCGTGGTCAGGGCCGGCTTCACGTCGGTACCCAGCAGGAGCCGGAGATCGTCCAGCGGGGCGAGATCCAACGGATTGGTCACGGCGACCAGCACGTGCGGGCCGTCCTGCCGGATGGGCAGGGTGCGGTAGCGCCGCGCGAAGGCGATGGGGACCTTCTGGATGAGGTCCACATCCACCATGCGGACGTCCACGTGCGGCATCCAGGGCACCTCGAGCTGATAGGAGAGGGCTTCGAAGAGTTCTTCCTCGCGCAGGGCGCGGAGTTTGATCAGGATGTCGCCCAGGCGGCCACCCTTGTCGCGCTGGGCTTCGAGGGCTTCGGCCAGCTTCGTCTGGGCCAGGCCGAACTTCTCGCACAGGATCGTGCCGAGCAATGCGCGTCCGTAGGCCACGGAATCCGAACTCCTCGTCATTTGCCGTCTTTGGCCCCGTCCGGCGCCGGCTCCGGCGGCAGCAGCTTGTCGGTCGTGATGCGCTTGACCGTCGTGGGGTCGGAAATCGTGCTGAAGGTCTGGGCCTGTTCGGTCTCCTGCCCCTTGCGTTCGTTCAGTTTGACCATGTCGACTTCGTCCTTGATCAAGGACGGGGTCAAGAAGACCAGGAGATTTTGCTTGGTCACCTGGGTACTCTGCGTGCGGAACAACCAGCCGAGCCAGGGGATGTCGCCGAAAAAGGGCACTTTGTTCTCGGTGACCGTCAAGTCGTCCTGCACCAGCCCACCGATGACGATGGTTTGCTGATCGTGCGCGATGGTCACGGTTTCCATGGACCGCTTGGTGAAGGTCGGGCCGACGGGAACCGTGGCGTTGCCGGCTCCGATGACTTGCGGGCTGGGCGCGATGGAGGTGACTTCTTCCTTGACCTCAAGTCGGATCAGTTCGTTTTCCAACACTTGCGGCGTGAGTTCCAGCGTGACGCCGACATCCTTGCGCTCGATCGTCACGAGCGTGCCGCCGGTGATGCCCTGGGCTTGGCCGGTGGGGATGGGCACGTTCTGCCCGACGACGATCTTGGCTTTCTGGTTGTCGCTGGCCAGGACCTGCGGCGTGGAAATCAAGTTCGTGTCGTTCATGTTCATCAGCAGTTGCAAAAAGGCGCGGACGTTGACGGTGTTGACGACGCTGACGCCGCCAGTCGTCGCACCCGTGAGGGCCTGGGCGATGGACTGGATGTTTTCCGGCGCCAGGTTGAAGCCGGCGATGCCGGCGAGCGCGTGCTTTTTGATGGCACCGACGACTTGGAGGGGGTCGCTGCCCAACTGTTGGAGGCGAGCGACGTCCACTTCCAAGATCACCGCTTCGACGAAGACTTGCCGGCGGCGCGTGTCGAGCTGGCGGATGACGTCGGACAGCCGTTCATAGTCCCCTTTGGTGGCCGTGAGCACGAGCGAGTTCGTGGGCTTATCCGCGAAGACTTGCACCGGCGCCTCGAATTCGGTGGCGTGGCGGAGGAACGGGCGTCCTCCCGGCGCCGGGGGGGGATTCAGCGAGCGGGCCACCAGGCTCGTCAGGACCGTGGCCGTGTCGGAGGCGTTGGCGTTCTTGAGCTTGACCACGTAGACCCCGCGCTCCGGAGGCAATTCGGCGGCTTGGACGATCTGAATGACGTCGCCTTTCGGGAGGGCGGCCAGCCGCCGGACTTCCAGGGCGGAGAGAAACATGCTGTAGGCCTGGTCGACCGTGACTTTCGTCGGGGAGTAGACGGTGATCTTGCCCGCGACTTTTTCGTCCAGCACGAAGTGCTTGCCGGTCAGTTCGCTGATGAACCGGATGAAGACCGGCAGGTCCACGTCGTTGAAATCCAGCGTGACCTTGACGCTCCGCGGTGCCGATGGGGCGGGCTCGGCCCAGGCGAATCCCATGCCGATGCTCAATAGCAGGACGAGCGCAAGCGTGATGGCGCGACGAACCATGTCAGCGAATCTCGTATTGGAAGGTGGTTTTCTGCCCGTTGCGCTGCATGTCGAGGGTCACGGCCCGTTCGTCCTTCAGCTGTTGGAAGAGGCTAAGGATCATGCCGGGGTCGCGAATCTCCACGCCATTGACCCGCTGCAAGACATCGCCGGCTTTGAGCCCGATTTTATCGAAAAAACTCTTGGGCGTGATCCCCTCGACTTTCCAGCCGTCGATTTTGCCGTCGGCATAGACGGGGCCGACGCGGGCCTGCGAGAGCAATTTGGGCAGATCCGCCATGTTCTGCGCGACTTCCCGCTGATCCAGCGTCCATTTCAGGGGGCCGGCTAAGGTCGGTTGAGGCGGCGGGGCCGCCGTGCCGGGCGCGGCTTTGGCGGCCAGCGCCCCGTCCGGCGGACCGTTCAGATCGAGTGTCTCGCGGATGTCGCCGAGTTGGAATGTCACCGAGTCGGGGTTGATCGCCGCGATAATCCCGACCGACGGGACGTGATCGTTCAAATGAAAGAGGGATTGCCGTTTGGTCGCAAGATCTTCAATGACCGCAAAGGGGAGCAGCCCCTCCGTCACGACAGTCCCCATCAGTTTGACCTTGCGGGCCGCGTCGAGCAAGCCGGTGCCCTTAGAGGGGAGGCCACCGGAGAGCGAGGCCGTTGTTGCGGAGGGCTCCGTCGGCGCAACCAGGAACAAGCTGCCAGCAAGGACATCTTCGGACAATTTCGTCAGGTTGGCCGGCGTCGGGGTGATGTCACGGGATGGGCTGGCGGCTTGCGGCGCATCGGGCGGGCCGATCAGCGCATCGGCGACCAATGAATTGGCCATGTGGGCGACGAGAAATGCCCCGACCGTCAAGTATCCGAGCAGCACGAGACGAGGAATCATGATGCAACCCGATCCAATCTACTCGGCGATCTGCGCTCTTTTGTCACGTACGCATCGGCATGACGCCTATCGTAACACAAGGGGAAACAGGGCCAAGCTGACAGATTGTCGAGGTAGAGTCAATGGGGGGAGCAAGGGACAGGCGACCGTGAGGAAGGAATAAACGGCCTCAGAGTCCTGTGAAGAAAAACATGCGAAGGCTGAGGCCGAGATAGCCGTAGTTTTGGGCGAACCTGGATTGCGTCCGTTCGTTGTAGAGACTGGGAATTTCCGTGAGCAGACCATATTGAAAATAGGTGGCTTCGAAGAGCAGATGGATGGCCTTCGTCAAGCGGATGTCGACGTTGCCGTCGATCTGCTGGTTTCTGTTGAGCTGGCCGGAAAAGGCCGCCACCGGCCACTGGCGTTGAATGTAGTAGTACTTGTAACTCACGTTAAGCGCCAAGCGGTCGAGCGGGTGCCAGTTGGCGCCCAAGCCCGCTTCGTAGTGCTGCTCGGTGCGGCCGAGATTTTGCTGGACGCGTCCGAAGAGCGCCCGGTCCGAGGCGCTCAAGGCAAAATTCAGGTTCTGAAAGTTGAACGACGAGCGATCTTTCACGTAATGGAAACCAAGAAGGCCGTACATTGTGAACGTGTCTTTGAACAGCGATTTACCAAGAATGCCCCTGGTGTAGAGCTCCCAATCGCTGGTATTGCCGGATATGAGGTGGCCTCCGGGCGGGGCCGTGACCGTGGCTGTAATGTCGGTATTATTGATCGTTAGCCGGTCCGAGGTGAATTCGTCTCCCAAATGCGTGCGATAGCCGAAGTCCCATGAGCCCACCAGATCGTTTTGATAACTTCTCCCTACCCACCGGCCACCCGAGGTGACCGTCGTAATGCCGACCGACCCAAAAGTGCGGCTGATGTCCAGATCTGCCCGCTCAATGTCCCCGAAGAACTCGAAGCTGTCGCGCACCCCATAACGAAGTCCGCCGCGAAAACTCGAGTAATCGCCGACGGAGGAACTGTCCGTCTTGACGTTTAAAATGTCCATCGACGAGTTGATCATCCGTCCGCCGATGAGCCCGATGCCTTCGCCTCGCCAGAGGCCCGGAGGGTTGAAGGGGTGAAGCAAGGCCGGATCATAGGGCGGCTCAACGGCGCCTGCCAAGCTAGCAGCGCAGAGCGAGAACAGGACGGTTAGGAGGGCTTTGGGAACAAGCAGAGACAAAAGGGTTCTCTCAAAAAAAGAACCGGAAGGGCCTGGCCTTCCGGTTCTCTAAAGTTCTTCTGCTACCCGTGTCGAATTGCCGGCCTTATTAGGTCAGCGTCATCGTTCCACTGAAGCCATAGCCAGGTGCATTTGTCCCTTGCGGCAGCAACTGGCTTGGGCCCGTGTTGCCCGAGTTGGCCGTGCCGATCGGGATGGAAAACCCGAAGGCAAAATTGAAGGTGCCGGATGTCGTGAGAGTGAGAAGAGACCCGCCGACCCTGTTTTGAATCAGGTTCAGAAGCGTGTTGGCGTTGATGGTCACGGGCGTACCCGAGCTGGTTGTCGTGCCGGCCGTAAAGAAGCTGGAGTCAGTCGCCAAGTTCGTGACCGTGCCGGACACCGTGGAGCCGGTTGCTGTCGTGCCGGAGAAGGTCATGGTGGCGCTTGCCGGGACGGACACCGTCAGGCCGCCGGAGCCGTTGGTGACCACCGACACCGTGCTGACCGTTCCGGAAATTCTCCGGCTGTCGGTCGAACTGGTCGGCTGGAAAAAGAAGGTGAAAACCGTGTTGTAGGTGGTTGCCGGGCCGGGGCCCGTGCCCGTGCTGTTCGTGAAGTCGAGCACGTTAAACGATAGGGACACGTTACTGTTGGCCGTTGTGCCGGAAATCGTGGCTGTGCCGACGCCGCTGGAGATGCCGAGGGTGCCAGAGGCCGAGCCGATCGTCACGGAATTGCTGTTAATGGCAAAACCGGTCGTGACCGTGGCGACATTGTTCGGGTCGACCTGACTGGCCAGTTGCGTGGTGGTCTGGCCCGTTCCAAGATTAGCCAGAGCCGTCGCAGTGGAGACGCTGCCCACTCCTGTGACGCTCAAGGTGCCGCCGTCGCGGATAGTGGCTAAGTTCGTGGAAAGCTGCGTGGGCGTGATGAGGCTGGCGCCCGAGACGGCCGTTCCAAATGGCACGCTGTTTTGCTGGTTGTTGGCAAGCTGGGAAATGGCCGTAGCCACATTGCTGACACCGGATTGTGCCGTGACGGCCAGCAGGAAGGCGACAAGCTGAGAGGCAGCCGAACTGCTCGTGTTGCTCAGGTTGACGTCATTGATGTTCGTCGTGGTGCTGGAGCCGAGAATCCGTTGGGCGGTGGCCAGATTCTGCGCGTTGACGCCGGTGGTGGTGATGGTCGTTCCGGCCGATGCCTGCGAGGCGATGACTTGCGCGGCGATGCTGGTGGCGACGTTCACGTTGCCGGTCGCCGCACCCCCGGCTTGAGCGTTGATGACGGCGCGAAGCGGGGAACTCGCCGGTTGGGTGGTAACCGCCCCGGTAAAGTCATCGATAAACGGGCCGGTCACTTCGACAAAGGTGGGGCCGTTCCAGAAGGGCCTGCAGCGATAGTTGCCGTTATTGTCGATGATCGTGCCGCTGACCGACCGGTTCGGAGGGTTGACCTCTTTACACGTGACGGTCGCGCCGGTGGTGAAGCGCCCCTTGATAGCCCCACCCGTTACCTCAGAATCGCCTCCTCCCTGCGGAGCCGTGCCGAATTGGCAGCCGGCCAAGAACAGGAGAACCGTAAGCCCCAAGAGAGTGCGCTTGATCGTTTCAGCGGGTGAATTCGTCGCGTAAGTCATGGTAGCCCTCCCGAAAGGCTTGCGGGTGACACTGGGAACATCGCAGAAAACGCGTGAACTACGGTTCATTCAGCCTGCCTTCCCTAGCTATTATTTCGTGCTTGTTGCATGGCTCGCATTGCCTGAAAACTCAACGTACGAGAGGCTTAAATAGCAGGTTCCCATATTAGATTCAAGAAAAATATCCGGCTTGACTTCCCCTGCACGTTCAGGTACTACCTTAAATGTTTTTTGCTGGTTCCACGGCGTCTGAAAGCCGTGTTTAGATTGAAGATATTTTGACGACCTGATCGCATGGGTTGTCGCGAAACCATCCTCGTGACAATGAGAGGTGCTCCAATGAGACATGTGGTGCAAGAACGACCATCATCGGGTAGGTCTTTCGGTGCCTTCCTAGCCGCGTGCGGTGTCATAATTTTATTGATTGCAGGAGGGAGTGAAGTCTTCGCGGAATGGTACGTGGCCGGTCAATTGGGTGCCAATATTCCCAGTAAATTGAGCGAGGTCAAGGGGGTTGGCAGTTTGGTTGGCGGGACCTATTCCAGTCAGAATCTGCAAACTTCCCTGCTCTATGGCGCAAAGCTGGGATATTACCTGGAAAGTCTGAAGTGGCTGGGTGTCGAAACGGAAGTCTATAACAGCACGCCAAACTTACAGCAAGGCAACGTCAATTCTGGTTCTGGCGGGCCGCTGTATCCGACCAGTGGCGGTTCCACATTGCGCGTGACGACATGGGCCAATTACCTTGTCGCTCGGTATCCGGGGAAAACGTTTCAACCCTATGCAGGCGTAGGGGTAGGGGTGAATTTTGCGACGCTGGCGAGTCCCATTGCTTCGAGTGCGGCGAATGCCGTTCCGGGGCTGAACGCGATGGCAGGGCTACGCGTATTTATGACGAAGAATGTCGCATTGTTCGGCGAATATAAGTACAGCTATGCGGACTTTCAGTTTAGCGATGTTACGAGGGGTGGCGGTATCAGCGCCCGATACGTTTCGAACATCGTCGTAGGCGGATTATCGTATCACTTCTAAGGTAAGTGAAATTCGGGCCTTGGGGGGTATGGGAATTGTTCCCTTTCAGGCTCTGCGCTTGTCCGCATCGATGCCGGATAGGCAGATTGCGTCTCCAGCCAGGTTAGTGTATCCCCTCCGGGACTATCAAGATCATTCCTGTGATCTGATCATGCTTGTTAAGCAATGGGCGTGAGTTACTAGTGTTTCGGCAATCAAAGTCCTGTTGCGGGCCGTTGCAGCTGGGACTGTAAATATCGCGTCTTTTCGTGTAATCGCTGAACGGGGATGTAGCTGCTCTGTAAGCGAAAGGGCAGAGCTTTGTCTTTGTGGTTCAGTCACCCTATAGCTAAGGAGTAAAAGTGCCGGAAACTCGCAAAAAAGCTCTCATTACGGGCATTACTGGGCAGGATGGATCGTATTTGGCAGAGTTACTATTGGCCAAAGGCTATGAAGTCTTCGGAATCATCCGCCGATCAAGCTCCTTTAACACGGGACGCATTGATCAGATTTACCAAGATCCGCATGTGCCAAACGCCAATCTGCATTTGGTCTACGGAGACCTGAACGACGCCAGTTCTTTGAACAAAATCCTTCGGACTGTTCGGCCCGATGAGATCTATAACCTTGGGGCGCAGAGCCATGTTCGCGTCAGTTTTGACATCCCGGAATATACGGCGGATGTCACGGGACTGGGAACGGTCCGATTGCTCGAAGCCATTCGCGAAGCAGGCGTGACGCCAAAGTTTTATCAAGCCTCGTCGTCGGAAATGTACGGGAAAGTTCTTGAGATTCCTCAGCGCGAGAGTACGCCGTTCTATCCGAGAAGTCCTTACGGAGCATCCAAGGTCTTTGCGTATTGGATCACGGTCAATTACCGCGAGGCCTACAACCTGTTTGCCTGCAACGGCATTCTGTTTAATCATGAATCGCCCAGACGAGGTGAAACCTTCGTGACTCGCAAGATCACGAAAGCCGTCGCGCGGATCAAGCTGGGCCTGCAACGTGAGTTGTACTTGGGCAATCTTGATGCGAAGCGAGACTGGGGATTCGCCGGAGACTATGCGGAGGCCATGTGGTTGATGCTCCAGCAACAGGAGCCGGACGACTATGTGGTGGCGACGGGTGAAACCCATAGTGTACGGGAATTTCTCGACATTGCGTTCGATCGGGTTGGGCTTAAGTGGGAGTCCTACGTCAAGATCGATCCCCGCTACTATCGTCCAACCGAGGTGGATATCTTGGTGGGGGATGCCGCCAAAGCGAGAAGACAACTCGGCTGGGCTCCCAAGGTATCGTTTGAGCGTCTTGTCACAATGATGGTCGATGAGGATCTTCGACGAGAACAAGCCAGGTGACACGGTTGCGACACGAGCCATGAAGATCCTCGTGGTCGGCGATGGATCGATCGGTCGCCGGCACATGCGCAATCTGCAAACGCTTCCCCATATCCAGGTTATGGCGTGCTCGAGTCATCTGCGCGCCGCTCCCCTTTCAGGTTCGGAAAATTTCTCGAGCTTGGACGAGGCCTTCGACCGTCAGCCGGACGCCGTGGTGGTGGCCAACAGAACCAGCGAGCATCTTCCAGTGGCGCTGGCCGCGGCCAGCCGAGGCTGCCATCTGTTGATCGAGAAACCCCTCTCCCATACGTTGCAAGACATTGACGCGCTCAAAACAATGCGCGACCACCGGCGTTTGACGGTGATGGTCGGCTGTAACATGCGGTTTCACCCCGCCTTGCGCGCGATCAGAGAGGCGTTGGACGAAAAACTCCTCGGTGACGTCCTGTCCGTCCAAGTCCATTGTGGCAGCTATTTGCCGGATTGGCGTCCTGGGCGCGACTATCGGTCCTGCTACAGCGCCCAGCGGGCGCAAGGCGGCGGTGTCCTCCTCGACCTCGTCCACGAACTCGATTACGCGCACTGGTTGTTTGGCGACGTTCAGGCGGTGTCTGCCTTTCTCGGGAAGCGAAGCGATCTGGTGATCGATACGGAGGATGTCGCGGATCTGCTGCTGCAATTCCATTCCGGGCTCGTCGCCCAAGTGCACCTCGACTATGTTCAACGCACGCCGTCTCGGGGATGCCGCGTCGTTGGATCCGACGGAACCGTGATCTGGAGCGACGAACAAGGGCATGTGCAGTTGTTGCGGCCGGGAGAACCCGAACGCGTGCTCTGGAAACGGCCGGCGGACTACGACCGGAATCTCATGTATCTCGAGGAGATGCACCATTTTGTCCGGTGCGTGGAGGAGAGAGTGCCTCCTTTGATCGGACTGGACGACGGAGAAGCGGCCTTGCGGATAGTCCTGGCGGCAAAAGCGTCGTCGGCCGAGGGAAAAGTGGTGCGCGTGCAAGATGTCTCTCGATCGTAGAAAGGTGCTCGGAGTGATTTGCGCACGCGGAGGCTCGAAGGGGGTCCCGCGCAAGAATCTTCGACCGCTGGGCGGCAAACCGCTGATCGCCCACACTATCGAGACAGCGTGTCAATGCAAGTGGCTTGATCGGGTCGTCGTGTCCACCGACGACCGGGAGATCGGAGACGTGGCGCTGCAGTACGGGGCCGAGGTCCCGTTTCTACGGCCGGCCGAATTGGCGACGGATCACGCGGCAAAGTGGGATGTGTGGCGGCATCTTGTCACAACTTTGGAAACGACCGAGGGATACATCTGTGACGTCCTGGTGGACCTCGATCCGACAGCCCCTCTGCGCACCGTGGACGACATCGAAGCGTCCGTGCGCCTGTTGCTGGCTGGAGACGCGGACGTCGTGTTCACGGTCTGCGAGTCGCACAAAAACCCCTATTTCAACATGGTGGAAGACCGGGGAGGGTATGCCGAGCTCTGCAAAACGCCGGCACAGCCGATCGTCTGCCGCCAAAATGCGCCGACCGTATACACGATGAACGCCTCGATCTACGTGATGTGGCGGACCTTTCTCATGGAACGGGACGGGCTGTTTGCGGGAAGGGCCAAGATGCACGTGATGCCGCCCGAACGGTCGGTGGACATCGATCGAGAGATCGATTTTCAGTTCATTGAATTCATGATGCGTCGCAAGGCGGAAGTCGGGGCCTGATCGGCCCGTAGGGTTTGTGCGGACACTCTCTCAGCTCATGGAGCTTTCCGGTCGGATGGCCCTCGTGACGGGTGCGACCGGGCATATCGGGAAAACAGCCTGCCAGACTCTGCTGGAGCTAGGCGCATCGGTCGGTGTGCTGGACGTGGACAAGCGCCAATGCGAGGAGACGATCGCCACCTTGTCACCGATCAAAGGGGCTCGCGCCATTGCGGTTCCCTGCGACTTGCGAGACGAGGCGGCGACGCGAGCCGCTGTCCGTTCCGTTGTCGAACGAGGCGGGGGCCTCGATATCCTCATCCATTGTGCCGCTTATGTGGGCACCTCCACGGTGTCAGGGTGGTCGGTCCCCTTCGAGCAGCAAACGGTGGCCGCCTGGGACGAGGCTATGAAGATCAATCTCACAGCGGCCTTCGTCATGGCCCAGGAGGCCAAAGAGGCGTTGACCGCGTCGGGCCATGGGACGATCGTCTTCGTCGCGTCGACCTACGGGGTCTGCGGACCCGATTTTCGCCTCTATGAAGGGACGGCCATGGCCAATCCCGTGGGCTATGGGGCCTCGAAAGGCGGCCTGCTGCAACTCATGCGATATCTCGCCAGCCTCTTGGCGCCGCGGGTTCGCGTCAACGCCATATCCCCCGGCGGGCTCTGGCGGGGCCAGCCGCAGGTCTTCGTCGATCGCTACGAAGCGCGGACCCCGCTCGGTCGGATGGCGAAGGAAGAAGATATGAAAGGCGCCGTGGCCTACCTGGCCAGCGATCTCTCGGCCTATGTCACCGGCCACAATCTCCTGGTGGACGGAGGGTGGACGGCGTGGTGAAAGCCATCGGCATCGCCGGTCGTCAGGTCGGGACCGGCCATCCGTGTTTCATCATTGCGGAAGCGGGGGTCAATCATAACGGCGAAATCGAAACGGCCTTGCGCCTCATCGACGCCGCAGCCGAAGCCGGTGCCGATGCCGTCAAGTTCCAGACGTTCAAGGCCGACCGGCTGGCAACGCAAGACGCTCCCAAAGCCGAATATCAGCATGCCACGACGGATGACGCGGAAACGCAGTTCGACATGTTGCGTCGTCTCGAGCTGTCGCCCGAGTTCCATCGTACCCTGAGAGAGCACTGCCGCCGCCGCGGCATTTGTTTTCTCTCCACGCCGTTCGACGAAGACAGCGCGGACTTTTTGGAAGAATTGGGCGTCCCCGCCTTCAAGATTCCTTCAGGAGAAATCACGAATCTTCCCTTCCTGGCCCACGTGGCCCGCAAAGGCAGGCCGATGATCGTCTCCACAGGCATGTCCACCTTGGAGGAAGTGGCCGCGGCCGTACATACGATCGAAGGTGCCGGGAATGACGATCTCGTGCTCCTCCACTGCGTAAGCAACTATCCGGCCAGACCGGCCGATGCGAACTTGCGGGCCATGCGGACGATGGAAGAAGCCTTTCGGATGCCGGTGGGCTATTCCGATCACACGATGGGAACGGAGGTGGCGCTGGCCGCCGTGGCGCTCGGTGCCTGCGTCATTGAAAAACACCTCACGCTGGATCGATCCTTGCCGGGACCGGACCATCGGGCGTCCATGGAGCCGGAGGACCTCCGTCGATTGGTCCGCGGCGTGCGGGTGGTCGAGCAGGCCCTGGGACATGGCAGGAAGGAACCTGCCTCGAGCGAAGCGGAAATCGCGAAAGTCGCGCGCAAAAGCCTGGTGGCCGTCCGCGACATTTCGGCCGGAAGCCGATTAACCGACGACATGCTGGGAGCCCGGCGGCCCGGCAACGGTCTGTCCCCTCCGATGCGATCATTGTTCTTGGGACGAAGGGCCAAGCAGGACATTCAAGCCGGCACACTGCTACGGCCGGACATGGTGGTATGAGAACGATCGGTATCGTGACGGGAAACCGGGCGGATTACGGCATCCTCCGTCCGCTCCTCCGCGCGATCGGGACGGATCCCACACTGTCCTTGCGTCTCATGGTGACCGGAACGCACCTGTCTCCGGACTTCGGATTGACGGTGCAGGAAATTGAAATTGATGGGGTTCAGATTGATGAGCGGATCGAGATGGTGCTCTCATCGGATAGCCCAGAAGGGATTGGGAAATCGATGGGATTGGGAACCATCGGGTTTGCTCAAGCGTTTGCCCGCGTCAAACCCGATATCCTCGTGGTGTTAGGCGACCGCTTCGAAATGCATGCGGCTGCCGTGGCGGCGCTCCCGTTTAAGATTCCTCTGGCGCATCTCCACGGAGGCGAAAGCACAGAGGGAGCCTTCGACGACGCTTTGCGGCATGCCCTCACAAAGCTCAGTCATCTTCACTTTGTCGCGACAGACGCTTATGCTCAACGGCTGCTGCAGATGGGCGAAGAACCGTGGCGAATCACGGTCAGCGGTGCGCTCAGCCTGGATAACGTTCGGACCATGCCACTTCTGTCCCGTGAAGCGCTGGAAGCAAAGATCGGCATCCCGCTCAATAGACCCCCGCTTCTCGTGACCTTCCACCCTGTTACCTTGGAACATGAATCCACGGATCATCACATAAATGAGCTCTTGAAGGCGCTCAAACGCTTGGACCTGCCGATAGTGTTTACGATGTCCAATGCGGACACCAAGGGCCGGTTCATTACTCAACGCATCAGAGAATTTGTGAAGAGTTGCAACGACGCACGTCTCGTGGATAGTCTGGGCACGCAAGCCTACTTCAGTCTGATGGCGCAGGCTGCAGTAATGGTCGGGAATTCTTCCAGCGGCATCATTGAAGCGATGACGTTCGGGCTCCCCGTGGTGAATATCGGCACCCGACAAGCGGGCAGGATGCGCTCGAAGAATGTCATCGACGTTGGGTATGAATGCGACGCAATCATCCACGGTGTCAGGCAGGCGTCGGCCCCTGAAATGAAACAATCTCTGGTGGGGCAGCCCAATGTGTACGGAGATGGAACGGCGGCCGGGCGAATTCTGGCGCGGCTCAAAGAGACGCCGATCAACGGACGGCTGCTCACCAAACGTTTCCCTCCGATCGCACGACAAGTTGCTGAATTTGTCTCGTGAAGCGCTGCTCGTTATGAGCGAGATGGTGCGATGTGTCGTTCTTGGCGGTGGAGGGCACGCGTCGGTCGTGATTGATGCGCTGCTCGCCGGCCGCAAAGCGGTTCCGTATGCCGTGTTGGACGATAATGCCTCTCGTTGGGGGAAGCAACTCCTCGGCGTTGAAATACGAGGGGGGGATGACCGCCTCCCTGCATTGATCCGAGAAGGCGTGACCCATTTTGTCGTCGGCCTCGGAGGAATCGGCGATAACAGGCCACGGCAGCGACTCTTCGAGTTTGGCCTTCGAGCAGGGCTCGTCCCGCTCGGCGTGGTTCATCCTTCAGCCATCTGCGCTTCCTCTGCACAGGTGGGAGAGGGATCGGTGCTGTTTGCCGGCGCCATTGTCAACGCAGGAGCCGTCATAGGAAGCAATGTCATCGTGAACACCGGGGCGATCGTCGAACACGATTGCGTGCTGAGCGACCACGTCCATGTGGCGACCGGGGCGAAGATCGCCAGTACGGTGCGGATCGAACGGGGCGCGCATGTCGGCATCGGGGCGACCGTTCGTCAGTGCGTGGTCATCGGAGAGGGAGCGCTGGTGGGCGCGGGTGCGGTCGTGGTGAACGATGTGCCGCCTTTTTCCGTGATGGTCGGCGTCCCGGCTCGTCCGATCTCCGCGCGAGCGCGATCATGACGGTCAGGGTCATCCCCCGCCTGGACATCAAGGGGCCGAATCTCGTCAAGGGCATCCATCTGGAAGGACTCCGGGTGCTCGGCAAGCCGGAGCAGTTCGCGCGCCTCTACTATGAAGAGGGAGCCGATGAGCTGCTCTACATGGACGTCGTGGCGAGCCTCTATCAACGCAATAGCCTGCTCGATCTGGTGCAGCGGACATCGCGAGCAATCTTTATTCCCCTGACGGTGGGCGGGGGCATCAGGACGCTCAATGATGTCAAAGCGGTGCTCCGCGCCGGCGCCGACAAAGTTTCCTTGAATACGGCGGCAATCACTCGGCCTGAACTGATTCGCGAAGCGGCCCTGCGTTTCGGCTCTTCGACGATCGTGGTTTCCATCGAAGCGATCCGTCAGCCGGACGGCCGGTACGAAGCCTACACCGACAATGGGCGCGAGCGGACCGGCGTCGATGCGTACGAATGGGCCGTCCGCGCAGCCGACTTGGGAGCCGGAGAGCTGTTGGTGACGTCCATCGATCGTGAAGGCACGGGCAAGGGCTATGACACCGAGCTGACCCGTCGCATCGCGGAATCGGTGCCGATTCCGGTGATCGCCTGCGGCGGGGCCGGATCGGTCGAACATGTCGCAGATGTCATCGACCGAGGACGGGCCGATGCGGTCTGCGTGGCGTCCCTGCTGCACTACAACGTGCTCAAACGGTACGGGAGCCGGCACGATTTCTCGGGGGAAGGCAACACGGAATATTTGAAAACGGCTCGGGGGTTTTCCAAGGTCAACGATGTCTCGCTCCCCGATCTCAAAGCCCACCTGCTCCGGCGGGGGTGGCCCAGCCGGCCGGTCGATGAACGGACGGTACATGCCTGATCGTGCGGAGGGGAGCGTCGCCATCGTCGATTACGGGTTGGGGAATTTGTACAGCGTCAAGCATGCGTGCGAAAGCGTTGGGCTGCAAGCAACGGTGACAAGCGACAAACGGGAACTGGCGAAAGCCAGGGCGGTGATCCTGCCGGGAGTGGGAGCGTTCGGAGAGGCCATGCAATCGCTCGCGCGGCTCGATTTGGTCGAGCCCCTCCGCGACGTTGCCGCGACGGGTATTCCTTTGGTGGGCATCTGTCTCGGCATGCAACTGCTCATGTCCGAGAGTCAGGAGTTCGGGCGGCATCGAGGCTTGAATGTCATCGAAGGCGAAGTCGTGCGCCTCGAAGGCCAGGGCGAAGCAAATCGTCGTCTGAAAGTGCCGCAGGTGGGATGGAACCGGATATGGCATGTGCAGGGTGACGAGTTGGGCGAGTTGAGCGAGGCGGTCGGCGTGTCGGCCTGGAACGGATCGCTGCTGGAAGGTGTCGGCAATGGGGCGTACATGTATTTCGTGCACTCCTTTTATTGTAAGCCGGCATCCGACGATGCCGTCCTGTCGAAAAGCCGATACGGAGACATCATCTTCCCGTCAACCGTGCGTTGCGGCAACGTCATCGGGGTTCAGTTTCATCCCGAGCGGAGCGGCGGTTGCGGCCTGCAGCTCTACCGCAATGTAGCCGCCTCGATTCATGGACTGAACTGAAGGCGCCTGTGGAAGAGCAAGTGGAAGCCAAGTACGGTCTGCCGGCCCAAGTGAGGTTTTGCGTCCGCTGCGTGGTATCGAATCAACGCCCGGTATCATCCGTTGAATTTAGGCATACCAAGACCCATCGGCACCAGTCGCTCAATTTCGATCGGAACGGGGTGTGCGATGCCTGCCGAGTGGCGGAGCAAAAAGAACACATTGACTGGAACCGGCGCGAGCAGGAGTTGCTGCGTCTTCTGGACCGCTATCGCCGTCAAGACGGCTCGTACGATTGTCTGGTGCCGGGCAGCGGCGGAAAGGACAGTTGTTATGCCGCGCACGTGCTCAAGTACAAGTATGGGATGCACCCGTTGACCGTCACGTGGCCGCCTATTCTTTATACGGACATCGGGTTGAAGAATTTCCGAAACTGGATCGAAACGGGAGGATTCGACAACGTTACCTTTAAGCCCAATGGCAAGGCCCATCGCCTATTGACGAAATTGTCGATCCAGAACCTACTGCATCCGTTCCAAACCTTCATCCTTGGGCAGAAAAACCTGGCTCCCAAGGTTGCCCTCAAGTATGAAATTCCGTTGATATTCTACGGAGAGAACGAAGCCGAATATGGCAATCCGATCGCCGACAACGACGTCTCGCTGCGCGACAAATCTTACTATTCCATGCAGAATCTCGCGGACGTGTGTTTGGCGGGGGTGCCGATCCGGGAGTTGGTCGAGCGGTACGGACTCTCGCGCAACGAGCTGATGGCCTATTTGCCTGCCGATTATAAGGATCTGGAACGGTCGAAAATCGAAGTGCACTATCTCGGCTATTACCTCAAATGGACGCCGCAGGAAAGCTACTACTACGCTGTCGAGCACTGCGGGTTCGAAGCCAATCCGGTGCGAACCGAAGGAACCTACAGCAAGTACAACAGCCTGGACGACAAGATCGACGGGTTGCACTACTACACCACGTTCATCAAGTTCGGGATCGGCCGAGCCACGTACGACGCCGCTCAGGAAATACGGAACAAGCATCTGACGAGAGAGGAAGGCGTGGCCCTCGTGCGCCGCTTCGACGGGGAGTTCCCGCAGCGCTACTTCAGCGAAGTCATGGACTATCTCGGGCTTGGGCAGGAAGAGTTTTTGAAGCTCTGCGACGAATTTCGATCTCCGCATCTATGGCAGAAAGTCGACGGCGAGTGGAAACTGCGCCATCAGGTGGCCTGAGCTGATCGCGCGACACGCGAGATCCGTGCATTGATGCGCCCAGAGTTATCCGAAATCTGTCTTCCGGCGAATTCGACGATCCATCAGGCTGTGGGCTTGATGGATCGATATCGCCTGGGAATCGTCCTGATCGTAGAGGCTGATCGGTCGCTCCTCGGTATCGTAACGGACGGGGACATCAGACGGGCCATTTTAGCGAAACTCGACTTCAACGAATCGGTCCAGACTTTGTTGAACGGAAAAGCCGGCACCGCGTTCGCCACCCCTATCACGGCTCCTGTCGGCACGGACCGGAAGGCCTGCCTCGAACTGCTGCAGCAACATAGAATTCTCCATTTGCCCCTCGTGGACGAGGACGGGCGAGTGGCCGGCTTGGTCACCCGAGACGACTTCCTACCTTCTCAGGCAGTCCCTGTTCAGGCTGTCGTCATGGCCGGTGGAGCGGGACGGAGACTCCAGCCGCTCACGAACGACGTCCCCAAGCCCATGCTCCCGGTCGGCGACCGTCCGATGATGGAGATCATCATCGAACAGCTCCGAACCTCGGGCATTCGCCGTGTCAACGTGACCTTGCACCATCAGGCCGACAAGATCACGCGTCACTTCGGCAACGGTCTCGGGTTCGGGGTCGACATCCACTATGTGACGGAGGATCGTCCCCTCGGAACGGCCGGGGCGCTCGGCTTGATGACGGTGCCGGCGGAGACGCTGCTGGTCATCAACGGCGACGTGCTGACCCAAGTGGACTTTCGCGCCATGCTGGCCTATCACCGGGAGAGCAACGCGGACCTGACCGTCGCCGTCACGCGGTTCGAACTCCAGGTGCCGTACGGCGTGGTCGAATGCGTCGGAACCCAAGTATCCGGCCTTGTGGAAAAACCCTCGGTGCCGTTTTTTGTGAACGCCGGCATCTATTTGATCGAGCCGAACGTATTTCGGTTCATTCCGGGCGGGGCTTGCCTGGACATGACCGATTTGATTCAACGACTGATCCATGAACGGTATACGGTGGTGAGTTTCCCCATACGTGAACACTGGCTGGATATCGGCAATCACGACGACTATGCGCGAGCGCAGCAAGTCGTCAAGGAATGGAAACTGGCTTGAGCACGTTCGGACGATGAGACGGGAACGACGCGTCATCCCATGAAGGTCTTGGTGACCGGAGGGGCGGGTTACGTCGGATCGGTGCTAGTGGCGACCTTGCTCGAGCGCGGGCATGTTGTGCGGAGCGTGGACAGCCTGCTGCACGGCGGGTCGGCCTTGTTGGGGGTGTGGTCCCGCCCGGGGTTCGAGTTTGTCCGGGGCGACGTGCGGGACCGATCGTGCATGCAGGCGTGTCTGCGGGGAATCGATGCGGTGGTCCATCTGGCCGCGATCGTGGGGGACCCGGCCTGCGCGCGCCGGCCGGAAGCGGCGCGCGCGGTCAACCTTCAAGCCTCCCTCGCCTTGCTGGAAGACTGTACGCGCGCCGGGGTGGCCCGCTTTATTTTTGCGTCGACTTGCAGCAATTACGGCAAAATGAAGGATCCCAGCCACTACGTCGATGAAACCTCCGAGTTGCGCCCCGTGTCGCTCTATGCCGAAACCAAGGTGGCCGTCGAGCGGACTCTTCTCGATCCTTCCAAGACCTCCGGCCTGTGTGCGACCGCGCTTCGGTTCGCGACGGTCTTCGGCGTGTCTCCGCGGATGCGGTTCGATCTCACGGTGAACGAATTTACGATGGAGATGCTGACCGCGAAGCGCCTCACGGTGTTCGGAGAAAAGTTTTGGCGGCCCTATATCCATGTTCGGGATGCCGCGCGGGCCATCGGCATGGTGGTGGAAGCTCCCGCTTCGCGCGTTCACGGCCAGGTGTTCAACGTCGGCTCGAACGATCAGAATTTTCAAAAACAACAGCTCGTCGAGATGATTCGACCGCATGCCCCCGGAGCTCATGTGGAATTCGTTCATAAGGAAGAAGACCCGCGCGATTATCGTGTGTCGTTCGCCAAGGTTCGGCGGGAACTCGATTTCGAACCGATCCGAACGGTGGAGGACGGTATCCGGGAGGTCGCCGAACTGGTCCGGAGCGGAATCATTACGGACTTCGCGGCCCCGGGATACCGCAATTGACATGTCTGGTACCGGCACAACGCCATCAATCATTCCGCTCTGCGAGCCGGTTCTGCGCGGCAACGAGTGGGCCTATATCAAGGAATGTTTGGACACGAATTGGGTCTCCTCGGTCGGCGTCTTCGTCGATCGTTTCGAGCGGGAAGTCGCGGCGCACGTCGGCACGAAATGCGCCGTGGCGACGATCAACGGCACCGCGGCCCTGCACGTGGCTCTCCTGGTGGCGGGCGTGCAGCCCGGCGACGAAGTGCTCACCTCGACCCTCACGTTCGTTGCGCCGGCCAATGCCATCCGATACGTTGGCGCGCATCCGGTCTTCATGGATGCCGATCCGGTTTACTGGCAGATGGACGTGGAAAAGGTTTCGGAGTTTCTGTCGAAGGAATGCCGATGGGGACGCCGGGGATTGGAGAATGCGACGACCGGCCGGCGCGTCAAGGCAATCGTTCCCGTCGATATTCTCGGGCATCCTGCCGATATGGACGCCATCATGGAGGTGGCCCGACGTTTCGAACTCGTCGTTGTCGAAGATGCGACGGAGGCGTTGGGTGCGCGCTACAAAGGAGAAGCGGTCGGCCGAAAGGCCGACATTGCGTGCTTGAGCTTCAACGGGAACAAGATCATCACCACGGGCGGCGGGGGCATGATCGTGACGGATCACGAAGGCTGGTCCCAAAAGGCCCGGCATTTGACGACGCAGGCCAAAGCGGATCCCGTCGAGTATATCCACGACGAAATCGGCTTTAACTATCGGCTGACGAACGTGCAGGCGGCGATGGGGTGCGCTCAACTGGAACAGCTCGGGGGCTTTATCCAGGCGAAGCGGGAGATTGCGCGGAATTATGCTTGTCTGCTCGCGTCGCTCCCAGGCGTTTCGCCCATGAAGGAGTCGCCCTGGGCGACCAGCACCTTTTGGATGTACACCGTCACGTTGCCGGGTGCCGTCGAAATCGATCGGCGGGCGGTGTCGGCCTACATGCGCCGTCAGGGGATTCAGACGCGGCCTCTCTGGCAACCGCTCCATCGCACGCCGGCCCATCGAGGCAGTCAGGCCTACCGTTGCGAAATTGCGGAAGAGCTTTACGAGAGAGCGATCAGTCTTCCGTGCTCGGCGAGCCTCGAACAGGACGCGCAGCGTCGTGTGGTGACGTCGTTGGCCGAAGCGATCGCTCCCGTGCATTCGTCCGGGTGATCTTCTCGAGCTTACGGGGCACAGACGACGTGTGAAGGTATACGCGCACCGAGCCAACCTCGACGGACCGGGAACCGGCGACAATCGCCGGGAAGCGATTCAGGAGTGCCTCCGATCGGGGATCGGCGTCGAAGTGGACGTCTGGGGGATCGAGGGAGAGCTGTGGGTGGGGCACGACGAGCCCGCGTGGAAGCTGTCGGACGATCTGGCGTCCTCGCCGGATGTGATGTGTCACGCCAAGAACGTCGAGGCGGTGACGGTGCTCCGCAACAAAGCGGCGCAGTTCTTCTGTCTCGACCGCGATCTCTTTGCCTTGTGCTCGAACGGGTTGATATGGGCGAATTACGGCTGCGAACCGACCCCGTGGTCCGTTATGTGCAGCCCGGAACTGGTCGGCGCTCCTGAAAGTATCGAACAGTTCTGGCCGCGCGTTGCGCGGGCGTACGGGGTCTGTACCGACTTTCCGCGCCGATATCGCGAGCTTCAGAGCCGCGCAGCAGCGATCCCGGATGTCGCGCAATAGCGATTGCAAGGGGAGAAAAGACCTATGGACGGGGTTTGGCGGGTGCTGGAGAGGAGGCCTTCCTAATGATCAAGGCAGTCTATGAGCTCCAATCTGCGGATATGAAAAAAGCCGCACATGCCATCGCCGTGGGGCAGTCTATCGGAAATCCGGATATTCGGGTTTCCCGCGAGACGTCCCAATTGGTGAAAAAACACGGGGCGGTGGTCGAATCGATACAGGGAAACCGAGTCGTCATCGGATTCCCTGCCGTCAATTTCGGTCGGCGTGATGGCGTGGCCTATCTCATGAGCGTCCTGCTCGGCGGCCAGATGGATATCGACCTGATCGAGTCGTGCCGGTTGTTGGATGTGGAGTTCGGCCCCCTGTTGAAGCGTTTCCCCGGGCCGCGGTTCGGCATGGAGGGGATTCGGGCCATCACGGGGGCGGAGAACCGTGCCTTGATCGGAGGGATCGTCAAACCCAAAATCGGGCTCTCTCCCTCCCAATTAGCCGAGGTTTGCCATCAAATGGCGTCGGGTGGAGTCGACTTCATCAAAGAGGACGAGATTTTGGGCGACCCGTCCTGGTGTCCCTTGAAAAAGCGCGTCCCGGCGGTGGCGGAGGCCCTTTGCGGGTTCAGGACGATTTATGCCCCCTGCATCACGGCGGACGGCAGCGAGGTCGTGCGTCGCGCCAAGCTGGCGAAGTCGCTCGGGGCGACAGCTGTCCACGTGAATTTATGGTCGGGGCTGGGAAGCTATTGGGACGTTCGCAAGAAAGTCGACATTCCGATCTTTTTCCAGAAAAGCGGGGACAAGGTGTGGACGACGGGTCCCAACTCGCTCAGGTTTTCCTTGCTCTGCAAAATGATTCGTCTGATCGGCTGCGACTTTACCCACGCGGGCATGTGGGGCGGGTATATGAGCGAATCGGAGCGGGAACTGGAAGAGCGGATCGATGCGCTGCAGGGGAAATGGTGCGAGTTCCCCAAGGTGGTCCCGAGCTTCTCGTGCGGAGCCCATCCCGGCATGGTGCGGGCCATCGTCAAGCGGTTCGGGAACGACGTCATGATTTCATCCGGCGGCGCCATACACGGCCACCCGATGGGGACGCAAGCCGGCGCGAGGGCTTTCAGGCAGGCGCTGGAATCGCACCAGTCTCCTCCCCCCGAGCTTGCCGCGGCCATTGCCACATGGGGAACGGTCGAGTGAAGCGCTATCGTTTCGAGCAGATGAAAGGCGGATGGTTTGTCGGAAACTTCGAGCCCACGGCGTTCAAAACCGACGGGGCGGAGGTCTGCTGGAAATATCACCCCAAAGGAGAGCGATGGCCTGCGCACTATCATGCCGTTGCGACGGAAATCAATCTGCTGGTCAAGGGAAGCATGCGTCTGAACGGAGAGCTCTTCGGCGAAGGCGAGATTTTTGTCGTCGAGCCGGGCGAAGTTGCGGAGCCGGAATTTCTTGCCGACTGCCATCTCGTCGTCGTAAAAGTGCCTTCGCTCCCCGACGATAAATTCGTCGTATGACCAACGTCGTCTTCCCCATGGCCGGGCGCGGCGCCCGATTTGCTGAAAAGGGATTCCGTGCTCCCAAGCCGATGATCCCGGTGCTCGGCAAACCGATCATTCAGCATGTGCTCGCGAGCTACACGCTTGACGCGAGGTACATCTTTGTTGCGTTGCACGAACACCTCGCGTCCGGACTGGGAGCGCTTCTGGAGAGTCTCCGCCCCGGCTCGAGGATCATCCCTCTCGATCATCCGACGCAAGGCCCCGTCTGCACGGTCTTACATGCCAGGGCGGAGATCGACACGGAGCAGGATCTACTTATCGCCGATTGCGATTCGTTGTTGATCTGGCCGGATCGCTGGGTCTTGGACTGGTTCCAACGGAGAGGCGCGACAGGGGGGGTGACGACTCGGGTGACCAACGATCCGTCCTGTTCGTTTGCTGCGTTGGACCGGCACGGCTGGGTGCTGGAAACGAGGGAGAAGGACCCCTTCACGATGTTTTCCACGACGGGGCCCTACTGGTGGCGGCACGGGCGGGACTTCGTGCGGGCGGCGGACAAGATGATCGCCGACGATCGGCGCACCAACGGCGAGTTTTACGTCAGTCCCACTTATAACTATCACATCGCCGACGGCGGACGCGTGCTCTCGTATCCTCTTCCGGAGTTCTGGTCGCTGGGGAAGCCGGAGGATGTCGAGAGATTCCTGAAAGAACACGATCCGTCGGGTATCAATGTAGGGTGAACCATTCGGCGATGATCCACGGCCGCTCCTGACACGTGTCCTGCAAGCTCCCGGCGCTCCGGCCATGCCCCAAGCGGTTGCAGCGAGCCCCCCGGTAATCCTGGCGCATCGCGCCTATCGCGACGGGCACGATCCTGAGCGTGAGAACAAACTTGATGCCGTCAAGGAATGTTTAAGGTACGGATGGGGGGTTGAGATCGATATCCGGCGCTCACCGGACGGCCGGTTGTACATTTCTCACGATCCGGCGGATCCTGTAGATCGCAATGATGCCCGATTATTCTGCCAGACTATCCAAGAGCTGGCCAGAAGTCCTGTGGCGCTGAATGTTAAAGAAGTTGGATACGAAGGGGAACTCGTCGGCTTGCTGGCGGCATATCAGATCATGCAAAAAGTCTTTCTCTTCGACATGGAGTTGATCGAGGACAATCCCGGAGAAACGGCCAAACTGTTTCGGCGACTGCACGCCGAGGTGCAGGTGGCGGTTCGGGTGAGTGATCGAGGGGAACCAGTCACGCGGGCGCTTCAACCGGGCATGCCTGACATTGTCTGGTTGGATGAATTCGACCGGCTTTGGGCTACGCGTGACGATATCCGTAGACTCCAACGAGCGGGGAAGCGAATCTATGCGATTTCGCCGGAAATCCACGGCTTTCCCGAGGCGCAGATGATTCAACGTTGGCAGGAGTTCTTGCAATGGGGCCTAGACGGCATCTGCACCGATTACCCGTCCCGACTTCAAGCGTATGCGACCTCAACCATGGAAGCCATGCGGGCTTGATCGGTTAGCGGGATTGGGACGATGAATAAAAACATCGCGGCAATCATTTTCGACCTTGACGGCGTGTTGGTAGACGCGACGGAATGGCACTTCAACGCCCTGAATCGCACGTTGACGCTGTTCGGTTTCAGCATCTCGCGGTATGAACATCTGTCGGCCTACAACGGGTTGCCGACCAGAAAAAAACTCGAGATGCTGAGCGTGGAAAAAGGACTACCCACCGCCTTGCACGGACTGATCGGTCGGCTCAAACAAGTGTATACGAGGGAAGAGATCATGGCTCATTGCCGGCCGGTGTTCGAGAAGGAATATATGATCAGCCGGCTCCGGCAAGAGGGATACAAGCTGGCGGTTTGTTCGAATTCTATCCGGGACAGCGTGGAATTGATGATGCGGCAGTCAGGCTTGCGGAGCTATCTCGACCTGCTGATGAGCAATGAGGATGTGAAACAGCCGAAACCCGATCCCGAAATGTATGTGGCGGCGATGTCCAAACTGGGCTGTCGGCCCGATGAGGTGGTCATCGTCGAAGATGCGCCGCATGGGATTGAAGCCGCCAAGCGAAGCGGAGCATATGTCTGTGAGGTCCCAGGTTTCGAGGCGGTTGACTATTTTCGTGTCACGGAGTTCATCCGGCAGGTTGAACGAAAAGTCGAACGGCCATGATCAGGATCGTAATGCCGATGGGAGGGGAAGGGAAGAAATTCACGGAGCGCGGCGCGACGTTTCCAAAGCCGTTGGTCGAGATTGAAGGAAAACCGATGGTGGAGATCGTCGTGAACAACGTACGGCCTCGGGAAAACCATCGGTTCGTGTTCATCTGCCGAGAAGAGCACCTGCGGCGGTATGCGTTGGCCGAGGTGCTCGATTTGATCGCGCCTGGCGGACACACCATCCCCTTGCGGAATCCGACCGCAGGGGCACTCTGCAGCATCCTGCTGGCCGCGGAATATCTGGAAGACGACGACGAGGTGCTGATTGTCAATGCCGATCAGTACGTCGATGCGTCCATTGATGAGTTTCTCGAAGCTGCGCGTCGTGGGAGCTGGGATGGATACATCATGACCTTCCCCTCCACCCATCCTAAGTGGTCGTATGCCAAGGTAGAAGGCGACGAAGTTGTCGCCGTTGCCGAAAAGCGTCCAATCAGCCGGCATGCCACGGTTGGACTCTACTACTTTCGTCGCGGGCGGGACTTCTTGGCTGGCGCGGAGCGGATGCTGGCCAAAAACGCGACGGTTTCAGGCGAATTCTATGTCTGTCCTGTATACAACGAGCTGATCCTCATGGGCAAACGAATATCCATCCATCCCATCGGTCGTGAGCAGATGCACAGTTTGGGTACGCCGGAAGACGTGGAACGGTTTGCTACGCGACAAAAGGGTTCTTGAGGTCGAGATCCATCGGGATATGTTGAACATCGTGATTCCTATCGCGGGTCGGGGCAGCCGGTTTCTCGATGCAGGATACACTGTCCCGAAGCCGCTGATCCCTATTCATGGGATGCCGATGATCGAGGTGGTCGCCAGGAATGTGCGCCCCAGGCGTCCGCACCGGCTGATTTTTGTCGCCCAGGAAGAACACCTGGCCCGAGCGGGCATGCGAGAGGCTTTGCACCGGATTGATCCAGCGGCCCCTATAGTCACTACGCCGAAGGTGACGGAAGGTGCGGCATGCACCGTCCTTCTGGCCAAGGTCTTGATAGAGACGGACGAGCCGCTGATGATCGCCAACAGCGACCAATGGGTCGAGTGTGATATCGACGAATATCTCGACGAAATGGACCAGCAGCAGGCGGATGGACTGATTATGACGATGTGGGCCGACCACCCGAAATGGTCCTATGTGGGGTTGGAGAACGGGCGTGTGACGCGGGTAGTTGAAAAAGAGGTCATATCGAGCGAAGCCACGGTCGGCCTCTATAACTTTAGGAAGGGCAGGGATTTTGTCAGGGCTGCCGAGCAGATGATCAGGAAGAATATACGGGCCAATGGCGAATTTTACGTGGCGCCCGTTTATAACGAGCTACTTGAGGATGGAGCCAAGATCGTGGTGCGCAATGTCGGGCGTGTCTCCGCCGGCATGTGGGGGTTGGGAACGCCTTCCGATTTCGAATGGTTTCTCGCGCAGCCCGCATCTCGAAGAGCCGTGGGGCTGCCCTGTCCATAATGCGACAATTCATCGCGACATCATGTGCTGGCGATCGACTTCGAGGCGGGAGCGGGCGTTGAACGGTCCGCACCAACGGCTTTCAAACGTTTGAGAGGCCGGCTTGTGGCCACGGTAAAAAAACTGCTGTCATTTTTGACGCTTCGCGAGAAATACCAGGTGCTGTTGCTTTTGCTCGGGATGTTTCTGGCTGCGGGAATGGAAGCCGGCGGGTTGGGCCTGTTCCTGGCGTTCATCCTCGCGGTGAGCGATCCGGCTATTCTGACCCGCCACGAACTGGCGCGTCGTTTTTTTGAGGGGGTTGGCGCAAGTTCCGATAGGGAAATGCTGGTGTGGGCGGGTGTCATGCTGTTGGCCTATTATGTCCTCAAAAACACTCTGCTGGGCCTCTTATCGTATAGCCAGTTTCGTTTTTTGTATAAACGGCAGGCTCGCTTGTCCAGCGAATTGCTCACGTCCTATCTGCACCGCCCCTATACGTTTCACTTACAGAGAAACACGGCCGAGTTGCTTCGAAATGTGAACAACGAGGTCTTGGGTGTGTATCACAATGTCGTTGTCCCCCTGTTGCTGTTTGTCTCCGAGGTGATGGTGACGTTGGTCATCCTGATTGTGCTGATGATCGTCGACCCGGTCAGCGCCTTCGTGGCATTTGCGTTGATCGGCGGGCTGAGTTACGCGTTTTTCTGCGCGTTTCGCAAGCAGTTGAGGATTCTCGGTGAATCGCAACAGTACCATGAAGGGCAAATGATCAAATGGGTCAACCAGAGTCTTGGGAGCGTCAAAGAGACGCTGGTGCTGGGCCGGCAGAAAGCCTTCGTAGAACGATATGAGGACAATGCGAAAGCGTTCAACAGGACGATGGCTTTCTTTCAGACCGTTCAGCAATTGCCCCGTGTGTTTGTCGAAACCGTGTCGGTGGTCGCATTGGTGGTCGCGATCATCTTTATGATCAAACAGAATCGGCCGCTTGACCATGTCATTCCCACGCTGGTGCTCTTCGGCATGGCGGCGGTTCGCCTGATGCCCTCGATGAGCAGAATGGCGAGCATGATGACGTCCTTTCGATATTTCACGCCCGCGGTGGATGTTGTCTACCAAGACCTTCATCGTGAAAGCGAATCGGACAACACTTCTCCCCACATGTCTCGGAATTCGGCTTCTGTCGTGCGTCGATTCCGCGAGAATCTGAAGTTCGAAGGTGTGTCCTACCGGTATCCAGGTGCGATGACCGATTCGGTCAAAGACGTGTCTTTTACGCTCCGCAAGGGACAGATGGTCGCCTTGGTCGGTGCCTCTGGGGCCGGCAAGTCGACGCTCGTGGATATTCTTCTTGGACTCCTGCCTCCGACATCCGGAAAGGTTTTGGTGGATGGCCGAGATATACACGAAGATCTCGCTGCCTGGCAGGACAACATCGGGTATGTGTCACAGACGACGTATCTCTTGGATGACTCGATCCTGCGCAATATCGCTTTGGGAATTTCCGATGTCGAGATCGATGTCGAAAAGGTTCGCCGCGCGGTCAAATCCGCCCAACTTGAGAAGTTGGTGCAAACATTGCCCCAGGGCCTCGACACCATCATCGGCGAAAGAGGGTGCAAGCTTTCGGGCGGGGAGCGGCAACGCATTGGCATCGCCCGAGCGCTGTATCACGATCCGGACATCTTGATTCTTGACGAGCCCACGTCGTCGTTGGATTACGAGACCGAGCGGGAGATTACGCGAACCCTGGAAGCCTTGAAGGGCAGGAAGACCGTCGTGATCGTGGCCCATCGGCTCTCGACTGTGAGAAATTGTGACGAAGTGTACGAAGTTACGGCGGGGAGCGTGGAGGGACCGCGGACGTTTGAGAGCTTGGAAGGGCGTGCCGTCGCGGCCGGCGACCGACTGTGAGTGCTCGGGTGTCGGCATGAAAGATTTCGCCGTCGCCATCTCCGTCTACGACAAGTTCGAAGACGTCAAAATTTTGGCCGACATCTTCCGAAAGAATTGGAAGGGCAATTTCCACATCGTTGTCTGTTCGTCACATCCAAGCGCCGAGACCCATCTGGCAGGATGCGATATCGACGAACTGCTTCACATCGAAAATATTCCGTTCTCTCCCGCACAGTTCAGCCAGGACCAGAAGCAGATGCATTTGACCCTGCGGGTTGTTGACAGTATCCGCAAAGCATGTGATCGCGCGTCTCGGTCGGAGGCCCCGTATACCCTTCATCTCCATGCCGACAGTCTTCCCCTCTCCTGGCCCCATCTCAGGTCTCTCGGTGAAGCCATGAGAGGACGGGGAAAGGTTTTTGCCGCTCGTGGATATGGCTTCGGCTACTACGTGCATGACGCCCCTGTCGGTGATTTCGACGACATGTTTTTTGTATTCGACAATGCATATGCTAAGACGAAGCGACTGTGGGATTTCGAACTCGTTGACTTTCTACCGCACAAAGTTTCGATGCATGGATTTCTAGCACTCTGGGGATTGGCGCGGGTTGGTGTCCGGCGGTTCTGGCATTACTCCCAGCAAAAAGACGCGGTTCATTGGGACGGCAAACCCGTCGTCAGGTCGTGGTTGAATTCAGCGCACCCCATGTATTTCGATCCGAAATATTGTTTCTTGCATCTCCACCAAGATGGATTCCCCGATGATCTGGGGCCGCGGCTCAAAGCGTATTACTTGAAAAAGTACGAGTTAACGTGCGGCGAAGCACTCGGGACGTTTCTGCACAAATGGGACAAGAATCCGGGTGATTTGTTGGATGAGCTGCGAGATGTGGAGGAACGCCAGCGGGCGTTCTTCCATCGTTGGGGGCTCGAATACCACGGACGCGATTTGGCTCGGAAAGAACGGATGATCAAAGAATATGAGAGGCGGGGGCCTGGCGGCAAGCTCATGTGGCTCGCTGCCCGGCACCGTGCACAACTGAGACGGCATGTCGGAAGAATTGTCCATGGGCGAGTGATCCGCGGCTGGATCTATCGTTATCGTTATGGAGATATGGTGTGGCCGAGTCGGCTGGATGCGCTCTATCGTGATCTCTACCATGATGATCCAAACGGACCTGATGAACTGAGAGATTTCCCCTTCGGGGTCCAGAAGATCGAGTCGGAGATGGAAACGGGGACGTCTGCATGAAGGATCTTGCGGTCGCGATCTCCGTGTATGACAAGTTTCAGGATGTCAAGTTGTTGACTGATCTTTTTCGGAGAAACTGGCCTGGTAATTACCATATCGTCGTGTGTGCTTCCCATCCGAATCCTGCCCCGCATTTGGCGGACTGCGATATCGATGAATTGCTCGTGATCGACGATCTACCGTTGCCGAGCGGCTGGGAGCCTCCCGATCCTAGGGTTGCGCCTCGCGCAAGGTTGTGGGTCAGAGTCCTCGACAGTTTTCGGAAGGCTTGCGGACGATGCGCAGAGTCCCAGGCGCCTGTTACCTTGAACCTTCAAGCCGATGCGTGTCCCTTGTCGTGGCCCAAATTGAAGGGCCTGATCGACAAGATGAAGAGAGGCGGGAAACGTTTTGCCGCCCGAGGGGAGGGGTTTGGATTTTATTCGTTCAACGAGCCCTTGGGCGGCTTCGACGACATGTTTTGCATCATCGATAATGCGTATGCCAGATCCGTAGGACTGTGGGATTTCACGCCCTTTGATTTCATGCCACACAAGATATCGATACATGGCGTTATTGCAATCCTCGGTTTGACTCGAATCGGCGTGCGTCGTTTCTATCACTATGCCGATCATACGCAGGCCGTCTACTGGGACGGGAAACCTGTCGTGCTGCATCCGCTCAATTCGGTCCATCCCATGCACTTCGACCCCCAATTCGATTTCTTGCACATCCACGAAACAGGGTTTTCAGGGGACGTGGGGTCTCGTTTGAAAGCGCATTATTTGGGAAAGTACGGGATTGTGAAGGGAGTCGCCGTCGAAGAATTTTTGCACACTTGGTGGACTCCTCAAGAAAGACTGTTTGAGCAACTTGCAGAGATGGAGGCCGATCTCCGACGATTTTTTACCAGCAAGGGGTTGTCCCCGGCCGCCTACGGCCGCAATTTCGACCGTATGGAGGCCATGCGAAATCAATACAGACAATCGGGGTTCAGCCGGCGGCTGGCTTGGTTGACGACCATGCACATCCAACAACTCAAAGACCTCGCGTCCGGATTTGTGCGAAAGCGGTATATGCAAGGTCGAATCTACCGCAGTCGATACTCGGACATGGTTTGGCCTGATAGCCTGGACGAGCTGTACGAATCGATTTATTCCGAAATCCCTCGTGAGTTGCGGGACGTTTCTTTTGATGCCGAGGGCAGTTCGTTGCAGGAGATTACCCCGGCCTCCCTTGAAACAAGAGATACGATTGCGGACACCTTGCCGTGCCCTCGGTGAAGTCGGCATGAAGGCGGTGGTGACCGGAGGCGGAGGGTTTATCGGAAGTCATATCGTGGATCGTCTTCTCGCCGACGGACATGATGTCACGGTGTTGGACAACTTCAGCACGGGGAACCCGCGGAATCTCGCCCCTCACCGGGATAACGCCAGATTGCAGGTTGCCCGCGTTGACGTGGCGGATTTCGAGGCCGTGTGGCCGTATGTTCAGGGAGCGCAGTGGGTCTTTCATCTGGCGGCCTTGGCCGACATCGTGGCGTCTATCGAGCGGCCGCTGGACTATCATCGTTCGAATGTGGACGGGACGGTGGCGGTGCTGGAAGCTGCGCGGCGGACCGGCGTTCGGCGCTTTATCTATGCGGCCTCCTCGTCGTGCTACGGCATCCCCGACTCCTTCCCGACGTCGGAACATGCATCGATTCGCCCGATGTATCCCTACGCCCTCAGCAAATATCTCGGCGAGCAGTGTGTGCTGCACTGGAACAGAGTCTACAAGATGCCCTGCGTATCGCTGCGCCTTTTCAACGTCTATGGTCCTCGGGCTCGGACGACGGGGACTTATGGCGCGGTGTTCGGGGTGTTTCTCGCGCAAAAGCTGGCCGGGAAGCCGTTGACGGTCGTCGGGGACGGAACCCAGACGCGGGATTTCACGTTTGTCTCGGATGTTGCCAGCGCGTTCCTGCAGGCTGCCGAGAGTGAAGTCGACGGCGAAGTGTTCAATATCGGATCAGGAGGCACGTACAGTATCAACCGTCTTGTCGAACTGCTCGGGGGCGATGTGGCGCACATTCCCAAGAGGCCCGGCGAGCCCGATTGCACATTTGCCGACATTCGAAAGGCGGCCGGCATGCTGCACTGGGCTCCCCGTGTGAGGTTTGAAGAAGGCGTTCGAGTCATGGTGGAGAGCATTCAAGACTGGGAAACGGCGCCCGTGTGGGACCGGGAATCCATCGCGTCGGCCACCAAGGAATGGTTCAAATACCTCGCCTAGAGAACGGGACAAAGCGAATCTCATGAGCCCAGGCAGGCCATCACGAGAAAGTTCGCGCAAGATTCGAAGGATCGACGACATCGCCGGTATGCTTGCCGAACTCAAAAGGTCCGGCAAGCGGGTCGTCAATTGCCACGGGGTATTCGATCTCTTGCATGTCGGACACATTCGGCATTTGTCCGCGGCCAGGCAATTCGGGGATGTGCTCGTGGTGACGATCACGCCCGACCTGTATGTCAACAAGGGGCCGCATCGCCCGGCCTTCAATCAGGACCTGCGGGCCGAGGCGTTGGCTGCGCTCGACTGCGTGGACTATGTGGCCATCAACAAGTGGCCGACGGCCATCGAATCCATCCGGCTTCTCAAGCCGGACGTGTACGTCAAAGGATTGGAGTATCGGGAGCCGTCGAATGACCGTACCGGCAACATCGGCCTTGAGGAAGAGGCGGTCAGGCATGTCGGAGGCAGGCTCGTGTTTACTGACGACATTACGTTCAGCTCGTCCAGCCTCATCAATCAGCATCTGTCGGTTCTGCCCCAGGAAATCCATGCATTTCTTCGGAACTTCCGAGAACGGTATGTCGCGACGGATCTGTTTCGGTATCTCGATGGGGCGAAAGCGCTCCGCGTACTGGTGATCGGGGAAGCCATTATCGACGAATATCAATACTGCGAGACGATGGGCAAGGCCGGCAAGGAGCCGATTCTGGCCGCCCGCTACGTGTCCAGCGAACGGTTTGCGGGCGGCATACTTGCCGTCGCCAATAACGTGGCGGCGTTGAGCGATCAAGTCACGATGGTGACTTTCCTGGGGACCATCGATTCCCACGAAGACTTCATTCGGGAAAAACTCGACAAGAATATCGAGGCGATCTTCCTGCCTATGGAAAACGCCCCGACGATCGTGAAACGTCGATTCGTCGAACTGTACCCCTTGCAGAAGCTGTTCGAAGTGTATGTGATGAACGGAAGTGAGGACCATGCCGGCCGGTCCCGCAGGTTGTGCGAGAAGCTGGAAGCGCTCTTGCCGCAATTCGACGTCGTCATCGTGGCCGACTATGGTCATGGGATGTTGAGCCCGGAAGCCATCGAGGTGTTGTGCGCTCGAAGCAAATTTCTGGCGGTCAATACCCAAGTCAATGCCGACAATCGCGGCTTTCACACGGTATCACGGTACCGTCGCGCGGACTACGTCTGTGTCTCGGAAAGTGAAATTCGCCTGGAGGCAAGGAGCCGAGTACGGGACCTGGGCGATATCGTGCGGGAAATCTCGGAGAGATTGGGGTGCGGGCAGGTGCTGGTCACGAGAGGGCAAAGCGGATGTTTTTGTTACGGCCGTGACCAGGGGTTCTGCGACGTCCCACCGTTCACGGGACGCATCGTCGACCGCGTCGGAGCGGGGGACACCGTGCTCGCGGTGACGAGTCTCTGCGCCGCACAAGGCGCGCCGATGGAGATGGTGGGCCTGATCGGCAATGCCGTGGGCGCGCAGGCCGTCGCCACGGTGGGCAACCGCGAGGCGATCAAGCGGGTGCCGTTGTTGAAGTACCTCGAATCGCTGCTGAAATAACTCGAAACCTGCACGGAGAAGGTGAGCCACGCTTTGCGCACGATGACCGCGACAGGGCATTTCCAGGTGCTTACGGAGCTGCTGAGCAAATTGGAAGCAACCGAGCAAGCCGGCACCGCTCTGTCGCTCGATCAAGCCGCCGCGCAAGCCGTCCAGGCGATCGTCGACGTCGCTCGAACGTCGAACAAGATCATGCTGATCGGAAACGGCGGCAGCGCGGCCATCGTCGGCCATATGCAGAACGATCTTTCCAAAGCCGTGGGGGTGAGGGCCATGACGTTCACGGAACCCTCCCTGATGACTGCGCTGTCCAATGACGAGGGATACGGCAGCGTGTTCGAGCATCCCATCCGTCTGTGGGCCAATCCGGGCGACCTGCTCATCGCCGTGAGCAGTTCCGGTCGTTCCGAAAACATCCTCCGCGGGGTGCGGGCGTGCCACGCGCGCGGCGGGCGAACGATCACTCTGTCGGGATTCAAGGCGGACAATCCTTTGCGCAAACTGGGCGTCGTCAATTTCTATGTGCCCTCGGAGGTCTACGGACACGTCGAGTCGGTTCACGGCGTTCTCACCCATCTCTTGACCGACCATGCCATGCAGGCCTGGTCCATGTTGAAGGCAGGTGCCTAAGACATGAATCCGATCAAAACCGTCTACGTGACGGGCGGGGCGGGGTACGTGGGAGCGGTCTTGGTGCCGCTCCTGCTGAAAAAGGGCTATCGCGTGCGGGTGCTGGACTTGTTTCTCTTCGGCGAGGACGTCCTGGACAGCGTGAAGGATCATCCCCATCTGGAAATTTTCAAAGGCGACCTCCGCGACCAGGCTCTTCTCAAGCGGACCATCCCCGGCGCCGACGCCGTCATCCATTTGGCATGCATCTCGAACGATCCGAGCTTCGAATTGAATCCCGCGCTGAGCCGGTCGATCAATTACGATGCGTTTCAGCCGCTGGTGCAGATCAGTAAAGGCTCGGGGGTGCGGCGATTCATCTATGCCTCCACTTGCAGCGTCTACGGCGTCAGCGAGGCCGACAACGTGACGGAAGACCACCCGCTGTTGCCCATCACCGATTACAATAAATATAAGGGGCTGTGCGAGCCGATTTTGCGGGAGGCCCAGGCGCCGAGTTTTACGACGGTCATCATCAGGCCGGCCACGGTTTGCGGGTACTCGCCGCGGCAGCGCCTGGACTTGACCGTCAACATCCTCACGAATCACGCCTGGCATAACCGCCGCATCAAGGTGTTCGGCGGCGAGCAGTGCAGGCCCAATATCCACATCGGCGACATGGTCGACCTCTACGCGATGCTGCTGGAACGGGACGATGCCCTGATAGCGGGCAAAACGTACAACGCGGGGTATCAGAACCGGACGGTGGCCGAACTGGCGGCGATCGTCAAGGCCGTCGTGGAAAAGGAAACACCCGAAGGCAAGCCGATCGACATCGAAACCACGCCGTCCGACGACAAACGGTCGTATCGCATCAGCTCGGAGAAGATTCAGCGGGAGCTGAAATTCGTTCCGCGGCGCACCATCGAGGATGCCGTGCGGGAGCTTGTCGATGCCTTTCGGCATGATCGGATCCCGGATTCCATGAACGATATCCGGTATTACAACATCAAGACCTTTCAACGCATTCGATTGACGTAGGCGGTTGTTTGGAGCGGAGCCCCATGGCCGATGAATCCATTGCGCAGTTCGAGGCGGTCGCCCGCCGAATTCGCGGGCGTCTTGTTCACCTGTCTCATACGGCCAGGACGGCGCACCTCGGGTCGTCTCTTTCCTGCGTGGACATCCTGGTGGCCTTGTATTGGGGCATTCTGCGCCTCGACAGCCGACATCCCCTCGATGAGGGCCGCGACCGGTTCATCTTGAGCAAAGGTCACGCGGCCACGACGTTGTACGCCGTCTTGAGCGAGAAGGGCTTTTTCCCGGGGGAGTGGCTCGAGGCCTACGCGCAGCCGGGGGCGCGGTTGTCGGAGCACCCCATTCGCGGGTCGGTGCCGGGAATCGAGGCGACAACCGGGTCCCTCGGTCACGGTCTTCCCTTGGCCGTCGGCATGGCGCTCGCGGGGCGCATTCGTCGCCAACCTTATCGCGTGTTCGTAGTGCTCAGCGACGGCGAATGCAACGAAGGATCGGTCTGGGAAGCCGCGTTGATGGCCGCGGCCCATCGTCTCGAGAACCTGATGGTCATCGTGGATTACAACAAATGGCAGGCCACCGGCCGCTCCGAAGACGTGATGGCCATCCGCCCCCTGGCCCGGAAGTGGGAAAGCTTCGGGTGGAGCGCCCGCGAAGTGGACGGCCATGAAATGGGCGGCCTGGTCGGAAGCCTGAGCCGTGTACCGGACGGAAGCGGGAAACCCGTCGCCATCGTGGCCAACACGGTGAAGGGCAAGGGCGTCTCGTTCATGGAAGACGATAACAATTGGCATTATCGCATTCCCAATGCGGCCGAGGTCGGCAAAGCCATGCAGGAACTGGGACTGGCATGAGAAACGCCTTTGCTTCGGAGATGACGGCGCTCGCGGCGGCCGACGAACGCCTGGTTCTGCTGATGGGCGACATCGGCAACCAACTGTTCGACGAGTTCAAACGGAAGTGCCCGGAGCGATTTTTCAATTGCGGCGTGGCGGAGGCGAACATGGTCGGGGTCGCCGCAGGGATGGCCGTCTGCGGATTGCGGCCGGTCACCTATACGATCACCCCCTTCATGACGACCCGCTGCCTGGAACAGATTCGCGTCGACGTGTGTTACCAGAACCTGCCGGTCGTCATCGTGGGCGTCGGCGGGGGGCTCTCGTACGCGTCGCTGAACGCCACCCATCATTCGTGCGAGGACATCGCGTTTCTCCGCATGCTGCCGAACATGACGGTGGTGTGTCCCGGCGATGCGCTGGAAGTACGGCACGCGCTGCGCGCGGCCGTGCAACTGGCCGGACCGGTCTATCTCAGGCTCGGCAAAAAAGGCGAGCCGGCCGTCCATCAGTCCGCCTTGATGGATTTTCGAATCGGCAAGGCCATCGTCGTTCGGGAGGGAAAGGCGGCCTGTCTGATCAGTACGGGCAATATGCTGCCGGTCGCGTTGCGTGCGGCCGGACTCTTGGCGGATGACGGCATTCCGGCGCGCGTAGTCAGCATGCACACCGTCAAGCCTCTCGACGAAGGGCTCCTCGAAGAGGCCTTCGAGCGGTTCGCGGTCGTGGCGACGGTCGAGGAACACAGTATCTTGGGGGGGTTGGGCGGCGGGGTGGCTGAGTGGCTGGCCGACAAAGGCCCTCGCCGCGCGCGGCTGTTGCGCATCGGCACGCCGGACGCCTTCATGTACGTGGCGGGCGAGCAGGACTTTGCCCGGGAATACTTCGGACTGACTGCGGAACACGTCGCGTCAAAGGTTCAGCATCTCTACCAGCAGATCGCCGGGCAAACCCCTTCTCCGTCGCTGGCATGAAAACCGAAGCCGCCGTGCTGGTCGAACTGGGGGCGCCGCTGGCCCTCGTCGAATTGGAAGTCCCTTCCCTCAAAACCGGACAGGTGTTGGTGCAAATCCTGGTCAGCGGCGTGTGTCACACGCAGGTGCTGGAAGCCCGAGGGCACCGAGGGGAGGACCGATATCTTCCGCACTGTTTGGGACACGAAGCGGTCGGCATCGTGCGCGAAACCGGCCCGGGGGTGAGCAAAGTCAAGGCGGACGACACCGTCATTCTCTCGTGGATGAAAGGGGCGGGGCTGGACGGAGTGGGCACGCAGTATCGGTGGGGAGACCGTACGGTGAACGCGGGCGGCGTGACGACCTTCAGCCGGCTCTCCGTCGTGAGCGAGAACCGGCTCGTCCGCATGCCCACGGGTGTTCGCCTGGACGACGCCGCCGTTCTGGGGTGCGCGCTCGCCACCGGCTTTGGCGCCGTGTTCAACGTCGCCAGGCCGATGCCCGGCCAGAGCGTGGCCGTCTTCGGCGTCGGGAGAATCGGGCTGTCCGCGGTGCTGGCGGCGGCGGCGGCCGGGTGTACGCCGGTCGTGGCGGTGGACGTGAACGACGAAAAACTGAAGGTGGCAAGCGGCTTGGGCGCGACGCACGCCTTTCATGCCGAGGGCGCCCTCGACCGCATTCTCCGGGTGTGTCCGGGCGGCGTCGACGTCGCCGTGGAAGCCAGCGGTCGTCCGAGCGTCATGACCAGCGCCCTCCGCAGCGTCCGCTCCCAAGGCGGCGCCGCCGTCGTCGTCGGCAACGCCCGCCACGGCGAATCGGTCCAGATCGATCCGCGGGAGTTCAACCAGGGGAAACGGCTGCTGGGAACGTGGGGCGGCGACAACTGGCCGGACCGGGATTTTGCGCGGTACGGCCGTTTGCTGACGTCGGGCAAAATCGATCTGGCGCCGATGACGCCGCGTCGCTATCGCCTTGACCAAGCCGACGAGGCCATGACCGACCTGGAGGAGGGGCGCGCGATTCGTCCGCTGATCGTGTGCAGCGAACTCGGGAGCGCATGTTGATCGGTGTCGACTTCGACAACACCATCGTCCGGTGCGACGAGCTCTTTTACCGGGCTGCGCGGGATCAGGGCCTGATCGCGTCCGATGTGCCCATCAGCAAGGAGAAGGTGCGTGACTCTCTGCGGGCCTGCGGCCGCGAAGATTCCTGGACCGAACTACAAGGGTATGTCTACGGAGTGTTGGTCCGGCAAGCGTCCCCCTTCCCCGGTGTCAGGGAGTTTTTTACGGGGTGCCGGCATCGCGGTATCCGGCTGGCCATCATCAGCCATAAGACGCGGCATCCGTTTCTGGGCCCGCACTACGATCTGCACGCGGCGGCCCAGGAGTTCCTCCACCGAAACGGTTTTTACGATCCGGCCGGCATCGGCTTGAGCGCGTCCGACGTGTTCTTCGAACTCAGCAAAACGGACAAACTGACCAGGATTGCGCGGGAGGGATGCACGCATTTCATCGACGACCTGCCCGAATTCCTCGCCGAACCGGCCTTCCCGGCCGCGGCGGAAAAGATCCTGTTCGACCCCAACCGGCACCATGCCGACGGTCGCCAATACCGTCGGGCTACGTCCTGGGAAGAGATCTTTCAATGGGTAGTCGGACACTCCTAGGCTGCGAGGACGCGAGCCGTCCCGCGGTGGAAGCGCTGCTCGGCAGCGCCGGGTTGAACGCGGATTTTCACGCCCGCCTGTTGCCGGGCGGCGCCAACAACAAGGTCTTTCACCTGCAAGCGGGAGCGGCGGAGGTTCTGCTCAAACAGTATTTCCAAGACCCGGGAGATGCGCGGAACCGGCTGGCCGCTGAATTCGCGTTTTGCCGGTTTGCGTGGACCGGGGAGGGGGCCCGAGTGCCGAAGCCGCTGGCCTGTAGGCCGGAAGCGTCCATGGCTCTCTACGAATACATCTCCGGCCGGCGTCTCGCGGCGGCCGAAGTCGACGAGGCGGCGGTGGCGGAAGCCCTGGATTTTTACGAGACGATCAACAGGAGCCGGCATTCCCCGGCCGCCGCGGCGCTGCCGACCGCATCCGAAGCCTGTTTCAGCGTCCCGGAGCATCTCCGTTGCGTGAACGAGCGAGTGGCTCGGCTGACGCAGATCGACGACGCGTCCGAGATCGGTGCCGCCGCGCGCGCGTTCGTGCGGGAACAACTCGCCCCTGCCTGGGAAGAACTCCGGAGCCGGACGGAAGACGTCGCGAAGGAGAGCGGCCTCCTGGGTCGGATGCCCAAATCCGACGAGCGCCTGTCGCCGTCCGATTTCGGCTTTCACAATGCCATCAAAACCGGCGAGGGTCCGCTCCGGTTCATCGACTTCGAATACGCAGGCTGGGACGATCCCGCGAAGCTCGTGTGCGACTTCTTCTGTCAGCCCGCCGTGCCGGTTCCCGAGAGCTGTTTCGAGGCGGTGGCGGCTCGGGTCGCGGGGGACCTCTCGGCGCCGCAGTTGCACGTCCGTCGCATCCGCATGCTCTTGCCGGTCTACCGGATGAAGTGGTGTTGCATCTTCCTGAACGAATTTCTCAAGACCGGCGGCCGCCGGAGGCAGTTCTCGTCGGGCGGCGGAGCCGTCGAGACGAAGCAGGCCGCACAGCTCGAAAAAGCGAAGGAGGGGCTGACGCGTCTCCAAGCGAGGACGTCTTCGACATGGCGGAGCGGCAGTGGATAGGCGCATCGTCGTGCTGGGAGCCAACTCGTTTTCCGGCCAGGATTTCGTGGATCTCCTGCTGGAGAATCCGGCCAACCACGTGATCGGCATCAGCCGATCCCCGGAACGGTCGGAACTGTTCTTGAAGTACAAACTGCGGAATACGCTGCCGAACTATCGGTATTGCCGGATGGACATGAACGCCGACATGCCGGAGTTGTTGCAGTTGTTGGACCGCGAGAAGCCGACGCACATCGTCAATTTCGCGGCTCAAAGCGAGGTGGCCCCCAGTTGGGACCATCCCGACCATTGGTTCCAGACCAATTGCGTCGCCTTGGCGCGCTTGATCAACCATGTGCGGACGCGGGATTACGTGCAGCGGTATCTGCATGTCTCGTCGCCGGAAGTGTACGGGACCTGCAGGGGCGTCGTGCGCGAGGACGCGCCGCTCAACCCCAGCACGCCCTATGCGGCGTCGAAGGCCGGCGCCGACCTGCTGCTCTCCACCTATTGGAAGCAGTTCGGATTCCCGCTGGTGACGGTGCGGGCGACCAACGTCTACGGCGCGCGGCAGCAGTTGTTCAAAATCATTCCCCGTTCCGTCATCTACCTCAAGCTCGGCAAGACCATCGAGCTGCACGGCGGCGGCGCGGCCGTCAAATCCTACATTCACATTCGCGACGTCTCGGAGGGGGAACTGGCGGCGTTGGAGCACGGCCAAACGGGAGAACTGTATCACCTGTCGCCGGACCGAGGAGTCGAGGTGCGCGAAGCCGTGCGGATGATTTGCGAACGGATGGGGCGGCGGTTTGAAGATGCGACCGCCGCGACGGCCGAACGTCCCGGGCAGGATGCGGCCTATGTTATCGACTCGACGAAGGCCCGCACGACACTCGGGTGGAAGCCGAAGGTGACGTTTTCAGACGGCATCGCCGAGGTCGTCGACTGGGTGAACGCCTACTGGGACGAAATCGCGAAACAACCGCTCACCTATCTTCACAAGGCGTAGGGAACGCACGCATGGCATACCTGGACTTCATCTCGCGGGTGCACAAGAGTACGAAACGCGACTACCTCGAACGCGTCTGCGTGCACGACAAGGTGGCCTGCGCGGAACTGGCCGTTCAATTCGGCAAGGATTACTGGGACGGAGACCGCAAGACCGGTTACGGCGGTTACCGCTACGACGGGCGCTGGCGCGCAGTGGCCGAAGACATCGCGCGCCACTACAAGCTGCCGGCCGATGCCCGCATTCTCGACGTCGGTTGCGGCAAGGGGTTCTTGCTCTACGAGTTCACTCAGGTGGTGCCGGGGGCGCGTGTGACGGGGATCGACATCTCCGACTACGGCCTGCGGAACGCCAAGCCGGAGGTTCGGCCGTCTCTCCAGCGGGCGACGGCGTCGTCGCTGCCGTTCCGGGACCGGTCGTTTGACCTGGTCGTGTCCGTGCTGACGCTCCACAACCTCTACAATTACGATCTCTGGGGCGCGCTGCGGGAAATCGAGCGGGTGGGCCGGGGCGCGAAGTACGTCGTCGTCGAGACCTATCGAAACGAGCGGGAGAAGGTCAATCTCCTCTATTGGCAATTGACCTGCCGGGCGTTCCACACGCCGGCGGAGTGGGAGTGGCTGTTCGCGCGCGCGGGCTACACGGGCGACCATTCGTTCATCGTCTTCGAATAACGGAGGATCGGAAGATGGATTTGGGCATCAAAGACCGGTTGGCGCTGGTCACCGGGGCGAGCCGCGGCATCGGGCGCGCCATCGCGATCGAGTTGGCGCGCGAAGGCGCACGGGTGATCCTGGTGGCCAGGTCCCGGGAGGGGTTGGAGGCGGTCACACGCGAGTTGCACGGCCCTCCGGCGCACCACCACGCGCTCGCGTTGGACCTCATGGCCGACAAGGGCATCCAGGCCTTGACGCAGGCCGTCGGCGAGATCGGCGAACTCGACATCGTGGTGCACAATCTCGGCGGCTCGCACGGCGTCTTTCAGACCTTCGCCGCCGCCGACGACTGGAAAAAAGTCTGGCAGTTCAACGTCGGCATCGCGCACGAAATCAACCGGGCGGTCGTCCCGCCCATGGTCAAGAAGCGCTGGGGAAGAATCGTCCACCTGTCCACGCTCTCTACCGTCACCTACAACGGCTACGCCGCCTATGTCTCGGCCAAGTGCGCGCTGAACGGCTATGTGAAGTCCGTCAATCGCGAGGTGTCCAAGGACAACGTGATCCTCTCGGCGGTGGCTCCGGGGGCGATCTACTCGGAGGGGCGGTTCTTCGCCAAGCTTCAAAAGGAGGATCCGGCGGCGCTCGAAGACTATTTCAAACATCATCTGCCGATCCGGCGGCTGGGCCGCGCCGAGGACATCGCGCCGGTCGTGGCCTTTCTGTGTTCGGATCAGGCGTCGTTCATGGCCGGCGCGATCGTCGGGATCGACGGGGGAGGAATGTAGATGAACATCCTGCTGATCGGACATGAGGGGTATCTCGGCAGGGGGCTGCACGCCTTCTTGCGCCGTGCGCACGACGTCATCGGTTGGGACAAAAAGGAGGATCTGTTCAATCTCGATGCGGGGTTTCTGGCCCGGCAAAACGTCGAAATGCTCATCAATCTTTCCGTCGCGGCGGACCGCCAGTCCAGGGCCTTTCTGGCGGAGATGCCGACGGACGTGATCAACGTGGGCGGCGCCCGGCACCTGGCCAAGATTCTCAAAGGCAGCGACATCGCCTGGATCCAACTGTCCACCCGCGAGGTGCTCGGCCCCGTCTACGGCCCGCAGGACGTGGACAAGACGGAGGCCGGCTACCGGCCCAAGTTTCTGGTCGGCGAAGATTGTCCCTATGCGCCGCAGAACTTTTACGGCAAGTCCAAGATCATGGCGGAATTCATTTCCGAGTCGCACCCCAAGAGCGCCGTCATCCGGCTGACGACGTGCTATACGGACTACGATCATCCCGGCGGCAACTGGGTCGTCTCGCTGATCCGCGCCGCCGTCGCCGGCAAGCCCGTCTCTCTGACGCAGGGGGGGCTTCAGTTCAGGGATCCGCTGCACATCGACGACCTCGGACGGCTCATCGTCAAGCTCCACGAACACAAGGTGTTCGGCGAAAAGATTCACGCCGGAGGCGGATCGCGGAACATGATCTCGCTGTTGGAGTTCGTACAACGGGCGAACCCGCAGGCGCACATCCAGGCGGCGCCCGGCGGCGACTATGGCTTCGCCTTCGACATCGGCAAGGCGTCGCGGTTGACCGGCTGGGATCCGGAAATCCTCGTTCGTGAGAGGATTCCCGCGATCGTCGACAACATTCGCCACGGCAAAACCCAACCCGCCGCGAGCTAGCTCCCGCCGTCTTTGATCGTCATGCCCACCTGCCGCCTGTGTCGTTGTGTCGAGGTCGAGCCGTTGCTCGATTTCGGCAAGCAGGCGCTCTGTAACCGCTTCCTGGACGATCCGGCCTCCGACGAAGCCCTCTTTCCGTTCGCCATGGGGCAGTGTCGTGCCTGCGGCATCGCGCAACTCCTGGCGCCGGTCCCGGCGGAAGAGCTCAAGCCGCGATACGAGTGGATCACCTACCGCGAGGCGGAGGGCCATCTCGACGATCTTGTCGAGGAACTTTCCCGGCTTCCCGGCGTGACGACCGACTCGGTGATCGGCGCCATCAGCGCCAAGGACGATTCCACCGTGGCCCGTTTTCACAGGCTGGGGTTTCCCCGCACGTGGCGGCTCGACATCGAACGCGATTTGGAAACCGACGACCATGGCGCCGGGCCGGAGACCGTCCAGCGTCACCTCTCGCCGGCGAAGGCCGACGCCATCGCGCGGCGGAGGGGGCCGGCCGACGTCTTGCTCGCCCGCCACGTCCTCGAACATGCCCAGGACCCCGGAGCCTTCGTCGCGGCCCTCCGTCGGCTGGTCAAGCCGGACGGCTACCTGGTGATCGAGGTGCCCGATTGCGGCCCGGCGATGCAGCGGGGCGACTATACGATGCCCTGGGAAGAGCATGTGCTTTATTTCACTCAAGACCTGCTCCGGCAGGCTGTGGCCTGTTGGGGGCTTGGGCCGGTCGCCTACAAACTGTATCCGTACTCCCATGAGAACTCGCTGGTGGCAGTCGTTCGATCCGCGTCCGTTGCCCCGCGGACATCGCTCGATGCGTCCGTCACGGAAGCGGCACTCAGGGCCGGTGCCGCCTATGCACAAGCCTTCCCCGGCTATCGGCGGAGGGTTCATGCGGCCTTGGCGGAATGTCGCCGGGTCCACGGAAAAGTCGCGTTGTTCGGAGCGGGGCACCTGAGTTGCGCGTGGATGAATTTTCTGGAAACCGGAACCAGTATCGATTTTGTCGCGGACGACGACCCTCGCAAGAACGGCCTGTACATGCCCGGCTCGCGCGTGCCCATTTTGGCTTCGTCGCAACTCGTCGCGCGGGGCGTCAAGTTGTGCCTGCTGAGCCTCAATCAGGAAAGTGAAGCGAAGGTGATTGCGAAGAACCGGGCATATCTCGACGGCGGAGGGCGCTTCGCCTCTCTCTTTCCGGGACGGTCCAATTCCTTTGTGGCCTGGAACTGACGAAGGGGCCGGACGGTGAGGACTGTGCATGCATAGTGTGATCGTCGGGGGAACGCGCGGACTCGGCAGAGAACTGGTGCGTCTGTTCTCGGAGCAAGGCCGGACGGTCTCGGTCATCGGCCGACGCCCCCCCGGGGAGAACGACCGGAGCCTCCCCGGCACGCATTTTTGGACGGCGGACCTGTCGGACGAGCGCGAGCTTCGTCGCGTCTTGGACGAAGTCGTCGCGCGCCACGGCAAGCTCAATGCGCTCGTGTCGCTGCAACGATTCAAGGGAGACGGCGATCCATGGACCGGTGAATTCGCGACGTCCCTAACCGCGACCAAACTCGTCATCGAACGGCTGGCCGGCGATTTCTGCGAGGAAGGAGACAAGGCTATCGTGCTGGTCGGCTCCGTCGTAGGACGGTTCATCGCCGGGGGACAGCCGGTCGGGTATCACGTGGCCAAGGCCGCCCTCTGCCAGATGGCCAGATACTATGCGGTGGAACTGGGGCCGCGAGGCATCCGAGTCAACTGCGTCTCTCCCTGCACCTTCGTGAAGGAGGAAAACGCGGGCTTTTATAAGGGGAACGATGCGCTGCACGGTCTGTTCAAACACATCATCCCCCTCGGGCGCATGGGGACGGCCAGGGACAGCGCCGACGTCATCGCGTTTCTCTGCGGTCCGCAGGCGTCGTTTGTGACCGGCCAAGAGATCGTCGTGGACGGCGGGGTGTCCCTGCTGTCGCAGGAAGCCCTGGCCCGCAAAGTGACGGGACTCTGATGCGCCCCCCGGTGGTGAAACGTACGTCGTGCCGCCTCTGCGACTCCCCGCGTGTCGAGCTGGCGGTGCCCATCAAGCCGTCGCCCATTGCCGATGCGTACGTCCCGGCGGACCGCTTGAGTCGGCCGCAGGCATCGTACCCGCTGGACCTCTATCTCTGTCGGGACTGCGGGCACGTCCAAATGCTGGACGTCGTGGACCCCGATGTGCTCTTTGCCGAGTACATCTACCGCACGTCGGTTTCGGCCGGTCTCGTCGATCATTTTCGACGGTACGCGGACGATCTCGTCGAACGATTTCGCCCGTCGCCGGCCGCCCTGGCGGTCGACATCGGGAGCAACGACGGGACGTTCCTGCGATTCCTCCGCGACAAAGGCCTCCGCGTCCTCGGTATCGATCCGGCCGTCAAGATCGCGGAGCAGGCCACGCGTGAAGGCATCGAGACGCTTCCGGCGTTTTTCACGGCGGACCTGGCCCGGCGCGTCAGACGCGAGCGGGGCGCGGCGGCCTTCGTGACGGCCAACAACGTCTTTGCGCACTCCGACCGTTTGCCCGACATGGCCGACGGCGTCCGCGAGTTACTGGCGCCGGACGGCGTGTTCGCATTCGAAGTGTCGTACCTGGCGGATATCGTGGAGAAACTGCTCTTCGACACGGTCTTTCACGAGCATCTGTGTTTTCACTCGATCAAGCCCCTCACCGCGTTTCTCGCGCGGCACGGCTTGGAGCTGTTCGACGTGACCCGGCTCTCGAGCAAGGGAGGATCCATTCGGGCGTTCGCGCAGCCGGCCGGGGCGGATCGGAAACGAGCGCGCATCGTCGACGACCTTCTGGCGCTCGAAGCGGAGACGGGCCTCGATCAGCCCGGCGTGTTCCGGAAATTCACCGACACGTTGACGGCGATCAAGGCCGACCTCCATGAACTCTTGGCGCCCCTTCGAGCCGCGGGAAAGACCGTCGCAGGGTACGGGGCCTCGGCGACGGTCACGACGTTGCTGCACCACTTCGAACTCGGCCGATTCCTCGACTACCTGGTGGACGACAATCCGGCGCGGCACGGCCTGTTCAGTCCGGGACTGCATCTCCCCGTCCTGCCTTCCCAGACGCTCTACGATCGGAAACCGGACTATGTGGTCGTGCTGGCATGGCAATATGCGGAGCCGATCCTGAAGAACAACCGGCGTTATCTTGAACAGGGCGGGCGCTTCGTCCTTCCGTTGCCGCGCGTGCAGGTCGTATGAACGTGGGCGGCAGGGTGCGGAACGCGCCGGCGAATGAGACGGCGGCATGGTGGTAAAGGAGATTTCCCCGGAGGTGCTCGTCGCGGACGTCCCGGTTGTGATGCTGACGTCCGGCGACATCGCGGATCTCAAGGCTCGTGCCTTGCGGAATCCGCGGCGGCGCATTCGACTGTGCGCCCATAAGAGTGTGGACGATCCCGTGCACGAGATGCTGATCGTCATGGCCCAAGGGTGTTACATCAGGCCGCACAGGCACGTCGGCAAAGGCGAATCGTTCCATGTCGTCGAAGGCACGCTCGATGTGGTGGTGTTCGATGACGAGGGAACGGTGGCCAAGGTGTTGCGGTTGGGCGACTACGCCTCCGGGCACGGGTTCTACTATCGAAACGACGCGGCGGTGTACCACACGGTCGTCATCCGCTCGCCGGTCGTCGTGCTGCACGAAACGACGCGCGGCCCCTTCAATCCCTCGGACAACGAGCAGGCGCCATGGGCTCCGGACGGGCAGGATCAATCGGTCGCCGACGCGTTTCTCGCCGAGCTGAGCCGAGCGGCAGCCGGGCGGGTGGCTCGCAAGGTGTGACGTGAAAGAGGCTTGTGTCTCGGTGGTCGTGCCGGCGCTCAACGAGGAGAAAAACCTGTGGGCGGCGGTCGGCAACATTCTTGCGGCGGCTGAGGCCGCCGGGGGGGTGACGGTCGAGATCCTCATCGTCAACGACGGCAGCACGGACGGCACAAGGAAGGTGATCGAAGAGATCATGGCCCAATATCCCTTCGTTCGCGCCATTCATCACGAGCACAACAAGGGATTCGGCGCCACCTTCATGAGCGGACTGGAAGCGGCGAAATACGAGTGGATTACCCTCTTCCCGGGCGACAACGTCGTCTCGGTTCCGACCTTCACCAACATGCTGCAACATTGCGGCAAGGCCGATGTGGTCTGCGCCTATACCGTCAACACGGAATGCCGCAGCCGGCTGCGGAATATCCTCTCGTCCATCTTTTCCTTCGTCTATACCACCACCTTCAACCTGCCGGTGCGCTATATCAATGCCACGCCGATTTACCCCGTCTCGCGACTGCGGCAAATGAATCTGCGGTGCCGGCGGTACAGCTTTCCCTCGGAAACGACCGTGCGCCTGCTCCGCCAGGGCTGTACCTTTCTGGAGGTGCAGGGATTCATGAATCCCGGCGCCCGCAAAAGCTCGGCCATGCGGATCAGGAATTTGGTGGAGGCGGTGGGCAACTATGCGAGCCTGACCTATGACGTGTGCCTCCGCCATCGCAAGGACTATGCGCATGCGCCGACCCGTGTGCTGCCCGACGGGGTCAGGCTGAAGCCCGCCGAGTAGGGAGTGATGTCAGTCAGAGAGTCTGTCGGTACGCGCTTTGCCCCGCTTCTGCTCGCGCTGATCGCCGCGGTTCGGCTCATCCACCTTGACGCCGACCCCGGCTTCGTCAAGTCGTTGCTCAACAACGCGTCCGACGTGGGTGACGAGGCGTATTGGAGTGCGGCGGCCAGAAACCTCATCCTCTTCGGGACACCGGCCGCGGACGACTATCTTCAGGCGGCCACCTCGCCCTTCTATAGCGTGATGGTGTACGCGTCGTATTGGCTGTTCGGCGTCAGTATGTACACCTCGAGGCTGCCGAACGCGTTGCTGGGCATCGTCGCGGTGTTGCTGGCCTATCGTCTGTTCGAGCCGTGTAGCAAGCCGGCGGCCTTCCTCGCCGGGCTCGTGCTGGCCGTGGAGAACAATTTCTTCATTCACACCCGCATGGGGCAGGTCGAAGCGCCGTGCAGCGTCCTCGCCTTGCTGTCGTTCTATCTGCTGATTCGGGCCAAAGCGCCGTTTTGGGCCGGCACCGTGTTCGGGCTGAGCGCGGCCACCAAGATCGTCGCGCTGTTGCTGACGCCCGCCTTCGCGCTGTTTTTTCTGTTGCAGGCGATTCGGGATACGGTGCGTCCGAGGGACGTCGTGAGCTTTATCGGCGGCCTGGCCGTCGTCGGCGCCATCGCCGTCTCGGCGATGTCTGCCTACGGCACGGTGAAAGCCGTCCAAGGCGGGGCCGGTGTGGGAAATCCGGTCCAGCTTGTCGTCGATTTTGTGACGGGGTACGACCAGTCCAACCCCACCCACTATGAAGGCGAAGTCGTCCTCAAGAATGCGGTCATGCAATCGCAGGGGATGGCGCTCATGCGCAATCCGGCCCGGGTGATCATAGACTTCGTCACGGGCTACTACCTCTCGTATCCGACAACTGTGCTGCTCGTGCTGTTGTTCGGCGGCTATGCCTGGAAGGCGCGGCTGGCTATGTGGGTCGGCAAGGGCGCCTACGAGCGGCTCCGTCGCGTGACCGACGTTGAAATTATGGTCGTGGCGTGGCTGGCCGGCCATGCCATAGGCATGCTACTCCTTTCCGACATGCACAATCGCCGGATGAATTTTTTTACGATCCCGCTGGCCCTTGTTCCGGCCTTGCTGATCCTTCGTCGGGAAGAAGCGGGTGAACAACGACCGAGAGGGATCCAGGTCGCGCTTCTGTGCATGCCGCCCGTCTATGCGGGGACGTTGCTCGCGCGAAAAGCGCTCGTGACGCTGACGGGCCTCGGCACGGGGTGGAGCCTGGCCGTTGCAGGAGTCGTCATGGTCATCGGGGCCTGCGCGGTGGTGGTGGCCTTATCCCGGGCTTCGGCCGTATGGTGGGCACGCGCCGGATGGGTTTCCTTGATGGGGTGGGGCGTCCTGGCCTCGATGTCGTTCGGGTATTCGTTGCCGGTGCGAATCCTGCCGAACCTTGGCATGACCGGTCAGGGAACGAAGGCCGCCGTTGTGGCCGGATTCCTCATCGTGGCGCTGGTGGCGGGAATCTTGTCCAGGAAAAAGGCGCCCGTGGTCGTTGCCCTGGTGCTGGTGCTCAGCACGACCCTGGATACGGCCGACGTGTTCGGTCGTCCGTTCAGCGCACGCGACGCGTCCCTGCACGTCAACGCGATGACGACGCCGGACGACTGGGTCATCGGCGACGGGGCGCACGTGTTGAGCCTCAATGCTTCGTACTATCCGGTGCAAGCCTACCCGGGCCGCGGGATCAACCGGGACTTTGCCGCCAAGGTCAAGCCTCGGTTCCTCTCGCGAGAGGTGGACCACCGGGACAAGCGGCTCAACGATCCCGACTACACGAAATACAGCGTCACGGAAGCCGATCTCTATGCGATCGGCGCGTCGCGAGTCGAGCCGATCGCCGAGTTTCCGCTCTATCCGGTGCTGGACCAGCCGGGCGAGCTGACCTATCGTTTCTATCGGGTGACCTATTGAAGGGCACGCGTTAGAAAGCCTGTGACACAAGCACAATGAGCGTGATCGATCGACTCCGCAGGCGGTATTGGCAGTACAGGGTGCGATATCCTGTCACGGCCAAGCCGTCCGATGCGTTCGGCTTGAGATACATCCCGACCATCGAGCCGTACTACAGCGATGATGCGGATTTTATTTTCGGCAGCAGAATGCCGGTCGATGAGGAGGTCACGCAGCGGAATCTGCACAAACTGACGGAAATCTTTCTGGCGAAACGGGATGCCTGCAGGACAATCATGGAAATCGGGGTGTGCCGGAACGAAGATCGCTCCTTTACGCACGTGTTTTTAAAACACAAACGAAACGATGCGACGTATCTTGGCGTCGATCTGGAGGACAAATCGTTTCTGGACGATCCCGCTCGGGCTATTTACACCCTCAAAGCAGACTCGACGAAACAAAGTGTCGTACGGGCCAAACTGAGGGAACTGGGCATGGCGGCGCTCGATGTTCTCTTCATCGACGGGTGGCATTCCGTGAATGCCGTCGTCAACGATTGGAGGTACACGGACCTGCTTGCGCAGGATGGGGTGGTCATCATGCATGACACCAATTGCCATCCCGGGCCCGTGTGCGTGTTCGATGCGGTGGACGAGCGTCTGTTTCGCAAGCAGAAATGCTTTCAGAAAGAGCCCGATTGGGGCATGGCGGTCTTGCAGCGCGTGCGTTAGCGGAGAGCTCATGGGGATCGGATCACTTGCGCTGAAGCCGGCGAAACTCGCGATGAAAGGGCTGGTGCGGACCCTCGACGCCGTCGCCCGCGGGCTGACGGCGTTGCGGGACGGCCTCGAAGAGTCGAAGCTGAGGCTGCTGATCCGCATCAACAGGACGCGCAGGCCTTCCGGGCAGCAGGTGCTGGACGTGTACTGGGATGCGGGCTTCGCGGAAGCGTCCGAACATTGGGGGGAAACGAGCGCCTGGGCCGAGTTGGAGTATTTTCTTGTGAATTGTCACGGGAGGGTGTTGGACGTGGCGTGCGGATCGGGGCGGACCATGCAGCTCATGCAAAAGTTCACCCCGTGCGAATTCCATGGATGCGACATTTCCGGCGCCTTGATCGATCTGGCGATCAAGAAACGAGGGATGGATGCGGGTCGGTTCACCGTGTGCGATGCAACCAAAATGCCGTACGAAAATGACCGGTTCGATTACGCCTACTCGGTCGGTTCGCTGGAGCATTTTACGGAGCAGGGCATCGTCCAGGTGCTCGGTGAGTGTCATCGGACGGCACGATTCGCCACGTTCCATCATGTGCCCGTGTCCAAACGAGAGAGGGATGAGGGCTGGATCGTCACGGATCAGGGCTACTATCTCAATTCGACCCAGTGGTGGCTGGGAAAGTGCAAGGAAGTGTATGGAACGGCCTATGCGCTCAGATCATCGTGGCGGGATCCGCTCTCGGTCGGTATCTGGCTGGTCTGCATCAAAGAACAGGCCGGCCGGGAAGGGAAGGCAGGTTAGGCCGTGCCGTTGATCGAACGGGTCGTCAGCAAGGCCATCCGGGTCTTGCGGGAGCGTTCCCGCGAGAACGTTCCGCGCCAAAAGCAAATGACCTACGAATCCCCCGGCGAAAAGTGGTACGAGCCTGTCATCGCCGGGCCATCCTCATTCGTGTCCGATTGCTCGGGTGCGGAGTCGGTTCGCGGCGTCCTGCAAATCGTGCAGAAACTGACACCGGATCAATACATGCGGTTCAACGTCGATTTCTATCAAACAGGGCTCGAACGGTTCGGGGACCGATGGCGCTATGCCGATATCAATACGGTCTTGTATGGCATAGCCGGACGCATCGAGATCGAGTCCTACCTGGAGATCGGTGTGCGGCGGGGCCGAAGCATGGCCATCGTTGCGGCAAGGCATCCACGCGCGCGAATCGTCGGGTTCGATTTGTGGATTCCCCATTACGTGGGGATTGAAAATCCCGGCCCGGATTTCGTGCACCAGGAACTGGAACGTGTCGGATATCGGGAGCGAGCCGACTTCATCACCGGCGATTCGCGCAAGACCGTTCCGGAGTACTTTCGTCGGCATCCCGATGTCTATTTCGATGTCATCACCGTGGACGGCGATCACTCGGCCCGGGGGGCGCGGATCGATCTGCGTCACGTGATCCCTCGACTCAAGATCGGCGGATTCCTGGTGTTCGACGACATTGCGAACCTATGGCATCCGCGTTTGGAATCGGTCTGGAACCGGATGGCCGGCCGGGGGGGGCGATTCAAGACGTTTGCTTTCGACGAAGTGGGGTATGGCATCGCCTTCGGCATCCGTCAGTACTAGCCCCAGGCGAAGCGGGAACGCATGCGATCGCTGACGGCCTTCACCGAGTCTTTTCTCGCGTTCGAGCGGGACGAGAAACTGTTCGCGGTCGACCTCAAAGGCCATGCCTTCTGGGCCTATCTCAGGTACGCGGTGTTTTACGAAATTCTCAACGGCGAGCTGCATTACATTCCGGTCAAAAGGACGAGCCGATTGAAACGCGCGACCGATGCGTTGCGTGCCGTCGCGGCCTATACGGGCGATGTCTTCAGAAAGGCGACGGACTATGACGTGCTCTTGATCAATTACGACCGACGAAAACTCATCGACGGCAAATACGTCAACCTCCATACCTATCCGATCAGCAAGCATCTGGCGTCGAAGTACAAAGTGGCGGTCCTGGATTTCTACGATTGGACCGTCGGACGGGCGGGCTACCCCTGCGATGCCATCAGCCTCCGGCATCTCTACCTCTATGCGCGAGCCCAATCCTTGACTCTGCCGTATACGCGCGGCGAGCAGGACGTCGTGGCCGACATTACGGCCAGGATCGAGAAGGCTTTCGGCGTCAAGGTCGATCTTTGGGCGCTGACACGGGAGGTGTATTTCTTTCAGATTTTGTTATGCCGGGAATTTCTGAAAGTCCTTCGGGCCTGCCGTCCCCAAATGCTCGGGTACTGCGATACGGCGAATCTTCAGGGCGTGACCGAGGCCGCACATCGCGCCGGCGTGCCGACCGTCGATTTCCAGCATTCCCTAATTTCTCATCTGAACGTTCTGTACAATTATCCGAGCGATTGCCTGAACGGACCGTTGCCCAGCATGTCGGATTATATTTTTTCTTTCGGCGGTTTCTGGGCGAGCGAATTCCGTCTTCCGGCGCGGATCATGACCGCCGGATTCCCCTATTTCGACCAAGAGTATGCGCGCGCCGCTCGAGAATCTCATGCCGACAGGGACAGGCACATCATTCTGATCGCGGACGAGTACTCACGCCGGGAGTTCGTTGCGATGGCTGTAAAACTGGCGGAACTCCTGCCCGACCATCGGATTTATTACAAGCTGCGGCCCGAAGAATATGCGAGTTGGAAGGAGCGCTATCCGGCAGAGCTTCAAACGATTCCCAATCTGACCATGATCGACCATGACGACGTCTCCCTCTATCAATATTTCGCCATGTGCCGGTACCAAGTGGGCACCAACTCGACGGCTTTGTTCGAAGGGATGCCGTTCGGGCTGATCACGTTTATTCTGAAGGCCGGCTGGTACGAGGAGATGCGCAGGGTCTATGACGGACAGGGTGCGCTGTTGGTATCGAACGCCGACGACATCGCCGAGGCGATTCGAACCGGCGTGAGGCCTGGCAGGCCGATTCCGCGGCAAGAACTGTTCGCGGAAAACAGTCTGGAGCGAACCGAACACCTGATCGATCGCATCCTGACCAAGTCCGTGTAAACCAACACCGAGTCTGATCCGATGGGGCAAGGAGGGAGCTGAGAATGGGGAATGGCGCAAGGAACGTCCTAGTCACCGGCGGGATGGGGTTCATCGGCACGGCCATTGTGAGGCGGTTCGCCAAGCGGGACCGGGTCACGGTGGCGGACCGACTCGACTTCGGCCTGTCGCCGGGGGTGGAACCGCTCGTCGCGAGCGGTTCCGTCGAATTCGTCGAAACCGATCTGGCGGACCGCTCGGCTCTGCATCAGAGGCTGGCGGACGGGGAGTTCGACGCGGTCGTCCATCTGGCCGCCCTGACGCACATTCCCCTCTGCGACCAGTACCCGGACTTTGCCTACAAGTCCAACGTGATCGCCTCGCTGAATCTCATCGCGCAGATGCCGCCCTCGTGCCGATTCGTGAATTTCTCCACGTCGTCCACGTACGCGCCGGAGTTGTCGCTGCATCGCGAGGACACCTCCGAATTGAGGCCCATCGATCTCTACGGCTGGCTGAAGAAGCACGTCGAAGACCTCGCGAGGTACTATACGGGCAAGCGCGGCCTGTCGATTCTGAACATCCGGCTGGCCAACGCGGCGGGACACGGCGAGACGAACCCCAAACTGATCGGGACGATCCTTCAGCAGATCCAGAGCGGCAAGACGGTCGTCGAACTCGGCAACCTGACGCCGAGGCGCGATTTCATCCACATCGACGACATCGCGTGGGCCATCGACCGGCTGATCGACCTGTGGCCGGTGGCGCGCGGGCAGGTCGAAACGGTGAATCTCGGCACGGGGCATCCCCCGATCTCCGTGGAGGAGCTCTTTTTCAAGATTGCGGCCGTCGTCGGCCCGCACATTCGTTTGAGAAGCGTGGCCGAGCGGCAACGGCCCATCGACCGCGAGTTGCTGTGCGTGGACTCGACCAAAGTGAAGGCGCTGCTGCCCGACTATCGGCCCAAACGGATCGACGACTGGCTGGCCGACGTCGTGAAGAACCCCGGCCTGCGGGTCGACAACCGCCTGGAAGAGTATCTGGAGCGACTCTATGCCGTCGCCTCCTAAATACCTGTTGATCTGTCCCGCCTATCCTCCGCCGTTCGTCGGGGGATCGAAGGTATGGACCTACAACATGGTGGACAACTGTCCGGAGGGGTTCGACATTCTGACCAGCGCGTTGAAGCCCGGCTACGCCGAGGTCTGCAGTCCCCGTCATCGGATCATCAGAAGCCGCTATCTGTGGGATTCGAACACGCACAATCCCACGCTCTTCGAATTGGTGTTGTCCTACCTGTATATCGCGGTCTGGCTCGTCAAACGGCTGCTGACCGTGCGGTACGAGGTGGTGGTGGCGGGGGCGTTCGTCTTCGCCAACGGCCTGATTTTCATGCTGTGCCGGCTCTTTCGCGTCCCCTGCATCGGGTTGGGCAATGCGGAAGAATTCACCCTCGAACTCAAAGGCAAGGGCTGGAAGAGCGCCATCAAGCGGCCTTGGATGATTCACACGCACCGTTTGGCCGACGGGTTCGTCGTCGTCTGCCGATTTTGCCAAGACGTCTTGGTGGAGATGGGGCTCGATCCGCGGCGGATCGAAATCGTTCCATCCAGCATCAATCCGCAAAAGTTGCGCCCGTTTCGGACGAAGCGGGAGCCGGGCTGTCGCGTGCTCAGCGTGGGGCGTCTGGTCGAGCGGAAGGGCTTTCACTGCCTGATCGAGGCCGTCCATCGCTTGCGCGACGAGTTGCCGGCGATCACGGCCACGATCGTCGGGAACGGTCCCTACAAGCCCCTGTTGCTGGAACAGGTCGCGCGGCTCGGCCTGGCCGGTCGGGTGGCGATCAAGGATGCCGTCGAGGATGAGGAACTCTCCCGTCTGTACCAGGAGAGCGATCTCTTCGTCCTGGCCCACATGATGCTGGACAACGGCGATACGGAAGGATGCCCGACGGTGTTTTCCGAAGCGAGCGGCTGCGGTCTGCCGGTCATCGGGGGAACCGGGGGAGGCGCCGACACGGTCATCGTCGACGAGGTCACCGGCTATATCGTCAATTCGAGAAACATCGGCGAATTGGCCGATCGAATGAAGGCCATCTTGACGAATCCGGCCTTGGCGGAGGCCATGGGGAAAGCCGGCGTCGAAAAGATTCGCACGGAGCACAATCCCGTCACGACGAGTCTGGCGTTCCATCGGTTTCTTCAGCGCATGGGGGCGTCCGTCAACGCCTCCGCCGTAACTCCGCGAACGGAACTGTCCTAGTCCGGTCCGCCCCGTTCCGTGTGACGGGCTGGTTCGCTCTCCGTCGGCCAACTCTCTCGGCGTCCTCACGAACAATATGTGCGGCTTCTTCGGAGCAATCGGCACTTCCGCGAAGAGCCTCTCGCCGGAGCGAGAGGCGAAGATCTCGCACGCGCTCTCTCACCGAGGACCGGACGATTTCCAGGTGCTGACGGGGCCGGACTACAAGGTGATGTTTTGGCGGCTGTCCATTGTCGACCAAATCGGCGGCAAACAACCCATGGTGTCCGCCGACGGGCGCACCACCATCATGTTCAACGGGGAAATTTACAACTACAAGCTCCTGCGCCGGCAGTTGGAGGATGCCGGAGTCGTCTTCCGAACGCACAGCGACACGGAAGTCGCCTTGGCCGCCTATCGGCAGTGGGGAAATGCGGCGTTCGACCGGTTCGAGGGCATGTTCGCCATCTGTATCCTCGACGCCGTGAACGGTCGGATTGTCTTGGCGCGGGATCGGCTGGGGGTGAAGCCGCTGTACATTCGGCATCGTCCCCACAGCCTCATGGTCGCGTCGGAACCGAAGGCCATCCTGGCCGGCTTGGACGGTTCGCCCGAATTGGACCAGGCCAGTTTTCTCAACTATCTCGTGTTCCAGACGATCCCGGGAAGCGGCACCCTGTTCAAGGGGATCAGCAAGCTCGTTCCGGGGAGCGTGATGGAATTCGATTTGGGGACGCAGGACTTCTTGGGCGCGACCTGGATTCAATCGCCGCCGCCGGCCGGAGCCACCTTGACCTATGCGGAGTTCAGGGAGCAGGCGCGTGCCACGATTTTGGAGCAGACCCGGCTGACCTACGACACGGATTTGCCCGTGAGTTTTCATTTGAGCGGCGGATTGGACAGCAACATTCTTGTGGCGCTGTGCCGGCATTTCGATCCCGGGCGAGAACCGATCTGCGTCTCCAGCCTGATCGAGGGAGAGAACGATCCGGAGTGGGGATTTATCCGCGAGGCGGCCGCGTTCCATCGCGCCCGCGTGGAAGCCGTGACGATCACGGCCGGCGACTTTTTCGACGTCCTCGACGACGTGCTCTATCAACTGGACGAGCCGGTCGGCGATCCCGGCGTGGTGGCTCAATTCCTCGTGAATCGGCTGGCGAGCCGGTACGGCAAGATCGTGTACTCCGGCCAGGGGTTCGACGAGATGTTTTTCGGATACATCAGGAATCTGGGCGCCTATCTGCTCGCGACCCATGGACCGGATGCGCTGGACCCCGCCACCGACCAGTTCAAGCGGCTGCCCCCGGACTGCCTGGGGTTTCTGGAAGGCTGGGAGGATTTTCTGAAGGCCATGGGACGGCCGCGATTCGTCCAGCCGGAACTGGCCCTCCTCAAAAAGCTGTGCCGCATCAATCCGTTCGAGCCGATCGCCGGCATCGGGGAAGGACTGGCCTCCCAGTTGCGCGGCATCGTGCTCGATGCCTATGCGGCGGCGAAGCAGACGAACCGGTCGCTCCACGAATTCATGATCCATGTGGAAACGGCCATCCAGTTGCCGTCGCTGTTGCACATGGAAGACCGGGCCTCGATGCGGTATTCGATCGAAAGCCGCGTGCCGTTCTGCACGGCATCGGTCTTGGACGTCGCGAGACGGTCCCGGCTCGAATGGACCTTCTGGGGCGGCATGCCGAAAGGCCTTTTGCACGATCTGTTCAAAGATCTTCTCCCCCCCCACATCCTCGATCGCAAACAGAAGGTCGGCCGTCCCGTTCCCCTCAAGACGTGGCTCAAGGGGGAGAAGGGGGTGCCGTTTATGGAGGAGTTGAAAGCCAATGCCGAAGTTTTCCGGCATTTGACGGGAACGGACTATCTCACCTACGCGGTGAACCATCCCAACCCCTACGACCGTTCCTTGTGGGCCGTGCTGAGCTTGTCGCGATGGATCGATCTGTACGGGGTGAGGGTGTAGGGCGAACAAAGGCCATGTATCTGCTGTCTCGTTTTCTCGAACCGTTTGTTATGCCGGCCGGATTGGTGGGGATCGGCTTGGTGTTTTGCTCGATCCTGCTCCTCAAACGTTCTCGTGACAAGGTTGCGACCATAGCAGTGGGATCGGTCTGCGCCCTGTACTACCTGATGGCGACGGAACTGACGGCCAATCTCATGTTGCGGACACTCGAGGATCGAGTCCAAGCCGATGACTCAGCGGTAGCCGCTGAGGGCGTTCGTGCGATCGTGGTATTGTCCGGTACGCTCAGTGTCGGCCCATCCGGCAGGCCTGAACTGAATGGCCCCAGTTGGCGTCGGCTGTGGCGAGGAGTGGAAATTTATCGGAGCCTTGGAGAAAAGGTGCCTCTGGTTTTCTCCGGTGGATTGCCGATGAATGGCACGATAGATGCTGGCGTCACCGCACAGAACCATGCAATGAGCTGGGGGGTGCCAAGGGACCATTTCTGGCTTGAAAGTGAATCGAGGACAACACGAGAAAGCAGTTTCGCGGTCAGGTCGCTTCTCGATCGCCGTCTGCCGGAAGAACCTTCTCGCCGAATTATTCTGGTGACATCGGCCTGGCACATGCCTCGGGCCCTCGCGGCGTTCGATCGCGCAGGTATCGCAGCGATCCCAGCCCCCTGCGACTACCGATCCGGACGCCACTATTGGCCGGGAGTCTGGGGGCTTGTGCCGACCCATGAGGCGCTGTCGAACTCCAGCACGGCACTCCATGAATGGATCAGTTTTACGGCGTATCAACTGACTTCGAGTTTTCAGGGGTGAGTAAAGGGTTGCCTCGCTGGTGAAGCTCCCGCTGATGAGTACTGGTATGCGCGTTCCGTTTCAAGACTTGCGGCGTTACAACCAACAACTGGCCGACGAGTTGCGGGCCTGCCTCAATCGAGTGTTGGAGAGTGGCTGGTACGTTTGCGGGAAAGAGCTGGAGGCCTTCGAAGGTGAGTTTGCCGCATACGTTGGGGCTGAATATTGCGTTGGTGTAGCTAATGGGACGGATGCGATCGAACTGGCACTACGTGGAATCGGCGTGCAAAGGGGAGACGGTGTTGCAACGGTGGCCAATGCCGGTATGTATGCCACGACGGCCATTCTGCGCATAGGTGCCATACCCATCTATGTCGATATCGATCCCCGAACAATGACCATGTGTCCGGCAAGCCTTGGGTGCGCTCTTCGTCCCGGTACAAGAGCGGTGGTTGTGACGCATCTGTACGGGCAGGCGGCCGCAATCGAAGAAATCCTCGAGACGGCCAATAAGGCCGGTCTTCCCGTTATTGAGGATTGCGCGCAAGCTCATGGTGCAAGAGTGTCCGGTCGGATGGTGGGGAGTTGGGGAGCCGCCGGATGTTTCAGCTTCTACCCGACCAAGAACCTTGGTGCGCTTGGGGACGGAGGGGCGGTGATTCTTTCAGACGTTCAGTTGCGGGATCGCGTAAGGAGTTTGCGCCAATATGGGTGGCGCGAGAAGTATCATGCCGAACTGCAAGGGGGAATCAATAGTCGGCTGGACGAGCTGCAGGCCGCGGTATTGCGCGTCAAGTTGCCCCATGTCGATGCTTGGAATGGACGGCGTCGGATGATCGCTCAACGCTACAATGGTTGTCTGGGTGATCTAGGGATCGAGCTGCCGGATATACCTGGCGAGTCACATGTTGCTCATTTGTACGTGATACGAACATCGGAACGGGATCAACTTCGACGGGCGCTGGCAGCAGTAGGGATCGGCACGGAAGTTCATTTCCCCATACCGGACTATCGGCAAGTCTCGGTCCAACCATTTTTGAACGAGGATTGCCATCTCCCCGTGACAGAGGAGGCTTGCCGGTCTGTGCTATCCCTCCCCTGTTTCCCCGAAATGTGTGACGAGGAAGTGGGCCGTGTGATTGAGGCAACTCGCAAAGTCCTTACGCAAGGTGTCATGAATGTCTGATATGGGGGCGCTTCGAAAGAAAAGGGTCAGCATCGTGGTGCCGGTGTATTTCAACGAAGACAATCTTCCTGAAACATGCCCGGCGCTGCTGGCTTTGCAGGATAAGCTCCCGGATATGTCCTTAGAGTTGGTTTTTGTCGAAGATGGATCAGGCGACAAGTCCTACGAGATTTTGTCGGAATACCAGAAGCAGTATCCGCACAGCATCAAGGTGGTGAAGTTGTCGAGAAACTTCGGGTCGATGGCGGCCGTCCAAGCCGGAATGACTGTGGCGACAGGCGACTGTGTCGGTATGATGGCTGCCGATCTGCAGGACCCGCCGGAATTGCTCCTCGAAATGATCGAACATTGGCGGCGTGGCGCCAAGACCGTTCTGGCCGTGCGACAGGATCGCGAGGATTCGTTTTGGTACAAGGTGTTCACGGGATGTTTCTACACAATCATCCGCCGCTGGGCGTTTCGAGACTATCCCTCCGGAGGGTTTGATGTGTGCTTGATCGACCGTCAGTTGGTTGATCAACTGAACGCAATCCATGAGAAGAACACCAACATCATGTCGTTGATCTTCTGGCTGGGCTACCGACCCGTTCTGATTCCTTACGTGCGGCGGAGGAGAACGAAGGGGCGGTCGATGTGGACGTTTGGGAAACGAGTCAAGCTATTCGCCGATTCGCTGGTAGCCTTCACCTATGTGCCGATTCGCTTGCTCACGGGTGTGGGCATTCTGACGTCGTTCTGCGCCTTGGGGTACATTGTGTTTGTGCTCCTTGCCAGAGTGCTTTACGGAATGCCGGTGCAAGGGTTTACCACCATCGTCATTCTTATTGCGTTGACGGCCGGCATCCAAATGATGATGTTGGGAGTACTGGGGGAGTATTTGTGGAGGACATTGGATGAAACGAGGCGACGGCCGTTGTATGTGATCGACCGAGTTCTCGATAGCCCTGATAAGGGGACCTAACCCACATAGGGTCATGCGACACGAAGGCATGAGCAGGCAAAGAAGAAAAACAGTGTCGGCTCTGAATCGGCTTCATCATCCGATGGCCATTGTGGAGTCGAAGCGCATCGGCAAAGGAACGCGCGTATGGGCATTTGCCCACATTCTCCCGGGAGCGATCATCGGCGATGATTGCAATATCTGCGATCACACGTTCATCGAAAACAAGGTTGTCCTGGGCGATCGTGTGACGGTGAAATGCGGGGTGCAGCTGTGGGACGGTATATGTGTGGAGGATGAAGTCTTTATCGGCCCTAATGTCACGTTTGCGAATGACCGGTACCCACGGAGCCAAAGACATCTATCCAACTATCCGGTAACAGTTCTGGGAAAGGGGTGTTCAATCGGAGCCAATGCCACGATTTTGCCGGGCGTTCGTGTCGGTCGTTATGCCATGGTTGGCGCAGGTGCGGTTGTTACGCGAGATGTGCCTCCCTATAGAATTGTCACCGGATGTCCGGCGAGAGTCAGGGGAAAAATCACGAAGCATCCTCCTTTGGCTGATCAGGCGCCGCGCACCTGGAAGCGGGAGAAAGCAAAATCCTAAATCTCAGCGTGGGAATGATGGTAAGGCGAGCAGAGGCATGGAAGTCTCAATCCTTTAGAGAATCGGCACATTTTCTTTGAGAGGTTCATGATGGATCGTGCGAAGTGCCAGCTCATTGATCTTCCGAAAATCACCGATATCAGAGGCAATCTCACGTTTGTGGAAGGCAACACGCACATCCCGTTTCCTATCGAACGGGTCTTTTACCTCTATGACGTTCCGGGAGGCGCCGAGCGGGCTGGGCATGCACTCAAGACCTGCCATCAATTTTTGGTCGCGATGTCTGGCAGCTTCGATGTCGTCATCGACGACGGGCGGATTCACCAGACCTTTCATCTCAACCGATCCTACTACGGTCTGTATATTCCGCCGTTGATGTGGCGCGAAATGCGCAATTTTTCGTCCGGGTCGGTCTGTCTCGTGCTTGCCTCAGAGCGGTACAGCGAAGCCGGCTATTTTCGGCGGTACGAGGACTTTCGCGCTCTTGTCAGTCAGTCGTAAGTAAACGGCGACTTAATAAAGGGCGGGATTCAAGATGTTTCCGGAAGTAAACTCTCGATCAGCACGCGAGTGTCTCATCTTGCCGATGAATCCCCACTATCAGTGGTGGCTAGTGGCCTGTCTGTTTGTTGCGGCGATAGCCGTTCGGATGGTCTACATCGATACGATAGACTTCACGCCCATGCGGCAGCATCGTTCGGCCATCATCGCGCGGGCTTATTATTATGAAGGGAATGCCTCAATCCCTGAATGGAAACGAGAAGTCTCGGCTATTCAAATGAAACAGCAGGGTATCCTCGAGCCACCGATCATGGAATGGCTGGCTGCCTCGGCTTATCGCATAGCCGGTGGGGAGCACCTCTTTATTCCTAGGGCATTGTCGGCGATGTGGTGGGTCGTCGGCGGGATGGTTCTCTTTTTGCTGGCGCGGCGTCTACTCTCCGTCGATGAAGCGATGATTGCAACCGCATTCTATCTGTTACTCCCGTTTGGGGTCCTCGCCAGCAGGAGCTTTCAGCCCGACCCTCTCATGGTCATGTGGTTGTTACTCGGTCTTTTCTCGCTCGGTCGCTATTACCAAGCGAGGAGTTTGCCTCGCTTGCTACTTGCCGCTGGCGCCTCGTCTGTGGCCGTCCTGGTCAAACCGCAATGCCTTTTCCTGCTGCTTGGTGGGACGATCGGCTTAAGTGCGGTAACGATGGGAGTCCGGAACATGATGAGAGATTGGGGCGGAGCAGCGTATCTCTTGCTTAGCCTCGTGCCTTGCGGGCTTTACTACGGGATTCGATATGTGTCGAACCCAAGCATGGCAGAAAACAGTTTAGCGTGGGTTGATGTGGATCTCTGGTTGACGCCGACTTTTTGGGCCGGCTGGTTGGCACAAATCCACTTGGTGGTCGGATTCCCTGCTTTTGCGGCTGCCCTAGTGGGGGCCGCCTGGTTTCACCGTGGCGCGGGGAAGGCCTTGTTGGCTGGCCTGTGGGGAGGGTACGCAGTATTCGGCCTGGCATTCCCCTACCACATTAGCACGCACGATTATTACCAACTGCCATTAATTCCTGTGGTGGGGCTTTCACTCGCACCTCTGCTGCTGGTGCTGTGGGAGCAGGTGGGGCTTGCCATTGAGAATCGAGCGGTAAAGGCGGGGATCGTGCTCTCGTGCATGTTGTTGGCGATAGCGGCCGATGGGATCAAGATCGTCGAAAATAATTTCGACAGGCATGCTCGTTGGCAGAAAAACGAAAGACTGATCGCCCCCGAAATCGGTCGGTTGGTGAATCATAGTACAAAAACCGTGTTCCTCAGCATTTCCGGAGGGCTTCCGCTGCAATATTATGGAGAACTCGGAGGACACGAGTACTGGCACCGGAATGAAGCGATTTCGAAATTCATCAAAGAAGCGGGAAGAGGCAATCCCGCCGAACGTCTGACCGAGGCCTATTTGGGGTTCCAGCCGGAATATTTCATTGTGACCGAGATTCTCGAATACAAAAAACAGCCGGAGCTTCAAGAGTTTCTGTCGCAGCACCATCCAGTTTTGGCGCAAAGCACCGACTATGTCATTTTCGACCTGCGAAGCAATATTGATGGACGAGGCATGCCTTGAATCCCAATATCACCCCACTACGCTCAAACAATGCCAATATCGGCAGAGCCTTGTGGCTGCTGACGGCACTGCTCTTCCCTTCCTTCGCGGTCAGTTTCCTCAGAGTCAACGTGGGGAACCTCCATCTTCCGTACCCTTCGATGAGTTTGGCGCTGATCTGCGCGGGAGCGATTCTTTATCTTCTGATGCGGGGAGGGCGATTCAAACGAATGGCCTACTTGTCCCGATATCAAACCGTGGCAATCATGTGCGCGCTGTTCTTCATTTGGCATCTCGTTTCTCTGCTTCTGTATGAGGGGAGAAATTTCGACGGGCTCAAGGAAATCATCAAGCTGGCTACCGGCCTCGTCATGTTCGGGGCGATTCTCGTGTTTTTCCCTCGCGAACCCGCCTTCATGGAACGTTTTTGGCGAGTGGTGCTAGGGGCCTCCGTCGCCCTGTTGATCTACTTGAATTATCGCTCGTTGGAGGCTCGGAATCTGTTTCTGTCATCGTTGAACGTCGATAATGTCACGTTTACAGGGGGGAGAAATCAGGTGGCCTGGTACGTCGCGGCCGTTCTTCAATTCGCCTTCCTGAGGATTTTAGTTCCTGGTCAACGACTGAGAGCGTTCCTCCCCCTGGCCATTATTCTCTTCTCGCTCATGTATCTTGCGTCACGAGCGGGCTGGCTTTCGGCCGGCCTGGGTCTGGCCACGGCGACCATTCTGGCCTGGAGAAACGACCGTGCGGAAGGCGCGAAAATACTCCTCGTTGTGCTGGCCATTGCCTTTGTCATCGCGATGGGCGGCATGTGGGTCCTTGATACCTATGCCGGTCTGAACGAGGTCGCGAAGAAGTTTGTGTGGATCTATAACCCCGAGGCGGTTCCGGAATTGCATTCGTACGAAGTTCGATGGGGCAGGGTGGAAGAAGCTTGGGACGGTTTTATGACCGCGCCGATAACCGGCGTGGGATTGCAGCATGAAAGCTATGGCGGAACGCACAACGACTATGCAGGGATTCTCGCGCAGTTGGGCGCCGTCGGAGAGTTGCTTTTCTTAGGAATCCTGGCGTTTGTCGGCAAGCGGTGTTTGTGGAAACCGGAGCCCTTTCGGCGAAGTGCCTGGATCTCCCTGGCTTCGCGGGGCGCGTATGTTTCGATCGTGGTGTCGCTGGCCTTCCTGCACAATCTCTACACCACGCCGTTTTTTTGGTTTCTGCTCGCCATGGTGCTCGTAGCCGTCGAAGTGGAAAAGACCGCGAATTGCCCGTCGGCTTCTCCCGGCACGGCGTAACGCATCGAATCGCCGTCGGCACTCCGATCCTCCTCGGGTTCCCTGCTGTGCGGCGTTGCCGAAATCTTGCCTGACACGAATCGGACATGAGACTGCTGCTCGTCCATGAGAGTCCGCTGGAGAAGATCGGGGAGGAGTACTATGCGGTGGACCCGTGGATTCGATTCCCGCAGCATCTCGCCGCGCATTGCGACCGGCTGACGTTGTGGAGCCCGGTGCGCCTCCGCGAAGCCGGCGCCGTCCCTTCGCCGGAGAGTTGGGCGGTCCACTCGCCGAACTTGCGGATCGCGCCGCACGACGATTACCACACGTTCATCGGCTGTTACGCACTCTGGCCGCGACGCGTCTGGGCCTGGCGTCGGCGCATTAGGAAGCTGCTCCGCGAGCACGATGCGGTCCTCCTGCGGCATCCCTCGCCGCTCATCGGCCTCGTCGCCCGCGCGGCGGTCGAGGTGCGCAAGCCGTTGATCGTGTTGCTCGTCGGAGATCTGGCCGCACAGTCCGACCGGGTGCACGGCAGCCGGGGCCTCAAGCGGCTGCTCTATCGAGGCTTGGCTCGGTTTTGGGTGGGCCGGGAGATTCGCTGGTGCCGGGAGGCGGCGCTGCTCTTCGCCTACGGGGAATCGCTGGCGGCCCGGCACCGTTCGAGCGGGGTCCCCATCGTCCCCATGCAGACGCCTCACGTCAGCGAGTCGGACTTCGTGTTTCGAGAGGATACCTGTGTCGGCTCGGAAATTCGGTTGCTCCGGGTCTGCTGGCTGGTGCCGAGCAAGGGCCTGGAGATTTTGCTCGAGGCCGTCGCCGCGCTCGCGCGGCAGGGGATGAACGTGAAGCTGGACGTGTTGGGCAAGGAGCGGGTGAAGGGGTATCAGGCGAGCTTGCAGGCGCTTGCCGCCGGCCTGGGCATTGCCGACCGGGTGACGTTTCACGGCTGGATTCCGTTCACCCGGCTCAGGGAGCGGTACCTGGCCGGCGATATCCAGGTGATCAGCTCCTTGGCCGAAGGGGTGCCGCGTGTCATTGTGGAAGGGGCGGCGCACGGCCTTCCGTTGGTCTGTACGGCCTCTGGGGGAAGCGCAGATAGGCTGACCCATGAGCGAGAGGCCCTCGTGGTGCCGCCGGGGGATGCCGACGCCCTCGCCGGCGCGATCCGGCGCATCGTGGAGAACCCTGCACTGCGGCGCAGCCTGATTCACCAGGGTTATCGCCTGGCGCGTGCGGCCGGTTTCGAAACGAAGGGAATCGAGTTCCTCGAGGCCATCCGTCAAGTGATCCCGCTCGATCGTGCGCCGGCGCCTCTCCCCGCACCCATTCCGATGGATGCCCTGTCCCCGGCGGCTCCTGTGAAAGAGCGTTCATGGTGACTCAGGCGCCCGCGGTCACGCCGTCGTTGGCCTCTCGATCCGAGTGTCTCCACGACGTCACGGTGGATGGATGGAAGCGTGCCTACTTCAAGCGGGCGACGGCCGCGGTGCTGGGCGGCGATCCGCTCGTCGAGGATATTCGATCGGCCGATTGGCGCTATTTTTTACCGCTGGATCGGAAGAAGGATGCGCTGGTGGTGGGGGTCGGAGGGGGAACCATCCCGATGGCCTTGGCCGATCATTGCCGAATGGTGGTAGGCGCCGATCAGGACCGGGAGTCGTTGCGCGCGCTTTGTGCGAGGACGCAGGAGCAGGGCCGACACAATGTGCGACCCGTTCTCCTGTCGAAAAGGATGGGGCTGCCGTTTGCTCCAGGGTCGTTCGACAGTGTCGTCGCCACCGCTGCGGGGACCGGCACCTACGACGGGGCGTCCCTCCGCCGCTTCATCGAGCACGCCCATGCCCTGCTGAAACCGGCCGGGGTGCTCTATCTCACGGTGGGCAATCGGCTGGACGCTCAGCGGCTGTTCAGGCCGGCTCGGGCGGCAGGGGCAAGCGGGCCCTGTACGCTCGGAGGCTACAAACGTCTTCTCCAGGCGGCGGGTTTCGTGCGCCTCAGATTGTACGCTCCGCTGCCCCGGCATGACGGTATTCCCCTGTTCCATGTTCCTCTGGAGCATCCTCAGGCCCTGAGATTCTTCCTGCGGAACGTGTTTCCGCTCTTCGAAACCGTTTCGCCCGAAGTCAAACGGCGGTATGCCGTGGAGTATGCCGCGGCCAAGGTCGGCGTCCGGCTGGCGCTCGCGCTCAAGCTGACGGGGCTGATGAAACTGTTCGTGCCCGGGTTTGGCATTCTGGCGGAGAAGGCCGCGTGACGGATGTTGTCCGAACTGACCAGTCGAATGCTCAAAGACTGGCCGGACCGTTTCCCGGAACATCGTCGTCCCGCCGATCTGTGGTATGTGAATGTGACCGGATCGCCCGAAGGGGGGACGACGACGTTCCTGGCCTTCGGGGAATTCGGCGAGAAGCCGCTGTTCGCCGTCAAGGTCTACCGTGACGACGATCCGCAGGACCGTATCAACGGCGAGTGCGATGCGTTGGGTACGTTGCGCGCCCGAGGCGGCCTCTTGGCGTCGTCCGTCCCGCGGCTTATCCTGGCCGAGCCGATCGGCGGCGCCTGGGTCTCGGTCCAATCCATTTTGGACGGACGGCCCATGGCTGCGACCTTGACGGAGGGCGGGAGCCCTCACGTGGCCGAGGCGGCGAGGAATTTCGGATTGGCGGGCGAATGGATCGGACTCATGCACCGAGAGACGCGGGAGGTCGAACCGTCTCGCGTGGAAGTTGCGGTGGCTCAGGCCCGCGAAGATATCCGAGCCTTCAAGGAAATCTTCGAGCTTTCGGCGGACGAACGGGCCTACGCGGAGCAGATGGACGAGGGTCTTGATGCGATCGGGCACGTCGGCGTCTGCCTCGGGCACGGCGATTTTTGCCGGCACAACATTCTCCTCGATCCGTTGACGCCGTCGGGGCCCGTCCGGGTGATCGACTGGACGTTCAGCCGTCGTCCGAGTTTTCTCCTCCATGACCTGTTGTTTTTCCTTTCCGGCTATTTTCTGCAGATTCGCTCGCAGTACGGGATTGAGGGATTCATGCAAGCCTTCTCCTATACCTTCTTCGACCGGAACGCATACAGCGCGGCGGTACGGTCATGCGTGACGACCTATTGCGCGCGACTTGGGCTCGCGACCTCTGTTATTGAGCCGCTGTTCGGGTTGTTTTTGATCCGGCAGGCGATATTCGAGTATCGGCAAGCCGTGCGTTGCGCCGAGCGCGGGCCCTTGCCCCGCTTTACCCTGTACCTAGCCGCCCTGGACCGAAAACCCTACGAGGACGCTGCGAAAGCCCAACTCTGGATTCATTATTATCGGCAGTATCTCCGCGATGCGGAACGCTTTGTCTGCGGAGGCAGGGCATGAGCGCCTTCGCGAATCATGGTGATGGGATCCTTCCGCCCAAAGTCTCCGTCGTGATTCCGTGCCGAAACGCGGCACGGGTGATCGCGACGTGCTTGGATTCGCTGGTGGCCAGCGACTATCCCAAGGATCGTCTGGAAGTCCGGGTGGTGGACGGGATGAGCGACGACGGCACGCGGGCCGTCGTGACGGAGTACGGCAAGCGGTTTCCGTTCATCGTTCTGGAACGCAACCCGAAAACCACGCAACAGAGCGCGTTGAACATCGGCATCCGGGGGGCGACCGGGGACGTCATCATCCGCATGGACGCACACACGAGTTTTGTTCCGAGCCACATTTCGCAATGCGTCACGCATCTGCTCGACAGCGGCGCGGACACCGTCGGCGGCCGCTTGATGACGGTGCCGCGCGAAGACACCGTGATCGGACGAGCGATCGCCATCGCCATGTCGGAACGGTTCGGCGTCGGAAACTCGCCGTTTCGGATCCGTCGCGACCCGGACGATCTGACGCCTCGCTGGGTGGACACCGTCCCCTATGCCTGTTACCGGCGGACGGTCTTCGAACGGGTCGGATTGTTCAACGAGCACCTCGACCGGAGCGAGGATGCGGAGTTCCATCGCCGGATGAAGGAAGCCGGATGCCGGACGCTGTTTGTGCCGTCCCTCGTCAGCTACTACCATGCGCGGTCGGATCTGAAATCGTTCTGGCTTCACGCCGTGGATAACGGACGGTGGGCCGTTCTCCCCACGCGGTACACCGGACGGCTTGAGGTCTCCCTTCGGCATCTGGTTCCCTTGGGCTTTGTGAGCGTCGTGGGCGCACTCGCAGTCCTGGCCCTCTTCAAGCCGGAGGGGGGCTATCTTTTGGCGGCGGTCCTCGTCGCCTATGGCCTGGTCAATCTCGCGGTGTCCGCCGGCATTGCCATGCGGGAACGGGACGCCCGCCTGGCCGTCGTCTTGCCGGTCGTGTTTAGCCTGCTGCACGTCGGCTACGGCCTGGGATCGTTCGGCAGCCTGGGGACTGTCGCCGCAAGTCGCTGGCCTGAATCCTTCTTGTCGAGCCACCATGCCAAATAAACTGCGCATTCTTTTTCTGGGGCGAAAAAATCCGTTCACGCTGGGATTGATTGATTGGCTTGGCCTGCACTTCGATGTTGTCGGCGCATTTTTTGTCGAGCCGGATCGCTTTAGCCTGCGCGCTCGATGGGCTCGCATCAAGCGCAGAATCGACAAATACGGTGTGTGCCGGGTGATCGATGAACTCGCCTTTCATGCCTGGTATCGGGTATTCGATCGGCGACTTAACCGGAAACTGATGAAAGCGGGGCTCCCCGACCGATTTACGAGCCTTCAGGTCTGCCCCGCTCCCCATTGGGATGTGCCCGACCCTCACAATCCGGAGTGGATTCAGAAGCTGGCAGCGCTTCGGCCGGATTTGGTTTTTGTGGATTGTTGCGCGCTCATCTTGAAAGGCGAGTTTTCTCGTATTCCCAGATTCGGTGCGTTCGTCTTGCACCAGAGCATTACGCCCGAATACCGCGGACTCCATACTCCGCTTTGGGCTCTTGTGAATCACGACGTTGCCGGAATCGGCTATTCATTGGTTCAGATCACCGGTCCCGTCGAAGGCAAAAGCGAAAGAGTCAACAATGGCCCGATTCTTGTGCAAGGGCAGGTTCCTTTCGAAACTCCTGATTTACGGGCGTGGGGGTATATCGGCGAGGCTGTCTTGGTGGCCGGCCTCCCTGCCGTGGAGCAAGCGTTCCGTCGGCTGGCTGACAACGGACACTTTGAGCCGGTGAACGTCGAAGGCCGTGCCTCGAGGTGCTACACATGGATGCGCTTATCCGTCTACCTCAAGGCCCTGGTTCGTTCAAAGACGTTCGTGTTGAAGACACTCTCCTCTTCGCAGGCCGAATCGGGCTCGATCGCGGCTTCTCTGGACAAGAACCGGATTGTATGAGACGCCGATGTCGCTCATCCCTCAAACCGGACTCGATGAAACACTTGCGGGATGGTCGATTCCCTCGCCGCGCACCCTCGGGGCGATGACCTCTCCACCGCTCGTTTCCATCTGCATGACCGTTTATGAGGGGAATACGCAGGAAGAGGTTTTGCGTGCGCTCCAGTCCATTGTGCGGCAAGACTATCCGGCACTCGAGGTCATCCTTGTTCTCGACGGGCCCGTGTCCATCGCCGTGATGACGGGTATTGAGGGGGTGCAACAAACCCGTGTCGGAAACGTACGAGTGATAAGCCCAGGCAAAAAGATCGGCCGCGTTTCAGCCCTCAACCTGGCGATCGCATCGGCCGAAGGGGCGTTCCTCGCCCTCATGGATGCGGATGATGAGTCGTTGGGGGGACGCATTGAAACCCAGGTGGAATTTCTGCTGGCGCATCCGGATGCCGACGTCGTCGGTTGTGCGGTGGAAGAGGTCTTTGGCGACGGGTTTACTCATGTGGTACGCGCGCCGTTGACGCACCAGGACTGTGTCCGTGAATTCCGCCGCCGGGATCCCGTGTACCATCCGACGGCGATGTTTCGGAGAAGATTCTTCGACAAGGTCGGGCGGTATCCTTCCGCGCCCGAGCAGTGCGACGACATGGCTTTATGGTTGGCCGGCATGCGGTCCGGGTGTCAGTTCGCCAATCTCGATCTCCCCCTCTATCGGATGTTTCTCGATGATCGATTTTTGGCTCGTCGAGGGAATCCCAAATGGGCGTGGCAGGTCTTCCGATTTCGCCTTCGAATAGCGCGGGAACTGGGATACGGACTGAAGAGTTATCTGTGGGCGACCCTCAGGTTGGCGGTCATGCTTTTCCCGCGCGGGTTGCTCGAGAGAACCTACCGGATCAGAGGGTTGATCTGGAAATACGTGTAACATCTCGTTGTAGATGAACTCCTACGAAGCCAATATCGCCTCGTCATTCCACTTTTCCAAAGGACGGGTGGCGTTACGTGCCGTTTTGCGCGCGATGAACATCGGGGCTGGCGACGAAGTCATCATTCCCGCGTTTACCTGCCTGGCCCTGCCGCTGCCCATTTTGGCCGTCGGCGCGGTCCCCGTCTATGCCGATATTTCGGCCGAGACGTTTAATGTTGAGTTGGGGGGCATCGAAAAACTGGTCAGCCCTCGGACCCGAGCGGTCATCCTGCAGCACACCTATGGCATTCCGGTCGACGCCGAACCTATCGTTGAATGGGCTCGGCCACGCCACCTGTATGTGATCGAGGATTGTTGCCATGCGCTGGCTTCTACCTTTCGCGGAAAACGAGTGGGGACCTTCGGCGATGCCGCGTTCTATTCATACGAGTGGGGGAAACCTTTGGTGCTGGGGAGTGGGGGCACGGCCGTCGTCCGCGATGAACGCCTTCGAAAAACCCTCGCATCGATTCATGAGCGGGCCGTACCGCCTTCCAAGCCGCAGACTCTTTTTTTGTGGCTGCAACGGAGGGTTCATGGCGCCGTTCTCACCCCGTCGCGGTTCTGGCGTTTGCGGTCGGTGTTCCGATTTTTGAGCCGGTTCCGTTTTGTCGTCCGGACATTCACGCCTGAAGAAAAAGCCGGCAGGATGGCTCAAGCGGATACAAGAATGGCGGGCTTCCTCAAGGCGCGGCTTGAGCGCAAGTTGGACGATGTCGAGTCGGACGTTCGCATGAGGAGGCGGATCGTGCATTGCTATAAGGAAGGGCTCATGCGCATTGGGGGGCATGGCCATCAGGCCGCTTCCGGTCAGGATATCGTGTATCTGCGATATCCCGTGGTGGTAAAAGACAAACCGGCGGTGCTTCAACGAGCCCGTGAGCGACAGGTAGAGGTCGGCGACTGGTTCGAATCTCCTGTTCATCCTCTGAACGAAGCGCAATGGCTTTTTGTCAACTATGTGAAGGGGCGATGCCCCGTCGCGGAAAGAATTTCGAGCCATGTCATTACGCTGCCGATCTACGACAAAGTCACGGATGCCGAGATTGATCGGACCCTGGCGTTTCTGGCTGAGCTGAAATCCGAGGGTATGCTTCAGTGAAGCTTGCGATGCGTCGGAGGGCGTGATCCCCCGTGATCGAGATGATCGGCGTCGGCATGCATCGTTTGCGCGAACGCCGGAAGCAACATGCTGATTACTTTTTCAGGTTTGGACGGCGCAGGCAAGTCCACGTTGATTGCGGAATTGAAGCGGTGGCTGGGCGCCCGTGGTCATGGCGTGACGGTCTTGACGATGTACGACGACGTGTCCGCTTATTCCTACGTGCGAAGGCTCCGGGATTGCATCACGAAGCCCGCTGGGTCGGTTGCCGAGACGGCAAGCGGCGTGCCTGTCCCAAGCCCTTCCAGGCCGGCGCGAGTCTTCGGGGATCCCTGCGAAGATGTAAGCGACAAGACCGGCTTGTGGCCCAGGTTGTTGTATGGAGTGATTCGAAGCCGCGCGTTGCGCCGGGCGGCCCTCATGCTCGACCTGATCAGCCTCTTCGCGCATCGCCTGCGTGTGGAAGTCTGGAAGCGGCACATTCTCATCACGGACCGGTATCTCTACGACACTCTCGCGGACGTGGCCGACCGGCGGGGAAGCGGCTGGTGGTACATCCGCTTGGTCGTCTGGCTCGCTCCGACGCCGACGGTGCCCGTGTTCGTGGATGTTCCCGCGGCGAAGGCCTATGAGCGGAAACACGAGTATTCGGTCGAATACATGGAATGGCGGCGGGCGGCGTATCGCCGTATTTTCGGCTGGGTGCCGCACCCGCTCGTTCTTGCCAATGAAAATCTTGACATGACCGTCCAGGCATTGGAACGGGCCGTGGAACAGCGGATGCCCTAAGGATGAGCCCATTTGCCGGTGAGATCGTCTGCGGCCTTCTCCTGAAGGGGCTTGTGTCGGACGCCGATGCGTTGATACGGCAGGTCCGGAGCTTCCGCGGCGACGAGTGGCGGCGCCTGGCCGATCTTGCCCGTGCGAACGTGGTCCTGCTCCGTCTGGCGAACCGCCTAGGCGTCTTGGACGAAGGCCCGATCGAGCCGGTGTTTGTGCGGGCGGTTGCGGAAGAACGGGCAAGGATCGCCCGGACGATCGAGCTCATTCGTGTGTTGAGCGATCTCTGCCATGCGGCGAGGATCGCGCACGTCTTCACCAAGGCGTTCCAGCATTATCCGGATATGGGGCACGACGTGGACCTGTTCGTGGCCGACCGAAGCGATGCCGTCGATCGCTTGGTCTGTGCGCAGCTTGGCGGGCGCCGGGCGCAAGGCAGCTTGCTGAATTGGATCGCGGGAAAGAGCGCCTACGATGTTCCCGGGTATCCTTCGCCGGTGGAAATTCACCATGGCCGTATCGGCCATCTCGGCGAACACAATCGATTTCCCCATCGGCTTCTCGCCAATCGAAGGACGATCCGCGTCGAACAGGTCGCCGTCGATGTGCCGGGTCCGGAAGAACGACTGCTGCTCCAAGTCATCCAACGGATCTACGGGCATCTTTCCATTCGATTGTCCGATGTCGTGCAGAGCCTCGAATTGCTCCGTGGCGGAGAACTGGACTGGGATTCCGTCGTTCGCACGAGCCGGGAGATCGGGATTTTCGACGGGCTTCGTTGCTACCTGACCTATCTTCGTCAAATTGCCGAGATGAGCGGGGTGGAGGTCGGGATGCCGGCGATGATCGAGACTCTTGCATCCAACAGCCGGTGGGGCCGGGTTCGGTGGACCGGATTTGTCTATCGGTTCCCGTCGGTCCTTGTTGCGGGCCGCGCGTACCTGAAGAAATTTCTCTCCGACGTGACGGTGGGCAATTGGGAAGGAGCGGGACGATTGGCGCTGCTCCCTCCCTTGAGCGTGATGCTCGGCTGTCGGCTCATGGTGCTCCGTGCGAAGGGACAGTAATCCTCGGATATCGTTGAGTGTACGGGCATGACGAAGATGCATCTTTTCAATCGTTTGCAGGATGAAGTGGGTTGAATAGCCGTGGCCAAACGCCTGTTCGATATCCTCTGTTCCTCGCTGGGACTGCTGGTTCTGAGTCCCTTGATGGCCGGGCTGGCCGTCGGGGTCAAGCTGGCCGATGGCGGGCCGGTTCTTTACCGGGGCGTTCGCATCGGACGGCGGGGACGGCCGTTTCATCTCCTGAAGTTCCGCACTATGGTCGTCAATGCGGATAAGATCGGCGGGCCTTCGACGGCGGACGACGATCCGCGGATTACGCCGATCGGGACGGTTCTCCGCCGGTACAAGCTCGACGAGTTGCCGCAGCTCATCAACGTGCTGAAAGGCGAGATGAGCGTTGTCGGGCCGCGGCCCGAAGTGCCGGCGGAAGTGGTGCAGTATGACGAACGCCAGAAGCAGTTGTTGACGGTCAGGCCGGGCATCACGGACTTGGCATCGATCCGATTCCACAACGAAGGCGAGATCCTGCGCGGCCATGCGGACCCGCACGAGGCGTACAAGCGGCTCATCCAGCCGGAAAAGATTCGTCTCGGGCTGGAATATGTCCGGACCCAGTCGTTGCTGACGGATCTCAAGATCATCACGTTGACGCTGAAAACCCTGGTCGCGACGAGGAAATGACGGGAGCCGACGTCGAGCGGTGCCGAGCCTTTGCCCGGCGGCTTCGCATTCGAGCCGTTCAAATGGTCTCGCGGGCGAAGAGTGCGCATGTCGGCGGGAGTCTGTCCATGGCGGACCTGCTCGCCGCTCTCTACGACTCCGTCCTGCGGGTGGACCCTCGGCAGCCGGCCTGGCCGAACCGGGACCGCTTCGTGTTGAGCAAGGGCCACGCCTGCGCAGCCTACTACGCGGCTCTGGCGTTCAAGGGCTTTTTCCCCGAAACGTGGCTGGACACCTTTTATCAGGACGGCGGGAAGCTGTTCGGCCATGCCACCAGCACGGGCGTGCCGGGTGTCGAGTTTTCCACCGGATCGCTGGGACACGGCTTGTCCGTGGCGAGCGGCATGGCGCTCGCCGCCAAGCTGGACGGTCACGCGCACCGCGTGTTCGTGCTCCTGAGCGACGGGGAGTGCGACGAGGGCTCGACCTGGGAGGCGGCGCTGCTCGCGCCTCACCAGCGGCTCGATAATTTGATCGCCATCGTGGACTACAACAAAATACAAAGCCTCGGCCACGTCAAGGATGTCATGCCGCTCGATCCCTTGGGAAAGAAGTGGGAGTCGTTCGGCTGGGCCGTTCGGGAGATCGACGGGCACGACCTGGAACAGGTCCTCGCGGCGCTCCACGCGGTGCCGTTCGAGGCGGGGAAACCCAGTTGCGTCGTCGCGCATACGGTGAAGGGGAAGGGGGTCAGCTTCATGGAAGACCGGCTGCTCTGGCACTATCGCAACCCCAGCGCGGATGAGGCGGCGCAAGCCATTGCGGAGATCGAGCGGGCTCGGTGAGATCGGCGTTTATCAAGACGCTCGAGGAACTGGCCGCGCACGATCCCCGCATCATCCTGATCGTAGGAGACCTGGGATTCACCGTCGTCGAATCCTTCATGACGCGGTGTCCGCGCCAGTTTCTGAACGCCGGGGTCGCCGAACAGAACATGACCGGTCTGGCGGTCGGGCTGGCCCTGTCCGGCAAGATCGTCGTGACCTATTCCATCGCCAATTTCCCCACGCTGCGCTGCCTGGAGCAGATCCGCAACGACGCCTGCTATCACCGCGCCAACCTAAAGATCGTCAGCGTGGGAGGCGGATTGGTGTACGGTGCGCTCGGCAGTTCGCACCATGCGACGGAAGATGTGGCCATCTTGCGCGCCTTGCCCGGCATGACGGTGATTGCGCCGGGCGATCCCCTCGAGGCGGCCGCGGCCACCCGCGCGATGGTTGCGCACGAGGGGCCCTGCTATCTCCGATTGGGCAAAGCCGGCGAGCCGGCCGTGCACGCCGGCCCGATCGACTTTCGAATCGGCCGGGCCGTTACCGTGCGCGAGGGGAGGGACCTGACCGTCCTCGGGACCGGGGGCGCCGTGAAATTGTGCGCGGAGGCCGCGGAACGGCTGGAGCGTGCCGGCGTCGCGGCCCGTGTGCTCAGCCTGCACACGGTCAAGCCGCTCGATGTCGAGGCGGTGCGTCGCGCGGCGCTGGAGACGGGCGCCGTCATGACGGTCGAAGAACACAGCGTCGTCGGCGGCCTGGGGAGCGCGGTGGCCGAAGTGCTCGCGCAACTGGAACTGCCGACCCGCGTGCCTTTCAGGATCGTCGGACTGCCCGACCGATTCTGCCGTGAGGTCGGCGGACAAGCGCACCTGAGGGCCGTCTCCGGATTGACGGTCGAGGAGATCGTCCGTGCCGCAGGAACGCTGCTGGCATCGAAGCATGAATCGGTCGGTCACGTGGAACGAGGATAATCCATGGATTCCGCCCCATCGGCTCCCAGCCGAAGCGTGAAGAAGCCGTATGTCGTGCCGTTTGTGAACCCGCGGGAACATTACCGTCGGCTCAAATCGGAGATCGATCACGCCATCATCGGCTGTCTGGAAAAAGGCGACCTGATCCACCGGCAGCAGCTCTTCGATTTCGAGCGGCATCTGGCCGAGTATGTGGGAACGAAATACGCGGTCGGGGTGAACAGCGGCTACCACGCGCTGCACTTCGCCCTGCTGGCGGCGAACGTCGGCCCGGGCGACGAGGTCATCACGGTGGCGCACACCTTCGCCGCCTCCGTGTCCGCGATCGTGCACTGCGGCGCCGTGCCGGTGCTGATCGACGTCGGGCCGGACTACAACATGGACGTATCGGCGGTGGAGCGGGCCGTGACCCCGCGCACCAAGGCGATCATGCCGGTCCATCTCAACGGACGCCTGTGCGATATGGATGTGCTGATGGACGCGGCCGAACGGCATCGCCTGGCCGTGGTGGAAGACGCCTGCCAGGCCTTGGGGGCGACCCACCGCGGGAAAATGGGCGGAGCCTTCGGCACGGGGTGCTTCAGTTTTTATCCCTTCAAGGCCCTGGGTGGATTCGGCGACGGCGGGGCCCTGACGACGAACGATCCGGCCGTGGCGAGACTGGCGACACTCTTGCGGTACAACGGAGAGGATCGCGAGACAGGCGAGTTTCACTGTCACGGGCACACGGCCCTGCTGGATAACGTCCAGGCGGCGGTCCTCGATGTGAAGTTGCGGCATTTCCCGGACTGGGTGGAACACCGGCGCCGGATTGCGGGTCTGTATCGGGCCGGACTCCGCGACCTCGAGGCGGTGACGCTTCCCCATTTCGATGAACGGCTGCAAAAGGACAGTTATCAGAACTACGTCATTCGCGTGCCTGATCGCGAGGCGTTGCGGGCCCATCTCACGGCCTGCGGGATCGAGACGTTGGTGAGCTGGCCGAGGCCGCTCTGGTCCCACGCGGGATTGAATCTCGGCAGGCCGAATTTGCCGTTCACGGAACGGCTTTGCCGCGAGGTCCTCTCGTTGCCCATGAGCGCGGAAACGACGGCCGACGAGGTGGCCCTGGTTGTGGCCGCAATGCGTGAGTTTTATCGTGCCCGTTGAGCGATGGCCGGTCGAACTGCCGCCTGTTCGGCCCACGAGGGACTACAGTTCCGTGACGGAGGCGGAAGGCGTGGGTGTTACCGCCGAGGCCCTGTCGATGCTCTATACCCGATACCGGTTTGCCGTGGAGTTCGGGGTGGGCAAGCGCATCCTGGAAGTGGCCTGTGGCCCCGGTCACGGTCTCGGCTACCTCGCGAATCAAGCGCGATCCGTCGTCGGGGGCGATTATACGTTCTCCTTGATACGCAAGGCGCAGCGTCACTATCGGGGCAAGATTCCCGTGTTGCGCCTGGACAGTCACGCCCTGCCGTTTCGGAACGCCAGCTTCGACGTCATCATCGCGTTCGAGGCGCTCTATTACTTTGAACGGCCCGATGTGTTCCTGCAGGAGTGCCGCCGAACGCTTCACGAGGGAGGACGGCTCTTGCTTTGCACGGCGAACAAAGAATGGGAAGGGTTCAATCCCAGTCCCTTTTGCACGCGATATTTCTCGATCAGGGAGCTGTCCGATTTATTGCAGGCGAATCGTTTCCGGGCCGATTTTTTTTGTGCGTTTCCTGTAGGCGCGCAGTCTCCCCAGGGGTGGGTCGTTTCTCGGCTCAGACGATTGGCGGTCGGGTGCAACCTTATCCCGCGCACGATGAAGGGAAAGGAAGCCCTCAAACGGTTGTTTCTAGGCCCTCTTGCACCGTTGCCGGCGGAAGTGCATGATGGCATGGCACCCTATTGTCCTCCTGAATCGATAGCCGCACATCTGCCGAGACCTGATTGTAAAGTGCTGTTTGCGGTTGCACGGGCCTCCTGATAACGAAAACTCTTTCTGTCGCTGTTCGGAAGGCTGAAAGCGTTTTGCACGGTCCAAGCCAATGAGTGGTCCTCTCCTCACGTTCTTGATGCATCACCGGCGCCCGTGGATTGTCGTCTTTCACTTGGCGTTAGCCGTCTTGACGAACTACGCCGCCTTCTGGCTTCGGTTCGATGGAGCAATTCCGACCGACGAGTTCGATCTCTTTGCACGCATGTTGCCATGGTTGATTGTCATTCGGGGCCTGACTTTTCTCCCGTGGCGGCTCTATGAAGGCTTGTGGCGATACACCGGCGTCTGGGACCTCCGGAACATTATCGGTGGCGTTCTCGTCAGTTCGGTCGTCTTTTACGGGGTGGTGCATTGGGGATACGGGCTGACGAAGTATCCGCGGTCGGTGTTCTTGATCGATGCGTTGCTGTTGCTGGTGACGATGGGGGGGGTGCGGCTGATCCGGCGCATGTATCGGGAACTGTGGTATCGGGAAGGAGAGAAGCGCATTTTAATCTACGGCGCCGGCGATGCCGGGGAGATGATCGTCCGTGACATGAAGAACAGCTCGGACCACGAATATGAACCCCTTGGATTCATCGACGACGACTCCTCGAAAGTCGGCCAGCGTATCCACGGAGTCAAAGTTCTGGGTACCCGCGATGTGCTGGCTTCGGTGATTGCCGAGAAGTCACCCGACGTGATTCTGGTCGCGATCCCTCGCGCCGGACCGTCAGAAGTCCGGAAAATCGTCAGAGCCTTGGAGCCCTTTAAAGTTCCCATCAAAACCTTGCCGAACTTGAAGGACGTGCTGGGCGGGCGTGTGGCGGTCGGAGATATCCGAAGTCTATCCATTGAAGACCTGTTGGATCGGGTTCCTGTTGGACTGGATACCGAGCCGGTCAGACATTTTTTGCAAGGCAAGCGGGTGCTCGTTACGGGCGCGGGTGGCTCGATCGGATCCGAGCTGTGCCGGCAGATAGCCGACTTTCAGCCCTCTTCCCTGGTCCTCTTGGACCGATACGAGAACGGCCTGCACACCGTCGCCGTCGAACTGGGCGGCACCACCAAGAACGGACCGGTCCACGCCGTCGTTGCCGATGTGACCGACCAGGCGAGGATTGATCAAATCTTGTCAGTCCATCGTCCCAACATCGTGTTTCACGCCGCGGCGCACAAGCACGTGCCACTTATGGAGCTGAATCCCGGCGAAGCCGTGAAAAACAACGTGGGCGGTACCAGGGTGCTCGCCGAGGCTGCCAGGCGTCATGGGGTGGAGCGCTTCATTCTCATTTCGACGGACAAGGCCGTGAATCCTTCCAGCGTGATGGGTGCGAGCAAACGAGTGGCGGAACTCTTTGTGCAGGCGATGAATGGCGCCTCGGACGGCACCTTTAGTTGCGTCCGGTTCGGCAACGTCCTGGCGAGCAATGGCAGCGTAGTTCCGCATTTCCTGGCACAAATCAAGGCCGGTGGGCCTGTGACCGTGACGCACCCGGAAATGCGACGGTATTTCATGCTGATACCCGAGGCAGTCCAGCTTGTGCTCCATGCGGCGGCACTGGCGCGCGGGGGGGAGATGTTTGTCCTGGACATGGGCGAGCAGATCAAAGTGCTAGATTTGGCGAGGAATCTGATTCGTCTGTCGGGATTCGTACCGGACGAGGAAATCCCCATCACATTCGTCGGACTACGCCCAGGAGAGAAACTTTTCGAGGAACTGACTGGAACGGACGAGGCCGTCGAACCCTCGGCCACGAAAGGGATCGGGATGGTGACGACAAGGAGGCACCCCGCTCATGAGTCGCTCGTCTCAAAAATTCAGGAGCTGGAACGCGCTGCCGAGCTTGGTGAACCCAAGCCGGTGATTGAACTGCTCAAGGAACTTGTGCCGACGTATAAACCGGAATAGCCCACGGTTTCGTTCACATGGCAAGAAACTGAAAGTCCTCCCGCATTAGACATTCCGATACGTCTCACGTATTGTTGATGACAGTTGAGTCAGGCGCAATGATGACGTGTTCCGCATGAAGGGTTGCCTATGATGGTGTCGAAACGGCCTGGGATTGGTCAGCGTCTCCTTTCCGGATTGATGGCATTTCTGATGCTGTTGCCGGGGACGGTGTTCGCTCAGCCGAACACTGGTGCACCTCCGGCATCCTCTCAAGCTGCAGAAACAAAACTTCCTGGCGGCGGTGCCGAAGAAAAGGGAACCAAGGGGCGAGCTAGTTCGTCCGCAACGCAGTTGTCTCCCAAGGAACTTCGAGAACAGGCCAAGACGTTGGAAAAAACCAATCCGGCCCTAGCGGATGAGATCCGAAAGGCCGTTGCTGCGGGCGAACTTCAAAAAGCACGAGAACTGGTTTCACAGAAGACCGGAAAAAGCGAGAGGGTGGAAGGGAAGAAGCCGACTACAGGCAAGCGTAAAGGGCAGGGGCGTGACAAGGGTCAAGCTCAAGAAGCCGGCAATATTCCGGAAACACAGGAAATCCAACCGGAACGTCAAGGCAAGTCTCAATCGACTTTGGAAAAATTATTTGCACAAAGTGCATTGTCGGAGATGCAGTCGGAGAGCAGCTCCGGTGAAGAGGGGAGCCTTGAACAATTCGGGTACGATTTATTTTCGGGGCAGCAAAATACGGGCATGGTCTCTCTGGGCGGCATGGTTGGAGCGGATTATGTGCTCGGCCCGAACGACGAATTCACCGTCACGCTGTGGGGGCTTCCTAGCGGATCGCTGCCCGCTGGGTCTCCATCGGCTTCGGCTCCTGGTGCGGCGGTGCAGGGAGGGGCTGACGGCGTATTCCCTGTCAAAGTGAACCGGGAAGGAAATGTGGTTCTGCCCAAGGTGGGCGAGGTGCTCGTAGCCGGGATCAAATACGGTGACCTCAAGGGGCACATCGAACGAGCCTTTTCAAGGCACTTCAAAAACTTTCATCTCAGTGTCACCATGGGGCTGCTGCGCGGGATTCAGGTGTTCATTGTCGGAGAAGTCAGCAATCCCGGAAGTCACACCTTGGATTCTCTGACCACCGTCGTGAATGCGCTCTTTGCGTCAGGGGGGGCGAAGAAATCCGGGACACTCCGGGACATTCGGGTGTTACGAGGCGGGAAAGTGGTCAAGTACTTAGATCTCTACGAATTTCTGATGAAGGGAGACAAGTCTCAGGATATTCGATTGCAGGACCAGGATACGGTTTTTGTGCCGCTCATCGGTCCGGTCGCGGCAGTGGCCGGAGAAGTTCCACGGCCGGCGATCTATGAGCTTAAGAATGGGAATACGTTGGAAGAACTGCTCGAATTTGCGGGCGGTGTCCGTCCTTCCGGGTACCTGACACGTGTGCAAATTGAGCGCACGGTTGCGCATGATCGCAAAATCGCGGTCGATCTCAATCTTGCCGTTCCTGAGCAGGGGCAAGCTGGGGCTGGGCAGCCGGCAGACAGCCCGCCGCCCGGGATGAGGGCTCGCGTCCATAACATGGATCTGGTCAGGGTATTCCCAATCAGTCCGGTGGTGCAGAGCGTGGTTTACCTCAAGGGACATGTCGTCAGGCCCGGGGCCTATGAATTCAAGCCAGGTATGCGAATCAAGGATGTGCTCAAGAGCCAGCAGGACATCCTGCCGGAAGTCTATGGGGACTATGCGCGCATCGTCCGGTATACCTTGCCGGATCGATCGAAGCAGGTGGTTCCGTTCAGTCTCAAACATGCCTTGGCCGGAGACCCTTCGGCCAATATCGAGCTCCAGAACTTGGACGAGATCGAAATCTTTTCGAGAGAAGACCTGAAGGCATTTCCATCCGTTTCAGCAAACGGCGAGGTACGCCAGCCTGGCGTGTTCCCCTTGTTGAAAGAAATGCGGGTCAGCGATCTCATTGTAGTTGCCGGCGGGTTAACGACCGAGGCCTATCAAAAAGAAGCCGAACTTACACGCTATATGACCGAGGCGAGTAAGACGACGATGAATGTCATCAAAGTCGACCTTGCCAGGGCCGTTTCAGGGGATCCCAAACACAATGTCATTCTGCAGGAGAGAGACAATCTTTCGGTTCGGCCCATGCCGGAATCCGATGTCGGGCGTGCCGTGACGTTGAAAGGAGAAGTAAGATTCCCGGGGCAATATTCGATCAAGCGTGGCGAGCGGCTCAGTTCCGTCCTCAAGCGGGCAGGCGGGTTTACGGAGCGTGCGTTTGTCAAGGGAACGGTCTTGATACGGGAGAGTGCGAGGCAGCGGCAGGAATCGGAGGTGCAGCGGTTCCTCGCGACGCAGAAACAAAAGCTCAGCGTGGAAATTGCGGCGCTGAGCGCCGGTAATGTGAACCCGTCAACTTTGGGGGCCGGCGCGATCAGTGCGGAGCAGTCACAATTGAACTTCCAGGTTCAGGCGTTGGAGCAAATGGCCATCCTTCTGGCTCCGGGACGCGTGGTGCTCCACATGACATCTCTTGACTCTCTTGAAGGGACCCAGGACGACGTGCTCTTGGAGCCGGACGATCAAATCACGGTCCCGCAGCAGCCGTTGGTGGTGACGGTCCTTGGAGGGGTTAAGAACAGCACGAGTGTCCTCTACCGCGACGGCTTGGGGCTTGAGCAGTATATCCAGCAGGCGGGGGGCCTGGTGGCGGACGCAAAGGAAAAAGAAATCTATGTGGTCAAGGCGGACGGTTCGACCGAATCCGGTGTGCCATGGCGGATCAAGATTGAGGCGGGTGATTCGATCGTCGTCCCGCTCGATATCGATCCGAAGGCTCGTCCCTTGCAACTCTGGACGGCCGTTGCGAGCATTTTGGGGAGCTTGATGCTGGGTGCCGCGGCGATCGCCGTGATCGGACGGTAATGAACACCGTAACCACAGAAGACGACATCGATCTCTTGGAATATTGGCGCGTCGTCTGGAGGCGGCGTGTGCTGATCGGTGGATTGTTCGTGCTCGCGGTAATCCTCGCAACGGGCTGGACCCTGTTCATGCCGAAAGTGTACGAGTCGACCGTCACCATCTTTCCCCCGATGGACTCTGGAAGCTCCGGAGGGGGCATGGCCGCGGCAGCTTCAGCTCTGGGCGGGGGCGGTTTAGGCATCGGTCTCGGCGGCATGTCGGCAACACCCGTGGATCTCTTTGTCGCGATGCTTAAATCAAAAACCCTTGGGGAGATGGTCGCGAGCCAGCTTGAGTTGGCTCGTGTCTTCGGCGTCGACACGGAGGAGGATGCTGGGCAGATTCTCGAGGGAAGCACCAAAGTCTCGACGTCGTCCGAAAAGGTCATCAAGATCACGGTCGAGGCGCGGGATCCGCAATTAGCGGCGGATATTGCCAATGCGTATCCCGTTGCCTTGAATCAACTCAACCAAAAGGTCTCTATCAACAAAGCCGGTCAGCATCGCCAGTTTCTTGCAAAGCGCACGGCGGAAGCCAAAATCGATCTCGACAAAGCCGAAGGAGCTTTAGCGGATTTCCAAACCCGTAATAAAACAGTCTCTTTGGATCAACAAGCGAGTGGTGCGTTGAAGGCTGCTGCGGACATCCAGGGGCGGATCAGCGCCACCGAGGTTCAATTGCAAGTTCTCCAGGGGTTTGCCACACCGAATAATCCCGACGTCGTCAAGCTGAAGCTGGAACTCGAAGAGCTTCGTCAGCAGCTCTACACATTGGAGTCCGGCAAGGGAGGAAAGGGCATGTTGCCCGGTGATCGGCTCCATCCGGCATTCGTGACGGTGCCGTCTTTGGGAATGGAATACGCCCGTCTCTTGCGCGAGTTCAAGGTGCAAGAAACCGTCTACACGATGCTGGCGTCCCAGCTCGAGCAGGCAGAAATTACCGAAGCCCGCGATATGCCGACGGTACAGGTGCTCGATCCGGCCAAACCTGCTAAAAAGGAGAGCCGGCCGTCCATGAAACTCAATGTGATGCTGGCTGGAATCCTGGCACTCTGTGTGGGGGTATTCCTTGCGTTTGTGATGGAGTACTTCCAGAAGGTGCGTGAGCAAGGAAAAGCGCAGGCACTGTGAAGTCTGTTGAAATCTTTTTGGCAAATCTGTTACAACCCCATCTGCTCGTCCCCATCGTCTAGCCTGGCCTAGGACGCCGGCCTTTCAAGCCGGCAACACGGGTTCGAATCCCGTTGGGGACGCCACCCTCCTTCGCGCATCCTGTCCCTCCCTAGCCGCTGACTGCCTCTTCGACTCTCGATTCTCCCCTCTCCCGCATCCTTCTCCATCCCTGACATTCCCTTGACTCTCTCGGGCAAGTTTGAAAGCATGGGCACCGCTTTGGCCTGAGGCCTCTGTTTATTGTGAATTCATGCGACGTTCTTGGAGGGAGCCATGAGCATGTCTCGGATAGCGGTGAATACGGCAAGTCTCGTCATGGTGTGGGGGTTGGCGGTCGGCGCCGGAGGCTCGACGAGCGACGGTCAGACCGTCGCCAAACAAGCTGCCGGGCCGGTTGGCAAGGATGGCGCGCCGACGGTCGTCATCCCCGCCGGGGAGTTTCTCATGGGAAGCAACGACGGAGCCGGGAATGAGCGGCCCGAGCATAAGGTATGGCTTGATGCCTATGCCATCGACCAATATGAAGTGACCATCGCACTCTACGCCAAGTTTTTACAAGATGCGAAACATGATGCGCCGATGACCTGGGATGATGAGGCTGTGACGACCGCCGGCAACCGGCCTGCCGTTGGGCTGACGTGGCCCGATGCCGCCGCCTATTGTGCCTGGGCCGGTAAGCGCCTTCCGACGGAGGCCGAGTGGGAAAAAGCGGCACGCGGGACGGATGGGCGGCGGTTCCCCTGGGGCGAAATGCAGCCGTTCGTGGACATCGCCAATTACAATCGGGGCAACTGGGTTAGCGATGCGATCACGCTTGTGCCGGTGACGAGTGGTGTCGAAGGGATGAGCATCCGGCACGGGCTCAAGGAAGGGGGCAAAAGCCCCTTCGGACTGTTCCACATGGCGGGCAATGCGGCCGAATGGGTCGCGGATTGGTACGAGCGGGACTATTATCAAAAAAGTCCGGCGAAGAATCCCAAGGGGCCGGAAGGCGGCGACAAACGGGTGATTCGAGGCGGTTCCTGGGCCGATGTGCCGGCCGGGTTGCGCGTGACAGCGCGCGTGTCCGCCGAGCCGGACTTTCAGGATCGGACAATCGGAGTCCGCTGCGCCATGGGCCTATCGAAATGAATGTCGCTACGCGACGTAGAAGCCGGTGACACGAGAGCGATTGACGCGCGGCTTGTTCGTCGCAGGCCTGGTCTTCCTGGGAGCAACCGTAGTGTCGGTTGTGCAGACGCGACAGCCCCCTGTCCCTCGTCAGGCAACGTCGCCCGGTCCCGTCGTTGATCCGGGCATGGTGGCGCTGGTGACAGGAGACGAGCCGCTCCCGCTGCTCTTTTCCCGCGCCGGCTGCGTGGTCTGCCACACGATTCCTGGTATTCCGGGGGCGGAAGGGAAGGTTGGCCCCAAACTGACCCTGGGCGAGTCGGCGGCGCAACGGCTTGCGGATCCGAACTATCGCGGGACGGCAAAAACGCGGCGGGAATATATCGTCGAGTCCGTCGTCTCTCCTGGAATCTATGTGGTTCCGGGATTCCCCGACCAGACCATGCCGCGCTGGTACGGGCAGAAACTCAGCGCCTTGGCCATCGATCGCATGGCCGCCTACCTGGAAACCCTCCGCGACGGTTCCATCTCACGCCGCCCTGACGGCCTCGACCTCGGTTATTTCCGCAACGGTGCGCCAGGCGGCAACCCCTGAATCGAAAACCCTTTGGGTTTTTCCGGCTCGGTTTTGATCGCACCGGCTGGGGCCGGTTCGGTGGCGGGACCGTCGTCCACTTTCAGCCCGGCCAGTTTGATCCGTAGGCGCAGGTTGTTAGCGCTGTCGGCATTGGCGAGAGCTTGATCCAGCGAGATTTTGCCCTCTTTGTACAGCGTGAAGAGCACGTAATCGAAAGTCTGACACCCTTCTTGGATCCCTTGCTCCATCGCCTCCTTGATGGAATCGACCTCGCCTTTCTTGATGAGATCCTTGACGCGTGGGGTATCCATCATGATTTCCAGGGCGGCGACGCGTTTACCGTCTACGCCGCGGATGAGCCGTTGCGAGATGATGGCGCGCAGATTCATCGACAACTGCAAGTAGATTTGTTCGTGCTGCTCCATCGGGAAGAAATTCATGATGCGCTCGATGGCCTGGTTGGCGCTGTTGGCGTGCAGGGTGCCCAGGCAGAGGTGACCGGTTTCGGCAAATTCGACGGCGGCCTTCATTGTTTCCGTATCGCGGATTTCGCCGATGAGGATGACGTCCGGCGCTTGGCGCAGCGTGTTCTTGAGCGCGGCTTGGAAGGAGAGGGTATCGAAGCCCACTTCGCGCTGCGTCACGACGCATTTCTTGTGCCGATGGACGAATTCGACGGGATCCTCGACCGTGATGATGTGGCCCGGGGCGGCCGAGTTGCGATGGTCGATCATGGCGGCGAGCGAGGTGGATTTTCCTGAGCCGGTCGCGCCGACGAAAAGTACGAGCCCCCGCTTCGTCATGGCGATGTCCTTGACGATCGGCGGGAGGCCGAGCTTGTCCAACGGGACGATTTCCACTTTGATCTGGCGGATAACGAACCCGACGTTGCCGCGCTGGCGGAAAATGTTGACCCGGAACCGCCCCAGTTCCGGATAGTACAACGCCAGGTTCATTTCCAGTTTTTCGGCAAACTCCACTCTCTGCTTGTCTTTCATGATGTCGTTCGCCAGGGCTTCCAGTTCCTCGTTCGTGAACGGCTTGTCCCCGATCGGTTGGGTGACGCCCTGGATGCGGTACATGGCCGGCAGGTCCACCGTGAGGTAGACGTCGGCGGCGTCCTTGTCCACCATGACTTTCAGAATGTCGGGCATTGAAAGGGCCATGCGATGTCCTCCACTCGTTCGTCGTCGGCCGCTCGGCGACGGGCGATGCGTTATGCCGCGCCGGATGCGCCGAAGAGGTTCGGATTCATGCTCCGGGATTGCGCCTCGGCTTTCGTCACGGTGCCTTTGGTGACGAGTTCCATGAGCGCCATGTCCATCGTCTGCATGCCGTCTTTCTTGGATGCCTGCATGATGCCGGGGATCTGGTGCAGCTTGGCTTCGCGGATCAGGTTGCGGACGGCGGTGGTACCGACCATGATCTCCAACGCCGCCGCCCGGCCGCCGGACTTCTTTTTCAGCAACGTTTGCGTGATGACGCCCTCGATGGATTCGGCGAACTGCGAGCGGATCTGCGCCTGCTGGTTGGGCGGAAAGACGTCGATGATACGGTCCACGGTCTTGGGCGCGCTCGAAGTGTGTAGCGTGCCGAAGACCAAGTGCCCGGTCTCCGCGGCGGACAGGGCGAGCTGGATGGTTTCCAAATCCCGCATTTCACCGACGAGGATGATGTCGGGGTCTTCGCGAAGCGCGGACTTGAGGGCGTTCGCGAAGGATAGGGTGTGCGGGCCGAGTTCGCGTTGGTTCACGAGGCACTTTTTGGATTTGTGGACGAATTCGACCGGGTCCTCGATGGTCAGGATGTGTCCCTCGAAGGTGTCGTTGAGATAATCCAGCATGGCGGCCAGCGTCGTGGACTTGCCGGAGCCGGTCGGCCCCGTCACCAGGATCAGTCCCTTCTCCCGCTCGCACAACGTCCGGAGGATGGGCGGCATGCCCAATTGCTCCAAGGCCAGAATCTTGGTCGGGATGGTTCGGAAGACGGCGCCTTCGCCGCGGCGCTGCACGAACACGTTGACGCGGAACCGGGCCACCTCACCCATCTCGAACGAGAAATCGCATTCCTTGTTTTCTTGGAAAACTTTGCGCTGATGGTCGTTCATCATATCGAAGACCAGGTCGTGCACTTCTTCCTTGGAAAGGGGGGGATGATCCAGTTTCTTGAGGTCACCGTGAATGCGGAGCATCGGCGGTTCGCCCGCGCTGAGGTGGCAGTCCGAGGCCCCTTGCTCCACGCCGAACGTCAAGAGTTGCGTAATGTCCATGCCGTCCTCCTTGCTCTTCCCCTGCTGCCTTGCCGGCCCGCGGAGACCGGGTGGCACCGTCGAAAACTATACACCAAGTTTGCGCGGAGACAACCGAAAAAATCCAGGCCTCAAATCACCCGCCTCTCCTCCCCCGCTTGCCGAAATGCGGCCAGCGCTCGATCCAAATGGGCGCAGGTATGTTCGGATGTCACCGTGACACGAATCCGGGCACTCCCCTCCGGCACGGTCGGGGGGCGGATTGCCGGCGCATACACGCCCAGTTCCAAGAGTCGAGCAGCCAGGACTGAGGCCCGTTCGGTATCACCGATGAGAATGGGCAGAATCGGCGTCGCCGTGTCGGCCAATCGGAACCCGAGGTCGTTCAGGCCCTTGAGCAAATAGGCGCGATTGGCCCAGAGACGCTCTCGCCGGTCCGGCTCGTGTCGAATGATGTCGAGGGCAGCCAAGGCCGCCGCGGCCGTTGCCGGTGGTGGGGCGGTGGTGTAGATGAACGAGCGGGCGCGGTTGATCAGGTATTGGATGACGTCGTCCGGCCCGACGACATAGCCGCCGATCCCTCCGAGCGCTTTGCTCAAGGTCCCCATGTGGAAAGGCAGGCGATCTTCGACGGAGAAATGTTCGGCCGTACCGCGTCCGTGTTGGCCCATCACGCCGGTACCATGGGCATCGTCGACCAACAAGTGCGCACCGTATCGCTCTGCCAGGGCGAGCAGGTCGGGAAGGGGGGCGAGGTCGCCATCCATGCTGAATACCCCGTCGGTGACGATGAGCGTCCGACGGCCCCCGGCGCGTTTTTTGAGCAGCGAGTCCAGGTGTGCCATGTCACGGTGACGGTACACGCGGAAGTCGGCGCCACTGAGACGGCAGCCGTCCAGGAGACTGGCGTGGCACAGGCGATCGGCCAGAATCAGTCCCCCTGAACCGATCAGAGCCGGCAGCACGCCAATATTGGCTAAGTACCCGGAACCGAAGAGCAAGGCTCGCGCCGTTCCTTTGAAGGCGGCCAGGGCTGCCTCCAATTCAACATGAGGCGGCAGTGTGCCCGAAACGAGGCGGGCCGCGCCGGCCCCGATGCCGTAACGCTCTGTTGCCGTCACGGCCGCGTGGACGAGGGCCGGGTGTGTCGACAGCCCCAGATAATCGTTGGAGGCAAGAAGAATGATTTCGTGCCCATCCAGGGAGACGAGCGGCCCGCAGGCCGATTCCAGCGGCCGAGGGCGGCGAAGGAGATGGCGGCGAGAGAGGTCGTGAAGGGCGTCCTCGAACATGGGCTCCCTGGATCAGCACGAGGCGGTTCGTCGCGTACGCTATCCTGCGCACCGCGGGCAAGTCAATGAACCTGTCTGCGCGGTAGAAAGCTGAATTGACAAGCACAGAACGACCTTTGTATAAGAGCGCTGGTAGAAGGCTGCGGCAGCACGAGGCCCTCACCGCATAAGCCCGAACGCAAGAACTCTTACACGCCAAGCGCACCATGTCTTTTCGAATCAAGTCCGAGTCGAAACCGCTTCTTGCCGACGAGGCGCATCTGTTATCCGGAATGGACCGGCTCGTTGTGTTTGTGGAAGAGCATCGAGGGGCGATACTTGGTGGGGTGGCGATGGTCGTGATGGCTGCGGTCTTGATCGGCGGCGGGGTCTGGTACGTCCAGCGGCAGGCCGGCGAGGCGGCAGAATTGACCCGCCAGGCGATGAAGCTCTACGGCGACCGACCGGTCGACAATCCGGGCAAGGCCGACGAAAACCTCAAGAAGGCCATCGGCCTATATCGGCAGGTGGTGGAGCACTATCCTCGATCGCCGGCCGCGCCGGTCGCCCTCTACCATCTGGGCAATGCGTTGGTGCAGACCAACGACCTGGCCGGGGGCATTGGAGCCTACACGACGTTTGCTAATCAATATGGGGCGAACAAGCCGTTTCTCGGTCTGGTCTATCAACGGCTGGCCTTGGCCCAGTGGCTGAACGGGGACCGAGAACAAGCCATCAAGACCTTTTCTGCGGCGCTGGCCGTACCGGGACTGTTGAATAAAGATCAGATCCTGTTCGAATTGGGGCGCTTGGAGGAAGCGCTCTCCCGCCCTGAAGCTGCCGTAGCTCGTTACCAAGAGCTGACCAAGGACTACCCCAGTTCGCCGTTTGCCAACGAGGCGGGCGTCCGCATGAAGGCACTGGAAGCGAAGAAACCTGACGTGGGAGCGTCGACAGGGTCGTCCCCTGCGCCGGCCTCTCCGGCGGAGTCAGAGAAAAAGTAGCGCGGGCTCGGCCTAGAATTTCGAAAACGGAGGCGGGACAACTAGCGGCTAATAGCCAGTAGATCGCCTGGCTTGATGCGTCGTCCGCCAAGGTTGTTCCGAGCCTTCAGCTCGGGAACGGAGAGGTGAAATCTCTTAGCGATCGTCCACAGACTGTCTCCCGCCTGCACACGGTACCAACCTCGCCCGGCTCTGCCTCGTTCTGCCTGGACTTTCACGGGACGTGTAGGCTGTTTGGCTGGCGGAACCCATGTGGGAATGTCCTCGATCGCTTGCTCGATCTGACTCTTCGTCCCGACCGGAACTTTCAGAAGATAGGTTGCATCGCCCGGAGGGGTGACGTCGCGACGCAGTTCGGGATTCAGCCGCTGGAGCTCGTGGATGGTGACACCGGTGGCCTTTTCGATGTCCCGGAAGTGCAGGGCACGGCGTACGATCACTTCGTCGAACTGATGGGGATCTTCGTAGGATTCGGCAAATCCATATTCGGCGGGATTTTTGGCGATGATCGTTGCAGCCATAAAACGCGGGACATAGTCTTTCGTCTCGCGGCGCAGATGTTTGGTTTGGGCGATTTCCCAAAAATCCTGGGCCTGCGTCCGCTCCAAGGCCCGCATAACTTTGCCCTCTCCCGCGTTGTACGCGGCCATGGCCAAAGGCCATGAGCCGAACAAGTCGTAGAGGTCGCGGAGGTACCGCGCGGCCGCGACGGTCGACTTGATCGGGTCCCGCCGTTCATCCACATAGTCATCGACCCGCAACCCGTAGACTTTGGCCGTGCTCTTCATGAACTGCCACGGCCCCGTGGCCCGCGCGCGCGAGTAGGCGTGCGGATTGAAGCCGCTTTCCACGAGCGATAAAAAGACCAGGTCGCTCGGTAGATCGAACTCCAAGAAAATGCGGTCGACGAGCGGTTTGTAGCGGTTCAGCCGCCGTAGCCACTGGTCGAAGCGGTCGCGAATCGACGTGTGGAAGAATCGCATGTGTCCTTCCACCTTTTCGTTCCGCACCAGGGCAATGCCCTGTTCTCTCGTGGTTGGCTGCGATGAATCGCCGGACTCCGTATTCGCGCGGCGCTCCGGTGTGGGGCGCGATTCGGGAAGCCCAACGGACGTTGTTGGCGAAGTCGGGGGCAAGGCCCCTTCTTCCGGAGGCGTGAGGGGCGCGCCAGCCGTGTCGGTGGCTGGAACAGGAGCGGGCGGTTCGAGAAGACCGGGCGACATAGCTGGGGCGAGCGCGGGAGGGACAGTTTCGAGAGTCGTCGAATCAGCGGCCGGCATCGCCAGGTCCGCAGCCCATGCAAAACCTCCGGTCAGGCATAAGCCCATGCTCAGAACCAAAACCAGGTCGACTGGCGTGAGTTTGGTGCAAGTCCAATAGAAACAATGGGTTCGGCGAATCATAAGGGTTGAGAATAACGGTGCCCAGCCCATCTGTCAAGCCGGATCATCGCCTTGACAGTTTTGTCGACGGAATGGTAGCGTAGCGCCCTTCCCGCAGCACACTACAGCCCACGTGTTTGTAAGGAGAAGGTAATCATGCTCAAACGCTACCTGCTTGCCCCAGGGCCGACCCCGGTGCCTCCAGAGGTCTTGCTGGCGATGGCGCGGCCGATGATTCACCACCGCGCACCGGAGTTCGATCCGATTTTCCAAGAGGTCCGGGAAGGCTTGAAGTGGCTATTTCAAACCCGGCACGACGTGTTGATTCTGGCCTCGTCCGGTACGGGCGGGATGGAAGGTGCGGTGTCCAATTTCCTGTCGCCCGGCGACAAGGCGTTGGTGGTCAACGGCGGCAAGTTCGGCGAACGGTGGGGCAAACTCTGCAAAACGTTCGGCGCACAGGTCACGGAAATCAAAGTAGAGTGGGGCCACTCTGTGGATCCCAATCAGGTGGCCGATGCGCTGAAAAAAGACCCGTCGATCAAGGCGGTGTACGTTCAGGCCAGCGAAACGTCGACCGGCGTGTCGCACGACGTGAAGGCGCTCGGGCAGATCGTGAAAAACTGTCCGGAGACGATTCTCGTTGTGGATGCCATCACGGCGCTCGGCGTGTTCGATCTGAAAACCGATGCGTGGGGATTGGACGTCGTCGTCACCGGTTCGCAGAAAGCGCTCATGCTGCCGCCGGGCCTGGCCTTCGTAAGCGTCAGCGACAAGGCTTGGCAGCTTGCGGAAAAAGCCAAGAATACGTCCTTCTATTTCAATCTCAAGCGCGAGCGGGACAATCAGCAAAAGAACCAGACGGCGTTTACCCCAGCCGTGTCCATGATCCTGGGCCTTCAGGAAGTGCTGAAGACCTTGAAAGCCGAGGGGTTGGAGAATGTCTTTGCCAGGCAGACACAGATGGCCCATGCCTTGCGCGAAGGCGCCAAGGCGGCCGGGATGGAAGTCTTCGCCAAGGGGACGCCCAGCGATGCGGTTACCGCCATCAACGCGCCGGCGGGCGTGGACGGGCAAGCCATCTACAAAAATCTCCGCGTACACTATGGCATCACGGCAGCGGGAGGACAGGATCATCTGAAAGGTAAAGTGTTCCGGATCTCCCACATGGGCTACCTGGATCGGTTCGACGTGATCGTGGCCTTGGCGGCTACCGAGATGGTGTTGAAGGGGCTCGGACATCCGGTCAAGCTGGGCAGCGGTGTGGCCAGGGCGCAGGAGCTGTTGCTGGCCAAGAGCTAAGGGATTCGGGAGAGGGCGAAGACCGAGGAGTTAGGGCGGACGCATGCAGAAAATTCTCGTCAGCGACAGTCTTTCCAAGCAGGGGATCGAAATCCTCCAGAAGGCGGGCTTCACCGTGGATGTGAAGACCAAGATGCCGAAAGAGGAGTTGCTCAAGGAGATCAAACACTACGACGGGCTGATCATCCGCTCGGCCACCAAGGTCACGGCCGAAGTCATCTCGGCGGCTGATCGTTTGAAGGTCGTGGGGCGAGCCGGTTCCGGACTCGACAACGTGGATACCGCTGCGGCGACCCGGCGTGGGGTCGTGGTGATGAACACCCCGGGCGGGAACACGGTGACCACGGCCGAACATACGATGTCGATGATTTGCTCGATGACCCGTCGGATTCCCCAGGCCACGGCTTCGATGAAAGCGGGTAAGTGGGAAAAAGAAAAGTTCATGGGCGTCGAGCTCTATAATAAGGTGCTCGGCATCGTGGGGTTCGGCCAGATCGGAAGCTATCTCTGCAAGCTCGCGCAGGGGTTTTCGATGAATGTGGTGGCCTACGATCCCTACTTGGCGCCGGAGCGGGCCCAGAAACTGGGTGTGGAGTTGATGGAGTTGGCCGAGTTGTTCCGGCGGGCCGACGTGATCACCGTCCATACGCCGCTGACGGCCGAGACGAAATCCTTGATCAATGCCGCCGCGATCGCGACGATGAAGCCCGGCGTGATGATCGCGAATTGCGCGCGCGGCGGCATCGTGAACGAGGCCGATCTCTACGAGGCCTTGAAGGCGAAACGCGTGGCTGCTGCGGCGTTCGATGTCTTCGACGAGGAGCCGGTCAAACCGGATCATCCTTTGTTGACGTTGGATAATTTTATCTGCACGCCGCACATCGGTGCGTCGACGACGGAAGCGCAGGAAAACGTGGCGATCGGCATTGCCGAGCAGATCGTAGACTATTTCACGAAGGGGCTCGCCCGCGGCGCGGTCAATATTCCGTCGGTGCCCCCGGAGTTGCTCCCGCGTCTCCAGCCCTACGTGACCTTGGCGGAGAAGCTGGGCTTGCTCCAGGCGCAATTATGCGAAGGCGGCATCGAGCGCGTGACGGTAGAATATAGCGGCGAGGTGGCGTCGTTGTCGGCGGCACCGCTGACGATTGCGGCGCTCAAGGGCTTGTTGACGCCGATTTTGGAAGATGTCGTCAACTTCGTCAATGCGCCTTTGATCGCCAAGGAACGGGGGATCGAGGTCAAAGAAGTCAAGAGCAACGACGCCGGAGACTTCACCAGCGTCATCCGCGTGAGAGTCGAAGCCGGGAAAACCTCACGCCGGGTGGCCGGGACCTTGCATAATCGCAAGGAAGCCCGCGTCATCGAGATCGACAAGTTCCAGGTCGAGGTCGTGCCCGAGGGGCACATGGTACTGATTCTCAACGTTGACCAGCCCGGCGTAATCGGCGCCGTCGCCTCGGCCCTGGGCGCGCACAACGTCAACATCGCCCGGATGCAGTGTGCGCGCGAAGAGCGCGGCGGCAATGCGCTGTTGATCATCGGGCTCGACGCGCCGCTGCCGGCCGGCGTGTTGGACACCATCAAGCAAGGCCGGCACATTCTTTCCGTCAAGTTGGCTGACCTGTCACGAGGGGTCTGACCCTCCATCGCCTGCGTATGGCTCCTGTGCGCCCATCTCAGCGGTCCTCTCGGTCTGCCCGCGAGCCGAAGCGGCCCAGTCTGCGCCGCGACCGCGCCTTGGTGCCGGTCGGGATGTCGACGATCCTTCCCCCGGCCGCTGCGCAGGTGCGCCGACTCGAAGATGAGCTGTTGCGCGCCCTCACGGCGTCCGGCTATCAGGAAATCATCCCCCCGACGTTCGAGTATCTCGACGTGCTTGCCCCCGGATTGCAGCCCGAGGTGATCGAGAAATGCTACAAGGTTCCCGATCCGACCACAGGGCGTATCTTGCTGCTGCGCCCGGACGTGACGGCGCAAATCGCGCGCATCGTCGCAATGGGCATGGTGCCTACCGACACGCCGCTCCGGCTCTGTTATCGGACGACGGTGTTTCGCTACGAGCCGGAGCATGCCGGGCGGGAGCGTGAACTCCGCCAGGTCGGCGCGGAATTGATCGGCGAAGACAGTGCCAAGATGGATGCGGAGATTGTCGCCCTGCTGGGGGAATGCCTGGCGGGATTCGGCCTCACGGCGTTTACCATCTCGCTCGGCCATGTTGGGTTCTTCAAAGCCTTGGTCGCGCGGGCGGGACTGTCTCCGGACGGGGCGAAACAGGCTGAACAGGCGGCGGCGCGGAAGGATCTTCCCCGGCTCGAAGAGATTTTGGCGGCCGAGCAGGTGCCGAAATCACGAGGAGCTGCGATTTTGGAGACGCTTGGCCTGTACGGGCAAGAAGACGTGCTGAAGCGGGGCCGTGCCCTGGCCGGACAGGATCGAGCGCTTCGTACCGCCGTGGAGCGGTTGGCCGAAGTCTATCGTGCGTTGGTTGCGGTGGGACTCAAGAAGCACATCTTGCTCGATCTGGGCGAGTTGCGGGGCTTCGATTATTACGATGGCGTCGTCTTCGAGGTCTTCGCCGAAGGAGCCGGGTGCGAGTTGGGCGGAGGGGGGCGGTACAATCATCTGATCGGCCGTTTCGGCCGTGAATTGCCGTCGACGGGATTTGCCTTCGATGTCGCGCGGTTGTTTCAGGCCGTGGAGCGGCAGGAAAACGGCGCGGCCCTACCAGCCCCCAAGTAACGCTCTTGGGTAGACGGCAAAGGCTTCATCGGCGACTTGACAGCAGCGTGCGAAAGGCCCATTCTCACGGCGCTCCGGATCGAGACTGGCAAGCAAGATTCTCGTTCGCTCTCTCGGCGTGATCGTCTCTCATGACCCCGGCCGAACCTCGGCGTCGCATCGATCGCCGGTGCGGGGGGGCTGGCGAAGGGTGCCTCATGGCGGCGTCCGATTTATCCGATCCCAAACTCCCCCCGCAAAACCTCGAAGCCGAGCAATGTGTGCTCGGGGCCATTCTTCTGGACAACGTGGCATTCGCCAAGGCCGCGGAAATCCTGACGGAAGACAACTTTTACCGCACAGCTCACCGAAAGATTTACCAGGCCATGCTCGAGTTGGCCGAGCGGGGCGAGGTCGTCGATCAGATCACGCTGACCGATTGCTTGCGGACGCGAGGCGATCTTGAGTCGGTGGGCGGCGCGGCCTATCTGGCCGAATTGGTTCAGGTGGTCCCTACGGCCGCCAACGTCCGGTACCATGCGAAGATCGTGCGGGAAAAGGCGCTGGTGCGCGGGTTGATCGGGACGGCCACGGAAGTCGTCACGCGGGGCTACGAAGGCACGTCTTCGGCCGAGGAATTGCTCGAGTATGCCGAGCGGTCGGTATTCAGCCTGGGGCAGGGGCGGCTCGCCGGCGCATTCGCCGAAATCAAACACGTTATCAGGGAAAGCTTGGAGATCGTCGAAAAGCTCTCCCAGCGAAAAGAGCGGATTACGGGCGTGCCGACAGGGTATTACGAACTCGACGACTTGCTGGCCGGGCTGCAGCCGTCGGATCTTGTGGTGATCGCCGGCCGGCCGAGCATGGGCAAGACCAGTCTGGCCCTGGGGATGGCCCAGCATGCGGCGGGGCATCACGGCAAGGTGGTGGCGGTCTTCAGCCTGGAAATGTCCAAGTCCCAACTGGTCCTCCGCATGTTGAGCTCCGAGGCGCGTATCGATTCCCACGGGCTGCGGACCGGCCGATTGCAGAAAGAAGACTGGTGGCGTTTGGCCGAAGCCACCGGACGGCTGGAGCAAGCGCCGATTTTCATCGACGATACGGGAGCCTTGACGATCCAGCAGATGCGCGGGAAAGCGCGGCGCTTGAAACAGGAAAACAAGGGCAAACTCGACCTTATCATCGTCGACTATCTCCAATTGATGCAGGGGGGCGACAAGGAATCCCGGCAACAGGAAATCTCCGACATTTCACGCTCGCTCAAAGGGCTGGCCAAAGAATTGGATGTGCCCATCGTGGCCTTGTCGCAGTTGAGCCGGGCCGTCGAGAGCCGCAAACCGCCCATCCCGATGTTGGCGGATCTGCGGGAGAGTGGCGCCATCGAACAGGACGCCGACGTGGTCATGTTCATCTACCGCGAAGAAGTCTACGAGCCGGAAACGGAGCACAAGGGAATCGCCGATATTTTGGTCAGCAAACATCGCAACGGGCCCATCGGTAAGCGGCAGCTCTATTTCCACGAAAAATACGCCAAGTTCGAGAACCTCGAGACCCGCGAAGAGGTGTGACGCCGCGATGGGGATGGTGAGCCGGTACTGGCGAGTTCTTGCGGTGGCACTACCCCTCTCGGCCCTGGTTGCTTGCGCGACGCAGGCCCCGGAGCGGCCCGATCAGCTGGCTGTCGCCGAGACGCAGCCCAAGCTCCCAGCTCCTCCTTCCTATCCCTCCGATCCGCGAGCCTACTACCATTTCATTCTGGGATATCAAGCCGAACTGGATCGGGACATGGAGCGTGCGCTCAAGGAGTATCTCGCCGCGTTCCGTGGCGATCCGCACTCCGTCGTGCTCAAGGTCCGTCTGGCCGCCCTGTTCTTTTCGGCCGGCGATATGCCGAAAGCCTTGCGGTTCGCCGATCGGGTGGCGGAAAGCGACGTGCGGGACCCCGCCACGTTGGTCCAAGTCGCCGGAATCTATGCCGGCGCAGGACAGCCGGACAAAGCCTTGGCCCTCTACGATCGGGCCATTGCCATCGACCCCGAAGACAGCGACCCCTACTTCTCTCGCGGCGTGCTGCTGATGAATCTCAAGCGATTGAATGAAGCGGAGCAATCGTTCCGCAAGGGGCTCGAACGGTCCAAGGGCTCTCATCTGGGGCACTACTACCTCGGTCGGATCGCGATGGAGTCCAAGCAGGTGGATAAAGCCGTGGCGTCCTTCGAACAGGCCATGGCCGTGAATCCGTCGTTCGAGCCAGCCTATATGGCGCTCGGTACGCTCTACGAAGCCGAGCAGCAGTGGACCAAGGCCGCGTCGGTCTATCGGCGGTACCTCACCGTCGTCAATTCACAAAGCAAAGAAGTCCGCAACCAACTCATTCGGCTGCTGCTTGTCACCAAAGCCTATGGCGAAGCATTGCGAGAATTGGAGGTTGTACTGGGACAAGATCCCAACGATCTCGACGCGCAAGTACGGGTCGCGCTAATCTACGGGGAGATGAAGGACTACGCCAAGGCAGTGACGCAATTGAACAAGGTCTTGGCGGCCCGGCCCGGCGAGTTGAAGGTTCGGGATTATTTGGGATTGATGTACGAGGAGCTCAAAGACTACGACAAGGCGGCGAGCGCCTATGAGCATAATCTCAAGCTGGATCCATCCTATGTCGATGGCCACCTGCACCTGGGCTTCCTGAAATATCGCCAGAAGCTCTATCCCGACGCCATCGCCCATTTTTCCGAAGCCGTGAAGTTGAATCCCGCCCATGCCGACGGGCACTTGCTCTTGGGCCTCACGTACGCGCAGATCGAACAGTATCAAAAGGCGTCGAACGTGTTTGAGGAGGGGATTCGTTACAATCCTGCCAATCCCGACCTCCATTTCAATCTCGGGACGGCCTATGACAAGCTGAATCGTTTCGATGACGTGGTGAAGGCGATGGAAACGGCGCTCCGCCTGGATCCTCAGCATGCCGATGCGTTGAACTATTTGGGCTACAGTTACACGGAGCGGGGGATCAACATCGACGAGGCCTTGGACTTGATCAAGCGAGCCGTGATGCTCAAGCCCAACAACGGGTATTATGTGGACAGTTTGGGGTGGGCGTTGTTCAAGCTCGGGCAAGTCGATCAGGCGCTGACGGAGATCAAGCGCGCCACCCTGTTGGTTAAGGACGATCCGGTCATTTACGAACATCTGGGGGAGATTTATTACAAGAAAAATCTTCGCGAGGAGGCCCGCGAAGCGTGGCTGCATTCGTTGGAGTTGGACCCGTCCAATCTCAAGCTGATCGAGCGATTTCGGGAACGGGGAATGGGCGATCCGATTCAAGACGAGCGGTTCAAACAGGCCAAGCGGCGAGCCACTGACTCGGCACCTGCCCGCGCCATTCCCTAAACCTCCTGCCGGACTCTGAGTTTATCCGAAAAATTCCTTCGGATCGTCGTTTGGTCTGAAAATCGGGCATGAAAGGTGCTTTGCCCTCACGAATTGGGGCTGCCGAAGCCCGACTGAGGTTGCCGAGGGGGACGAGATGACAAGGGACCGGGTCCGCCACAGCCAGGAAGGCTTTACGCTCATCGAGCTCATGATTGTCGTCGCGATCCTCGGCATCGTGGCCGCGATTGCCGTACCGAATTTCCTCCGCTACCAGGCGCAATCGCGCCAGTCGGAAGCGCGCAGCAACTTGAGCGGAATTTTCATCTCGGAGTTGGCCTACTATGGCGAGCAGTCTCGCTTTAGCAGCACAACGGATGTGGGCTTTCAGATCGCGGGCAATACTAATCGCTATGCCTATCGAACGCATGGAACGGATCTCACCGGAGCCGATACCGGTGTTGTGGTGATCAATGCGGGAACCGGGACGACGGCGCCGGAAAATACGGTCCTGCCCTCGGCATCCAGCATGACCGGCTTCACAGCGACCGCCACCGCCAACTTGGACAACGATCCGACGATCGATCAGTGGCATGTGAACGATCTCAAGCAAAACCTGGCTCAACCGGACACGACCGACGTGAGCGGATAAAGGGCCAAAAATTTGCACCAGGTGACGAAAATTGGGAAAGGCTAGGAAGACACCCACCACATGCTAAAGAGCCTTATGTTGCAACAAATGGGTTTTCCAGGTAAAAGGCGGGCAGGCTGGCATTTTATGCATGGCACGATCCGTGCTTTTAACTTCCAGGCCTGAGATGGACCACCAAATCGAGTTAGCGTCGAGCGAGTTCGATATAGCCTAGGCATCTACAACCCCACTTAGTCAAGGAGGAGCAACATGTTCAAATCGATCCGTGATCAGAAAGGTTTCACCCTTATCGAGTTGATGATCGTGGTGGCCATTATCGGTATTTTGGCCGCGATCGCGATCCCCAACTTCCTCCGGTATCAATCCCAGTCACGCCAAGCCGAAGCACGGACGAATCTCGGCGGTATCTTCGTCGCCGAAACCTCGTTCTTCGGCGAGCAGTCCCGTTACGGCAGCTTCGGCGAGGTCGGGTTCGCCCTGGCCGGATCCTCGAACCGTTATACCTATCGGAGCGGTGCAGCTGGTGCGGCTGGCGGCACGAACAGCGGCACGACGGCGCAAGGCGCGACGCAGGATACCATCAATGCGGGCGTCGGGACGGTTGCGGCCCAAGGGACTCCGGCGGCCAACAACAGCGGCACGGGCTTCACCGCTACAGCGGCCGGGAACTTGGACAACGATCCGACGATCGACCAGTGGCATGTGAACGATCTCAAGCAGAATTTGCAATCGCCTGACAGTAACGACGTTACCGGTTAACGGCTGACGTTATGAACGAGAGGGGGAGGGAGTCCATGCTCCCTCCCCCTCTTCGCATTCAGGGGCCGCTTGATCGCCCATGAATTCCTATGTTCCCCATCGTCTCAGTAGCCATCCCCCGATCCGATTGTCTTGAGCCTTGCCCCACGTGGTGGCCGTCCTGGCTGATCGTGGCAAGTAGCCTTGTAATCTTTGCCCCTCTTCTCGAGGGCGGTACCACGCATCTCGCGGTCATGACGATCAGGCTCCAGATATTAAGTCTGTTGGCGTTGGCGATTCTCCATGTTCTGGCAGGCGGACGTGTCAACCGGCCATCCCTCGGGCTGGTGTCTCCTGTCGTGGCATTTCTCGGGCTTGCCGGTTGGTGGACGATGACATCTCCCTATGTCCATCAAAGCGCGCAGTGGCTGCTCTCGCTGTTCTGCTACGGACTATTGCTCTGCGTTCTGATGGCCTTGCTGCGTTCATGGACCCACGTCGGCAAGCTGCTCGGAATCTTGGTGGCGATGGGGCTGGTCGAGGCAAGCGCCGCTCTGGTTCAGACTTACGGGCAAGCGGCACTCAGACCATCAGGGACCTTTTTCAATCCAAACTATCTGGCTGGCTATCTTGCGGCGGTTCTATGCATCGTCCTGGGGCCCCTTTGCTATGCCAAGTTCACGGGCATGCCGTCTCGGCGGAAATGGATATTGCGGAGCCTCCTGGCCGCAGGAATGCTGGGCTGGGCCTTGATCGAGACGGGATCGAGAGGAGGGCTTCTCGCATTTGTGATTGGAGCCAGTGCGGTGATCGGACTGCGATTTGGCCGAAAGGCGGCCACGGGGCTCGTAGGCGTCGTCCTCATCGCGGTCGTCTTCGCGGCCAATCCGATCCGCGATCGCATCGTGGCGGAGCATCGTGCGAATCCGGAGGCCTATGCACGCTGGCATATCTGGAGCAGCTCGCTGCGCGCCGTCATGGACCATCCGCTGGGGGTCGGCTTGGGACTCTATCAATATGTCTATCCTCGTTATGCGGAACCGATCGAAGGAGAAATCACCAGATACGGTAAGACGGCTCAAACCGCGCATAGCGAGTATGTGCAACTCGCCGTGGAGTTGGGGATTCCGGGGCTGATGGTTGCAGGGTGGGGACTGATGCGCTTCGGACGGGAAGTGCGCCGGACCTTGCAGTTACGGCTGTCTCGCTTCCAGCGCGGCCTTCTTGTGGGGACGGCTGCGGCCGCCGTGTCCCTCCTCGTGCAGGCCGGGGTTGATGCCACGTTCCACGAGCCGGCCCTGGCCATCGTGTTCACGCTCTGCGTGGCGGTGCTGTCGAGCGTTCCTCGATTGCAGGAATATCGGCGGGAAGCCCTTGCCGCTGTTCCGGTCCGTCTGAAATCCTTGTGGGGTGGCGTGGCGGCGGTCGCGGTCGGTGGCCTTGCCCTCCTTGTGGTCAAAATGGGGCTGGCCTGGCTCTCCTTCGATTTGGCGGGGAAAGCCATGGCCCAGCATGATCGAAAACATGGAACAGAGGGATATGCACAAGCCGTTCGTCTCGATCCCGGCACGGCCCTGTATCGCAGCGCACTGGCCGCAGCGCATTTCCATCGTTACGAACAGACCCGCGCGTCCGACGCGGCGGATGCGGCATTGCGTGAACTGATCGAGGCCAGCCGGCTGAACCCTTTGGACGGACGCCTTTTCGAGCTACAAGGACGCGTGCATGTCGCCCTTGCAGGTCACGCCGCAGAGGCAGACGCGCAACAACGTGTTCATCGAGAACGGGCGGTCATCGCGCTCGAAGAGGCCCTCCGCCTCGAGCCGTACAAAGCGCAAGTTCGTTTCGATCTGGCGCGTCTCTACGAGCAGCTCGGTGAACTTGGTAAAGCCGAGGCCCTGGTCCGCGAGACGATCGCTCTGGAACCCAATTTCCTTCCCGGGCGGGAATGGCTGGCCTATTGCGTCCTTCGGATAGGACGGGCCGGCGAGGCGCGCGGGGAGTATCGAGAGATTGTCGCCCGCCAGGCGGAATTCGCGTCATGGACAAAGATTCCGTTGGAGCACGCCTTCCTTTCAGTGGACGCTGCACGGTTGGCGGGCGCCCTTGCAGCCCGCGGCGAGAGCACATGACCATGTCCGAGCAGGTTCGTCAAAAGCCAGAACGAGCGCCGGGCCCGATGTTTGGGGTGGCGGCCCTCTTGGCGGCCGTCACGATCATGGCGGCCATGGGGGTGGATCGCGAGCGGCCCCCCTTGGCGACGGCCGAGGAACTTTCCTACCTTCCGAAGGGGCCTTATTTGAAGGTGGCCGTGCTTGGCTACGACCAGTTGGTGGCCGACATGATCTGGCTCAAGGCCGTTCAACTGCTTGGCATTCGAGAACAAACCACCCAGGGATTCCGGTGGGCCTACCATGCCGTCGACGTGCTCACGGACCTGGATCCCCAGTTTGCCGTGGCCTATCAAATCACCGGCTCGATCCTGGCCGTCTGGGCCAATCTCATCCCCGAGAGCGTATCCATCCTCCACAAGGGGTATGCCGAAAACCCGGAGTTCTGGCAACTTCCGTATTTCCTGGGCTACAACTACTACTACGAATTGCACGATCCGGTGGAAGGCGCCAACTACCTTCGCCAGGCGTCGGTATTGCCCGGCGCGCCCGAGTTTCTTCCCAAACTGGCTGCGCGGATGACGGTCGAAGCCGGCGATCCGATGGCGGCAATGGAATTTCTCGAACGGCTTTACCAGCAGGCTGAAGATGAACGGATCAAAGAGGGGTTGTTGCGGCGCATGAAGGAAGTGACGATCGAACGAGATATCGTCTTTCTCGAGGAGGGGATTCGCCTGTACCAGAGCCGGTACGGCACGCGTCCGTCCCGGCTCGAAGACCTGGTTGCTGGCGGCGTGATTGCGACGGTCCCCGAAGAACCGATGGGTGGACGATACGAATTGAACCAAGCCGACGGGACGGTCACCAGCACGTCGACCGGCCGCCGATTGAGAGTCTATCGGCACCAATGACCACGGACGCTATTCGGATCGAGGGGTTGAGCAAATCGTTTAAGCCGAACTGGCCTGGACAGCCGTCGGTTCAGGCCTTGGACGGCCTGTCCATGGCCGTGCGCGAAGGCGAAATTTTCGGCTTCCTCGGCCCGAACGGCTCGGGGAAAACGACGACCATCAAGATCTTGCTCGGACTGATGCGGGCATCGAGCGGCACGGCGACGTTGCTGGGCCAGCCGGCCGGCGATGTGGCGTCCCGTCGGCACATCGGCTTTCTTCCCGAAGCGCCGTATTTCTATGACTACCTCACGGCCGAAGAGTTTCTGACCTTTTACGGCCGCCTGGCAGGGCTCTCGGGTGCCGATTTGTCCGCGCGGATCGATGCGTTGCTGGCCGAGGTCGGCTTAAGCGAGGCGCGGACACGGCAGTTGCGGAAATTTTCCAAGGGGATGCTGCAGCGCATCGGTCTCGCGCAAGCGTTGATTCATGATCCTCGCCTGGTCATCTTGGATGAGCCGATGTCCGGTCTCGATCCGATCGGCCGCAAACAGGTCCGCGACTTGATCCTGAGCTTGCGCGACCGAGGCAAAACGGTCTTTTTCAGCTCACACATCATTCCCGATGTCGAAGTGCTCTGCGATCGTGTGGCGATCGTCATCAAGGGACGGTTGATGGCCACGGGGCGGATCGAAGAACTGGTCAGCCCCAGCCACGTCGAGGCGGTCGAAATCGTCTGTGAGCGACTTGACGCCGAGGCCGTGCCGACGATCCGGTCGGCGGCCAGACGGATCGTGCGGCAAGGGCAACAGTGTTTGATCATTCTGCCGAGTCATGACGGGCTCGACGAGATACTGGCGTCGATCCGGGCCGCCGGCGGCCGCGTCATGTCGGTGACCCCCCAAAAGGCGTCGCTGGAAGATCTGTTCATGGCCCAAGCCGCGGCCGCCGGCACCGCGTCGGCTCGGAGGGCGTCGTAACATGGCCGGTTGGAACTGCATCGCGGTCATCGCCCTGAACACATTTCGCGAGAATCTCCGCGATAAAATTCTGTATAATCTCTTGTTTTTTGCGATGCTCTTGATCGGGTTCTCCGTGCTGCTGGGCACGCTGACCATCGGGGAGCAGGCCAAAATCGTCACAGACGTGGGGTTGGCGGCGATCAATCTGGTTGGAGTGTTGATCGCTATCTTCGTCGGCGTTGGGCTGGTCAACAAGGAGATCGAGCGGCGGACCGTCTATACGATCATGGCCCGGCCGATCAGTCGGGTCCAGTTCGTCCTCGGCAAGTATTTGGGACTGGTCCTGACTCTGGCGGTCAACATGGCGATCATGGTGACCGTCTATCTGGTCACGCTTGTCATGGACCGTGTGCCGCTGCATGCCTCGCTGGCCCAGGCGGTGGAGCTGATCTTTGTAGAGCTCTTGCTTGTGACGGCCGTGGCGCTTCTCTTCTCCACGTTCAGCTCGACGACCTTGAGCGCCATCCTGACCTTGGCGGTCTACGTCGTGGGGCATCTGACCCCGGACCTAAAGGGCATCGCAGAGAAAAGCAAGAGCGAGGTGATCCAGGTTGCGACGACCGGGCTCTACTACCTCTGTCCGAACTTGGAAGCCCTGAACGTCAAAGGACAGGCTGCGGCTGGCCATGCGGTGTCCCTTGGCTACCAGGCCCTCGCGACCCTCTACGGGCTGTTATACGCAGGCACGGCCTTGGCCATCGCCTGCGTCATTTTTCAGAAGCGGGACTTTTGAGCGATTCGGAAGGACGGAAAAACCGGGGAATGCAGATCTGCACGATCCATGCAGTGAGAAGGAGACAAGAGGATGCAAGCGCTACTGGAGAAGGTCAAGAATCGGACGGCGGTCGTGGGCATCGTCGGCTTGGGCTACGTCGGGCTGCCGCTCGCCGTGCTCCAGGCCACAGCCGGTTATCGCGTGATCGGGATCGACGAGGTCGAGGCAAAGGTCCGTCGGGTGTCCCGCGGGGATAATTACATTTCCGACGTCGAGACGTCGGAACTGCAGGCGGCTGTGAAGGCGGGCAAGCTGTCCGCCACCGCGGACTTTTCGGCCCTCCGAGACTGCGATGTCGTGGCGATCTGCGTGCCCACGCCCTTGACCAAGAACAAGGAGCCGGATATCACCGCGGTCGTCTCCGTCACGAAGCAACTGGCCAAGTACGTCCATCCCCGGATGCTGGTCGTGCTGGAGAGCACCACCTATCCGGGGACGACCGAGGAAGTCCTCGTGCCGATCCTCACCGAAGGGGGCTTGAAGGTCGGGCAAGACCTGTTCGTGGCGTTCTCGCCGGAGCGCGTCGATCCAGGCAACCGGTCGTTCAAGACTCACAACACCTTCAAGTTGGTGGGTGGCGTGACGCAAGCCTGCCAGACGGTCGCCCGGACGTTTTACGAGCAGACCATCGTCAAGATTTTTCCCGTATCCTCGCCGCGCGTGGCCGAAATGACCAAAGTATTCGAAAACGTGTTTCGCTCGGTCAACATTGCCTTGGCCAACGAATTGGCAATGCTCTGCGACCGCATGGGGCTGAACGTCTACGAAGTGATCGACGCCGCGGCGACGAAAAACTTCGGGTTCATGCCGTTTTATCCCGGCCCCGGCGTCGGGGGACACTGCATCCCGCTCGATCCTTACTACCTGGCCTGGAAATCGAAGGAATACGACGTCCATACCCGTTTCATCGAGTTGGCCGGCGAGATCAATGAGGGGATGCCCTATTACGTCGTGTCGAAGCTCCAGCGCATCCTGAACCGCCACGGCCGCTGTCTCAACGGGACCGACATCTTGATCCTGGGCGTGACCTACAAGGCCGATGTGGCCGATTGGCGGGAGACGCCGGCCATCAAGGTGATGGAATTGCTCCAGCAGGAGGGGGCCAAGCTCGCCTATGCCGATCCCTTCACGCCCTCGGTGACGATTCACGGCCGCTCCTACGAGGCCGTGGATGTGACGGAAGACCGTCTCAAGCGGTCGGCCTGTGCCGTCATCCTCACGGCACACTCCGCATTCGACTATGCGGCGGTCGTCAGGCATGCGCCGGTCGTCTACGACACGCGCAACGGGACGAAGACGCTTCAAGGGAAGAAAGACAACGTCGTTCTGTTATAAGCAGACGGGAGGCGGCCCGGGCGTCTCCCGCGAGGACCGCCGATGAAGCCTCTGGTGGACCGCATGGCGCCGACCCTTCGGGTACGACGGGAACTGGCCGTTCTGCTGGGCCTGTCGGTCTGCGTCCTCATCGCAGCGGCCGCCGCCGGCCGCTTCGATTTCACCGTCTCCACGCGCCCCGTGGCCACCTCCGACCGGAGTTGCGCGCCGCAGCCGTCCCGGTTCGAAACGGTTCCCTGTCAGATGGCCGGCACGTGGCAACCGACGGCCGATGGCTGGCAATTGCGTCCCGGCGAGTCCGGGGAGATCGTCGCCCGATTGGATTTCCAGCCGACCCGTCACCTTCTCTCGGTGACGCCGAGGGCCAGCGGTCCCGGCGCGCCAAGGTTGCAAGCGGCGCTCTACGGAGAAGGCTCGCCGTCGACCCGCACGCACATCCTGCTCTCGTTCGACGGTCTCTCGTATACCGAGGTTGCTCAGGACGTTGCGTGGGACGGCTCCAAGGTGGAGCTTATCCCCTCACTCGACGGCATCGGCGCCGTGTGGGTCAAAGTGATTGTGCGGCACGATGGGCACGCCCGAATGGCTCATCCGGCCGTGTTGTCCCGGGCGCGATTCGTCACGTTGGCGACCCCCGCCATCGTGCCGAACCTCGCCAGTGCCTGCTTCTTGCTGCTGGTGCCGCTCGTCGCCTACCGTGTCCGCATGGCAACGGGACCCGAGCAGGCTCTGCGCGTAGCTGTGGGCATGCTCGCCGCCCAGGTCCTGTTGCTCGAAAGCATCGCGCGGACCTGGACCCAGGAAGCCGATCCGATCCGGTGGTGGGAGTTGGTCACGGATGGAGGAGAGCGCGATCTCTATCTGGCGATGCCCTATCTCGTGCTGCTGGGTCTCCTGGCCTGGCTGCAGTGGACCGGTCGTGTGGAGGATGGCCAGTGGCTGAGTCTACGGCACTGTACCGTGCTCGGTATCCTTGTGTGGGCCATGAGCCGGCGCTTCGTCGCACTGGCGCAGGTCATGGATATGAAACTGGAGCCGGACGTCGTGGGCTATATGTCCATTGCTTCCCAACTCACGGGCCCGTACGAGACGCAGTTTCGCGAGCCTTTGTGGATTTGGTTGACGCGCGGGTGGTTGGATCTCGTCGGCTGGGGCGCATTGGAGATGCGGCTCCTGTCCGTGGGCGCTTCGCTGGTCCTGCTCCTGGCCGCGTACAAGTTTTTCACGGACTATACGGGCCGGTGGATAATCGGCGCAGGCGTGGCCTGGCTCCTGAGCGTCAACCCGTACGTGATTCGGTTGAGCACACGCGGCCTGCGCGAAGAAGTATTCGCCATCGCGGTCCTGGCCTTAGCCTATGTCGTGTTCGTCCGCCCGCCCACGCTGTCCTTTCGCGCACAGGTGGCCGGACTAGCGTTGAGCGGCGCAGCCATGCAGTTGCTGCGGTTCAACAGTTCCCCCGTGTTGGTGGCGTTGCTGGCCTACTGGGCCTGGCGTCAGGCCCCCGGCCTGCGGCGTTGGGCGCTCGTTCCGCTGGCCTTCATCGCGGCCGTGTCCGTCCCTCATGCGGTCCACAATGCGCGGGTTTACGACGATCCGCTGCACAGCGTCAACGTGCATTTCTCGTGGCTCCGGAATTACGAATTTGTGATCAAAAAGGGCCAATCGTGCGAAGGTTGCCCGGACCGAAGCCAATTCTTCGCGACACCCTATGCCGGTCCGCACGTGACCGCCATGGACTATGTGTTCAAACTCCACAGCCTTGACGAAGTGGTGCGCGATACGCTCGAGGGGTATCGGCGGATGTACCTGACCAGAACGGACTGGTTCCGGGTCCAGAGCAGCACGGAATCCAACGTAGGGTACGTTCTCTTTCTGATCGGCCTTGGTGTCTTGTGTTGGGGGCGGTACCGCGAGCTGCTGGGGCTCATCGTCTTGCTGGCGAACTTGCTGCCCTTCCTGATGTTGCGGGACGCCGATATCCGGCTGGCCGTCGGTACGATTCCTTTCGTGACATTCATCGTTGTCTACGGATGCTGGTGGTGTGCCGAACGGGTGGTCGATTTGGCGTTGGCCGCGGGTCCCGGCGGGACGCTCAACGAGCGGATTCGGTTGGCGTCCGCCCGTCTCGCCGCACGTAACCTGCCTGGAGCGGGGTAACCGTGGGAGCGCATCTCAAACGTTTGTATGCCTATCGGTCGTTGCTGTGGGCCTTGGCGATCGCCGACCTGCGGGCCCGCCACAGGCAATCGTTCCTGGGCATGGCCTGGGCGCTGCTCCAACCCTTGGCCATGATGATCGTCTTTACCCTCGTCTTCGGCCTGGTCGTTAAAATTCCGGTCCACGGCGCGCCCTACGGGGTCTTTGCCTATCTGGGGCTCGTGGGGTGGCTGTTTTTCGCCAATTCGTTGTCGGCGGCCCTGCCGAGCATCGTGTCCAACATGAGTCTGGTCACCAAGACGTATTTCCCGCGCGAAGTGATTCCTCTGTCGAAATTGGTTGCAACGGGCGTCGATTTCGCCGTCGGTCTCGTCGGTCTCGGTGTCCTGTTGCTGGTCTTTCGTGTGCCGGTCCACGCGACGATCGTCGCCCTGCCGCTGGTGGTGCTGCTGCACCTCATGTTGGTGTCGGGGTTGGCGTTGCTCGGGTCGGCACTATACGTGCTCAAGCGGGACATCGGTGCGCTCCTGCCGTTGCTGTTGTACGCGTGGATGTTCTTGAGTCCCGTCGTGTATCCGGCCACCTTGATTCCCGACCGGTTCCAATGGCTTTACGCGCTGAATCCGATGGCGGGTTTGCTGGACGCGTATCGGTCGCTGCTCTTGGCCGGCACATGGCCGCCGGCCGGGTCGCTGCTCTTGGCCGGTACGATGGCCGTCGTGGCGCTGTGTGTCGGGTACGGATTCTTCAAATCGGTAGAGATGCGGTTCGCCGACGTGTTGTGACGAGCATGATGCCTCCAGCGATCAGATTCGACGGAGTGGCGAAGTGTTATCGCCAAGGGGCTCCGTCCCTGCGCGACAGCGTCGCGGGGGTGTTCCGCCGCCAAACGGGGGGCGGACGAGACTTCTGGGCTCTCCGCGACCTGACCTTCGACGTACCGCATGGGCAGACGCTGGGCATTATCGGAGCCAACGGCGCGGGCAAAAGCACCATCCTGAAATTGATCGCGGGCATCATGCGGCCCACGGAAGGCCGCGTGTCCGTGGAAGGCCGCGTCGGTACGTTGATCGACTTGGGGGCGGGCTTCGTGCCCGACCTGACCGGCCGCGAGAACATTTATCTCTGCGGCGCCCTCTATGGCATGGCCGAGGAGCAGATCGCCGCCCGGTTCGACCGCATCGTCACCTTTTCCGGGCTGGCGGGATTTCTGGACGTGCCGGTGAAGTATTACTCCTCGGGCATGTACGCCAGATTGGGATTTTCGATCGCCATCCACATCGAGGCGGAAATCGTGCTGGCCGACGACGTCCTGTCGGTTGGCGATGCGGCCTTTCAGCGGCAATGCGTGCGGCGATTCGAGGAACTCAAACGATCCGCCACCATCCTGTTCGTCTCGCACGACTTGCCGCGGATCCGTCAAGTCTGCGACCGGGTATTGTGGATCAAGGGCGGCCGGCTGGCTTGTGACGGCGCGCCCGGCGAAGTCGTCGACGCTTATGTGCGCTCCCTCTGCCGAGAGCGTGAAGCCGCCGTGCCGGCGGTCGAGCCGGTGGCGGAGCCAGGAACACGATGGGGCAGCGGAGAGATTCGTATCACGGACGTCATGACCTGCGACGAGAAGGGGCAAGCCAAGACGGTGTTCCGTCCGCACGAGGCCTTGTTGATTCGCCTGGCCTATCGGGTGAACGGCCCGGTCCGCGATCCGGGATTCTGCGTCAATATCATGAGCGACGAATCGGTGTTTCTCGAAGGGACCAATACATTTTCGTTGCCGCAGCCGATCGCATTGCGCGAGCCGGAAGGGATGATCGAACTGCTCTACCCCCGGTTGCCGCTGCTGGGAGGCACGTTCTGGCTCATGGTAGGGGCGACGTCCGGGAATAATTGGGCCATGCCGTACGATCTCTGGGAACGCTGCCGGGCCATCGAGGTGCTGAGGACCGGCGTCGAAGCTGGCCTGGTGGGTATCGAACACGCCTGGAACGATCAACCATGAGAGCGCCCGTCACTATTATGTTGTTGCAGGCCGGCCCGCCTGAGCCGCTGTTCGAAGCGGCCCGGGCAGCCGCTCGCCGGTATCCCGGTGCGAAGTTGACCGGTTTCGTGCAGGCCCACGATCGCCAGGCCGTCCAGGCGACCGGCCTCTTTGCCGAGGTGCGATGCGCGGACGAGTTGGGACACGACGAAGCCGTTCGCATGGCCCAGTCGTTCGAGCTGTGCGTCGTGCCCTTCGGGGATCGGTTGGGGGTGCGATATTGGCATGCGCGGATGGCAGCCTATGGGCTCGGCATTGCCAGGCTCGCCTCGCACAATCGACGAGACGTCTTTGTGGAATACGGACGCCTGGGCTGGCTGTGGCAGACGCTGCTGATCTGCTGGGTCTTCCGGGCGATTCACCAACCGGCCTTGTGGGCCTGGGGCTATCTCCGGCGCGTACTGGATGCAGGCGCGTTATTCGCGCTGGCGCTGCTGACCTCGCCGCTCCACTGGTTCTCGACGGCGGGTTTGCATCCGTTCGGCCGGACCGCGATCCGGCAGGGGGCGCACGGCCGGCGTCGGGCGGTGTTCTTTATTCCCAGCCTCGGCTTGGGGGGCGCGCAACGCCAACTTGTGGCCATTCTGCGCCACCTCGATCGGTCGAAGTGGGAGCCGGAGGTGGTCACGTTGGACGTGCCGGACAAGTTTTTCGAGCCGGCGGTTCGGGCGCTCGGCGTTCCCCTCATCTATCTCAACGACCGATCCGATTTTTGGTATGTGGAAATCATTTGGCGGCTGGCCCGTCGTCTGATGGCCCATCCGGCCCACGTGCTCCATTCCTGGCTGCATTATGCGGCGATGTTGGGCGCGGTGGCCGGTACGATAGCCGGCACGCCGGTCGTCATCGGTTCCTTGCGGTCCCAGCGGCCGAGCCGATTTCCCTGGTTCTACCCCAAATGGCAACGCGGCATTGATCTGATTACGGCCCGCGTGCAGACCACGATCATCGCCAATTCCCAGGCGGTGCGTGACGAGAATCAGGCGTGGGCGCTGATCCCCGACAGCAAGCTGCTCACGATCTACAACGGCATCGACGAGACGATTATGGCGCATCCGGGGGGCGCACAGGTCGAGCAGCTTCGCGCGGCCCTCGGCATTCCGGCCGAAGCGCCGGTCGTGGGCATGGTCGGACGGCTGTTCCCAGAAAAAGACCATGCGACGTTTCTTCGCGCCGCCGAACGGGTAATCGCCCAACGGCCCGATGCACGATTCATCATCGTGGGGGAGGGGGTGCTGCGAGATCGGATTGCCGCCGAAGTGCGGCGGGCTGGCTTGGAGGGCAGGGTGCTGCTGCTCGGTGCGCGCCAAGACGTGCCCGACTTGCTGGCGCTCTTGCAGGTCTTTGTCCTGACCTCGACGACCGAAGGATTCCCCAACGTGCTCCTGGAAGCCGCGGCCGCCGGGGTTCCCACGGTCACGACCGCCGCAGGCGGGGCGGCGGAGGTCGTGCTGGACGGCAGCACCGGCTTCGTCGTGCCCTGCGGCGATGCTGAACAAGTGGCCGCGCGTGTGCTGGCCTTGCTCGACGATGCGACGCTTCGCACCCGGTTTGCCGAAGCAGCTCGTGACCGGGTGAGAACGGTCTTCTCGGCGGAGGCCGCAGCGCGGGCGGTCGAAGCCTGTTATGACCGGGCGCTGGCGAGCCGATCCTGTCGGGCCGGCTGGCCAGCCAGCCGCCGCCTATGCTTCATCTCGCGCTATGCCGGGAACTTTCTAGAACCTCGTGCGGGGGGCCCGATTGGGGGAGCCGAGGTGCAGATGGGCACATTGGCACGCCTGCTGGCCGGACATCCGGGATTGGATGTTACGCTCCTCACCGCTGCCGACCATGTCGGGAACAGGCAGCAAGGAGTCTTGGCCATCCGCACGAGCCGATTGTTCGGCGGGGCCGGAGACTCTACGGCTGCGCATATGGCGGCCCCGGCCGTCGTGTCGCGGCAGGCGGCGCGGCCAGACTTTGCGGACAACACGGCCCCGGCTCCGGGGAAAGCGGACCGGCTCTGGCTGAGGCGGCTGCCGGGGCCGGTGGCCGGGAGCCTCAGGGCGATGGTTCGGGCCTGGTACGCCTGCCGGCGGCCGATCATGCAAAGCCTGGCGCCCTGGCAGGTTCGGCTCAGGGAATCGTGGCAAGAGGCCGTGCGTCTGTGGCGATGGGGGCAGGCGGTCCGCTCGGCGAATGCCGACCTGTATGTGCTGCGGTGCGCCTCGCCCGAACTGGGATATGTGACGGCATGGTGCCGACTGCTGGGCCGTCGGGTCCTCTTCATGGTCGCGCACGACGACGACGTGTCCGGCGACTATGCCCGGCGAGAACCCCGCTGGGGCAGGCGATACGAATGGGGGCTGCGCCGGGCGGACACGATCGTCTGCCAGCATCAAGGACAGGTCGAATGGTTGCGAAATGTCTACGGACGTGAGGGCATGGTGATGCGCTCGCTCTGTCCCCTGCCCGCGGCGACCGTTCCGCAGAGTGAGCGGCAAGGCGTGCTCTGGATGGCCCGCCTTGTCGCCTGGAAACAACCGGAGTTATGCCTCGATCTGGCCGAGGCCCTCCCGCACGAATCCTTTACGCTCGTCGGGCCGGTCGGCGACTGGCCGGGAATCGACCGATTCCGCGAACGGTTGGACCGGCTGGTCAACGTACGCTGGCTCCCCGGCGTGGCCTTCGAAGAAACGGCCGCGCTCTTCGCACGAGCGAAACTCTTCGTCAACACGTCCTCCGTCGAGGGGTTCCCCAATACGTTTCTGCAGGCGGCCGTCAATGGGACGCCGGTCGTTGCGTGGACCGTGGATCCGGATCGGGTGTTGGAGCGGTTCGGATTCGGCCAGTGTGCAGCGGGAGATTGGGACACGTTTGAACGGATCGTGCGCGAGTTGTCCGGCGCTGCCGCGCTGCGGCAGCGCCTCGGCGAAAACGGCCGCCGATATGTGGCGGAGCATCACGATCCTACGGCCCTTGCATCGGCCTATGCCGATGTGTTTCTGACGATGGAAACGCAGGGAACCCGCAGGGTCTCGCCGGCCGCCGTGAGCGTGCCGGTGCCGAGGTGATGCGATGTGTGGGATAGCCGGGCAAGTCAGGATCGACGGACGGCCCGTGGATCGGGAAGCGGTGGCCGCCATGGGGGCGGCGTTGCGCCATCGCGGGCCGGACGATCAGGGCGTCCACGTGGCTGGCCACGTCGGGCTGGCCCATCGGCGGTTGAGCGTGCTGGACGTGAGCGACGCGGGGCGGCAGCCGATGGCGAACGCCGCGGGGACGGTCCGAATCGTCTTCAACGGCGAGATCTACAATTTTGAGGAACTGCGCCGGCGCGTCGATCCGGCTCGACCGTTTCGTTCCCGCACCGACACGGAAGTTCTGCTCGCGCTCTACGAAGAATACGGCCTGGACTGTCTCGCGTGGCTCAGGGGGATGTTCGCCTTCGCCATCTGGGACGAGCCGGCGCAACGGCTGGTTTTGGCCAGGGACCGGCTCGGGAAAAAGCCGCTGTTTTATGCACACGATCAAGACGGCATCAGGTTCGCGTCCGAGCTGAAGGCCTTGCTGCTCGACGACCCGACGCCTCCCGTCGATCCGCTCGCCTTGCACCACTACCTCACGTTTCAGTACGTGCCGGCGCCGCTCACGATCTTCCAGGGCATTCGGAAGCTCTTGCCGGGGCATGTGCTGATCTACGAGAAGGAACGGGTCGCCGAGCGGCCCTACTGGGCGCTTCGGTACGACGTTCAGCGGCCTCGCCGGCGCGACGAGGACTATCGCCAGGAATTGCTCGCGCTCTTGACGGAATCGATAAGGCTTCGGCTCGTGAGCGACGTGCCCTTGGGGGCCTTCCTCAGCGGGGGCGTGGATTCCAGCACCGTGGTGGCGTTGATGAGCCGGCTGACGGATCGGCCGGTGCAGACCTTTTCCATCGGATTCAAAGAAGAAGCCTTCAACGAACTGCCCTATGCGCGGGCTGTGGCGGAACGGTTCGGGACGGACCACCACGAGTTCGTCGTCGAACCGGCGGCGCTCGATATTCTGCCGAAACTCGTTCGGGTCTACGACGAGCCCTTTGCCGACTCCTCCGCCATCCCGACCTATTACGTGTCGGAACTCAGCCGGCGCTTCGTGACGGTGGCGCTCAACGGCGACGGGGGGGACGAACTGTTGGCCGGCTATCCCCGTTATGCCTTGACCGGATGGGATCGTGCCGGCGCGGACTGGCTCTCGCCTCGCATCCGGGAACGGCTTGGTCGCTGGGTGGAGGACGACCGACTGCCCATCTCCGCCACGTTGCGGCAGGGGCTGGGGCGCGCGTGCCGTCCTTTCGCCCGGACCTATCTGGGCCGGATTTGTTATTTCTCGCCGGCCGAAAAGGCCCGGCTGTACCAGTCCGAGTTCGCCGAACAGGTGGCGCCCGTCGATTCCTACGACCTCTTGGCCGAGCGGTTCGACCGGGCCCCGGCCTCCGACCTGTTGAACCGGCTGCTCTGGGTGGACACGATGACCTACCTGCCGGACGATTTGCTGGTCAAAGTCGATCGGGCCACGATGGCCCACGGACTGGAAGCCCGTTCGCCGTTTCTCGATCATCGGCTTATGGAATGGGCGGCGGCCCTGCCGGCCGATCTCAAGGTGCGGCATGGCCAGGGCAAATTCTTATTGAAATGGGCGATGCGCGGTCTCCTGCCCGATCAGGTTCTCGACCGGCCCAAAATGGGCTTCGGCGTCCCCATCGACCGGTGGTTCCGTGACGAATGCCGGGACTTCGTCCGGGAGACGCTGCTCTCGTCCCGTGCCGTCGGACGGGGCTATTTCCGCCGGGCGGTCGTCGAAGAATGGCTCGACCGTCATCAACGGGCCGGGGAAAACAATGGCTATCGGCTCTACGCTCTGCTGATGTTGGAACTGTGGCACCGCGAGTATGCGGACCGGCGAGAGGCCGGTGCGTTGGAGTTGGCGGGGGCGCGATGAGGCTCCGTTGTCCATCATGCCATACGGAGATGCTCCGCACGAGCGAGCACCTGCTCTGCGTTTCGTGCGGACGACGGTGCCCGCTGATCGGCGGCGTGTGGCGCATCGCCGACCGCTGGAGTCCGGCGGAAGAGCAGGCGCGACAGGCCTTCGAGTTCGAACATCGGCGCTTCGACACGGCGCAGTATCTCCGTATCGGCCCCCAGCTTGTCGAGAATTGGCTGGCCGACGTGCGATTGCCGCCCGATTTCTTTCGCGGGAAGCGGGTGTTGGACGTGGGGTGTGGCTCGGGCCGGTGGACCTATGCCCTGGCGTCGCTCGGCGCGGAGGTGACCGCCGTGGACATCACGGATGCAGCGGTCGAGATCACCCGGGAGGTGGCGGATCGGCTGCCGCCCGGCTCCGGGCCGGTGACGGTCATGCAGGCCAGTCTCTTTGCCTTGCCCTTCGCTCCGGCCCAGTTCGACGTCGTCGTCAGTTGGGGGGTTCTGCACCACACGCCCGATACGGCTGCGGCCTTTCGCGAGATCGCCTCCTCGGTCAAGCCGGGCGGGCTGCTCTACGTCATGGTCTACGAGCGGCGGAATCCGGTCAAAGTCGTCGGCACGGATCTGCTGCGCCTGGCGCTCCGGCATGTCTCGCCGGAAACGCGGTACCGGTTCTGCGGCAAACTGATCGTGCGAAACCGGGTGCTGTTCACCCTCCTGCGCGGCCTGGTGGCCTGTATCCCCGAGCGGGACCTGTCGCCGGCGTTGGACGCGCGGACGGCGCAGTTCGGCCTCTACGATTGGTATTCGCCGCGCTATAACCACCTGCACTCGGTCGCCGAAGTCTACGGCTGGTTCCACGCGGCGGGCTTCGAGGATCTGAGTCTGACGATGCCGATCAAGTATCGCAAGCTTTTGGAGGTGTGGCGGTTCGGACAATGCGGGGGCTCGATCAGCATGCGCGGACACCGGCGTTGCGAAGCGCCGGAGCGGGTCGGTGTCGAGAGCGGTGATGATGGGGAAAAGACCTATGAAGACCTTGGAGTGGGCGCGCGAGGCTGACTCGGCCGCCGAGATCACGGCGCCGCCGGTGGCGCAGGCAAGTGCTGCCAGGCCTCACGTCTGCATCATCTCGGCGTTGGGCTACGGGTTATATCGCCCGGAATCCGGCCTGCCGTTCGGCGGCGCCGAAGTGCAGAGCTACCTACTGGCCCGCACGTTGGCAGCCCGTCCGGGTCGCCGAGTGACGGTCTTGACCACCGTCGTTGATCGGGCGGGGATCGAGATGGCGGAGGAGATCCGTGTCGTCCGGCGGCAGGCCAGGGGCCGGGCCGCTTCGCAGGCCGGACCGTTCGAGCACCTCTCGGCCTTTCGCGACATGTTCCGGCAGTTCGCGGCGATCGATGCGGACCTGTATCTCCATACCGGTTCCGGTGTCGAGGCGGGGGCCTATGCGCTGATTTGCCGTTTGCAGGGCAAACGGTTCGTCCATGTCATCGCCTCGTCGGCCGATCTCTCGCGCTCCACCGGCCTGACCGAGGGACCGCTGCGGCGCCTCTATCCCCTGGGCGTGCGGTTGGCGCATGCCGTGGTCTGTCGCACCGAAGAGCAACGCACCCTGCTGGCCGAGCGGTACGGCCGCGCCGGCGAGTTGATTCGTACGGGACATCCGATTCCGACTCCCGCGATGCCGACGGTCGGGACGGCGTCGCCGGCCGCGACCGTCGGGAGTGAGTCCGCCCGATCGATTCTGTGGATCGGCCGAGCCCACCCGCTCAAGCAGCCGGAGCTGTTTCTCGACCTGGCCGCGCGATTGCCGGAGGAACGATTCGTCATGGCCCTCATGCGGGACGAGCGGCACCCGGCGGTGCTGGAAGCGGTCCGGCGACGGGTCGCATCGCTCGCCAACGTCGTCCTGCACGAAGATGTGGCGTGGAACAAGATCGACGGACAGGTGTCGGACGCCAAGCTTTTCGTCAACACGTCGACGTACGAAGGATTTCCCAACACCTTCGTGCAGGCGGCGTTGCACGGGGTGCCCATCGTCTCCTGGCGCGTCAATCCTGATGCCGTGTTGACCAAGGAGGGCCTCGGCGCCTGTGCCGAGGGATCGTTCGACCGGTTGGTCGAGGAGGTCGTTCGGTTGTGCCGCGATCATACCGTGCGGGGGGAAATGGGTCGGCGCGCCAAACGCTACGCGGAAACGCACCATGACATCGAACGGGCCGCCGACGCCTACGAAGCGCTGTTCGCCCGATTGATACCATGATATGAGAGGCTCATGGACCATCACGCCGCTCCCTTAAAGTTGTGCTACGTCGGCCCGGCGGACTCCGTCACGACGAGACGGTGGGCCGGGTGGTTCGCCGCCCGCGGCCATGCCGTGACGATCGTCACCGTGGAACCGTCGGCGGAGCCGCTGTCGGCCGGCATGGGACAGATCGACCTGCGGTCTGCCTGCAAACCGCGCAAACTCGGTCGGCTGGTATCCGCGTCGAGATTGGGCCCGACGCTCCGGCGCCTGGCTCCCGACCTCGTCCATGTCCATTACGCCAAGGGCCTGGCCTGGGGCTTGCTCGCGGCATCGAGTCGTCCCTTGGTCGTGACACCGTGGGGCAGCGACGTGTTAGAGGAGCAGGGCGCATTCCGCGAAGGCTACAGCAAGCACTTGACGGCGGCGGTGCTCAATCGTGCCGCCTTGGTGACGGTCCACTCGGCTTATATGGAAGCGCACGTCCGGCCCCTTCTGAAGCCTTCCGTGCCGGTGGCGCGCATCGGATGGGGGGTAGACCTGCGCCGCTTCCGGCTGGGGCTGGACGTGAGCGCGTTGCGAACCCGGTGGAACATCGCTGATCACCGTCAGGTTGTCTTCAGTCCGAGATTGGCCCGGCCCTTTTACCGTCTCGATGCCATCATCCGCGCCTTTCCGGTGGTGCATCGCCGTTGTCCGAACGCGCTGTTGGTACTGTCAGAGCAAGCGGCCGACGAAGCTTACGTCGCCGGGCTGAAGGACCTGGTCTCGCAACTGGGACTCCATGAGCACGTGCGGTTCGTGGGTGCCATTCCCTATCACGAAATGCCCTATTGGCTGAATCTGGCCGACGTCTCGGTCATGATGCCCGAATCGGACGGCATGCCGAATTCTTTGTGGGAAGCGATGGCCTGCGGCGCGGTGCCGGTGCTCCGCGGCCTGCCCCAATATCGGGAGGTTATCCGGCATGAGGAGAACGGCCTGTTCGCGGATGACGGCCCCGAAGCGCTCGGCCAGGCGATCGCAGCCTTGTTGGAGGATCGCGCGCAGCGCGCCAGGATGGCGCACCGCAACCAGGAATTGGCGCGGGAACGCGCCGACCAGGATCGGGAAATGAGCCGGATGGAAGCGTGGTATCGCACGCTGGCCGGCTCGGCGGAGCGGTCCGCCGCGACGGGGTGACGGGATGTGCGGCATCGCCGGCCTTGTACAGCTCGACGATCGTCCCTTCGACAGCCCCCTGCTCGAAGCGATGACGCGCGCGTTGGCGCATCGCGGGCCCGACGGAGAAGGCTACGTGTTGCTGAGTCTCGATCGACATGACAAACCCTTTCCGGTGGCCGGTTCCCTGGAGCCGCCTTCGGGGCGCGGCCGGCTCTTGCCGGCGTCGTTTCGCGTCGGGTTGGGCCACCGACGGCTGGCCATCGTGGACCTGACGCCGCTGGGCCATCAGCCGATGGGAACGGAGGACGGGCTCCTCTGGATCACCTACAACGGCGAGGTCTACAACGCGCCGGAACTGCGGCGCGAATTGGCCGAGGCGGGTCACCGATTTCTGTCGGCTTCCGACACCGAGGTGGTGCTCGCCGCCTATCGCGAATGGGGCGTCGAGTGCCTCTCGCGTTTCAACGGCATGTTCGCCTTTGCGGTGTGGGACGCGCGGGAGCAGGCCCTGTTTTGCGCGAGAGACCGCTTCGGCATCAAGCCCTTCTATTTTCGCCGGGACGGCGGACGGTTCTTGTTCGGGTCGGAGATCAAGGCCTTGCTGGCCGATCCGGCCTATCGCGCCAGGCCGAACGATGCGCGCCTCTACGATTATCTGACGCGCGGATTTTTGGATCACCGGACCGGGACGTGTTTTGCGGGCATCCATCAACTTGGACCGGGCGAGTGGATGAAAGTGTTTCCGCATGCGACGCGCGCCGGAGGACAACGGCTGGGCTTGGTACGCGAACGCTGGTGGCACCTGCCGACGGCGGTTCGGTCCGTCGCTCCAGACGAGGCGATTGAAGGGACCAGGGCCTTGCTGCACGAAGCAGTCAGTCTGCAACTGCGGGCGGACGTGCCCGTGGGGAGTTGTTTGAGCGGGGGGCTGGATTCGTCGTCGATCGTGTGCCTCATGGCCCGGGAATCGGCGGGGCGCGCGACGCCGGTCACGGTGTCGTCGTGCTTCGACGATCCGGCCTACGACGAGCGTGCCTACATCGGCCACGTTGTCGCCGCAACCGGCGTGGTGAATCATCAGGTCTGCCCCGATCCGATGGCCCTCTACGCCGCCATGCCGGCTTGGATGCGGCACCAGGAAGAGCCAGTGGCCGGGACCAGCATCTTGGCGCAGTGGGCGGTAATGCAGGCCGCCAGTCAAGCGGGGATCAAGGTGGTGTTGGACGGGCAGGGGGCGGATGAGTTGCTGTTCGGCTATCCGGGGTTCATGGGATCGCGTTTGGCCGATCTGGTGCGACAGCGGCGGTGGGGGACGGCGGTGGAGGAGTGGCGCGCCTGGAAGCAGATACATGGTGGTTTGCATGCGACGGCCTGGGCCGGCTTGGTCAGGGGGCTGGTGCCGTGCGGCCTTGCGGCACGGTTGAGGGTATGCATCATGCAAGAAGACGATTGGATGCCGGCCCCGTTCATCCGCGATCATCGCGGAGCCCTTGAGGCCGCGGCCGGCCAGGAAGACACGAGGGCATCGGTCCTGCAATCCCACATGGCTCGCGCGATTCGGCACGATCTCCCGGCCTTGCTCCATTACGAGGATCGGAATTCTATGGCGTTTTCCGTCGAAGCCCGGGTGCCCTTTCTTGACCATCGGCTGGTCGAATGGTTGGCCGCCCTGCCGCCGGAGACCAAGCTGGCGAGCGGTATGACCAAGGTGGTGCTGCGCGAGGCGATGCGCGGCATCCTGCCGGAAGCCGTCAGAACGAGAAAGGACAAGATGGGGTTTGTGACCCCCCAGGATCGCTGGCTCCGTGTCGCGCTCAAGCCGGAAATCGACTCGCTCTTGGCGTCGGATCGAATGCGGTCCCGTCCCTATTGGAAGAGGGATATGCTCAGGGATCGGTATGCCCGCTATTGTGCCGGCGACCTTTCGATCGGGCCGATCGTCTGGCGATGGGTGAATACGGAATGGTGGCTGAGGACCTATTGTGATTGATTCCGTCATCCATGACTCGACGCGCCGGCGCGTCGCCGACCGGCCGGCCGTGGCCCTCATTCTGTTGAACAACAGCGGCATCGGTGGCGCAGAGCGCCGGTTCGGTCAGGTGGTTCAGGCGTTTCAAGAACGGCATGAACGGATGGCGCTGATCGTCAATGCCTCGCTCTATCGTCAGCTCAACGAGGCCGGGATTCTCAAGGGGAAAGGGCCGGATTTTGTCATGCAAGAGCCGTTCGGCGTCCTTGCCGGCCTTGTAGGAGGGCCGCAAAATGGCGATGAGGCGCCGGCCTTGCCTGATACTTGGAGCAGGCGGACCAGGTCCTACCTGGCGTTTCTGATCAGGAAACTCGACTATCTGCTCGGCTGTGTGGCAATCGCGTGGTGGGTGTGGACCCGCCGGCCTCGCGTCCTGCACCTGGTGTTGGGCGGCGCCTATGTGGCCTTGCCCCTGCAGTTTCTCGGGCTGGCGCCGCGAACGGTCGTGTCGGTCGTGTCGCCGAGTCTTCGGGGGACGGTGGGCGTCCCTTGGGCGTTACCGCTGTATCGTTGGGCCATTCGTGCCGCGCCAGTGGTCGATGCGCTTACCCCGACGATCAAGCAGCAACTGATCGACGAACGGATCCCGGCCGAGCGTATACGGGTCTCTCCCGGCTCCTGTGTCAACACCGCCCGGTTTACGCCGAGCCGGTCGAAAAAACCTTGGGTCGTCTTCTCCGGCCGGTTGATCGCCGAGAAGCGGCCCGAGCTTTTCATCGAGGCGTGCGCACTCGTCCGTCGGCAGGCTCCCGGTGCCCGCTTTTTCATGCTGGGGGACGGGCCGTCGCGCGCGTCGGTCGATGAGGCGGTCCGCCGGCACGGGTTGGAAGCAGCCATCCAGGTGGGGTGGCAGCCGCATGTCGAAACCATTTTAGGCGAAGCCTTGATCTTCGTGTCGCTGCAGCAGATGGACAATTATCCGTCGCAGGCCTTGCTGGAAGCGATGGCCTGCGGTCTGGCGGCGGTCGCGACGGACGTCGGGTTGACGGCGAAATTGGTGGACGACACGGTCGGTCGGCGCGTACCGCCGACGCCGGAGGCGGTCGCGGACGCGATCGTCGAGCTGCTGGCCGATCCGGCACGTGCGGAGGCGATGGGGCGAGCGGCGCGGGAACGGGTGGTGCGCGAGCACAGCATGGAGGCCTATCTGCGGTATCTGCGCAGCGTGTATGACGCGGCGGGGGGTGGGGAGGCTGCATGTTCCTCTTAGTCCTGACCTTCGGCTTGGCCTTCCTCTTGGCGCTTTACGGCGTGCCGTTGGCGCGCCAGGCCGCGCTCAAGTACGGCATCGTCGACAGTCCGGACGGACGGCTCAAACACCAGCCCGAGCCGGTGCCGTACCTGGGCGGCCTCGCGATCTATCTGGCCTTTTTGGTCAGTCTCGGCCTGACGTTCGATTTTCGACAGGACGTCCTCGGCATCGTGCTGGGCGCTACGCTGGTGCTCTTGCTGGGGCTGATCGACGATTTCGGCGTGCTCTCGCCCGGGACCAAGCTCGTCGGGCAACTCCTGGCCGTCTTCGTGCTGATCAAGAGTGGGATCCGCGTGGAAATCGCCGCGCTGCCGGAGTGGATGGATCTGGCCCTCACCGTGTTGTGGATGCTGGCCATCATCAATGCCTTCAACCTGCTGGACATTATGGACGGCCTCTCGGCCGGCGTGGCGCTGGTCAGCACGGTTTTTCTGCTGGCGGTGGCGTTGCTGGCGGGTGATCGGACGTTGGCCTTCATGCTGACGGCTTTGGCCGGAAGTTTGCTGGGGTTCCTGCGGTACAATTTTCACCGGGCCACCATATACATGGGCGACGCGGGCGCCCTCTTCCTCGGCTTGATGCTCGGCGCCCTCTCGATGATCGGTCAGTATCGCGGCAGCCATCCGGTCGTCCTCCTGAGTCCGGCGCTGATCCTCGGCCTGCCTCTGTTCGACCTCCTGTTCGTGATGGCCGCTCGCCTGAGGCTCGGCCTGCCGGTGTTCCGGGGCAGTCCGGACCATCTGGCCCTGCGGTTGCGGCACTTGGGCCTTTCCGTGCCGCGCGTCACCGTGTTGGCCTACGCCTGTGCGGGAGGGCTGGGTCTGATCGCTATGGCGGTCATGTTCGTGGATGAAGCCGCGGCAATCGGACTGGTCGGGGCGGTGGCGGCGATGCTGACCGTGCTGGCTGCCTATTTTCTTCGCGTGGACATACGGAAGCCGAGGACTATCACGGTGGCCGTCGCTTCTGGCCCCGACCTGTCTGAAAGACGGGGGGAACGGGCCTCGTCATGATCGTCATCGTCGGCGCCGGCTTAGCCGGGCTCAGCGCGGCCTATCACCTCCAGGGCGCTCCCTTGCAGGTCTTCGAGAAGGAGCGGGAAGCCGGGGGGCTGTGCCGGTCCTACGATCTCAACGGCTTCACCTTCGACTTGACCGGCCACCTCTTGCACTTTCGTCGGGCCGAGATCAAGGAATTGATCGGCCGGTTGCTGGACGGGCGCTTCACGACCCATGTCCGCCGGTCGTTCATCTATTCCTACCGGACCTACACCGAATATCCCTATCAGGTGAACACCTTCGGCTTGCCGCCCGAGGTCGTCCGCGAATGTCTGCTCGGCTTCATCGCCACGCTGACTCGGCAGCCGGCGGATACGGCGCGATCCCTCTCCTTCAAGGAATGGATAGGGGAGAATCTCGGCGAGGGGTTCGCCAAACATTTCATGGTACCGTTCAACGAAAAGCTGTTTCAGGTGTCGCTGGATGAATTGACATCCGACTGGGTGTCGTGGCTGATTCCCAAGCCGGACTTGAAAGACGTCGTCAGCGGCGCGTTGGGCATCAAGGACAAGACCTTCGGCTACAACCCGACATTCCTCTATCCGACCCACGGCGGCATCGACATTTTGCCCAAGGCCTTCGTTCCGTCGGCCGGCGACATTGCGTATGACGCAGAATTGATCGAAGTGGACACGGTACGCCGGCGCGCCACGTTCAAGGTCGGGACGAACGGCACGAGAGTGGTGGAGTACGACGAGCTGGTCTCGACGATTCCATTGCCCGATTTGGTGCGCCGCTGCCCCGACCTGCCCGCCGCGCTGCGGGATGCCGCCGAGGGGCTGCGATGCGTCTCCGTCTACAGCGTCAACCTTGGTGTGGCCCGTGAGCGTGTGACCGACATGCATTGGATTTACTTCCCCGAGCACGACTTTCCCTTTTACCGGGCCGGATTCCCGATGAACTTTTCGTCGACGCTGGGTCCGGCCGGGTGCAGTTCGCTCTACGTGGAAGTGTCCCACCGGCCGGACGAGCCGCAACCGGTGAAGGACGTGCTCAAACAGGTTCGGACAGGATTGGAACGAGCCGGCATCTTTCGGCCGGACGACGAATTGGTCGCGGCGGATGTCCGCGATATCCGCTACGCCTACGTGCTCTTCGACCGCCACCGGGAACGGGCGGTGCCGGCTCTGCTGGAAGCGCTACGGGCCCGCGGCATCCATTCCATCGGACGGTACGGCCGCTGGGAACATACTTCGATGGAAGACGCGATCCGCCAAGGCAAGGAATGCGCGGAGCAGGTGGCGTCCCGCTCGCTCCGCCGATCCGATCCCGTCGCGGTCGGACGATCGGCATGACCGGGCCGGTGGCGGTCGCCCACCTCATCACCAAGCTGGAACTCGGCGGCGCGCAGCAGAACACGCTGTTTACCGTCGCCCATCTGGATCGAACCCGATTTCGCCCGATCCTCGTCACCGGCGAGCCCGGCCCCTTGGACGACGCGGCCCGCGCGCTGGCCGGCGTCGAGTTCCACGGCCTTCCCGATCTCGTCCGGCCGATCAGTCCCCGGCGCGACCTTCGCGCGCTCGCCGCTCTGACCGACCTTTTGCGGAGGCTCCGCCCGGCCATCGTCCACACGCATAGTTCCAAGGCGGGGATCGTCGGGCGGTGGGCCGCGTACCGGGCCGGCGTGCCGATCATCGTCCATTCCATCCACGGGTTCGGCTTCACGCCGGCGCAGCCGGCCGTCTTACGGACACTCTTGATCGCGGCCGAGCGCGCGACCGGGCGCATTACGACGCGATTCTTTTCGGTGTCCGAGGCGAACCGCCGGCAGGGGATCGCGCTAGGCCTGTTTGCGCCGGAACGGTGTGCGGTTGTGCGAAGCGGGATCGACCCGGCCGCCTATCGGAACGTCTCGGTAGATCGTCGGCACAAAAGGCGCGAATTGGGACTGGCTCCCGACCTACCCACGGTCGGCATGATCGCCCCGTTCAAGCCGCAAAAGGCACCGCTGGACTTCGTGCGTGCCGCCGCGCTGGTGCAGCAGGCCAGGCCGGCCGTGCAATTCCTGCTGGTCGGCGACGGCGAGCTCAAATCGGCGGTCATTGCGGAAACGGCCCGGCTGGGACTCGACCGCGCGTTGAAGCTCGCCGGCTGGCGGCGCGATATTCCCGCCGTCATGCGGGCGCTGGACGTCCTGGTACTGACGTCCCGGTGGGAAGGCCTGCCGCGCGTCTACCTGGAAGCCCTGGCGAGCGGCGTCCCCGTCGTGGGCACGAGGGTGGACGGGGCGGAGGAAGTCGTGCGGGGCGGGGTGAACGGCTATTTGTGCGAGCCGGGCGACCTCGGCGGACTGGCGGGCAAGATTTCGGCGGTGCTGGACGATCCGCAGATGGCCGGACGGGCCGCCGCAAGCGGGCGAGCCCTTTTCCCCGAGTTCGACATCCATCGCATGGTCCGGCGCCAGGAGGACGAATATACGCGGCTGCTCGCGGCGCGGGAGACGGGGAAGTCCTTGTAGAACGGCGCGAGGCTATGGTACAGAGACGCACCACGCGGCACCGGTGACACGGAAAATCCGATGCAAGTTCCTCTCCTCGATCTGAAGGCGCAGTTTCAATCCATCAAGACGGACGTGATGGCGGCCCTGGAGTCGGTCTGCGACGAGCAGGCCTTCATTCTCGGCGCGCGCGTCACGGAACTGGAGCGGGCCCTGGCCCGCTACGTCGGGACGCCCTACGCAGTCGGCTGCGCGTCCGGGAGCGACGCGCTCCTGCTGTCGTTGATGGCACTCGGCGTCGGGCCCGGCGACGAGGTCATCACCGTCCCATTCACCTTTTTCGCCACGGCCGGGTCCATCTCCCGTCTGGGCGCGAAACCCGTGTTCATCGACATCAAGGCCGACACGTTCAATATGGACCCGGCCGTGATCGAGCGGGCCGTGACGCCGCGGACGAAAGCCGTCATGCCGGTGCATCTCTTCGGCCAATGCGCCGAGATGGAAACGATTTCCGCCATTGCGCAGCGCCGCAAACTGGCGGTCATCGAAGATGCCTGCCAGGCCATCGGCGCAGCCCGTCGCGGCGTCAAGGCCGGGGCCTTCGGGGAGACCGGCTGTTTCAGCTTTTTCCCGTCGAAAAATTTGGGCGGCTTCGGCGACGGCGGATTGCTCACGACGCGGGACGCCAAGCTGGCCGATGCGCTGGCGATGCTCCGCGTACATGGGAGCCGCGTCCGCTACGTGCACGAACAGGTGGGCATCAATAGCCGGCTCGACGGCCTGCAGGCGGCGGTCTTGATGGTGAAGCTCGCGCATTTGGACCGGTGGGCGGAGGGCCGCCGGCGCAACGCGGCCCGCTACGAGCGCCTCTTCGCCGAAGCCAAGCTGCTGGATCGCGTGACCTTGCCGAAGACCGATCCGGGCAATTTCCACGTCTACAACCAGTTCACCGTCCGCGCGCCGCGCCGCGACGAGCTGCGGGCCTACCTGAAAGAGAAGAACATCGGGACGGAAATCTACTATCCGATTCCCATGCACCTCCAGGACTGCTACCGCGACCTCGGCCACAAGAAGGGAGACTTCCCGGCCTCCGAACGCGCCGCCGAAGAAGTGCTCTCTTTGCCGATCTACGCCGAGCTGACCGACGAGCAGTTGGTCTACGTCGTCGAGCAGATCAAGGCCTTCTACGCCACGCGCTAGCAGGACGCTGAAAACGGCCCCCAGCTTCGTTCCCCTCGACGTACTGCTTCAGCACACCTCTGGGCCCTCACTCCCCGCGGCTTCGTTGGCCGACCGTTTTGAGAGCCTCGAACACGGTCGAATAGCGATGCCGAAGATACCTTTCAGCGCTCGCATTTCTCTACGGGTGATCGAGGCTTTCCTCGTCTGCCCGATTTCCCTTGTTTCTTCAGCCAGCTTAGGAAAGAGGAAATTGCCTTATCAGAGAACTGAGATTTGTGTCCTCTTTTGGCAATCACTTCGTTGAGTGATTTGGGTAATGCGATATCCTTGTTTCCAAAATACCAGAAGTGCTTCGATATCAATACGCGGCGACTTTTTAGATCACGATCCATCTGAGTCCTATCATGGTATTTGTTCTGTTTTTGCCGATACCCTTTATTTGTTAGGTAATAGATATTGTCTTTTCTGTTTTGAAATTCTTTCAATTGCCAATAGGCATTGAGCAAGATGACCCTATCTACTCGCATTGCATAGCAAACCAGCCCACGTCCAATCTTGACGGAATGGGTTCCAACGATCCAATCGCCGGGGGCTGCACACTTTCTAATTACGGGCTTGCAGCATGCAAGTGTGCAATGCCGACCGTCGGGGTTCGGCGCGAATCCGGTGTCGTGGGCAACGACATAGGACCACAGCCGACGCTGGGTACGTGTCTTACTCATAATTCTTTAGTTCCTTTAGAATTGCTTTTGACGTTGCAGATGGAGCGTTTATTAGTGACCGACGGTACCACGGGCCGTTGCTAATTGGGCCGCCGCGGAGTTCCCGAAAGTGCCTCTTGAGCCAGGCGGAAGGCTCCAAGCCCGATTCGGTTCGGATTGAGATAGGGAAGGCTTTCTTCAGGAGGCGACTCTTCCCCGTTCCTTCGACAATAAGCTTGACCTTGCCTTTGTCATGAAATGGGCGCAGGTAATGGGCATTGTGCTTGTGCCCGTGCCATTTCATGGTGCCACTTTTTTGGGGAAACAATACTTCGTGCACAATGAAAAACCCAATAATGTAGTAACCAATGCCCGGAGGAATCCTTGCTGGTTTCCGAGAGGCATCTCGCTTGTATCGTAGTGAAGCTGCGAAGAGAAGTAGTCGCTGGGAGCCACTCTCACGGAGTGCTCTGAACGCTTTTACATCTGTTTTATCGCCGTAAGTTGGAGTTGGCTCAAATCTAGGGTCATAGTGAGCCTTTAGATGCGGGTGCGGGCAATTCAGGCCTAAACTTTTAAATGTAGGCGTATGGCGCCCAGGGCTAGATTCTTCAATCGGCCAGTACTCGAATGTGCCATCATTATAAATAGGAGCCACGCCGTTTCTTTGTTTGCTGTTTGAGCCGATGTTGATGAGTAGGACTTGATGGGGTGCCATCGATCACTCCTTTTGTTTAGTTCAAATTTTCTTTGTGGCTGGCGCTACCTAATCTGTCTGACGATTATCGGGAGGTACTAATTACGGCATTCTCTCGACCGCTGAGGAATCTCTGAGGCAGAGGCCGAGCAATATGGCTGTGGCTGCGGGGAGAATCCACAAGGTTCCCGTCAAGCCGATGCCGAGGATAACACCAATGAAGCGGTCGGCCGAGGGGTTGTATATCTCCAGCAGCCTGTTAGCTGTTGTAAGCACAGCGGCGATGAAGGCCGTCAAGGGAATCATCGGCAAACTCCATGAAAGCGCAAAGTTCCGCAGAATGTTCCAACCTGTGCCTCCCTTCCGAATCTCGCCAGGCCTGAGGGGACGTTTTGCAAGATAGACCGGAAACACAATCGGACCGAACAGCAGCGTTCCGGTGCCCCACGCAAAGCCGTTTGTTCTCCGTCGGGCCGCGTCAAGAGCAACACATACTGCCAGTGATCCATACAGGTACCAGTACCACATAATCATGTCCCTCCCTGGCAAGTCCCTTGCCGTTCCCGGCCTGCCTACTTCTTCGCCGACCGCATAATCCACCGGCGAACCTACATCTTGAAGTCCAGTTCATCTGGATCATCGTCGAAGGGATCGGATTTTCTTTGCGGAGCGAACCCCAAACTTTCTCGGTCTGCGAGGGATTCTTCCTCCTTGGTAGCTGTCTTACGCTGGGCCTTGAGCGTCTTCAGGCTGTGGAACAGGTTGGTGTCGTCCGGCCTCGTTCCGGCATGCGCGCATGCCAGCAGCGCATTCACGATGATCTCTTGCACGTAGGCCATGGAAAACCCGTTGGACTGGTGGGCCGCTTGGTCCAAGGCGGTATCGGAAAAATAGGGCCTCCCTTTCTTCCGAAGGAGCTGTCGGCGCTGGTCATACTTGGGTAGGGGAAACCGCCAGATACGATCGAATCGGCTGGGGCGATGGACCAACGCCGGGTCTAACTGCGACGGATCGTTGCAGGTGGCGATGACCAGAACCCCGTCCATGGTTTTGAAGCCGTCGAGCAAGTTCAGGAAATAAGAGAGGGAAAGTTCACGGGATGTGACGAGCCGGTCCAAGTCTTCCAGGAGGATTATGGCGGGAGAGTGCTTGGAGGCCAAATGGAAGGCATGGTGAATATCTCCTTCATCGACCCTGCTGCGTGTCAGCACGGTGATGAACGTCGCGTCAACCGTGCTGGCCAGGGCCTTGAGCGTGAGAGTCTTGCCGCAGCCGGGCGAGCCGGTGAAGAGAAACCCTCTTCGATAGGGAAGGCCCAACTCACGATATCTGCCCTGACTGCGGAAGAACCCGGCCACGTTGTTGCGAATGTCGTCGGCGAACCCCGGCGGTAGGACCACGTCATCCCAACAGACCTGGGGAATGGGGATGGATAGGCCGTTGACGACCTTGATCACCCGGTCCTTGGGCTCGCGCATGTCGCCGTAGGCTCTGAGCGCCGCATGCAGGGATCGAAGCGCGGCATTGGATGTGGTGGCGACCATCACGTCACGTTGTGCGGGGCCGATGCGACGGTTGCGCTCAAAGGCATAGTAATGAATAGGTCGGCCCTGCCATTCCAATTCGATGAGACCGGTCCATTGTAAGGCGTCCAGTTCCTTGCTGTGATCCCATTCGGTGTCCGGTTCCACGGCGTGTGATTTATTCGGCGTTCCAAGTAAGTCATCTGTGCAGACGTCGTTGACCGTTGTGCGGGACGTGACCGCCTCCGGATGACGGTCTCGGAGGAAATCCAGCAGGTAATCGATGTGGATCTCGCTCACTATCTCATCATCATACCCCCCGTATACCTTCCAGCCGTCTTGGTTCGGGTGAGCCGCCAGAAACCAGTCGATATATACGCTGAGATGCATGCCCTTCGACATGGGCGCCTGTCCTCCCTGAGATGAAATGTTGCGAATGGTAGGACGGCTTGTAGCATAACCGTGTGACAGAAAAGGTCACACATGTGGATGGCGTGCGGCGGGGCATGGCTAGGGACCGTAGGCCCGTGCCATGGCAGCCACGTGGGCTCTGACTTCCTGGATCAATTCGGGCGGGGCCAGCACTTCGGCGCGTGATCCCCAGGAAAGCACCCAAGTCGTCAATTCCTTGAGACCTCCCGTTTGTATGGAATAGAGCACATCCCCGTTGGCCAGCGTGGTGACCTTTTGTGTCGGGTGCCACTCCCGTTCTTTCAGCAAATGCGCCACGCTCCGGTCGAATTTGATGCGGATGTGCATCGTCGGGCCTTCGATGATGCCGAATGATTGTCGCGAGTGGGCCGCGCGCAGCAAGTCCGGGCGCAACGTGAAGGTTTTGTCGGAGACGTCCATCTGCTTGATGCGTTCGATCGCATATGTGCGGAGATCCTCGGCACGGTGAGAATAGCCGACAAGGTAGAGCCCGTTGCCGTATAGGAGGAGGGAGTACGGATCGACGAGTTGTGTGTCCGTGCCTTCTTGTCCGGCCTTCTGATACTGAAGATGGACGATACGTTGCAGGAGAAGCGCCTGGCGAATCTGCACCAGCGTCGTTTTCTGCGTTGCATAGTGTCGCACCATTCTGGGGCGAGGAATGAAGACTTGCAGGATACGCTCAAGGTGCGCGATGGTCTTGCGCGGGAGATTGGCTTTGATCTTGTCGACAACCCTGTCCAAGTCGTCGGTAAACGGTGTGCCCGCCAGGTAGGCCAGGTGGCTCTTGGCCAGATATAGCGCCATCAGTTCATTCGGCGAGAGCGTGATGGGGGGAAGTCCTTTGTAGTTCAGGGGAAGATTCCATAGCCGTTCGCGTCCCTCTCCTTCTTGAGACAGCGGGTGCCCTTCCCGGCTGATTTCGCCGAGGTCCCGATAAACCTGTCGTCTGGTGATGCTGAGTTCTTCGGCCAATTCGTTGACCGTGACGGCTCGAGATGCCAACATGTGGATCATTTTCGCCAACCGTTCGGCTTGACTGTAGGTGGTGGGCTTTCGACCCTGTCGTCCGATCATGTGCCGCTCCTCTGTTAGCATGAAAAAGTGCGAGAAGATGCCTGACTCTATTGGTTCCGTGGAATTTCTTCAATAATATTGAGCGGCGGCGCATCGGTGGAAAACGGAGGATTTTGTCCGGCAATGTATATCGAGAGCAGCATGTATGAGGCGGTCGAATTGAAGCCCCTTGCAGCGTGATCGGGGCGGGGGGAGGCAACGAGGAGGGCAACCTATGGGCGTATTGATGGGCAAGGTGGCAATCGTCACTGGGGCGTCGTCAGGCATTGGGCGGGCGATTGCCGAGCGGTTGGCGGCGGAGGGAGCGACGGTGGTGGTGAATTATGGCAAGAGTGCGGAGAAAGCCAAGGCCGTCGTGGCAGGGATCGAGGCCAGGGGCGGGAAGGCGGTCGCCGTGCAGGCCGACATGAGTCGGGCGGCGGAAGCCCGGCGGCTGGTGCAGGGTGCTGTGGCGAAGTTCGGGCGCCTCGACATCCTGGTGAACAACGCCGGGGCGTTTCTGCCCAAACCGATGATCGAAATGACCGAAGAGGACTATGACCGGATCTTTGCCCTGAATACCAAGGGGCCCTATTTCGCCATGCAGGAAGCAGCCAAGGTGATCCGGGACGGCGGGCGCATCGTCAATATTTCGACCGACGGAACACACCTGGGCTTTCCCGGTGCCACGGCTTACTTGGGCAGCAAAGGTGCGCTGGAACAATTCACCAGGGGGTTGGCGCACGAATTAGCATCGCAAAACGTCACGGTGAACGCCGTCTCGCCGGGTTTCACGGAGACGGACATGATGACCGACTCGATCCGATCCATCGGGGTGCAAATGTCGCCGCTCAAGCGGATCGGCTACCCCAAGGACATTGCCGATATCGTGGCCTTCGTCGTGAGTGAAGAGGCGCGCTGGCTCACCGGACAAAATATCCATGCCGGCGGCGGCGTGGTGATGTGATGAAAGCCCGTTACCTCGGACACGTCGTCTTTTATGTGGGAGATTTGACGCGGTCGCTGGCCTTCTATCGGGACCTGCTGGGGTTCGAGGACATCGGGCGCGTCTTCCAGGGGCGGGCGGCGGCCCTGACATCGGGCCGCACTCACCATGAACTGCTGCTGATCGAAGTCGGCGACGCGCCCGGCCCGCCGCGGGGCCGTCGGCGCGGGCTCTACCACATCGGCATCAAGGTGGGGGACAGTCTGGACGAGTTGCGGCAGGCCAAACGCGAACTGGAGGAGGCGGGCGTGCCGATTCTGGGCATGAGCGACCACACGGTGAGCCAGAGCCTGTACCTCGAGGACCCGGACGGCAACGAAGTCGAAGTCTACGTGGACGCCGACGAATCGCTGTGGAAGAACCGCCCCGACGCCGTCTTGTCCCCGATCAAGCCGTTGGTGCTGTAACCGATGGCTTCCTCTTGATGGCTCCATGAGGGGGCGTTCAAAAGGGGCATCGCGTCAAGCTGACTCGATCTTGTCCGCAATCTGCTGGATAACCTGAGACAAGCTGACCTTTCTGTACGCGATTGTTTCCCGTCGGCCAGAGCGATAGGGGTGGGCATGGTAAGGAAAGGTCGCCAGTTCGGGATGATGCGGCGTGTCGTCGTATGTGACGACCGGCCCGTCCTGGCGTTGGTGGTGATACCGGTAGTTGTAGTTGACTGCAGCCCCACCCTCGATCCGAACCATCTCATCAATATCGAGATAGGCCCCGTCGAAGAAATGGAGGCGAGCATTGATTCGTCCCAGGTGTTCCGTAATGCGCTGGAAGGGATACTCGGGCTCGATCGCGACGATGCTTTTGTACTTTCCAAGAAATCTGGCCAGAGAAGAAAAGTAGTCGTCGACGGTCTTCACGCCCCAACGGCCTGTGCGGACTTCTGATGCTTCAACAGGGCTTTATAGGCATGGTAGTCGTGAACCCAGCGGAGCATTTCTTGGCTGTCCCCCAATTCGCCGCTGAAGTATCGTTGTTCGCACTCCGCCGAAGTCATGCCGTACTGCTTTTCCCAGGCCCCAAGTCGCCGCTGGAGTTCGTTCACATCGAGTTGCTGCACCTTGGCATCCATAACGTCTCCTCCGAACGGCCTCAGTCTAGTAGGGGTTGGTAAAGGAGTCAAGGAAGCGGAAAAGAGCCGCGTCCATCCCGTCCAGCCTACACAAAGTAGCGGTCCCTGTGGTTCCCTTTTGACCGCCTCAGGCCAGCCCATCTGTGCGGAGTTGATGGCTGGATAGACGGCGGCCAATTTCTGGCCACATCGCCCGGCGGCGCTGGCTATCCCGGCCTGCGGCATCTTGACAAGGTCGCACAGGGGGCAGATATTGCGAACGTTTCAAGTATGGACGCGTAGGGAAGGTCTGAATAATTCTCGTCTTCAATCCGCTCACCATGAAAACACAGAAAATTGAGCAGGTCTCTGCTTGGAACTCTGAACTAATCAGACCTTCCTCAGACCGCGCTACGGTTCAACGATGAGACCACTCTTCACTATTCATGCGGGCGAGTTCCTTGCGGCGGCCTACATCGAGCAGCACTTTCGAAAAGTGAATGTGTGGGTCCCCACGCGCGACGCTGGAATCGATCTGCTCGTTTCAAAGCGACGTAACCGCCAGGCGGTGGCGCTTCAAGTCAAGTACTCCAGGGACTTCTTGGTGACGCATAAGGGGCCGGAGCTTCAACGTGGCTTGCGTGCCTGCGGTTGGTGGACTCTCAATCGCGATAAGTTGAGAATGTCCCCTGCTGACTATTGGGTCTTTGTTCTCCAAGGCTTTGCGAATCGTAGCGTCGACTATGTCATCGTTCGCCCGAAGGAGTTGCTCGGAAGGCTGGACAGAATTCACGGGCGGCAAAAGGTCATTCAGATGTACCTTTGGGTAACAGAAGGTGCGAAATGCTGGGAAGCTCGTGGGCTCAAGCACAACGACGAGCTGCTGATTTCCTTGGGCGAGTTCACGGACCCGTCTCGCGATTTTTCAAAGTGGCTAAATGCGTGGTCGCCAATTTCACGACTAAATCGATAGCGTGGCTTTACATCGGCTTGCAGCCGTCGGCGCGTTTTCTAGGGTCAAGGCAAGGTATCAGGAGCCGCTTTGGAACCTGGCTGGGCGGTGCGATGTAAAAGACTGAACGATGCATCGTGTCCCTGCTGAAGGTCGAACATCTTCGACGCGATGTCGTGAAAGTGCGGCAGGCTGAACGGGGTGAAGCGTGAAAGTGGGGTGGCATGGTCGTGAGCGACTTTGCCGGAGGAGCGGGGAACCCACCGAGGCTTTGCCGGGATGGAAAGCGGAAACTGACCGAGTCCGCGAGGGAATTTCCGAAGGATTCCACCCGGCAAAGCCCGGAAGGGTCGCTCCGAGAGGCACGGGAGCGGAGGGGCCATGCCGCCCCGTCTCCTGCCCTTCGTCAGCCGTGGCCCTTAACTCGTCACCGCGCCTTCGGCGGCCGACGAGACGTGCCGCGCGTACTTGGCCATGACGCCGCTGGTGTAACGCGGGGCCGGATGCTTGGCCTTCTTGAGCCGGGCTTTGATCTCCGCCTGCGTCAACTCCACATCCAGCCGCCGCTTGGCGATGTCGAACACGATCGTGTCGCCGTTCTTGACCGCGCCGATCGGCCCCCCCTTGACCGCTTCCGGCGCCACGTGCCCCGCCATGAGGCCGTGTGTCGCGCCCGAAAACCGTCCGTCGGTCAGGAGCGCCACGGAATCGCCCAATCCCTCGCCCACAATGGCCGCCGTCACGGCCAGCATCTCCCGCATGCCCGGCCCGCCCGACGGCCCCTCGTAGCGGATCACCACCACGTCACCCGCCTTGATCTGCCGCGCCTTCACGGCCGCAAAGGCGTCTTCTTCCCGGTCGAAGACCTTGGCCGGACCGCGAAACTTCATCATGGAATGGCCGGCCACTTTCACCACGCAGCCTTCCGGCGCGAGGTTGCCCTTGAGGATGACGAGGCCGCCGGTCGGCTTGATCGGCCGGCTTAACGGCCGGATGACCTCTTGCCCCGGCAATTCCGCCGCCGCCGCGGCCTCCTCGCCGATGGTGCGCCCCGTCACGGTCGGCCGGTCGGCATGGAGCAGGCCGGCGTCCAGCAGCCGCTTGGCCACGAGCGTCGTGCCGCCCGCGGTGTAGAGGTCGGCGGCGGTGAAGCGGCCGCCCGGCTTCAGGTCCACGAGCAGCGGCACCTTGCGATTGATCCGGTCGAAGTCGTCGATGGTCAGGCGCACGCCGGCCTCGCGCGCGATCGCAAGAAGGTGGAGTACCGCGTTCGTCGAGCCGCCGGTCGTCGCCACCGCGGCGATCGCATTCTCCAGCGACTTCTTCGTGATGATCTGCTTGGGGCGCAGGCCGCGCTGCAGCAGGTCCATGACCAGTTGGCCGCAGCGGAACGCCACGTCGTCCTTCTTCGGGTCCATGGCCGGCACGCCGTTCATGCCCATCGGCGAGATGCCGAGGAACTCGAAGGCGATGGACATGGTGTTGGCCGTGAACTGGCCGCCGCAGGCGCCGGGGCCGGGGCAGGCGTGGTCTTCCAAGTCCTTCAATTCGGCGTCCGTCATCGTGCCGGCTTGGTATTTCCCCACGGCTTCGAACACGTCCTGGATCGTCACGTCGTGCCCCTGGAACGTGCCCGGCATGATCGAACCGCCGTAGAGCATGAGCGAGGGGCGGTTGAGGCGGGCGAGCGCCATGACCGTGCCGGGGATGGTCTTGTCGCAGCCGGAGAGGGCGACCACGCCGTCGAACAGGTGGCCGCGCGCGACCAGCTCGATGGAATCCGCGATGACTTCGCGGGAGATGAGCGAGGCTTTCATGCCCTCGGTGCCCATCGAGATGCCGTCGGACACGGCGATGGTGTTGTACTCGATCGGCGTGCCGCCCGAGGCCCGGATGCCGGCCTTGACCCGCTCGGCAATCCGCCGGAGGTGATAGTTGCAGGGCATGACCTCGATCCAGGTGTTGGCGACGCCGATCAGCGGGCGCGAAAGGTCGGCGTCGGTGAAGCCGACGGCCTTCAGCATGGCGCGGGCCGGTGCACGGCCCGGGCCGTCCAGCAGGATGTGGCTTTGTTCACGGGGATCGCTCGTCATGGGTCGTGCTCCTTCGAAAGATGCCTCACAACGTGAATGGTAATGGCGGTTGACGCGCTACGAGGCGGAAACTGTCGCACAGACCGATCGGACTGGTCAACCTGCGAACGGCGGCTCAATCCGCGAGAGGTCGGCATGCCGGGGACGGGAATCGCAGGCGGAGATCAATAGTCCGGCGTCTGGCCCGGATCGTCGTACCACTTCTCCTTGTGGATGGGGCAGAGGCCTTTGCCGCCGACAAGGGCGGTGACCTCCTTGATCATGCTGCCGTTCCCGCAAAGGTAGACCGAGAGATGATCGACCGGGCCGAGCCGGTCCTGCACCAACTTGGTGACGCGGCCGGTTTCGCCGTTCCAGCCCTCTTCCGGGCGCGACAGGGTCGTCACGAACGAGAAGCGCGGGTGGCGCGTCGCCAGGTCGGTCAACTCGTCCTGATAGTAAAGGTCGCGCTGAGACCGCAAGCCCCAATAGAGCGTCACGGGCCTGGCGTCGCCGCGGCTCTGCTCCAGCCTGGCGTAGATCATGGACCGGAGCGGGGCGATTCCGGTTCCCGTGGCGATAAAGAGCAGGTCCCGGCCCGGGTCGTCTTTCAAATAGAACGACCCGGCCGGTCCCTTGAACTGCGTGTGATCGCCTTCTTTCAGCCCGAAGAGATAGGTCGAGCCTGGTCCGTCCGCGACCCGGTTGAACAGCAAGGTGAGCGTCGGAATGTGAGAGGGCGGGGAGGCGATCGAATAGGCGCGTGTCACCGGCCGGCCGGTCTTCGGGTTGAGCACGTCGAAAGACACGAACTGGCCAGCCTTGAACGTGAAGTCGGCCGGCGACTCGACGCGCAGACGGAGTTCCCGTACGTCGTGCGTGAGGTCGCGGATGCGTTCGACCGTGGCCGAAGAGGACTGCATCAATGCTTGTCGTCCTTCTTCCCATCTCCTTTGGGATGCGACGGCATCGCCATGCCGTGCCCGCCGGGCATGGTCCCGTGGCCCATGCCACCCATCTGCCCGTGGCTCATTCGGCCCATCATCTTTTCATGCTCGGCCTGTTCCTTGGCCCGTTGTTCCGGCGTCAGCACGGCCAGTGCGTCGCGTTTGGCCTTGATGGCCGCCATGCGCAGGTCCACTTCCAGACTTTCGCTCTGGATGACCTTGCTCTCGATGGCGTTGAGGTCGCTCTTCTCGTCCTCCAGCATGGCATGGAGTTCGCGCTCGGCGATCTCGATGTCCGCTTCGGTCTTGATGCGGGTCTTGTCCAACTCGAGCTGGATCGCCTTGATCTTGGCGACTTGGCCTTCACTCAACCCGATGTCCTTCTGGTGCTTCAGCAGGTGGCGCAGGAAATGGCCGGTCCCGCCGTGGTGCCCCGGCATGCCGAACCCCTTGCCGTGGTCCATCGCGCCGTGGCCCGATTTGCCGTAGTCCCTCTTGCCGTGCCCCTTGCCCTCGTCGGCCCATCCGGCCGTTGCGAGACACACTATGGCCGCTGCTGCGACCGTCGCGATCGTCACTCGTTTCATCGAAGCCTCCTCGTGGTTGCGTGGTTGTCGGGTTGCGAAAACGGGCATGCGGCTCACGAACTCAGCAGTCCGCCCTCTCCCTTGAGCGCGTTGAACATGAACTGCACGGCCAGGGCGGCGAGCAACAGGCCCATCAGGCGGGTGATGATCCGTTCCGCAATGGGGCTGATCCAGTGGGCGCTGCGTCCCGCGATGGCCAGGATGACGTAGGATGCCAGTCCGACCGCCACCAGGCAAGCGAGGAGCAGGCCACGCTGGGCCAGGCTGGTGGCCTGTGCTTCGAGCAGGATGATGGTGGAAATGGCCCCAGGCCCGGCCAGCATCGGCATGGCCAGGGGGGTGAGCGCCACGTCTTCCTTGCCGACGCCGGCCGCCGTCTCTACCGGCGTTTCCTGCACGGCCGACCGTTGGGCGCGGAGCATGTCCAGGGCCACCAGCAGCAACACGAGGGCCCCGGCCACTTGGAAGGCCGGCAGCGTCACGCCCATGATCCGGAAAAGCGTCTGGCCGACAAGGGCGAAGGCCCCCAGCATGATGACGGTGGCGAGGCACGCGACGCGCGCGACACGCAGCCGTTCGGCCACGCTCTCGCGGGCCGTCATCGCCAGGTAGGCCGGCACGGCGGCGATCGGGTCCACGATGACGAAGAGCGACCCGAAGGCGAAGAGGCTGTACTCGAACAGTTTCATGGTCCTTGTCTCGATCGGCTCAGGCCCGCCCGCTGCGGCGCAGCAGCTCCGCGCGCGGGTCCGCATGGCCGCGCTCCGCCAGTTGTTGGTACACGCGGCGCTCCTCGTCCGTTACTGTGCCGGGCATGACGATCTGAAGCGTCAAAAAGAGATCGCCCTGCATGCCTGAGGCAGCCGGCAGGCCCTTGCCCTTCAGGCGCAGCTTCGCGCCGGCTTGGCTCCCCGGCGGCACCTTCACCTTCACGGGGTCTGTCAGCGTCGGTGCGAGGATCTCCGCGCCCAAGGCCGCTTCCCACGGCCAGACGGGCAGGGCCACATGGAGGTCGCTCCCTTGCCGTTGAAAGACCGGGTCCGTATCCACATGGACCCGCAAATAGAGATCGCCCGGCTTGCCGCCGTTGGCCCCGGCCTGCCCCTTGCCGGGCACCCGCACCCTCGTGCCGTCCTGGACGCCGGCCGGAATACGGACTTCGATGGTTTTGGTCTCCTGCCGTTGCCCGGTGCCCCTGCAGGCCTGGCACAGTTGGCCCTTCTGCTGGCCCGAGGCGCCGCAGGCCGCGCAGGGCTGCGTGTCCGTGAGGGCCACACGGCGTGTCACGCCGCTCAATACTTCGCGGAGGCTCAGGTGCGCGTCGGTTTCGAGATCTTCCCCGGCAACGGCGAAGCCTCGGAATCCTCGGCTTTCGCCGCCGCGAGGGCGGCCGCCGAAGAAGTTCTCGAAGATGTCGCCGAAGTCGAACCCTTGATCGGCCGTGGCCCCGGATGTCGGGCGTCGGCCGCCTCGGCCCGTTCTGGCCGCGTGGGCTTCCGCCTCACGGCGGGCTTTTTCATAGGCGGCGGCTTCTTCCCAGCGGTGGCCGTGGCGATCATATTGCTTGCGTTTGTCCGGGTCGCTCAAGACCTCGTGGGCGGCGTTCAACTCTTTGAATTTCTTTTCCATCTCGGCCTTGCGCGTACCGGCGTGCACGTCGGGATGGAGTTGGCGCGCCAACCGGCGATAGGCCTTCTTGATGTCGTCGGCCGATGCCGTGCGCGGAATCCCCAGGACGTCGTAATAGTCTCGTTCCGTCGTCGCCATGAGTACGTACGGGCCTCCGGGAGAGAGATAAGCCCAGCTTACGGGCTCGTCTAGCCCTTTGCAAGCATGGGCGGAGGGATGAGAAAGCGGAACGCGTGCCGTCAGCGCGTCGAGCCGGCTTTGGCGCGCGCCATCATCTTGCAGTAGGAACAGACTTCGGCGGTGGTGGGCTGACCGCAGGTCGAACAGGGATGGAGCGCCGCCCGGTCCTTCTCGGTCATCGAGGGGGAAGCGCCGGCCTGTCCCGAATCCTGTTGACGGGCCTGCCGCTCGAGGAATTTCCAGTAAAAGGCCTGCTTGGTGCCGGGGGATTCCGTCTCCAGGCGGTTGAGCACGTCCTTGTACAGGAGCATCTTGGAGCCCTTGGCCATCGGGCATTCGTCCACGATGTAGTCGATGCGGTTCAAGACGGCATAGGCGGCGATTTCCCGTTCCGACAAGCGATAGAGCGGCTTGACCTTCTTGGCGAAGCCCTCGACGGACGCCGGGAGATTCGGGCCCTGCTTGTCCAAATACTCCTCCTGCCAATGGAGCACGTTGCCGAGGAGCCGTGCCGCTTCGTCGTCCAGATTGTGGCCCGTGGCCATGACGTCGTAGTCCCGTTCGACCGCGACGCGGTTGAACTGGTAGCGCTTGATCGTCCCGCAGGTGGAGCAGGTGGGGCGGTGGATCAAGTCGGCCAGCTCGCGAATGCCCGCCCCTTCCGTTTCGGCGACCTGGTGGACGGTGAGACCGGCACCGCGTGGGGCGGCGACGGCCGCCGCGAAACGCTCGACCTTTTCGCGCGACTTGGCCGAATACCCGGGGATGCCGAGATCGACGTACAAGGCGTCGGCCTTGTAGCCGAGCGTGAGCAGGAGGTTCCACAGGGCCAGGCTGTCTTTGCCGCCGGAGACGGCGACGAGAATGCGGTCCTGCGGGCCGAACATCCGCTCGTGTTTGATCGCGTAGGCAACCTGGTCCCGCACATACTCGTTATAGTGCGGGGGGCAAAAGGCGGCGTTATGGCGCGGAAGCCCGATCGCCGCTTTCGCTTTGCACTTGGTGCAGTTCATCTTCAACGGCCCCCCGAGATCACCGGGCGGATTTCGACGGCATCGTCGTCCTTGAGCAGTTCGTCTTCCGTGACGAGGTCGTCGCCGCGGATCACAAGGTGCGCTTCGGCCAGGAGCTGCAGGTCGCGCAGCAGGTCCTTGACCCGCTTCGGCCCCTTCACCTCGACGAGCCGCTCGGGATGGCTCAACCGGACGCGCATGTGCGCCTGCCTCCTTTTGCGTATCGGCCTGCCGGTCAGAGGGCGGCGTCGCGGAGAAACTTCGCGGCTTCCTCGGGCGTCACCGGGTTGATGTAAAACCCCGTGCCCCATTCGAAGCCGGCGACCTGGGTCAGCTTGGGCATGATCTCCAGGTGCCAGTGATAATAATCGCCGGTTTTTTCGTGCAGCGGCGACGTGTGCAGGATGAAGTTGTACGCCGGTTGGGACAGCACATGGTTCAGGCGCCGGAGGCATTCGGAGACGGTCCTCGCCAGCAGCTCGAACTGGGTTTTCTGGCTCTCTTCGAAGTAGGCCGAATGGCGTTTCGGCAGAATCCACATTTCGAAGGGAAAGCGCGAGGCGAAGGGCGTCACGCAGACGAATTCCGGATTGTCGGCGACGATGCGCTCGCCGTCGGCCAGTTCCTGGCGGATGATGTCGCAATAGGTGCAGCGCTCTTTTTGCTGGAAATGGTTGCGGCAGCCGTCCAACTCGTCCGTCACGCTGGTCGGCACGACCGGCAGCGCGATCAGTTGCGAATGGGAATGTTCCAGTGTCGCCCCCGCCGCCACGCCGTGGTTCTTGAACACGAGAATATAGCGGAACCGCCGGTCCTGCTTGAGATCGACGATACGGTCCCGATAGGCCCAGAGCACGTCCTCGATCCGCTTGGGCGACAGGTCGGCGAGAAACTGCTTGTGGTCATCGGTCTCGATGATGACCTCGTGGGCGCCGATGCCGTTCATGCGGTCGTACATGCCGACGCCCTCGCGGCCCATGTCGCCTTCGACTTGGAGCGCGGGGAACTTGTTGGGGACGACGCGGACCGTCCAGCCGGGAAGATTCGGCTCGCTGCCGTTGTGGCGGTACGCCATGATTTCTTTGGGCGTCAGACGTTCCTGGCCGGGGCAAAAGGGGCAGAGCGAGGTCGTCGAATGGCGGACCGGCTCGCAGGGCATGAAGTCCCGAGGCCGCGCCCCGCGGTCGGTCGAGATGATGACCCAGCGTCCGACGATGGGATCGCGTCTCAGTTCAGGCATGGTCGGCGTCCTCTCGGTTCGGCATGGTTTCCGGCCTCGTCGGCATACATCTGTACTAGGTAGCACCGGCCGGGCGGAAAATCAAACTTTCCACATGCGGGCCTCGAAGTCCTGATCGGGCACCGCGAGGGCCGTCGGCTCGAGCCGGGGATAGCGCTCGATCTCTAAACCCCGTTCCCGCAACACAATCGTCAAGCCGAAGGCTTCGCCAGCCTGCAGGCCCAGGTCTTTGAACGGCACGGCCAATTCGAGAATAGCTTTGCGGCAGACCGTGCCATAGCGGCCGCCGTCCGTCCATGTTGGCGCGACCGAGTCGCCGCCTGACGCGGTCCAGAGCTGATAGGTCTCGGGCGTGTGCGGGAGGAGAGAATAGATCAGGCGGTTCGTCCGCGCCGCGCCGGAGACGAGGATCTCCAGGGCCGGCTCGGACAGGGCGGCAAGGGCGGTGTCGTCCGGGTCGAGGCGCAGGAACAGGGCGTCGAGGCTGAATCCGAAGCCGATGAAACGGAAGGCATGGCTGGCCTTCCACATGGTGCCCAGGGGCGGCGAGGGATCGATGCAGCCGGCGCCCCGCCATTCGAAAAAGTTCGTGACCAGGCCGTCGATGGTCGGGGTCAGCAGCTCCACCGGCTGCTTGGGCGGCTGCGGTTCGGGCAGGGCGAAGAGGGGACGGTTCAAGTCTTCCGGCACGTCCAGGCCGGCGCGCACGAGAGCGTTGCGCAGGTGCGTGCGGAACAGGCGGTCGAACTCGTCTTTATACTCGGTGTGGAAATCGTCGCCGTACCACCAAAACCAATCGGAACCTTCCGCCGCATACAGGGCATCCCACGCCAGATCGGCCTGCTCGGGCGTCAGCCCGGCCTGGGCGTGCACCAGCCGGTCGCGGACGTGGCCCAGCAGATCCCATCCCCGGTTGTCTTCCTGGTGCCCGATCCAAATCTTGAAATCGGCGTTGATCCAGGAGCCGGAATGGAGCTGCGTCAGCCGACGCACCGGCGGGCGTTGGGCCAACGCGCCGCCGATCGTCTCCGTCACGAGCCGGTTCTCGCCCGCCGCCGGCCGCGCGCGACGATCGAGCGCTTCGTAGAGGTCGCGGAGAAAGGGTTCGCCCCCGTCGTGGTAGTGCTCCCAGGGATTTTCGCCGTCGAGGATGATCGGGATGAGAACTGGATCGGCGGCAGGGGCCGCACCGCGCACGATGGCGTCCAGACGATGCACGACGTTTTCGCTCGCAGCGCCCGGCGCGGCCTTGGCGTAGACGAAGCCGAACGCATCGGACAGGTCCCGGTCGCGAAAGACGATGGCCAAATCCCGGCCGGGCTCGCCGACCCAGTAGGGCTGGTACAAGTCGATGGCCCGATTCCAGCCGCCCTGCTGCGCCTGGAGCGAGCGGGCTAGGATGCCTTCGTCCGTGGCCAGCCAACGCAAGTCGGCGGCCTTAGCGAGCGGAATCAGCTCGGGGCAGACCGAACCCTCCGAAGGCCAAAGGCCGGCCGGCTCGACGCCGAACGTGTCGCGGTGCAGGTGGACGGCCTTCGCAAGCTGCGCGGCCGCGTCCTCCGGCGCGCGGAAGGGACGTGGGAGCGCGAGATCGGGCCGTGCCCGTCGCGCGGTGTCCGTGGAGATGAGCAGCGGCAGGATCGGGTGATAGTAGGGACTGGTGGTCAATTCGATTTGCCCGGACTCTTGCAACGTTCGGTAGAGCGGTAACACGTCGCGTACGACTTCTCGCTGGATGTCCAGCACCGTCAGCTTGTCGTCTTCCGTGAAACCGCGGCCTTTTTTGCGCAACGCCGCCAGTTCCGGATGGCGGGCGAGAGCCCCATAGCCGAACCAGGTCAGGTTGTGCCAGACCTGCACATCGAGCAGCTCTTGCGCGGTAAACTGGCGGGCGGTCTGTTCCAGATTGCGTCCGTGCAGGTCCGTGCCCCGTTTCACCAGCAATTCGTGATAGCGGGGAAAGGGCCGAACCATCGTGGCCCAGTTGGCGGCGAAAAAGTGGCGGAGCAGGAAGGCGCGGTCTTCTTGGGTCAAGTCGGCGGCCGGCCGTTGCGCCAGAACGAGAAACCGGTCCTGGACGGTCCCCGCCGCCTGCTCGTTGAGCTGCCGGATCAGCGAGGGGGTAAAATTGAACGTGGCCTTGACGGACGGAAAGCAGGAGAGCAGGGCGGCCATGTCATAATAGGCCTTGGTTGCGTGGAGGCGGACCCAGGGCATCGAGGCCGTCCCCGTCACCGGGTCGGTGTAGTAGGGCTGATGCATGTGCCAGAGGAAGCAGACGTGGGCGGTGGTCATGATGGGCGGTGTGCGGACAATTCAGGGAATCGAAGTATGTCATAGGCCTCGTGAGGCCTGCAACCGGATGGGTGCTGCGGCATGACGCTCCGACGTGCAATGGTCTATTGGGCGCCGGTGGGCGCCTATGCGGCGCTGATCTACTATCTCTCCGACCAGGTGCGCCCGCCGGGCCCGACGCTCTGGCTGATCGAATTGATAGGCGACAAGGCCCTCCACGGCATCGAATACAGTGTGTTGGGCTGGCTGTGCTTCCGAGCCTTTTGCCGTGGGGCCGGGGCCTGGGCTGCGGGACATGCGATGTGGCTGGCGATCGTCGCCTCGACGCTCTACGGAATCACGGACGAAATCCACCAGGCCTTCGTGCCGATGCGGGAACCGAGCGGATGGGACGTGGTGGCCGACTCGATCGGCGCGACATTGTCCGTTGCGATCCGGCGGTGGATCGGACCGTGATCGCGCAGAGGGCGAGCAGGGGCACCGTGACAAGGCGGAAGGCGATCCGTATAATGCGCCGCCATGGCCGCCGGGAATCACGCCACGCCCAAGCCGTTCGCGCCGCCCGACGAGGCGCTTGTCGCCAAGACGGTCGCCGCGCGGCTGCCGTTTCACGCCGAGTTTCGCGCGCTCGCGCCGCTGGCCGGCGACGCGTCGAATCGCCGCTACTTCCGCGTGCGGCTCGCCGGGGACCGGCACCCGTCGCTGGTCCTGATGCAATTGGCCGAACCGGAGGCCTTCAAGCAATCGGAAGAGGCGGTCAGCGGGGGCGTGCCGGCCATCGCGGAGCTGCCCTTCGTCAACGTCCATGCCCACTTGGTCAAGGCCCAGGTGCCCGTGCCGATGCTCTATCACTACGACAACGCCGCCGGACTCTTGTACTTGGAGGATGTGGGCGATATCACGTTGGCCCAGGCTTGCGAGAACGCGACGAGCCCGCGGACGCCGGATCTCTATCGGTATGCGGTGGACGAGTTGGTGCGCCTGCACCTGCGGGCCACCCATCCGCCCGATCCGGGCTGCATCGCCTTCGGCCGGGCCTTCGACGCGCCCTTGCTCATGTGGGAGTTCGATCATTTTCTCGAATACGGCATCGAGCAGCGGCACAACCGTTTGATCCCGGAGGAGGAGCGGCAGGCCATTCGCGCGGAGATGCGCACGATTGCGGACGTGCTGGCCGGTCAGCCGCGTGTGTTCACCCATCGCGACTACCACAGCCGCAATCTCATGATGCAGGACTGGCGGCTTCGGGTGATCGACTTTCAGGATGCCTTGATGGGACCGGCCACTTACGATCTGGCCTCGCTGCTTCGCGATTCCTATGTGGCCTTGGAACAGGACTTGATCGACGAATTGGTGATTCGCTATCTGGACGGCCGGGCCAAGGCCGGCGCGCCGCTGGACCGGCTCACCTTCATGCGGCTCTTCGATCTCACGAGCATCCAACGCAACCTCAAAGCGGCCGGGCGCTTCGTCTTCATCGACCGCGTCAAGGGCAATCCCAAGTTCCTGGCCGACGTGCCCCGCACGCTCGGTTACGTGAAGCGCAATCTCGCCAAGTATCCGGAGTTGGCCGCCCTCCGCAAGCGCCTGGCCGCCTACGTCCCCGAACTGCAGTAAAGCCATGAGCCATGAGGCGTTCAGCGTGAGGCGAGGGGAGTATTCCGATACGCCTCACCCCGTGCCCCTGACGCCTCACGAGGTTCTATGAACGCGATGATCCTGGCGGCGGGGCTCGGCACCAGGCTGCGCCCGCTGACCGAGCAGACGCCCAAGCCGCTCCTGCCCGTCGGCGGGCAACCGCTCATCGTCTGGGCGCTGGCGTTGCTGCGCCGGCATGGGGTGCGCGAGGTCGTCGTCAATCTCCACCATCTGGGCGAGCAGATCGAACAGGCTTTGGGCGACGGTTCAGCCTGGGGCCTGCGGATCACCTATTCCCGCGAGCCGGTCATTCTCGGCACCGGCGGGGGGCTGAAACAGGCCGAGCCCTTATTCGGCGGCGACGACTTTCTCGTCGTCAACGGGGACACGATCATGGACGTGGATCTCACGGCGCTGATCGCGCGGCACCGCGCCGAACAGGCCGTCGCGACGATGGTCCTGCGCGACGATCCCGACACGGCGCGTTGGGGGCCGGTGACCCTCGATGTGCACGATCGGGTGATGACGATCAACGGTCGAGGCCGCCTCGGGACCGACCCAACGCGCACGACAATGTTCGCCGGCGCGCACATCGTCTCGTCGCGGCTGCTGCGCGACGTGCCGCCGAGGCGCGACTCGTCGATCATCGACGCCTACGTGGCGGTTTTGGCCGCCGGCGGGCGCGTGGCCGGATTTCGGATGGGCGGCTATTGGTCGGATGTCGGCACGCCGGAACGGTATGCGCAGGTGCAGCGGGATGCGGAGGCCGGACTCGTTCGCTTCCCGGCCTGAGGCGGGCGATCAGCGGCTCAACGCGGCGGTCAGTCTGGTGCGGCGGAGCGACATGGACGACAGCAGATCTTGGGGCGGTGTCGCAAGACCGGCCAGGCGATTGGCGGCCGGTGCGCCGAAGGTCTGGAGAAACCGTTCGACCAGCGCCAGGGCCTGATCCCTCCGATCGATCTGCTCCAACAGCTCGATCGCACGCACATAGGCCGGGAGCAACAGGGGCAGGTCCCGTTCCGTCTTGGCCTGCTCGATCACGGTGCGATATTGCTCCACGGCGAACTCGGGACGGTCCGTCTCGGCGTGCATGGCCGATAACAGGCAGGCCGACACCAGATCCCCGCCCAACCCTTTTCGTACCGCCTGCGCCCCGTCCAGCAACTGTTTCACTTCGTCGGCCGACACCACGACCTTGCCGCCAGCCGAGGACAGTTTTGCGTAGAGCCGCTGGGCGGCCTGCCATTTTCCGTCGAGGCCGACGAGGAGGCAGCGGCAGCCGGTCGCATTGCTGCATCCGGCGACCCGCGACGACACGCGCTTGGCGGCGACCACGGTCGGCAGGTAGGCCGTGGCCCCGGCGGCTCGGCAGGCCGCGCAGGCCTGAGGATCGTACACGTGCATGTGGAGGAAAAAACGGATACCGGAGCGCCCCCAGACGTCCACTTTTTGGATACGCCCCGCCTTGGCTTGAATATCGTAGAGTTGCCAAAGCAGCAGCAGGCCAAGAATGGCCAGGAGATAGGGGAGAATATCGGGGAAGGTGAGATGGCCCATGCCGTCTGCCTCGCCCCTTCATCTACCACGCGAAGCCGCGAAAACAAAGCGAAAGCACGATCCGCGACGGGCCTCCAGCAGGGCGGCCGCGCTTTAGAGTGCAAGGGGCGAAGGGATGAAGCGCTTCAGCCGGAGTGCATTGCCCACGACGCTGACGGACGAGAGGGCCATGGCCGCCGCGGCGAGGATCGGGTTGAGGTAGCCCAGGGCTGCGGCGGGAATGAGCAGCACGTTGTAGGCGAAGGCGGCGAACAAGTTTTGCTTGATGTTCCGCGTCGTCGCGCGCGACAGGCGGAGGGCCGTTTCGACGCGCCGGATGTCGCCGCGGATCAGCGTGATGTCGGCCGCTTCCATCGCGATGTCCGTGCCGCCGGCAAGGGCGATGCCCACGTCCGCCTGCGCCAAGGCCGGCGCATCGTTGATCCCGTCCCCCACCATCGCGACGACCTTGCCGTCCGCTTGCAGGCGTTGGACCTCCTGCGCCTTCCGCTCCGGCAGGACTTCGGCCATGACCCGGTCGATGCCGAGCTGCGCGGCGATGGCCCGGGCGGTCGCCGTTGTGTCGCCGGTCAGCATGATGACTTCCAAGCCCAGTCGTTTAAGGTCGCCGATCGCCTGGTGGGCCTGCGGCTTGACCGTGTCGGCCACGGCGATGACGCCGACGAGGCGGCCCGCTGCCCCGGCGCGTCGGAGGCCGACGAACATGGGCGTGAAGCCGTTATGGGCCAATTGCTCGAAGGCTTGTTCTTCTTCGGCGCCGACCGCCAAGCCGTCCGCTTCCATCAAACGCAGGTTGCCGAGCGAAACGGCCAGGGACCCGGACGGATGCGCGAGCGTGGCGCGGATGCCGTGGCCGGGAACCGCGGCAAAGGCCGACGAAGGCGTCAGCGGCAGGCCGGTACTCCGGGCATGCCGGACGAGCGCCTGGCCGACCGGGTGTTCCGAATCCTGCTCGGCGGACGCGGCGAGCGCGGCCACATCTTCCGAGGTCCAGTCCGGATCGAAGGTGGCCACGGCGGTGACCGACGGTTTCCCCAGGGTTAGCGTGCCGGTTTTGTCGAAGACGACGGTGGTCACCCGATGGGCCCGCTCGAGCGCATCGCCGGTGCGGACGAGCACGCCGAGTTCCGCGCCCTTGCCCAGGCCGACCATGACGGAGGTCGGCGTCGCCAGACCCAAGGCGCAGGGACAGGCCACGATCAGCACGGCGACGAAATTGACCAGCGCATGCGGAAGGGCCGGCGCCGGGCCGAGGAGCAGCCAGAACCCCAAGGTGCCGGCCGCGGCCACCATGACCGCCGGCACGAAGACGGCGGCGATTCGGTCGGCCAGTTTCGCCAGGGGCGGCTTGGCCGCCTGCGCCGCGTCGACGATGCGGACGATGCGTCCGAGCGCCGACTCGCGCCCGATCTTTGTGGCCTCGACGCGCAGGCGGCCCGTTTGGTTGACGGTGGCGCCGGTCACGCGGTCGCCCGGCTGCTTGTCGACGGGGAGGCTTTCGCCGGTGAGCATGGACTCGTCCACGGCCGACGTCCCGTCCCGTACGATGCCGTCCACGGGAATCTTTTCGCCGGGCCGTACGATCACCAGGTCGCCGATGCGGACCTCGGCGATGGGCAGCTCGATCGTGCGGCCGTCCCGGATGACCTTGGCCTCCAGCGGCTGGAGCGACGCGAGAGCGCGGATCGCGTCCGAGGCGCGGCCCTTGGCGCGCATCTCCAGGAGGCGGCCGAAGAGGATGAGGGTGACGATCGTCGCCGAGGTGTCGAAATAGACCGGCGGCGGGCCGCCGGCCGAGAACACGGCCGGTGCCAGCGTGGCGGCCAGGCTGAAGAGGTAGGCCGCCGACGTGCCGACGGCGACGAGTGTGTTCATGTCCGTCGTGCCGTGCCGGGCCGCCGTGATCGCGCCCCGATAAAATTGCCAGCCGGCCCAGAACTGCACCGGCGTCGCCAGCAGCAGTTGGAGCCAGGAAGAAACGGTCGGCGAGAGCGGCAAGGAGAGATGCTCGCCCATTCCCAGCACCATGATCGGCAGGGTTAGCCCGACGGACATCCACACTTTGCGTGTCAAGGTCTCGGCGGATTCCCGCTTCCGTTCGCTCGCCGCCGCCGCGGCGTCTTGCTCTGTGGCCCCGAGATCGGGCGGCATGACGGCGGTGTAGCCGAGCGCACCGATGCGGTCGCGGATCGCCGCGGGCGAGACGGCCTCCGGCCGGTAGTCCACCGTGGCCTGCTCTAGGGCCAGATTGACCGAGGCGCGGGCGACGCCGGGCAGCTCGCTCAAGCCCCGTTCGATCTTGGCCACGCAGGAGGCGCAGGACATACCCTCGATGGGAATGGTCAAGGAGCGGGAGCCGATGGCCGACGGCTGGTGGTCGGAAACCGGCGCCGGCAGGGAGACGGGTTGGGCGCGGCGCGGCGCGAGCGTCACCAGTTGGATCGGCTGGCGCTGCGCCATCCCTTGCGGGCCCTTGTGCAAGACGCCGTCGGGATCGGCCTCGAACGTGCGTTTGCAGCCCGGCGCGCAAAAATAATAGGTCTGCCCGCGATAGTCGGTCTTCGCGGGCGCGCGGGTTTCGTCCACCGTCATGCCGCAAACCGGGTCGATCGCCATGAGCAGGAGACTATAACCCCCTTGCGAGCGGAGTCAAATGAGCCCGGCCGGTGAGCAGGGACGAGCGTCCTACAGCTTCCGCAGGCCGTCGAGGTCGGTGGAGTCGAGCGCGGCGCGGGCGGCGCGATGGCCGGCTTCGACGAATTGGTCGATGAGTTGGTATTTGAACATGTTGCGCCGGCCGGTTTCGGGCTCGATGTAGAGGTCAGCCAGTTCGCGAATTCGCTGGCGCTTGAGTTGCCCCGTCACGCCGGCCGTGCGGTAGATGAGGGTGACCAGGTTGGGCAAGACCGCGTCCCGGCGCGTCAGCCATCGGCGGAGCTGTGTCAGCCCGTCCTTGGGGGATTCGGTGCCGGGCGCGACGCGCAACTCCTCGTGCGGGGCGACGTTGACGGCGATGACGAAACGTGCGCCGCTCGCGCGCATCGCGGGAATCGGCACGTTGTCGAGGACGCCGCCGTCGACCAGCAGGTCCCCGCCCTCGCCGACGACGGGCGGCCAGAGCGCCGGCGGCGCGGCGGACGCTTGCACCCAGCGGGCGACCGGTCCGCGCCGGCCGATGTCGAGTTGGCAGGTGCTCAAGTTCGTGGCGGTGCAAAAGGCCGGCACCCAGAGGTCTTCCATGTCGGCCGCCCCGAACATCCGTTCCAGGACGCGCGAAATCTTGTGGGTGGAAAAGAGTGAGACGATGGGCAGCGTGACCGCGCGGTTGATCGAGGGGTGCCACTCCCGCCGGTTGACCTCCTGCATCCGATCGGGCGACCAGCCCTGCGCGTATTGAGCGGCCATGATCGCACCCATGCTGGAGCCGCCGAGAAGATCGACCGGCACCGCGGCTTCTTCCAAGGCCCGCAGCACGCCGATTTCCGCAAAGGCCTTGGCGCCCCCGCCGCTGAGCACCAGTCCGATCGGCGTGCCGCGGAGCAGGCGGCCCAGCCTGGCGAGATCGCGCTCGTGGCCGTTGCGCAGGTGGTAGTGGGACGCGAAGGGACGGAGCGCGAGCCACGACCGCGTGCCGGACGGCAGGGAAATGTCCGGCGGGTGGATGAGGACCAGTTCTTCCCGGGGGCGCAGGTGATCGTCGTCCAGCGCATCGGCCAACTGCGCGGCGACGCCGAGCGTGGGCGTGCCGACGGCCGGCACCAGATACAGGACCCGGTCGGCCTGGCGGAAACATTGACTGGCCCATTCGGGATCGGCCGGATCGATGTCGAGCCAGAGCAACGGCGCGTCCGATTCCGCGGCGTTGAGCCAGGCGGCGATGCCTTTGGCCCGCTGCGCCGCATCGTGCGGGGGCCGCGGGGCGCGCAGCGAGTCGGGAAGGTCGCGCGGTCCGAGCGTGGTGAGCGGGACGTGGGCGGCCAGCGTCCGAACGAGGGCCTCGCGCGCCGCCGTCAGTCGGGGTGTCGGTTGGGTGACGACGCAGGCCAGCGTGGTGCGTGCGGTCGAGGTGAGCCGACGCTCTTGATTGCGCAGCCGCCGGGCCACCAACTGGGCCAGCCGCAACATCAGATGGGGATGCCGGGCCAGCGCCGATTCGAACGCGGCCCGGCCGATGCAGGCGAGTTCGGTGTCCCGGAGCATCTGCGCAGTGGCGGAGCGGGGCTCGCCCGTGAGGAGGGCCAGTTCGCCGAAGAAATCGCCGGCGCCGAGCGTCGAGAGCACGTGCTCCTCGTCGCTGCCGTGTTTGGCCAGGAATCGAACGCGGCCGCGCAGGATGACGAAGAGACTGTCGCCCGCATCGCCTTCTTTGAACAGGATGTCGCCGCGACGGGCGTCGATCCATTGGACGGTCGGCAGCAACTGCTCCGGCTGCTCGAAACCGAAGGCGGCGAGGGCGGCCGCGAAGTCCCGCTCGCGGCGAGACGCGTCGCTCGGATGGCTCACGCGGGGTGTCCCTTCGTGCGATCGGGGCGGGGCACCCTACCGTGCCGGCTCGACGCCGTCAAGCGCTGCCGAGCGCCGAGGAGGGCGGCGCGTCGAGGGGCGCCTGCCGGAGATTTTTCTGCCTGATGAGGCGGGCCAGGTAGGTCCGCTGCAGCTTGAGCTGCAGGGCGGCCTTCGTCTGGCTCCCATTGTTGTGCCGCAAGGCCCGCAGGATGATATAGCGGCTGTGGGCCTCCATCGAATCGTGATAGGGCAGCGCTTCGTAGCCGGCCGGCCGGTCCTCGTCGGTGGCGCTCAGGGCCTCGGCACTGCCGAGCGCCAGGTGTTCCGGTTCGATGACGTCGTGCGGGGCCAGCACGGCCGCTCGCGCCAAGGCATTGTCCAGCTCACGGACATTGCCGGGCCAGGCGTAGCGGCTGATGGCGTCCAGCGTGCTCTGGCTGAAACGAAGATGTGGGCGCTTCACGTCCTGCGCGTGCCGGGCCAGGAAGAATTGGGCCAGGGACGGAATGTCCTGGGCTCGCTCCCGCAGGGGGGGCAGGTTGAGCGTGATGACGTTCAAGCGAAAATAGAGGTCTTCCCGGAAGGTGCCAGCCCGCACGGCCTTGCGCAGATCCTTGTTGGTCGCGGCGATGACACGGATGTTCACCCGCACCAGCCGAGAGCCGCCGACGCGGTGAAATTCCCGGTCTTGCAGCACGCGCAACAACTTGGATTGCAACGTCAACGGCATGTCGCCGATTTCGTCGAAGAACACCGTGCCGCCGTCGGCCATTTCGATCTTGCCCTTGTGCTGGCGGTCGGCGCCGGTATAGGCCCCGCGTTCGTGCCCGAAGAGTTCGTTCTCCAGCAGCGTGTCGGTCAGCGCCACGCAGTTGACGACGACGAACGGCATCGCCTGCCGGGGGCTCCACTGATGAATGGACCGCGCGAAGAGTTCCTTGCCGGTGCCGCTTTCGCCCAGCAGGAGCACGTTGGCGTCAGACGGGGCCGCGCGCTTGGCGAGGTCGAGGATGGCCTGGAACGTCGGGCTACTGCCGACGACGCGGGCGTAGCGCGTATCCACTTCGGAACGCAAACATTCGACCTGGCGCTTGAGCGACTCCCGTTCCAACGTTTTGCGAATGACAATGGAGAGGTGATCGACGTCGATCGGCTTGGTCAAAAAGTCGAAGGCGCCGGCCTTCATCGCTTCGACCGCCTTGGTCACCGTACCGTGTGCGGTCATGACGATGACGGGGAAGTCATAGGCGTCGCGATCCTGTGCGCGCCGCTGGTTGAGGCGAGCGAGCAACTCGAGGCCGGAAACCCTGGGCATTTCGAGGTCCAGTAGGACCAACTGGGGCGATTCGCGCTCGATCCGGTCGAGGGCCTGGGCCCCGTCGACAGCGACCGCCGTCTCGAATCCCAGGGAAGCCAGACGGTCGGTGAGGATGACGGCAATGTCCGGATCGTCGTCGACGATCAATATACGAGGACGCATAGAGTACTCAGCCTCCTGAGGGGATTTGTACCTATTGATATTGTCAAGAACGGGTGCCGAAAGACGGGGAGAGGAAAGAATCGGGGGCTGCAGGCAGCGGAACAGGTCATGGCCCGAATCCGCCGACCCACGGGACTGGGCGTCTCATGATCAATCGTCCATTACATTCAGGACCAAGCCGGTCAAGGGTTTAGGATAAAAATAAGTGGATTTGTGCGGCATGCGTTCGCCCGCCGTGGCCACGTCGCGCACTTCAGCGACCTTGGTCGGATTGAGCAAGAGCGCGCCCCTGGCCTTTCCGTTGCGGACCACATTCAAGGCGTCGTCGTCGTCCTTCGTATACGAGATCGTCTCTTCGTCGGACTTCGAGGCAAAGAGCTTGGCGAGCACGTGGCTGTGCAAAATGGACACATCCAACCGGTCTCGCGCCGAGGAACTCGCGTTGACGGGCTGATCCGGTTTCAGTTGGAGCACGAAGTACCGGGCCTCGCCGTCCAGCGCCAGCCCGAAGGCGTGTCCGCTCTGGCCGCGCGCGCGCAGCGTTGCCAGGAATTGCTGGCGGACGGTCGATTCGGTCTCGGCAGAGAAGGCAAAGGACTCGATCGTGAAGGCTCCGCGCAGTCTGGTTTCCACCTGGTCGGCCGGCGGCAAGGGGGAATTCACGACCCGGTGCGTCGGCAGGACGGTCAGCCCTGGATCTTCCAGGCTGGACAGCAGCATGAGCACGGTGTCGAACGGGGCCGGACCGTTCGAGGCCTGGCCCGCCTGCTCCCGGCGGAGCCGCCGGTAGTTGAGCGCGGTTTCGTAACGATGGTGGCCGTCCGCGATGAACAGCGGCTTGGGCTTGAGCAAGGCGACGAGCCGATCGAGGACGGCCTGGTCGGTCACGGCCCAAAGACGTTGGCGGCAGCCCGTGTCGTCCGTGAAGTCGAAGCGGGGAGCTTGCCCGGCGATGGCTTGGTCGATGAGGCCCAGTGCCGTTCCCTCTGGGTCGGAGAACAAAGAAAAGATCGGGCTGACATTGGCGCGGCAGGCCTTGAGCAGTTCCAGCCGGTCGGCCTTGGCGGCGGAACGAGTGTTTTCGTGCGGATAAATGTGCCCCGTGCCGAACTCGGCGAGCTCAACCGTGGTCAGAAAGCCTTTGAGCAGCCGCCGCCCTGCGGCGCCGCTCTCGGCCGGCGGCGTGTAATCGATGTAGTAGGGATAGATAGCGGGCACTGCTTCGCGCCGCAAAATGCCCGACGCGAGCCAGTGCTTCAGGGCCTCCGCCGCACGGGTGTATTTGTTGCGTGTCGGACCGTCGTCCGGGTGGTCGAGCCCCAATTCCACGCGGATAATGTTGGCCTGGTGCCGGTCGTGCAGGGCCGCCTGGCCGTCGGCGTCGATGATGTCGTAAGGCGGGGCCACGACTTTGGCCGCGTCTCCGACCGCCGCGGGATCGTACGAGACGCCCCGCATGGGAATGATGTGAGCCATGGAGTCTTTCGAGTAACCGGGTGATACCGCGTCGATTCCTGGGATCGTGCGCCGCGCATTGTCGTCAAAACGGGGCGTCGGCGTCAAGATAGGCGAAGCGCTACGTAGGCGAGAAGAGGCGAAAAGACGAGGTCAGCGGTCGCGGCTGATCATGTAGTCCGCCACGACGGCGAGGGCGCGCTTGGCTTGGCAGTCGTCGAACGTTTCCAGGTCGCGAATGGCGTCGGCCACGAAGGCTCGGGCGCGGGTCATGGCATAGGCGATCGAGCCGTACTCCTGCATGAGGCCGATGATGCGCATGAGCTCCGGTTCGGTGAGATTGCGCGTTTCCATCCGGTCCTTGATGAGCTGCCGGTCTTCGGCCGGGCAATGCTGGAGTAGATGCAGCAGCGGCAACGTGGCCTTGCCCTGGCGAAGATCCTGTCCCAGCGTTTTGCCGAGCCGGTCGCCATTGGCGGTGTAATCCAGCGTGTCGTCGGCGACTTGAAACGCGATGCCGATGTGCTGCCCGAACCGGAAGAGCGCCGCCTGCTGCTCCTCGGTCGCGCCGCCGATAATCGCGCCCATGCGGCAGGCCGCCGCGATCAGACCGGCGGTCTTGTGTTCCACGATGCGGAGGTATTCCGTTTCCGTGACCTGTGGATTGCCGTTGTAATAGAGCTGCAGCACTTCCCCCTCGGCCATTTTCCGGCAGGCTTCCGAGAGCACTTCGTTGATGGCCTGGCTGCGGAACCCGACGATCTGGCAGATGGCTTTGGAGTACAGATAGTCCCCGACGAGGATGCTGACCTGGTTGCCCCAGACCTTGCGCGCGGTTTGGCGCCCGCGGCGGATGTCGGCGTCGTCCACGACGTCGTCGTGCAGGAGCGTGGCCGTGTGAATGTATTCGACGAGGCTGCCGAGAATGTGATGTCCCGTGCCGGTATAGCCGCAGAGGCGGGCGCACAATAACAGGAGCAGCGGCCGGACGCGCTTTCCGCCGCTGCACAGGATGTGCGCGGCCACGGTGTTGACGAGCGTAACCCACGAATCGAGGTTCTTGCGGACTTGATCTTCGACGCCCTCGAGTTCGTCGCGGTAGGCGTCCCACACGTCCGACATGGTCTGGACGGTGGAGATAACGGGGCCGTTCGACATGCGCGGGAGTCTAGGCCGCAGGTCCCCCTTTGTCAAGGTGGCAGGACGCCCAAATGGGCGGCGTTCCGGCGTCTTCCGCGCGCGCCGTTGCCTTGACAGACGCAGGCCGCATCCATTATTGTGGCCGCACCGTGAGCATGTCTCTGAGCCGCTGTCATCACACGATCTTACACGTGGTTGCGGCACCTCGTTCCGGCGTGTTCCCAGCCGGCGGGAGGCTCGTCGCAACGCCTCCGTCGGCCGTCCGGTAACACGTCCTGCTCGTTCCACCGAGACCGACGCGCACCAGCTCAACAGAGGACCCGAATTTTACGATGAGCATCCCCGGATTTCCCGCCAAACAAGGCCTCTACGATCCGAGCCACGAAAAAGATTCGTGCGGTATCGGCTTCGTCGTCAACATCAAGGGCGTGAAGTCGCACGCGATCGTCGAGCAAGGCCTGCAAGTCCTGCAAAACCTCTATCACCGTGGCGCCCAGGGCTGCGACCCCTGCACGGGCGACGGCGCCGGCATTCTCCTGCAGGTGCCGCACGAGTTCTTGAAGCGCGCGGCGGGCGATGCGGGCGTCAAACTGCCGCAGGCGGGTGAATACGGTGTGGGCATGGTGTTTGTGCCGCGCGAGGCCGCGGCCCGCAAGCAGTGCGAGACGCTGTTCGAGCGGGTGATCGCCGAGGAAAAGATGCGGCTGTTGGGCTGGCGGGACGTGCCGGTCAAGAGCGACGCGATCGGCGTCCAGGCGCGCAAGACCGAGCCGGCGATGCGACAGGTTTTCATCGCCCGCGACATCCTCAACGAGGCGCAGTTCGAACGGAAGCTGTACGCCATCCGCAAGCGGGTGGAGCGCGCGGTCCGCGAGTCGGCGATCGAAGGCAAGGAACACTTTTACGTGTCCAGCCTGTCCGGCAACACGATCGTGTACAAGGGCCTGCTGCTGCCGCACCAAATTCCGGCCTATTATCAAGATCTTACCGATGCCAGCATGGTCAGCGCGTTGGCGCTGGTGCACTCGCGCTTCAGCACGAACACCTTTCCGACCTGGCCGCTCGCGCATCCCTACCGCTATGTTTGCCACAACGGCGAGATCAACACGCTGAAGGGCAACGTGAACTGGATGCGCGCGCGCCAGGGACGGTTGCAGTCCGACCTGTTCGGCGGCGACATCGAGAAGCTCTTCCCGATCGTCTACGAGCAGCAGAGCGACTCGGCCTGCCTCGACAACGCCCTGGAGTTCTTGCTGCTCGGCGGGCGCTCGCTGCCCCATGCGATGATGATGCTGATTCCCGAGCCCTGGGTCGGCAACCCGCAGATGGACCTGGACCGGCGCGGCTTCTACGAGTACCACGCGGCGATGATGGAGCCCTGGGACGGCCCGGCGGCGGTCTGCTTCACCGACGGGAAGCTCATCGGCGCGACGCTGGACCGCAACGGCCTGCGGCCCTGCCGCTACCAGGTGACGACCGACGACCGCGTCGTACTGGCCTCGGAGGCCGGGGTGCTGCCGGCGGATCCCAAGGACATCCGGTACAAGGGCCGGCTCCAGCCGGGCCGCATGTTCCTCGTGGATACGGCGCAGGGGCGGATCATCGACGACGAGGAAATCAAGGCCGATATCGTCGGCCGCAAGCCCTACCGGGCCTGGGTGACGCAGTACCGCGTGTCGCTCGACGAGCTGCCGGAGCCCTTGAACGTCCCGCAGCCCGACCACCCGACGATCCGCCAGCGCCAGCAGGCCTTCGGTTATACGGTCGAAGAGCTCAAGATGGTGCTGACGCCGATGATCGTCACCGGCGAGGAGGCGATCTCGTCGATGGGCACCGACACGCCGCTGGCCGTGCTGTCGGAGCGCCCGCAGCTCCTCTTCAAGTATTTCAAACAGCTCTTCGCGCAGGTGACCAATCCCCCGATCGATCCGATCCGGGAGGAGTTGGTCATGTCCCTCGTGACGAACATCGGCCCCAAGCCCAATTTGATGGTGGAGGCGCCGGAGTCCTGCCGCCGGATTCGGGTGAAGCAGCCGATCCTGACCAACGCCGACCTGGAGAAGATCCGCGAGATCGCCGACCCGCATTTCAAGAGCCAGACGCTCTCGATGCTGTTCCGTGTGGCCGAGGGGCCCGAGGGCCTGGCGCCCGCGGTGGAACGACTCTGCCGGGAGGCGTCGGATGCGATCCGCGAAGGGTACAAGTTTTTGATCCTGAGCGATCGCGGCGTCAACGAGGAATGGGCGCCGATGCCCAGTCTCTTGGCCGTCGCTGCCGTGCACCATCACCTCGTCCGGGAATGTACGCGCACCGAAGTCGGGCTCATTTTGGAGACCGGCGAGCCGCGGGACGTGCATCAGTTCGCCTGCTTGATCGGCTACGGGGCCGGCACCATCAATCCCTATCTGGTCTTCGAGACGATGGTGGACATGGAGCGGGACGGCTACCTGCCCGAAGGGCTCGACGCCGCGACCGCCGAGACCAAGTTCATCAAGGCCATCAACAAGGGCCTGCTGAAAATCTTCTCCAAAATGGGCATCTCCACCGTGCAGTCCTACTGCGGCGCGCAGATTTTCGAGGCGATCGGCCTGGGCCGGGATTTGGTGGACCGCTACTTCACGGGCACCCCGTCGCGCATCCAGGGGATCGGCCTGCGCGAGATCGGCGAGGAAACCCTGCGGCGGCACCGGGCGGCCTACGCGCCGACGGCGATCCGGCAACTGGACTTCGGCGGGGAGATTCACTATCGCGTCCAGGGCGAGCACCACAACTGGAATCCGGAGACCATCTACAAGCTCCAGCATGCGACGCGCGCGAACGACCCCAAGACCTACAAGGACTTCGCGGCCCTGGTGAACGACGAGAGCAAGCGGCGCTCGAACCTGCGCGGTTTATTGGAGTTCAAGCTTGCGCCCGAGCCGATCCCGCTCGACGAGGTTGAACCGGCCAAGGAGATCGTCAAACGGTTCACGACCGGGGCCATGTCCTTCGGGTCGATCAGTAAGGAAGCCCACGAAACCCTGGCCGTCGCCATGAACCGGCTCGGCGGCAAGAGCAACACGGGGGAGGGGGGCGAGGATCCCGAACGGTTCGTGCCGCTGTCGAACGGCGACAGCAAGAATTCCTACATCAAGCAGGTGGCCTCAGCCCGCTTCGGCGTGACGGCCCACTATCTCGTCAACGCCCGCGAACTCCAGATCAAGATGGCCCAAGGGGCGAAGCCGGGCGAAGGCGGGCAGTTGCCGGGCCACAAGGTGGACGAGAACATCGCGCGGCTGCGATACGCCACGCCGGGCGTGCAGCTCATCTCGCCCCCGCCGCATCACGACATCTATTCGATCGAGGACCTGGCCCAATTGATCTTCGATTTGAAGAATTCCAACCCCCGGGCGGCCGTGTCGGTCAAGCTGGTGTCCGAAGTCGGCGTGGGCACCGTGGCGGCCGGCGTAGCCAAGGCCCATGCGGACAAGGTGCTGATCAGCGGCGATTCGGGCGGCACCGGTGCCTCGCCCCTCTCGTCCATCAAATATGCCGGCATTCCCTGGGAACTCGGCGTGGCCGAAACGCATCAGACGCTGGTGCTCAACGATCTGCGCGGGCGCATCCGCGTGGAGACCGACGGACAGATGAAGACCGGCCGCGACGTGGTCGTCGCCGCCTTGCTGGGCGCGGAGGAATTCGGCTTTGCGACGGCGCCGCTGATCGTCGAAGGCTGCATCATGATGCGCAAGTGCCACCTCAATACCTGCCCGGTGGGCATCGCGACCCAGGACCCGGTGCTGCGCAAGAAATTCGCCGGGCAACCGGACCACATCGTGAACTATTTCTTCTTCGTGGCGGAGGAGATCCGCGAGTTGATGGCCAAGCTGGGCTTCCGCACGGTTGCCGAGATGGTGGGCCGCGTGGACAAGCTCAAGGCGCAGAAGGCCATCGACCATTGGAAGGCCAAGGGCCTGGATTTGACGCCGCTGCTGACGAAGCCGCAGGTGTCGGCGGAGGTGGCGACCCACTGCGTGCAGGCGCAGGACCACGGACTGGCCGACATCCTCGACAATAAATTGATCGAGCTGAGCCAGTCGGCGATCGAGCGCGGAGAGAAAGTGACGCTGGACTTGCCGATCCGCAACGTCAACCGCACGACCGGCACCATGCTGTCCAGCCACGTCGCCCGCAAGTACGGGCCGGACGGCCTGCCGGCGGATACCATCACCATCAAGTTCACCGGGTCGGCCGGGCAATCCTTCGGCGCCTTCCTCTCCAAGGGCATCACCTTGCGGCTGGAAGGGGAATCCAACGATTATCTGGGGAAGGGCCTGTCCGGCGGCAAAATCGTCGTCGTCCCGCCCGCCGGCGTCACCTACGTGCCGGAGGAAACGATCTTGATCGGCAACACCTCGCTGTACGGGGCGACGCAGGGGGAAGCCTACTGCTACGGGACCGCGGGCGAGCGCTTCGCCGTGCGGAACAGCGGCGCCCGCGCCGTCATCGAAGGCACCGGCGACCACGGCTGCGAATACATGACCGGCGGCGTGGTGGTGGTGCTGGGCAAGACCGGGCGCAACTTCGCGGCGGGCATGTCCGGCGGCATCGCCTTCGTGCTCAACGAAGACGGCAAGTTCGAACAGCGCTGCAACATGGGCATGGTCGAGCTGGAAAAGGTCGTGACGGCGGAGGACACGCAACTGCTCAAAGCCATGATCGAATCGCATCTCCGGTACACGGACAGCCGCAAGGCCAAGACCGTCTTGGACCACTGGACGGCCATGCTGCCGAAGTTCGTGAAGATCATGCCGATCGACTACAAGCGGGTGCTGGCGGAGCGAAAGGCCGCGGCGGCGAAGGACAAGGCGCACAAGGGCAAGGAGCTGGCGGCGCACTGAAAGCCGTTGGGCGTGAAGCGTCAAACGAGATACGAACGACGAGATACGAGGAACGAGTAGCAGATGGCTGATCCAAAAGGCTTCATGAAATTTACGCGGGAGGGCCCGACGCGCCGGCCGGTCGAACTCCGCATCCACGATTGGAAGGAGCTCTACGAGCCGTTCCCCGAAGACAAGCTCAAGACGCAGGGCGCCCGTTGCATGGACTGCGGCGTGCCCTTCTGCCAAAGCACGAACGGCTGCCCGGTCGTCAACCTGATTCCCGAGTGGAACGACCTGGTCCACCGGGGGCGCTGGAAAGACGCGCTCAAGGCCCTGCACACCACGAACAATTTCCCCGAGTTCACCGGCCGTCTTTGCCCCGCGCCCTGCGAGGGCGCCTGCGTGCTCGGCATCAACGAAGACCCGGTGTCCATCCGCGTCATCGAGTGGAACATCATCGACCGGGGCTTCGACGAGGGCTGGGTGCAGCCCGTGTTGTCCGTGTCGCAGTCGGGCAAGACCGTGGCGGTGGTCGGCTCCGGGCCGGCGGGGTTGGCCGCGGCCCAGCAGCTCGCGCGGGCGGGACACAAGGTGACGGTCTTCGAAAAGGCGGACCGGATCGGCGGGCTCCTGCGCTACGGCATCCCGGACTTCAAGATGGAAAAGTGGGTGGTGGACCGGCGGCTGGATCAGATGAAAGCCGAAGGGGTCGAGTTCCGGACGAACGTCCAGGTAGGCAAAGACATCGGCGGGGACGAACTGCGGCGGCAATACGACGCGGTCTGCCTGGCGATGGGGGCCGAGCAGGCCAGGGACCTGCCGGTGCCGGGGCGCGATTTGAAGGGCATCCATTTCGCGATGGATTATTTGATCCAGCAGAACAAGCGCAACGCCGGCGACACCATCGCCGTCGAGCCGATCACGGCCAAGGGCAAGCGGGTGGTCATCATCGGGGGCGGCGATACGGGGTCGGACTGTTTGGGGACCGCGCACCGGCAGGGCTGCTCCGAGGTGCATCAGTTCGAACTCTTGCCGGAGCCGCCGCCCAAGCGCGCCGGCTCGACGCCCTGGCCGCTCTGGCCCATGCAGTTGCGGACGTCGCATGCGCACGAAGAAGGGTGCGACCGCCAGTGGAGCGTCTCGACGACGAAATTCTCCGGCCACAACGGGCACGTGACGAAGTTGCACGCGCAGCGGGTGGCGTTCGAACACGGCAAGTTCACGCCGATTCCGAACAGCGACTTCGAGATGGACGCGGATTTGGTGCTGCTCGCGATGGGGTTCACCGGTCCGGTGAAGAGCGGCCTCCTGGACAGCCTCGGCGTGAAGTACGATGCGCGGGGGAACGTCGCGGCGGACGAGAACTTCATGTCGAGCGTGGAGGGCGTGTTCGCGGGCGGCGACGTGCGGCGCGGCCAGTCCCTCATCGTGTGGGCGATTGCCGAAGGCCGCAAGATGGCCGCCGCGGTGGATCAGTATCTCCTAGCCGGCAAATCTGCCAAAACCTCGGTCGCGTAAACTTCTTTCCCAAACCCCACAACAATTTTATTGCCAGCCGTTCCCGCTCTTGACGGCCTTTCGGGGTTTGCGTAGGATGCCGATCGGCGAGTCGCTTCGGTTGTCCCACCCTTTGCGTGGTGTGCGATGCCAGAGGCCGTGCCGGTCGAGCCCTCGGTTCCTTCGCAAGAGACGGTCCTCGCGGAGCAGGACCCCCTCTTCTCGCCCCGCTGGCAGATCATCCTGCTGCAAATCCTTTTCGCCATCGTCTGGTCCTACCAACTGTTGTTCAGCCAGGACTCCAATCTGTCGGAGGAAGGCCAGCATTGGGTGATCCTCCTGTTGCTGCTCTCGGTCGGCGCGCTGTATATGGTGCCCGCGCGCTGGTTCGAATCGTTTTGGGTGCCGACGGCGCTCGTGCTCGGCGACACGATCGTCACCAGCGGGCTCATCTATCTGTCCGGGAACGGCGAGACGGACGTCTATCTCACCTATTTCCTGATCATGCTCATCGCCGTCACGGCGCGCACGCTCAAACAGGTCGTCGTCTTCTCCCTGGTCGTGTGCGCGGCTTACGGCGGGGCCCTGTACTTGGAATTTCTGCACACGTCGGTGGCGCTGGCCGGGCATTTCCTCCGCTTGCCGTTGTTTCTGATCATGGCGCTGTTCTATGGCGTCAATGCGGAGCGTCTGCGGGCGGTCAGCGCGGAAAAGTCCGGGCTGGTGGATCATCTGGCCGAGCGCGAGCGCCTGCTGGCCGAGTTACAAGCGGCCCTCGCGGACGTGAAAAAGCTCAGCGGGCTCCTGCCGATCTGCGCCCACTGCAAGAGCGTGCGGGACGATCAGGGTTATTGGAAGACGGTCGAGGAATTCATGCGCACCCACGCCGGCTCGGACTTTTCTCACGGCATCTGCCCGCGATGCCTGGACAAACACTTTCCCGACTATCCGGAAGCGAAGGCCCCCGAATCCGTCTCGCCGGAAGAGGCCAAGCTGTGAAGTATTTGAAGGTGGGTGCAGCCGATTAAAACGGCAGCTTGAGGCCGCCGTCGCCCAAGCCCGGTATGGAGGGGACGGAAGGCAGGATGGATTGGCCCTTGCCGCCCTTGCCCAGGCCCGTGGCTTCCTGGAGGCGCGCCGTCAGGTCCTTGTCGATCCCCGTCAAGTCCCCGAATTGGCCTTTGAGTCCATCCAGCGACGGGCTCACCTTGGCGGCGATGGCGGCCTTGAGCTGACCGTCGAAATTGGCCAGTTGCGCCGTAAGCTGCCTCGAGACGGCGTCGGATAGCACCCGGTCCAAGTCCGTCGTGACGCGCACCTCGTAATGCTCGATCGTGCCGGCCACGTCGGCCTTGAGCGTCGTCGCCTTGACGTCGGCCAGCGCGCCGGCGACGGCCTTGGCGATGAGGTTGTCGCCCCCGCCGCTTGCCAACGCAATGGAACCGATCGACGCCTCCGCCGAACCGGCCAGCTCCTGCCCCTTCAGCGTGACCTGTGCGGCGAGATCTGCGGTGGCGCCCTTGAGCGCGATGGGCAGGTCCTTGCTCTCGGACAGCGTCATGGCCGGGACACGGTAGCCCGACGCCTTGAGCACCGCCGTATCCTTGGGCTGGCCGGAATGGATGCGATCGACCGCCCCGTCCAACGTCACGGCCTTGAGTCCGTCGAGTTTGTCGCCCTTGAAAGCGAAGGTCAGGGGCTGGCCCAAGATCGGCTGGTCGGGGGTGATGTTCCGAACCTGCCCGCCGATGTTGCCGACCGATAGGACGAGCCCGACCTTGGCGGTGCGGATGAGAAAATCGGGGAGAGGTTCCCGTTCCGTGAACCGCACGTCCACGCCCTTGCCGCGCAGGGGCTTCACGACTTCCACGTTGGCCGTTTTCTCCGCCGGCCGGTTCAAATAGGGCTGGGCCTTCTCGTACCAGTACAGGGCCTTGCGGGTCTGCTCGACCATCGGGCCTTCGAGGAAGAGACTGCCGACTTTGAAGAGCCCGCCTGGCGAGAGATTATACTTCTCTTTGAGCCGTTTCACGTCTTCCAGCGGCGCCTTGGCCACGTCGTCCATCCGCTTGTGCAACGTGGCCAGATCGGATTCGAGCGACTGCTGGGCCTGCTTGATGCGGTCGATGTCCGCGGCGATTTCTTTCTGGATCGCCAACACCTCGTTGGCGCCGCCCAATACGCCCGCCACGCCGCCCTTGCCGGCCGACTTGAGCCCCTCCAGCCGCTTCTTGTAGCCCTCCAGCTTCTCCTTGTTGGGCAGGGCGGCCAGTTCCTTCTGCCACTTGTCTTTTTGCGCCTGGAGATCGGCCTTCAGCGTGTCGGCCAATGTGAGCGATTCCAGGCTTTCCTTCGACAGGATGTCGTTCACGTCGGGGACCGTGAAGGTCGGCAGCGACGCCTTGGCCGCCTCCACCGCCTTCGAGACGGCTCCGCCGCCGGCCGGCTTGGCGACCGCGCCCGAATGGGTCCGCGGCGTGCCGAACCGGACTCCTTCGACGGCCATCTCCTCGATGATGACCTTGCGCCTGAGCAGGTTGAGACCGTCCAGGTTGAAGGCTATGCGATCCACCTGCACCGCGTTCGTCATCGGCTCGTCGGGATCGGTCACCTGTAAGCCGGTCAACGTCAGGCCGAGGGGAAAGAGGTGCAGGTCGGCCGAGGCCAGGTCCACCTTGGCGCCCACGGCCTTGGTGCCGGCGGCCTCGATGGCCCGTTCGATCACCTCGTCGATGACGAGGAGCCAGAGCGCGGCGGCGAGGCCGATGACGGCGACGAAGGCGATCAGGCCGGGCCAGCGAATCCACTTGCTCACAGGCCGCCTCCCAGCTTCGAGACGGACTGGTAGATGCCATAAAACTTGCTCGATTCGATGGCCTTGAACATCCAGGTGTCCTTGATGCGGGCGAGAATCTGCTCGCGGTACTTCGCGATCACCGCATTGCAGGCCAGGACGAAGGGGATCAATAGGCCCACCGAGACGACCAGGCTGCCCATGACGATGGAATTGTTGAATCGCTCGAGCCGCCAGAGGGTGGAGTTGTAGAGCGTGGTCCAGAGCCCTTCGAGCGACGGCTGCGTCAGGACGGCCAAGCCGATGCGGTGAAACAGCGGGTCCAGCGCGAAGGCCAGGGCCGAGAAGGCGGAGAGGCCCAACAGGAAGGCCGAGAGGTTGACGCGCAGGACGAGCAGGAGCAGGAGGACGACGAGATTGTGCAAACTCAGGAGGGGCGTGAAGCCCGCGATCATGGCGAAGCCCAGCGCCAGGCTGATCTGGCCCGGCTCGGCTTCCGAGTTCAGGACCCGCAGGAGTTTGGCTAGACCGAAGAGCATCGAGCAATTCCCCCAACTCGTCGGGCCATCCTATAACACGAGTAGCCCGGTTCTGTCATGAACCGACGTGCCGCCACAGGAGATCACGAGGGAGACTGGGCGCAGCGGAAGCCGATGGTGGGGGACCGCTGATCGGGCGGGGCGCCGGACCGGGTGGCGGCGCGGAGCATCATCGGTTTGCTCTTCCACGACCCGCCGCGCACGCCCTTGTAGCGGCCGGCCGAAGGGCCGGGCGGATTGCGCTCCGGCATGATCGAATAGTAGTCGAACAGAAACCAGTCCTGGACCCATTCCGCGACGTTCCCCGCCATGTGCCGGACACCATAGGGGCTCTGGCCGTCTTCGCCGCTGTTCACCGAGGCGACGAGCGGAATTTCATGCGCATGGTATTGGCCGAAGACCGCCAGACCGGCGACGGGTTTGGCCTTGCCCCAGGGAAAGAGCAAGCCTTCTTTGCCCCGCGCGGCCTTTTCCCACTCGGCCTCCGAGGGAAGCCGTTTGCCCCTGGCGCGGCAGAAGCCGTCCGCTTCGGCCCAGGTGACGTAGAGGGCCGGCCAGCGAGCCAACACATAGTCCGGCATGGCGTGGACGGAGATGACGTGCCAGATCAGCCGCCGGAGCTCGTCCGACGGCTCGATATGTTGCTCTGTCACGTACGCCAGATATTCCGAGAGGCTGACCTCGTCGCGGTCGATGCGGAAAGCGTCCACCCAAATTTTTCGTTGAGGCAGTTCCGTATCGTCGTACTGGGTGCCCATGCCGTAGGGATCGTCGTCGATCCGCTTGGAGCCCATGAGAAACCAACCGGCCGGCACCGACTGGGTCGGCGAGGGTTCCGCCATTGCGGCGATGGCGGTGAGGTGCGGAGCCAGCTTCGCCTCCGGCGCCGGTTCCTGACGGGCGGCGCGCGCTTCGACGCAATGGAGAGCCAGAGAAGAGGCGAGCAGGATGGGAAGCAGTGCAAGAGACGAATGGCTCACAGCGAGGCGAATCATAGGGGGACCGCCGGAGCATTGCAATGTCAAAGCACGTGGTTGATCGCCACGAAGCCGCTCGGTATCCTAGGCCCATGATGACCGGCAGCATGGCGGCCCGTACGCGGTGGGTCTCGTTCGTCTGGGCCATGTGGGCATTGGGTCTGTGGGGCGGCCTCGCCTCGCCCGTCGGTGCGGCCGACGACCTGCCGTTGGTTCCCGTGGACGACTATCCCGTCTACGACCTGGTCATTCAAGAGAAGTTTCTCACGTCGCAGACGCACACGGTCATCATCGAGCGGCAAACGGTCACGCAGTTGATCCCGACCCTGGACGAGCCGCCGACGGCGGCCTTTTTCTCCGAGCGGGAGGTACTGCCCGGCCGGCTCCCGCGGGATTTGGTCGCGGACTTCGTCACGGTCAATCAACGCCCGGCCAAGCTGGAGCCGCGGTTCGCCTTTGGCGTCCGCTATCGCCTGGTCAGGCCAGGCGGCGGCGACGAGCCGGAAGTGCATCTGCCCCATGTCCCCGTCCGCTTTGTGCAAGGCAGTGAAGCGCAGCCGGTGCCGGCGACCTTGAGCGTGCTGAAGGTCTCGCGGGTCGGCTTCTCGCGCAAAGGCGACTTGGCCTTGGTCTATACGGGGTTGGATCGGCCGGACGGAGCCGGCGGCGGCATGGTGACCCTGCTGCGCCGCACCGGAATGAAGTGGGAGATCGTGGAAACAGAATTGCTCTGGGTCGCGCGGCCCGACTAACCCTCTTGCCCCTTTATTATGGCCCTTGGCTTCGCTGCCGGAGAGCCTCCAGATTGCGTCTGATAGTGGGATCGGTCGGCACGATCCTCACGGCTTCGCCCAAAGCCTCCTCCGCTTCGGCAAACCGTTCTTGGGCCATCAAGGTCATGGCCAAGTTGTTCCATAGGCCGTAGTCGGTCCGGTCCAAGGCCAGCGCGGATCGGTAGACCGCCTCAGCTTCGGGCCACCGCTGGTCTCGCCGATACAAGTCGCCCCAGAACCCGTAGGCCCGTTGCCGAACGGGCTGGGGCTGCGATGGGTCGGCGAGGGTGTGAAATATCTCTGCCGCCGCGTCCGGCTGCCCGCTGCGTCCCAAGGCATCGGCGAAGAGAAGGTCCGTGTAGGGGTTCGGATGCCGCTCGCGGACTTGCCGGTAGAGCGCAAGCCCTTCCTCGTATCGTCCCGCCAGCACGTAGGCCCTGGCCAAGTTCTGATCCAGTTCGTCCGAACGGGCGACGGTCATGGGCCACCAGCAGAAGGCCGTCGTTGCCAGCAAAGCCATCAGAAACGGCCAGGTCCGGGCCGAGCCGGTCCGCGCCCGTCTCGCCAGTTCGACCATCGCCCCCGCGGCCAGGAGCAGCATCACGCCGACGATCGGCAGGCGGTAGCGGGACGAGATCCAGTAGGGCAGGAGCGAAACGAGGTAGAGGCCGAGGGACACGTAGAGGAGGTAGAGGGTTCTCCAGCGGGCGCGCAGCAGGCCCAGGCCGAGCAGGGCGAAGGGGGCGATGAGCCAATAGCCGGGGAGGGGCAATCGGAGCACGAAGGAAAACCCCTTGAACATGTCGTACGAGTGATTGTCGGGAATTTCGGCGGCGTTCCAGAACTGGACGAACCGCCGTCCGATCATGCGGAGTTGCTCTTTCGGGTGCGTGATGGAAAAGAGCAGACTCCGGTCCCGCCACAGGTCCGCCACTTCGGTCGGCGACAGGCGATGGCCCACCATCTCTTCGGCCCGCCGGTGGAAGTCCACGCGCTCGTTCATGGTGACGGGATTCACGAAGGGCACCGGCGCATAGTCGCCCGTGGTGTTGTCGTAATTGTTGGCCGTGTAGAGGTTCTGGCCTCCGTAGACGGTGAGGAGCACCCACTCGCCCGATTCCAGCTTGTTGCGGATCGTCACGGGGGCAATGACCATTGCCAGGCCCAGGAGAAATCCCAGTGCGGCAGCGGGACGCACGGGAGGCCGATCCGGCCGTCGTGCGATCGCCGGCGCCAGCAACAGGGCCGGGATGAGCGCGAGCACATTGGCCCGCGTCAAGCAAGTCAGGCCGAGCACGACGCCCGTGCACCAGGAGGCGAGGGGCGTGGCGCGAGCCAGGGCGCCGAGCGCGAGGAGCAGCGTCCAGTCCATCAGGAAGACCGCCACGGATTCTTTCAGCAAGAGGCCTTCGTAATAGAGGAAAGGGAGATAGGTGGCGGCCAGGATGCCGGCGACCTTGGCGACGGTCGGGTCGAAGAGGCGCCGTGCGAGGCGATAAAGGAGCAGGACGTTCACGGTGCCGATCAGCACCTGTACGAGCCGCACCGCCAGCATGTTCGGCCCGAAGAGCCGATAGAGGCCGGCCAGGAAATAGGCGTGCAGCGGCATCTCGTAATAGGGATAGTCGGGGATGAACTGTCCGCCCTCGACAAGGGTCAGGGCCCAGAGATGGTAGTGCTTCTCATCCCCCACGGGATGCTGGAAAAAAGGATTGTCGAGGATCGTGGAGAGGTAGAGAAGTCGCACCAAGAGGGCGGCGCAGAGGAGTTTCCCTTCGAACGAGCGCCACCAGGGAGCCGGGGAAGCATCAGGCGAGGCGGCGGTCGGCGCGTCCATCGGCGGGAGTATAACGAGCGGTCCAACCTGTGTACAATGACGGGCGCAATTCTGCCGGGAGGAGACGACTCGATGCCGAACCTGATCCGCCGGACGTTCCCCGTGCCGCCGCTGGGCTGCAACTGTTCCATCCTCGGCGATCCCGTCACGAAGCAGGCGATCGTCGTGGACCCGGGCGGCGCCCACGAACAGATTCTCCAGACGGTGCAGGCGCTGGGCCTCACGGTCGTCCGCATCCTGCACACCCACGCGCACTTCGATCATTTTCTGGCGTCCGGCGAGATGCAGAAGGCGACGGGCGCCGTGCTCTGCCTGCACGAGGACGATCGATTCCTCTGGGAGATGTTGGAAGTGCAGTGCCGCATGTTCGGCGTGCCCTACCGGCCCGTGCCCCTGCCGGACTGTTGGCTCGCGGACGAGGACGCGGTGAACGTCGGCGGCATCGCCGGCCGCGCCCTGCACACGCCCGGCCATACGCCCGGCTCCATGTCGTTTCACTTCGCGCAGGATCGGCTCGTGCTGGCGGGGGACACGCTCTTTCAGGGCAGCATCGGCCGCACCGACCTCTGGGGCGGCGATTTCGACACGATCGAGCGGTCCATCCGTGAGCGGCTGTACACGCTGCCCGACGAGACGCTCGTCGTCACCGGGCATGGGCCGGAGACGCAGATCGGGATGGAGAAGGAAGATAACCAATTCGTCCGCATCTAGGACGGAGGATGCCATGAGCCTACTCCGCGGCTGTCTCACAACGGCGGTACTCGGCGTCACCTCTTTGATCCTGAGCGGTGCGGCCGCCGCCGACACTGTCGGTCCGGGCAGTGCCCAATCCAGTCAGGTGGTCGTGCAGCAGGTGGAAGTGCATCTGACCGATCATGGGCCGGTCGTGCTGTTGAAGGCCGAGCAGCGCGCGATCCCGATTTTCGTGGACCTGACCGTGGCCAGCTCCATCCATGCCGTCTTGACCGGGCAGCACCTGAAACGCCCCCTGTCGCACGATCTGATGCGGACGATCCTGGAATCGTTCGGCGGAAAGGTCACGCAGACCGTCATCACGATGAAGGACGGGATTTTTTACGGAGCCTTGACGGTCGCCATGCCGACGATGTCCAAGGTGTTCGACAGCCGGTCGTCGGACGCCATCGCGCTGGCCATCCATTTCAAGGCGCCGATCCTCGTCGGGCGGGACTTGTTGGAGTCCGCCGGCAAGGCGACCGGCGAGGGGAAGGAGCTAACGTTGTGAGGGCGGGGCCGGCGCGTGGCCGGCGTCTTGGGCCATGCGCTCGTCGAGGAGCTTGAGACGCTTGGCGGTCGACTGCCGAATGAACTCGATGTTTTCTTTGAGGTGCTGTTCCTGGGAAATCTGGCCCGCCTCCCGCCGCCGCAGTTGATCCAGGCCGAAGCGCGAGATCTCGGCCTCCGCTTCCCGGTTCAGTTGTTTCCAGAGCCGTGCGCACGTGGGCTGGCGGTCTGTCACGTACTTGTCGCAGGGCGGCTCGGCCCAAACGGGTGACGTCTCGCCGAGCAGGAGCAGGCCGAGCAACGGCGGCAGCAGAGAGGCGGTGACGATGGGGCGCCGCAGCATGGGACCATTCCTTCGGAGTTGAGCCGGGCACGCATGGTATCACAGATTCCCCTCTTCGATTCCGCCTGGCTGGCCCGTCTGCAAGGCGAGTTTCGCCGGTCCATGCGGGGCCTGCTGTTCGACCTCTGCGACGATCTCGCCGAGCACTATCCCGCCGCGACCGAGCGGCTTCGCTTGCCCCTCGGCCTGTTCCGACTGGTGGGCCGTTCGCTCGGCCAAGCCGATTATGGGACCTGGAAGGTCGTCGGATGGATCGACCTGCTCAACGACCTGGTCTATTTCGTGGATTTGGCCGAGCAGTACCGGCGGGAAGGGGACCGGGCAGGTTTCGCCGAAGCCCTGGCCGCCGAATGCCAGGAGAAGCTTTTCGAGAACAGCTATGCCGACGATCTGTTTCCCCAGGGCCTGCTGACCGCGACGGACCAGGCCGGAAAGCTGGGCCTGCGCATCGAGCGGCTCTGTCGGCGGTTGGCCCGGCAAGTGACGCAAGAATCGGTGCTGCTCGTGCCGGGACTGCCCTGCCGGTGGCTCCGACAAACGGGGCGGTCGTCCTGGTCCCTGCCGTTCGATCCGAAGCCGAACTTCGAGCAGGCCGACTGGCCCGGCTGTGTGCCCATCGGTCTGGCTGGCGCGGCGCTGAGGCCTGCGGTCCGATATAAAAACGCTCTTGGAGGAGGCCACACCGCATGGCGGATCGTGGTCCGGCGGGACGGGGTTACGCTCGCCGCCGGCCGCACGACGATCCCCTTGATGACCGGCGACGGGCGTCCCAAGGAAGGCTGGACGCTCCAAGCTCCGATCGTCGTGCGCCAAGGCCTTGTCGGCGAGGCCCTGACGCTGGGGCCGGCTTTAGTCTATGGAAAGGACATGACGCCGCATCGGCTTGCTGCACCGCCGGCTAGGGTGGCCGATCGGATCGGCCTGGCCTGGGATGCGATACAGATCTCGTGGCCCGAAGGCGCGTCGCTTCTGCGGCTGTTCACAAGCCGTCTCGTGCCCTTGCAGGCGCGGGGAGTGGTCAGCTTCAGCTATCGCCACAGGCCCGGCCTCTCCTTCATCAATACCTTCGAGCGGGATCAACTCGACCTGATCGACGATCTGATCCACGAAAACAGCCACCATCATCTGAATCTGCTGCTGCGGAAATACGAACTGCGCCGCGGCGATCACAACCAACGGGTCTTCTATTCGCCGTGGCGGCGGAGTCTTCGCCCCTTGCACGGCATCCTGCACGCGACCTTCACCTTCACGATGGGGGCGAGCCTGTTCGAGCGGCTCTCGTCCTGGGCGGAGCGAGAGGGGGCAGCCGATCGGTTGCGAGGGCTCGGCCTCACCGAACGGGACATCCTCCGGGCGCGCGTCCGTTGTCTGGAGGAAGTCGCATCGGTCCGTTACTCGCTCCACGACTTGCGGCATGTCGCGCACAAACTGGGGTGGCTGAGCCGGGCCGGGGTGGGCTTGGTCGAGGAGCTATCTGCTCAGACCAACCGCGTCGCACGTCGCATTGCCCGCCACCGTGCCGTGGGCGAACGGTCCCGCTTCGGCCCGACCCTCCGCAAGCACGTCCGAACGCTTCAAAAGGCCCGCGCCACCTATCCGCTCCCGTCGCCGAAACTCTCACGAGACTTGCCCTGAACGTGGTTCGACAAGCTCACCACGAACGGAATATCACAATCGGTCACGAATATTTCCTTCGTTCTGAGCCTTTCCCCCTCCGTTCGTCCTGAGGCTCTCGAAGGAAACGGCTGGCCTCCTCAGGACAGGCTCGTCGAAGGACCGGCCCCCTTCTTATTCCTCCCCTTCGCAAGGGGAGGCGAGGTGGGGTCGAGCGCATTCTGTCCTGCCGAATCACTACGTACGCTGGTCGGCGTATTGACATGCGCTCTGGAGCGGCCTAGCCTGTGCCGCATACGCCCTTCCCTGTTTGGAGGTGTCCCATGCGTCGTCTGACAGTCCTCGCCAACCTCCTCCTACTTGCGGCTATCGTCGCGCCGGCTTCAGCCGCCAAGCGCGGGGTGGCGGTGGAAGAAAACGCCGCCGCGGCCTATGTGGCCGAGCAGTACGGCACGTCCTGGGCGGTGGTGATCGGCATCAACGACTATCAGCACCAGCGGGTCCCCAAGCTGCAATATGCGGTCAACGACGCGGTGGCCGTGGAGCGGGCGCTGCTCGGCCGGGGGTTCCGACAGGAGCACATCATCAAGTTGCTGGATCGGGAGGCGACGAAGAGCCGGATCGAGACCGTGCTGGGGGACGATCTGCGGTCGCAGGTCGGCCAGAACGACCGGGTGCTGGTGTTCTTTGCCGGGCATGGGAAGACGGACCGGCTGCGGTCGGGGGACGAGGAAGGCTATCTCATTCCGGTGGACGGGGACCCGGCCAAGCTGTTCAGCACGGCGGTCAGTATGACGGCGCTGCGGCAGATTTCGGACCGGCTGCCGGCCAAGCATATCCTGTATGTGGTGGACTCGTGCTATTCGGGCTATGCGCTGTTCAACCGGGGGATCAGCGACGACTTGCTGGAGGAGATCGTCAAGAAGCCGGCCATCCAAATTCTGACGGCGGGGCGGCAGCAGGACCAGGCGCAGGAGCGCAATGGGCACGGGGTGTTTACGGAGGTGCTGTTGCGGGGGTTGGGCGGCGACGCCTTTGCCGGGAAGAGCTGGTTATCCCTGGAGGAACTGGGTGTCTGGATGAAGCAGCGGGTCTATGTGGAGTCGAACAAGAAGCAAATACCGCAGTTCGGGAACCTGTCGGGCGAGGGGCAGTTCGTGTTCGTCAAGGGCGGGGTGGATGTGGCCAAGGGGGGACTGGCTCCGGCGTCCGCGCCGGTGCCTGTCCCCGGTCCCAGTGCGGCGCTGACCCAAAAGCAGCAGGAGTTAGCCGCGCTGGAGGAAGAAGCCCGGCGGGCGGAGGAGGAAACGAAGCAGGCCGAGTTGGACCGGCAGATTGCGGAGAAGCGGCGGCAGATCGAGGAGCAGAAGAAAAAGAAGCTGGAAGTGGCGAGCCTGCCGACGCCCAGCCTACCCCGTCAAACCGGGCGGGAGATCACCGGCAAAGACGGGGCGCCGATGGTGTTGGTGCCCGAAGGCGACTTTCTGTACGGCGACGACAAGCAGCGCAAATCGCTCTCTGCCTTTTACATGGACAAATACGAAGTCTCGACCAAGCTCTATTCCCAATTTGTGCAAGCGACGGGACGTAAGCAGCCGGACGACTGGTCTCAGCAGGTCGCGCTAGTCGGCAGCGGCGACCGACCGGTGGTGAACGTCACCTGGCATGATGCCGACGCCTACTGTCGCCAGTATGGAAAACGCTTGCCGACGGAACAGGAATGGGAGAAAGCGGCACGCGGGACGGACGGACGGAAGTACCCGTGGGGCAATGATGAGCCCAACGGGTCCCTCGCCAAATACGACCAGGATGGAAAGGCGTCCTGGAACGGCTACACGACACTGGCATCCATCGAGAGCTACGACGCTGGGAGGAGCCCGTATGGGATCTATAACATGGCGGGCAATGTCTTGGAATGGACGAGTTCGAACTACGACGATATTGACAAGGACAAGTACAAGGTGATTCGCGGCGGGTCGTGGGCCCTCACGGCGAACGGCTTGCGTTCTACGTTCCGGTACCTCAGGAGCCCGTCGAACTGGGACAGCCATCTGGGTTTCCGCTGCGCGCAGGACGCGCGGTGACCCCTCCCCTCCCTCCCCTTGCTAAGGGGAGGGTGAGGGTGGGGTTGTCCCTGTTCCCTGTTCTCTGGGTCTGACTCCTCCCCTTTGTAAGGGGAGGTCGGGAGGGGTCGAAGACTTCTACCTTCCTGCCCCCTCCTTACAAAGGAGAGGAAATGGAGGAGAGGGCACGGTGGGGTTGAAATGCCCTATGCGAAACGAGGAACTCCGGACTTCCTGCCTCTGAAGCGCCGACTCCGTTCGACCATGACTCCTGCCGAGATACGCCTCTGGTCGGCTCTCCGCCTTCGACAGTTCCATGGCCTGAAGTTTCGGCGCCAGCATGGCATCGGGCGCTACATCGTGGACTTTTACTGTTCTGAACGCGCCCTCGCGATTGAAGTGGACGGGGATAGCCATGCGGAGTTCGCACGGCGTGTTGCAGACCAGGAGCGAGATGCGTATTTCCGGTCGCTGGGGCTTCAGGTGCTGCGCTATACGAACACCGAGGTGTTGGAGAATCTAGAGGGTGTGTTGCAGGATTTGACGGGAAGGCTGCCGAAAAACTCGACCTCCCCTCGCCCCTCCTTACGAAGGAGGGGGAGCTGACTGGGCTAGTCGCCGGCCCGGGACCGGGGCGCGGTGGGCTATTAGTCAGGGCATCAAGGCCTCGTTAGGTGGCGCTCATCATGCTGGTTGGCCCGTGGGTTACGGGGCAAGCCTCCTGGGTAATCGTTGGGTGCGGACTCGTTGCCGTGTGTGGCCTGTACCTGTGGGCTTTCTGGTTGGAAGGAGACCGGACATGACATTTATGGAACAAGTCTTTGCCCTGGTTGCCGCGATCAGCGTCATCGGGGCCTCGATCACCTATTGGCGCACCCATCGTCGGCACTGATCTTCTTTGCTCTGACGATTGTCCCCGGCCGCTCCCATCTTTCCTCATTTTGTAAGCTCGTTCAGGTCAGTCCCTCGTTTACTTCCGTGGACGACGCTGGTATAAGCTCGCGCACGGCACGTCCGTCGTTCTTCCGCACCGCCTCTGGGTGAAGATTCTCGGTTTCCGGGGAGCCTCACCGTGGACATTGCCAAACAGACCGTAGGAGAAGCCGTGGAGCTGGCCCTCAGCGGCCGGCTCGACGCCTATTGGGCCGACCGTTTGGCTCACGAGCTGGACGCGGCGATTCGGGACGGCCACCGCCGCCTGCGGTTGGACCTCGCCAATCTGGACTTCATCAGTTCCGCCGGGCTGCGCGTGCTCCTGCGCGCCTACAAACAGGTGCAGGCCTTGTCCGGCTCGTTGCGGATCACCGACTGCTCCGCGCCGGTCAAGACGGTCATCGCCCTGGCCGGATTCGAGTCCTTGCTGGGCGTCGGCGCTGCGTCGGCGGACGCTTCGCCAGCCAGGACGACCGAGGCGACGGCGACGCCGTCGGCCAGGATCGAGCGGGGCGCCATGCGCTACGACTTGTTCGATCTAGGGCAAACGGACGGGTTTCGCTGCCGGACGATCGGCGAATTCGAACGGGCCCAGACGACCGGATTTGGCCCGGCCGACTGCCGGACCATCCATTGTCCTGACGGGACGCTCGCCCTCGGCGTGGGGGCTTTTGGCCAGGACTTCGACGATTGCCGGGCGCGCTTCGGCGAATGGCTGGCCGTCGCGGGGCACGTCGCGATGCAGCCGACCGACGGGACGAACAAACCGGACTTTCAAGTGCAAGCCGGCGCGTTTTTGCCGGACATCCAGACGCTCTGGGGCGTGCTTGCCGAGGGGGCACCGACTCATCAATTCTCGTTCGATGGCGCGAGCCCCGGCGCGACCGTCGCGCTGGCCGACCTGGCCGATCTCTGCCTCGACCGGGTGGGAGCGGAGGCGGCGAGCCTTGTGGTCGTCGCCGAAGCCGCGACCCTGAGCGGGGTCGCGCTGGCGGCTTCGCCGGTGCAGGCTGCCGTGGCCGGCGCCGACTGGACCTACCCGCAGAGCGTGGTGCTGCTCGTCGGCCTTGTGGCGCGCACCGCGCCGCCGGCCTTGGCCGGCCTGCTGCGGCCGGTCGGCGCGGGACCGTTTCCGACGGGTGTGTGTCATGCGGCGGTCTTTCCCTTTCGCCCGATCACACGAGGGAAACTGGCGCTCCGCGAGATCGTGTCGGCCCTGTTCGAGGCCGAGACCCCGCAGGGGTTGGTGCGTGTGGACGCCGGCGGGCCGATTGGGGCGAGCGGGCCGGAGGGAAAGCGCAACGAGTTGTTGCGAGGCCTGTGCTGGTTCGGCCCTGTCACCGCCGTGACGCGCGACGGGTGACGCGGGAGGCGCCATGTCTGCCCCTTCGCCGCATGCCCTGACCGTTCGCCCCGGTTCCTGGCTCCAGCGCATTTGGACCCGCCACGATTGGCGCATCGGCACGAAACTGATCGTGCTCACCGTGCCGCTCATCGCGGCCCTCTCGATGCTCGCCGCCGTGGTGGAGCATCGGCGCATCGTACAAAGCCTGGAAGAAAAACTCGTCACGCGCGCCAAGAGCATCGCCCATCAGATCGGCGCGGACCGGCAGTATTACGCCTCGACCATCGTGCCGCGTATCGCGGAGCTGGGCGGGACGATGGGCGCGGACTACCGCGAAGTCCATGGACGGTTTCCGCTGCCGGCGACTTACGTGCGCGAGGTCTCCGATGCCCTGGCCCAGAAAGGCAACGGCTTCCGGGCGAATTTGATCAGCCCCTGGCCGATCAACAAGGACAAGGGCGTCACGGACCAATTCCAACGGGATGCCTTCGACTGGCTGGCGAGGCATCCCAGCGCCGACCAACCATTCATCCGCACCGACACGCTGGAGGGGAAGCGGGTCATGCGGGTGCTCTTTGCCGACCTGGCCTCCGCGCCGTCCTGCGTCAAATGCCACAATGCCCATGCCAGCAGCCCCAAGCACGACTTCAAGCTGAACGACGTGATGGGCGGCCTCGAAATCGTCATGCCGATGGAGCAGTACCTCGCGGAAAGCGACTGGGACCTCGCGCTCACGCTGGCCGGCGGCGGCGTCATGTGCCTGCTGGTGCTGGCCATCGTCGCGGTGGGAACGAAACAGACCATTTCGCAGCCGTTGAGCGAGCTGGAAGGGAAGATGCAAGCCTTCGTTGGGGCGCGGCCGTATCTGGGCGGCCCCACGGGGGCACGGCTGGCCGGCGACGAGGTGGCGCACATCAGCACGGCCTTCGACCGGATGAAGGCCGTGATCGAGTCCCAACAACAGGAATTGCGGGACGCGAATCAGACCCTCGAACAGCGGGTGACCGAGCGGACCGAGCAACTGCGCGTTACGATGGAGGAGAAGGAACGGATCGGGAGCGAACTGCGGATCGCGAGCGACATCCAGAAGTCTATTTTGCCGCGGACCTTTCCGCCGTTTCCGGACCGGGCCGACTTCGACCTCTATGCCGAGACGATCCCGGCCAAGGAAATGGGGGGCGACTTTTACGACTTCTTCCTGATCGACCGGGACCGGTTAGGGCTGGTGATTGCCGACGTGTCGGGCAAGGGCGTGCCGGCGGCGATCTTCATGGCCGTCAGCCGGACCATGCTCAAGGCGACGGCCATGTTGGGCGTGGACCCGGCCGAATGCTTGCGGCGGGTCAACAATCTGCTCTGTCCCGACAACGAATCCGCGATGTTCGTGACCGTGTTCTACGGCATCTTGAACACGGGGACGGGCGAGCTGGAGTACGGCAATGCGGGGCACAATCCGCCCTATCTGCTCTCCGCCCAGGAGAGCGTGGCGCTGCTGGAAAATCCCGGCGGGATGGCGCTGGGCGTGATCCAGGACAGTCCCTATCGGGCCAAACGGCTGCGCCTCCGCCCGGGAGAGGGCCTGTTTCTCTACACCGACGGCGTCACCGAGGCAATGGACGCGCAAGGCGTCCTGTTCACCGACGCGCGGCTGAAGCATTTGCTCGGCCGCATCCTGGCTGGTTCGCCGAGCGCGATGGTGCGCGACACGGTGGACGCGGTGCGGCAACATGCGGCCGGCGAGGCTCAGGCCGACGACATCACCCTGTTGGTCGTCCGCTACCTCGGGCAGGGGGCTAACGTCGTGTCGGCGCATGCGGTGTCCGCGACCTTCGCCAATCGCGTGGAAGAACTCGACCGGCTGGCCAAGACCGTGGCTTCGTTCACGGCCGCGCACGGCTTGTCGGACGCGATGACGCAGGCCTTCTCCTTGGCGCTCGACGAACTGATGACGAATGTGATTTCCTATGCCTACGACGACACGGGCGACCATGCCATTCGGCTGCGACTGTCCCACTCGGACGGGCTGATGCAAGCCGAGCTGGAGGACGATGGCAAGCCGTTCAATCCCCTGGAGACGCCGCCGCCGGACCTGACGCCGTCGCTCGAAGATCGGCCGATCGGCGGGCTCGGTGTTCACTTTGTAAAGACGATGATGGATCGGGTGACGTACCGCCGAGAGGGCGGCAAAAATATTCTGACGATGAGCAAGCGTACGGTGTAACGCTTGCACGGAGGACCCATGATCGAGATGACGGAAGAACCGCGCGGGACGGTGATACTGCTCAGGCTCGGAGGGCGGCTGGATTCCCTCACCTCGCCCCAGTTGGAAACCAAACTGTTGGCGTTGGTGGAGGGAGGGACGCGGCAGCTCGTCTTGGATTTGATGAATCTGGATTACATCAGCAGCGCGGGCTTGCGGGTGCTGTTGATGGTGGCCAAGAAGCTCAAGGCCGCCAACGGCCAGGTGGCCTTGGCTGCGATGAAAAGCCACATCCGCGAAATCTTCGACATCGCCGGATTTTCAACCATATTCCCGATACACGATCAAATAGACGCAGCGATTCAGAGTTTCAACGGATAGGCCGCGAATCTATTCTCAATAGGGAGCATCCCCATGATTGAACCACAGAAAGAGCTTGGGCCCTTGGCCGTACTCGCCGGGATTTGGGAGGGGCAGAAGGGGGATGACATTGCGCCGTCCGACGATCGCGGGACGGAGCAAAATACATTTCGTGAACGGATCACTTTCGAGCCGATCGGGCCGGTCAATAATCACGAGCAGCAGTTGTATGGCTTGCGCTATGCGACCGTGGCCTGGCGCATCGGGGAGGAGGCGCCGTTTCACGAAGAAGTGGGCTATTGGCTCTGGGATGCCAAGGACAAGCAGGTGCTACGGTGTTTTATGGTGCCACGCGGCGTGACCGTCATGGCCGGGGGAACGGCCGAGCCCACCGCCAGGTCGTTCGCCTTGAGCGCGGACGTGGGATCGGAGACCTACGGCATCTGCTCGAACAAGTTTCTCGACCGGGAGTTCAAGACGGTGCGGTACGAGTTGACCGTCACCGTCCACGACGCCGACAGTTTTTCCTACGAAGAGGACACCCAGTTGCGCATCAAAGGACAGAAAGAGATTTTTCACCACCGGGACAAGAATACGCTCAAGCGTGTGAAGAAAGCGTAAAGGCTCGTCGGTTGCAACTTTGTGGGGCCTGGCATAGAGTACCCCTGGTCGATATGTCTCCTACAACTCAAAAACTTCTGAAAGACGCTCTCCAACTCTCCGAGTCTGAACGGGCGTCGTTGGCCGCCGAGATTCTGGGCAGTCTCGACCCGCATGGGGCTGGTCAGCAACGCACCGACCGCGAATGGCTCGCTGAAGTCGAACGACGGGCTCGTGCGGCTTCGGCCGGGGCTCCCGGTCTCACCTGGGACGAAGTGCACAAGCGCGTGGCGGATCGCCTGCCTCGTCGGTGAAGTCTCTTCGGTTTTCTTCTGAGTCCGTTGAGGAATTGACCGAGGCCGTCGCGTGGCATGCCGCTCAACGGTCTGAACTCGCCGAGTGATTTCTTGAGGAGGTTGCTCGTGTGTTGAAGACCGTTCAGTCTCGTCCCGGTTCATTCCCCCGCTTGCGCGATCTTCCTCCTGATCTGGCCGTACGGCGGGCGCTGCTCTCCAGGTTCCCCTATGCGGTCTTATTTCTCGAACTTGCCGTCGACGTTCGTATTATCGCCATCGCGCATCTCAAACGCGATCCGGAGTATTGGCTCAACCGACTCGAAGCGAATTCGGAGAGAGGCGAGACCGAATGAAGAATAAAACGGGCAGGCGAAAGACAAAGGTCGGCGTCGGTTCGCACGGATCAAGGCCATCGTTCAAGGCCTGCGCAAGCACTATGGGCTGATGCTGAAACGGCTGGCGGACTAATACGTAAAGACATGGGAGAGAAGTGAATCGAGGCGAGAGGATTGGCAGCCCTACAATGATTAGGACTACGGTTCTACCACCACATCTACATATGCCGGCACCGAATCCGCCCCCTGTTTGTCGGTCACGCGCAGCTTAAAACGGTAGAGCTTGGGTTCGGACACGAGCGGGGCGACGAAGGAGGCCTTGGGCATGTTGACGTCGAGCAGAGGAATTTTGCTCCCCCGTACCTGGCTCCACGTGTAGTAGAGGGCTTCGCCTTCCGGGTCGGTGCTCTTCAACCCGTTCAATTCGACTTTGGCGCCGCTTTTGACCGTGCGATTCGGGCCGGCATCGGCGATGGGGGGCAGATTCGGCTCGTTGCCGACGTCCACGGCGATGTCGAGGGAGGCCTGTTGCCCGCGATTCTTGACCGTCACCGTGGCCTTGCCGTTGCCGACGATCTGGAGGAGGCCGTCGTGCAGCGCCTTGATGACCTGCTCGTTCGAGGAGGCGTAGCTGGTGCCGGCCGATGGCGTGGAGAGGGGCCGCAGGACGCCGTCGGCGAATTCGCCGACGACGGGTAGCTCGAAGACCTTGCCAAGCGAGTCGATCTGGCCGAACGAGGGAATCTGGCCGGCGCGTCCCAGGACGAGGGGCTTGTCCGTTTCAAAGTCGAGATGCGTGAGCGCCGCCGCGGGCTCGACTTTGACGAGGATTTCGTCGAAGACGGTTCGGGTGCCGAGCCGCCCGCGGGAAATGTCCGCGACGGCCAGGAGCCGCATGACGCCGACGGCGTCTTTGGGCACCGTGATGGCGCCGCCGAAGGGCGGCTCGCGGTCGGCGGTGGCCACCAACGCGGCGATGGCGACGACCGGCGCGCCGCTGACGCTGTCTTTGAGTCCGTCCGGCGTGCCGGAAACGGTGGCGCTGCCGCGGGAGCCGGGCACTTCGTCGTCCTGTTGGACGAGGGTCTCGGCCTGCTCCGGGTACCAGTAATATCGGACCTTGACGATGCCGGGATCGCGGCCTAAATCCACCTTTATCGTAACGGTCTGGCCGGAGTGCAGGACGGCGCCTTCGGCCGGATGCACGATCTTGAAGGCCGAGGCCGGATGAGCGGGGAGCGCCAGGAGCAGCGCTATGGCCAGGGCCATGCCGAGGCGAGGCCGGGCATCTTGTCTCGCGAAGGATAAGTGACGGTTCACGCTTACCTCTCGAGGTGAAAAGGCACGTCGGTCAGGACGACGCGTTCCTTGAATAACAAGGCCGCTTTGAGCAGCAAGGCCCGTTGATTGTGCAGGATGTTTTGCCACCACTTGGCCGGCAGGACTTCCGGAATGACGACGGTGACCCAGCCGTCCGGATCTTTGGCCAGCAGGGTTTCGATGTAATCCAGCAGGGGGCCGAGGACCGACCGGTAGGGCGACGGCAACACGGCGAGGTAAATGCCGCAGCCCCATTGGGCCCACTTGATCTCGGTCAGGGCGGTTTCTTCCTTGTCGATATCGACCAGCACGGCGCGGATATCGGTCGTGACGGCGCGGCTGCGGGCATAGTCGAGCGCCCGCACGACGGCCAGATTCACTCCGCTGATCGGCACGACGACGATGTTTTTTCTGGGCGACGGGGGCCGGTGGTCGCGGGTCAAGGTGATCTGCTCCCGGACCGCGCGGTAGTGAGCGTGGATCGAGCGGAAAAAGGCGATGATCAGGGGCACCAAGGCGATGACGATCCAGGCGCCGTGCAGAAATTTGGTGACGGCGATGATCACGGTGGCGATGCCGGTCGTGACGGCGCCGATGCCGTTGACGAGGAGTTTTTTCCGCCAGTGGGGGCCGCCCTTGACGATCCACCGCTTGACCATGCCGGATTGCGAGAGGGTGAACGAGAGGAACACCCCGACCGCGTAGAGCGGGATCAGCGCATGGGTGTCGCCGTTGAAGATGACGATCAGCAGGCAGGAAAAAGTCGCCAGGATCATGACGCCGTTGGAAAAGACGAGTCGATCGCCCATGAGCGCCATTTGATGAGGCATATAGCTGTCTTTGGCCAGCAAGGAAGCCAGGCGGGGAAAGCCGGCGAAGCTGCTGTTGGCGGCCAGGATCAAGATCATCATCGTGGCGGCTTGGATCAGGTAATAGAAGAAGCCGGTCCCGAAGGTGAAGCGGGCGATCTGGGAGACGACGGTCTCGTCTTCTTTGGGTACGACGCCGTAGTGATAGGCCAGGCTGCTGATGCCGATGAACAGCGTGCCGAGAATCGTCGCCATGCCCAGCATGGTGAGGGCGGCGTTTTTCGACTCGGGCGGCTTGAAGGCCGAGACGCCGTTGGAGATGACCTCGACGCCGGTCAGCGCCGTACAGCCGGATGAAAACGCCCGCAGCAGGAGGAAGAGCGTGAGCCCCTCGGTCATGGCAGAAGTAGCAGCAGCGGGCGCCACCGGCTCGGTCGTGCCGAACAGGACCTGAATGCCGCCGACGACCGACATGAGCAGGATGCTGCCGATGAACACGTAGGTCGGCGCGGCCAGAATTCGTCCGGACTCTCGCACGCCCCGGAGATTGACGACGACGATGAGGAGGATCGCCAGGAGGCAGAGGCTTTCGCGATAGGGGAAAAGCGACGGAATGGCCGAGGTGACGGCGGCGATGCCGGCGGCGATACTCACGGCGACGGTGAGGACATAATCGATCATCAAGGCTGCGGCGGCCAGGAGGCCCGGCCATTCGCCGAGGTTGGACTTGGCCACGGTATAGGCGCCGCCGCCTTCGGGATATTCGAAGATGATCTGCCGATACGACATGGTCAGGATGGCCAGGAGGCCGATGATCGCGAGGCTGACGGGGATGGCGTAGCCGATGGCCGCGGTGCCGGCCAGGATCAAAACGAGCAGAATTTCTTCCGTGGCGTAGGCCACGGACGACAGGGCATCCGACGAGAAAACGGCGAGGGCCAGCCGCTTGGACAAGCGCTCATGGACGGCTTGGGCGGTTTTGAGCGGATCGCCGACGAGCCAACGTTTCACTAACATGGTAGACCCCATTATCGCACAAGCCGGGATGCGGGGGAATGCCGCGACGTTCCTTGACAGTCCCGGCGGCCACGGTTAGGATCGCCTGCCGTTGTGCGGTCGTTCTAGCGTCCAGGCTTGCCGCTCCGTCCCGGTTCTCTCGACGTTCGGACCTTCGCCGTCGATACGATAGCCATGAAGCGCACTTCCATTGATGTGGATCCGTTGACCGGCCGCCGCGCCGTACCCTTCACGATTCTGTTGGTGGAGGATAATCCGACGGATGCCGAACAATTGCTGCACGCCATCGAAGGGGCCGACCTGAAGGCCGTAGAGGCGGAATTGGATATCGCCGTGCGGTCGACCGCGGAGGGCGCCTTGCAACTGTTGGCGGAACAGCCCGTGGATGTGGTGTTGACCGAACTGACGCTGCCGGCCCTGCACGGCTTGGACCTCATTGCCCGCATCCAAGAGCAAGATCCGCATCTGCCCGTGCTGGTCGTGACGCGCACGGACGGCATCGATGCGGCGGTCGAGGCCATGCGGCGAGGGGCCTACGACTATCTGCTCAAGCCCGTCGATTCGACGGACCTCGGCATGCGTCTGCACCGGGCGATTCGCATGTCGGAAATCATGCGGCGTCAACGAGCCTTCGAGCGGATGGCTCGGCAGGATATGGATGCGGGGACCTTGGTCGGTGCCAGCGACAGCTTCCAGGACCTGATGCAGCGGATTCGCGAAGCCTCCCAGGTGCGCTCCACGGTGCTGATTACAGGGGAGACGGGGACGGGCAAGGGGCTGATCGCGCGGGCCATCCACGAACGGAGCCGCGAACGCGACCGCCCCTTTCAAGTGATCGACTGCACGACGGTGCCGGAGGGTATGGTGGAGAGCGAGCTATTCGGCCATGTCAAAGGCGCCTTTACCGGCGCTGTGAGCGACAAGCCTGGCTTGATCGAATTGGCCAACGGCGGCAGCGTGTTTTTGGACGAAATCGGCGACATCCCGCTGGCGGTCCAGACCAAGCTCCTGCGCGTGCTGGAAGACAACGAGGTGCGTCCCGTCGGCGGCACGAGGGTCAAGCGGGTGGATATGCGGTTCATCGCCGCGACCAACCAAAATCTGGAAGAAAAAGTTCGGGCCGGGACGTTCCGCAAGGACCTGTACTATCGTCTTGCGGTTGTGTCGATCAGCGTTCCTCCCTTGCGCGAACGCTTGGAAGACGTGCCGGAGATCGCCCGATATTTTCTGAAGCGGTTCGGACGCGAGATGGGGCGTCCCTCGGCTCATCTGGATCCGTCCGGCGTAACCGAGTTGGTGCGCTACCACTGGCCGGGTAATGTCCGTGAGCTGCGCAATGTGGTAGAGCGTGCGCTGATGCTGACGTCGCAGGACGCGATCACGGCGGCGGAAATCTCGGTGCTGTTGCCGTCATCCGCACGAGCCGACATGCAAGACGAATATGCCGCGCTGGCAGGTCTGCCATACATGGAAGCCAAGCGAAAAGTGCTCGACAGATTTACGTCATCATACTTGCGTACGAAACTGGCCATTCACGAAGGGCATATCTCCAAAGCCGCGGAGGATAGCAACATTCCTCGCCAGCATTTCTCTCTACTCATGAAGCGATATCTTGGCCAGGACGAACCGGGCAACGCCTGACCAGCCAACAAATATCACGCCACCTTCCACCTATCCTTTTGCGTAACGTTTAAGAATCGAGGCTCCAGCCAGCAACAGTTCAAAACACCAGACAGTTCCCTTCTCGTAACGAGAAATCGACTTCGTTTTTGTTTTTGAAAAATAAACGCCTTTTATTTTGCCAAATTTCCACGCATAATATCATTTTATGCACATCGTAATATATTGAAATTATTGTAAAATTTTAACATATGACCTATTGATGAATAAAAATTTATTCTGCGCCTGGTTTTTCGTGGCCTAAATTTACGCTGAACATCTAGCCTAAAAATTAAATTATTACATAAAATCAATATCTTGCATTAAAAATGAGGACTCAAATATCTATATCGATAAAACTGGCAGTGTCCTTGCTGAATCTTCTACGGCGCGCTGCGAAAAATCATCGAATTGTTTGAGAGTTTTGGAAAGTCGATCAAGGCAGGCGCAGAAGGGGGGTGAGACGGGTCGGTCAGCGGGATCGGCCACAATGGTAACGAGGTAAGTGGTTGTGCGAGTGCATTTTTATCAGGGAGGTTCACAC